>OKWQ01000002.1_pt1 | contig 665552 bp, 646 predicted proteins | sample 1607071 | NCBI WGS metagenome assembly OKWQ01 (sample SAMN07501039, study PRJEB24779) | human gut metagenome | reverse complement strand
AGAATTAGTAAGACATATTTTAGTATGCAAAATTCTATGAAGCAGGAACCCTGTGACTTTAGTCATGGGAGGTTCAGAACAGGAATAATATTCATAGGTATTACAAGTGTTATGTCAGCATTTTTACAAATTAAAGAGAACTTTATTGTAGTTGGATTTGGAAGTATACCCTATAATATAGTAATAATTATTTCAATAATGTTAAGTACCGTATTTGGACCATACATACTTCCAATTGGTGCTGTGGTTGCTATGGTAGTTCAACTGCTCTTTTACATGTTTTTTGTTAAAAAAACGAACTACAAATACTTATACTACTTAAACTTTAAAGATGATAGCCTTATTAAATTACTAGCATTACTTTCACCAGTATTTATAGGTGTTGCTGTTAATCAAGTGAACTCATTGGTAGATACAACTTTAGCCTCAACATTAGTTAAAGGAAGCATTCCAGCACTTACTTATGCAGATAGATTAAATGGTTTTGTTACAGGGACATTTACAGCTTCAATAGTATCTGTTATGTATCCTATGTTATCTAAGTTAAGTGCAGAAAATAATCAAAAGAAGTTTACTAGTTCAGTTAAATCTAGTATAAATATGATAATAATTTCTATGATTCCTATTTCAGTTGCTTCTATTTTTTTTGCAACTCCTGTTGTTAGAATCATTTTTGAGAGAGGTGCTTTTGATGCGAGGGCAACCCAAATGACAGCAACTGCCTTAATTTTTTATGCAGTTGGTATGACTGCATTTGGCTTAAGAGATATTTTGGGAAAGGTTTTTTATTCATTACAAGACACAAAAACACCTATGGTAAATGGGATTATATCTGTAGGGGTAAATATAGTATTGGACTTAGTTTTAATAAAACCAATGGCTCATGGTGGTCTTGCTCTTGCAACTAGTTCATCATCAATTGCATGTATATTGTTACTCTTCTTGAACCTAAAGAGAAAAGTTGGATATTTTGGACAAGATAAAATAATAAAAGCAACTTTGAAATCGGTAGTTGCATCTTTAATTATGGGTGTTTTATCATACTTTACGTATAAATTTATATTTGGAATTTTGGGAGTAGGAACATTTAATGAGTTTGTATCACTAGCTATTTCAGTTATAGTTGGAGGTGGAATTTATACACTACTAATGATTATTTTTAAAGTTGAAGAGGTTGATATGATACTAAACATTGCAAAGAGAAAATTGCATTTAAAAAAGTAATCTAATTATATTAATTATAAATTTAGGAGGATTTTATGAAACATATATTAAAAACAGTAGACCATACTATTTTAAAAGCTACAACTACATGGGAAGATATTAAAATTTTATGTGATGAAGCTGTAGATATGAGTGTAGCATCAGTTTGCATACCACCATCATATGTGAAAAGAGCATCAGAATATCTAAAAGGTAAAATAAAGATATGTACAGTGATAGGGTTCCCTTTGGGATATCAAACTACTGCTACAAAAGTATTTGAAGCAAAAGATGCTATTGAAAATGGAGCAGATGAAGTTGATATGGTTGTAAACATTTCAGATATAAAAAATAAAGATTATGATAATATAGGAAAAGAAATAAAAGAAATAAAAAAAGCTATAGGAGATAAAGTATTAAAAGTCATTATAGAGACATGTTATTTAGATGAAGATGAAAAAATAAAAATGTGTGAAATAGTAACAATGTCAGGTTCAGATTTTATAAAAACATCTACTGGAATGGGAACAGGTGGAGCTACTTTAGAAGATATAAAGCTTATGAAAGAGCATGTTGGAAAAAATGTAAAAATAAAAGCTGCAGGGGGAGTTAAATCAATTTCTGATGCAGAAAAATTTATAGAGGCAGGAGCAGAAAGGTTAGGAACTAGCTCAATATGTAAAATATTAAAAAATGAAGATACAACAGATTATTAAAGTTTTTAACTTATGGGATAGGATTACAAAAATCAAAATTTAATTATAAATATAAAGAACAAAAAACAGAGGGAATTTTCCCTCTGTTTTTTATTTAGTATTGACAGAAAATATTTTTCAAGATATTATAAGTTATATGGTTAATTAGTTGAGTAACTAACTAATGGAGAAAGGAGGAACCTATGAAATTAGTATTAAATAATGAAGAACCTATATTTATTCAGATAGCACGAGCAATTGAAGATGAGATACTATCAAATGGAATAAAAGAAGAAGAACAGGTTCCATCAACAACAGAGCTTTCAAAGCTTTATAAAATTAATCCAGCTACAGTATTAAAAGGTATAAATATATTGGTTGATAAAAATATTTTATATAAGAAGAGGGGGATAGGGATGTTTGTATCAGATGGTGCAAAAACTATTATAAAAGAAGCTAGAAAAGAAAATTTTAAACATAATTTTGTAAAAAACCTACTTCAAGAAGCTAACAAATTAGAAATAAATAGAGAAGAATTGGTTGATATTATAATTAATTTCAAGGAGGATTAATATATGAGTAGTTCTATTAAGATAGAAAATTTATCTCACAGTTTTAAGAAGCAAAATATTTTTAATAATATGTCTCTAAACTTTGAAAAAAATAAGATATATGGTTTATTAGGTAAGAATGGAGCTGGAAAAACAACATTATTAAATATAATGGTAAATCAGTTAATTCAAAATGAAGGTGAGATAGAAATATTAGGAAAGAACCCAAAAGAAGATATAAAAGTTTTGGAAGAAGTTTGTATCGTCAGGGAAAAAGAATTTTATAGTCCAGATTTTAAAGTAGGTCAGATATTTGAATTTTCTTCTAGTTTTTATAAAAGTTATGATAAAGGCTTAGAAGAAGAATTATGCAAATATTTTGATTTAAATACTAAAAAAAAGTATAAACAACTGTCAAGAGGTATGAAAACTATACTTTCAAATATAATAGGTATTTGTTCTAATTCAGCTATCACCATATTTGATGAGCCAACAATTGGTTTGGATGCAGTAAATAGACAAGAGTTTTATAACATAATTTTAGATAGTTATATAAAAAATCCAAGGACAATAATAATATCAACTCATTTGATTGATGAAATAGATGATTTACTGGAGCATGTAATAATATTAAATGAGGGAAAAATTATTATAGATGAAGAAATTGATGTCATAAAACAAAAAGCTCATTATATTACTGGAAATAAAGAAGAGTTAGAAAAATTAGAATGTATAAAAAATATAAAACCTAAAAAGGCATTTGGAAATGCAGTCGCTTATTTTTACTATGGTGATTTTAGTGAAAATGATGAAAAAATACTTAAAAATTCAAATATTGATGTAGGATACATAGGGCTACAAGATATGTTTGTTAACATGACTAAGAAGGAGGAATTGTAATTGAATGAATTAAAGCCATATATAAAATTTTTTAATAAAAATACTAAATTGTATATAATTATATTTATGATTGTGGGAATTGTTATGAATATTTTGCCAGTGTTTATCCTCAAGATTTTTGGAGAAGCATCTATAACTAATTTATCCACGATTGTGAATCCTATTTTAACATATATAACTATACTGATATTTGTGTATGGAGTAAATATAGCAAATAAAGACTTTTCAGGAGCTTTAAGTATAAGAGCAGATAGAAAAAGTTGTATAAAAGCTATTGTCATAGATTTAATTATTTTAAGCTTTGTGATTTCTATTTTAGGTATAGTTTTGATTTTTTTATCGAAGTTATTTATAGAAATTATAACAGGTTACAGTATAGAACTATCAGTTTTACTAAAGAGAGATATGATTTGGACATCTATATCAGCACTGATAGATCCTTCAACATCAAGTATGCCACTAACTTATTTAAATTATTTTGTACAAATATGTATAAATGAAATATGTATAGGTTTTATAGGAGTGTTACTTGGAGCTTTTACATATAGAGTTAGAAAAGTTACTAGTATTACTATATTGATAGGATTACCGATATTAATGGTAATTTATATAGTTAATTTTGCAACTAAAAATATGCATAAAATGCTATTGTATTTAGAAAAAATTATTTATTCATTTCAGAATCCTTTTATTTTATTTGGAACAAAAGTAGGAATTATAGTTATTTGCATAATATTTATAATTTTATTACTTAGAAAAGCACCAATTAAAGAGTATGCAAATGACTTATTATAACTAAAATAAAACCTGCTTAAAAATCAAATTTGTAAATTTGTATTTTAAAGCAGGTTTATTAGTTTTAATAAATGTTGATTTTAAGTATTAATTTTTAATACTTATATCTACATTTATATTTTTTTATAAATAGAATAGATATAAATATGGTTATAACCTCAGCAAATGGAACTGTAAGCCATAATCCAGTCATGTTTAACATAGGAGGAAGAATTATGATTCCTATGATTATAAAAACAAAGGCACGACTAAAAGATATAATAGCTGAAATTTTTCCATTGTGAAATGCTGTAAAAAATCCTGATGCAAATATATTTATACCAACAAACAAAAAAGCAAATGCAAATATTTTTAATCCTTGTAAGGCTAGTTTAAATACTGTGTTATCTGGACTTACAAAGACCCTAACAATAAATGGTGCAAATACTAAAGCAATAATAAACACTAAAAGAGAAGAAACAAATATAAATTTTAGAGAATGTTTAAATGTTTCTTTTAATTTATCACTGTTTTCAGCACCAAAATTATAGCTTATTAATGGAGACACTCCAGCAGCGAATCCTAGATAGACTGATGTCATTAAAAAATGAGCATACAATACTATAGTAAGAGCAGCAAGTCCATTTTCTCCTGCTAATTTTAAAGCTACTACATTAAATAAGAATGTTGTAATTCCTGTAGATAATTCTGTAACCATTTCAGAAGAACCGTTTATCATAGTATCTCTTATAAGTCTAAAATCGGTTTTTGGTTTTCTTAATTTTAGTGTAGATTTATTAGATAAGAAGTAAATAATACCTAAAACACAAGTTAAAATAATACCTATAGCAGTTGCAACTGCAGCTCCTAAAAGACCCATTCCAAAATATTTAATAAATACATAATCCAATATTATATTTGTTACACCACCAATGACTGATAGAAATAAACTAAATTTAGAATTTCCATCAGTTCTTGCAAAGTACTCAAATATAAATTTTAAAATATAAAATGGTGTACATAAAATCATAACTTTACCATAAGTTATACAATATGGTAATAACTTATCTGTTGCACCAAGCAAAATAGATATTTCTTTGATAAAGAAATATGAGATTACTGTGAATAAAATCCCAACAATCAATGAAAACAAAACTATAAAAGAAAATGTAGAGTTGGCTTCATCCTGTCTATTTTCACCCATACGTATAGAAACGATAGCACCTCCACCAGTTGCCATCATTATTCCAAATCCACAAACAAGGTTAATTATAGGTAGTACAATATTTATACTAGCAAGAGCATCAGAACCAACTAATGTCGATACAAAGATGCCATCTATTATTGTGTACAAAGATATAAATATCATGGATATAATTGCAGGAGAAACAAATTTTAGAAATTCAAAAGTAGTGAATTTTCTTGTAAATAAATTTTCCATAAATTTTACCTCCTTTTATTACTCTCTATATATAATAAGCTATATAGTAACTATATAGTCAAGAAAAATTTTATTTATACGATAAACAGCTTAAAATCAACAAAAAATCATATTAAGATAAATTAGTATAGTGCTAATTAATAAACTTATATTAGTAAAAATAGGTATATTGCATTAGTAAGGTATAACTGTTTCTTAAGAAAATTTTTAGAAATATATGTATATAATCTTAAGTTTTATAAGTTATTATATATATATAAGATTTTGTCTGAAAAGAAATAGATTTTAACTGTATATCTTTTATACAACTTATTTTAAATAGTTCTTATTTATTAAATATAATGTTTTAATATAGAAGAGAAGTTATCTTTATTTCAAACAGCGATTTTATATACTATATAAATTTTAGGAGTGTGAGATATGAAAAAGTTTTTTATGGTAGTTTTAGGGTGTATTTTTGTTTTAGGTGTGATTTCTGGATGTAGCAAAAAAGAATCTAAGCCAGTAGAAAAAAACAAGAATAATAGTGAATGGTTTAGTAATTTAGATACGGAGGATGTTGATGGAAATAAGGTAACAAAAGAGATATTTTCAAATAAAGAACTTACTCTTATTAATGTCTGGACTACTTGGTGTGGACCATGTGTGGGTGAAATGCCAGAGCTTGAAGCATTATCAAAAGAATATGAGAGTAATAATTCCAATGTAGCTATAAAGGGGTTAGTTGTAGAAGTTGATAAAACTGATATGAGAACTGGTCTTTCAAATGAAGAGAAAAATTTAGTTAAAGACATTATGAAAAAGTCAGATGCAACTTACCAACAATTGACTGTATCTGAAGAACTTAAAAAAACTGATTTTAAAAGAGTTATGGAGTTTCCAACAACTTATTTTGTAGACAAGAAAGGAAACTTTGTGGGTGAGAAGGTTGTAGGTGCAAATAGTAAGGAAGATTGGAAAAAAATTATAGATGAAAGACTAAAAATGGTAAAAGCCAATGAGTAACTTTATTAAAGATAATAAAAAAGGCATTTCTATTATTGCAATTAGTATTATATTTATTGCATTAGGTACATATCGTGGAGAAACAAATACAGTATTAACTAAAGCAATTATGATTTGTCTTGAGTGTATTGGTATTGGTTAGGAGAAGAGGGATGAAGTTATTATCTAAGGTAAATAATAATATAAGACTTATTACTCAAGTTGCATTTACAGCATTAACAAATGGATATGTAAATGGATTTTTAGAAGGAACTATATATGGAGGAGAAAGTAAAAAATTATGTGTACCTGGATTGAATTGTTATTCATGTCCAGGTGCACTTGGAGCATGTCCAATAGGTTCATTACAAGCAGTTTTATCAAGCAGAGAGTATAAATTCTCATTTTATGTTGTTGGTTTTTTAATGGCCTTTGGTGCTTTTTTTGGCAGATTTGTTTGTGGTTGGCTTTGTCCCTTTGGACTTGTACAAGATTTACTACATAAAGTACCCTTTCCAGTAAAGATAAAAAAAGTTTATGGTGATAAATATCTAAAATATCTAAAGTATATAGTCTTAATAATGTTTGTAATTATTTTGCCAGTTGCTATTGTAAATGTAGCAGGGGGTGGAAATCCTTGGTTTTGTAAATGGATTTGCCCTTCAGGAACACTTTTGGGAGGAATACCACTTATTTTAGGAAATGAGAATTTAAGAGAATCAATAGGATTTTTATTTAGCTGGAAGTTAAGTCTTTTGCTATTGATATTATTGATGTCAATCATTACTTATAGGCCATTTTGCAAGTATATATGCCCTTTAGGAGCAATCTATGGTTTTTTTAATCCTATTTCAATATATAGATTTAAAATTGATAAAGATAAATGTACAAATTGTACAGCATGTCAAACAAAATGTAAGCTTGATATACCAATATATAAAGATGTAAATAGTCCAGATTGTATTAGGTGTGGTGAATGTATAAAAGTTTGTCCACAAAATGCAATTACTACAACTTTTTCAAAAGATAAAAAAGAGAATAATATTTGTGCAAAAAAGTATAGGGGGATATAATTTAATGAAGAAATTTATTATATGTATTATAATATTTGCAATATCAGTACTGGTGTTAGCTGGTTGTACTAATGATAATAAGATAAAAAATGAAGTGGATAGTATGTTTAATTCAATAAAAACACAAGATGCAGATACTGTTGATAAGTATTTCCCAAAATCAGGGTTAGGTAATCTTATATACGAAGATAAAGAAGGATTTAAAATGTATTCTAAAAATATGACTTGGGAAATTTCAGATATAAAGAATAATAAGGATAAAGTGACTGTAGATTTAAAAATTAACAATACTGATATGGTTTCTATTTTAAAAAAGAATCCTCCTAAACTAGGAGAAATGATGCCAAATCCAACTATGAAAGATATTGATTCTGCAAAGAAAAAAGAATTTAATATTACATTAGAGCTTGTTAAATCTGGTGATAATTATGTTTGTAAAGTTAATCAAGAATCTGCAATGAAATTATTAAATGTGATTACAGGAGGTGGTATAGATTATCTAGCTGACTATAATAAAGATTATTATAAACAGCTTGATGAAGAACAAAAAAATTATGAAAATAAAAATAGTTAGTAATATATATGAAAATCGGAGCAATTAATAATATAGAAACACAAATTAAAAGAATATAAAAGTGGTAGAATGAAAGTCTTGTAGAAGCTTTTATTCTACCACTTTTAGAAATAAGTTATTTCATATGATTTTATTATTTATAGAGCTATTTACATGTATGTATATTTTATAGACCAAGATTTTCTCCTACCAATATTACCTTTATTTTTTTTGCTGGACGACTGATTCTTGTAGTAACCATGTATGCACAAATGCTTTCAGGACTTGTGCAGTCTATACAACTTCCATTAATATAGCATGGTGTATTGACATCTTGAAAACGCTGAACAACTGCTGGAGATGCAATTGTTCTAGTTCTTTGTATTGCATCATCAATGTTTTTTACAATTTTATTCATACCAGCTACAACTATAACATTTTTTGGACCAAATATCATTGCAGCTACACGATTGCCATTTCCATCAATATTAAAGAGTTGTCCATCTTCACTAATTGCATTGCTACTCATCAAAAAAGTATCGCATAGAAGTGCTTGACGCATAATTTCAGTTCTTTCTTCTGGAGTTTTTGCTAAATCTCTATCAATAACTTTAAATCCTTTCTCTCTAACAGCAGTTTGTACGCCCATTTCTTTAAGTGTTTCAGATCCTCCCCATGATACTACATGATTTTGAGGAATTAAATCTAAAATTTGTTGCAAAGCTTCATTTCTAGTTTTACAGTAATAAGCATCAAAATAACGTTTTTTGAGTGCTGTTACAATATGAGGACCTAGCTTGTCATATCGTTTCTCTAATGGTGTTTGTCTTATCATACTAAAATCACTCCCATATTTAAATTTTAATATTGTAACTATTATGCTAATTAAGATTATACGATATATTATTGTATAAGGTTAATTTTATAAGTAACCTTTTCCTAAGATTACGAAAATAGTTACAATATAGTTATAACATAAATATGCGATTAGTATAAGATTTACTATTAGTTTTTAATAAATAACTGAATAAAGAAATACCTATAAAACATAATCACTAATACTTTTTATTTAATATAAAATAAAGTTGTGGGTTATAGATGATTATTATTTTATTTTATGAATAACTTGTTTAAATTTTATAAGTTTATAAAAAATAAAGGTACAGTTAACTGTACCTTTATTTTATCTAAATATGCAAAGATTATTTTAAAAGTAATTTTTAATTACATGTTTTTATAACTCTCCAATATTCTAATATAATGATTTGCCTCTCTTAAAACATGGTCTGCTAAAAGTGGTAATATTATAGATTTTATCTTACACTGTTCTATTCCTGATGCTCCTGCTTCTTTAAAATCTTTAAACTCAACAGTTTCATTTAGAGTTTCTTCTGTAATGTTCTTGATATTAGAATCAGTCATTTCGTTTGTTTTTTCAATTAATTCATTAAATTTTATAGCAAAATCATTTGAAGTATTTATTAGTTCACCTTCTGAGGGGTCTAGTAATCCTCTCATAAACAGAGCATGTTCCATCATAATATGGTCCCAGAATAATTCTATTTCTTTAGCGTTTTTTGACTCAATATCTATTTTATTTTCAAGGTCAACTACATAAGAACGATATAAATTTGCTTCATGTATTATATGTTCAAGAAGTAGAGGGTAGTTTGATGTAAATATAGTACATGATAGTACACCATCTAAGACTCTTTCTTTAAAATTAATAAGCCCATCAAGTAATCTTATTGCATCAGAGTTAAGTTGAGCTACATAGTTCACTAAATCTTGACCAACTTGTGGGTTTACACCACTTTGTAGATTTAATTCTCTTGTAGTGATGTTTTTGTTTATTTCTATCCCTGTAAACTCTTCTGTTTTTTGTTCTGCAACTGATGTGAGAGTAGTTACAAGCTCTTCTGAATATAATATATCAGGTCTAATTATACCATTACTAGCACTAACAGTGTATGATAATAAATCTTCAAATTGCTTTTTATAATGGTCAGCTTCCATAGCAAGATTATAATTTTTATTTGTGAATCCTGCTTCTAAAAAAAGAGCATGCTCTTTCATAATTCTTGAAAAAAATAAATGTAATTCTAGTGATAAAATAACATATTTTTGATTATCTATCATAATTTCCTCCCTTTAGAAAGTATCCTATTTATAATACTTTATTCGTAATATTTAAATTTATGTATATTATAAATAAATTAACTAAATTCAATTGCTACTAATATCAACAGTTTTTATTAAGTTATGGGCGAAAAAATTATCTTACTGTGTTTCTTATTAGATATAGATATAATGATTTAAGGTACTTGTTGGCTATTATTTATTAAGAGTACAAGTAATACTAGAAATTTTTATGAGAATTATGTAATTTATAAGTATTATTTTGATACAAAACAAATATTTTTTGTAAAACAAGAACTTTTATAGCAAAAAATGAATAAATATGAAGCAAGCATAATTTTATACCACAACAATTATTAATTCTAATAGCTGCACTTAATGTTTTAGGTATGGGATTTAAAAAGTATAAAAAATTAAGTGATAAATATATTCCATTATATTGCTTGTGCTTGGAGTAGTATTTTCTGTATAGATGTTAGGATTTAATCCAACTTCTATTTTACAGAGGATTCTATGCTGGGGTGTTTCAATCGGATTAAATTAAGTATGCAAACAATTTCAAGACAATGATAAATAATTGGATGTGTGATAGGAATATCAACAAAAAACATTATTAAAAAGAATTATTTTATTTATAAAATAAAACAAGTAATAAGAATAAATAAGGAGCAACTAAAATGATTTAAATATACTAGAATTAAAAAGAGAATGTAAAGTTGTCTAGTAATGGATGTAAAATATTTTAAACGATAAGCTATGAAATTGATATATTAAAATGGGTAAGAAGAATATTATATAGGATTCTTCTTACCCATTTTAATACATTTAATTTTATGCCAAACCACATTCGCATAGTAGAATCATCACTCTATGGAGACATAACTCTACAACATCTTCTCCATATTTTTTAATAAAATCACCAATTTGAGTTTCTATGAATGAATAGTATTCTTTTAAACTAGCAATATATGCAGTCATTATATGAACACATTCATCAATCTTATCTTTAAACACAACTAATCCCCCTAAAAAACGAAAAATAAAAATATTCAGTAAATAGCAGATATTATTTCACTCATAAATCTATATAGTATGATATATTGCTTAGATATATTTTACAAGTGGATATGTAAAACTGGTTATTATAATCGCAAAACTGGATAAACTTTCATTCTTAAAAGAAAATTTATCCAGTTTAAAGTTTAATTATGAATATTTGAGTTAGTAGATATTTAATATAAATTAATATAAGTGTAATAAGAATATACTTATATAATTATAATTAATCATACTTTTAAGGAATTTAATTTTAAAATTTTAGTTATTGTAATCTATTATTTTCTAAGCAATTTATTATTTTTTAGGTAATTTATTACTTTTTAGGTATTCTATTATTTTTTAGATATATTATATAAAATTATAGACTATATATTTAACTCAAATGTAAAATTATCAATTAGTCTGGTTTTTCCTATAAACACAGCAATTGCCACAAGTATAGAATGTTCTATTTGCTTAACAGGTTGTAATGTCTCACTATCTACAATTTCAACATAGTCTATTTTTGCTAAGTGTTCAGAATTTATTTTAGCTGTTATTAATTCTTTTATATTCTCTGGATTTAGATTGCCTTTTACTAATTCTTCTTTTGCTAAACTTAAGCTCTTATTTAATATTAGAGCAGATTTTCGTTCTTCCTCAGAGAGATATGTATTTCTCGAACTTTTTGCTAATCCATCATTTTCACGAATTATAGGACAGCCTATTATTTCTGTATCTATGTTTAAATCCTTGACCATTCTTTTAATTACAGCTAATTGTTGGGCATCCTTCTCTCCAAAATAAGCTTTATCAGGTGTTACTATATTTAGAAACTTTGAAACAACTAGGCAGACACCTCCAAAATGAACAGGTCTTTTAGCTCCACAAAGAAAATCTGTAAGTCCAGAAACATTAATGGTAGTACAATTACCTTTTAAATACATTTCTTCTGGTGATGGGTTAAAGACTACTGTTGCTCCACTATCCATACAATATTTAAAATCTTTATCTATATCTCTTGGATAGCTATTAAAATCTTCATTTGGTCCAAATTGAGTTGGATTTACAAATACACTCACTACTACTTTATCATTTTCTTTTATAGCTTTTTTTATAAGACTTTGGTGTCCTTCATGTAAAAATCCCATTGTTGTAACAAGGCCTATAGAATAGCCATGTTTTCTCCAATCTTTGATTATATTTCTTAGTAATTTAATTTCTTTTACAAGCATTTTGTACCATCCTTAATATTAGTATAATTTTTCTAACTCAGATTCATTTATTGAAAAGCTGTGTTTTTCTTGTGGAAATGCACCTGTATTAACTTCTAGTATGTAATTTTTAATTGAATCTTTCATTATATCTCCTATATTTGCATACTGCTTTACAAACTTAGGAACAAAATCTCCAAACATTCCCAACATATCTTGATAAACTAAAATTTGTCCATCACAGTTAATTCCTGCCCCTATACCTATTGTAGGAATTGAAATAGAATTAGTTACCATCTCAGCTATTTTCGTAGGCACTCCTTCAAGGACAATAGAGAATGCACCTGCTTTTTCTATTAATTTAGCATCTTCAATAAGTTGTCTTGCTGTTTCACTGGTATTTCCTTGAACCTTAAACCCACCAAATGAATTTACTGATTGAGGAGTTAATCCTAAATGCCCCATTACAGGTATTTGAGCATTTACAATGCTTTCTATTTGCTTTATAACGTTTGAGCCACCTTCTAACTTTACAGCATGAGCTCCTCCTTCTTTTATAAGTCTACCAGCGTTTTTAACTGCATCTTCTATAGAAACATGGTAAGATAGAAAAGGCATATCACTTACGATTAAGGCATTTTTTACACCATTTTTTACAGCTTTTGTATGATATATAATTTCGTCTATGGTAACAGATAGAGTGTTTTCTTCACCTTTTATGACCATTCCTAATGAATCTCCTATTAAAATACCATTTATATCACACTCATCCATTATTTTTGCAATTGAGTAGTCATAAGCAGTAAGCATAGATAGTTTTTTTCCTTCATATTTAGCATTCTTAAAAGTCTGTATGGTATTTTTCATCGTTTTTTCCTCCTAAAAGTTTGTAAATTTCTTTGTATTTTTCAGATTTACTTATTAAATTTTCGATTGCATTTTCTATAGTAATATTTTTTATACCTTTTAATGAATTGTCATTTCCTAAGGCAATTATTTTTAGTAGGTTTAAGGATAGTATTTTGTAAATATCCTCATCTTTTTTATCCAATACAGATAGATGTTTTCTTATTGGTGTTATATCTCCACGAGAAACAGGACCAGTAAGAGCTTTAGTAAAGCCATTATCAAGTATATTTTCTATATTTTTTTTTACTAAAGGACTGATAGCTTTTAAAGATTCCTCTTCAGATAAACCTAATTTAATAAAGTAACTTACTCCTATATCTAGTAAAGATAATACTAAATTTGAAACTAAAACATTAGCTAAATGATAAGTGGATGAAGTATCCTTATCTCTTATAAAAAATTGGTTTCCCAAATCATCTATGAAATTTTGAATAACTAAATCATCTTGTTCATTATCACCTTCTATGGAAAAACAAATGTCTTTCATTTTTTTTATGTTGGTATTTTTATTGGAAAATGCAAATATAGGATGGATAGAATAAATTAATGCACCTGCTTTTTTTGAACAGAACAATATACTAGATTTTAAAGAGCCACTTGTGTGGCAAATGTATTTATGTTTTAAATTAAATTTGGAAAGTTTTTTGTCTATAATTTCAATAGAATCATCTGATGTTGTAATAAATAATATATCGTTTTCATAAATTATATCTTTCAAATTGCTGTAAATCTTTGTTTTTGTTAAATTTGTTGATTCTAATAAAGATAATTGATTCCTTCCATAAAAGCCTGAAACACAATAACCTTTTGATAAAAAATAATTTGCCAAAGATGTTCCAACTTTTCCAGAACCAATAAAGCCTATTTTAATAGTATCACCTCCACTTTGTGATACAACATCTTAATTTCTAATCTCATTCCTGAGGATATGAGTTACATAAGACAAAATAATTAAAAACATTTAAAGTATAGTTCTTATAACAAGATACCATCCATAAATATCTTACCATTTTCATAAAAAATTGACAATTAATTCTATAAAATTTATATAATAAAATATCAGTAAAAAAATTATGATATTTATAAAATATAAGTTTTTTGTTTTACTATATATATTAAAAGTGATTAAGTCTATTAGAAAAATTATGATGTTTTTAGAAATTAATGCTTTTTAACTTCAATAGTATCAATAATACTGATTTTTTATAAAAATTTAAAACAATAATAAAATATATAATTTATTTTTGTGGACAATTTGTCAAGATTAGTACCAAGTTAAAATTTAATATAAGAGAGAGATGTATTATGTAATATTAATTTTTTTTAAATTGGTAATACTATATTGCTGTATTTTTTTTTATCAATTATAATTTAAAATATGAAGTAATAAACTTTCTAATTAAATTAAGGTATTTAGTGTATATGTATAAGTTATAAGTAAATCTTCTAAAAAGAATAATTTTAACAATGTTGTTATAAAGAGCAGTAACTATGGAGGAGATAAGTATATGAACAAACATAATTTTGAAGTTATATTAAATCAACTACAGATTAATATATATGTTACAAATATTCATACTAATGAAATTATTTTTATGAACAAAAAAATGAAAGAAGAATATAATATTTTAGATCCAGAAGGAAAAGTTTGTTGGCAAGTATTATATCCTGAAAAAAATTCTACTTGTAGTTTTTGTAAAGTTTTAGAATTATTAAAGAATGATAAAAAAGGAGTATTAATAAAGTGGTATGAAAAATGTAATAAGTTAAATCGTGTTTTTGAAAATTATGATAGTTTAATTACATGGCAAGATGGCACAGTTGTTCATATGCATCAATCAATAGATATTGCAAACTCAACAAGCTTAAATAAACCAATTAAGATTAATGAATTTCATGAAATATCAAATAATAAAGAAGAAAAAGGAGTTTTTAATTTTTCAAGAGACAATTTTGATTATAATTCTACATTGCTTTATGATGCTTTGATTAGAGGTACAGATGAATATATATACATTTGCAATATGAAAACAGGCGTATTTCGATATTCACCATCACAAGTTGAATTATTTGACTTACCAGGAGAAATTGTTGAAAATCCGCTTGTTTACTGGAAAAAAATTGTACATCCAGAAGACTGGAATCGTTTTTATAAGTCAAACACTGAAATAGGTAAAAACCAGATGGATTATCATACAGTGGAATTTAGGGCTAAAAATCGTAGTGGAGAATATATATGGTTAAGATGTAGAGGTCAACTAATGCGTGATGAATTTGGAGAACCAAGTATTTTTGCAGGAATAATGACGCAATTAGGTAAACAAAATAAGATTGATTCATTGACACAGTTACTGAATTATCATGAATTTATGAGTGTATTTGAAGATAAAATTTCAAATCCTATGATTGAAAAATTATGCATAGTATTATTAAATATTGACGATTTTAAAAATGTTAATGAGATGTATGATAGGGATTTTGGAGATAATATAATAAAAACACTAGCACAGTCTATACAATCTATTTTACCAGATAATGCTGAACTTTATAAACTTGATGGGGACGAAATGGGTATTCTTGTTGATAATGTTGAAGAAAATGAAATTCTAACTCTATATAATCAAATACAGAATATGATTATACACCTTCAACTATGGAGAAAATATGGATTAAATATAACAATTTCTGCTGGTTGTGTAATATATCCAAAACATGGAGATACAGTAAAAGAACTTTATAAGTGTGCTAGTTACTCTTTACAATATGCGAAAGAGCATGGTAAAAACAGGCTTGTTTTTTTCTCCCAAGAAATATTAAAAAATAAAATGTATTCATTAGAAATGATGCGGGATTTAAAGGCATCAATTAATGATGATTTTAGGGGGTTTAGTCTTCGATTCCAGCCACAAGTAGATACAGAAAGTCATAAAATAATAGGTGTAGAAGTTCTTTTAAGGTGGACTAATGACAAATGCAAAGCAATTTCTCCTTTGGAATTTATTCCAATATTAGAAGAAAATGATATGATAAATATTGTAGGGGCTTGGGTGCTTCGAATGGCATTACGTACTTTTAGGAAATGGATTGATTACTATCCTTTTTTTAAAGTGAGTGTAAACGTTTCAGCTGTTCAAATATTAGAAGACACATTTATTGAAGATATAGTAAAAATTATAGATGATGAAAATTTTCCTTATCAAAATCTTGTTTTAGAATTGACAGAAAGTCATACAGTACAAAATATGAGTATTTTACAGTTTAAATTTAAGGCTTTACAAGATTTAGGAATTTATATTGCTATGGATGATTTTGGTACTGGATACTCGTCTCTAGAAGTTTTAAAATTTTCTCCAATAGATATAGTGAAAATTGATAGAGTATTTGTTAAAGATATATTAAAGAGTAAGTTTGATGCTACATTTATACATTTTATTGTTGCAATTTGTCATGATGTAGGAATAAAAGTATGTTTAGAAGGTGTAGAAACACAAGAAGAGTATGATTTAGTTAAACAAATAAAGCCAGATTACATACAAGGATATTTATTTGGAAAACCGCAGACAGCAACAGAAATCTTTGACCTTTTAAAGCTAGATAATTAATTCTAATTTATCAATAATATCACTGAAAAGCTTTAAAATCAAAAATACATTAAATTATTATATTGAAGATATATCAATTATAAATTGCAATATAAGAAAATAGCATTTCAATGGATGTTAAATTGGGAATAGTATATGATTAAAGTATTTTAAAAAGGGATAACCATAATAAAAATAGATATCTATTTTTAGATTAAAAATAATATATCATAAATAAAATAATAAGAGGTAGATACAGTTTTAAGGGAATACAAAAGTTTTTAATTAAACTATGCTTGTTCAGATAGATATTTATTTAAGAAAAAAGACTATTAAAAGCAATATACAAGAATGATATATTAGATTGATTAAACAAGCATAAATATTATGTAAAAAACTTTAAGTTATAGAATTTAAATCTAATGTAGATAGATTACGTTTTTTTGCTTTTATTATGGTATAAATTGGTATCAATATTCAAAAGTAATATATTTATGATATAATAAAATTATAGAAATTTTGCAGTGAGCGATATTTGTGAAAAAATTTGGCGTAACACTTGAAATATAAGGCGTTGAGAGTGCATGATAAGCGTTATCAATTGCACTATTGCTCGTTCACTGCAAATTTAAGAGAGTTGTATACGTGTAAGTGTTGAAAATACTAAGTTTATTTTGGGGTTTTATATTAACTATATGGAATGTAAATACAAAGAATACAAGCCCTACACCAATCAGAAGTATTACGTTTTATATTAACTATATGGAATGTAAATCCAACTAAGTCTCCTGTTTTATCTTTTTCCTCATATTGTTTTATATTAACTATATGGAATGTAAATGACCTTTCTGTTTATTTTAGAAATCGTTCTGATAGTGGTTTTATATTAACTATATGGAATGTAAATGGATATTACTTGCGTCTATTCCTTCGAGTTTTTGAGAGTTTTATATTAACTATATGGAATGTAAATCTTTATTCATGTACACATCATCTAAATTGTAAACATGGTTTTATATTAACTATATGGAATGTAAATCACATATCACCTCTATCTTTTACTTTTTAAATGTATTGTTTTATATTAACTATATGGAATGTAAATTTTTTAGATTTAGAAAGTAGATTTGGAGTTGTTACAGGTTTTATATTAACTATATGGAATGTAAATAGGATTCTGCTTACACTTAATAGAAAAAACAGTTCGCGTTTTATATTAACTATATGGAATGTAAATCCATCTTTTGTTGCTTTACATAAATTTATATTACTTACGTTTTATACTAACTATACAGAATATAATTTTCTTTTAATGTGTTATCTTATGATTATCTAGTTATATTAGCATACAAAAATATAATAAAATTACACTATATTATAAAAACAAAAAGGTAGTATAGAAATCCTATTATCTTTTTATTATTAATTTTATCAGTGTTTTATTATAAATAGCTTACATAATTACACATTTTTTCTGATTAAATAATATGATGCTATTGTTATAATAGATACTAATGCTAATGATGTTATTGCAGTATCTAATCTTCTTATTAATAAACTCATTTCTATATATTCAAGTTCTATTAAATATTGATAAAATATTTCTAGTTTAACAGCTTTTTCTCTATCTATATTTCCATACTTTAACTCTAATTTATCTAAAGATTTTTTATTACAATAATTAACTTTATGTTTAATTAAATATCTTATTGTAGCACCTATTACAATTTTCACTCTAACAAGTATAAATATAATATTCCATCCAAAAGTTAATAGGGGATATCTTTTTTATGATGGGAATGGGTAAAATATTTATAACTGACATCTAACTGATATTTAAGCTTTAAAATCAAAATCATATTGATTTTCTAAAATAATAACTACTTGATTTAGTAAATAATAAAGAATATAGTAACTATATAGACAACAAAAAGAAAAGGAGTGTATAACCCTTGGAAAAACAGTATTTTACAACAGGTGAATTTGCTAAATTGTGTGGTATATCTAAGCAGACATTAATTTTCTATGACAAAATAGGTATTTTTTCTCCTGAATATAAAGATAAAAATAATTATAGATATTACTCAGTTTATCAATATGATACACTTGATATATTACAATCATTGAGAGAAATAGGAATGAGTTTAGAGGAAATAAAAGAGTATATACAAAATAGAACTCCCCAGCTTTGTGTGAAAATGCTTAAAGAAGAAGAAAAAAAGATAAGAGAAAAAATAAAAAAACTAAGAAAGATAAGTTCTAAGATGCAAAATAGAATAAATATAACAGTTGAAGGAATTTCTAAAATGAATAGTGAAGAAATTTATATATCCAAAAAGTTTGAAGAATATTTAGTTCTATCAAGCGATTTGAGTAATATGAGTAATAGTGATTTTATGATGGAATTAATAGATTTTACCAATTATTGTAAATCGAAAAATTTGTATCAAGGATATGAGTTGGGAGTAATAGTAAGTAATGAAAATATAAAAAATGGGGACTATTTAAGTATATCAAGTTTTTATTTGAAGATAGATAAAAAAATAAAGGATAAAAAGCTATATGTAAAGCCAGAAGGAATGTATGCTTGCATAAAACATATTGGAAAATATGAGGATTCATATAAATCTTACGAAAAATTGAAAAAATATATATATGAAAATGAATATAAAATTATTGGAAATTCGTATGAGGAGAGTATACTTGACTTTTTTTGTGAAAGTAATGAAGATAATTATATGACTGAAATTTCAATCCAAGTATCCAGATAAGAATTAAAATAGAGATATATTCAAATGTTAAGTAATTTTACTTATCATTGAATATATCTCTATGCTTTATAATAAAGTATATAAATTTTTAAATAGTTTCTCTAATATATGTCTACTGTCAGTTAATACTAATTATATAAATAAATTGTAAACTGTAGTTGTTAAAAAACAAACAACAAAAGCAAGTATAGTAGGCATTAAGAATCCTAAGGCAGTCCATTTTAAACTACCAGTTTCTTTTTTTATTGTTAAAAGTGTTGTTGCACAAGGCCAATGCAGTAAACTGAACAGCATAACATTTAAAGCTGTCAAATAAGTCCATCCATGTTCTCTAAGAACTTGACCTAAAGCACTAAAGCTATCTAATTCTATCATAGAACCAGTTGCTAGGTAAGCCATTAAAAGTATAGGTACAACTATCTCATTTGCTGGGAATCCAAGAATAAAAGCAAGTAATATAAACCCATCAAGACCAATTAATTTAGCTAAAGGGTCTAAAAAGTTTGCAACATGTGATAATATACTTAAATCTCCTATATATATATTTGCAAATATCCAAGTTATGACACCAGCAGGTATGGCTACCATTACAGCCCTTCCTAAAACAAATATTGTTCTATCTATTATAGAGGTATATAAAGTTCTTCCTATTTGAGGAACTCTATAAGGAGGAAGTTCTAATGTAAATGTAGACGGAACTCCTTTTAATAGCGTCTTAGAAAGAGTGTAAGAAACCAACAATGTTATTATAACACCTAGAATTATCAGTAAAGTTATGCAAAGTGCAGTTGCTACACTTGATACGAAAGAGTTGGTTATAACTGAGCTAAAAAATATTGTAGATATAGCTATCAAAGTAGGAAAACGACCATTACAAGGAACAAAGTTGTTTGTAAGTATAGCTATAAGTCTTTCCCTTGGAGAGTCAATTATCCTACAACCAATAACTCCAGCTGCATTACATCCAAATCCCATACACATAGTCAAACACTGTTTTCCATGTGCACAAGCTTTTTTAAATAGGTGGTCTAAGTTAAATGCAACTCTTGGCAAATATCCAAAATCCTCAAGTAGGGTAAATAATGGAAAAAATATTGCCATAGGAGGTAGCATTACAGAGATTACCCATGCTAATGTTCTGTATAATCCTAAAACCAACATATCATTTAACCATGATGGACAATTAATACTATTTAATATACCCGAAATACTTGGCTCAAATCCGAGTAATAAATTAGATAATAAAGTGGATGGATAGTTAGCCCCTTCTATAGTAATCCACAATATAGTACCTAATAATAAGAGCATTATTGGAAGCCCAAATATTTTAGATGTTAATATTTTATCTACTTTTTCTTCTCTATCAGTTGATTTTTTAGCAACATTAGAACAACACTCATCACTCAGTTTTTTAGCATAATCATAGTTGATTTTAGTAAACTCATCTCTTATTTTCTGTTTATTTATATTGTCTGGAATCTTTTTCTTTACTTCATTAATAGCATCTATAGAATCTTTGTCTATATAATTACTCATAGATTCAAATATACTTTCATCGCCATCAATAAGTCTAAGTCCCAACCACCTAGAATTTATACCTGGTATAATATTATCCAATTCTGGTTGAATTGATTTTACCACATTCTCTATATTTTCATTGTATCTAACAGGTTTATTATTTAATTTATATTTGTCAAAAGATACATCATTTAAAGTATCCAATAGTTCATCCATACCAGAGCCATTTCTTGCAGCAGTTAAAATAACTGGAATACCAAGAGAATCCTCTAAAAGTTTTTTATCAATAGTAATGCCTTTTTTTCTAGCTTCATCTATTAAATTAATACACAAAATAACTTTATCTGTAAGTTCCATCACTTGAAATACTAAATTTAAATTTCTTTCAAGACATGTAGCATCACATACTACTATTACTGCATCTGGATTACCAAAACATATAAAATCACGAGCTACAATTTCTTCTTGTGATAAGGCAAATAAAGAATATGTTCCTGGTAAATCTATTAATGCATATTCGGTATTTTTATATTTAAAATTACCACGAGCTGTAGCTACAGTTTTTCCTGGCCAGTTTCCAGTATGCTGTCTAAGCCCTGTAAGATGATTAAATACAGTACTTTTACCTGTATTTGGATTGCCAGCCAATGCAATTACAAACTGGTCTTCCTTATTGTCTATATCAAACATGTCTTTTAAAGAACTCATTTTAGTTGAGTTATGTGTCAACCCCATATTAATATCCTCCTGCTAGAAATTTTTAAATGTCAGAAACTAATATTAAGCTACTTTCTTCTTGTCGTAGAGCTATTTTGCTACCTCTGATTTTATAGACAGTTAAATTATTTTTTGGACCTTTTCTAACTACATCTATAACAGCTCCTCTAGTAAGACCAAGCGCTAACATTCTTTCTCTTAAATTACCACTAGATAATATATCTTCAACTTTGACAGTTTTTTTCACTTGAATATCGTTAAGGTTTTTCATAATAGCACCTCCATGCTTGAAATTTAGCCTGGGCTAATCTTCTTATTTTAAACTATGCATTATATTATTACCTTGTTACTTTTACAAAAAAAAGATAGGCAAGATGCCTATCATACAAAGTTGGGTATAATTCTTACTTTTGGGGAAAGTAGAATATAGAATAAAAATTAACACTTTGAATCCATATAATTATTGAATTTTGATAATAAAAAAGTCAGAAAGCAAAAGCCTTCTGACTCTATGTAAGGTATTTTCAAATACCTAAATATCAATTCAATATTTAATTTATACTTAAATTATATATTAACAATATTAGCTTGTCAACACTATAATCTCATTTTAATATGTTCAATACCTGCTTCGTCGTATACTTCTGAGATTTCTTTAAAACCACAAGATAAGTAAAGGTTCTTTATATAAGTTTGTGCTGATAGGGTTATATTATTTTCGTGTAAGTTAACTTTTATAAAATCTATAGCACAATCCATCATTTGTTTTGCTAATCCTTTTCTTCTATGACTAGAAAGAACTAAAACTCTACCAATGGAAACATCATTATAAGAGCTGTATTCTTTAGGAATTATTCTAGCGTAAGCACAAATCAATCCATTTTCTTTTAAAAATATGTGATAAGAGTTTTTATCTATATCATCATAATCGTTTAATGAAAATATCTTCTGTTCACAAGCAAATACCTCATATCTTGATTTTGCTATTTCATAAAATTCATCTAAACTCAAATCATTAAAGTGTTTAATTTTAAACATAGTAATTACCTCCTAGCATCTTAAAAAACTGAATATTAAGATACATTATACCATTTTTAACATAAATACCTTTATTAAAATTTATATTTATTAAAAATATTTTTAAAAAGTGATATACTATATTAAAAACAAAACTTTAGTTAGAAAATTTATGATTTATGGAGGCAGTGTTTTGAATACTACTAAAAAATTAACTGAAGCAGCTTTATTGTCATCTTTATTCATAGTAGTAACAATTATAGCTGTGAGTACTGGATTTGGATATGCTATTTACTTAGATTTTATAGTGCCAGTATTTTTTTGTATAATCTGCTTGAAATGTGATTTAAAGTATACCATTTTATCTGGAATTACTTCGCTTTTAATAATTTCTCTGGTACTTGGAAATCTAGGAACTGCTATTTGGGCAAGTCAGAGTGTATTACTTGGTATAATGTGTGGCTATCTAATAAATAAGCCTACAATGGTTATGGATGATTTAGTATATGGTTCAGTATTTGGGGTTATTGTAATGGTTTTTATTGATATATATGCTTCAACATTAATAGGTTATAGTTTTATGAAAGAATTTCAAGGATATAGCAAATGGATTTATTTTAATGGGTATACAAATTTTATTTATTATTTAATGATAGCATTGTTTCCTTTTGGTATGGTGTTTTGCATATATTTATTAAGTTTAATTTTAGGGAATAAATTGCATATTTTAGATTCTAATTCTCTAAAAAAATTTTTAATATTTAAGAATTTTAGAAGTTTAAACCAATTTTTATGTTGCTCAAAAAAAGCTTTTTACATATGTGTTTCTTATCTAGCCATTTTTGAAGTTCTAAAACTGTTGAATGTTAAAGTTGATTCTGTTTATTTAAAAACAATCTTTATATCAATAACCTATATAAGTCTCTATTTTATCATTAGAGACTCATGTATGTCACTACAAAACTTTATAATAGCTAAGTTTAGAAAATTATTATATGCTAGAATTTTATTTTTGATAATAATTTTATTGCTGTTTTTTATATTTGATGTAACAGTTATTAGTTTAATAATTATAAACGCATTTTTAAATAAGAAAATAAATATAAGATTGAGTCAGAGTAATATAGTCAATAAACAAATAAATCTTTTGATTGAAAAATAAATTTTGGGTATTGGTAAAAAATATAAAAAAGTAGTATAATGTAAAAAAACATGTATATAATAATAAAAAAGGTTGACAAAATATAAAAATAATAATATATTATGAGTAAGTTAAGAAAAATTTCTTGTAATTGATGAAATAATCTGAATATATAAATGCTATGAAGAGAAGAAGTAGGGCTAGATTTTATTTAACAGAGAGTTCCAGTTTGGTGAAATGGAATAAATTGATTTAGTTTGAATACATCTCAGAGCACTATCTCTGAAAGATAACAACCATTAAGAGATATCGGATTAGTACACGTTATAGTACACGAGTATATGTAATTGTACTCTAAGAGATTAATATCGTGAGATATTGATGAACTAAGGTGGTAACACGTAAGCAATGCTTTCGTCCTTTTAAGAGGATGAAAGCTTTTTTTATTATAAAAATAAAAATTATAGATTATATAAATATTTTAGGAGGAATGAAAAATGAAATCGATAGACGAGCAAATGCGAATAATTATGAAAGGTGTAGATGATTTAATAGATGAGAAAGAGTTAAGGGAAAAGCTTATTAAATCAGAAAAAGAAGGAAAGCCTATGATAGTAAAATTAGGTCTAGACCCAAGTGCTCCAGATATACATTTAGGGCATACAGTAGTTCTTAGAAAGATGAAACAATTACAAGATTTAGGTCATCAAATAGTAATAATAATTGGAGATTTTACAGGAAAAATTGGAGACCCAACTGGAAAATCTAAAGCTAGAAAAGCTTTAACAACAGAGCAAGTTCTTGCAAATGCAAAAACTTATGAAGAACAAATTTTCAAAGTTTTAGATAAAGAAAAAACTATTGTAAGATTTAATAGCGAGTGGTTAGCTAAGTTAAATTTTGAAGATGTAATAAAATTAGCAGCAACTATTACTGTTGCGAGAATGTTAGAAAGAGAAGATTTTAAAAAGAGATATGAAGGACAAATGCCAATATCAGTACATGAGTTCTTCTACCCATTAATGCAAGCATATGACTCTATAGCATTAGAAGCTGATATAGAACTTGGTGGAACTGACCAAAGATTCAATTTACTAATGGGAAGATCATTACAAAGAGAATTTGGTATGGAGTCTCAAATAGTAATAATGATGCCTTTAATAGAAGGATTAGATGGTAAAGAAAAAATGAGTAAGAGTTTAGGTAACTATATTGGAATAGATGAAGAAGCGGGAATAATGTACCAAAAATCTATGGAAATTCCTGATGAACTTATAATTAAATACTACAATTTAGTGACAGATGTTCATCCTGATGAAGTTAATAAAATAGAATCTCAGTTGAAAGAGGGTTCAGTAAATCCAAGAGATATAAAGATGAACTTAGCAAGAGAAATAGTAACATTATACCATGGAGAAGAATCTGCTAAAGAAGCTGAAGAAAGATTTAAATCTGTATTCCAAAAAGGTCAAATACCTGAAGATATACAAACAATTCAAATTAAGGAAGATGGATTTGACTTAATCGAAGTACTAGTTTCTAATGAGATTGTTAAGAGTAAGAGTGAAGTTAGAAGATTAGCTTCTCAAGGTGGAGTAAAGGTAAATGGTGAAAAAGTAGAGGATTTAAGCACTATTGTAAAAGAGAGTGAATTAGTTGTTCAAATAGGAAAGAAAAAATTTGTAAAAATCGAGCTAGTAAAATAGAGTAAAGTAAAAGCAAGTCTATTGAGTATAAAATGTACATTCAATAAACTTGCTTTTTTATTATATTAAAATTTTAAATTGATAACCATTGTCTTTAAAATATGTTATAATTTGGTCCAATGCATTTACTGTTTCTTGTTTTCCATAAGTATCATGCATTAAAAGAACAACCATTTCTTTGCCTTCAGAAGATTTCTTTGCATGTTCAAATAATTCTTGTGCATTTTTCTTTTTACCTTCTGCATCAGCATTTAAAGCGTTCCAATCAATTGATGCCATGTTTTTCTCTTTTAAGTAGTTTCCTAGAGGTTCCATATTTTTCCATGACATATACCCGCCTGGGCATCTAACTACATTTGAGGAAAAATTCTTTCCTAAGACTTTTTTCATAGCTTCATCAGTTTTGTTAAGTTCATTTACGAATGTATCGAGATTTAGGCTTCTGTTAGGATATAGTTTTTTATAGTCATGAGTATAAGAGTGATGGGCTATTGCATTTCCTTCGTCAAATGTTCTTTTTAAAATTTCATTAGCTCCTTTTCTTTCAAGAGAATCACCCTTAATAAAGAAAGTTCCTCTAACACCATGTCTTTTCAAGATATCTAGAACTTGTGGAGTATTAGTAGTAGATGGTCCATCATCAAATGTAAGAAAGACTATCTTTTCTCCATTGTTTGAATAGTCGTATTTGTTAAGTTTGTCCCAAACTATTTTTGCGTCATATCCATATTCTTTTACAGCTTCTTTTTTTGCACCAATAATAGGTTCATTTTTTTCTTTTTCAATTCTTTCTTTTTCTAATCTTTCAGCTTTGAGTCTTTCTTGAGTTTCTTTCATTTCTTTTTTTCTAGACATGTCCGCCCATGCCATAGAAAAAATACCAATAACTATTACAACAAGTATAGTAAGTGTAACAGTTTTCTTTTTTCTTTTTTTTACCATAATTACAGCATTCCCCCTTTTGTCGAATTGTATCAAAAATATATTATAATTATATCGAAGAAAGTAGAAAAAGTAAACCGACAAAGTTGTAACTAAGATAACTAAAGTGTAACTTATATGACATTATTTGCATAATATTAAAGTATCATATATATTAAAAATATCTATAAAAAAATTTAGTATAGGTAAAAAAATATAAAAAATATAAAAATTTATTAAAAAGGTGTTTACAAAAAATGATTAATATATTACTGTTAAATAGTGGATATAAATTTGAGCTCAAAATGTATGTAAATTTAGATTTAAAATACTGAAAAAATTTACTATATTAATTTATAGTAATGCTTATAGAAAAACTCTCTTGCTGTTTAGGGGGTTTATAATTTTGCAAAAAAATAAAAAGGAGGGGGCTTTATTGAAAAAATACTTTGGAGAAATAGGACTAATATTTATAGCAATTATATGGGGAAGTGGCTTTGTAGCAACCCAATTTGCATTAGACGGTGGGCTTACACCTCTACAAATCATAACTTTAAGATTTTTCTTGGCAGCTATAATTATGAATTTACTGTTTTTTAAACAGATTCGTGCCAATATGGGTAAAAAATTATTAAAAGCAGGAGGGATTTTAGGAATATTTTTATTTCTAGCATTCACAGTACAAACTATTGGACTTATGTACACTACACCATCTAAAAATGCGTTTATAACAGCAGCTAATGTTGTAATAGTTCCATTCATAGGATTTATACTTTATAGAAGAAAACTTGATAAAATAGGAATAATAAGTAGTTTGGTAGCTCTTATAGGAATTGGGATACTTTCTTTAGAAGCTGATTTCTCTATTAATTTTGGAGATTTTCTAACACTTATATGTTCATTCGGATTTGCATTTCATATATTCTTTACAAGTGAGTTTGCAAAAGATAACAACCCAATGGCATTGACAGCTATTCAATTTACAGTAGCGTTTTTAATGTCTGTTGTAGTTCAAACATTTGCAGGTCAATTAAAGATGGAAGCTGAATTATCTGGTTACATGGGAACTATGTATCTAGCTGTATTTAGTACTACAATTGGATTTTTATTTCAGACTATATGTCAAAAAAGAGTTGATGGAACTAGAACAGCTATAATATTATCCACAGAGGCTGTATTTGGTACAATATTTTCTATAATAATTTTAAAGGAGCTTATTACAGCAAAATTGGTTATTGGTAGTATCTTGATATTTGTTGCAATCATAACTGCAGAAACTAAATTATCTTTTTTAAAGAGCAAAAAAGTGAAACTTAAAGATTCAGAGGAGTCTTCATTAGAAAGTATTTAATATGACAACTATTTCCTAATTAATCAAATAAATTATGTATTATGTAGAAATTTGACATCAAAACTTGGTTGATACTGGTGTTTCAAAGTGATAAAATTAATTAGGAAATAAATTTTATTTTTAGTGTTTAAGCTATAAAGTCTGGGGTATATATATTCTTGTAGCAAGTTATTAAACTTAAAAATAAAAATTTAATTATATAAAATTGGGAGGAAATTAATTATGAAAAAATTTGTTTGTACAGTATGTGGATATATACATGAAGGAGATGCTGCACCAGCACAATGTCCAGTATGTAAAGTTGGAGCTGATAAATTTGAAGAAATGAAAGGCGAAATGGTTTGGGCTGATGAACATAGAATAGGAGTAGCTCAAGGTGTAGATGCAGAAATAATCGAAGGATTAAGAGCTAACTTTACTGGTGAGTGTACAGAAGTAGGAATGTATTTAGCAATGAGTAGACAAGCTGATAGAGAAGGTTATCCAGAAGTAGCTGAAGCGTATAAGAGAATAGCTTTTGAAGAGGCTGAACATGCTGCTAAATTTGCAGAACTTCTTGGAGAAGTTGTAGTTGCAGATACAAAAGAAAACTTAAGAGTTAGAGTTGATGCTGAGTATGGTGCAACTGATGGAAAATTAAAATTAGCTAAGAGAGCTAAAGAATTAGGATTAGATGCTATACATGATACAGTACATGAAATGTGTAAAGACGAAGCTAGACATGGTAAAGCATTCTTAGGATTATTAAACAGACATTTTGGAAAATAATAATTAAAACAATTAAAACATAGATTAAAAGGAGAAACTTTGGTTTCTCCTTTTTTAAATTATACAAATAAACTGTTGTGATAGAAGGATGGAGATAATATGAAGTCGGTATCTGTTAGGAGTTGTAAAACTTACAATTATGAAGAAGTAAAGTTATCTATTGAAAAAAATTTAGAGGATATTGGTGGTATAGATAAGTTTGTTAAAAAAGGAAGCAAAGTACTTATAAAACCAAATTTATTAATGAAAAAAAAGCCTGAAGAAGCTACAACTACACATCCTATGGTTGTAAAAGTTGTATGTGAAAAACTTTTAGAGTTAAATTGTGATATTACAATAGCAGATAGCCCTGGTGGTCCATATAATCAAAGTTCTCTTAAGAGCATTTATAAGGCATCTGGAATTGAAGAAGTAGCAAATGAACTGGGCATTAAGTTAAATTATGATGTTTCAGATGTTAAGATACATAGTGAAAAAGCACATGTTCTAAAATATATGGATATTATTAAACCAATAGTAGATTCAGATTATATAATAAATCTTTGTAAATTAAAGACTCATATAATGGCAACTTTTACTGGTGGTACAAAAAACTTATATGGATGCATAGCTGGATTGAAAAAAGCAGAGATACATTATAGATTTCCTACAGAAGAGTTGTTTTGCGAAAATGTACTTTTAGATATTTGTGATTATATAAAACCAACATTGACAATTATGGATGGTATAGTAGGTATGGAAGGTGATGGACCTTCAGCTGGTACTACTCGAGAAATAGGAGTTTTATTAGCATCACAAAATCCATATGCTATAGATGTTGTTGCATGTAAGATTATAAGTTTACTTCCAAATAGAGTTGCTACAATTAGAGGTGCTATTAAGAGAGGATATATACAAGAAGATTTTTCAGATATTGAAATTTTAGGTGAAGATATAAAAGATTTAATTATAAAAAATTACAAGATTCCAAATGTAAGTAAGGATTTAAGATTGTTTTCTGTAAAGCTACCAAAATTTTTAAATGAACCTATTTCAAAGCTTATAACACCAAAGCCTGTGGTAAGATTTCAAGATTGCATAAAATGTGGAAAATGCAAGGAAGCTTGTCCTGCATCCACTATAGAGATAGGGACTAAGGGTGCTATTATAGACTTAAGTAAATGTATAAGATGTTACTGTTGCCATGAACTTTGTCCTAAAAAGGCTATTGATGTCAAACGTAATTTTGTATTTAAGTATGTAAAATAATGTATAATATTATATGAGTCTATATAAATTAAAAATATAAAGGAGAAATAATATGATTTTAATTAAAAATGGTAGAGTAATAGACCCTAAAAGTCAAAGAGATGAGAATATTGACTTAATTATAAAAGAAAATAAAATTTATAAAATAGGCAAGTTTGATGAAAGTGATGAATATGAAAAAATAATAGATGCTAGTGGTAATGTAGTTGCTCCAGGTTTAGTGGATGTACATGTACACTTTAGAGACCCTGGGTTTACATATAAAGAAGATATAGAAAGTGGAGCTAAATCTGCTGCTAGAGGTGGATTTACAACTGTTATATGTATGGCAAATACTAATCCTATTGTAGATAATGAAGATACTTTTAATTATGTTAAAGAAAAGTCAAAAAATGCATGTATAAATGTTTTACAAGCAGCAGCTATAACTAAAGGTTTTGAAGGTAAAGAGTTAGTTGATATGGAAGCTCTTAAAAAAGCTGGTGTACCAGGGTTTACTGATGATGGATTACCTTTAATGGATAGCAATCTAATTATGGAGGCAATGATTAAGGCAAAAGAGTTGGATGTACCACTTAGTTTTCATGAAGAAGACCCTTCTTTAGTTGGAAATCCAGGTGTAAATGCAGGAAAGGTAGCTTCAGAACTTGGATTAAAAGGTGCATCAAGTGTAGCAGAAGATGTTATGGTAGCCAGAGATTGTATGTTGGCACTAAAGACTGGTGCTAAAGTTGATATACAACATATAAGTTCAGGTGTATCTGTTGATATGGTTAGATTTGCAAAATACTTAGGTGCAAATGTAGTTGCAGAAGCTTCACCACATCACTTTACATTGACTGAGGAAGATGTATTGGAGTTTGGAACAAATGCAAAAATGAATCCACCTCTAAGAAGTAAATGGGACAGAGATAAGATTATAGAGGGATTAAATGATGGTACTATTGAAATAATAGCAACGGACCATGCACCTCATAGTAAAGAAGAAAAAGATAGAGAGTTTATAAAAGCTCCAAGTGGAATTATTGGGCTTGAAACTTCTTTAGCTCTTGGAATAACAAATTTGGTGCATAAAAATCATCTTAGTATGATGCAGTTAATAGAAAAAATGTCTATAAATCCTGCAAAGTTGTACAATTTAAATATTGGATTTATAGAAGAAGGGGCTGTAGCAGACATTGTTATATTCAATCCAGAAGAAGAATGGACAGTTGAAAGCTTTGTTTCTAAAGCTGATAATTCACCATTTAAAGGTAAATCTTTATATGGAAAGGTTAATTATACAATATGTAATGGGGAGATTGTATATAACGCCTAATTTAAGATTATTTTTTTAAGGCGGAGTGTACAATGATTGAAAGTAAAAGATTGTATATTAGGAGAATGAGATTGATTAATCAAAATTGGAAGTATTAGTTTGAACAATTAGAACATAACATCTTGGTAATTTAGATATAGTAAGGAAGAGAATCCTTTTTATGAAAGAACGCACTATTATATTTGGAAAGATTAAGTTCCTAATCTATCATATATAATAGTGCGTTATATATTTAAGTATGTTTTATATAAACTAATCTAAAAATCGAAAATCTTTATACAATTTCTACTTATAAATTGCCTTTATAGGGTCTAGTTTAGAGGCTTTAAAGGCTGGAATCAGACCAAATACAACTCCAGTCAATATAGTAGCTACAATTGCATAAAATAAGCTATTTAAGCTAGGTATAGCTTCAAAACCTATATATTTAGAAACATAGTTAGTAGCAGTAAATCCAACTATAGTTCCTAAAATTCCACCACATACTGTTATAAAAACAGCTTCAACTAAAAATTGAAATAATATAGACCTAGGTTTTGCTCCAATAGCACGTCTTATACCAATTTCTCTTTGTCTTTCCATAACAGATACATACATTATATTCATTACACCAATACCACCAACAAACATTGCAACTACAGTTATTATAGATACATATTTGTTTACATTGGAATTAATGCTTTCAAGATAAGCTGTCTGTTCAGTTGGGTCTGGTGTAGTATAAGAACCATTGATACCAGGGTGCATCTCATATAATTTAGCTATAACATTGTTTGCAACTTCATTTACATTATAGCCTTTAGAAGAAACTAAGTCTAACTGGTAAATTTCATTTGAATAAGAATTTTGACTCATTAAAGTGTCAAAAGCCTTTTTAGGTACTAGAGAAGTAGTAAATTGCATATCTTGGTAACCTCCAAAGAATCCTCCAGCTTGGTTTTGCTGAGAATCATCTAATACCCCTATTATTTCAAATATAGTTCCATTTATGTTGATACCATGACCTAAGGCATCTTCTGGATTTTCAAAAATTTCACTTGTACTTTGTAATGTAAGTAAAATTACTTTTCTTTTTTCATCATCTAAAGAAAAATCTCTACCACAAATTAAATTTATTTTAGAATCTTTTTTTACTGGTCCAACATCAACATACGTAGTTTTTTTATCAAAAGATGCTTGTGAAGAGTAAACTGAATCAAGGTTAAACCCATCTCTTGAAGGAGCTATTCTTTCTACTCCTTCAACAAATGATAATTCTTCTAAATCTTTTGCATTAAAGGGTTTTAAAAAAATACTCATATCATCAGTAAGACCTGTGTTATCGGCTGATTCAAACGAAATAGTAGTTTTATTAGGGTTTACATTGTTTACAGACTTCTTAATTTCTTTTTGAAATCCATTACCTATAGAACTAACAAGTATTACTGAAGTTATTCCTATTATAATCCAGAGTAAAGCTACAAATACACGAAGCTTGTGACCTTTTAAATTGGCCAAAGAATTTTTTAATAAACTCATGATTACACCTCCGAAGTAAACACACCATCTTTAAGTCGTATAACCTTAGTTGCATACTTAGTTAAATCTTGATCATGTGTAACCATTATTATAGTCTTACCTTGTTTGTTGAGCCTTGTTAAAAGCTCCATAATTTCTCTGCTAGTTTCACTATCTAATGCCCCAGTCGGTTCGTCAGCAAAGATTATCTGAGGGTCATTTGCTAGGCAACGTGCAATGGCTACACGCTGTTGTTGACCACCAGATAATTGAAGTGGTTTCTGCTTAAGCTTGTCCAAAAGCCCAACAGAACTTAATTTATCTTTAACAATTTCTTCTCTATTAGATTTTTTTAGTGCTTTATTGTAAATTAGAGGCAACTCTACATTTTGATATACATTTAGAGTTTCTATTAAATTAAATTGTTGGAAAACAAATCCAATATTAATATTTCTAAAAACAGAACGTTCATTTTCACTCAAATTAGTTACATCTGTTCCATCAAATATATATCTTCCTTCATCAAATACATCTAGAAAACCTAAGATATTAAGTAAAGTAGTTTTACCACTACCAGACTTACCCATTATCATGACAAATTCTCCAGATTCAATTTCTAAATTTAAGGATTTTAAAACATGTAATTCATCTTTCCCTACTTTGTAATATTTTTGAATATTTTCTAATTTAATTAACATATGTAAATTAATTCACATCCATAGTAACTTCTTCTACTTTTTTGTTTGGAGTAGTATCTCCATTATTAGAACCAGCAGTTACGCCATCGCCTTGAACTGGGTCTCCTTCTTTCATTTCTTTAGTAGGGTGTTTTATTATTATATCGCCTTGTTCAAGACCGCCTCTAACTACAGCAAAATCATCATTTTGACTTGCTACATCTACAATTTGCTTTTTCAATATACCATCTAAATCCTTAAATACATATGAGTGTTTGTTGTCTTTAAGTACACAAGATGCTGGTATTTTAAAGCTTGAATTAGCTACTTCAAGTGATGCTTGAAGATGGAATCCATTTACTAATCCTTCTTGATTATCAAATGCTATGTTTATATCATAATAAGATAGTGTATTCTGCTGAGCTCCCATTTCAGTATTTGGAGTAGATGGTTTATCAGATATAAAACTTATTCTACCAGTAAGCTTTTGGTCAGTTGAAAAAACTAGTATATTGACCATTTGGTCAATCTTCATTTTAGGTAAATCTTGTTCACTTGCTTGTCCTTTCATATAAAACTCTAGACCTTGAATAGTCATAAATGAAACTGGTTGGTCTGGATTTCCAGTTTGGTCATTCAAGTATACTGTGCCATCAAAAGGAGCAGTAACTCTGTCATAAGCTTTTTTATCCAGAGAAGCTATCTGAGAGTTTAAAGCAGTTATCTGTGCATTTATAGAAGCAATAGCATCTTTATTTTCAGCAATATCAGAAAGTGATATTTTTTGTTTTTTGTATTGACTAAGTTGTGATTTTAAACTATCTATTTCTGCTATTATAGTTGGATTTTTAGCAGTAAAAAGAAGGTCTCCTTGATTTACTTTTTGACCATTTGTAACATTAACATCACTTAACTCATAATCTCCAGATATATTGAAGTCCTTAGTTTGCTTAGGAACAACCATCCCATTTATAAATATTTTTTCATTTTCAGGAATAGTATATGTTTCGATAAAATTTTCATTAGCTTGTAATTCAGTGTTTTTCGAATCAACATAAGCAAGAACTCCTAGAATTAAAAGTATGATTACTGCTATTCCTGCATATATTTTGAATCTCTTATTTTTAAAGGGATTGTTTTTAAAACCTTTATTTTTAGACTTGAAGCCACTACTTCCAAAACTGCTATTTCTAAAGTTGTTACTTTTAAAACTGTTATTTCTAAATCTTTTATTTTTAAATTTTTTTAGAAAAGACATGTCTTCCTCCTTTTTATAAAAACTACTTAATTATATACTGGGATGTACATATAGAATTACTATAAGAAGTTGAATATAAGTTAATGAAAATAAACTATCAATAATAAGATACTATAAATCACATTTGAATGTAATAGTAAATTTTGTATATTGGTTGTACTCTGAATCTACATCAATTTTATGACCAAGCTTATCACAAAGTTCTTTTACTAAATAAAGCCCAAGACCTGTAGATTTAGAATTGTTTCTTCCATTATTACCTGTAAATCCCTTATTGAATATTCGATTTAAATCTTCCTTTTTTATACCACAACCAGTATCTTCCACTCTTAATTGTAAATAATTTTTGGTTCTTTTGCAATAGATAGATATATTATCTCCTAATGAGGAGTATTTTAGGGAATTACTCAATAATTGCTCGAATATGAAGTATAGCCATTTTTCATCAGATAAAACCTTAAAATTCAAATTATTTAAGTCTAAAATAATTTTTTTTGAAATAAAATATTTTGAGTATTTTTTTATAATATTTCTAATGATTTTTTCAATATTTACCTCTTGAATTAAAAAATCCTTATGAAAATCTTCGAGTCTTGATAAATATAAAATTTTTTCAACGGAGTTTTCAATTCTAAATATTTCACTATCTATGTCATCTGAAATTTTTTCATCAATTAAATTTTCATTTTGTTCAAGAATGAGTTTTATTATAGCTATAGGTATCTTTGCATCATGTACCCACATATTTAAAATCTCTTTGTTTTCTTCAAATTTCTCGATATTATTATTTATTATGTTATTACATTGATATTGATGATTTTTAATAATGTTCAAGTATATTTTTTCTTCATTTTTACATCTAGCTAATTCTATATCATTCATATTAATTTTGAATGTATCATTTTTTATCTTATCTAAAAATTTGTTCTTCTTGATGTAGCTAATAAATAGATATAAAAATAAAAACACAACATTTACAACTAATATATATAAAATAGTATCAGTCAGAAAAACATCTACAGGAGAAAATATAATAACTGATACTGTAAAAATTAAGAAAGTAAAATTGTATACTAAAAAACCTAGTTTATCCTTGAGAAAATCTTTAAAGCTCATAAATTCACCTACTTAGAATTGTTTTAACTGATTATATAACCCAATCCTCTTTTTGTTTCTATAAAATCTTCTAAACCAATTTCATTTAATTTTGAGCGTATTCTATTTACATTGACAGTTAATGTATTATCATCTACAAACCAATCATTATCCCATAATTTTTTCATGAGTTTATTCCTACTTACTATCTGCCCCTTATATTTCATAAGCTCATGGAGAATTTTGATTTCATTTTTTGTTAGCTCAATAGTATTATCTTCATAGTTTATTGTTGCAGTTGATAAATCTAAAGTAACACCATTGTGAATAATCTGATTTGAGTTATTATCAACAAAATTATAAGTTCTTCTTAAAAGGGCATTAACTTTAGCTACTAAGACATCTACAGAAAAAGGTTTTTGTATATAATCATCTGCACCTAAATTTACACCCATTATTACATCCATATTAGAATTTCTTGAAGAAATAAAAATTATAGGAACTTTTGAAATTTTTCTTATTTCATTACACCAATGAAAACCATCATAAAATGGAAGGTTTATGTCCAATAAAACTAATTCTGGGTTATAGTTTTTGAACTCTTCTATTATATTTTCAAGATTTTCTATTTGATGAACATCATGTCCCCATTTAGTAAGACACTTTGCTATGATATTTTTCAATGAGACGTCATCTTCAACTACCATTATTTTAAACATTCTTACCTCCTAATTCAAAATAGTTATATTAACATAACTATATTCTACTTGATAAATTAAAATATTTCTACCTTATTACCTAAAATAATTATATTAATATAACTATATTTTACTTGATAAATTATATTTTAAACATAATTGCAATAAATTTGAAGAAATATAATTAATACTTACGAAAATGTAACCTTAAATTAATATAATTAAATGTTTAAAAGCCATTTTAATATATATAATATATTTGTGAGAATTGATAAATAACTAATTGTGATGAAAGGTGATTATTAACTATGGAAGAAATATTATCTGTTGAAAATATAAAAAAGGAGTATGGAAGAAAAGGTTCAAAACATGAAGCTCTAAGAGGAATAACTTTCAAGGTTTATAAAGGAGAATTTGTTGGTATTATGGGGTCTTCCGGTGCTGGTAAATCAACACTTTTAAATATTATTTCTACAATAGATTTACCTTCATCAGGAGATATTTATATAAATGGAAAGAATACTATTAAAATGAAGCAAAATGAATTGGCAGATTTTAGACGTGATAATCTAGGCTTTGTATTTCAAGATTCTAATCTTTTGGATACACTTACAATAAAAGAAAATATAATGTTGCCTCTTTCTTTAAAAAATGAAAGAGTATCAGTAATAGAAAATAGAATAAAAGAGATTTCAAAAGAATTAAATATAGAATCTATATTAGATAAATATCCTGGCGAAGTTTCTGGTGGACAAAAGCAAAGAGGAGCTGTATGTAGAGCTATAGCAACAAAACCATCATTAGTACTTGCAGATGAGCCTACAGGAGCATTAGATTCTAAATCTGCTAGGGATTTGTTGAATTGTCTATTAAAATTAAACAAAGACAGCAATAAAACAATATTGATGGTAACTCATGATGCTATAAGTGCGAGTTTTTGCAATAGAATACTCTTTATAAAGGATGGAATAATATTCACAGAAATTGTAAAGGGAGAAAGTAACAGAGAGTTCTATAATAAAATAGTAAATACAGTTTCCTTAATTGGAGGAGTTAATAAAAATGACTTTATTTAGAATTGCAATGCAAAATGTAAAGAATAGTTTTTTTAATTATTTAATGTACTTTATTTCAATTGTATTTAGTGTATTTGTATTTTTTAGTTTTAAATCTATAGAGTATAATGAAGCGTTGAGTTCACTTGGAGAGAAAACCAGGATGAGTATTAATACAAGTTCAATTGTAATAGTGGTATTTGTATTTTTATTTATATATTATTCAAACTCATTTTTTTTCAATAGACGTAGGCGAGAAGTAGGAACTTATAGTTTACTTGGAATGAGGAAAAATCAGATAGGAAAAATATTTTTATATGAAACTTTTTTGATGGGTATAGTTGCAATACTAATAGGTATATTTTTAGGACTGTTATTTTCAAAGCTTATGACTATGATGCTTGTAAAATTAATGAATGAAATGATATTAGTAAATATGAACTTAAGTATAAAGGCCTTAGTTCAGACACTAGCTGTATTTTTAATAATATTTATAGTTATTGGAATAAGAAATACTATAGTTATCAGAAATAAGAGAATTATAGAGTTATTTAATAAATATCCAGAAAAGTATAAGTTTAAAAAATTTATAAAGTTAAAATGTGTACTTGGTGTTTTATTAATAGCTATTTCTTATTTAATGTCAATTAGTTATTTTATTGCTGAAAATATTATGCTTTCAGTTTTTATATTAGTTACAATAATACCTGGAACTTTTTTATTTTTTTCATCAACTATGTATATGATTATTGATGCTGTTAAGAAGAGAAAAAGTTTTTATTATAAGGGACAGAATTTAATTGCATTTTCTGAACTTGGATTTAAATTAAAGAGCAATAGTAGTGTATTGGCTGTAATAGCAATATTAATAGCTACAAGTGTAACTATGCTAGGGTTTACCATATCACTTTATTACGATATAGATAGGAACATAAGTGAAAATTATAAATACAGTTATACCATAAATTTAGGAAATTCTTATGTAAATAACGAAATTGACAAATTATTATATAAATATAAAAAAGATAATAAGATAATCTTTGATAAAACAATAGAACTTATAGACAAAGATATAAATATTGAAATGTATTATAAAAATGGAAATAGTTATATAGAAGATAGAACGTCTGTAGATATTATTAGAGAAAGTGATTTTAAAAAATTAAGACAATATCAGAATAACAATTATGAAGAATTAACTTCAAAGGAATCTGTGTACTATGTTGCTGATTCATACAAAAAAATATTTTTTAAAGACTTTGAGATTGAAAAAATAAACTTGCATATTAAAGATACAAATGAGTATGATATAAATCTGTTTAAAGTACAAAAAAGCATCTTGGAGCCAGAAATAAATTCACAAGCTACGTTTGATTTAATTGTAGTAAAAGATGACGTATTTAATCAGTTAAAATTACATGGAAATTCTAGATTAATAAGATTAATTGATATAAAAAATGAAAAAAAAGAACTGGATTTGACTTTAAAATTAAAAAATATAGTAAGTGAAAATATGAAATTTACTTATCCTTTTAATTTTACATCAAGTATTGAAAGTTATAATAACTTGATAAAATTAAGTGGTCTAATGCTGTTTATAGGCATATTTTTGTCTGTAGTATTTCTTTTATGTACAGGTAGTATAATCTTATTTAAACAATTATCAAATATATATGATGATAAGGAAAGATATATTATGTTAATAAAACTTGGAGCAAATAATAAAGATATTGAGAAAATAATATCAAAACAGTTAAAAGTTATATTTTTAATGCCATTAGTTGTAGGTACAGTTCATAATTTATTTGCTATGTCTATAGTACAAAAGTTTATACCAAGGTCATTACTTGTACCAATTATCATAACTCTAGTCATTTATTTTATAGGATATTTTATATATTATTTTTTAACTTTAAAATATGCTCTAAACATGATAAAAGAATAAATTATTTTTAAGTCAAAAGAATTAGATATATGTTTTGAATAAAATAACTTATTTAAGTGCAGATAGAAAATACTAGAATTGAGTTTAAGATATTTATTTAAAGATAAAATTAAAGTTAGGAAAAAGTCTATATTTTATATCATTTTGTATCAGTTACATTACTTGATGTTATATAATAAATCTAAGCAGAATATCAAATAAAAAATGACGAGGAGCTGAAATTTATGAAGTTTAATGCCTACCAACATAAATACTCATCAATAAGAAATGTCGTGTATGCTAAAAATGGAGCAGTTGCAACATCAACACCATTAGCATCTCAAGCTGGACTTGAAATACTAAAAAAGGGTGGAAATGCTGTTGATGCAGCAGTTGCAACAGCCGCCACATTAGCAGTAGTAGAACCTACAAGCAATGGGATTGGAGGAGATGCATATGCCCTTGTTTGGATAGAGGAAGAAAAACGATTGTATGGTTTAAATTCTAGTGGCTTTGCTCCAGAAAATATGGAATTAAAAAATTATAATAATATGAAAGAAATGCCAAAATATGGGTTTGGATCAGTAACTGTACCTGGAATACCCGCAGCTTGGTCAGAATTAAATAAAAAATATGGTAAACTTAGCTTAATGGAATGCTTATCTCCAGCGATAAACTATGCAAGAGAGGGATACGTAGTATCTCCTAATGTAGCTAAGGTATGGAAAAAATCATATGAACTCTATGAAAAAGAACTTATTGGAGAAGAGTTCAAACCATGGTTTGATACATTTTCTAAAGATGGTAAAGCTCCAGAGGCTGGAGATATATTTATATGTGAAGAACAGGCAAGTACATTAGAAGAGATAGCAAATACTCAGGCTGAAAGCTTTTATAGAGGAAGACTTGCTGATAAAATAGATGAATATTCTAAAAAATTTAATGGGGCTATAAGAAAGAGTGACTTAGAGTGTTTTTATCCAACATGGGTAGAACCTATAAGTACAGAATATAAGGGATATAAAATATTTGAAATCCCACCAAATGGTCATGGAATAACAGTTTTAATGGCACTTAACATATTAAAAGAATTGGAATTAGAAGGAAATATAGAAAATGTAGAAGACATACATAAAATTATAGAGAGCTTAAAATTAGCTTTTGCAGATTCTAAAACATATGTAACTGATATAGAGCATATGAAGGTAAAGATTCAGGAATTACTAAGCCAAGAGTATGCCAAAAAAAGAAGTTTATTAATTGACAATAAAGAGGCTTTGTATCCAACTGCAGGAGAGCCATATTGTGGTGGTACAGTATACCTTTGTACTGCAGATAAGGATGGAAATATGGTTTCATATATACAGAGCAATTACATAAATTTTGGTTCAGGAATTGTGATACCAAGAACTGGGATTGCTTTACATAGTAGAGGAAATAATTTTAATTTAGACCCTAAACACCACAATGTAGTAAAACCATTTAAAAAACCTTATCATACTATAATACCTGGATTTTTAGGTAAAGAAGATAAAGCAATAGGTCCATTTGGTGTAATGGGAGCTTTTATGCAACCACAAGGACATATTCAGGTGTTAACAAATATGATTGATTTTGGATTAAATCCACAAGAGGCGCTAGATGCTCCAAGATGGCAGTGGATAAAAGGAAAAGAAATAGAAGTTGAACCAGAGATGCCAAAGCATATAATAGATTCATTAATTGAAAAGGGTCATGAAATAAAAGTAATTCATGATACTGTTGATATGGGACGAGGTCAAATAATATTTAAAACAGAACAGGAAAGTTATATTTGTGGGACGGAATCAAGATGTGATGGGCATATTGCAGTTTATTAATATTATCAACTAAAATATATATAATAAATTTAAAGAGTATATGAAATAATAAGTAAAGGCGAAAGTCTACAATGACTGACGCCTTTACAAAATTTAAGCTATCATATGCTGATTTTATATAGATTATGAGCCTTATTCTTGACCAGTTTTGATTTCATTGTCATCATAACTAATCCAGTCACTAAAGCTACCAATATAAATCTTGTGAGGTATATCCAGTTCTCTAAGAGCAAGACTGTTAACACAAGCAGATATCCCTGAACCACAAGATAAAATTACTTCATCATAATTATTTAAATCTTTAAAGAATTTTTTTAAAAATTCTATATCTTTAAGTGAGCCATTTTCAAAGTCACTTTTTATTAAATCCTTACAAAAATAATTTTTTGCACTTGGTATATGACCAGCTTTTGAGTAAGCAGGTTCAACTAAACCCTGGTATCTCTCATTAGCACGACAATCTATTATTACAGTATCTTTTTTGTATAATTTAGACTTAACATATTCCATTGGAACAACTAAACCATTGTTTATATTTGGTCTAATTTCCTTACTTGTACAACTTGGTATATTCACTTTCTCTTCCAATTCTCCACCTTCCTTTACGAAAGATGTTATTCCCCCATCTAGTACATAGACATTTTTAAGCCCCAAATGTTTTAATTGGAAAAATAATCTGCAAGCTCCATTTAAATCTCCATCATCATAAGTTACAATCGTAGTGTCATTATCAACACCCATTTTTTCTAATTTTTCTTTTAGTATTAAAGGGTCTTGTAAAGGATTTTTACCACCATGTTCTTTTGTAGGAGATGATAAATCCTTGTCTATATCTAAGATAAAACTGCCTTTGATGTGTCCTTTTTTATAAGAATCAATACCATAAGTTCTATTGATAAGATCAAATCTGCAATCTATTACAACTAGATTATCATTTTTTTCTAGTTTTGATATAAGTTCTTTTGCTGAAATAATGTTTTTCAAAGAATGTACCTCCTGTGTTTATATTATCTTTATTTTAATTTATATTAATTATTAACTTTATAAACTAATATTATTATAATTTATTACATAAGTAAATAAATCTTTAGAAATTGTAAAAATTTTATATAAAAATTCAAATAATTAATGAATATTGAAAATTTTAGATATATAATAAAATAAGAGTATATTTTATACAATATGAAAGCTGGTATTGCAATAGATTAAAGCCTTATACACGTTTAGTTTTTAAAGAAATTAGTGTTATTATGAAAACCTAAGTTAATTTATTAAATAAATAATTGAATAAAAAAATTTTATTATGTATTTATAAAATTTTTGTTACAAATTTGGCATAATATAGTATACTTTAAGTGTGTATTAGGTTAAATCTATAACAAATTAGACGTATGATATAGACTTAGTGTTTATTGGCATTTACAAGAAATTTGTTAATATCAACTATTTGTAGTTTGGGCAGTTATAATTATTATAGGGGGGATGTCCAATACAAAACAATCAACCAAGAACTAATATTATATTATAAAGAGTTATAGTTTTGTGTGTTTATGTTTTTAATTAAATTTAAAGTGGGAAAAATATATTTGTTAGAATGGAGAATAGCGAGATGAGTAATAAAATAGTTAGTAAGAGACAATTAACAGATAGTATTTATTTAATGGAAATAGAGGCACCTAGAGTTGCAAAATCTTCTCAACCAGGTCAATTTATAATAATTAAAAATGATGAAAAAGGAGAGAGGATTCCTCTTACAATAGCTGACTATGATAGAGAAAAAGGAACAGTAACTATTGTATTCCAAACAGTTGGTGCTTCAACTAAAAAGTTAGCAATGTTTGAAGAAAACGATTTTGTAATGGATTTTGTAGGGCCATTAGGACAAGCAAGTGAATTTATACATGAAGATATAGAAGAATTAAGAAATAAAAAGATATTATTTGTAGCTGGTGGAGTTGGTTCTGCTCCAGTTTATCCACAAGTTAAATGGTTTAAAGAGCATGGATTAGATGTAGATGTAATAATTGGTGCAAGAACTAAAGAATTAATTATATTAGAAGATGATATGAAAAAAGTAGCTAAAAATGTATATGTATCAACAGATGATGGTACATATGGATTTAATGGAAGAGTTACAGACCTATTAAAAGATTTAGTTGATAATCAAGGTAAAAAATACGACCAAGCAATAGTAATTGGACCAATGATAATGATGAAATTTATGTGCCAATTAACTAAAGAACTAAATATACCTACTATAGTAAGTTTAAATACAATAATGATAGATGGAACAGGTATGTGTGGTGGTTGTAGAGTTAGTGTTGGAAATGAAACTAAGTTTGCATGTGTAGATGGTCCTGAATTTGATGGTCATTTAGTTGATTTTGATCAAGCAATGAGAAGACAGTCTATGTACAAGACTCAAGAGGGAAGAGCTATGCTAAAACTTGAAGAAGGCGATAGTCATCATCATAGTAATTGTGGATGTGGAGGTAACAAATAATGGATGCTAAAAAAGTAAAAGTACCAGTTAGAGAACAAGAACCTGCTGTGAGAGCAACAAATTTTGATGAGGTATGCTTAGGGTATAATAAAGAAGAAGCTATGGCAGAAGCTAATAGATGTTTAGCTTGTAAAAAACCAAAATGTGTGGGTGGATGTCCAGTAGGAATCGACATACCAGGGTTTATAACAAAAATTAAAGAAGATGATATAGAAGGTGCTGCTAAAGTAATAGCTAAGAGCAGTTCATTACCAGCTGTTTGTGGTAGAGTATGCCCACAAGAAAGTCAATGTGAAGGTGTATGTATACTTGGAATAAAATCAGATGCTGTATCAATAGGTAAATTAGAAAGATTTGTAGCAGATTGGTCAAAAGAAAATGACATAAATTTATCTGATACAGAGCCTAAGAAAAATCAAAAAGTAGCAGTAATAGGAAGTGGTCCAGCAGGTCTAGCTTGTGCTGGTGATTTAGCTAAAAAAGGCTATGATGTAACAATCTTTGAAGCAATGCATGAGCCAGGTGGAGTTTTAACTTACGGAATACCTGAGTTTAGACTTCCAAAACAAGCTGTTGTTCAACCTGAAATAGACAATATAAGAAAATTAGGTGTAAAAATAGAAACTAATGTAATTGTTGGTAAAACAATTACAGTAGATGAACTTATAGAAGATGAAGGATTTGAAGCTATATTCATAGGTTCAGGAGCTGGTCTTCCAATGTTTATGAATATACCAGGGGAAAATGCAAATGGAGTATTTTCTGCAAATGAGTTTTTAACTAGAGTAAACTTAATGAAGGCTTATAGAGATGATTATGATACACCTATTAGTTCTGGTAAAAAAGTTGCTGTAGTAGGTGGTGGAAATGTTGCTATGGACGCTGCTAGAACTGCATTAAGATTAGGTTCAGAATCATATATAGTTTATAGAAGAAGTGAAAAAGAGCTTCCAGCAAGAGCTGAAGAAGTTCATCATGCAAAAGAAGAAGGCATTATATTTAATACATTAACAAATCCTAAGGAAATTTTAGTAGATGAAAATGGATATGTTAAAGGTATGGTTTGTATAAGAATGGAATTAGGAGAGCCAGATGATTCTGGAAGAAGAAGACCTATAGAAATAGAAGGTTCTGAATTTGTACTTGATGTAGACACAGTTATAATGTCACTTGGAACAAGCCCAAATCCACTAATATCTTCTACAACAAAGAGTCTTGATATAAATAAGAAGAGATGCTTAATAACAGATGAAAATGGTCAGACTTCTAAAGAGGGTGTATTTGCAGGTGGAGATGCTGTTACTGGAGCAGCAACAGTAATATCTGCAATGGGTGCTGGTAAAACAGCAGCAGCATCAATAGATGAATATTTAAAAGCAAAAGTTAATGCTTAATTTGTAAATTAAAGAGAGGGTGTCTCAAAATGAACTTTTTAGTTCATGAGGCACTCTTTTTGTACAAAATCAAATATGTTTTAATCATTTCAACAATGAAAATTTCATTCCTGTAGAAAGTCTAACTTTTAGGTCTTAGTACAATCTCTATTTTGATGTAGCCACTTTTTTAGATGGTTTAATAATTTATCAGTTATTATTGTAATATTTGATACTAAGTAACATAACTTTGTCTAACTATGATAAAATAGTTATACAATAAAGGTCTTGTAAGGAGTGAATAATGTGTGGCTAATAAAATCAGATTTGTCAAATCTAACATTAAATAATAGAAAAATAAATTGTGTAATTAATGGTATTTTAATATGAAAAAAAGAGAAAAAGTATTTGATGGGCTAGTTTTTAAGCATATATTAATCTTATTAATACTATTAGTTTTGATTGATTTAACAAGTACCATCATATATGCAAGTAACTCTATGGAAATTACTTCTAGAAATATGATTGAGGCATCAAAAAGAGAACTTGAAAACTATTTAGAAGTAAACATATCTTTATTAAAAGCTCTTAGTCAAGATGATAGATTTTCTAATGGTGAAACATCACTAATTGAAAAGGGAAAATTATTAAGGCCATATCAAAAGGAATATAATCTTTTTATGATTGGTATAACAGATACAAAAGGAAATGCTTCAAGTACATATAGGGAAAATGTTAACTCAATAAAAGATAAGCCTAGTTTTGAGAAAGCAATTAAAACAAAGCAAGTAGTAGTTTCAGATATTGAAGTCAGTAATGTAACAGGTGACAAAGTATTTATCATATATGTACCAATTGTAAAAAATAATGAGATGATTGGGACCATTTTTGCTTCTTTTTATTTTCAAGATGTAAATAATTTAATAAGTAGAAGCAATTTTGATGATTCTATTAAATTTCTAATGATAGATAAAGATTATACTATTATTTCTCATCCAAACAAAAAATATGTAAATGATAAAAGTAAGATGCTTGATTTAGAAGGGAATATTATAGGAACCACTAAAAGTGAAATCTTAAAAAATATAAATAAAAAATGTCAAGGTGATTTTTTATCTTGGGATAATTGGAGATTATATAATGTAAAATATACGAACATAAAGTGGACTAATTGGACTTTAGTATCAAAATGTAATATATTTAAGAACTTTAAAAATCTAATAGTTAATTTTATGATAAAGTTGTATTTTTATATAGTAATATTTATGATATTGTGGAAATTAAGTAATGCTAAATTAATAGAACAACTTAAAAAATTGGCTTATTATGATTCTTTAAGTGGAATAAAAAATAAAGAAAAGTTTAGAAAAGATTCTATGTATATTTTAAAGAATTATTATCAAGATAATTTTTACTTAGTACAATTGGATGTCAATAAATTTAAATATATAAATGAGATGTTTGGATATGCTGAAGGGAATAAGATATTAATTCATATATCACAGGTTTTAAATAATAATACAAATAAATATGAAATTTGTGCTAGGATGGATAATGACCATTTTATATTGTTGATTGCTTGTAACACTGAAGATGAACTTTTAAATAGATTATCTAAAATAAATAAAGAAATTTGTAACTTAAATACTACTAACTCATCTAAGTATAAAATTGTTATGTCAAGTGGAATATATAAGATTACTAAAAAGGATGATATTAAAAAGATTGACTTGTTAATTGATAGAGCAAATATTGCAGCAAAAAGTAAAAAGGAAAAATATGAACATTCATATTCATTTTTTAATGAAGATACAAGAAATCGATTGTACAAGGAAAAACGATTGGAAGATAATATGAATAAAGCTTTAGAAAAAGGTGAATTTATAGTATATTATCAACCTAAGTATAGTTTAGATGATGTAAATGAAATTGAAGGAGCAGAAGCCTTGATAAGATGGAATAGTCCAGAATTTGGGTTTATTTCACCTATAGATTTTGTACCTTTATTTGAAAAGAATGGTTTTATTGTAAATATTGATATGTTCGTGTTTGAAGAAGTATGCAAAACATTAAACAAGTGGATAAATAAAGGGTATACTCCTGTACCAATCTCTGTAAATATGTCTAGAGTTCATTTATATAGGGATAATTTTATAGAAAATATAACTGATTTGATAAGTAAATACAATATATCTCCTGAGTTTATTGAACTTGAACTAACAGAAAGTGTTGTGTTTGATAATTTAAATATATTGATTGATATAATGAAAAAGATTAAAGAGATAGGATTCCTTATATCAATGGATGATTTTGGTTCGGGATATTCATCTTTAAATCTGTTAAAAGACCTTTCTTTTGATATTTTAAAATTAGATAGAGGATTTTTAATCGAAACAACAGATACAAAACGTGGAAAAATTATTATTTCTAAGATTGTGGAAATGGCAAAAGCGATTGATATTAAAGTAATCTGTGAGGGCGTAGAAACTTATGAACAAGTAGAGTTCTTGAAAGAGATAGGTTGTGATAAGGTTCAAGGATACTTATTTGCTAAACCTATGGTATTAGATGAATTTGAAAAACACTTAAACTTTAAATTTGATTAATCATTAATAATTATTAGACTATAAGATACCCTAACAACTTACTTACAAATATGTAAGTTAATTGTTAGGGTATTTTTATGGTTAAAGTAGTATATTCACGATATTATGGTATTGTAGTAAAAATAAAAAATTATGGAGAATATAAAATGAACATATTGAGTATTAGAAATATATCAAAAACATATTGCGGAAATATTCCATTTAAAGCATTAGATAAGGTTAGTCTAAATATAGAAAAGGGAGAATTTGTGTCTGTTATGGGACCATCTGGAAGTGGTAAATCTACTCTTTTAAATATAATATCTACAGTTGATAGACAGAGTGAAGGTGAGGTTGTATTAGATGGATATGATGTAAGTAAATTGAAAGGAGAAAAACTTGCTGAATTTAGAAGGAAACAACTTGGTTTTGTATTTCAGGATTTTAATTTGATTGACACTTTAACTGTTGGCGAAAATATTATGTTGCCACTTACACTAGAGGGGGAAAGTATCAAAGATATGAATATACAAACTAAAAGTATATCTAAATTTTTAGGAATAGATAAAATTTTAGATAGAAAAACCTATGAAATTTCAGGAGGTCAAGCTCAAAGGTGTGCTATTGCTAGAGCTATTATAAATAAACCTGCCATACTTCTTGCAGATGAGCCAACTGGAAATCTTGATTCGAAATCTACTGATGATGTTTTGAAATTATTTACTAGGATAAACAAAGAACAAAAGGTAACAACACTTATGGTAACTCATGAAGCATATAGTGCAAGTTATTCAGATAGAGTAATTTTTATAAAAGATGGTTGTATATATACAGAAATAAAAAAATCTGAAAGCAGTAATTCTTTCTATTCTGATATACTAGCTGTTTTGTCTCAAATAGGAGGTGTAAGATAGTGGATTTTAGAAAGTTTGCTTATAATAATATAGTTAGAAATTTCAGGGCATATTTAGCATATTTTTTAAGTTCTGTTTTTTCTATAATGATATTTTTTGTTTTTGCAGTGTCTATGTTCCATCCAATTATAACAAAATCTGGAATGCAGAGTGGTTCTACTGCATTTATGGCTCTTATGACTTCAGAATTAATAATATTCGGTTTTAGTCTACTTTTTATATTGTACTCTTTAGGAAATTTCTTAAAATATAGATTGAAAGATTTTGGAGTATTGATGATAATTGGAATGAGTAACAGACAACTGAAAAAATTGATATTAATTGAAAATTTGATAATAGGATTTTTAGCAGTGATGTTAGGAATATTACTTGGTTTATTAATTTCAAAATTGTTTTTATTGTATTTAAGCAAACTGTTTTATATGAATTTAACTGAATTTTATTTTCCAGTAAAAGCAATGCTATTGACTATTGTATCATTTATGATTTTATTTTTGATAACAGGACCAATGAGCTTAAAATTATTGAGTAAAAAGAGCATTTTAGAGCTTTTAGTAGGTACAAAAAAGCCTAAAAAAGAGATAAAATCTTCAAAGCTATTTGGAATAATTGGTGTAATATGTCTTATATTAGGATATGCTATGATACTATTTGGCAATAAGTTAAAAATAAATGGAGGTATGTATACAACAGCACTATTAATTACTTTGGGGATATTTTTATTTTTTTCTCAATTTACTATTTTGATATTAAAGTATTTAAAAAATAAAGAAAAATTTTATAAGAACAAAGTAAATATGTTACTTATAAGTAATTTGATATATAAATTAAAGGATAATACACGATTGTTATTTTTAATAACAATACTTTTATCGGCTACTTTAGTAGCATTTACAACAACTTCAACACTTGTAAGTTCTCAAGGAGAAGCTTCTAAAAATAATTTTCCAATGGTTTACTCATATTTTTCAGAGCATAATAATGAAAAAGAATATGAAGAACTACAACAAATTAGAGAAGCAATCAAAGGATATGATTATAAGGAGTTAAGTTTTCCTGTACTTAAATATAATAGGGAAGTCTTACTAAGTGTAAAGAATTATAACAAATTATCAAAGGAATTGGGATTAGATAAAATTAGTTCAAAGTTAGAAAAATATGAAGGGATTATAATTCCTAGTAGCAATTCACAAGAACATATAAATTCTTTAAAACAATTAAAAAATTATAGTATAAAAAATTTAAATATAGAAGTAAAAAAATCAAAAAATAAAATAATTTTTCCTACAGGACTGTTTAGTAAAGTTGTAGTTATAAGTGATGACTTATACAATGAAGTAAAAGGTGAATTTTCAAAAATTAATTTTCATGGATTTGATTATAAAAACTGGCAAAGCAGTGCACAGATAACTGAAAATTTAAAAGAAAAACATTTTAATTTGGATAGAGAATATAACAGGTCATATTTTTTAACATTACCAGATATGTATTTAGTAGAGTTACAACAAAGTAAAATTCTTCAATTTATGGGTGTTTTTATAGGAGTGATATTATTTATAGCAGTTTTTAGTTTTTTATACTTTAGATTATATACAGACGAGATAGAAGATAATGTAAAGTACAAAAAACTATCAAAAATAGGTCTATCTTTTAAAAATATGAATAAGATTGTTAGTATAGAGATAGGTACATTGTTTTTTATACCGTATTTTATAGCAATTATAAATAGCATAATTTCTTTACTGTTTTTAAATCAAGTATTAAATAATAGTTTTAAGTTAGAAAATTTGGGTATATTACTACTGATATCATCTATATATTCACTTTATTTTTACTTATTAAAAAAAATTTATACTAGAAAAGTTTGGTTTTTTGATTAAAGTGGTATATAATAGATATATAAATTAATATTTAAAAAGTAGTTAATATTAGGGGAGGGCATTTGCACCTCCCTTGTAATATGTGGAAAATTGAATATTAGAAGAAGGAGGAGACTTGATGGAAAATCAACAATTATTAGGAACAGAACGAATTAGTAAATTACTACTAAAATATTCTATACCAGCTATAATAGGTATGTTGGTAAATAGTTTATATAATGTAGTAGATAGAATTTTTATTGGAAATATACCAGGGGTTGGACCACTTGCAATAACAGGTCTTGGTGTAACAATGCCAATAATGACAATAATACTTGCATTTGGGATGTTGATAGGTATAGGAACTACTACTACCATATCAATAAAACTTGGGCAAGGTAAAGTAGAAGAGGCAAGAAAACTTATAGGAAATGCAATGACGTTATCTGTAATAACAGGAATTATCATAATGATACTTGGAATATTATTTGCAAATAAAATACTTACATTGTTTGGAGCAAGTGAAAATACTTTAATATATGCAAAATCATATATCAATATTATATTATTAGGTACAGTAGTAAATCTTCTTTCCTTTTCTTTAAACCACTCAATAAGAGCTGATGGTAGTCCTAAAATTTCAGCAGGAATAATGATAGTAGGATGTTTAACTAATATAGTTTTAGACTGGATATTAATATTTGGATTCAATTTGGGAATACAAGGAGCTGCAATTGCTACAGTAACTTCTCAGGCTCTTACAGCTATTTTAACTATAGGGTATTATATAAGTGGAAAATCAAACTTACGATTCAGTAAATCTAATCTAAAATTAGATAAAAAGCTAATAAAAGCAGTGTTTGCAATAGGTATGTCGCCATTTGCTATGCAACTTGCAGCAAGTTTAGTTCAAGTAATATCAAATATTGCACTTAAAACTCATGGTGGAGATTTAGCTATAGGGGCTATGGCTACTATTTCTTCTATTGCAATGGTATTTTTGATGCCTATCTTTGGAATAAATCAAGGAGCGCAACCTATTATAGGTTTCAATTATGGAGCTGAAAAATATGATAGGGTTAAAAAAGCATATTTAGGTTCATTAGTAGTAGCTACTATAATTTTATGTATGGGTATGGTAGTAGTTATGCTTTTCCCAGAAGCTATTATAGGTATATTTAATAAAGACCCTGAACTTATGAATATATCTGTTAATGGATTAAGAATATACTTACTTATGTTGCCAATTGTAGGCTTATCAGTTACAGGAACAAACTTTATACAATCTATAGGAAAAGCAAAAATGGCTATGTTATTGAGCCTTTTAAGACAAGTAATTTTATTGATACCAGCAGTATTAATTCTTCCTACATTCTTAGGTTTACAGGGTGTATGGACAGCTCAACCAGTGTCTGATTTTATAGCTACAGTAATTACAGGTATAGTTGTATTTAGAGAATTAAAAAGATATACTCCTAAAACTGAAAAATTAAATGAAAATGAAAGACTAAACGAGATAACTACTGAGTAAAAATATAAATTCAGATAATTGAGCAAGAAATTGCAAAAAATACGATTATATGATAAAATAAAACCGCTGTCAAGGATAAGAGAAATTCTAATTATGGAGTGATTTTATGGAATTTACAAAGAAAAGCAAATTAAAAAATATGTATGTAAACATGAATGTAGCTAGAATGTTGTCTAAGATAAATGAGTATAAGGGTAGACAACTGCTTTACAAAAAACAACCAAAAGAAATTTTAGAAAACTTAGAAAAAAAATCTTTAGTAGATTGTTCTGAATCTACATACATTGGAAATCAAAGAGATAGTAGTAATTTTAATCTAGAAAAGTTGATAAGTAATGAAGTTACACCTAGAAGTAGAGAGGAATTGAGTATTGTTGAATACAGAGATGTGGTAAAAACTATTAACAGTGCTTATGAGAGTATTCCCATCAGTTCACAAACGATTCTTGAGCTTCATGGATACTTATATAAATTTTCATCTACTAGAGGAGGAAGTTATAAGTCAGATAATGATTTTATTGAACACAATTTAAAACCTAGCGAATTTATAAGTATTGATTCAAGTGTCAATAAAGTTGAAAAAGCTGTAGAAGAAATATGTGAAGCTTATAATACATTGATAGAGGAAGATGAAATTGATATATTAATATTAATTTCTGCATTTGTGTTAGATTTCATATTGATACATCCATTCAAAGAAGGTAATATAAAAATGGCGAGAGTACTTATCCTATTGTTACTAAATAAAAATGGGTATGAAGTTGGAAGATATATAAGTTTAGGAAAGATATTTGATGATAGTTCATATGAATATTATAGTAATTTAAATTATTTGAAAGCCTCAATAGGTAGTGAAAAAGCAGATATGAATGCATGGATTGAGTATTTTTTAGAGACGATATTAACTGCATATGAGAAGCTGGATGATAGTTTAAATATATCTGATAAGAAAAGACAAACAAAAACTAGTAGAATAGAGAAAATAATAAATTCTACCCTTGGATATTTTACAAAAGAAGATATAAGAGATTTATGTCCTGACATTCCAGAACCTACTATAAATAGAGTTTTTAATAATCTAAGAAAACAAGATAAGATAGAAGTTGTTGCAAGAGGAAGAAGTGCAAAATGGAAGAAAAAATATTAAAAAATGTTTAGATAACTAAAATGGTATAGTGTTTTACACTATACCATTTTTAATGTCATTAGCATGAGCAATAATTTAACAACTTAAGCAATATCAATTTTATTTATTGATTATTTTTGAACTGAAAAATGGCGTTATATGGTATACCTCAGTGGTAATTAATTTTGGATGAGAAGATATAATATTACAGAATATATTAGGAGTATATGTAGAAAAAATATAATAAAAGTGTGAGGCTTAGTAATTAACAAATTATGTGGCTTCACACTTTTTTATAAAATAAAGATACTTAGCAGAAGAATATTTTAGTTGATATGTTTATAAGATGGTACTTGTTTGGGTAAAAGTATAAATAGTAAAAAAGTAGAAGTAATGTGTATAAAAACATAAGTTACATTCTGTAATAATAGTTATTTTATAATTCAACAAAAGAATAGAATGGGTATATTTGTGAAATAATAATATAAAATAATCTTAGGAGTGAGCTTATGAAGAAAAAATTATTATATATAAATGTAAATTCAAAACCTGAAGACTTATCTTCAAGTAAAACTGTAGCAAGAAAATTTATAAATAAATTTATAGAAAAAAACAAAGATTTTGAGGTTGAAGAGATAGACCTTTATAAAGAACATATACCAAGACTTGAGTATCAGTACTTTGAAAAAAGAAATAGCATAGTTAGTGAAGAAAATGCTAAAAATTTAGACGATAAGGATAGAAAAGAGCTTACAAAGATTAGAAATCTTTGTGACCAATTTGTGAGTGCAAGTGTATATGTAATAGCAGCACCTATGTGGAGTTTATCTTTTCCAGCACCACTTAAAGAGTATATAGATTGTATAATTCAAGATGGAAAAACTATATCTTTTGAAGGCAATGATAAACCACAAGGAATTTTAAATGATATTGATAGAAGTATGGTATATATACAATCTTCTGGTGGACACATACCATGGGTGTTGAAGCCAGTTATGAATAAAGGGTTAAATTATGTGGAAAGTATTATGAAATTTATAGGAATTAAAAAATTTGATGAATTGTTAGTAGATGGAACTGGAACTAGTGAAGAAGAAAGACAAGCTGCAATAGAAAAAGCATCTGAAAAAATAGATGGTATAATAGATGGGATGAAATTTTAATTATAATATTTTATTAAAAATATAAAGGAAAAACCTCTTTTAATGTAGAAACTTATATTGAAGGAGGCGAGAATCATGCGAGAAGAAAAAAGTAATGAAAAGTATGATTGTTATTGGTGTAATCAAGAGAATAATTTCTGTGTAGAAATAAAAGATAATATAGTCATGATAGATGATGGCACTGGTACGTTAAAACAAGCCGTTTTCATAGGGTATAAACAAATCCAAATTAATTTAAACTGTTCACATTGTCAAAACTTAAATAGAATAAAATTAAATTTGTAGAATTTTAAAATGGAAATTATTGAAGGAATTAAAAATAGAAAGTGTTAATATTTAGACTGAAAATTATATTTTATACAATAAAAGTTTATTTAAATAACATTGTATTTTAATATTTATTTTCAGTCTTACTTTATTAAAATTATTTTTTGGTTATGTCTGGAAAATATCTGTCTACTAATTTTTCTGAAATATTTTTTAATTGGTCAGCCATTGAAGTCAGACTTAATAAGGCTATCAATAAATCATCTTTATTTTCTGGATTTATACTAATATTTTCAAAATTAGACTCTATAAAGTCCGGTATATTCTTTCTTTGATTTTCTTTTATTAACATGAATTTTTCGTAACATGAAACTAAATCTTTTTCACTGAAATTATCCTTTTCATACACACCATGTAAGATTCTTTTAATTTCTTGTATTGTAAGTGTATTTTTCATAGAATAAATAATTATCATCTGTAAAATTTGTTCTTTAGTATACTTTTTTCCCTTAACTGGTTTGATTAATCCCTCTTTGCTGTAATTATTTATCATGGTTTTAGTAAGAATTTTATCACTTTCAAATCTTTTATTAGCAGAAAGCTTATTGTCAATTAGAGAAATAATTTGATCCATATATAAGTCAATAGATGGAATATCGTTTGAAGTTATATCTGCATTATTTAGTGTTTCTAGTATTATAGTATTAAGTTCATTATTCATCATATGTTACCTCCATAATATATATAATACACTAAATTAGAAAGTAAAACAATATTAAGGCTTGTAAAAAAAACATAAAGTGGTATAATTAAATATATAATATAGTAATGGAAACTATATTTGTGAATCTGATTTTTAAAATACATAATTGTAGGAGGACGAAATGTATCAATTTTTTTTAAAGGGTAGAGACCCAATAAGCAGTTTAACTCATTTTATAGGTGCTTGTTTATCTCTTTTAGCAACTATAATTTTAGTTTTTCAATCTGTTACATTACAGGAAACTTCTCTCTTGATGATAGTATCTGTATCTGTATTTGGACTTTCACTAATTGCTTTATATAGTGCAAGTTCGTATTATCATTTTTTAAAGGGGACACCAGAACAAGAATTGTTTTTTAGAAAAGTAGACCATGCAATGATTTACGTATTGATTGCTGGCTCTTATACACCAATATGTCTGAATTTTATGGAAAAAAAAGAAGGCATAATATTTGTTACAGCAATATGGATAGTTGCATTTATTGGCATAATAATAAAAATATTTTGGATGGATGCACCTAGATGGTTATCTACCAGTATATATTTACTTATGGGGTGGGCAATTGTTTTTGATATAAATGCATTCAATTCAATTCCTAAGGATTGCCTTAGACTATTAATTATGGAAGGTGTATCTTACTCTATAGGTGCGATTATTTATATAATTAAAAAGCCTAATATAAGTCCTGAGTTTGGATTTCATGAAATATTTCATATTTTTATTATGATAGGTTCTTTATTTCACTTTTTAGCAGTTTTATTGTATGTTTTATAGTTTTAAAAGATTTGATTAATTGATACTAAAATTCTACAATGAATAAAATGGAACTGCCTTATATAGATTATATCTTAGACAATAAGACAGTTCCTTATTATAAATATTAAATTCTACTTATAATAAAATTTTGATAAAAATAGTCCATTCAAAATGCCTATTCCATAATTCCTTTAATGTACTTTTCATTTACGACATATAGTTTGAATTTATGTACTATAATTATATCCTCTAAATTCTCTGAAACACTAACAATTCTGACACATTTGTTTCTAATTTCTACAGGTAAATCTAAATCATTTGTTAAATTCACATAGTCATCATATTTATACATAAAATCATCCCTTTACATTAAGATATACTTATTATACTATATTTTAATAAGTTTTTTTAAATTATTACAATTTTTCCCGAAATTTCATTTTTTATACATAAAATTTCCAAATTAGGTAAAGATTAAATTTTTTATTGTATAAACAAAAGTTACATATAAAATATTTTATTCAATTTTTTAAATAACTATTGCCAATTTTTGAAAAATATATTATTATTAATAGTAACAAAAAACTGTAAATTTAGAATATTAATAAAAATTATTTGGGAGGAAATTATCATGGTGAGATTAAATATAGTAAAATTAAATACAAAATTAAATCATCACCATCATCATAGATTAAAGGGATTGTAATATGAAATTAATTCATAGACACAAGCCCTGTTTTTAGTGTAATTGGTCTTGTATCTATGATGGGAAGTAATTTTAAGAGAAAATTATAGCCATATAGGTATAAAGCCTATGTGGCTTTTTTATTGTTTTAAATTTGCAAATATAAGAGTAAATTTAATGAAGAGGGTGAGAATGTGAAATTTTTGAGGATTGAAGATGAGGTTATTTATTCTAAAAAAAGATATAAATTAAAAAGGGAAATAGATAAACTTTTTTTGGATGAAGAATATTTTCAAATAGAACCACAATTATTTGAAGAATATGATGAATTTACAACTATAAATAATAAAATTCCAGAAGAATCTATGGTAAAGGTTGTAAATGGAAAAGTAATGGTACTTAGAGCTGATATAACTACAAGTATAATAAAAAGCCTTGTACCAAGATGGGAAGATGGTTTAAAGCTTAAGCTTTTTTATAATTCATCAATATATAAAAATAAAAATACAGTTGGAATAAAAGAGATAAGACAAATAGGTTGTGAGTATCTAGGAGAAGCCTCTGTAGAAGCAGATAGAGAAGTAGTGAAATTAGCTCTTAAGATACTTGAAAAATACAATAATAATTTTATTCTAGAGGTTGGGAGTAGCAAGTATATTCATGGTTTGTTAGAAGAATTAAATTTAAATAAGAATTGTGAAAATCAAATTAAAAATTTACTATATACGAAGAACACTCATGAATTAAAAGTATATATTGAAGAATTGAAAATTAAGCATGAAGTAAAAGAGTTATTATCAAATATTTTAAGTTTACAAGGGAATTTATATAATGTTATTGAAAAATCAAACAAGTTCTATTGTAATAATAAGATGAAGCAAGCTCTTGAAGAATTAAAGCAAGTAAATAATTTAATTGAGGAATGTAATTTTTTAGATAAGGCTAGATTTGATTTATCAATGATTACTATGCTTGACTATTATGAAGGAATTATGTTTAGAGGATACTACCCAAACTCATATAAAGAAATTCTTAGTGGTGGAAGATATGATTCTTTAACTAAAGAGTATGGAAAAGAAATTCCAGCCATTGGATTTACACTAAGTGTTGATGAGTTAATGAAGTATGTATATAAGTAAAGTTTAGAAGGAGGGATTGTTTTGGATTATTTGACTATAGCACTAGCAAAAGGACGAATTGAAGGGGAATCATTTAAAAAATTTAAAAAAATGGGTCTAGGAGATAGTATAGACACAGATACGAGAAAACTAATTTTTAAAGATGAAGAAAATAAAATTATATATATACATGTAAAGCCATCAGATGTAGTTACATATGTTGAAAAAGGAGTCGCTGACCTCGGTATAGCAGGTAAAGATACTATTTTAGAAAATGAGACAGATGTATATGAAATATATGATTTAGGTTTTGGAAAATGTAAATTTGCTGTAGCAGGATTAAAGGGAGATAGCATATATAGAGAAGATGAATATTTAAAAGTGGCAACAAAGTATCCCAATATAGCAAAAAAGTATTTTAAAGAGAAAGGTCAAAAAATTGAAATAATAAAATTAAATGGTTCTGTAGAACTAGCTCCAATAGTAGGGTTGTCAGATGTAATTGTAGATATAGTTGAGACTGGCAATACACTTAAAGCAAATGGTCTTGAAATATTAGAAGACATATGTAATATAAGTGCTAGAATTATATCAAATAGAGCTAGCTATAGATTTAAATATGAACAAATTCAGAATATAATTCGTTTATTTGAAGAACTTGATAATTAAAATATAATTGAGCTTTATAAGGAGGGATTTAAGTTGAGAGAAAAAGAAAGCATAAGAGAGTTAAAGGGATATGAACCAAATCACGTAAACTGTAAAGTAAAACTTGATGCAAATGAAGGAAGTAAGAGGTTGTTTAAATACCTTATTAAAGAAATTTCAGATAGTGATATAGATTTAAATTTATATCCTGAAGATTCTTATAGTGATTTGAAAGAATCTATAATAGATTACATAAATATTTCTGGAGTAAATAAGAAAAATCTTCTAGTAGGAAACGGTTCAAGTGAAATAATTGATTTAATAATACATACTTTTGTAGATAAAGATGAAGTAATATTGAGTTTCTCTCCAAGTTTTAGTATGTATTCTATATATAGTCAGATAAATGGGTCTAAATTTATAGGTGTTGAAAGTGATGAAAATTTAGTTATAAATATAGATAATGTGATTGAAAAAGTAAAGGAGAATAATCCTAAAATAGTAATTGTATGTAACCCTAATAATCCAACTGGAACAATATTAAAGAGGGAAGAGATAATAAAGCTTTTAGATTCAACTAATAGTCTAGTGGTTTTAGATGAAGCATATATGGATTTTGGAGAAGAAAGCATGTTAAGTGATGTTTTTAAGTATGATAATCTAATAGTTCTTAGAACTTTATCAAAGGCATTTGGATTGGCTGGAATAAGAACAGGATATATGTTATCTAATAGTAGTTTAATAAATTCTGTTGAGAAAGTAAGACCTCCATATAATTTAAATTCATTATCAGACTTTATTGCTACAAGAGCACTTAGGAATAAAGATGTGGTAAAGGCTTATATAAAGGAAGTAAAAGAGGAAAGAGAAGTTTTATATGAAGAAATGATTGGTATGGGAATTAAAGCATACAAATCACAAGCAAATTTTATATTATTTTATTCTGAAATCGAAAATTTATCACAAAAACTTATTGATAGAGGAGTTTTAATAAGAAAATTTGGTGGAAAGTTAGAAAATTATTACAGAGTTACAATTGGTGATAAAGAAGAAAATTCTATGTTTGTTGGAGCTATAAGAGATATTTTGAAAAAGGAGAAATAGGTATGAGAATTTGGAAGGTAGAAAGAAATACTCTTGAAACACAGATTTTAGTAGAATTAAATATTGATGGTTCTGGTAAAGCTGAAATAGATACTGGAATAGGATTTTTAGACCATATGCTTACCTTAATGTCATTTCATGGCAAGTTCGATTTAAAAGTGATTTGTAAGGGTGATACATATGTAGATGACCACCATAGTGTAGAAGATATAGGTATAGCTATAGGTGAAGCATTTAAAAATGCACTAGGTGACAAAAAAGGAATACGAAGATATTCTAATATCTATATACCTATGGATGAATCTCTATCAATGGTAGCAATAGATATAAGTAATAGACCTTATCTTGTATTTAATGCTAAATTTGATACCCAAATGATTGGTAGTATGAGTACTCAATGCTTTAAAGAATTTTTTAGAGCTTTTGTAAATGAATCGAGAGTAACATTACATATCAATCTCTTATATGGGGAAAATGACCATCATAAGATAGAAAGTATTTTTAAAGCATTTGCAAGAGCTTTAAAAGAGGGCAGTGAAATAGTTTCTAATGAGATAGCATCTTCAAAGGGGGTTTTGTAGAATGAATATAATAGTAGACTATGGTCTTGGAAATATAGATTCTGTGTCTAGGGGTTTTAAAAAAGCTGGAATAGAAACTAAAATTTCTAGTGATATAGATGAAATAAAACAGGCAGATTCACTTATACTTCCAGGTGTTGGAGCTTTTAGAGATTCTATAAGTGCCTTAGATAAACTAGGATTGATACCAATAATAAAGGAGCATGTTTCTAAGGGGAAATTTATGATAGGTATATGTCTAGGAATGCAATTACTTTATGAAAAAAGTTATGAGTATGGAGAATATGAAGGATTAGGACTTATAAAAGGAAGTATTGATAAACTGGATATAAGTTTAAAAGTGCCACATATGGGATGGAATAATCTAAAATTTAATAAGGCAAATGATGATATACTTAAATATATAAATGAAGATGATTATGTATACTTCGTTCACTCATATTATGCAAATTCATCAAATGAAGAACTAATTGCATTTTCAGAATATGAAAAGAAAATCCCTGCTATTGTTAGAAAAGGCAATGTATATGGTATACAATTTCATCCTGAAAAAAGTGGAGAAGTAGGGTTAAATATATTAAGAGCATATGGGGAGATGATAAAATGATAATATTTCCAGCAATAGATATAAAAGATAATAAGTGTGTAAGACTCACACAAGGAGAATTTGACAAAGTAAATGTATATTATGATAATCCATTAGAAGTAGCATATAAATGGAAAAATGAAGGAGCAGAATATATACATATAGTAGATTTAAATGGTGCTAGAAGTGAATTTGGTGTAAATACAAAAATAATTGAGGACATAGCAAACAATATAGATATACCTATTCAAGTTGGCGGTGGAGTTAGGGATAAGGAAAAAGTCAAAAGTTTAATAAATGCTGGTGTTACTAGAGTAATATTAGGTAGTATAGCGATTGAAAATTTGAATTTAGTTGAAGAATTGGTCAATGAATATAAAGAGAAAATTGTAGTTTCTATAGATGCTAAAGATGGAAAAGTAGCAGTTAGGGGATGGGAAGTTGTAAGCAATGTAGACTCATTAACATTATGCAAACAACTTGAAAAGATAGGTGTACAAACTATTGTTTATACAGATATATCAAAAGATGGGATGTTGCAAGGTCCAAATTTTGACATATATGAAAGAATAGCAAAGGAAACATCACTAAATGTTATTGCTTCTGGAGGCGTAACTTCTATAGAAGACGTAAAAAGACTAAAAGCTATGAACTTATATGGTGCAATAATAGGTAAAGCGCTTTATGATAAAAAGATAGACTTTAAGGAGGCACAACAATTATGCTTACTAGAAGAATAATACCTTGTCTAGATGTGAGAAATGGAAGAGTCGTAAAGGGAAAAAAATTTAAAGATATAGTAGATGTTGATAGTCCAGAAGTACTTGGAAAATTTTATAGTGATTGTGGTGCAGATGAACTTGTATTCTATGATATAACTGCATCAAATGAAGAGAGAAAGACATCTTTAGAATTTGTGACAAAAGTTGCAGAAAATATAAATATACCATTTTGTGTTGGTGGAGGAGTAAATAAATTAGAAGATTTCACTGATATTTTAAGAAAAGGTGCTGATAAAGTTTCTATAAATTCATCAGCAGTCAAAAATCCTGAATTAATAAGGGAAGCTTCATTAAAATTTGGAGCACAATGTGTTGTTTTATCGATAGATGCAAAGAAAAATGAAGAGGGTTCATGGAGCGTATACGTAAAAGGTGGAAGAGAAAAAACTAATCTGGATGCAATTGAATGGGCTGTTAAAGGTGTAGAACTTGGAGCAGGAGAAATCGTTGTAAATAGTATGGATGAAGATGGAATGAAAAATGGATATGATATAGAATTATTATCAAAGATAACTTCTTTAGTAAATGTACCTGTTATAGCATCTGGAGGCGCTGGAAAAAAGGAAGATTTTTATGAGGCGGTTAATAAATCCAATGTAGATGGAATTTTAGCAGCATCTGTTTTTCATTTTGGCGAGATAAAAATAAACGATTTAAAGAAATATTTAAAAGACATGGGTGTAGAAGTAAGATTATAAGTTAAATACTAAAAGGAGATTAGAAATATGGATAATAAGTGTAACAATGTATACAGTGATGAAGTAGAGAAATTTATAAGAAGTATAAAGTTTGATGATAAAGGGTTAGTCCCTGTTGTTGTTCAAGAGGTAGTTAGCAAAGATGTACTGATGTTAGCATATATGAATAAAGATGCTATAAAGAAAACCTTAAAAGATAAAGTAGCTTGCTATTTTAGTAGAAGTAGACAAGAACTTTGGGTTAAAGGTGAGACATCTGGTAATACTCAAAAAGTAGTTAAGATGTCTTATGATTGTGATGTAGATACTATACTACTTTTTGTTGAACAAACTGGTGTAGCTTGTCATACAGGCAATTATTCTTGTTTTTACAGAGACTTGTTTGATGATAGTTCAAAAATGGAGCTTGAAGTACAAACAAATATATTGAAAGAATTATATGATTTAATCAATGAAAGAAAAAATAATCCAGTTGAAGGTTCTTATACTAATTATCTTTTTGAAAAAGGAATAGATAAGATTCTTAAAAAAGTAGGTGAAGAGAGTAGTGAGGTAATTATAGCATCAAAAAATACTGATAAAAGTGAACTTATTTACGAAATTAGTGATTTAGTATATCATACATTGGTTTTAATGATAGAAAAAGGTGTTGAAATTGATGAAATAAAAAAAGAATTACTTAAAAGAAGAAAATAGAATAAGATAGATTAATGGGTAATAAGAAAATATACCACTTTTAATAAAAAGTGGTATATTTTTTATTTTATATTTTGATTTATAGAATAATATTTAAATTACTTGATAAAATTAACTATATATATAATTTATTGATAAAATAATTCTAGTACATTATTTATTTTAGAAAAAAGATAATTATCTAATTATATTTAAGGATAATAATATGAAAATAATTTTTATATTAAAAAATATGAATGAAAATAGTGGGTTTTATAAAAAAACATATTTAGATTTTAACATCTCAAAGGAGTTTTCAAAGCTAATATTTCATTTTTAAATAAAAAAATAAAATATTAGTTTTGATTTCTGGTTTAAATTGGGTTATAATAAATTGTCAAATTATTTATTAATATAAAATAGACTATAAAACAAGCAAAAATCATACTATTATATAAAAGACCTTAAAGATAGAAAACTACAGAAAGAAGCCAAAATGTTTTTGAAAAAAATGAAATTTTATTGCAAAAAAATCAAAATGAATTTAACTTAATAGTTATAATCTATTTTTAGTGTTACAAATATACAATGTATATTATACAATATAAAAAATACATTTACTTAGAAGTATTATTATATTTGGATTTTTGGTTTTTATAATTTTTTTATATTTAAACATAACTAAAAATAAAAGATTACTAAAGCTAAGTAGAGTTTATTTTATTTTAATAAATAATAAAGCTATTTTTCTATATATTGGCATAATATATGCTTATTTAACTATGAAATTAAAATTAAATAGGATTAATGAGGAGGAAAAAAATGGGAAGTAATGAACTGAAAAAGACTCTTGGCGTATCAGCAGCATTATCAACTGTTGTTGGTTCCGTTATAGGAGCGGGCGTATTTTTTAAACCACAAGCAGTCTATACATTAACTGGAGGAGCTCCAGGTCTTGGTATATTGGCATGGTTAATAGCTGGAATCATAACTATAACAGCTGGTCTTACAGCTGCAGAGGTATCAGTTGCGATACCAAAAACTGGTGGAATGATGGTATATATAAAAGAAATTTATGGAGAAAAATTAGGTTTTTTAACTGGATGGATGCAAATTGTATTATTTTATCCAGGGATGATGGCAGCATTAGGTGTTATATTTGGAGAACAAGCATCAGCACTAATTGGTAGTCCATCACTTTTACTTCCAATAGCAATTGGAATTATAATAATAGTTGCAGGGCTTAATATGTTAGGTTCAAAAACTGGAGGAGTCATACAAACTGTTTCTACAATTTGTAAGTTAATACCACTTATTTTAATAATGGTTGTTGGATTTATTAAAGGTGGTGGAAATAATCCAATACTTACACCTATGGTTGGTGAAGGATTAAGCCTGGGTAGTGTACTAGGTCAAGTTTTAATTGCTATATTATTTGCTTTTGATGGATGGATGAATGTTGGTACTTTAGCTGGAGAAATGAAGAATCCTGGAAAAGACCTTCCAAAAGCTATAATAGGTGGATTATCAGTTGTTATGGCTGTTTATTTTATAATAAATTTAGCGTATCTTTGGGTATTACCAGCTAATGAATTAGCAAATTATGCTTCTCCTGCATCAGCAGTTGCTGAAGTTATATTTGGTTCAATGGGTGGAAAAATAATATCTGTAGGTATATTAATTTCAGTGTTTGGAGCATTAAATGGATTTTTACTAACTGGTTCAAGGGTGGCATATACTTTAGCTACAGATAAGACTTTACCAAAGTATGGTATATTTTCTAAATTAAATTCTGCTCAAGTTCCAGCAAATGCAATAGCATTAGTATCTGTTATTGCATCTATATATGCTTTGTCAGGTCAATTTAATTTATTAACTGACTTAGCTGTATTTGCTACTTGGATATTCTATGTATTAACTTTTATAGGGGTTATGAAACTTAGAAAGACTCATCCAAATATACCAAGAGAGTATAAAGTTCCATTATATCCTATTGTTCCTATAATAGCTATAGCAAGTGGTATATTTGTTGTAGTTAATCAATTGTGTTTTGCAGGTATGAAAACTACTATGATATCTATAGGAGGTCTTGTAATAACAGCTATAGGCTTACCAGTGTATGCTTATATGACTAGAGGAGTAAAAAGATAAACCAAGTAGTTTACAAATGCTTCATAATTAAAATAAAAGAGACTGTCTCAAATAGAGATAAGTCTCTTTTTTATTGTTAAAATGGTAAAGATATGTTTAATTTTACAAAAAAAGAGCGTTCCATGAACTAAAAAGTTTATTTTAAGGTATTCATTTTATTTTTAGTTTTTTGATTATAAAATTAAACATCTAAAAAATTATTTATTTTAAATTGTTTTTTATCAAACTAAGTGGTATCTGTACAACAAATATTATACATAGCTTTTATGAAAATTAAATCTTTCTGTTATATATAATAGAATATTGTATTATATAGAAAATATTACCTGATTAATATAGTGATTTATAAATGAGATTAGAAAATTTTATTTGATAACAAAAATTAGATAATATGAATATATAATGTATGTATTAAAAATGTGGCAAATAGTTGTTTTGCTATTTATTATTTGTTTAATATTTCTAATTTATAAAAAAAAAATTATAAATTTTAAAAATTATAAATGACATTTTAACTAGAATTAATTGTAAAAAACACTATATAATACTCAATTTTCAACATTCTATACAATTATACAGAAATTATACAGCATAATAATCACCGAAATAACAAATTTTAAAAATTAAGCAAAACTTTTTGTCGAAGTTCAACGTCTATATATATGTAGTGTAAATTTTTGGGATAAAATACTACAAAAATATAAATGTAAAAATATAGTAATATTGGAGGTCGAACGATGAGAAATAAAAAGAAAAAAATAAATAGAAAGAAGTTGTATTTGCTTTTAAGTGCTATTGTAGTGTGTCTGGCTTTTATAGTAGTTGGTGTTCGCGTCAGCTCTTTAAATATGAAGGAAAATGAAATTAGTAGAAATGCAAAACTGTCAAGTTCTACTATTACAGATATAGTATCTAATACATCAATAGAAGTTAGTAAAGGGCCAAGTAAAAGTTCTGGAAAAATAGCATACATAACTATAGATGATGGTCCATCTAAATTTACTGACGAGATGATAAAAACTTTAAATAAATACAATGTTAAAGCAACTTTTTTTATGATAGATGGGAATATGAAGGAATATCCACAGCAAGTTAAAAATATAATTAAAAATGGGAACACAGCGGGTTTTCATAGTGTATCACATGATATTCACAAGCTTTATGTTACTAGTACATCAGCAAAAGAGGAATTTGATACAAATGATCAAACTTTTTATAAGATAACTGGTAAACATTCAAAAGTAATAAGAATACCTTATGGAAGCAAACCATATACACCACAAGCCTCTTATCAGGCTTTAGTTGATGCTGGATATAAAATTTGGGACTGGGACTTAGATACAGAAGACTGGAGATCTAATTCTTCTCAAATTGTACAAAATGTAAAAAATCATATTAAGAATAGAAAAGGTGAAGATAAAGACCAACTTGTAGTTTTAATGCATGAGAAAAAACAGAGTGCAGAAGCTCTAGATTCAGTTTTAAAATTCTTATCAGATGAAGGTTATGAATTTGCGCCAGTAGATCAAAACCAAATACCAAAAAATTATTGGTTACGTAATTTAGAGTAGTTAAAATATAAGAATATTGATTGATATTTTTAGAAATTGAGAATAAAAATGAGTGAGGTGTAGGTATATTGAATAAAAAACTTTATATAGGAATGGTCGGAATATTGTCTTTGATGATGGTTGGTTGTAATAAAAGTTTAGCAAAAGTAAATGATGTGGAAATCACAAAAGAACAGTACAAAAAAACAAAAGCAGTTTTATCTGCTACTAATAATTATATAAATGGGCAGTCTTTAGATGAATTAGAAAAAACTTTGGATAAAAAAGGTAGAAATAAATTAGAAAATGTTATAATATCGTTTATGGTGGATAATGAACTTTTATATCAAGAGGCTAAGGATAAAGGACTAACTCCAAGTAAAAGTGAAGTAGACTCAAAATATCAAGAACTAGAAGATAAGATAAATTTGAATACAAGCTATAAGGAAAAAATGGACAAAGCAGGTGTTGATAAAGATTATTTAAAACAAGAAATATCTAGAGATTTAGCAATAGATAAAAATAAAAAGGCCTTTGAAGATAGAATAAACATAAGTGATAATGATATGGAAGCCTACTATACAAGTCATAAAAAAGATTTTAATGTAGAAGAAGTAAGTGCTTCTCAGATACTTATATCGACTTTAGATAAAAATAAAAAAGAAGTAAGCAAAGATAAAAAAGAAGCTTTGAAGAAGAAGGCAGATAATATATTGACTAAAATCAAAAATGGAGAAAGTTTTGAAAGTTTGGCTAAAAAATATTCGGATGATAAAGCAACTGGAAAAAATGGAGGACAGCTAGGATATTTTACAAAGGATGATAAAAATGCTGAGTTTACAAAGGAAGTGTTCAAATTAAAGAAAAATGAAGTTTCAAATGTGTTTGAAACTAGTTATGGATATCATATAGTCAAAGTTACTGATAAAAGAGAAAGACAAAAAAGTTTTAATGAGTGTCAGAGTTTAATAAGAGAATCTATTTTAAATGAAAAGTATATTGAGCATATAAAAAAACTGAATGAAGATGCTAAAATAGACAGATAGAATTTCTAACAGCTCAATCCTAGCCTGTAATCGGAGGGAGATTTTACAGGAATGTTTAAGAGTTTAAAGAGAACGAAAGTTGAGAAATACATTATCGATAATAAAGACTCTTTTTATAGAATAGCATATAGTTATACGAAGAATGAAGAAGATGCCTTAGATGTGGTTCAAGAAGCCATGTATAAGGCACTATACTCAGTGGAAAATATTAAAGAAGTAAATTATATAAAGACATGGTTTTATAAAATTTTAGTTAGAACGAGTATAGATTTTATTAGAAAAAACCGTAAATATAATAATATGACAGATATTGACCTTATAGATGAGACTGGAGAGTATGATAAATATACTGATTTGGATTTAAGAAGAGCTTTGGAAGAATTACCTATTGAATACAAATCTATTATAATATTAAGATTTTTTGAAGATTTAAAGATTGAAGAAGTAGCAATAATATTGGATGAAAATGTGAATACTGTTAAAACTAGGTTATATACTGCTTTAAAAAAACTAAAATTAAAAATTGAAGAGTAGGGATAAAAAGAATGACAAGCAAAGAAAGGTTAAATAAGTTAAAAGATGAGTATCATAAAATTCCAATACCCAAGAAATTAGATACTATAATAAATCATGAAAAAATAGAAAACATATATCGAGAGAAAAATAAAAAAGTAAATAGATTAAGATTTAAAGTTGCAATAGCCTTTGCATGTATATTTACAGTATTAGTAAATATAAGTCCTGTATTTGCAGACAATTTTTCTAAGATACCTGTAATTGGAGCAATAGTAGAAGTAATAACTATAAAAAATTATAGTTTAAAAAGTGAAAATTATGAAGCTGAGATTGATATTCCTAAAATACGAGGTTTAAAAGATAAAAACTTAGAACAAAGATTAAACAGTAGTTTTATGGAAGATGGAAAAAGGCTTTATCATCAATTCCAGGAGAGAATGGAGAAGATACAATCATCAAAGAATAAAGGATATAAATCTTTAAGTTTGAGTTATAGTGTAAAAAATAATTCTAAAAAATTTCTATCAATAGAGATGACAAAAAATGAGATAGAGGCTTCATCATATGTGAGTAAAGTACATTATACTATTGATAAAAAAAGACAAATAGTTTTGACTTTGCCAATGCTTTTTAAAGATGATAAGTATATAAAAGTTATAAGTGATAATATAAAAGAACAAATGAGAGAACAAATGAAAAAGGATAGTACAAAATCCTATTTTATAGATCAAAAAAAAGACTTGCCTGTTGAAGATTTTAAAACAATTAATAAGTATCAGGATTTTTATTTTAATAAAAATGAAGACCTTGTAATTTGTTTTGATGAATATGAAGTAGCACCTGGTTATATGGGCGCAGTTGAGTTTGTAATACCATATAAAGTAATAAAAGATTTGTAAATTGAATAGTAGTTTATATATAAATCTTTTAAGGAGGACAATATGACTACATATAAAAAACTTAAAAAATCTATATTTAAAATTGCTATATTTTCAATATGCTTATTAGTTTCATTAGTAGATACAAACCCTATATTTGCAGGTAGTTCCTTTAATGAAACTTCAAATAGTGATACGATAAAGGTGTTAAATGCTAAGAGTATCAACTTTAAACAAGACAATTATGAAGTGAATGTGAGTATTCCTAAAATAAAAGGTTTAAAAGATAAAACTTTAGAGGATAAATTAAACAATGAGCTTTTGCAAGATGGGAAAAAAATTTACAGTGAATTTCAAAATAAAATGAAAAAGGAAAATAATAAGGGTCATAGATACCTAAATGTAATCCATAATGTCAAAAATAATTCTAAGGACTTTTTATCAATAGAAATGACAAAAGAAGAGATAGAAGCTTCCTCATCTATAACTAAGAAGCATTACACTGTTGATAAAAATAGAGGAATACTATTAAATTTACCAATATTTTTTAAAGATAGTAGATATATTAAAGCTATAAGTGATAATATAAAAGAGCAGATGAGAAATCAAATTAAGAAAGATGATACAAAATCTTATTTTATAGACCAAGATAAAGACTCCCCAGTGAAAGATTTTGAATCTATAAATAAGTATCAAGATTTTTATTTTAATAAAAATGGAAATCTTGTGATTAGTTTTGATGAATATGAAGTAGCTCCTGGTTATATGGGAGCAGTAGAATTTGTGATACCAAATAAAGTAATAAAAAGACTAAGATAGATATATAGAAGATTTTTAGATAGACTGGTAAGGAGAATTATATGAATATATATGAACAAGCAATAAGATTAATAGAAAATAATGAGGATTTCGCATTTGCTACAATAACGTCTCATTCAGGTTCAACACCACGTGAAACTGGAGCAATGATGATTGTGAAAAATGATTCTACTATATTTGGCTCAGTAGGAGGAGGTAGTGTAGAAGCAGAATGTATAAAACATGCAATTAATGTTATAAAAAACAGAGAATCAATGTTGTATAAATTTACTCTAAACAAATCTGATGTGGCAAAACTAGGAATGATATGTGGAGGTACTGGAGAAATACAAATAGATTTTATAGATAGTAAATTAAAAAGTAATATAGAAAAATTTAATAAGAGACTAAAGGAAAATACAAGTAAAGCATATATATTTGGTGCAGGTCATATTTCAAGAGATGTTGCTGTGATACTATCTCTTTTAGAATTTAGAACAGTAGTAATAGATGATAGAGAAGAATTTGCTAATCATGAAAGGTTTCCAGAATCAGAAGTAGTAGTTTTAGATTCTTTTGAAAACATACCAGATTTTCCCACTGACGAAAATAGTTATATAATTATTTTAACAAGAGGTCATCTATATGATTCAAGTGCTTTAGAATGGGCTCTTAAAAGAGAGGCTGGTTATATAGGTATGATTGGAAGTAGAACAAAAATTGGATTGACTTACGAAAAACTCATGAAAAAAGGTTTTAAGAAGGAAGAATTATCAAAAGTACATGCACCAATAGGCATAAAATTGAATGCTCAAACACCAGCTGAAATAGCTGTATGTATAGCTGCTGAACTTATAAATTGTAGAGCTAATAAGGAAAAGTAAACTAATGAACATAGGGAGTAAAGATATTGATACTTTAAAGGTTAATTTTAGAGGGATTGAAATAAAAGCAGTTTTAGTATATAAAAATAGAAAAAATATTTCTATAAAAATAGATCCATTTGGCAAAATAACTGTAATGAGTCCTCCTAAAATATCCAAAAAAATAATAAAAGATATAATTATTGAAAAAGGAGACTGGATACTTAAAAAGTCAGAAAAATATAAAGGAAGAGAGGAAGTATATAAACAAAGAATGTTTATAACTGGCGAAAAATTTCTTTATTTAGGTGAAGAGTACCATTTAGTTATAAAAGAACTGTTGAGAGATTCTGTCAAAAAAAGTAACTGTAGAATAACTATTAACGAATATCAAATAGTTGTTCAGACAAATGATACAAGTACAGATTTTATTAAAAAATCTTTAAAATCTTGGTATAAGATGGAAAGTGAAAGAATAGTATTAGAGAGAATAGATTTTCTTAAATTAAATTGTGAAATAATGAAGCAATTAGTTCCAGCGAGTGTTAAGGTAAAAGAACAAAATAAGAGATGGGGAAGTTGTACAGCTCAAAAAAATATTTATATAAACTCAAAAATATCTATGGCAAGATTAGATGTAATTGATTATGTAATAATACATGAGTTTAGCCATTTAGTACATATGAATCACTCTAAAAAATTCTATGATTTAGTAAAATCCATTATGCCCGATTATAAAGATAAAGAAAATTGGCTAAAAATAAATGGATATAAAATAATAATCTGAAAACGATTATTCCAAAATATAGGCGTAAAGTATAAAAGAAGCATTATTGTGAAAAAAATAAATAATCTGAAAATTTTAAAAAAGTCATTGACATTGTAAATGATAGGGAATATAATCTATATTAACAACAAAACAGAATTAAAATATAAAATTAAAAAATTAAAAGCAATGACAGAGACAACAATACTAATAGTGTTATCCACAGAGAACCAATGTTGCTGAGAATTGGTGTTAACAGTAGTATAATGATCACTCTGGAGCTTTTGTACTGAATATTTTTAGTAAGTACAAACGTATGTCAACGTTACATGACTAAGGTTAAGGTAATTAATTACCCGACCTGAAAAAAGAGGGGTAGATGTATTTTTTATATCTACAAGTAAGGTGGTACCGCGGAATATAACTTTCGTCCTTATAAGTAATATTTATATTGCTTATAAAGATGAAAGTTTTTTTATTTTAAGCGATATAAATAAATTTAATCCATATAAAATTAATAAAAAAATAATAAAAATAAGGAGGGATTTTTATGGAAAATACTGTATATGCTAAATTAAACCAAGGAATAGATTCTTTTTTAAGAGTGGCTATGACTCTAAGAAGAAGAGAGGTTGATATACAATCAATAAGTATGACTGTAGATAATATGAATAATTCAGGTATAAAATTAATAGTAAATGAAGAAAAGACATCTTTAGATTCTGTCTTAAACCATATGAAAAAACTACATGATATAAGAGAGATAACTGTTGAAAGAATGAGACATTAATTAAATATATTTTATAAAGCTAAAGATAAATATGCTTATTTTAAAATAAAAAACTAAAGATAAATATTAAATAAGAAAAATCTTAGATTAAAATATAAGTGTCATTGAATTTATTAGTTTATCACAGTTAATAAATTTATTAGTTTGTTGTAGCTAATAAAAACTGAAAATTCTAAAATTATAATTGTAAGATTATATAAATTTAGAATTTAAATCTGTTGAATAATATTAAAACAATGATAATGAGTATGAATTTCTAATAAAAATAAATATCATAAAAATAAGAAAAAGTATTGGGAGGAAATGAAAATGGCAAGAATGTATTATGAAAAAGATGTGGATTTAGAGGTTTTAAAAAATAAAAAGGTTGCAGTTTTAGGTTATGGAAGTCAAGGACATGCACATGCACAAAATCTTAGAGATAACGGTGTACATGTAATGATAGGTCTTTATGACGGAAGTAAATCAGCACAAAAAGCAAAAGAAGATGGATTTGAAGTTAAGAGTGTAGCAGAAGCTACAAAAGAAAGTGATTTGACAATGATGTTAATGCCTGATGAAAAACAAAAGAAAGTTTATGAAGAGAGTGTAAAGGATAACTTAAAAGAAGGTCAGACATTAGCTTTTGCTCATGGATTCAATATACATTATAATCAAGTACAACCACCAGAATTTGTTGATGTTGTAATGGTAGCTCCTAAAGGACCTGGTCACTTAGTTAGAAATGTATTTACAAAGGGAAGTGGAGTTCCTGCACTATTTGCAGTATATCAAGACTACACTAAAAAAGCTACAGAGACAGTTTTAGCATATGCAAAAGGGATAGGAGCAACAAGAGCAGGTGTTTTAGAAACTACTTTTAAAGAAGAAACAGAAACAGATTTATTTGGAGAACAATCAGTACTTTGTGGTGGAATAAGTGAACTTATAAAATTGGGATATAAAACGCTTGTAGATGCAGGTTATCAAAAAGAAGTAGCATATTTTGAATGTTTACATGAAATGAAACTAATAGTCGACCTTATATATGAAGGTGGATTTGAAAGAATGAGATATAGTATAAGTGACACAGCAGAATATGGAGATTATGTATCTGGTAAAAGAGTAATAACTGATGCTGCAAAACAAGGTATGCAAAATGTTTTAGAGGATATACAAAATGGAAAATTTGCAAAAGCGTGGATTAAAGAAAATGAAGAAGGACGTGAAAACTTCCTAAAAACTAGAGAAGAAGAATATAATACAGAAATTGCCGAAGTTGGTAGAAATCTAAGAAGTATGATGTCATTCTTAAAATAAATATATATTAAATGGATTAGTTTGAGGGAAAGAGTGGTGTATAGTAGTGCGTATGAATGGAGCAAAGGTAATTTTGGAATGTTTAAAGAAAGAGGGAATTGACACAATATTTGGATATCCTGGTGGAGCCGTGATACCTCTTTATGATGCTCTATACGATTATTCAGATGATTTTAAACATATAAGGACATCCCATGAACAAGGTTTAGTTCATGCTGCAGATGGGTACGCAAGAAGTACTAATACAGTAGGAGTTTGTTTTACAACATCTGGTCCAGGAGCAACAAATGCCATAACTGGAATAGCAACAGCTTTTATGGATTCTTCACCTATGGTTGTAATTTCAGGGCAGGTGCCAACTAGTTTATTAGGAAAAGATTCTTTTCAAGAAATTGACATAACTGGAGCAACATTATCTATGACAAAACATAATTATTTAGTTAGAAACACTAAAGAATTAGTTCCTACAATAAAAGAAGCTTTTAGAGTTGCAAATTCAGGTAGAAAAGGACCTGTACTTGTAGATGTTCCAAAAGATTTATTTTTAGCAGAAATGGATTTTAGTGGTGAGGACTATGATTTATGTCAAATAGATGATTATATGGATTATAAGAGTGATTTTGATCTAGATAATGAAACTAATATTAAGCTTTTAAATGAAGCAATAGATATCATAAAAGAATCTAAAAAGCCTATAATATATGCAGGTGGAGGTGTTAAATCTTCAGACAGTGAGGAAATTCTTGAAAAATTTGCAACTAATATAGATACACCCGTACTAAATACACTTATGGGGCTTGGAAATATAGATAGAAAGAATGAACTATCTCTTGGAATGGTTGGAATGCATGGAAGTAGAGAAAGTAATTTAGCACTTTCTAATTCAGATTTAGTAATAGCGATAGGTGCGAGATTTAGTGATAGAGTGATAAGTAAAAGTTCTGAATTTGCTAAAAATGCAAAAATAATACACATAGACATAGACCCATCTGAAATAAGTAAAAATATAGAATCTAATGTATCTTTGGTTGGAGATGTAAAGCTAGTCCTTAGTTTATTAATTGAAAGGGTTGAAAGTAAGAATAATAGCAATTGGAAAGAAGAGATAAAGACATTTAGAAAGAGTGAGGGTGTACAAACATATGAATTTCATCCACAAAATATACTTAAAAAAATAAATGAAAAATATGAAACATTAAAGAAACCCACTGTGGTAGTAACTGATGTCGGTCAACATCAAATGTGGGCTGCTAAGTACTGGAATTTTAAAGGTAATAAAAGTTTTATAACATCAGCAGGGTTAGGAACTATGGGATTTGGTTTGGGTGCAGCTATTGGAACTAAAGTTGGTAATGTAGATAAAAATGTAGTTTTAGTCACTGGTGATGGAAGTTTTAGAATGAACTGTAATGAACTAGCTACAGTTGCAAATTATAATGTACCTATGCTTATTTTACTACTCAATAATAGAACATTAGGAATGGTAAGGCAATGGCAAAAGTTATTTTCCAATCAAAGATACTCTCAAACTGACATTAATGAAAATGTGGATTATGTTAAACTCGTAAATGCATATAATATTGATGGATATAAGGTATCCAGTATGGAAGAATTAGGAAAGGCGCTAGATATGATAGATTTTAATAAACCTGTATTTTTGCAATGTGATATAGATAAGGATTATGATGTTTATCCTATTGTAGCACCTAATGATGCATTGGAAAATTTGATATGTAACTAAAACTTATACTGAATATTGATAAAATTTTTTATTAAATTTTTATTGGTATTCAGTTTTTGTTGTTTAGAGATAGATTGGCATTTTTTATTTTTGCAAATAAATCAATGACTATATAATTAAGAACTTATTAAATTTTAATTATACAATTTAGAATAGTATTACAACTTAAGTAAATATTAAGTTTTATTTGTTAGATTTATTATTAATACCTTATATTAGTTATGGTTATTATATACTCTAAAGCCTTGAAATTACAAGCGTATAGCTGACTATATAAATTTGATAATTTTAGCTTTTAAAATAGATAAATTAGATTTTGCCACCCATTTGCCACCGTATTATATTTTTGGGTGGCAAACTCTAATTTGTAATTTTTTCAAATATATCTACAGTTTCATTTTTCATTTTATCAGTTACATGTGAATAGGTATCCATTGTAGTTGATAGTTGGCTATGACCTAAACGGTTTTGTATGTCTTTAATGTTAGCACCATTTTCTAATAATAGGGTAGCATGTGCATGTCTTAAAGAATGAAAATGGAAGTCATTGTTTAAAGCTACTCGAATTTGTCTTACTATAGTGTCTAAAGTGTGAGTATTCACTTGTTGACCATTTTCTTTGGTACATACCCAGTCACTATCAAAGTAAAATTCTCCATATTTTAATTTCATTTTCTTTTGATATAATTTATGTTCTTTTAATGCCTTTATTAAAGTGTCACCTGTAAATATAGTTCTGCAAGAGCTTTCTGTTTTTGGTTGCCCTAATTCAAACATTCCATTTGGTTTTTTAATCAAAGTATGCTTTACTGTGATAGTTTTATTATCAAGGTCTATATTATCCCATTTTAGTGCAATAATTTCACCTCTTCGCATACCAGTATGAAATCCAATTAGTAAAACTATACGTTGAAATGAATCTTGAGGAAATATATTTAGTATTTGATTAAATTCTTCTAATGTAATAGTTTTAACTTTATTAGTTTCTGTTTTAGATTTAGTTTTTGGTATGCTTACATATTGCATAGGGTTTTCTCGTATGTGTTTGTAAGGATGGACTGCTGATTTTAATGACCTATGTAATATGGCTTTTAATACTTGTAATGTATTTTGAGAGTAATCCTCTTTGTACTTTCTGTTTATGAAGTTTTGTAGTATTGCAGGAGTTAAAGCTTTTACTTTGTAAGCTCCTAGCTTTGGCTTTATATGTTTTTCTATGTTTATTCGGTAGCTTTCTTGAGTGTTGTATTTACAGTTAAGTAAGACATATTCTTTGTACCAAAAGTCTAAGTAGTCTGATAAACTGATGTTGCTTTCTTCAAATACTATGCCAGAGTTTTCATATTCATTTAGTGCTTCTCTTAAGGCTTTTTCGGCTTCTTTTTTAGTATTGCCTCCAACTCTTTCTACTTTTTTTCTTTTTCCTTCTACTATGCCTAGGTCAAAGTAGTAATACCATTTGTTACTTCTTTTTCTTACTCCACCTTTCATAATAGTATCCCTCCCTTTTAGAATGTATGTTTGTTTGGTGTTTATATAAAAGAGCAGATTAACTGCTCTTTATATACTTTTGTTATGTACAATATTATCTTAATTTTGTTTATCTGGTTTTTACTTAATTATTTTCTTAATATTCTTACAATTTTTTAGCTTTTATGTGTAGTTTATTATAATAATATTGAAATATATATTTATTAAGTAAAAAATCTATAAAAGTAGAATAAATGAGTTTAAAAAATATCCTCATATATGTAGAAATTTGGCAAATTAGTTAATACTAAAAATCTATTATTTCCTAAGTCCAACATGCTTTTCTTTTTTGATAGAAATTCTAATCTTTTTAGTAAGAAGTTGATGCTAACTTGTAATTCTTCAGCTATTTCGTATACACTTGTAGCGTGTGAATTAATAACATGTATTATTTCTTCTTCTGTTATAAGAAATTCACATGCCCATTTTAATGCTTTGTTTTCAGTTTTGTCTATCAAGATTTTATTTTTGTAACTGTTTTTTGAAGATACATAGTTTCCAACACTGGTAAAATGATGTCCTAATTCTTCTGCTAAGATTTCTATTAGTTTAGCATTGTTTTGTTTTAATGAATTAAGTAATGATATAATCTTTAGTCCTTGTCTGTTTATATACAATCCTTTTATGTCATCTGCTATTTTGTCAGTGTAGTAAATTTCTATCTCTTCATTATTTGCTAAGTCTAAAAGTGCGTCTAGTTTGTTCATTGAAATCCCCCTATAAAAAGAATGTATTTTTGATTTTTGTTATATATAAAGAGTAGATGTGAACTACACCTTATATATAACATATCAAATTTTAGTATTTTATATTTAAATACTCATTTATTAAAGTAGAACAAGTATTTTCACTAAAATCATTTTTTTCTAAAATAATTTCACCTATCTTTTTTAAAGTAAGCATATCTGGAAATTTAATGTTATTAAAGTCGCTTACATTTATAGTATGTGTTCCATTTATTAATAGGTAAAATACTTTAAATTGTTTTGAGTTAATAAAACAATATAATCCATGGCATTCTTCTAAAGTTAATTCACTATAGTCTTTTTTGTGTATATAAAGTAGATTATTATCTATACCTAATAGATTATGGTTGAAATAATTTTTATTAAGTACAGATGAAACTATTAATTCAAGGTCATCTTTAGCAGTTACTTTTCTTATTATTAGATAATTAGAATTTTTAATTAACAACCCATTATCTTTAGAAATTGATTTTTTATGTGTTTTTCTAGATAAATTATTTTCTCGATTAAAATAATCAATTTTATTGTTGGATTGAATATCTTTACCAATAAGTAGTGGAGAGAAATTTTCGTTATATATTTCTTCTCGGATATCTTCAGTATTTCTAAATTGGACTATAGCTCCAACACTAATTTTAAGAAATAAATCACTTAATGAATTTTCTAGTTTTGAAAAGCTTTCTAATAATTTAATATCTTTTTCTTCTCTTGGAATTATAATAGTTTTAGAATCATTATCTAGCATAATGTCATTTATATTAGTTGTAAATCTATTATGACCATTGAAAGATATATTTACACTATTTTCAGAAGTAGTTTTTTTATATGTTGATATAATTACTTCTTGATTAACTGATTTAAACATAGTTCTTTTCTCAAAAGAATGTAAATGTGTTAGTGAATTATTTTTAAAAATATAATTTCTTAATTTCTGAGAATATATACCATTAAGATAATTTCTAGGGCTTAATACAGTATATACACCATTTGCTTTCAATAAAGATAAACTCATGGCAATAAACAGTGTATATATATTAGGTTGACCATATATCAAATCTTTCATGACAAGAGCTTCATCAGAAGATTGATTAATTTTTTTATATGGTGGATTAGAAATAATAATATCATATTTATTATTATTGTCTTTAATCCAATTACTACTATTATCAAGTATAAAATTTCTACTAAGTGTTTCAAAAGAAATACTAACATTTGTATTTTTAATTATAAGTTTTTGCAATTCTAATAAATTATTTTTTAATATATTGCAAACATTTTCGTCTTGTTCATATGTACAAATACTTATATTTTTTATGTCTTTGCAATTTTTTATGATACTTTCAACTAATGTAGCTACTAAAATACCACAACCAGCAGAAGGCTCAAGTATAGATAGTGTATCAGTTTTTTTAAACAAATTAAAATCTATAGTAGAAATCATTTTAATTGCTGTATCATAAGGAGTAAAGAATTGAGATTTTTTTTTCAAAAAATCTTTATCTTTACTAACTAAATATTCAATTTGAGATTTTTCAAATATATTTTCAATAAATGTTCTCATTTTGTTTACTCCTATTCATTTTTATTAATGTTTTAAATTTATTCTACTATAGTTAAAACAGAAATACTATAGCTTAGTAATTTCTATTTATATATTATTTGAAGTAACTGTTTCTAGAATCATATTTTTTACATTTTTATGTAAGTAATTTTCTATCTCTATATAATTATAAAAGATATCCTTTATTAAATCTAAAGCCTCTAAAGTATTATTATAGTTCTCTAACCAAAAGTCAGTAGCTATTTTAATCCTATTATCCGAAATATCTGTATTTGAATTTGAAATATCAAATATATCAAAATTAGAAGGATTAAGTTCTCCATGAGCAATTCCATTTCTTCTTTTATATGCATATCCTAATGCATCTAATGGGAAAGATTTATTTTTTAATTCTCCAATATTAATATTGTTTGGGTCAATATCAAATAAACTAAGGGTAGATTCTAAAGTATCTTGGTTAATAATATATTTATCTCTAATCATGGTTTCAAATATATTTTTATTATCTTCAAAGACTGGTTTGAGTACTTTTTTCATAGCATCAATTTTTGAAGATTGCTTAACTAGATGATTCTCTAAACTAGGAACCATGCATAGCAGGATTAAGTTTGGGTTTAAATCATAAAAATCGACACTTATTTCTTTTAAGAAGTCAATGAAATTGAAAAAAGTAGATTTTAAAAAGCCTTCATAATGTGCATAGACACTGGGATATGTATATCTCAAAAGACTAAATTTCTCAGCTTTGGTTTTTATAGAATCTATTATACTTTTTAATTTGATAAGTTCTTTTTTTCTAATTGAAAGTTCACTATCTATTTTTGAAACAAATATCTCTAAATACTTTTCCTTTTTATATGTTGTTAAATTATTCAAAATTAAACACAACCTTTGCTTCATCTTTCGCCATTTTTAATCTTACTATTACTCTTACATTAGATTTACAGTTACTTTTTAAAAGCTCTCCAGTTCCTTTTAATGACTCAATTTTATCTATAACATCAGTTTTATGCTCTTCTAAGATAGATATATCATTTATAACTGATAAACCCCATACAATTGTTTCAAAGATTACCCAATTGAAGCCACCCTTGAATGTTTGTTTCTTTTTATCAAATACTTGAAAACCATATTGTTCATTTATATTTTCAGATAAGAATTTTATTATTTTATCAAAAGCTGATAAATCAGTATTAATATCATACTCTTTTTGTGTAACAATATCACATATTGCATCATCTAAAAATTCATTTATATCAATTGAGTTATCAATATTATCTAAATCTTTGTAATTTCTCATAACAATAAATCTAGTCAATATATCCATATCTTGTCTGTAACTATTTTGATTCTCAGATAAGTTTAAAAAATTTCTATAATATTCATTTTTACAATACAAATCCATTTTATTATAAACATTTTTACTTGACATTAAAATTAGTGCATTTCTAATTTCTTGAGCACTTAAATGTGTTCCACCAGTATTAAGTCTTCTAAATAGTTCAAATTTAGAATTTTCATAGCTATTTTCTTTAAGTATTATAACTGGTATAATAGCTCGTTTAAAATCAATCTTTGAAGGAATATCCAAACTTTCTCCTGATTCTGAACTATAATACTTATCTTTCAAATGAGTTAATATTTTTGCTTTATGCAATTTAAGTGGGGCAACTGTGTTTTTAGTCTCCGGATTACGTAATATACCAACAAAATGGTAAATGGTAGATAGTCTTTGTACACCATCAATTACATCCCAAACCCCACTTTTTTTTTGAAGAACAAATATAGATGGTATTGGATATCCGAGTAAGATTGATTCAACAAAATTGGTCTGTTGTTGTTCAGTCCATCTAAATAATCTTTGGAAAGATGGTTCTAAGTTAATTTCCTCATCAGCATATAAGCTCATCAATTCACCAACAGACATATTTAATTGACTAGTATAAATTTTTCCTCTTTTTTCTAAAATTTCATCTCGTAAAGAACTATAAGTTTTCATCAAAACACCTCTAAATTTATTTTTTATATTTATTTATTAAAAATTCAATATAATCATTAAGCTGTTCTTGTGCTTCTTCAGGTAAATCCTTATGTGGATTTGCTTTGTGTGCAGCTACAGTATCTATATGATTCCTAACAAGTGTTGTACCTAAAAGATAATCTGTTGTAACATCAAAATAATGAGCAAGCTTTATAATATCATCACTTTTAGGTGAAATTATATTATTTTCATATTTAGATAATAAATCAGTACTTATTTCTAATTTTTTGCCTAATATATTTAATGTGACACCTTTTTCCTTTATTAATTCTCTTAATCTTTTTGAGAAAATAGGATTTAAAGATTTTACTACTTGATTGGGATTTTTTATGTCTGTTTTACCAAGTAAGTAATCCGTTGATACATCAAAATAATTTGAACAGTCTTCAATAAAAGATTGTTTTGGCTCTCTTAACCCATTTTCAATCCTAGATAGAGTGGATTTATTTACATTTAAATCCATACTTAATCTATCTAAAGATATTCCTTTTTCTTCTCTCAGTTCTTTTAATCTAAACATATAAAATCATCCTTTATTGTAGTTTTCATTATAGCAACTTTTATTTACATTATAGCAACTTTTTTTGTTATTACAATTAAAATTGCCAAAAAAGCAACAAAAATATTGACTTTTAACATTTTTGTTGCTATTATATAAACAAGAACTTGCTTATATAGTAAAAAGTTAGAGGGTGAAAAAATGTATGTCAATAGATTGAAAGGGTTAATGAAAGAAAACCAACATACGCAAAAATTTGTTGCAGATTTGTTAGGTCTTAGTTTATTTGGTTTTAGGCTTAAACTTAATGGTAAAAATGAGTTCAAAGCAAATGAAATAAAAAAGTTGTCTGAATTATATGGAGTATCAACAGACTATTTTTTTTCAGAATTAGTTGCTAAAATGGCAATAAAATGATGGACATTTTATAGAGAGGAGTTTGTAAATATGAAAGATTTAAAAATAGTAAAAGTTAATAATAAACTAACAACTGATAGTAGGGATATAGCTCTAATGGTTGAAAAAGAACACAAGATTTTACTAAGGGATATAAGAAATTATATAAACCAAATGGAAGAAGCAAATAAAAACATGAGTACAGATTTGTACCCATCTGATTATTTTATTGAAAATACTTATTTAGATGATTATAAAAGAAAGAAACCATGTTACGCAATAACAAAGATAGGTTGTGACTTTATAGCAAATAAAATGACAGGCATAAAAGGTACAGCATTTACAGGAATATATACAAAAAAATTTGATGAAATGGAAAAAGCTTTAAAAAATGAACAAACTAAATTACCAACTACATATAAAGAAGCATTACAACAGTTATTAATAGAAGTTGAGGAAAAAGAACAACTACAACTAGAAAATCAAACAATGAAACCTAAGGCAGATTACTTTGATGCTTTAGTAGAAAGAAATTTACTAACTAATATAAGAGATACATCAAAAGAACTTGGAGTAAAAGAAAAAGTATTTGTTTTATGGTTAATAGAGAAGAAATACTGTTACAGAGATTTAAAAGGAAAGATAAAACCTTATTCTAATAAGATGCAGTACTTTGAACTGAAAGAATTTACAACACCATACGGGCATTCAGATACTCAAACATTAATAAATCCAAAAGGTAGAGAAGCATTTAGATTGTTACTTATAAAAGATGGATTAATTAGAGAAAAAGAACGAGAGTGTCAAATAACTTTATTAGGCTAAAGATTGATAGTACTTTGAAAACTAAAAACAGAATAAATAGCTGCAATGGCAGATGGTATGAAAGTATCAAATGAGCTTTTAGAAAAATCAACTATAAATAATTAAGGGGGAAAGAATTTATGAGTAATAACTTAATGGTATTTGAAGGAAAAGAAGTAGAAGTGTTTGAGTTTGAAGGGCAGATTTTATTTAACCCAAAACATGTTGCAGAGTGCTTGGATATAAAAAATGTAAATGAAAATTTGAGAAATATGAATAATAAACAAGTAATTAAGTTAATTAATTCTAAAATCAGTAGTACTGACTTTAGAAAACTACACAATACAGGAGAAAATTTTCTTACTGAAAGTGGTGTGTATAAGTTAATCTTTAAATCAAGAAAAGAAGAAGCAGAGAGATTTCAAGATTGGGTTACAGATGAAGTTCTACCAAGTATTCGTAAAACTGGCACATATAACATGGTAAATCGACAATTAAAAGATAGTTATATGATAGATAATCCTATAGAGCGTGCTAAACGTTGGATAGAGGAACAAAAGGAGAAAGAGCAGTTACAATTAGAAGGTAAAATGAAAGACCAAGTAATAAAAGAATTAAAACCGAAGGCGGATTATACAGATATGATACTTAAAAACAAAGGACTTGTCACAATAACTCAAATAGCAAAAGACTATGGAATGAGTGGAAAAGAAATGAATAAAATACTTCATGAAAGAGGGATTCAATATAAACAAAGTGGACAATGGCTTTTATATAAACAACATCAAGGGGAAGGGATACACTCATTCAGAAACAATAGACATAACTAGAAGTGATGGAATGACTGATGTAAAAATGACAACTAAGTGGACTCAAAAGGGAAGATTGTTTTTATATGACTTATTGAAAGTAAATAACATATTACCAGATATAGAAAAAGAGTATAGTTATCAAACTTCAATGTTGGGTTAGTACTTTGAAAAATAAATACAGAATATTCAAAAAGAGGTGATTTAAAGGTTGAGTAATAGAAAGAAGTATACCTTGAGTATTACGAAAGAATTATACAATAAATGTAAAGAAAAAGCTAATCAAAGAGGTATGTCAGTGAATGATTACATACTATCAGTGATTAGCAAGAGTATATAAATTATTCTTCAATATTAATTTTAATTTCTCCTTTTCTTTGCTCATAATCTTCAATATGTTTTTTTATTATTTGTTCAATTTCCTTATTAGCAGAACGACCTTCGCTTTCAGCTATATATTTAATTTTTTCAAGCAGAACTCTGTTTATTCTTAAAGTGTATTTAGGTAGTGAAGTTGACATAATAATACCTCCTTTTTAAAGTCTAAATGATGTCATAATTATATCATAAAAATAATTTATAGAAAATCTATAAAATATATTGACGGCATAAAGACGGCGTGATATTATTAAAACAAGAAAGGAGTTGACGGCAAAATGAACTCGAATAAAAAGAGAATAACTGTTAGGATGCCAGAAAAATTAAATGAAGAAATAACGAAAAAATCAAAATACTTAGGGTTAACTAAGAACTCATTTATATTAGATATACTATGGAAGGAATTTGAGTTATTAGAATATAGAAGTTATAAAAAGGAGGTAGATAAACATGAATAACTTACAAGTAATAGAAAGAAATAATGAGAGAGTTCTAACTACACAACAATTAGCAGATGTATATGAAACTGACTCAAGAAATATAAGTAACAATTTCAACAATAACAAAGATAAGTTTATTGAAGGTAAACATTATTTTTTATTGCAAGGTGATGATTTAAAGAATTTTAAAGGCATTCATACAGAATATGAAAACCTAAAATTTGCTTCAAAAATGTATCTTTGGACTGAAAGAGGAGCAAATAGACACTGCAAAATATTAGATACAGATAAGGCTTGGGAACAGTTTGATAATTTAGAGGAAACATACTTCAAGGTTAAAGAAAGTGAGCAACCTAAATTACCAACTACATATAAAGAAGCGTTACAACATCTTATAGAGCAAGTAGAAGTAAATGAGAAATTACAACTAGAAGGAAAAATGAAAGACCAAGTAATAAAAGAACTAAAGCCAAAGGCAGATTATACAGATATGATACTTAAAAACAAAGGTCTTGTCACTATAACTCAAATAGCAAAAGACTATGGAATGAGTGGAAAAGAAATGAATAAAATACTTCATGAAAGAGGGATTCAATATAAACAAAGTGGACAATGGCTTTTATATAAACAACATCAAGGGGAAGGGATACACTCATTCAGAAACAATAGACATAACTAGAAGTGATGGAATGACTGATGTAAAAATGACAACTAAGTGGACTCAAAAGGGAAGATTGTTTTTATATGACTTATTAAAAGTAAATAACATATTACCAGATATAGAAAAAGAATATAGTTATCAAACTTCAATGTTAGGTTAGTGATTTAGTAAAACACAGAATATTCAAAAAGGAGTGATTAAATTGGAAAATAAGAAAATAGAAGAAATAAAAAATGCATTAATAGGGGTGAATCAGACAGAGTGGTCTTTAGTAAAATCTTTTATTGACATGTATTTTAGTAAAAAAGCCGCCAAACTTGAAATTGACGACCTAGATAATTTTGATTTGTATATAAAACGAAAATTTTAATTACTAGCAATTTGTATAAAGATTGGATGGATTCTATAGTCAACACCCTTATAGTAAATATGAACATAATCTTGCTGATACATAGTATGTTCTTCTTCTTTATTAGAAGGACTCCATACATTAGCACCTTCTTCCCACCATATGTAAGGTGAAGAATGGTTACTACCCATTTTACATTCTGGGTCATCACATAGATTAACCCAATTGCCAGCTAAACAAGCATATATTTTAGTCATAATATCACCAACTTTCATATAAATTTGGAATATATTCCATATTTATATTATACCATGTAGAACTGAGGTGAATCCAATGTTGATAGGCGACAATATAAGCCAAATCCTAAGAAAAAGAGATATAAAACCTTATAAATTGGCAAAAGAATTGAATATAGATATAAGTGGTCTATATAAATTGTTGAAGAATAAAAATTCTAATCCAACTATAGATACCCTAATAAAATTAGCTGATTATTTAGATATTACATTAGACGAATTAGTTGGAAGATAAATAATTAAAAAGAGGGGAGAGAATTTTCACATGGATATTTCTGAAAGTATAGCAAAACAATTTAGTGATAGTTTAAAAAGTTTAATAGAAATAGAGATAAATAAACAAGAAACAGATAGAGTTAAGAGTCAAACTGTTGAACAAAAGGTAAAAGTACTGGAGCCTAAAGATATAGTTGTTTTAATAAAAAGAGGTTATCCAAATTATTTGATAACAGTAGAAGAAGCAAGGGGAATTTTAAAATTAGATACAGTTTTTATGCGTAGGTTAGTGAGCACAGGTTTGATAAAATCACTGGCTAGAGGTGATGGTAGAAAAATTTCAAGATATGAAGTTGATGATTTTATTGAAAGAAATCAAGGTAAAAATTTGGATGAACTTTTAAAAGTAGCAGAGAGGGGGGATGAAATTGTTAAGCCTTAATACTAATAAGAATAATATAGTAACTCTTAAAAAAGATGGAAAAGCTATAGCAGACATAGTATTTAAAGATATTAAAACTGGTAAGAAAATATCGGTTGGAGTATTAAATAAAAAAGTGCTGGTCAAATAACCAACACACAAAAAAATAAAAAATAAAATATAACACAAACAAATTATAGCACAAAAAGAATGGATTTAGAATAGGTAATATAACATTCTAAAAGGTTTAATGTGTAATAATTGTAACAATTTAGAATGTAGCTTATATAGATAGTAATAAATTGGGAGGGATTTAAATGGAAGCAGCTAGACTAATAGCAATAGGTCAAATTAAACAAGCAGAAAAAGAAATATGTAAATTACAAGGTACAAAAAATAATAGTAGTTTAATGTGGTGGGAAGCCGTAAAATTTGCTAGTCAAAATATATTAGAGGGTCTTGAACATGACATTGAGTTAGAAGCTTCTATTGAGTTTAGAGAAGCTATGATGTATCAAGAAGAACTTGAAAAAGATAGACCAATAGATGTCCAGATATAAAAAAAGAGCCTTCGAACAGGCTCTAAGTGAAAATAAGTTACAAAAATTATAGGTATATTATAACATAAGGGGGAATAAATGAAAACAAAAAATGAAATAATTAAGGATTTAGAAGATAGATTATTTTTATTAAGATTTACAACAGTAGATGAAGTAGATTGGGATGTAAAATTTGGACAAATATCAGCATTAGAATTTTGTATAGATAAACATAGAAAAGGATGCACTTTGCAACAATTCAAAGAACATTTAGACGAATACAAATTACAAGGGAACTATGGTGATTATATAGATGGTTTTGTGTCAGTTTTAGAAAGAAATATTAGAGAAATGGAGGGAGAAATTGATGGAAGTGAATAATATTTACATAAAATTGATGGATGTAAGAATTAAGTTTAACAAATTAGATATAAAAAAGAGTGGTCAAAACAAGTTTGCTAACTTTAAATATTTTGAGTTAGCAGACTTCTTACCTCAAGCAACAGAGCTGTTACAAGAAGCTAAATTATGCCCTATAGTGACCTTTACAAATGATTATGCAACTCTAACATTGATTAATGGAGAGAAACCAACAGAAGAGATAATATTTACTTCTCCAATGAGAGAATTACAATTAAAAGGCTCTAATGAGTTACAAGCATTAGGAGGAATTGAAACATATCAGACAAGGTATTTGTACATTCAGTTATTAAACATTACAGAAAATGATACTTTTGATGCTACTAGTGGAAAAGAAGATTATAAAAGAAATGACTTAACAAACTTCTCTATTAAAGCAAGTGAAAATGGTCAAATAAAAATAAGTCAAAATCAAATAAAAAGACTGTTTTCAATAGGAAATACAATAGGCAAAGATTCAGATAGAGTAAAAAGTGAAGTGTATTATAAGTTTAATAAAGAAGTTAAAGATTTAAGTAAACAGGAATATGACCAGATATGTGTTGGATATGAGAAATTGCAAAGAGAAAAAGGGATAATTAAGTAGGTGAATCTCTTGAATAATATGGACAAAGTTATTATAGAAAAAGGAAATATATTAAGTGATGGGTATGGTCTTATGCCAAGGTTAGTAGCAAGAGATAGATGGTTAACTGTTGGTGCTAGAATGCTATATTCTTATTTATCCAGTTTTGCAGGGATAAATGGAACTTGCTTTCCAACTAGAGATTTAATTTGTTATGAGTTGAATATATCAAAAGATACATTTACAAAATACAAAAATGAATTGGAACTTAGTGGATATATAAAGATTCATAAAAATAAATCTAAACAAGGTAAAATGCAAAATAATATATATGAAATAGTATTTGATAGAACTTATATAGATGAATGTGTATCTAGAAGAGGTGTAAAAGTAAATAAAAAGAAGAAAAAACCATGTCCTAAAAATATAGACATGGAACCATGTCCTACTTTTCCGGACACGACTCAGCCGGACACGGAAAATGTGGACACTAATATTAATAGTATTAATATTAATAGTTTTAATAGTATGTATATAGATAAGCCTGTGGATAACTATTTAAAAGAATTTAAGAAGCTATATGAAGAAAATATAGGAGTAGTATATCCAGTCACAGCTGAATGGTTATTAGAAGTATCTAAGGAAGTAGATATAAGAGTATTTAAAAGAGCTATAGAGATATGTGCTGAAAGAATGAATATGAATTTATCATACTTAAAAGGAATCCTTAAAAAGTGGAAGGATGCAAATATAACTACATATGAACAATTAGAGTCATATAAATTACAACATGAAAATAAAAAGTCAAAAAAACCTAATAGTGTAGTAAGCAAAAATAAGTTTGCTAATTTTGAACAAACATTTACTCAATACAGTAACAAAGAATTAGATGAAATTATAAAGAAAAGCCAAAAGGCTAAATTTAAATAATATTGATGGAGGTATTAAAATGAATCAAGTTGTATTAGTTGGAAGATTAACTAGAGACCCAGAACTCAAATACATACCAGGAACAGGTACAGCAGTAGCATCATTTACAATAGCTGTAGACAGAAATTATATAAATAAAGAAGGAAAAAGGGATACTGATTTTATACCAATAGAAGTAATAGGTAAATCAGCTGAATACTGTGCAAATTACATAACAAAAGGGAAGCTAGTAGCATTAGAAGGGAATATAAGAGTTGACAATTATCAAACTCAATCAGGTGAAAAAAGAATATTTACAAAAGTCAGTACAAAATCAGTACAATCATTAGAAAGCAAGAATAAATCGAGTAATTCATATAAAGAGAGTGTACAAGATGGAACCATAGGACTAGACCCTCAAGGATTTGAAATTATAGATGATGATGAGTTACCATTTTAATCTGAAAAATTAAATATGAGGTGAAATAAATGTTTAAAGTAGAAAGGTATTTTAGTGGCTCAGTAGTGGACAACCTTATTGAAGATGACCTTACATGTAGAAACTACTTAGCATTATATTGTTGTTTGTTGGGAATTACAAAAAATGGAAAAAAGATATATCCTAAGCCAGAAAAAATGTTAGCTGAGTTTGGAGTAAAGAAGGACAGAAAAATAAAAAAAGAGTTACCAGTAAGAATTAGAAACGTTAATACAGGGGAAGTAAAAGAATTTGAGTCTATAGATGGTGCAGCCTGTTTTTTAAGATTAAAATATCAAGCAGTTTATCAAGCTATTAAAAAGAAAAGTAAAACTAGAAGTGGCTGGAAAGCTGAATATATTGAGGAGGAATAATGGAAGTTTCAAGGACAGAATATACAATTAAAAGAGCAAAAGAGCTATATGACAATGGAGAGGATATATTTATTGCTATAGATAAGGCTAGAGAAGAATATGAGGAGATGATTAAAAGTGAATATCTTAGCTAGTGTAATATTAGTAATAGGAAGTTTTATAGCTGGTAGAGTTTATGAGTATAGATTGAATCTAAAAGAGTGTGAAAATTGTGATAACAAATATCCTGAAAAATGAGAAAGAAGTGGTTTTATGAATAAAAGAATAATTTGCACTTGGTGTGGTAAATTATTTTACATCTCAAAACAGTCTAAAAAAATTTATTGTTGTAAAAGATGTGAGAGAAAGGCTAATAGAAGTAATAGAGAACAGCAAAATTAATTTTAAACAATAACACTATGGGGGAATAGCAATGAATAAGTTTCAAAAAGCAGTTTCTCAAATGGTAAAGCAAGAGGAAAAAGAGAATTTATGGCAAGGATATGAAAATTGTAGAGTAGGTAGAAGTATATCAAGTTCAATAAGAAGGTATGTAAAAGGATTTGAAAAGTTTGGATATAGTGTACATGAGGTTTATGAATTTATAAACGATATTAATAAGTATGAGTAACTTTAAGTGATAAAGGAAGTATTTGATTGAGTAAATACAATAATAAGAAAATTGTAATAGATGGAATTAAATTTGATAGTAAAGATGAGTCAGAGTATTATTTATATTTAAAAGAAAAAAAGGATAATGGAGAAATAAAAGACTTTGGACTTCAACAAAAGTTTGAACTACAACCTAAATTTAAAAAAGATGGGAAAAGCTATAGAGCTATTACATATACAGTTGATTTTGCCATATACAAATGGAATGGTGAAGTCGTTTATATAGATGTGAAAGGGTATAGTACACAGCAGGGTGAACTTAGAAAAAAACTTTTTGACTATAAATATCAGGACAAAAAATTGATATGGATTGCTAAAAGCAAAAAATATGGGGTAGATGGTTGGATAGAATATAGTGAACTTAAGAAAAAGAGAAAAGAAAATAAGAAAAAGGTAGCTTAAATAAATAGGAGTGATGTTATGGCAAGTAAAGTTAAAAAGGAGTTTTTTATGGCAACTAAAAAACACCTTGAGAACTACAAACAACTACATATTAATATTGAAAGTCTAAAACTTCAAATAAAAAATCTCAAAGAGTTCCATTTAGGTGATTTTATGCAAGGTTTAAGCTATGACAGCATTCCCATAAGTAAGACTAATTCAATAAGTAATCAAGTTGAAAATGAGTTAATTAATCTTGAAGAAAAGATAATAGAAAAGCAGATAGAATTATATGAAATGGAAGCACTAAAATATACAATAGATGTATCCATAAGCAATTTAAAACCTATACATAAACAAATTATAAGGTATAGGTATATTGAAGGCTTAGAATGGAGTTTAATAGTTGATAAAGTATACTTAGAAGAAAGACAATTAAGAGAAAGAGCTAATCAAGCCATTAGTTCAATATCAATAGCCTTGTTTGGAAAGAAAGCACTAATAGAGCAAGAACCATTATTTAAGATGTTAGATTTATAGGCAGTGAATAGCTGTCTATTTTTTTTACTAAAAAAAGGAAAAAAGGTATTGATTATATCGGTACGACATGATATAATATAAATATAGAAAGGAGGTGAAAGAAGTGGTCAAAAAAATAAAAGAGTTCGGCAAAGTTGTCAAAGCCCTTACCGAACTTGCTCTTGAAATAGGTACACTAATAGCCGTTATAAAAATGGTATTAGATAGCCTATAAGACTTTAGAAGGGGAGTCAGCACCTTCCCTTCTAATTAAATAATAATACATGACCACTCAAAATACAATGGGAAAATATAAGGAATTAATTACAGAGTTAGGGAAATTAAGTTTTGGTATAGTTAAATTAATTGGTGCAATAGCATTATTAGTATTTGCTATAAAATATTTATTTTCCTAGAGGGAGAGAAAGAAATGGAGAAAAGAATATTGAAAGTACTCTTATCAAAAAGTGGCTCAGGTTCACTGAGTCCTAAAATAAGTCTACCTGCAACATGGATTAAAGAAATGAATATAACACAAGAAGAGAGAGAAGTTGAAGTTTATTTTGAAAATAATGAAATTAGGATTAAAAAGAAAGACCTAGATTAAATTCTAGGTCTTTTTGTTGCCGTTTTTCTGCCGATTTTACAATTTAAAATGTGAGATAATAGTATTGTGGAAATGAATATTTCTCTCTCAAAACTAAATATATATGTGGGCTAGGTAAAGGGATTCGCCTAGCTTATATGAACAGACTAGGCAGGGCATGAGGATGCTGTAAGTTCAATTCTTACTATGTTCAAACTTATTAATACACTATATATAGATATGCTGGATTAAAACGGAATTTAATTCAAATGTCTAAAAGAGTGGGGCTTGGTAACCTCACTCAATTTGCAAGGACTGGTGTGTATTCTTAGGTTCGATTCCTAAAACTTGCTAATGAGTATCTCCATAAAAAAGACTAAGCCCCCTAACTTAGTCTTTTTTTATTTGGAGCAAAGAAGAATAAAAAATAAATATTATAGCTTTATATTAATTTTATGTCCTGTATAAAATGACAAATATAGAATATTATGATTGTTATTTATTGGTGTAGAATGTATAATTTAGGTAAAATATATAAATTATACAGGGGGATATAATGCTAATATTATATAAGTCTATACATATAATTAATTATGAAGAAAATAAGATTATTCCAAGGGAGATACCAGAACATTTTAATTTTTACATTGAACATGTAATTGACTTTATAGATACTAATACAAAAACAAGACAATATAGAATAGATTCACAATTAACAGATGTTGTAAAAAATATAAAGGGAATAATAAGTGATAATGATTTACAACTATGTTATGATGAAAAATCATATAATATAGTTAGTAAATTATTAAACACAGAAAATGAAAGGCAAAGTAGAATAGGTAGCATGGATGTTAAAATAAAAAAAGGAAGTGTTATTCAGGCTCTATTAAAAGATGAAGAGGTTGACAGATACGAGTATCTTATTGCTAAGGTAAATCACACAAACTTTATAGACGATTCAGATTTTATTTCTAGAACAGGATTTTCTGCTAAAGAACAAGATATATCAAAAACTTGCTTATTTGAAATTACTAAGGAAGATGATATATTGATTGATAGTGCAAGTATTTATATAGATAACAGAGCAAGTTATTGGGCAAATGAATTTTTAGAGTTAACTGAAATGAGAGATGATGAAATAAACACTAAAACTGTATTTAAAGAAGTTAATGCAGTTCTCATGAGAAATGTAAATAAAAAGTCTAAAAATGATTACACTGTGTTGAGAAACTCGCTAATAGGATATTTGAAAAAAGAAAGATTAGTCAATTATGATAATCTTATAAAAGATTTATTTGAAGGTTATAGCCCATTAGATGATGAAAAACTAAATAGAGATGCTATGAAAAACATGGTTGAAAAATTAGAAAAATTACCACAAACTAAAAAATTCGATTTACAATTTAATTCAGCACCAACTGCAATAAATTCTAAGATTAAAAAAGAATATATAGTTAATCAAGGTATAAAAATTAAGATTGATGACTATATTGAAGATATAAAAAATATAATACATTCAGAAGAAGAAAAGGATGGGTCACGATATATAAAAATAAAAACTAATAACGAAGAAACATTCAAAGCTTTTGAGTAGGAATTTTAAGAGGAGGGATATTGAATGAGTATTTTAAGTGAATTTTTTTCTTTGTTTAATGCTAATTCAAGTGATTTATCAGAAAGAGTTCAGGTAGTGGAGTGTACTTTTACTTGTAATGGTAATGAACTTCCTCCCATTGAAAATATAAAGTGTGTTTTGAATAAATTTCCAATAAGAGACGAAGTAAAAATAAGACTTTATAATGATTATGAAGAAACTATTATTTTTGATAATCATAATGATGAAATAATTGGCTGTGAAGTTGAAGTTTTCTATCAAGATAGCAAAGAAGATACAGAAGTAAACATAAGCCTTGAAATAAATAAAATGATTAGTCAAAATACTTTATCTGTATATAATTTTGAAAAGTTTTCAAATTCTATATTGAACAAATCTAATAAAGAAATATTGGGAATATTTAGTGATTTTTTAAAAAATAAAGAATACTTAATATTTGAGTTATATGATTCTAATTTATTATTTTGGACTAATACAATGGTGTTTAAGAACTATAATCAGAATACTCCAGAAATTAAATTTTTAAGAAGTAATAAAATTGAAATTTGTAAACAAATTTCTTCATTTTATAATGTAACAGATTATGAATTAATACCAGATGATTTTGAAATAATATCTAATTCTAATAATAATATTTTTGAAGAAATCTTTTCTAAATTAAGAACTTTGATGTCTATGATATATGTATCTAATACTGCTATTATTGACAATGAAAGTTTAAATGTTGAAATAATAGGGCAAAGAAAAACATGTTTTAATTATAATATAAATACACAATTGGTAAATAATGATGAATTGTATAAAATTTATAAATGGATATTTACTGATGGTAATTCAGTAGACAAGGCTATAATAGCTAGAAATATAATTAGCTTACATTGCCAATATGATGATATATTAAGAACTGATCAGAAAACTTTCTCATCAATACAATCAAATTTTAGTTTATATCAAAGGGATAATGTAGTTAAATATATAGAGTTAAAAAATAAGTTAGGTGAGTACATAATAAAGATTGTGACTGAAACAAATGACATAGTGACAGGATTGACAGATAAATTCAAAAAAAATATAATTGCATGTTTTACATTTATATTTACTATTGTATTAGCTAATATTGTATCAAGTAATCCATTGAATAATATATTTACTAAAGACATAACTTTTTTACTGGAAACAATTCTAGTAGGTTCCATTGGATATTTAGTTATAAGTGTATTGGAGATGAATTATAATTTAAAAAAATTAGAAAGAGGTTATGAAGATTTAAAGAATAATTATACTGATATATTAGATGCTAATGATATTTTAGAAATATTCAATAATGATAAAACCTTTAAGGACAATGTTAAAGATGTCAAAAAAAAGAGAATTCTATTTACAGTAATATGGGTAGTAGCAATATTAGTTTGTTTTATAGGTATTAAATGTATAAGTTGATAAGCGATAATCACAAGCTAATTAAAAAATAAAAATATTTTGTAGTTGTTGAATAGTTTTTGAAGGATATTGACCTCTGACGTTGAATTTTATACTTTGGAGGGGATGAATATGGATAGTTTCGAGCAATTTAAAGAATTAGGATGGCTTTCTAGTGCAATAGCATTGATTGTTACATTTTATAAAAGCAGTCAAAAGAAGGTTGAGAATTATGAAGAGCTTTATTTTGAAAAAATATTGCTACCATATGTAGAAGAATATAGAAAAGATAAAAATATAAATTCTATCACTTTTTTTCAAGATAAAAATAGTTTAATAAATTGTTTTATACCTAATTATGTTTTCAGCATTATTGATAAAAATGATTCTATATTATTACACAAGATATTAATAGTAGATTATTGGGAAAAAAACAATTCAAGTTTAAATAATATATATAAAAAAATTGATAGGTTGTGTAATATAACTGATTTTGTGGGTATGTTTTTATTTATATTTGGAAGCGTTATTTCTTTTTTAAGTACGATTTTATCATTATTTATTGTTGTTATAGATTTCTTTGTGCTTTCAAAAGTAGACAAAGATACCAAAATGTTTATTGTAATAGGTATTATAGGTGCAATTCTATTCTTTGTGTTAATTTATTTTGCTAATAAAAAACTTAAGAATTTTAAAGATGACTATACAATAAAAAATGAAGAGATAGAAAAATTTATAAAAAACAAGGAAGAGGAATACAACAATAATCACATAAAATATTATATTAGTTAAAGAACTCCAAGTGAGTTCTTTTTTTATTCCCAAAACGACAAACAAACGAGGTGGTGATGTGCAAGATGTCAAAGAAAAGGTAAAACAAGATTACCTAAAAGGTATGAAACAAAAGGAAATATCAGCAAAGTATGACATTAGTTTAAACACTTTAAAGTCATGGATTAAAAGATACAACTGGGCTAGTGAAAAAAAGAAGGGTGCATCTAAAAATAAAAGGGGTGCACCCATAGGTAATAAAAATGCCACTGGTCCACCTGGTAATAAGAATGCTGAAAAGTTTGGTTTCTTTTCAAAATATCTACCCGAAGAAACTAGGGAATTAATACAAGAAATATCTATAAAAGATAAATTTGATATTCTTTGGGAACAGATAACAATTCAATATGCAGCAATAATAAGAGCACAGAAGATAATGTATGTTAAAGGCAAGGAAGAAATGGTTAAAGAATTAAAGAAATATGAAAGCACAGAAAATGGTGAGAAGATAGAGTATGAATTTCAATTTGCATGGGATAGGCAAGCATCTTTTCTTAATGCACAGAGTAGGGCTATGAGTGAACTTAGAAGTTTAATTAAACAGTATGATGAAATGATTCATAAGGATTGGAATTTGGCTACAGAGGAGCAGAAAAATAGAGTTGAGAAGTTGAAATGTGAAGTTGATAACCTAAGTAAAGATGATATTGGAGATGATGAGTTGAAAATAAGTGTAGATTATGGTGATAGAAATGATAGTTAGAGTAAATTTTAATCCAGATTTCAAGGAAGCCAATTTTACTAAAAAAAGATACAGAGCAATGAAAGGTTCAGCAGGGAGTGGAAAATCTGTTAATGTAGCACAAGACTATATACTAAAGTTAGGAGATAAGAAGTATCAAGGAGCTAATCTATTAGTAGTTAGAAAGTCAGAATCTACACATAAGTATTCAACGTATGCAGAGCTTACAGGAGCTATAAATCGTATTTATGGTAAACAAGCTGATAAGTATTGGAAAACTACTTTAAATCCTTTAGAAATTAAGAGTAAAGTTACTGGTAACTCTATAATTTTCAGAGGAGTTAATGATGCAAAACAAAGAGAAAAATTAAAATCAATTAACTTCTCGAAAGGAAAATTAACATGGGTTTGGTGTGAAGAAGCTACAGAACTTATGGAAAGTGACATAGACATACTAGATGACCGTTTAAGAGGTATTTTAACTAATCCTAACCTATACTATCAAATGACATTTACATTTAATCCAGTTTCAGCTACTCATTGGATAAAAAGAAAGTATTTTGACTATAAAAATGATGATATATTTACTCATCATAGTACTTATCTACAAAATAGATTCATAGATGAGGCTTACTACAGAAGAATGCAAATGAGAAAAGAGCAAGACCCAGAAGGGTACAAAGTCTATGGTCTTGGAGAATGGGGAGAAACTGGTGGAGCAATACTTAAAAATTATGTTATACATGAATTTCCTACAGAATTTGAATACTTTGATAATATGAGGTTATCACAAGACTTTGGATTTAACCATGCAAATGTAGTACTTAGAATTGGCTTTAAGGATGGAGAGTTATATATATGTAATGAAATATATGTACATGAGATGGATACCTCTGAAATCATAAAGATTGCAAACAGTAAAGGTTTAGAAAAGAATCTATTTATGTACTGTGATAGTGCTGAACCAGATAGAATTAAGATGTGGAAGAGTGCAGGATATAAAGCTAAAGGAGTTAAAAAAGGACCAGGAAGTGTTAAAGCTCAAATAGATTATTTGAAACAATTAAGAATACATGTACATCCTAGTTGCACTAATACCATAAAAGAAATACAACAATGGAAATGGAAACAAGATGAAAGAACTGGATTATATCTTGATGAACCAGTTGAGTTTATGGATGATGCAATGGCTGCTCTTAGATATTCTATAGATAATAAGCTTAAAAATAATGGAATAAGCTTCTTAAAGTAAAGGAGGTGTTAAATATTTATATAAGTGAAACAGATTTAATAAAAGTTCAGTTAAAAAAAGAGAGCACCTTTAACCTAGTAAAAGTCATAGAACACTACATCTTAAAACATAGGCCAGAAAAATATAAACAAGGAGAAGAATACTATTATGGTAATACTGATGTAAACAATAAGAGAAGATATTATCTCTTAGATGGAGCTAAGGTTGATGATTTTACTAAAGTTAATAATAAAGCAATTAACAACTACCATAAGCTTTTAGTTGACCAAAAGGTAGGCTATAGTGTCGGAAATCCCATAGTATTTAATGCAGATGATGATAATCTCACTAAGCTTTTAAATGACTTACTAGGAGAAGAGTTTGACGATACAATAACAGAACTATATCTCAATGCTAGTAATAAAGGGGTTGAATGGTTACATCCATATATTAATAGAAGAGGTGAGTTTAAATATGTAATAATTCCAGCTGAAGAAGCAATTCCTATTTGGGATAGTAAAAGACAGAGGGAATTAGTTGCATTTATTAGGTTTTATTATATTGAAGATATAGATGGAAATAAAATAAAAAGAGTTGAGTACTACACAGAAAATGACGTAACTTACTTTATTGAAAGAGGTAATAGTTTTATTCAAGAATTTTTATATGATGAATATGGAAAAATGACTGATATACAAGAAGGTCATTTTAGAATAAATAACAAAGAACAGGGATGGGGTAAAGTTCCATTTATATCTTTTAAAAATAATGAAAAGTGTGTCTCAGATTTAACTTTCTATAAATCATTAATAGATATATATGACAATAATATTTCTACACTAGCAGATAACTTAGATGAAATACAAGAGGTTATTTATGTATTAAAAGAATATCCAGGAACAAGTCTACAAGAGTTTATAGATAATATAAGATACTATAAATCAATTAAAGTAGATGGTGGAGGTGGAGTTGATAAACTAGAGATAAATATACCAGTTGAAGCTAAAAAGGAGCTTCTTGATAGATTGGAAAAGAATATAATTATCTTTGGTCAAGGAGTTAATCCAGAATCTCAAAACACAGGTGACAAATCGGGTGTAGCACTTAAATTTTTATATTCACTACTTGACTTAAAATGTTCTAAGACTGAAAAGAAGTTTAAAAAAGCAATTAGAGAGCTTTTATGGTTTGTGTGTGAGTATTTAAAGATAAGTGGTAGTAAGAGCTATGATTATAAAACAGTTCAAATTACTTTTAATCACTCTATGATAATAAATGAAGCTGAAAAGATAGATATGGCAGCTAAATCAACTGGAATTGTATCAGATGAAACTATTGTTTCTAACCATCCTTGGGTCGAGGATGTTAATGACGAACTTGAAAGACTTAAAAAACAGGAAGATACTCAAAAAGAGTATGATGATTTAATTCCTAATAATCAAGATGGTGTTATAGATGAAACATAAAGATTATTGGAGGAAGAGATTTGAACAATTAGAAGAAGCTCAGAATAATAAAAGTATAAAATATTATCTTGAATTAGAAAAACAATATAAACTAGCAATGTCTAATATAGAAAGAGATATACTTATATGGTATAACAGATTCACTGAAAATGAGGGAATATCTTTATTGGAAGCTAAGAAACTGCTAAATACAAGAGAACTAGAAGAGTTTAAATGGAGTGTAGAAGAATATATTAAATATGGTAAAGAAAATGCTATAAATCAAAAGTGGATGAAAGAGTTAGAAAATGCTAGTGCAAGAGTTCATATAACAAGGCTTGAAGCTTTAAAACTGCAAATACAGCAACAAGTAGAAGTTTTATATGGAAATGAACTTGATGGTATTGATAAACTAATGAGAGATATTTATACAAGTGGATACTATCATACAGCTTTTAATGTTCAACAAGGAGTAAACGTTGGTTGGAGTTTAATGAGTCTTGATACTAACAGAATAAATAAAGTTATTTCTAAGCCTTGGACTAGTGATGGATTAAACTTCAGTGAAAGAATTTGGGGTAAGCATAGACCTGCTTTAGTAAATGAATTACATACTAAGCTAACTCAATCAATTATTAGAGGTGAAAATCCAAAGAAGCTAGTAAATGACTTTGCTAAGAGATTTAAGGTATCTAAGTCACAAGCTAAGAACTTAATAATGACTGAATCAGCTTTCTTTGCATCAGCTTCAAGAAAAGATTGTTTTAATGATTTAGATGTAGAGAAATATGAGATTATTGCTACATTAGATTTAAGAACTTCAAATATATGCAGAGAGTTAGATGGAAAAATATTTGATATGAAAGATTATCAAGTTGGAATAACAGCTCCACCATTTCATTGTCGTTGTAGGACAACAACAGCTCCTTGGTTCGAGGATGAAGAAGGCTATAGAGCAGCAAGAGGAGAAGATGGAAAAACATATTATGTACCATCTAGTATGAAGTATAATGAGTGGTATGAGAAGTATGTTAAAAATAATAGTAAACAAACTGGTGCAAAATATACTAAAGGTGATATCGAGTGGAATATAAGAAGAGAAGAAGAAGCAGAACTATATTACGATAATATTAGAAATAGAAAAGATGATATTTCCAAAATATCAAAGAATACAAATTGGTCAGAAAAAAGTATAGGTCAAATTAAAAATCATATTTTCTACAATACTCATATAATGAGAGATGGAACTAGACGTATGTTGGATTCTGACTATAGTATGTCAGTTGCTTGGCAAAGACTTATAAATGGTACATACGAAGATATTGATATTCTCTTATTAAAACATGAATACCTTGAAAGTATATTTGAGAAAAAGTATAATATAAGTAACTTAGAAGCCCATAGAATGACTGAGAAAAAGCATGATTGGTATAAAGAATTAATTAAACAGAAAGGAGAGTTTGAAGAAGATGATTGTCTTAATGAACTTATTAGAAAAGAATAATGAATATGTTATATATAGTTATGGATATGAAGAAAATAAGCTTGATGGAAGAATAAAAATATATTTAGATGATTTTTATAATTATGAAATAATAAAAGAGTCAAAAGATGAACATATAAGTAAATCAGCAACGTTAAAAGCTATTTCTAAACTTATAAAAGCTGCTAAAAATAACGATTTGAAAAAAGAAATGAGTTATCAATGTTAGAAGCACTTACTGAACAATAAATTAGTAGGTGCTTTTATTATGTAAAAGTTTAAAAAAGTAGGTAATTTTAATGTAAATATTAACTCAAGTTATAGCTGTAGTTTGTGTAGTACAAATCTTTATTAATTGTATTGCTAATGTCAATGTAGGTATTCTTTGCAATAAATTAAAAGAAAAAAATGAAGCTAATATAGATAAAGTTTCTGATGAAATTCTAAAGAAAGTAGGAGAAGAATTAAATAAATCACTAGACAAAAGTCTTTAAAGACTTTTTTTATTGTGTAAAAAATGAAAGGAGATATTTAAAAGATGGATTGGTTAAAAGAATTGCTAGAAGGAATAAAAATAGAAAATAACAAAATTGATGTAGTTTCTCTTCAAAAATCTATAGAAAAGAAAATAAAAGAGACTACAATTACTCAAGAAGATTATACAAATCTTGAAACACAACTTAATACAGCTAATGAAGCTATTAAAAAGTTTGAAGGAGGTATGACAAAAGAAGATGTAGAGAATCTAAAAACAGCTTATGAAACTGATAAGAAAACTTTGGAAGAAACCTACAAAAAAGAAATTGAAGAAAAGGACTTTAATTACTGGTTAAATGATGCTTTTAAGTCTATTAAATGTAGGGATGAAATAGCGTTAAAAGCTCATTTAGACATGGAAGCACTAAGAAATAGTAAAGATAGACAAAAAGCTTTTGAAGAGCAAATAAATCCTTTGAAACAGGATAAAGATTATTTGTTTAATGCAACACTAGAAGGTGAAGAGCCTAAAATAGATACTATAACACCAGGGCAAGAGCCTAAGATAAATGATTTTGGTTTTAATTTTACTGGGGTAAGACCTCATGAAAATAATAATAAATAGGAGGAAATAAAATGGTAGCACTAAATTATGCAAAAGAATATTCAAATGTTTTAGCACAAGCATATCCTTATACTTTAAACTTCGGGGATTTGTATGCAACACCAAATAATGGAAGATATAGATGGACTGGTTCTAAAACAATAGAAATACCAACTATATCTACAACTGGAAGAGTAGATTCAAACAGAGATACAATAGCAGTAGCTCAAAGAAACTATGATAATGCTTGGGAACCTAAGGTATTAACTAATCAAAGGAAATGGTCAACATTGGTTCATCCAGCAGATATAAACCAAACTAATTATGTGGCTTCAATAGGCAATATAACAAAAGTATATAATGAGGAACAAAAGTTTCCAGAGATGGATGCTTACTGTATATCTAAAATATATGCTGATTGGACCGCATTAGGTAACACAGCAGATACAACTGTTCTTACAACAACAAACGTATTAGAAGTATTTGATAAGTTAATGGAAAAAATGACAGAAGCTAGAGTACCTGAAAATGGAAGAATATTGTATGTTACTCCAGTAGTAAATACACTTATCAAAAATGCAAAAGAGATACAAAGAACAGTAAATATAAAGGATGCAGGAACTTCTCTTAATCGTCAAACAACTGATATTGATACAGTTAAAATAATTAAAGTTCCATCTAACCTCATGAAAACTGCATATGATTTTACAACTGGATGGAAAGTAGGAGCAGGAGCTAAACAAATCTTTATGTCCTTAGTTCACCCAAGTGCAATAATTACACCTGTTTCTTATCAGTTCTCTAAGTTAGACGAACCAACAGCAGTTACAGAGGGAAAATACTTCTACTTTGAAGAAAGTTTTGAGGATGTATTTATATTAAATAAAAAAGCTGATGCAATACAATTTGTTGTTGAAGGAGCTGGAGCATAATGGCACAAGTAAGGAAATTAAATAGAATATTAACTATAGAAGAGTGTAAAATAGATGATTTCTTAGAGATGGGATATGATTTGATAGATGAAACTGGTAAGGCACTAAAGTATGGCAAGTCATTAAATGTAAAAGATTTAATAGCTGAAAATAATATTTTAAGGTCAAAAGTTGAGTCTTTAGAAGAAGAAAATAAGCAGCTTAAAGAGAAAAATAAACTTACTAAAAAGTAGGTGAAAATTATGGAAAATAATATAATTGATGAAATAGAAAAAAGACTTGAAAGTTTTGGATATATATTAAAAGATGGAGATAAGTGGTTAATAGGTTTTGTAAGAGAAAAAATAGAAAATATTATTAAACTAGATTGTAATATAAAAACTATGCCAATTGAATTGAAAGAAATTGAAGTTGATATGATAGTTGGAGAGTTCTTATTTACCAAGAAAAATATGGGTCAATTAGATATAGAAAGCATTAACTTTGAAGCTGTAGAAAAGTCTATATCAGAAGGTGACACAAAGGTAGATTTTGCTATAGGAAGTGGTTCTCAAACACCAGAACAACGCTTTGATAGCTTAATAGCTTATCTTACTACTTATGGTAAGAATAAGATATTAACCTTTAGGTGCTTAAGATGGTAAGTAAAACTAGAAAAGCAATAGAAATGTTATATAGAGATAAATGTACTATAGTTGAGTATCAGCCAATTAAAGACCCTGTAACAAAACGAACTAACAATAAAGAAGTGATTGTATTAGAAAATCAACCATGTAAACTTTCATATAAAAATATAGTTTCTGCTACAGAAGGGAAAGTAGCTAAGCTAGAGCAAACTATTAAACTCTTTATATCTCCAGATATAGAAATTAAAGCAGGTTCAAAACTTATTATAAATGATAAAGAGTATGTAAGAAGTGGAGAATCAGCTATATATCCAAATCATCAAGAAATAATACTTGAGTTATTTAAGGATAAAGCATAATGGCTAGATGGGGCAGTGTTGATTTTAGAGAGTTTAAAAGAGTTTGTAAAAAGATGGAGGAGCTTACAAAGATTGATTTAGATAAGTTTTGCAAGGATGCAGCAAGAGAATTAGCAGCACGATTACTTGGGAAAGTAATTAGAAGAACACCAGTTGATACAGGATTCTTACGACAAGGATGGAATGGAGTGGCTTATGCTAGGTCACTTCCTGTTTACAAACAAGGTAATAATTATATTATAGAAGTTGTTAATCCAACTGAATATGCAAGTTATGTAAATTTCGGGCATAGAACTAAAGATGGTAAGGGATGGGTTAAAGGACAACATTTCTTAACAATTTCAGAGATGGAACTACAAAGCCAAATTGATAAGATTATAGAGAAAAAGTTATTAATATTACTTAAAGGAGTATTTGATGCTTAATAATATAATTGATGGAATATCTATTAAATTAGATAAAACATTTGGAGAGAGTTATACAATTTATAGTGAAGATGTGGAGCAAGGTATAAATGAACCTTGTTTTTTTATTGTTCCTATAAATCCAAGCAAAGTATCATATCCAAGTGGCAGGACATTAAAAAAGAACTCTTTTGATGTACATTATTTTCCTAAAAGTAATGATAAATCATTTGAAATAAATGAGATAGCTGAGATGTTACTGGAGGAATTAGAGTATATAGAAATTGATGGAGACTTAGTCAGAGGTACAAATATGAATTTTGAAATTATAGATAATGTTCTTCATTTCTTCGTTGATTATAACTACTTTACTATAAAAAGTAATAATGCAGATAAAATGGATACAGTAGAGTTATTTGGTGGTTTGAAGAGAGGTGATAAACTTGAGTAAAACATTAAGTAAAGAAGAAAATTACAAGTTTACTAAGGAGCAGATAGTTAATTCTAAGAAGTATGTAAATAGAAAAGATTTATTAAATGCAATTTTAAAAGAAAATGAGTTATATTCCTTCTCAGAAGTAGAGGAAATAATAAATAATTTTATGAAAGGAGTGAGTTAGATGGCTTTAGGTGGAGGAACATTTGTAACACAAAATAAGGTCCTACCTGGTGCATATATAAATTTTATCTCAGCTAAGAGGGCAACCAGTTCATTATCGGATAGAGGTATTGTTGCAATACCTTTAGAGTTAGATTGGGGCATAGATGAAGAAGTATTCCAAGTAACCAGTGATGATTTTGAGAAGTATTCAGTGAAGTATTTTGGATATGATTATACTCATGAGAAGCTGAAAGGCTTGAGAGATTTATTCAAAAATATAAGGTTGGGATATTTTTATAAATTAAATAAAGGCGTTAAAGCCAGTTGTACTATAGCTATAGCTAAGTATAGTGGAATAAGAGGTAATGATTTAAAAGTTATAGTAACAACAAATATAGATGATAACACTAAATTTGATGTTGTAACACTTTTAGATAATAAGAAGGTAGATACTCAAATAGCAAAGGTTATTGCAGACTTACAAGACAATGACTATATCACTTGGAAGAAGGATGCAACACTAGAAGCAAGTGCAGGACTTGTATTTACTGGTGGAACTAATGGCGAAGCTGTGACAGGAGCAGAGTACCAAGCTTTCTTGGATAAAATAGAAAGCTATAGCTTTAATGCTTTAGGATGTTTGGCTACAACAACAGAAATTAAAAGTTTATTTGTAGAGTTTACAAAGAGAATGAGAGATAAGGTAGGAGCTAAGTTTCAAACAGTACTATATAAGAAAAGTGATGCAGATTATGAAGGTGTAGTGTCTGTAGAAAATAAGATTAAAGATATTGGATTAGTAGAATCTAGTTTAATTTATTGGGCGGCTGGAGCTATAGCAGGATGCGATATAAATAAATCTAATACTAATAAGAAGTATGATGGTGAGTTTGATGTTGATGTTAATTATACACAAATACAACTTGAAGAAGCTTTAAAAACTGGTAAATTTATATTCCACAAGGTGGGAGATGAAGTTCATGTGTTAGAGGATATAAATACTTTTGTATCATTTACAGATGATAAAAATGACGATTTTTCAAGTAACCAAAGTGTTAGAGTACTTGACCAAATTGCTAATGATATTGCAACTTTATTTAATGAAAAGTATTTAGGTAAAGTTCCAAATGATAAGGCAGGAAGAATAAGTTTCTGGAATGATGTTGTTAAACACCATAAAGAATTAGAGAATATAAGGGCAATAGAAGATTTTAAAACTGATGATGTTAGTGTAGAGCTTGGAAATGATAAGAAAACTGTCATAGTATCTGATGCTGTTAAGGTTATAAATGCTATGAGTAAGCTTTATATGACAGTTTCAGTTAGTTAGAGAGGGGAGTGATAATATGGCTCAAACAATAAATGCTAAAGATACAGTTAGTGCAAAGAAAGCTGAATGTTTTATAACTATAGAAGGTAAAAGATATAATTTTATGCAAGCTATAGATTTAGAGGCTAAAATGGAAAAAAATAAAAGTGAAGTTCCAATTCTAGGAAGAACAACAAAGGGAAATAAAACAACTGGGAGTACAAATACTGGAAGTGCAACATTTCATTATAATACTTCTATTTTTAGAGAATTACTTTACAGATATAAAGAAACTGGTGAGGATATTTATTTTGACATACAAGTTACAAATGAAGACCCTACATCTGCTGTAGGAAGACAGACAGTAGTACTTAAAGATTGTAATATGGACAGTGGAATAATTACTAAATTTGATGCTGATGGTGAGTATTTAGATGAAGATATGGATTTCACTTTTGAGGATTGGGAATTAGTAGAAAAATTTAATTTATTGGCAGGAATGGAGTAAAATACACATTTATAAATTATATATGTGTATTTTTTATATGAAAAATTAAAATAAAAGGAGATTAGAATAATATGAGTAATTTAAGTGCTTTTTTAAGTCAAAATGCAATAAAGGTTGATAATGTAAAATATGTAGCGAGTAACAGATTTTTAGATAAAGAAGGGAAACCAGTTGAATGGGAATTAAAAGTTTTATCATCTGAAGAAGACGAAGCACTAAGAAGAAAGTGTACTAAAAGAGTAAAAGTGATTGGTAACAATGGTAAGCATACTGGACAATATACAAGTGAAATTGACTACAATAGTTATGTAGCTGAATTATGTGTAGCATCTACAGTATTTCCAGATTTAAAGGATGCCGAACTCCAAAATAGTTATGGAGTAATGGGAGAAGCTCAGTTATTAAAGACAATGCTTACAGCAGGTGAGTATGTCAATTATACAGTAAAAGTGAATGAAGTCAATGGATTTGATACATCTTTTGAGGATAAAGTAGAAGAAGCAAAAAACTAATCAGAGGTGGCGATTTTGATGCTAGCATCACTCATTATTGTATTCAAAAATTAAAGTGGAAGCCAAGTGAATATATGAATTTAGAAGTTAATGAGAGAGCGTTAGCAGCCGCCTCAATACTTATAAAGATAGAAGATGAAGAGGAAGCAATGAAAGAAACTGAAAGAGAGAGAAAGAGGGGACGAAGAAGATAGCAAAATAAAAAAATAAATATAGAATAGGTAAAATATGTAATAATTATATGTTATAATATTTTTAGCAAGAAGATGTAATCTACAATTTATAGAGTGGAGTTCATACTGGGATAAAACCTACTTCCTAATGAAAGGAGGTGGGAAGTATGAATAACTTTTTACTTAATGTAATAGCTGGCGTTATTGCTAGTTTAATATTTTGCTTAATTTGTAAAGTATTTCTAAAAGTAAAAAGCCACTCAACTCGTGGCAAGAGTAAAAGTGGCTGGGAATTTGATTTTAAAATCAAGTTCCATAAGTTTAAATAGATTCATTTAATTATGAACTTCACTCTACCGCAAAATAGATTGTAGTTCTTCTTGCTTTTATTATACCACAAATTAGAAAAAATATTGTTTATATAAAATAAAAAATAAAAATTTTTATTAAAAAATTGAAAACTTGATTATAAAGCAATTAATTTATAAAATATATATAAATAAGTAGGTATTTATTTACTTGAATTTCATTGTTTATATAAAAAAATTGGCAAAATATGTAAGAATTATATGTTATAATAATTGTAGCAAGGATAATAATCGAAAGTGCGAAGGGTGATTATTTTCATATTAAACGCCAAATTCCAAATAAGGAAGGAGGTGAAATTATATGATAGGTTTTTTATTAAGCATACTAGCTGGTGTTATATCAGCTTATATTTATGACAAAATAAAAAATCACCCAGACGCCAATAAGGGTGATTTAAAAAAATAATATTTTCACTTAACAACTGAAAATAATCACTCTTTGTAGGAGTAAATTATTTCCTTGCTTTTATTATACCACAAATTGGTACAGATATTCAAAAATAATATTTTTATGATATAATAAAAATGTAGAGATTTTGCAGTGAGCGATATTTGTGATAAATTGAAGTTTAACAGTTGCAATATAAGGCGTTGAGGGTGTGTGATAAATGTTATCAATTGTACTACTCATGGTTCACTGCAAATTTGAGAGAGATGCGTATGTGTAGGTATTGGAAATGCCAAGTTTATTTTGGGGTTTTAGATTAACTATATGGAATGTAAATTGAAAATGGCAAAGGAAGCTCTAGGACTACATCTATGTTTTAGATTAACTATATGGAATGTAAATTTTACTGCATTTATACCATCTACACCTTTTATTTTATTGTTTTAGATTAACTATATGGACTTAAAATTAAAAATACTGAAAAACACTTACTTTTATGGTAGGTGCTTTTTTATATTAAAATCTCTGTACTTAATTGAAATATTTGGTAAAATATGTAAGAATTGTATGATATAATAATTGTAGCAAGGAAAATAATAATTGAAAAGTGCTAAGAGTGGTTATTTCCATATTTGAATACCAAATTCCATAACGGAAGGAGGTGTAACAGTATGGTGATAAATTTTTTATTGAGTATACTGGCTGGTGTTATATCAGCCTTCATGTATGAGAAAATAAAAAACCACTCAAAGGCCAATAAGAGTGGTTTAAAAAAATAATTCTTTAAATCAATTTTGATGGAAATAGCTACTCTTGTATAAAGTAAATTATTTCCTTGCTTTTATTATACCACAAATTGGTACAGATATTCAAAAATAATATATTTATGATATAATAAAAATGTAGAGATTTTGCAGTGTTCGATTTTTGTAATAAAATATGGCTTAACAATTGGAATACAAGGCATTGAGGGTGTGTGATAAATGTTATCAATTGCACTACTCATGGTTCACTGCAAATTTAAGAGAGATGTGTATGTGTAGGTATTGGAAATGCTAAGTTTATTTTGGGGTTTTAGATTAACTATATGGAATGTAAATTCTCCTGACTTCATATAACGTTTATACTCACATTAGTTTTAGATTAACTATATGGAATGTAAATAATCCAAATTTCAGTAAAATAGGTGTTGGAGTAGCACGTTTTAGATTAACTATATGGAATGTAAATAAATTATTAGCACATACTTCTGCTAACTTCCCCATCACGTTTTAGATTAACTATATGGAATGTAAATACGAGAACCATCCAAAACAATAGGTTGTATACAAGGGTTTTAGATTAACTATATGGAATGTAAATAACGTATAAATTCCCTTCTATTATATATCCATCACCGTTTTAGATTAACTATATGGAATGTAAATTAAAAACGATTAAACCAAAAAACATCAATCTGATTAAATGTTTTAGATTAACTATATGGAATGTAAATTTTGTTGTTGTACAAGGGAATGTAACTAAAGATGTAAGTTTTAGATTAACTATATGGAATGTAAATTAGGGAATTAGGAAATGGCTATTCTCCCCCTATATCCGTTTTAGATTAACTATATGGAATGTAAATATTTGAACATTTGTTACAGCATTAGAGATATTAATTGCGTTTTAGATTAACTATATGGAATGTAAATCATCATAGTCACGTATATTTTCTTTAAAAGTCAAAGTGTTTTAGATTAACTATATGGAATGTAAATTGAGGTTTTTCACCTACACCACTTTTTTGGTCAGTACGTTTTAGATTAACTATATGGAATGTAAATTTCGCAACTTATGATGGTGAAATGATTACATTAACAGGTTTTATATTAACTATGTGGTATGTAAAGGGAACATAAGGTAAATCATAAGAAACTCCAACAAGAATTTTATATTAACTATGTGGTATGTAAAGATCACTTTTTCTCAAGCTCTTACAATGATGAAAAAATTTTATATTAACTATGTGGATTCAAAATTAAATAAACAAAGAAAGCACTTACAAATATGTAGGTGCTTTTGTTTTGCTCAAATTTGGTCGGTTGGGTAAAATAGTTAGAAAAAATTGGGATAAGTTATTGACTTTTGTCTGCCGAAACTATATAATATAATTAAGGCAGACAAAAGTGAGGTGAAGATATGCCAAGTAAAAAAATAGGTAGACCTACAGATAATCCTAAAGGCAGTAGAATAACTATAAGATTAGATGAAGAATCTAAAAATATTCTAGAGAAATACTGTGAAAAAGAAGATATAGACAAAGCCGAAGGAGTTAGAAGAGGTATAAAACTACTAAAAGACAAATAAAAAGTAGTCCAACCGCCGACCAAAGCAAAATGGACTACTTAACCTAGAGTTATCTCTATATGAAATATTCTATCATGTAAAGATAACTCTTTCAAGATAATAAATCGAAAGGGTGATTTTTGTATGAATAATGAACTGATGAATTTTGAAAATAATGAATTAGGAATAAAAATAAGAACTATTAAATATGAAGATGGAAGTATAGGAATTAATGCAGAGGATACAGCTATAGGGTTTGGATGGTGTAAAATTGAAAATAAAAATGGAAAAGAGTACAAATCAGTAAGATGGGAAAGAATGAATGAATTTTGTACAGAATTTGGTTTCGACCACAAGTGGGCGAAAGATGATTATATACCAGAATCACTATTTTACATGTTAGGAATGAAAGCTAAAAATGAAATAGCAGTAAAATTTCAAACATGGTTAGCAGTAGATGTACTACCATCAATAAGACAAACTGGTGCATACATAACTAACAATGCTAATCCCGAAAAACTAAGAGAAAAAGCAAGTGAGATTGAGAAATTACAGTTGGCTTATAACAGTACATCTATGCTAAAAGAGTTATTAGATGGTGCAGGCTTTGACAATAAATCCAAACTATTAACAGCTAAAACATTATATAAGAAAGCAGGAATTGATTTACCAATAGAGATAAACGAAGAAGAACATTATTTTGATACAAAGCAAATAGCATCTAAACTGAAAATATATTCTAAGAGTAATAAACCAGCTCAGATGGCTGTTTGTGAGATTATTAAAAAGATTGATTTAGAAGATAGTGAAGTTAAGGGAGTTTGGGAAACTAATGGAAGTTGGACTGGCACTGTAAATAAATATACAAAGAGTGTAATAGATAAGGTCAGAAATTGGATAGAGGAAAATAATAGACCTGCTAAGATACAAGGTGAGAAGAAGAATTTCCATGTTGTATATAAGGAGGCAATGTAATGGGAGATAATTTACTAAATAATGTATGTAATGATGAAAAAGAATATCTTATTTCTTACCTAAAAACTCTAAGACAAAAAGATGAACATGATTTTTATGTTTTCAAACAAATAGTAGATAAATATTGTAAACAAGCAAAGTATAAATAAGAAATTAATTATATAAATTAAAAACACTTACTTAGGTAGGTGTTTTTTTATTGAAAGGAAGTGATTATAATGTAAAAATTTTACTAATATAGTATAATAATCTTATAAAATTATGTAGGGGGTAATATTATGGGGTTATTTAGAAAATCAAAAGAACCATGCTGTATATGTGGAAAAGAAAAGACAGACCAAAAAATAAAGGATGGTGCTGTTTGTATAGAATGTCTAATGGATTATATGGAGTATAAAGACAAACAATTTACTTTTAAAGATGGATTACCTACAAAATCTGAAATTCAAATCGTTCTAGATTCTAAGAAACAGAATGATTTTTTAGTTGAAAAATTTAATGTAACTAAGGAAATTAACAGTTTTATAAAGTTTGATGAAACTAATAAACTCATATATATAGAGACTAAAAGAAAAAATGGGAAAATAAAGAAAAATGTTTATAGTTTTGAAAATATAACAGGCTTTGAATTGTTAGAAGACGGAGAGACTATAACAAAAGGCGGTCTTGGGAGTGCTATAGCAGGAGGCGTTTTATTTGGTGGTACAGGAGCTATTGTTGGTAGCATTGTAGGTAAGAAAAAGACAAAAAAGATAATCGAAAATTTACAAATAAAGCTTACATTAAAAACTATTTCAGAGCCTGTGGCATATATAAATTTAATTAATGTAAAAACAAAGACAAATTCTATTGGATATGAAAGAGCGTATGCAGAAGCGCAAGAGATTTTATCTATTTTAGCTATAATTTTAAAAGATATAGAAAAGAAAAGAGAAGAAATTAATAATAATAACTCTAATGCAGATGAAATATTAAAATATAAGAATTTATTAGACTTAGGAGCAATAACAGAAGAAGAATTTAATACTAAGAAAAAAGAATTATTAAATTTATAATAACTAGACACTTACAAAAGTAAGTGTTTTTTTATGGAAATTTATGAAAGGAGAGTGATAAAATGGCAACAATACAAACATCTATTCGAATTTTCGATGGAATGACACCTGCTTTTAGACACATGACTAATGCTATGAATATTGTATTAAGTTCATTCGAGCAATTACAAAGAACATCTAGCAATGCTATAGATGCTAATAGTATTAGAACAGCTAGAGAAGAACTAGCACGTGCAGAAGCTGGGTTTGATAGATTAGAACAACAAATAAGAGAAGCTGATGGGCAACAGCGAAGACTTAATGAGGATATAAATAAGGGTGCAAGTTCTACAGATAGATTAGTTGGAAGTGCAAAGAAGTTAGCAGCAACTTATTTAGGTATAAGAACATTAGGAGGTCTAGGAAATTTAAGCGACCAGATGACAAGTACTAATGCGAGACTGAGTATGATTAACGATGGGCAACAATCGGATGGCGGACTTAACAAAATGATATTTCAATCAGCTGAAAGGTCAAGAGCATCTTATTTAGATACTGCAAAAATAGTTTCGCGTGTAGGTATGAATGCAGGTAAAGCATTTAGCAGTACAAAAGAAATTGTAGGTTTTGCAGAGCAATTAAACAAAAAATTCGTAATAGCAGGTGCAAGTACTGAGGAAATGAATTCGGCATTGTTACAACTAACACAAGGATTAGGAAGTGGTGTGCTTAGAGGTGAGGAACTAAATGCTGTATTTGAGTCAGCACCTAACATTATCCAATCGATTGCCGATTATTTAGACGTGGATATAGGAAAAATAAGGAGCATGGCAAGTGAAGGAATGTTAACAGCAGACATTGTAAAAAACTCATTACTTTCAGCAGCAGAGCAGACCAACGCAGAATTTGAGAAGATGCCTTATACATTAGGTCAAATCTTTACTAGTGTAAAAAATAATGCAGTTATGATATTTGGAGCTATACAGAAGAAAATTGAGGATACAGTTTCAAGCAAGGGATTTAGAACTTTCATAACTGATGTTAAAGACTCATTATACGTACTTGGAGCAGTTGGTTTTAATGTATTTAGTGGATTTATTAATTTACTGAGTAGTCCAGCTTTTCAGAATTTTTTTAATGTGATGATTGTTGGAAGTAGTTTAGTTGTACAAGGGCTAGGTTGGATAATAACACAAGCACTTAATGTAGCTAATGTATTTGCACAGAATTGGTCAATCATTGCTCCTGTGATTTGGGGAATCATTGCAGTAATAGCTATTTATAAAATAACTATTATTTCTCTCTTGGCAATACAAACACTGCATACAACATTAACCCTAGCACAAAGCTTTGCAACAGCTTTATTGAATGGTGAATTAATGGCAGAAACTAGATTTTTGTTACTTAATAAATTAGAAACGCTAGGTTTAAGTCAAGCAAATGCTTTATTGTGTGTAAGTATTTTAAAAGTTGTTGCTGTAATGGCTCTAGTAATAGCAGCAATATTTGTAGGAGTAGCAATATTCAATCATTTTGCAGGAACAAGCATTTCTGCAACTGGAGTAGTTGTAGGAGCTTTTTATTTTCTAGGAACTTGTATATATGATGTCTTTGCAGGTGCATGGAATATTGTAATGGCATTTGCAGAGTTCTTTGTTAATTCGTTTAATATTGTTATCTATAATGTACAGATGTTATTTTATAAATTCCAAAACTTTGTAATAAATGCCATGGGAGATGTAGGAGGAAGTTTTGACAATTGTGCTACAGCTTTAGCAAATGCTTTTGTAAGTGCAGTAAACATAGCAATAAAAGGTATAAATGGAGTTATAAAAGCGTTAAACTTAATTCCAGGTATAAATATAAAAACTATAGGAAGCTTAGATAAAGTAGATTCTTTTGTAAAACAATATAAAGATTACCAAAAGACTCTAAAAGAACCTGTAAAGCCACAAGACTGGAAAGCACCATATATGGACATTAAAAACCCATTTGACTCTTACAAAAAAGGATATGAAGTGGGTCAAAATTTAGAAAACAAATTAAAAGACACTTTTGATATTAGTAAAATAGCAGAAGATGCAAAGAAAAAATTAGGTCTTGATGATTTATGGGACAAAAAATATGGACTTGGTGACGGACTCGGTTCGGCAGGGCTTAATTCTCCGCTCAGCGATGCAGCAAAAGGAGCAAAAGACACGGCAGGAAACACTGCAAAGATGGCTAAAACAATGGATAAAAGTCAAGAAGACCTTAAATATCTTAGAGACATAGCAGAACAGGAGGTAATAAACCGATTTACAGGGGTAAATATAAAAATTGATATGAACAATACAAATAACATAAGCAAAGATGCAGATGTGGATGGTATAGTCAATGTTCTAACTGAAAAATTAAATGATGCTATGGTTGTATCAGCTGAGGGAATAGTTTAGAAAGGAGAGTGAGAAAATGGCTTATGACTTTTATTTAGATGGAGTACAATTACCAATACCTCCGCCAAAGTTAGAGATTAAAGTTACAAATAAAAACAAGACAGTAGACCTAATAAACACTGGAGAAGTAAATATATTAAAAAAAGAAGGATTATCTGAAATAAGTTTTGAAGCAGAATTTACACATAATAAATTACCTTTTTGTAGAGGTCAATTTAGAGATGTTCAATTCTTTTTAAGTAAACTAGAATTACTAAAGACAGATTGTAAGCCATTTCAATTTATTGTATCTCGTGAGTTAGGTAACAAGGTCTTATTTAACACTAATATGAAAGTGTCATTAGAAGAATATAACATAGTAGAAGATGCAGAAAATGGCTCAGATGTTAAAGTAATAATAAAGTTAAAACAATATAGAGATTACTCAACTAAAAAGTTAGTTCTTGCCCCTCCTAAAAATGAGACTGGTAGACCTAATGTAAAGATAGAGCCAAAACGAGTTGATTCAGTCAATGCCCCAAGTGGTAAAACATACACAGTCAAGGCAGGAGATTCTCTTTGGTCAATCTGCCAGAAGCAACTTGGTAATGGTTCATTATATAAGAAGGTATATGAGTTAAATAAAACAATGATGGATAAAGCTAACAAGGGTAAAAAAGTACCTAAATACACAATTTACAAAGGGCAGGTGTTAAAACTTGGCTGATGAATTAGTTCTGGCAAATGATAGGGATGTAAGGCTAGTTATTGCACATTGGGAAGATTTCTACGAACCAGTTGTCCTTGATGGGATAACGTGGGAGATTGAAAGACGAGGTACACCAAGTAAGCTTGAATTTACAATAGTTATGGATGATATATTACAATTTTGTGAAGGTAACTCTGTAAGGCTGTATTATAAAGGAATAGGCATATTTTATGGATATATATTTCAAAAGAAAAGAGATAAAGAAAATCACATTAAAATTGTTGCTTACGACCAGCTAAGATATTTTAAGAATAAAGATACTTATGTGTATAGCAATAAAACAGCAAGTGAACTTGTAAAAATGTTGGCTAAAGATTTTAATTTAAAATACAATGTCATAGAAGATACTAAGTATAAACTATCTAGAGTCGAAGAAAATAAAACACTCTTTGACATGATACTAACAGCACTAGATGATACTCTAAGAGAGAAAAAAGAAATGTATACCTTGTATGATGATTTTGGAAGAATAACATTAAAGAATGTTGCATCAATGAAACTGGATACTGTCATGAACAATGATGTCATAGAGGACTTTGATTATAATTCAAGTATAGATAGTGATACTTATACAAAAATCAAACTTGTAAGAGACAACGAGGAGTCAGGAAAAAGAGATGTGTATATTGCTCAAGACTCTACACATATGAGGAGTTGGGGAATACTTCAAATGTTTGAGACAGTTGATAAAAATATGAATGAAGCAGAGATAAAACAAAAGTGTGATATACTTCTAAAACTATATAATAAGAAAACTAAGTCATTAAGTTTAAAAAATGCACTTGGAGATATTAGAGTGAGAGCAGGTTGTTTAGTACCTGTTTTTTTAAATCTAGGAGATATTGAATTGCAAAATTATATGTTAGTTGAGAAAGTAAAACATACATTTGAGAATAATTCGCACTTTATGGATTTGACTCTTGTTGATGGAGATGAATTTGCTTCTTATTCTTCAAGCTCATATAGTAGTGGAAATACTAACAATAAGGATGAAAAGAAAAATGGTCCTGCACAAAGTACTACGAAAAAAAATACAGGTAAAAAAGTTCCTGCTATATTTACTGCATATTATCCAGGAAACAATGCAATGGAAGGTGGAAAAACAGATTGCAATGGAAAGCCACTTGATGTAAAATCAAGAACTGTTGCTGGTCCAATGAATCGAGAAGGAGTTAAGAAAACTTGGTATACTGATGATTTTCTAAAGAAACATCCAGTTTTTGAATATGGAGATAAAGTAAAAATTATACTTCCTGGTACTGCCTATGACAACAAAGTATATACAGTTAAAGATAATGGAGGAAGAATATATGTTGAAACAAACGGAACATATCATATAGATATACTATTAGCTAATGCTAGTGAATGTAAAAAATTTGGTAGAAAGAATGGCTATATAATTATAGGTGGAGATGAAGAACAAACATATCAAGTTGAAGGTAATAACCAAAGTAGTACAAATAATAACTCTAAAGAAGATAAATTAATTAGTATAGCAAAAAGTAAACTGGGTTGTAATTATGTGTATGGAGCAGAAGGTCCTAATAATTTTGATTGCAGTGGGTTTACTCAATGGTGTTATAAACAAATAGGTATAAAAATTCCTCGTACTGCTTCTGCACAAAGTAAAGCAGGAAAAGCAGTAGATTTAAAAGATAGAAGCAAGTGGAAAGCAGGAGACTTATTATGTAGAATTGGTGGAGGAAGTAGTAATCATGTTGTAATGTACATTGGAAACAATCAAATAATTCATTCACCACAAACAGGAGATGTGGTAAAAATAGAGTCTGTTAATTCTTATAGAAAAGGAAAAGCATACACACATGTGAGAAGATTTATATAAGTGAGGTGGCAATATGAGCCAAGATTTATTACAGATAATAAAAAAAGCTGCAATGGATGCAGTAGAAACAAGCAACCCAATTAGGGTTGTATTTGGAACAATAGAAAGTATTAGTCCTCTAAGAGTTAAGATAGAACAAAAACTATCTATTGGTGAAATTTTTCTAATACAAACAGATACATTTAAAAGATATACAGATAAAAAAATAGGAGATAAAGTAGTCTTAATTCGTATGCAAGGAGGACAACAATATTTAGTATTGGATAGGATGTGATGAAGTGTTACCAAGCGATAATTTAGATTATGACATTGAAGATGTATCAATAATTAATTTTGATGTAAGGCAAGAACCAAGTAAGACCTTTAAATTAAATATAGAAAAATCTAAGATAGATGGTATTTGTGATGATGTTGAAGCATTAAAACAAACCATCTTTTTAATTTTAAACACAGAGAGATACCAACATCTAATATATAGTTGGAATTATGGAGTCGAGTTGAACGACCTTATTGGAGAGCCTATATCCTTTGTAATCCCCGAACTTGAAAGACGAATCAAAGAAGCACTAATTCAAGATGATAGGGTTGAAAATGTAGATAATTTTGAGTTTCAAAATATAAAGGGTAAAGTACAATGTAGATTTTCAGTTCATACAAAATATGGAAATATAAAAGCAGAGAAGGTGGTGAGTGTATAATTGTTTGAGTTAATGACATTTGAAAATATGATTAAAAGAATGTTAGATAGTGTACCAGATACTTTTGATAAAAGAGAAGGTTCTATAATATATAATGCCTTGGCACCAGTTGCTATAGAACTTACAGAAACCTACATTGCCATGGATGAATTACTAGACCAAACTTTTGTAGATACTGCTAGTTATTATTATTTAGAGAAGAGATGTAAAGAAAGGGGAATAACACCACTTGAAGCCACTCATACGATTGCTAAAGGCGTTTTCAATATAGATATTCCACTTGATTCTAGGTTTAATCTAGGAGAATACAATTATATTGCAATTGAGAGAATATCTGAAAAAACATATAAAATGAAATGTGAAACTGCTGGACCTATATTTGAGTTAGGAAAACTAATACCTATTGAATATATAGATGGTCTTGAAACTGCTGAACTAACTGAAATCTTGATAAATGGAGAGGATGAAGAGTCAGAAGATAGTTTAAGACAAAGATATTATGATAGCCTAAATTCACAGAGTTTTGGCGGGAATATACAAAACTATAGGGATGAAGTTAACAAAATACAAGATGTTGGAGGAGTTAAGGTTTATCCTGTTTGGAATGGTGGAGGAACTGTTAAGTTAGTAATAATTAACTCTAATTTCAAAGTACCATCTGATGATTTAGTTAATTTAGTTCAAGAAGAAATTGACCCTATACAAAATCAAGGAGAAGGTCTTGGATTAGCACCAATTGGGCACCGAGTCACAGTTGAAGGAGTTACAAGTACAACTATAAATATATCAGCAGAAATAACATATAAGAGTGGATATACATGGGAGAATATAAAAACAATTGCAGAAGAAGCAATAAACGACTATTTAAATGAGTTAAATATGAGTTGGGAAGATGAAGAAAACTTAATAGTCCGTATATCTCAAATTGAAACTAGATTACTTAGTATTGATGGAGTGTTAGATATTACAAACACAATGATAAATGAGGTTAAATCTAATCTAACAATAGATAGTAACAGCATAGTAGTGAGAGGTGAGGTAGTTGGATAAAGAGATTAATCTAATAAATTACTTACCACAAATTCTACAAGATAAAGAAGAATATATAAAAGTATTTAATGTAGGAAATAAAGAAATAAAAATATTACATGATAAATTAAAGGACCTATCAAATGACCAGTTTTTAGAGGACCTAACTATAAGTGGTATAAAAAGATGGGAAAAGATAATGTCTATAACTCCTAAAAGTAATGAGAGTTTAGAAGATAGAAGGTTTAGGATTTTTAGTAAATATATAAGTAAATTACCTTACTCAGAGAGATTTTTAAGGAACTGGCTAGATAATGTAGTTGGAGAAGGCAATTATGAATTAACTATTAATAATGCTACTTATAACATACACCTTGAGAGTGATGCTAGAAATCAAGATTGGTTTGAGGAAGTTCATTCTTTTGTAAGTAATATTAAGCCATGTAATATGACTTTAGATTACACTAGAGTGCTTATAAGCAAAGACAATTATATGAATTTTGGTATAACAACCTTAATGGGTCAAGAAATAACTATATACCCTTGGAGTCCACCAGATATAGAAACTTATGGAGAAATTGATGTATTAACTGGCAATGGAGTTGGATACCAAGAGGTAACAATATTTTAGGAGGTGATATATTGGCTATAGATAAAAGTTATTACACTATAATTACAGATGTAGGGAAAGCAAAGATAGCAAATGCAAGTGTCACAGGTAATAAAGTGGGATTTGTAAAAATTCAACTTGGTGATGGAGGAGGGAGTGAATATACTCCAACTGAGAGTCAGACAGCTCTCAAAAATGTGGTATGGGAAGGCAATATCGGAAATACAACTACAGATGAAACTGCACCAAATTGTATAATATTAGAGAGTTTAATACCATCAAGTATAGGCGGGTTTATGATAAGAGAAATAGGATATTTAGATGATGAAAATAATTTAATTGCCATTTCTAAATACAAAGAGTGTTATAAACCTTCTATAGAACAAGGTGCAGTGGTAGACATGAAGGTTAAAACTGTGCTTATTGTATCTAATGTAAATAATATAGAACTTAAAATTGACCCAACAATAATCTTTGCAACACTCAAAGATATACAAGACTTAGAAACTAAAATAGGTACTGTTAATACTAAAATTGATACAACTAAAACAGAATTAACAAGCAACATAGAAACTACTAAAACAGAGTTAAACACTAGAATTGACACAGAAAATGAGAAACAAAATATTAAAATTGACCAATTAATCGCAGGTGGTTCAAATGTGGCATCTACTCAAATAATAACAATTGATGATTGGGTTGAAGATGCAGAAAATGGATTCAAAGCAACTGTAACACATAGTTTGTTAACACAGAGAATAGTTGTAAATATTATAGATGCTACTACAAAAGAAAATGTAGTTACAAACTTTAAAATTATAGATGATAATTCTATTGAGATTAGAAGTGAAACAAGGTCAGAATTAAACGTTTATGTGATAAATGGAAATGCAGAAACTCATTTTATTAATGCAACTGTAGATGATAACAGAGTGTCTGAAATGACTACTTATTCATCTAAGAAAATAGAGGATAGATTTCTTAATTTAGAAGAAAAAGTAAATGGTGGTTTATCTAGTATTGCAACAAGTGTAAATGAGTTGATAACTTATTGTTAAAGGAGAGTGAGAAAATGCAGACTGAATGGAATTTTAATTATGCTAATTATGTACAAAATGTTTCATTGCCACCTGGACGATATAAATTAGAATGTTGGGGTGCTTGCGGTGGTGCTGTCGATACAAGCGATTGGACTGATTGTGCAAAAGGTGGTTATTCAAAAGGTGAGATTGTATTTAAAAAAAGAACTAATCTACAAATTTGTGTCGGTCAATCCGGTTATGAGAAAGTTTCTGAAGGTTCAAGCCTTACTAGAAGTGGTTTTAACGGTGCAGGCGCTGCTGGCAAAGTTACTACTGGTAGCTTTGCTTATTCTAAATACGGTGGTGGAGCAACTGATATAAGACTTTATCATCCTAGTGCAACTTGGGGTAACACTGAAAGTTTGCTTTCACGCATACTTGTTGCAGGCGGTGGAGGAGGTATGAAAAATAATTTTGCTTCTGCTCGTTCTATTGGTCATGGTGGTGGTTATGTAGGTGTTAATGGAGTTGGTCGTGACAGAGATTTTTGTGGTGGTGGTTCTCAATACCAAGGTGGAACAAGTTACGACACAGAAGAATACCATGGTTCATTAGGAAAAGGAGGTTATGGTAACATAGGAATAGGTGGTGGAGGGGGTTGGTACGGTGGTGCTGGTTCTTATTCTAATGAATGTGGAGGTGGTGGAAGTGGTTACGCACTAAATAAAGATAGTTATAAGCCACCTGGATATATACCAACATCTGAATATTATCTTGAAAATATAGTTATGACTACTGGAGGTAATACTACTAAAGCAGATGGTTATGCTAAAATAACATTACTACAAGCATTACCATTTTTAACAGTATCTTCTTATAATTCCATTACAGCTACATTTAAAGCTGACCACACAGACCCTACATTGCTTACAAAAATAGAATATTTTATAGATGATGTGTTAAAAGAAACTATAACAACCGATTTAACTCTTGAAAAAACAATTAACTATACATTAGAAGATAATGCACTACACACACTTAAGATAGTTGTTACAGACCGTAATAATGCTACAGCAGAAAAAGTGTTAAGTATAAGTAAGAATATAATGCCACTGCCCGAAAATGTAAATTTGCAAGATATATCTTCTAAACTAATTGAAGTTAACGCAGGATTTAAAACTGGTAAAACAAGTATTATAAATACTTTAGCATTAAAGAATATAGAGGCAAGTTTGAATAACACGCTAGTGGAGTTATCAGAGAAAATAAAAACAAGTTTTGATAGTTCAGATGCTAGTGTACAGGATTTGCAAAATAGAATAACAGAATTGAATAATCAGCTTAGTCAAAGAAAAAGATGGGCTAGTGGTACTTATGACCAAAGAACAATTAAATCTGATACAACTAGAATAACAATGAATTTATCATTTACACCTTCTATTATAATAGTAACTTGTGGAATTGCTTTTAACTGGATAAATACATCTGTAGCGAATTGTCGAATTAATTTTGTAACTAATATAAATGAAAGTGAAGCTTATAGAAGTAGTAGTAAAAAGTATGATGGCGACATTATAGCAAATATTATAAACGTGAGTTCTGGGTCTTTTACATTAAAATTTGAAGACATTAGAGGTGGAAACTGTGAATATGGTTCTATTGCTGGGACTACATTTAATTGGATAGCTATAGAATAATTTATAAGGAGAAGAAAAAATGAATAGAGGAAATAGAATAATTTATAATCAGAATGGAAAAATATTACTCCAAACAGGAGAAGCGACAGGAGATATTTTAGAACATGATGTAATAACAGAGCTACACTACTTAGACATTGAATTTGGAAGTATAGACTATAGTAAACAGTATATAGAGTCTATAAATCCAGTTACAAAAGAACCTGTTATCAAAGACATACCAATCATTTTAACAGATGAACAAAAAAGATTACAAGCATTAGAAAAAGAACTAAGTATGTTAAAAGAAGAAAATAAAAATAGAGATAGTGAGATAGTAAACACAGCCTTTGAAGTAGGAAATATCAAATTAAACAATAATTTATAGGAGGAAATTATATGTATAACTTATTAAAATTAATGATAGAACAAAAGAACTATAGCACTAAGGAGGATTTACAACATAAGATGGATGTATTCTATGCAGTAAATAGGATTACAGAAGAACAATATTTAGAGTTAACAGGTTTATTAAATAAAGAAGAAACACCAGTAGAACCAACTATATAGAGGGTTCTTTTTTTATTGAAAGAAGGTGACTAAATGACTTTTAAAGAGTTAGTTAATAAAGTTAGAAATCTTGTATTAGAAGCAAAGAATGTAACTATAGAAGATACAGAAAACTTATTTGAAAGTGATAATGTAGAGGGAGCATTGAAAGAAATTATGATAGAGATAAATGGCGAAAAGACTAAAGGCATCAAAGCCTTTAATAAACTTGTAGACATATTATAAAAAGGAGTGATTAGGTGACAATTAATAAATTGTTAGATAGTGCAAACTTAAATCAACTTATGACTTCATTTGAAAGTGGAGTGAATGAAATTGAGACAATAAAGAATGAAATTGCCAATACTCTAATATCAAAAAAGTTTAATGTAACACAAGAAAATACATTGAGAGAATTGTCTGAAAAAATAAAAACTATAGAAACTTTAGAAGAAATGACAGGAGATTCTGATGGGATTACAATGTCTAAGGAATATAATTGTATTTATCGTAATTATACAGGTAGAACGATAAATGGTGTTAAAACATATGGAACGAATCTTACCAGTATAAATATTGATATTGAATATTCTACTGAGATGAAAGGTAAAGTACGTTTAAGAGATTTAGACAGTTCGGAAAATTTGTTAATAAGTGTTGATAATAAAAAACTTATTAAACGAAGTTGTTCCAACTCAGGTAAGTATTGGGAGCATAATCTTAATAATAACAATATGGATTGCGTAAATGTCGATAAAAGGGATAATAGTATAATAATATGTTATTCCTCTGAAAGGTGCATAGAAAAATTAAATTCAAATGGAGGAGTAATATGGTCACTAAATATAACTGGCTCTCAACCTTTATTATGTTGTTCTATTGATAAAGAAGGATATATAGCTACTGGGGGATATGATAAAAAAGTTCAAAGGGTATCTCCAAATGGAAGCTTGCTATTTGAATATGCAGGTTTTACAAATTATATAACAGCAATAGCGACAGATAGTCAAGGAAATATAATTTTAGGTGGATATGGATTTAGGATTGACCCACCTAAAGGTATTCAAAAAATTTCTCCACAAGGAGAATTACTTTGGGAATATAATTATCTTTCTAAAACATCACCAATTTACTCAATTACTGTAGATAGTCAAGATAATATTTATGTATGTGATTGGACTAATCACTTAGTAAAATTATCTAAAGATGGTAAGTTTATATGGAGTATTAGTATCAATAATTCAGAAATTTTTGGTAGAACATTAATTGATAGCAAAGATAATATATATTATATTGCTAAACATTTTTTTTATAAAATATCTAATGATGGTCAAACTATAGAAAAATTTACAACAAGCGAATCAAAATTTACATTTGTCGAGCTAATAACTATAGATGCAATCCACAACGATAGGGTTTGGTGTTTTGATTATTCGGGTGCCAATAATTATTTTTATAGATATAGTTATCCAACTGATTTTACTTCATCATCAACATTAATTTTTTCGAAAAGTTATAAAGCTGGACTTAAATAGAAAAATTAACGAAAGGATTTTTAAATTATGATTTATTTAGGAAATTTACTAGACACAGAGGAACAAAATATAAAATATATTGGGATGATACACTATAAACCAAATTTGTTATCGGAGGAAAACTTAAAACAAGGTATTTTGATAGAGAGTTTACCAACTCAAAAGTATGCAGAGAATAAAGAAGCAAAGCTATTTATAAATATAGATACTAAAGAGGTTTTCTATAGATATACAGATATTAAAAGTAGCATAGAAGATAAAGTAAATTCTACAGAACAAACAATAGCAGATTTAACATTTCAATTAATGAATAATGGGGTGATATAAATGAATTGGTACAAGATAATAACAGATTTCTACAATAATAGTAATTGGACTAAGGAACAAGTTAAAACAGCAGTAGAAAAGAATAAGATAACATCAATAGAATATAAAGAAATTGTAGGAGAGGATTATATTGTATAGTCCTTTTTTTATTTTATATAGTAACTATTTGTCAAGAAAGAGTTACTAAAAAGCTTTATACTTGTTTATTTTGCTTGTTTTTCTATTAAAAATAAAATTATTTATACTATATATACTTTGAAAAAATTACTTAAAATCAATCACTTTTCTATTTTAAAAAATAACCATTTCTTGACAAATGGTTACTAAGAAAGTAGAAAGGTGATATTTTTTATGATAGAAAAATTAAACGAAAATGCAAGTTTAAGTCAATTAATAACTGCTTTTGAAAATAGTACAAATGAGATTAAAACAATTTCAAATACATTAAAGCAAACTCTGATAAATAAAAATATAAAAGTATTAAATACGGACAAATTAAGTAGTTTAGTCGATAAAGTAGATAAGTTAAAAGCACAAGAATTTGGTGTAAGAATAAATAAGTTGGATGAAAATCCAGATACTTGTGTAAGTTATCTAGGAGATGCAATAGGAATGACTCCTGCTAGTGTTGGTAGTTATGGTAGTTGGGATACTATAGATTTTATTAGAAACATAAAGCCATGTGGATTTAAAGATGGAATAGTAACAAAGTATATTAAAAAAGAAAATTTTAATATGTATGAAGATGGAACTAATGTAGAAGATGACACAGATGTTATGATTGAATTTCCTAAATTTTATTGGAAAATACAGAGTTCTGATAATTACATGGATATATTTATATCTAAAACAAAATTAGATGATGATTATGAATGTCCAGCACATCTAATTGGTAGTACAGAAAAAGAATTTATTTATATAGGTGCATATTTAGCATCATTGGAAAATAATAACTTAAGAAGTAAAAAAAATAGTAGCCCAGAGCTGAGAGAACGTGGACGATTCTACAGTTTAATATATAAACATGTTCCTGGATATGATTCTTTGGATTATCAATGTGTATTAATGTTACAGATTCTATTTGTTGTAATGTTTAAATCAATAAATTTTTTTAGGTTAGGAGTTGGTTATAGCTCTTATATATTAGGTCATGGAAAGCCGGATAAAATAAACACAGGCGGTTCTAATTTCAAAGGTATGATATATGGAGAACAAAATGGAGATGAACAAATGAAATTTTTAGGAATAGAGGATTTATGGGGAAATTGTCTACAGGAGGTGGGGAGATGCACTTGTGGAGTTGAAAATGCTTGTGTATATACAAGAATAATTACAAGGGATAAAAGAAATATACAATGTGGAGTAGGAAGAAAGGTTGGTACAATATCAGATGTAATAGGTGGTAACAACACTGGTTTTATGGTTAAACAGTGTCTTTTGGGAGGAGGAAACAATCAAGATAGTCGATATTATAGATGCTGGGCTAATTTAAGTGAAAACCATATAGGATATTACACAGGGTTTGATTATAATGAAAATTTTAGATATTATGGTTTATTTTCATCTTATTTTCAAACAGAGGTAAAAAAAGCATCAACTAGATTAATTTTTATAGGAGAAGACAATCAAAATACACTAAAAACAATTCAAGAAGATGAATTGCTGTTTGTAGAAAATGAAAAAGTTGGAGGAATATTGTAATGATAGATAGAGTAGTTGTAAGAATACTGGCAGATAGAATATTAAATGGAGGGTTAAACCCATTGAAAAATAGAGTATTTGAACTTGATGATGTTACTAACACAGAGTATAGGATAGCAGTTGAAAACTACATTATAGAACATAGTGAGGTAGTAGAAGGAGCAGAACCTACAAAATAGGTAATGTTCTTTTTTAATACAAAGCAATAGGAGGTTTTCATGAATGAAGAACTTGTGAAGGAAAAAATAAGCACACTTGAAACAAGAGTAAAAGAACACGGCAAACAAATTGATAGAATAGAGATTGAGCAAGCAAAGTTTGCTATACAAATACAAAACCTATGTAGTGATATAAAAAATCTGACAGGAGTACTCAAGTGGCTTGTAGGAGTTATAATTACAACTTTAGTAGGGTTCTTTATATTTGCCATACAGAAAGGAATATTTTAATTAATTAGGAGGATAAGAGATGGATAATTTAATAAGTTTCATACCAGAGCAGTTACTAATTTTAGTAGCTGCTCTTTATGTTATAGGAGCAGGTTGCAAGAAATATAAGCAATTAGATAACAAGTATATTCCAGTTATATTATTAATACTTGGTGTAGGTTTCTCGGTGTGGATGTTAGGATTAAATCCTGTTGCAGTCTTACAAGGTGTAATTTGTTGGGGAGTTGCAATAGGTATAAATCAAACTTACAAACAGTTGAAGGATGGTGAAAAGTAATGAAATTAACAAAAATATTATTACTCACAAAAATTTAAAAAATTTCATTAAATAGAGTATACTTTTATAGCTAATAAGTATATAATAATAGTACAGAACTCGTAAAGCATTTATATGCTCAAATATACGGGACATTGATTTTTGAAGGAACCCGCCAAGCTTCTTTTATAGCTCAAATAGGCGGGACAGATAAATTTACCCACTAATATTAATTGGTGGGTTTTATTATATAAAAGTATATCTATGAAAAGGTGAAAACAATGGTTGAAGTAAAAGAAGAAAAAACATTTGATGAACAAATAGATATTTTAAAAAGTAGAGGATTAATAATAAATGATAAAGAAGATGCTAAATTTGTATTAAGTAATGTCAATTATTATAGGTTTACAGCATATCTTCTAAGTTTTAAGAATGATGATGGCTCATATAAAGAAGGAACTACGTTTGAAGAAGTTTATGATATATATAGGTTTAATAAGGAATTTAGGATATTATTAACAGATTTGTTAGGGAGCATAGAAATAGTATTTAGGACATACATTGCATATACATTAGCAATTAAACATGGTGCTTGTGGATATCTAGAAAGGGAGAGTTTCAAAGATGAAAAATTCTATATTAATTTTTTGACAGCATTAGAGAGAGAAAAAAGTAATAATTCAGATAAGCTTTTTATTATACACCATAAAGAAAAATATGAAGGAAAACTTCCCATTTGGGTTGCAACGGAAATAATGACTTTTGGTATGTTGTCAAAATTATATTCAAACATGTTGCCAGAAGATACTAGATACATAAAAAATAATTTGTGTAGAGTGAATACTTTATTAGTTAAATCTTGGTTACAATCATTAACACAGGTCAGAAATCAATGCGCTCATTATGGTAGAATATATAATAATAATTTCCGTATTATAACAATAAAAAATGAATATAAAAAGTATAACTTGGATAATAAAAAGATATTTTCTTATATACTTGCTATGAAGCATTTGACTATGGATAAATTAATTTGGAATAGTTTTTTTATAAAACTTCAAAAGTTAATTAATGATTATAATAATTCTATAGACTTAAAGCTTATTGGTTTTCCTAATAATTGGATAGAGATATTGGCTAAATAAAATAGTTACTTTAAGAAGTTTATAAACACTTACTATATGTAAGTGTTTTTTTATTGAAAAGAAGGAGGAAAATAAATAATGAAAATATGTATTACAGTAGGACACAGTATTTTAAAAAGTGGTGCATGCACTTCTGCTGATGGAGTAGTTAACGAATACCAATACAATAAATCTCTTGCACCAGTATTAGCAGATACATTTAGAAAAGAGGGTCATAAGGCAGATGTAATAATATGCCCTGAAAAGCAGTTTAAAACTAAAGCAGAAGAAAAGACTTATAAAATACCTAGAGTTAATAGTGGAGGATATGATTTACTTATAGAACTACATCTAAATGCAAGTGATGGTCAAGGAAAAGGTTCAGAAGTTCTATATTATAGTAATAAAGGTTTAGAATATGCAACTAGAATATGTAATAAGCTAGGTACAGTATTTAGAAATAGAAGAGCTAAATTAGATAAAGGATTATATATCTTAAATAGTTCAAATCCTACAGCAGTATTAATTGAAAGTTTCTTCTGTGATAATAAAGAAGATTATGAGAAAGCTAAGAAACTAGGTCATGAAGGTATTGCTAAGTTAATTGTAGAAGGTGTATTAAATAAAAATATAAATAATGAGGGAGTTAAACAGATGTACAAACATACAATTGTTTATGATGGAGAAGTTGACAAAATCTCTGCAACTGTAGTTGGTTGGGGTTATAATGATGGGAAAATACTGATATGTGATATAAAAGATTACGTGCCAGGTCAGACGCAAAATCTTTATGTCATTGGTGGTGCAGCATGTGAGAAGATTGGTTCTATGACTAAAGAAAAATTTACTATGATAAAGGGTAATGATAGATTTGATACACTTTATAAGGCATTAGATTTTATTAATAGATAAATTAAAAAGTAGCAACTAAAAGTAGTTGTTATCTTCTAATGCCTCATTCATAATAAAAAAATAATTTATTATATAATAATATTAAAGTTTGTTTCTAAGGTTAATATTATGTGATACAATTCAAGTGGGTAAATATTATTTGAATGAGGTGTGGGGATGAAAAATTTAAGCAAAAAAGCAGTTATTTTATCACTTTCATTGGTAGTTGTATCACCTTTGGTACATAAGATAAATGCACAAGATATTGAGAAAAATAGGGAAGTTAGATATGAAACAAGGAAAGCTAATAACTTAGAAAATATGACAATGGAAGAAGCTTTTCCAGATGAAAATTTTAGAAAAGTAATTTGTGATAAACTAAGTATTTTAGATGATGGAAATCCAATTGGAATTTCACAAAAAGCGATTATAGAATCTACAAAAGGTTTAACCTTAGGGAGCAAATCAATAAAAAATTTATCTGGAATTAATTATTTTATTGGATTAGAAAATTTTAGTTGTAGAGGAAATAATTTAACGAGTCTAGATTTAAGTAGCAACATAAATTTAAAAGAATTGTATTGTAACGAAAATCAATTAACAAGTCTAGATTTAAGTAATAATAGAGAGTTAACAACGTTGCATTGTGGAGAAAATAATCTAACAGACTTAGTTATAGAAAATTCTAAATTAGACGAATTGAACTGTAGAAAAAATAATTTAAAGAGTTTAGATATAACTAAAGCAACTAATTTGACAACTCTTTTATGTTTTGAAAATGAATTGACTAGTTTGAACTTATCTAAGAATCAGAAATTAAAAATTTTGAAATGTGATTATAATAATTTAAATGATTTAGATATATCTACAAATTTAGAATTACAGGATTTAAACTGTTCTTTTAATCAATTAGAAAATATAAATTTAGATAATAATAAAGAACTTGTTAAGTTAATTTGTCACAACAATAAATTGCAAAATTTAAATTTAAAAAATCATGAAAAGCTTGTAAAACTATATTGTAATCAAGAACAATTAAGTACTTTAAATGTGGAAAATTGTATTAATTTGGAAGATTTAACTTGTAGTAGAAGTAATCTGAAGAATTTGGATATAAGTAGCAATAAGAATTTAAAATATCTAGAGTGTGTAGCAAACAAGTTAACAAATTTGAATATAGAGAATAATATAGAACTTTTAGAATTATACTGTTATGACAATGAAATAAAAGCTTTAGATATAAGTAAAAATATTGACTTAGAAAATTTAACTTGTTATAAAAATAAATTAGATAGTTTAAATACAAGTAAAAATAAAAATCTTAAATACTTATATTGTTCACAAAATGAATTAACTAGCTTGGATGTAACAAAAAATACAGAACTTGTAAGGCTATATTGTGGGGAAAATAGATTAACCAGCTTAGATGTAAGCAAAAACACAAAATTAAAAGAATTAGATTGGTCAAATCAAAAAAAATCAACATCAACAGGAGGTTCGTCAGGGAGTGGAGGAGGTTCATCATCTACAAATGAAGAGTCCTCTGAACCTACTTCAACACCATCTAAGGAAAAATTAACAGGTGTAGACAGAAATGAAACATCAGTGAAAATAAGTCAAAAAGGATGGAATAAAGCTGATAATATAGTGTTAATAAATGACTCTAGCATATCGGATGCTTTATCAGCAACACCATTTGCTAAGTCTAAAGATGCACCAATATTACTTACTAAAAATAATAACTTAAATAAATTAACAGAAAAAGAAATAAATAGATTAGAAGCAAAAAATGTGTACATAGTGGGCGGATTAAAGTCTGTTGATGAAAAAGTAGTGTCTGATTTAAAGAAAAAAGGATTAAATGTAATTAGAATATCTGGAAATGATAGATATGAAACATCAATAAAACTTGCAAAAGAATTAGACAAAAATTCTAACCTGTCAAAAGTAGTAGTGGTAAATGGAGAAAAGGGACTAGCTGATGCAGTAAGTATGGGAGCTATATCAGCAAAAGAGGAAATGCCAATTCTTCTTACTAATCAAAATGATGATATGAAAGATATAAAAGACTTAATAGCTAATAAAAACATATCAAAATCATATGTAATAGGTGGAGAATCTTTATTTAATAATAAAGAAGTGAATAATACATTACCATCTGTAACTAAAATAGCAGGTTCTGATAGAACAGAAACTAACTCAAAAGTAATAAGTCATTTCTATAGCAAAGATACACTTAATGACTTATATGTAGCTAAGAATGGAATGAATAAACAAGACGATTTAGTAGATGCCTTATCAGTAGGAGTGCTTGCAGGTAAAACTGAATCTCCAGTAGTATTAGTTGGAAATGGATTGGATAATAGCCAAAAAGAGTTAATCAAGAATAAAAAGTTTAAAAATATAACTCAAATTGGTGGAAATGGAAATGAAAAAGCATTTAATGAAGTAGAAAACTTAGTTAAATAGATTGAAAGGTAGTAACTGGAAATAGTTACTACCTCCTTTTTTTATTCATTTTCAGTTTTTTCAATAATTATTTTTCCATCCTCAAAAGTAACAAGAACATCCCTTTCATCAGGAGAGATATTCATCTCTTTAATCCATGACATTGGAAGTATCAATCTGGGTGTAAAAGAGCCTTTGCCACTTTTATTGAATGCAACCCTAAGTTTTCTTTGTTCCAATAATATCATTCCTTTCTACTATTAATAAATGCCAACAATAATAAAGTAAATACCAAAGCAATAAGAGCTTTAAAAGTAAAACTTATTATTATATTAATAATATTTAAAACTATAGTGATACCAAGAATAATCATACAAATTCTATAAAATTTATTATTCATATTAAATTAGAAAATGTGTTATAATATTAGAAAGAAGCTACCTAGAAGGAAGGTATTTTCCTCCTAGGATTGAAACTTATAATTCTTTAATCAATCTTAGTATTGCGAGTACTAGATTAATTAAAACTAATGTGAAAGAGAAAGCATTTTTAATTTTATTAAATTTGTTTTCTCTTTTATTTTTTCTTCTTTCTAATCTCCCCACTTTCTTACCTCCTTTCTATATTTATATTATATCATCACGTGACGTGAAAGTCGATAAATATTCCATATTTTTCAATAAACTTATATTGACAAACTATATTTTTTACAAATAAAAATAAATGGTGACAAAACCAAACTTGCCACCATTTTGCCACCGAAAATAAATAATAGAATAAATTTAAATTAAACATAATAAAACATAAACAACAAAACTGACCTTAATAAAACATTGAAATACCAACACTTGTAAAAAATAACAACAATAAACAAATAACCTAGAATAATATTACAACTTAAGTAAATAATAATTTTGAATAATAATTTACGGAGGTATTCATATGTTTAAACACGATAAAGCATTATTAAAAGAAGTAAAAGTAGAAAGACCAAATCCTCAATATGCTGTTTTAATGCAAGAACAGTTGGGTGGTGCAAATGGAGAGTTAAAAGCAGCTATGCAATACTTGTCCCAAAGTTTTAGAATAAAAGACCCTCAAATAAAAGATTTATTTCTTGATATAGCAGCAGAAGAGCTTAGCCATATGGAAATGGTAGCACAAACTATAAATTTATTAAATGGACATGATGTTGATTATAATGCAGTTAATACAGGCGAAATAGAAACACATGTATTAACTGGTCTATCACCAGTCTTAATAAACTCATCAGGAGCTCCTTGGACTGCTAATTACGTTACAGTTACAGGGGATTTAGTAGCTGACTTACTTTCAAATATAGCTTCTGAACAAAGAGCTAAGGTAGTTTATGAGTACTTGTATAGACAAATAGATGATAAATATGTAAAAGAAACAATAGATTTCTTACTTAATAGAGAAGAAGCACATAATGCTCTATTTAGAGATGCTTTAAATAAAGTTAAAGATACAGGTTCAAATAGAGATTTTGGAGTTACAGAAGATTCTAAATTATATTTCGATTTGTCTACTCCAGGGCCAAATCACGATACTAAGATAGATATTAATCCTCCTTCTTTTGAAAAACCTTTAAAAAAATAATTTGATATTTTTTATTTTGTTTTAGTAGTTATAAAAATTATTTACTAGAAGAATTAATTATATGAAAAATTAAATATGTATAGTTAAAAATGGGTATACACTTATTATAAGTGTATATCTATTTGTTTATTGCAAAACATATAATAAAATAACAAATGAGGTGGTATTTTGGACAGTAATAGAAAACCTAATAATCTAATAAATGAAAAATCTCCATATCTTTTACAGCATGCTTATAATCCCATAAACTGGTATAGTTGGAATGATGAGGCTTTTAAAAAAGCAAAAGAAGAGGATAAACCAATATTTTTAAGTGTAGGATATTCAACATGTCATTGGTGCCATGTTATGGAAAAAGAATCTTTTGAAGATGAAGAAGTTGCTGAAATAATGAATAGAAACTTTGTGGCAATAAAAGTAGATAAAGAGGAAAGACCTGATGTAGATAGTGTGTATATGACAGTTTGCCAAGCTATGACAGGTAGTGGTGGATGGCCAATGACCATAATAATGACACCAGATAAAAAACCTTTTTTTGCGGGAACATATTTCCCAAAATATTCAAGGTATAATAGACCTGGAGTTATAGATTTATTAGAGAATGTATCTGAAAAGTGGAATACAAGCAGAGATATATTAATAAAATCTGGAGATGAAATAATAGAAGCTCTTAAGGATGATTTTGGTGTAAAAAATACTGAGGGTGATTTATCAAAAGAGATGTTGAGTTCATCAGTTAGAGTATTTAAGGCTATTTATGATGAAAAGTATGGTGGTTTTGGTAATGCTCCTAAATTTCCAAGTCCTCAGAATCTTATGTTTTTAATGAAATATTATAGTATAGAAAAAGACAAAGATGTGTTAAAAATGGTGGAAAAAACTTTAGATGGAATGTATAGAGGAGGCTTGTTTGATCATATTGGATTTGGGTTTTCAAGATACTCTACTGATAAAAAGTGGTTGGCTCCTCATTTTGAAAAAATGCTATATGATAATGCTATGCTTACTATAGCTTTTTTAGATGCGTATAAAATAACAAAGAAAGAGTTGTATAAAGAAATTGCTATAAAAACTATAGATTATGTAGTTAGAGAGATGAAGGATAAAGAAGGTGGGTTTTATTCAGCACAGGATGCTGATAGTGAAGGTGAAGAAGGTAAATTTTATACATTTAATCCTCTTGAGATAATTGAAGTTTTGGGTGAAGAAGATGGAACTTTCTTTAATAATTATTTTGATATAACTAGTAGTGGAAATTTTGAAGGCAAAAGTATTCCTAATCTTATAAAAAATAAAGAATATGAGAGACATAATGAAAAGATAGCTGACCTTAGTAAAAAGGTATTTGAATATAGAAAAGAAAGAACATCTTTGCATAAAGATGACAAGATACTTACATCATGGAATGCATTGATGATAGTTGCTTTAACAAAGGCATATAGTACTTTAAAAAATGACATATATTTAGAGTATTCAAATAAGTGTCTTAACTTTATAAATAATAATCTTGTAAATGAGTCAGGTAGATTATTAGCTAGATATAGAGATGGAAGTTCCGACTATTTAGCATATTTAGATGATTATGCTTTTTTAATCTGGGCGTATATAGAGCTTTATGAGTCAACATTTAATATGAAATATTTAGAAAAGGCTTTAAATTTGAATGAAAGCTGTATCAACCTTTTTTGGGATTATGAAAAAAGTGGATTTTATATATATGGTAAAGATAGTGAAAATTTAATAGCAAGACCAAAAGATTTGTATGATGGAGCTATTCCATCAGGAAATTCTGTTCAATTATACAATCTTATAAGACTTGCGAAAATTACTGGAGATAATAGACTTGAAGAAATGTCATATAAACAATTAAAACTGTATGTGGATAATGTAAAGAGTTCTCCAACTGGCTACAGCTTTTATATGCTTTCATTGATGTTTGAACTTTATTCTACTAAGGAAATTATATGTATTTTTAAGGAAGATTCTGATTTAATTGCATTTAAAGAATTGATAAGTGAAAATTTTATACCAAATGCAACTTTTTTAGCAAAGAAATACAATGAAGAAAACACTATTATAGGTTTTTTAAATAACTATATATTGAAGGATGATAAGACTAGTTATTACGTGTGTCAAAGTAATAGTTGTAGTCAACCAATTAATGATTTACAAAAATTAAAAGATATGATTTTAGGAGTAGAATAATCATAATAGCGAAAAAGGAGATGCTTTAAAATAAAAGTCTAATCATCTCCTTTTTTTGTACAAAAAACAGAAAAAGAGTTCCTAAGAACACCTAATCTATGTAATGATTGTTTTGTTAAAAAATAAAAATGACATTATAGTTATATAAAATATTGTACTATAAAAAAGTGGTATTATAGATGCGATAGTATTAATCGTTTTTATTTACCCTATTTCTTCTTTTTGCAAATTCTTCAAGTGCTTCAGATTTAATTTTATCTATTTCTTCATATTCCATAAAATTAGCATCTTCTTCAAAGCCATCTTGTTCTTCACCATTAAAACGATACATTTTTTTTAGTAAACTCCATAAGGTCTCTAATTCATCTTTGGTAAATTCGTGAAATACATCTGCCATAAAGTTTATTCCAGTTCTACTACATGTCACCATAACCTTTTTTCCTAAGTCTGTAACTTTAACATTAATTGCTCTCTTATCATGAGGACTTGGAATTACATCAACATATCCATTTTTTTCAAGATTAGCAACTAGTCTATTTATATTTTGTTTACTTGTACCCATTTTTCTTGCAATATTATTTAATGTTGTTTCTTCCTCTGGTAAATGAAGAATTGATAAAATAGTCATATACTGTCTTGAAGTAAGTATACCAAAATATTTATCTCCTTCTATTTGTATTTTGTTTGTAAGGGTAAAAAGAGTTGCATATGTTTGATTCATTAAAAAGAGCTCTTTTAGTTCATTTGAATAATCCATGAAATATATCTCCTTTATTTTTAGATGTTGTTTTGTCGAAAACAGAATATCATGAATTAATTCTAATGTCAATATGGTGTCAAAATATATTAAAGTATTACTTTTTTATGTAACTATTAATTAATTAAATTATTGTACAATTTTATGTAAAAACTTCTATGTACCAATGATAACTTCTATGAGGAATTAATAATTCTTAAATTTTTTAGAAAGATTTTGACTTGAAAATACTTGTAATATAATATATAAATTAATATACTGAATAAAATCAATCTGGAGGGATAATTATGAAGTGTACAAACTTTACTTTCAAAGGAGAGGAAGGTTTAGATATATATACATATAAATGGGAAGATGAAAATATAAAAAAACCAAAGGCAGTTATCCAAATTGCACATGGAATGGCTGAAACTGCACAAAGGTATGAGACTTTTGCCAAGGTACTTACTAAAAATGGTTATATAGTATATATCAATGACCATAGAGGTCATGGAAAAACTGCAAAGATAATAGAAAATGTTGGACATTTAGCTGAAAAAGAAGGATTTAGATGTCTTGTAGAGGACATGTATACTTTAACAAATATTATAAAGAAAGAAAATGAAGATTTGCCAATTTATCTATTTGGACATAGCATGGGTTCATTTGCAAGTCAAAGATATATAATGGATTACAGTAATAATTTATCTGGACTTATACTATGTGGTTCAAATGGAAAGCAAGGAATCATTCTAAATCTTGCTCATCTGATAATCAATCATGAGATTAAAAAGTATGGAAGACGTTTTAAAAGTAATAAAATAAATAATTTGATATTTGGCGGCGAAATAATAAGAAGAAATGAAAAGACTAAGTTTGACTGGTTAAGTAGAGATAAAGAACAAGTTGAAAAATATATAAATGACCCATTTTGTGGAGTAGTGTGTAGTTGTGGCTTTTTTTATGATTTAGTTCAAGGGCTAAAAGAAATTGAGGATAAAGAAAACTTAAAAAAAGTGCCACTTGATATACCTATTTACATAATATCTGGAGATAAAGACCCCATAGGAAAAAATGGTAAAGGAGTCTTAAGACTAAGGGATAGATATATAAAATTAGGAGTAAAAGATGTAACTTGCAAACTTTACAAAGATGGAAGGCATGAATTGTTGAATGAAATAAATAGAGAAGAAGTTTTTGAGGATATAATTTGTTGGTTAAATAATAAAATAGAAATATTGTAATAAAAAAATATAATGATATATTTACTTTAAATTTATTTATATATAATATTTGAAAAGTGCTTATGTATATGCAAAGTAGAAAAGAGAGAGCCTAGAAGTGATTTTTCGCTACAATGCCATTTATTGAATAGGTGGGTGTTATTATAAATAAATTATTAACACTCAGTATTATTATCATTGTATATGGAATTTATTTTATTTAAAATTCCTTGAAAGTTTAAATATAGTAAGTTGTAGTAAAGAGAAAATCTAAATATTTAAATGCTATTTAATGTGAATCTATTAATTAGGTTATACTTAAACTTAATTAATAGATTTTATATTTCAAGCCAATGAGATAGGGTTTTAGATTAAAATATAACCAATGGTTAAATTACAGACATTTTGTTAACTTTCCCTCGATTTACTAGTAAATATTTTTTTAATATACTTAAATTACAACAGATGTACTAGGGAGGTATATATGCAAATTAAAATAGGTAAAGTCATACAGCGTCTTAGAAAAGAACGAAATTTAACTCAAGAACAATTAGCAAAGTTTATAGGTGTGTCAACACCAGCAGTATCTAAGTGGGAGAGTGGGGTTTCACTTAGATAAAGATACCACACCATTCCCACGCTGACTTTTGCTCAACCGATACAGCCGGAGGGCTGGATAACAAGAAAAGGCGGTATGCGCCCCGTGGAGGGGTAGCGTACCGCCTTTCCTTGTGGGGGTTTCCAAAGGGGGCAACGCCCCCATTTGGCACACGACTTTGCGAAGCAAAGTGTAGTGTGTTATACGCTCTGTCGGCGTTGCCGTGAAAATGCCGTTGCCGCCGGGGAGGGCAAGGGCATTTGAAGCGGCAGGAAAACAGGGCTGTGCTTGCGTGGCGTGGAGCCGTAAGCGCAGGTCTGGTTTCAACAGCAGACAGGGCGTATATGAAAGCCCCCGTCCCGCGTTCTACGCTCCGACTTGTGGACAAAGTGTCCCGAAGTTGTGGCTACACTCCCGGAAAAGTAACAGGACAGCGGGTAACCGTCAAGGCTGAAATGAACGGGTTTACACCCGGCCTTGACCGCCGCCCGCCGTCCCACTGAATGGGTGGACAAGGCGGTCAATCCCTCAAAGTGCTTGTCCGCGCTCTTTCTGATTTTGAGGTATTCAGTTTTTCAAAATTGAATAATCAAAATAAATTTTTTCGATTGAAAAAATTTTATTTGTTATCATCTTCAATGCCATATTTTTTCTTTTGCCGAATCACATAATTACTGATTTTTTCATCATATAGTGGATACTGGTAATCCAACTGGCATGCCACTTCTGACGAAACCTCCCGGAACAATGCCATACATTGTTCAAAGGATTCCCACATATGGGGATAGGAATCCATATTATAAGTGGATATAAGTCGTTCCCACAATTCCTCTGGGGCATATTGCTTCATAAATTTATAGTTTTTTCCCAAACTGAAATGAAATCCCTGTTTGATACCAATCAGCCAGGAAATCATGCGAAGCAATTCTTTTCGTACTATATCATTCATATGGTCAATAGCAAAAAGAATTTCTTTGCGGCATAAGCCCTTTACTACATATGTTGTAGTATTCCAAAATTCATTACAGCAATCGTCAAACATTCTTTGAGTAGGCTTCTGCAAGTGGTAGTCTATATCCGTTGGTATTGGCGGCTTTACGATACGGTTGTCTTTATCCAACAGTAACTTTACCAGTTTATCCCATGTAAAATACTCGTCTATCAGTTCCAGCGGCAGCAAAGTTAAATCTATCTTAACATCATCAGTAAACAGCATTAAATATGAAAATCCCTTTTCTACAGCTGGAAATAATTCCATATCTTCCGGCTTTTGCAGAATCAACCTTTCACCAAATATATCTAGCCATTTATCATCACTTGTGAAGCTGTCCATATCCGTAACAAAAAAAGTAATATCAAAATCCTGAAAATCATCAGGCGGAATATTTGTATTTGTTCTAGATCCTTCCAAAGTAACCATGCGAATGCGTTTGTCTGTTTTTGCAAAATTCAAAACAATATCATAAACTTCCTTTTCTGATCTCATTTTTATCTCCTCCAATTATTGAAATAGGTGTGAAACCATTTTAGGGCTTTCCCGCCTTGATTACCCTTTAGCAAAGACGGGCGGGGCTGTCAGCGGCGGCGCATTTATGCGCCGTTCATCTTGACCGTTGACTGGCTCGGCTGGCTTTGCCATTCTCGATAAATAAGAAATTTTGATTATTTTAACGTGTTTAAATATGCAAGTAACTCATTCTTCTTTAATGGCTCACAATGACTTAACACGCAATAATCGCAATCTATGGAATATATTCTCTCGATCAAATGCTGTAATTTTCTCTTGTCCATATAGCCGCCATTAAAAAAATCTTCACTTGTAGAGTCACCTAAAAATAAAACTTTCTCCTCCGGGATATAAATACAAGTTGTATCTTCGGAGTGTGGTGAAACAGTATGGAAAATATGAGCGGTTATATTCCCTAAGTTTAATGTCATTTTTTCTACATATTCAATATCAGCTATTACGATATTCAATTCATTTTCCCCAGCATATTCTTTAGCAAAATGAGTATCATCTTTTTTTAGGATGTCAATATATTTTTTATCATTTGCTCGATCCTGCTGTTCTCTTAAAAACAAGTTCGTTTTCTGGTGTGCGATGCTAACTCCACTTATATCATGTAAGCCAAATGTATGGTCATAATGCCAATGCGTAATGACCGTAAAATCGGGTTCTTTCAAATCGCAACTTCTTAATGCTCTATAAAAATCTTGCACATGTTTTTTTGAATATCCTGCGTCAACGGCTAAGGAAAATTTATCCCCTTTTACATAGGCCAGCATTGGCCTGTCAACTTCAGGCTCATGCGGCAAAAAGTAAATATTTTTGGTCAGATTTTTCAATCCCATTTTTTGTCCCATCTTTCCGGCAATAGTTCTTTTAGCCTTACTTCCTTTTCAAAATCGACGACAACCATTGTGTTTTCATTATAAAGGTCTAATTGTGACATCAATTCTCTGCATCTTCCACAGGGAGGCAAAATGCTTCCATCTTCGTATACAGCTACAATCCTCTTAATTTTTGTTTCCCTATTTTTAAGCATTTCGGCAATAGCCGCTTGTTCCGCACATATACCGATAGAACAAGGCACATCAATACAAATGCCTGTAAATACTACTCCACCAACTGTTTCCAATGCACAACCTACATGCCCTGCTTCCCCATTTTTCTTTAATTTTATAGGGGATACAGTCTGTAACGCAATTTGATATAAATTTTTCATAATTTCTCCATAAATCTCGAATAAACTCTCTTACTTTCGCCCCCGTTGTGGCTTTGGATTTTTCAGCAGGTCCGACTTCTGTGCAATTCTTTTTAGCCACTTTCTTTCTTCCTCTGACAGCTTCCCATAGTTCAGCTTGAGCCGCTTGCAAATAAACGCCATCGCCGCCTGCTCCGGGTCGCTGTCCGGGCTGGTGGTTTCCTCTGCGGTCTGCAAGAAATCTTCCAGTGGGTTGTCCTCCGGGACACTGAAAAAATCGTCCTTATGGGCTTCCCGCAGGTCGAGGGCTATCTTGTTTATATCCTGCTGTATCACATAGCGGCAAAAGCTGTCGTCGTCAATATGGGCGGCGATAAGCTGCCTTAACTGCGGGTCAGTCAAGCCGGGATTGTGCTGTTTCATAATCGTTGCACTCACAGCGTCCACAATGGCGTTTGCGCTCTGCACCTGCTTTCCCGCTACGCCGTTCACATAGATTTCAAGGTCGGCCATGAGCCGGGGAAAATCCGGGTGGGTCGCCAGTTCACACAAAAGAGAATTATCCACCAGCCCGCTTTTCAATAGTTCAATCATATCATCACTCAAATGCAGGTCTGCAAGATCGGCGTTTGGGTGATTTCTTGTTTGAGAACGGCCCAGCAGATAATCAACAGTCACTTCGTAAAACTTTGCCAACTCAATAAGGGCGTAATGGCTGATGTCCTTGAGATTATCCCCCTCATAACTCCCTAAAGCGGACTTGGAGAGGTGGGTTTTCTCCGCAAGCTGTTCCAGCGTCAGACCGCGTTCCACACGCAGGTCTTTCAATCGTTCTTGTATGGATAGTTCCATGCGCTCCCCCCTTGTCTGCAAATATCATTTTTATTATACCACAATTCCGAAAGCGTGGAAATAGCCTGTTTTTTAGGCCAATTTCCTACCTTTCGGATATACGGGACGGGCGGTCATTTAGGTGTAGACTTAGGGTAGTTCATCGATGAACGGCACCTTGAAAACAGAATGACCGTCCGAAAAGGAATACCCCGGCTGGGGAAGCACTGCAAGGAGCCAGCTTCTGGACACTTTGTCCAGAGGTCACTTCGGGACAAGTTGTCCCGAAGCTGCGGGGAGCGTGCCTCGTCGCCGCAAGCTGCGTATCATTCGCTTCCGCCAGATGGCGAAAGCTCACTCGCTCCGCTGCGGCTCCTCTCCCCACAAAGTCTGACGACTTTGTGGGGCCCCATGTTGGGAACACGCCGCAGGAATGGGGCAGGAAACCTTTTCGGAGGAACGGCAACGGAAAGCAAAATGGAGGGAACGCATGAGAGATAACCCCTATAAAGACTTGCCGCCACTGGAACGCAGGCCGAACGGTTCCCTTTACCGCATGACACCGGCGCAGAGGAAACAGGCGGCCAGCCTGATACGCCGGGAGTGCTGTTGCTTTGAGGACGGCAACTGCGTTGTTCTTGACGATGGGGACACCTGCACCTGCCCGCAGACGGTTTCTTTCTCGGTCTGCTGCAAGTGGTTCCGATGGGCGGTTTTGCCGCTGTACGGGACGCTGGAAGCGGAGATTTTCCGGGATAAGGACTTGAAACGCTGTGCGGTCTGCGGCAGCGTGTTCGTCCCTAAATCCAACCGGGCTAAATACTGCCCCGGCTGTGCCGCCAGAGTTCACAGGCGGCAGAAAACAGAAAGTGAACGGAAAAGGAGGTCTGCTGTGGACAGTTAGGAGCGAAGAAAGCCTTGATTTATCAGGCTCCGCAAGCCCCAAACCGGGGCAGGTGGTATAAAGTATCGCCCGCCCCGGAAAACGGGCTTCTAACCGTCCACAAAACACGATATGACAAACACCATTTACATTCATCAGCCGGAAAAGGCGTTCAGCTTCACCCGGCTCCCGAATTTTCTCTTTGAAGCCCCCACATTCAAGGCCCTGTCTAACGAGGCAAAGGTTCTGTACGCCTTTATCCTGCGCCGGACAGAGTTATCCCGCAAGAATGGGTGGGCGGATGACTGCGGACGGATTTATCTGTACTATCCCATCTGCGAGGTGGTTGACCTGCTCCATTGTGGGCGGCAGAAAGCGGTGAATACCCTGCGGGAACTGCAATACGCCGGACTGGTGGAGATCCAGAAGCAGGGCTGTGGAAAACCCAACCGCATTTTTCCAAAATCCTATGAAGCGGTTCCAAACACCGACTTTAAGAAATCCCGTTCTGGTACACCGGAGGACTGAAAACCGTACCCATTAAGTACGGAAATCACTCCTGAGACGTACGAAAACCGGACGGTATATAGAAATACAAAGATAAAAAGATTGATTTATATTCTATCCATTCCAATCCTATCCGAGCTATTTTCTGCGGGATTTCCCTGTGGAAAACCCCGGATAGGAAAGGAATGGGGAAAGGAGCAGAATGGCACAACACGCAATTTTACGGTTTGAGAAGCACAAGGGCAACCCGGCAAGGCCGCTGGAAGCCCATCACGAAAGACAGAAAGAACAGTATGCCAGCAATCCCGACATTGACACAAGCCGGAGCAAATACAACTTCCATATCGTCAAGCCGGAGGGACGCTATTACCACTTCATTCAGAGCCGGATTGAGCAGGCCGGGTGCCGAACCCGCAAGGACAGCACACGGTTTGTCGATACGCTGATAACCGCCAGCCCGGAGTTTTTTAAGGAGAAATCCCCAAAGGAGATACAGGCGTTTTTCCAGCGGGCGGCGGACTTCCTCATTGGCCGGGTAGGACGGGAAAATATCGTGTCGGCGGTGGTACACATGGACGAGAAAACGCCCCACCTGCATTTGACCTTTGTTCCGCTGACAAAGGACAACCGCCTGTGTGCAAAGGAGATTATCGGCAACCGGGCAAACCTGACGAAGTGGCAGGACGATTTTCACGCCTACATGGTGGAGAAATATCCCGACTTGGAGCGTGGGGAAAGCGCCAGCAAGACAGGCCGGAAGCATATCCCCACCCGGCTTTTCAAACAGGCAGTTTCCCTCTCCCGGCAGGCCAGAGCCATTGAAGCCACGCTGGACGGCATTAACCCGCTGAACGCCGGAAAGAAAAAAGAGGAAGCCCTCTCCCTGCTGAAAAAGTGGTTTCCGCAGATGGAGAACTTCTCCGGGCAGCTCAAAAAATACAAGGTCACGATAAACGACCTTTTGGCAGAAAATGAAAAACTGGAAGCCAGAGCCAAAGCCAGCGAAAAAGGCAAGATGAAAGATACGATGGAACGGGCAAAGCTGGAAAGCGAACTGGACAATTTACAGCGGCTGGTTAACCGTATCCCGCCGGATATACTGGCGGAACTGAAACGGCAGCAGCGGCACACGGTAAAGGAAAGGTGATAGATATAAGCAGAAAATTTCGCCGCCCTTGTGCGGCATTGTACCTTGAAAACTGAATATGGAGGACACTGGATGGCAAAAAGCGAAAGCGATACTTTTACACCCCGGACAGGGCAGGTCATACAAGCAGAGAACGGCACGCAGTATTTTGTATGTGGGAACAACCGTATAAAAATCTCCGAACACTTCGCCGCAGGCGGGAAGCCCCTCGGTGATCTGATTGTAGATGTGGTGCGGCACACCGCAGAAAAAGCCGCTTCAACCTGATAGCCCATCATTGATAGCACGCCCACGCTTATGATATAATTGCCATAGAGCAAAAGTATTGTAAGCGTGGGTTGTTTCTTTAGAAGGAGGATTTTTAACGGTGAAACAACCTTACAATACTACGATTTACAACACGGCGCTTTATATGAGATTGAGCCGGGACGATGAAAACTATGGTGACAGCGTAAGCATTGAAACACAGCGGACAATCCTGCAACAGTACGCAAAGGAACAGGGGCTTCATGTAGTCGGTGAGTATGTGGACGATGGCTGGTCGGGGACGAACTTTGAACGCCCGGATTTTCAGCGCATGATGGACGATGTGGAAGCCGGAAAAGTAAACTGCATTGTCACGAAAGACCTTTCCCGTTTCGGGCGGGAACATGTGATGATGGACTACTATCTGGAATTTCTGTTCCCGGAAAAACGGGTGCGCTACATCGCCGTTGCGGAGAATGAGGACACAGAAAAAGGGCTTTCCGATTTTGTCCCATTCAAAAACCTGTTCAATGAATGGTTTGCGAAAGATACGAGCCGCAAGGTAAAGGCCGCTTTCAAAGCGAAGTTTGCCACAGGACAGCGTATCGGCGCCTATGCTCCTATCGGGTACAGGAAACACCCGGAAATCAAAAACAAGCTGATAATCGACGAGGAAACCCGCTGGATAGTGGAGAAGATTTTTGACCTTGCTATTCATGGCAGAGGGGCGGCCAGTATCACAAGAATACTGATTGAGGAAAAGGTTCCTACGCCGGGATTTATCAACTTTCAGCGTGACGGGACTTTTGCAAACATCTATGCGGGTGCGCCGGAGGAAAAAAGCTACGCATGGACGATAGCCCAGGTCAAGAGCATTATGAAAGATGAAACCTATATCGGCCATACCATCCACTACCGGGAAACGAACATTTCCTTTAAGAACAAACGGAGGGTACGCAAGCCCCAAAGTGAATGGGTGCGGGTGGAGAACACGCAGGAGCCGATTATCAGTGAGCAGGTTTTCCGGCAGGTACAGGAGCAGATAGCAAACCGCCGCAGAAAATGCAAGGACGGTACAACACAGATTTTTTCCGGATTGGTAAAATGTGCGGATTGCGGCTGGTCGCTGTCCTATGGGGAGAACAGGCAGAACAGCAAGCCTTACGGCCATTATCATTGTAGCAAGTACGGACAGGGCACACGCCAATGCTCCATGCACTATATCCGCTATGATGTGCTTTACGCCTATGTCCTCTCCCGTCTGCAATACTGGTCGGGGCTGGTACAGCATGATGAAGAACGGCTTTTGAAGCGGCTGTTAAATGCCACTGATAAGGGACAGGCCGCCGCAAGAAAGAAGCAGGCCGCCGAACTGAAAAAGGCAGAGAAGCGGAAAGCCGAAGTCGATACCCTGTTTGCCCGGATGTATGAGGACTGGGCGGCGGGGTGTATCACGGAATACAACTTCTCTATGTTGTCCGGGAAGTACCAAAGCGAACAGGCTGAACTGGACACAAAGATTGAACAGCTTCAATCCGCTATCGCCACTGAAAGCCAGAACGCCGCAGACGCAGAAAAATGGATTGCCTTGATGAAAGAGTGCGTCAATCCAACAGAACTGACCGCCGAACTTTTGAATACGCTGATTGAAAAAATCGTTGTCCATGAAGCGGTCAAAGGTGAGGACGGAAGCCGGGAACAGGAGGTAGAAATCTTCTACCGCTTTATCGGCAAAATTGATTGAATGATACCAATATCTTTAACTATGTGATACCGGAAATTCTTACCCAGATATAGAATTATTGCCTTTATTAGCAGACTTTTTTAATGTGTCTATTGATAAGCTTTTAAATTACAAGATTGATTTAAGTGAAGAAGAAGTAATGAAAATTTATAAAGAATTAGAATCAGGCTTTGCTAGAATTGAAATTGATTTATCAACAGAAGAACCAAAAGAAGAATTTAGACAAGACTTAGAATCTGTAAAAAAGCTTTCCAATATGTATATAGAGAAGTATCCTAAAAGCTATTTATTGAAGCTAAGGATATGTTCGCTGTATCAGATGTATTCATATAAATTTGGTAAGAGTGAACTTAATGACAGAGTAAAAGAAACAACGAATATTCTTGAAGATATAGTGAGAAATACAGATGATATCCAAATAAAAGAAACAGCTCTTATTATATTATCAAACGCATATTGTATGTTGGAGGATTATGAAAAGGCAGAGTTGTATTTAAATATGATACATAAGTCAATAGGGGATACAAGTGTTAATTTAGCTATGATATATTTAAAGCAAAATAGACTTGAAGAAGCAGAAATATTGCTTCAAAATAAATTGTTTAGTAATGTATTTAATATAAGCATGGATTGTAAGGGAATAATTAATGTATACAAAAATCAATACAAGGAATTAAAGAAAAAATTGGAGAATAGAAATTTTAATAAAAATGCAATTGAGAGAGAAATGGAGTATATAAAAAATAAGTTGCTGGGGTATGCAAATCTTTCTTTAGAAATAAAAAAAATGCTCAGTGAAGATAAAGGTGCATTTTTTAGTATGTATATGGATTATATGGAATTATCTCTAATTTTTTTATTTTTTAACATGAAAGAAGAAGCAAAAAAAGCCTTATATAGTCTAAAAGAAATATTAGAAAAATATCCTATACATGAAAATTTGGATGTAAGTCAAATGAGATTTTTTGATAAGGTAGAGTCTAAAAATTTATATACTTTTAATATATATACAAACTTGTTAATTGTACTTAATGATGATAGTTATAATGAGCTTAGAGAAGAACCAATTTTTAAGGATGTAATTGAAAAGATTTTAGATATGGAAAAAATGTTGAAAAATAAAGAATAAGTAAAAATTTAATATAGGACTTAAAGATTAATCAAATTAAAAGAAAGTGTTTCAAAATAAAAATTTGAATCACCTTTTTTGTCGGTCTTAAACAGTTATTTAGAAAAATAGAGGTTTCAAAATAGAAATCTGAATTATCTGTATTATTACACAAAAATAGAAACCTAAATTTATAAAAATAGAATAAAGTTTGTTATATAAAATGTAATTTTGTCTATAAAATCTCACTTGTTTTCTTAACTTTAAGCGTGAAAAAGAGAATGTATCATGAATTTTTTAGTTCATGATGCATCTTTCTTTGTATGAAATCCAATATATCTTTATTATTTAAACAATGGAAAAGAGTCTTATTTCTATTTTGAGACATCTCTTTTATTTAATTATGAAGTTTTATACAGTTCAATAAATAGGAATTATATTTAGAAACTCATGACATTATTTCTTAGATAGTGATTAAATTTATCATATTCCATTTTAGATAACTTTTCTGGGTAAGACATTACAATCAGGTTATGCCCATTAAATTTTTCATGGTATGGTGGATGAATGTGTTCATAATTATTTGTCTTATATTTTACTCTTTCATAGAACGCCTTGCGATAAATTGAAATCTCATCAATTGGAAGGTCAATTTCTAAAATAATAGTTTTTCCTTTCTTATTTAAAAGCTCTAACGCTCTTTGCCCATATCTATTATTGCGCATTTCTGGAAAAATGCAGAAATGTTCTACATAGATAAAGTTATCTGTTTCCCAACATAAAATTATGCCGACAAACTGGTTTTTATCATAAATTAAATTGAATTGATATTCTTTATTTTTCAAAATTTCTGCTTGCAAAGAAGATTTTCTTTGTTCATGAAATGGGAAACTAATTTTATATAATTCCATAGCCTTGTAATATAATTTATTTTCACTGGTTCTTAACCGTTCAAATTTCACTTTACTCCTCCTAATCACGAAAATTCCAATTTATTTATGAGTTCATTTTACCATAGTCAGTATTTGCATACAATGTGTTTTAAGTTGAGTGTCATTTCTTTCTTTCTTTTATTTATGCTTATATCTCATAGTCTAAGAGATAATTGCTTAAGACATAACTAAAAACTATTATATTAAGCTTTGATAATCTAAAAACAGTATATTTATGGACTTTTCTAGGTCTAAAAGTAATCTTAATAATTTTAGAAGTTACAAAAAAGTTACATAAATTTGGAAAGCTATAATATACATATATAATATAAGGTTAAAACTGTAATGAATAATATTAATTTAAAATTTGAACATGGAAGGAGATTATTATGGAGAAAAGAGAAAAGAGGATAATAATATCATCTTTATTAAGTGTATCAATTTTAATGGGTTTGGCAAGTATATATTCTATATTAAATAAAGAAGACATAAGTTTAACCGTTAAAGGTCAAGAGCAAAAAGTATCTTCCTTTAAGAAAACAGTTGAGGAACTTTTGGATGAACAGGGTGTAAAGTATAATTCTGAAGATAAGATTAATCCAAGTTTAGATACAGAGTTAAAAGATGATATGAAAATAAAAGTTGTTAAGGTAACTAAAAGTAAAAAAGAAGAGATTAAAAAAATTCCATTTGATACAAAGCATGTAAATGATAGTAATTTGTTAAAAGGAAAATCTAAAGTTTATCAAGAAGGTCAAGAAGGAGAAAAAAAACTAGTCTATAATTTAACTTACCATGATGGAAAGTTAGTCAAAAAAGTCTTATCAAAAGAAGTAATATCTAAGGAGCCAACTACAAAAATTATAAAATATGGAACTAAAGAAAAAGTATTAATAGCATCAAGAGGAGCAAATATAAGAGGAGGCAAACATATGAAAGTGGTTGCCACTGCATATGCAGGAGATACAATAACATCTACTGGTACAACTCCAAGATGGGGTGTTATTGCAGTTGACCCACGTGTAATACCATATGGAACAAAAGTATATATACCTAAACTGGGTATGACTTTTGTAGCAGAAGATTGTGGAGGTGCAATTAAAGGTAATAGAATAGACATTTTTATGAACAGTGAAGGAAAAGCTTCAAATTGGGGAAGGAAAAGTATAGATATATATCTACATTAAATTAGTGAATAGAATAACTTTACTTGAAGGACAAAAAAGTATAAAATATGAATTAACTAAACTGTTAGATTATTCTTAAAACATAAAAATATATCTAAGGGGGGATAAGATGAAAATAGTCTGCTTAGGAGACAGTTTAACGTATGGATTTGGAGTATCACGAAGTAATTCATGGACAAACATTGTAAATAAAGAGACTCGATTAGAAATAGTAAATAAGGGTATAAATGGTGATACAACAAGTGGTATGTTAGCTAGGTTTAATGAAGATGTTGTAAAAAATTCTCCTGATATAGTTTTTATAATGGGTGGCACCAATGATTTTATTGCTGGTGCGGGAAATGAAATTATTAATTCTAATATAATGGCTATGGTGCATCAGTCATATTCAAAAAATATTATACCTATAATAGGTATACCATTAAAACCAGATATTCCAAATGTTAGGGAAGATTGGAGTTGTTTTACTGATTTTAATATAGTATCTCAAAACTTAGAATCATATAGTTATTGGATAAAAAAATTTTGTATGACATTTAATACTAATTTCGTAGATTTTTATTCAGAATATAATAAAAATATGGAACTAGAAGGATATAAAAAATTATATTTTGATGGGTTACATCCAACCAAAGAGGGTCATAGAATAATGGCAGACATTTTTATTAATTCAATTAATAAGTATATAGAAGAGTTATAGATTACATTAAAATGCTTGTTTATGCGTCAGTTGCAATAAATACATACAGTAGAGAGGGGTTTATTATGGATTATACTAAAACTTATGAAGAGTGGATAAAGGGTTCATATTTTGATGAAGATACAAAGCTAGAGTTGGAGAATATAAAAAATAATGAAAAAGAAATAGAGGATAGATTCTATAAGGATTTAGAATTTGGGACTGCGGGTCTTAGAGGAATAATTGAAGCAGGAACGAATAGAATAAATAAGTACACAGTTAGAAGAGCTACTTTTGGATTGGCAAACTATATATTAGAAAACACAACAAAAGAAGAAACAAGTAGAGGAGTAGTAATAGCTCATGATAATAGACACAAGTCTAGACAATTCTGTATAGAATCTGCAAATACTTTGGCAGCATGTGGTATAAAAGCATATATATTTGATAGTTTGAGAACTACTCCAGAATTATCTTTTGCTGTTAGAAGCTTAAATGCAATCGCTGGTATAGTCATAACAGCAAGCCATAATCCTCCAGAATATAATGGATATAAGGTATACTGGGAAGATGGAGCACAAGTTATGCCAGAGATTGCAAATGCAATAACAGAGAAAGTAAATAGTATACATGATTATAGTACAATACCAACCTTAACGGAAGCTAATAAAAATTTGGTAGTTTTGTTGGACGAATCACAAGATACTAAATTTATAGAAGCAGTAAAAAGCCAAATTATAAGAAAAGATTTAGTTAAAAATGTAGGTAAAAGCTTTAAGATAGTTTATACACCTCTTTGTGGAACAGGGAATGTTCCAATAAGAAGAGCATTGAAAGAAGTTGGTTTTGAAAATATAATTGTAGTTCCAGAAGAAGAAAATCCAGACCCAAATTTTGCAGGGCTTGATTATCCAAATCCAGAAGAGAAAAAAGCTTTAAATAGAGGTATATTACTCGCAAAAGAAAAAGGAGCAGACCTTGTAATAGCAACTGACCCAGATTGTGATAGAGTAGGTGTAGCAGTAAAAACTACTACAGGTGAGTATGCTTTACTTACAGGAAATCAAATTGGTGGTATGCTGACACATTATATAATAGAAGGATTAAAAGAAAATAACAAATTAAAAGAAAATCCTACAATAATAAAAACCATAGTTACATCAGAATTTGGAGCAGATATAGCTAAAGCAAATAATGTTGATGTATTAAATGTTCTTACAGGTTTTAAATTTATTGGTGAAAAAATAAAATTATTTGAACAAAATAAAAATAGAAGTTATGTATTTGGATATGAAGAAAGTTATGGTTACTTAGTTGGGACTCATGCTAGAGATAAAGATGGTGTAGTTTCTTCATTGTTAATATCTGAAATGGCAGCATTTTACTATTCAAAAGGTATGAGTTTATATGATGGTTTAATAGAACTTTATAAAAAGTATGGATTTTTCAAAGAACAGACTATATCTTTGACTTTAAAAGGTATAGAAGGTGTAGAAAAGATAAAAGAAATAATATCTTATTTTAGAGAAAATCAAATTGATTATATAAATAGTATTAAAGTAGTTGATAAAAAAGATTATAAAAATGGTATAGATAATCTTCCTAAATCTGATGTTTTAAAATACTTTTTGGAAGATGAATCTTGGGTAGCTATAAGACCATCTGGAACAGAACCAAAACTTAAATTTTACATAGCTGTAAAAGGAGCTAGTGATATTGAAGCAGATAAAAAGATTCAAGGTTTGAAAAAGTATATAGATGACATGGTCGAAAAATTAAAATAAAATATTATTATTTTATAAGATAATTTTGTAATAATATTTATTTAGCTGAAAATTATAATTTACTTTCATTGAGTAGAATATGGAAATGTTAGTAGAATTGTTATTTTCAGCTTTTATTTGTGTTATTTTTACTTAAATAATTATATTATAGAATGAATCTGAGTATAATTAATATTGTATAATGAAATTAATTTGATAGAAAAGGGGATATTTATGTTTGGTATAGATAAGAAATTGATTGAATATATAATTGCAAAATCCAATTACAGTGAATTAAGTTCAAAGTCAGCAGAAGTATCTTTCTTCTTAATGTTGTCCATATTTCCTTTTTTAATATTTACAATAAGTTCTATAGCTTATATACCGATTCTTCATTTAAATAAGTATATAGCTTTGTTTAGAAATATGATGCCAGAAGGTGCTTTTGCTGTGTTATCTTCAATCATAGTTTCTGCAATAGACAATAGAAACCTGAAATTTTTAGCAGTCAGTTTTGTACTTACTATGTGGACATTTTCAAGAGCAGTAAAAGCTCTTATTAAAGGAATGAATAGAGCCTATAAAGTTAAAGAAACTAGGTCTTTTTTTAAAATTTTATCTATATCATTTTTATTTACAATAATGCTTTTGGTCCTTATTTTTTTATCTATGATATTTTTAGTTTACGGGGAAAAAATAGGTTATTTTATTTTTAATCTTGTAGGATTGGATGAGATATTTATAAAAATATGGGATATTCTAAGATACACTGTAGGTATAATAACAATAATAGTGATATTTACACTTTTATATAAATACACTCCAAATAAAAAGTTAACTATTAAAGAATCTGCGCCAGGTGCTATTTTTGCTACTTTTGCTTGGTTTTTAGTATCATTTTTATATTCTTATTATACAAATTACTATGCTAACTATGAAGTAATCTATGGAAGTATAGCTGAAATAATTGTACTTATGACCTGGATGTATTTTAGTAGTTGGTCTATCGTTATTGGCTATGAGGTAAATTCAAGATTGTATTTTAGAAAGATAAGACATGAAATGTTAAAGTAAAGTATTTAAAATAAAAGAGAGTATTTAGTATTATAAATGTAATTGAATTAATAAAGAAATATTGACATTTAAGTTAAAAAGTCTAGAATTTTTCTGGGCTTTTTTTATTTTTAGTATAACTTGACAAATTTTATTTAATGGGATAGTTTTAATTTATAATCATCTTTAAAAAGATGACTATTGATAAGTAAGAGATAAAATTGGTAAGTATCAAAAAATATACTAAATAAAAATTATAGTCCTAATGAGTTAATTTCTGTATTTTCAAATAATGCAGTATTTAGTCATGTGTTTTTATATGTGCCTGTATTTCTAATTACCAATATATTAGAATAAGCTACTGTAATTAGATTTAGAAAAAAGCGACATAAATAATTATAAACAAATAATAAATTACATAAAATTAAATTTATTCACAAGTATATCTTATAAAATATGTTATAATTAATAGAAAATTGTCATATAATTAATTAAGTAGTATTATTATAAATAACATTGAAAGGTAGTGGTTAGAATATGGATACCCATAATAAATATGTAAATTTTATAAAAAATATACCTGTACCTTTTTTATATTGTAGAATTGTAAAGAGACAAGAAGATATAGAATATCGAGTAGAATATATAAGTAAGGGTATGGGCAAAGTATTACAATTAGAAGAAGGTATTTGTGATAAAAATATACTAGATGTATTGCCTGTATTTAAGTCTAAAAAATATTTCAAAGAGTTGTTCTCAAATGAAGTGGATTGTATAAAAAGGTACATTCCGACACTTAAAAACTGGATAAATATAAAAAAACAGATAATAGGGGATTCATACATAATTTTGTATTTTGGTAAAATTGTATTTGATTATAGACAGATAATCGATTCCTTTGATAAAAAGGAAAAAGTAGCTTATATTAAAGACGAAGAAGGCATATATATAGATTGCAGTGAAAATTTAATACCAATATTAAATAACAACATTAAAACAACGAAAGATATCTTTGGTAAAAATGATATAGAAGTATGGGGAGAGAATACAGGAAAATTATTTAGAGATGATTATAGAGAAGGAGTATCTAGTAAAAAAAGATTTTTACAAAATCTTTTTGAATATGAAGAAACATTTTTTATGGTTGAAAAATATTTTTTGTATGATGAAGACGAACTTTTAGGTACTATAGGGATAGTAGACAATATAATATATAGTGGTTACAGTAATAGAAATTATAACTCAAAAGATTTAATGAAGATGATAGAACACTCAATTCCAGAGAATATGTTTTATAAAGATGTGTATGGAAATTATATTGGATTTAATTCAGGTTTTTTGAATTTAGCTTGTATGAATAAAGAAGAATTATTAGGGAAGAATAGTTATAAAATATCAGAAGAAGAAGCTTTAATAGATAAGATTTTTGAAAGTGATAAGGGTGTAGTTGAAAATAAAAAAGTAGTTACGTTTGAGTTAAATATAAGTATGAATGATGAAAACAAGTGTATTGAGATTACAAAAAGGCCGTTTTTTGATAGCTATGGAAGTGTTATTGGAATAATTGGAACAGCAAGGGATATAAGTAGAAGAAAAAGATTAGAAGAGGAAATGGATAAAACTAGGATGGAATTTTTTGCAAATTTATCCCATGAACTTAGAACGCCTATAAATTTAATATCATCTTCATTACAAGTGATAGAAAAAAAAGAAGCAGATTTAATAGAATCAAATGATACTTTAAAAAGAAATCTAGGTATAATAAAACAAAATGGAAATAGAATATTGAGGTTAGTAAATAATGTTATAGATTTTACAAAAATGCAATCAGGATATTTAGATTTTAAACCAGAAGAATCTGATATAATTGCATTTATAGAGGAGATATGTATGTCTGTAGCTGATTTTGCAAGCCAAAATAATATACAACTTACATTTGATACAGAAATAGAAGAATTTTCAATGTTATTTGATTCAGAAAAATTGGAAAGAATAATATTAAATTTACTTTCTAATGGAATTAAGTACAATAAGAAAGATGGAAAAATAAATATATTTTTATATGTGAAAGATAATATATTTAATATGAAAATATCTGATAGTGGAATAGGAATACCAAAAGAAAAAATAGATAAAATATTTAATAGGTTTGAACAGATTGACAATGAACTTTCTTACAGAGTTAAAGGAAGTGGTATTGGACTTTCATTAGTGAAATCTTTGGTTGAGTTGCATGAGGGAAGTATATCTTTAAAAAGTCAACTTGGTATTGGAAGTGAATTTATAGTTTCATTGCCTGTTAGAAGTAAAAATAATATTGAAAAATATAATCATAAAAGAGAAATCAGCAATGAACTAAGTAAAAAATTAGAAATAGAGTTCTCGGATTTATAAGTTTAAATATAAAAAATAAAATTTTAAAAAAGTATTGACAATTGATTTAGAAGGGTTTAAAATAAATTACAACATAATAAATAAAAAGGCGATGAATAGGAAGAGTAAATCTAATTCGATTACCAGAGAGAAGAGTCCGTTGGCTGGAAGACTTTTTAAATTAGAGGGATTGAAAACTACCTAGGAGCTACTTTCTGAAGTCATCTGCATTAGTAGATTTTAGTAAGAATAGTCGTTAGCTGCGTTAAAGTGTAAAGTGAGTTTTCATGACATATGAAAACTAAATTAGGTGGAACCGCGGGAATAATACTCTCGTCCTTATGTTATAAGGATGAGAGTTTTTTGTTATTTAAAAATATAAACAGTAATCATAATAATTATAGAAAATATAAAAGCAATGAATAGGAAGAGTAAATTTAATTCGACTATCAGAGAGGAAAGTTCACAGGCTGAAAGACTTTCTAAGTTTGAGAAATTGAAAACTACCTAGGAGCTGTGGTCTGAAGTTACTTTAAAAAGTTTTAGTAAGACTAACCGTTAACTGCGTTAAAGTGTAAAGTGGATTTTATCAATAAATGATAAAATCAAATTGGGTGGAACCGCGAGTATAGACTCGTCCCTTTATATAGGGATGAGTCTATTTTTATTGCAATAAAAGATTGAAAATAAAAAAAAATCGGAAAATTATAAATTTAGGAGGAAAATAAAATGGAGAATAAAGTGAAAATTGGAGTACTAGGATATGGAGTTGTAGGAAGTGGACTTATAGATATAATAGATAATAATAAAGAAAAAAGAAATATAGAAATAGTTGGAATTTTAGTTAATAATTTGGAAAAACATAAGGATAAAAAATATTCTAATATAATAACTAATAATATAGATGATATATTTAATAAAGATATAGATATACTTGTTGAAGTCATGGGTGGTTTAGAACCATCATTATCTTATATAAAAAAAGCATTAAACAATAAAATTCATGTTGTTACAGCAAATAAAGATTTGTTAGCTGAATGTGGAGATGAGCTTGCAAAATTAGCAAGTGAAAATAAAGTAAGTATTAAATTTGAAGCTTCAGTTGCAGGAGGTATACCAGTATTAAAACCAATAATAGAATCACTAGAAGGAAATAATATAGATAGTATAAATGCAATTTTAAATGGAACTACTAATTTTATATTATCTAAAATGTATGATGAGAATATATCTTATGATATGGCATTAAGACAAGCACAAGAATTAGGTTTTGCTGAAGCAAATCCAGAGTCAGATGTATTAGGGTATGATGCTGCTAGAAAACTATCAATATTATCAACTCTAGCTTATGACAATAGAGTATATTGGAAAGATGTGTATTTAGAAGGAATTACAGATATAGATGAAAAAGATATTGAATATGCAAAAAAATTAAATTGTAAAATAAAATTGATTGGTCAAAGTAAGTATGAAAATGATAAAGTAAGTGCTTTTGTTAGACCTGTTTTAGTAGAAAAAGATAATATCCTTGCTAGAATAGACAATGAGTTCAATGCTGTCATAGTGAATGGAGATTCAGTAGGAGAAGTTTCTTTTGTAGGTAAAGGAGCTGGAAGTTTAGCAACAGGAAGTGCGGTTTATTCAGATGTTATAGATATAATAGATAATAGAGTTTCAAGTATAGATTCTTTTACTAAAGATAAAATACAAGTTAATAAAATAGTTAGAGAAAAGTGTGGAGCACTTCTTAGATTTAAAAAATGTAATAAAGATGAAATTCTAAATATAGTTGAGAATTGTTTAGTAAAATTCGATATTTTAAATGATGATGATGAACTTGCTATTATGGTTTATGCTGATTCTGAATATGAAATAAACAACAGTTTATGTCTAATAAAAGATAAAGGATACTGCGAAAAAATGAATAAAATGTTGAAAATAAGTTAAAAAAGAAAAAATATAAGTTTATATGTAACATATTTTGACGATTTTAATACTATATAGTATGAGATGAAACAAAACATCTCATAAAAAAATTAAAATTAAAGGGAGAGATATGTTATATGGAAAATAAAAAATGTTATTCAGAAGATTGGTATGAAAGAGGAGAATCTACAGCTAAATGGTTCCAAAATGATAGAGAAGAATATGAAAGAGAAGCATATGATGAAGATAGAGAAAGAAGAGGTTCAAACTGTGGATGTTCAGATTCAGGAGAAAATAGACCTAGAAACTGTGAAAGATTTAGAAGAGAAGCTGAGATAAGAGAAAGAGAAGCAAGAGAAGCATTCTGTGAATCTTCAGAGAAAAAGAAAGAGGCATTAGCATATGAATGTGAAGCTAGAAAATTATGGGAAGAAGCAGAAAAATACTGGGATGAATATTCAAAATACAACTATAAAGGAATCGAATATTTAGCAGAAGCTGCTAGATTATTTGATGAAGGTATGGAATGTGAAGCTAGAAGAAATGGAAATAATGGAGGAAACAATAATAATTGTTGCCATAAATGCCATAAATGTAATTGTAACTGCTGTAGAAAATAAAAAAATTAATTGACAAATCAATAGTTAAAATATATCATATTATGTATAATAAAGAGAAAATTCAGAAAAAAATAATGATTAGAAGAAATATAAGTATATTTATTAGACAAATAGTGCTCAGTTAGTGAGGTGAGTACAATATGATTAAACTCCCATCCTCTAGCTTTTGATAGAGGGTGGGAGTTTTTATTTATTTATATATCTTAAATGAGGATAATATTGTAAAATAAATGAGTATGAGATTGTAAAATTAGGAGGTAAAAATGAAAAGTATTAAAACATCAAGTATGAAAGAAAAGGTAGATGAAAAGATATTAAGAGAGCAAGTAAGTTCTATAATAGAAGATATAAGAAATAATAAGGATGTTGCACTTAAAAAATATAATGAGAAGTTTGATAGAAATACAAGAGATGAATTTAGAATTACTAAGGAAGAAATAAAGGAAGCTTATAAGCATGTAGATGACGAATTTATAAATAACTTAAAGATTGCTGCCAAAAATATAAGAGAATTTGCTAAAGCTCAAAAACTAAGTTTTGAAAACCCTTTTGAAAAAGAAATTTATCCAGGTGTAATCTTAGGTCAAACTAATATTCCAATAGAGTCATGTCTTGCATATGTTCCAGGAGGTCAGTATCCATTGTTTTCAACAGCTCTTATGCTTATAATACCTGCAAAAGTAGCAGGAGTAAAAAGAATAGTGGCATGTTCACCAACTATGAAAAATACTGAAAAGATAAATCCTAAGACATTGGTAGCTATGGATATAGCAGGTGCTGATGAAATATATGCAACTGGAGGAGTTCAAGCTATAGCAGCATTTACATATGGAACAGAAAAGATTAATCCAGTTGACATAATTGTAGGACCAGGAAATAAGTTTGTAACTGAAGCTAAAAGACAATGTTATGGACAAGTAGGGATTGATTTTGTCGCTGGGCCAAGTGAAGTTCTTATAATAGCGGATGAAACTTCAAATCCAGTTTATATTGCAGCTGATTTATTAGCACAATGTGAGCATGATTTAAATGCAAGAGGAATATTATTGACAAATAGCTTGGAAGTAGCACAAAAAGTTGAAAAAAATATAGAAAGTATGCTAAAAGATTTGCCAACAAAGGACATAGCATATAGTTCATGGGAAAATAATGGAGAGATAATATTGGTTGATGATATGGAAGAAGCCATTAAAATAAGTAATTTTTATGCACCAGAACATTTAGAAGTTGCAGTAAATGAGTATAATGATATTTGTGATAGATTAACTAACTATGGTTCTTTATTTATTGGAAATCTTTCTGCTGAGGTGTTTGGTGACTATGTTTCAGGTACCAATCATACATTACCAACACTTAAAGCATCAAGATATACTGGTGGTGTTTGGGTTGGAACTTTTATCAAAACTTGTACAAAGCAGATATTTAATGAAAAAGCTATACAATCATTAGCACCTGTAGCTGAAAAGCTGGCAAAAGAAGAGGGATTATATGCACATGCAAAGGCTGCTGAGGTTAGGTTTAAAAAGTAGTAAAAAATTTTATTTTGGCAGTCGAGTCTTAGTATTAGACTGAGATAAGGAAAACGCTGAGAACCTGAATAAATACTATATTTTGTGGGTCTCGGCGCTTCTTTTATATCTGTATATAATAGAATAATACTATCTGTGTGTTTAAATACTAACTTAATATTTCTTTTCTAAATAATGTTTATGAAATAGTTAATATTTTTAGTTAATACTTGAAAAAAACTTTTGCTAACTGTGCAAATTCATCTGCATTTGTCAATATAGCAGGGTGTCCTCCCTGACTAAAAATGTAAATACTTGCTTTTGAAATAAAAGTTGCCATTTGCTTGTACTCTTCTTCAAGATTATGACGACACATTTCGTCTTCCTTACTTCCTGTAAATAAAATTGGCATTTCTAATTTACACAATTCTTTATGAAACAAAGGGCGTTTCTCGTTTGCACATTGCAATAGAGCTTTTGTATCAAGATTAACAACATTCTCCCAATCTTTTCCATGACACCATTCATAGAATTTTCGTGCTTGAATATCTTGCTTTGATTTTTCCCTTCCAGTGATTAGATTATCTATGAAGTTATCATTAAGAGTACGTCCATCAAAGCTATCTGCTATAATTGCTTCAACTAAATCGGGACGTTCTAATCCAGTATTAACAGCTGCCCATGCTCCTCCACTTGTTCCAATTAAGCCAACTTTACCACAATTCAAATGTTCAATCAGTGCTATTGTCTGTAAGGCTTCATCATGCCATATGTCAGGAGAAAATTGAGAAACTCTATCCGACTGTCCATTACCTAAAAAATCAATTAAGATACATCTAAAATTTTCTGCATATAATGGCACAAGTGCTTTAAACATATTAGAAGAACCAGTATTACCATGCAGGAAAATTATCGGTTTACCTTGTCCATATTCTTTATAAAAACAAGAATTACCTTGATACTGAAAATATGACATATATTTTCCTCCTTTTTATTTGTTAAGTTAATTATAACAATATAGGTATGAATGAAAAACCTCATGTTCTTTCTTAGAATAAAAATGTGCCACGCATAAAACGTGACACATTTCTAATTATAAATTTTGCTGTTTAAGTATTCTTTGTATGCTTTTCTCTGTCAAAAAGTATTTCTCTGATAACTGCTTGATACTCATTCCATTTTGGAAATTTATACAGATTTGAGAATTACGAGAAGCTAAGACTTGTTTGGTGTTTGTGTTTTCACCCCAATGCTTTTTGTGCTCTTGCTTTTTGGGAATATAAATCACTTTACCATCTATATATTCTTGCACTTGCTCAATCAGTTCTTTAGGCAGTAAGTCAATCGAATTTTGATAGCTCATTTTGCACCTCCTAAATAATTATTCTTTAGGATTAGCAAAGGCTACTGCCACTCACAATTAAAAATAAAATTTTTTATTATGTACAATAGCCTTTGCTATGCACAAGTTCCAATTCCCATAAACTAAATACTCCTTTCTGGTTTGAAAAATTCATCTGAACATTGATTTCGCTTTTAAGATAGAGTTCAATGACAAATTTACATTTTTATTATATATATTCAGATAGATAATTGCAACTGTCTTTGTATGAGGATATTTTATTATAGTCAATACTATAATATGTATTTATATCATCAAACTAATATGAACAGTTGAAAGGAATATGAACAATAAAACTTAGTCAGGAAGAATAATTATGAAGCAGACAATAGAGAAATTTGATTTTAAAGTTTTATTGAAAATTTATTGACAAATTTAACTTGTAAATATTATACTAAACTTAATAAATAAAGTTTATAAAGTAAGGTGTTGTCTATGAAAAATATAGTTGGAAAACCGCAAACGATAAAAAAAGTAAATGAAGATTTAATAAAAAACATTATAAAAAATGAAGGTCCTATAACAAAACCAGAAATTTCAAGCATTACTGAATTGAGTTTAGCTACAGTTAATAAGATTGTAGAGCAATTAGCTTTGAAAAATGAAGTTAAAGTAAGTGGACTAAGTGAATCTACTGGAGGAAGAAGAGCTCAATTATTTGAAATAAATGCAAACTTAGAACACATAATAGCTTTATATTATTATAGAAATTGTTGTATAGGGGTAGTTGCCAATTTATTAGGTGAAATAATTTATCAAGAAGAATTTAATATAAGAATGGATACGTATGAAAACGTTAACCAAGATACTTTTTTTGTTATAGATACTCTAATAAAAAAGGAAAAAGGAAACAATATAAGGGCTATTGGAATTGGTGTCCCAGGAGTTGTAAAAAAAGGTGTAGTTAAAAATATACCAACTATAAAAAGTTGGGAAGGTATAAATTTAGAAAATTTAATAAAGAGTAAATACAATACTAAAGTGTTTATAGAAAATGATACAAATATTACTACTATTGGGATTTATCAAAAACAGTATAAAGACAAATATAAAAATATGGCTCTTATGTATTTAGAAGATGGTATTGGTTCAGGTATAGTTATAAATGGTGAATTGTATTTAGGTTCTACAAATTTTGCTGGAGAATTAAGTTATCTAAATATAGAATTTGGTAAGTATAACTCTAACAACTTAAATCTTGAAGATTATATTATGAGTTTAAGAAAAAGATATTTAGAAAGTAAAGATAATAAATTTAAGAAAGAAATTTTATCTATAATATCAAACTTTATAAGGACTCTTGTATGTGTCCTAAATCCACAAGCTATGATTATACAGTGTAGTATATTAACCAAGAGTGACATGGAGTTTATAGAAAAAGATGTAAGCAATAATGTTGGAGAAGAAAATTTTCCTAAATTAATAAAAGTAGACTCATTGAGAGAAGGAAGTATAAATGGAGTAATTAGTATGTGTTTAAAAGAAACTGACTATCAATATTCCTTATCTAATAAAAAAGGAGGATATTAATGTGAAATATTTGGTTTCAATAGATGGAGGGGGAACAAAAACTAAATTTTGTGTAAGTGACTTAGATGGAAACATACTTAAAGAACATACCACTGGTTCAACTAATTATAAGTCAGTTGGAATTAAAAAAACATATGAAAATATTAATAATGGATTTAAAAAAATATTAAAAGATTTATATATCGATTATGACGATATTGAGTACACTGTATTTGGTATATCTGGTTGTGATTCTCCTAATGATTATAAGATTATAATGGATGAAATATTAAAAATTGGGATTAACAAAGAAAAAATATATCTGGCAAATGATGCAGTTTTAGCTTTTTATGCACAAGCTGATTCCCCTGGCTTAGTAATTGTGGCTGGGACAGGTTCAATTATACTGGGAATTAAAGAAGATGGAGAAATATATAGAGTTGGTGGATGGGGGTATAATTTTAGTGATTTGGGTTCTGGATATGATATAGGGAGAAAATTATTAAAGAAAGTATTGCTTTATTGTGATGAATGTCATGAGTATAGTGATTTATTTAGTTGTGTCTTGGACTTCTTTGGAGCAAATAGTTTTGAACAACTTGCATATATGATTACTGATATAAATGATAATGTTGAAATAGCAAACTTAGCTTCATTAGTGATTGATTGTGCCGAACAAGGTGATAAATTGGCTATTGAAATATTAAGAGAATCATCAACTGAACTATCTAAATTAGCTCAAGTAATATTGAGAAAAATATCTAATCCAATGAAAATGGATAAAAGCGAAATAAATATAGTTTTGTCTGGTGGTACATTAAATAAAACTGTATATGCTCAAATGTTAATGAATAATTTAAAAACAGAAAATACAGATAAAAATTTAAAATTTATATCTCAAGAAAATCAGCCAGTATATGGGGGGATAAGACTTGCTATGGCATTAGCTAATAGGAGGGTCAAGCATGGATAGAAAAAAGGTAATAGTACAAATTTTTACTGGAGGTTTTAAGGCTAAAGAAATAAAGTTTAATGATATAAAATGTAAACTACTAGAATTATTGGACTGTATTGATATAGAAAAGGTTATCATGGGATGGAGTGTAGATGAAGAATTATATGTAGAAACTAAAAAACTATTAAATAAATATAATGTTGAACTATATCTTTGGTTGCCATGTTTTTCTGAAATAGGATTACTTGAAAAAAGTAATTTACTAATTGATTATATGGGGAAGGAAGTCAAGGGCTATGCTTTACAAGAGGATGAAAATTTTGAGTTTTATTGCCCAAATAATAAGGAAAATATAAAAAATATAAAGAAAATATATAGTACTTATTTTAGTGATATTAAATTTGATGGAATTTTTTTAGATAAAATAAGGTATGGTTCTTTTTCGAATAAACTAAATGGTGTTTTTAATTGTTTTTGTAAAGATTGTTTAAATATATATAAAAAAAATAATATTGATAAAGAGTCGTTAATGAGAGAAATGAATAATGTGTCTAAGGGAGTTATAGATAATGAAGATACTCCATTTGGTATAACAGAATACATTAATGGAAAATACAAATTTAAAAATAAAATATGGGAAGATTTTTTTGAAACAAAAAATCAAAATATATACAAGGCATTATTAGAGATAAGTAGTTATTTTAAAAGTAAGGGATTGAAAATAGGTATAGATGCTTTTTCTCCTTTTATTTCTTACTTTACAGGTCAAGATTTAGAAAAATTACAAGAAGTAGCAGATTTTATAAAACCAATGATGTATAGAACTACAAAAGCTCCAGCTGGTTTACCATTTGAATTTGAAAGGTTTATTGATGAATCCATACATAAGAATAAAGAGATTGGAAAAAGAAATTTCTTAGATATTTTAGGAATTAAGGAGTATGAAGGAGATGTATATCCTATAGAATTTGTACTAGAGGAAATCGATTTTATGACAAGAAATCTTAATAAAGATATATATGTAGGAGTTGAAATAAATAAAAAGGAAATTATATCTCCTGTTACACCTAAGTACATAAGTGAAAATATTTCAAATATAAATAAGACAACAGTAAAAGGATATGTTTTATCTTGGGATTTGTTGTCAGCACCAAAAGAAAATATTGATGAAATTATAAAATGGTTTCGGAATTAGTGAGGTGATAAAGTGAGTAAGATATTGGAAATGCAACAAATATATAAAAGTTTTGGAAAGGTAGATGTTTTAAAAGGGATAAATTTTGAGTTAGAAAAGGGAGAAGTAAGAGCTCTTTTGGGAGCTAATGGAGCAGGAAAATCTACACTTATTAAAATTTTAGGAGGAGTTCATTCTCAAACTAAAGGTAAAGTAATTTTGACTGGTAATGAAATAATGTTTAAAAATCCACATCATTCTAAAGAAAATGGTATTAGTATAATTTATCAAGAATTAAGCTTGATACCAACGCTTACAGTACTTGAAAATATTTTTCTTGGTAGAGAAATTTTAAAAGGAAGTGTGTTTTTAAACAAGAAAGACATGCTTGAGGAATATATGAAAATTTGTGAGGATTTTGATTTTAATATAGACCCACATATAGTAGTTTCTAATTTAAGTGTAGCAAACCAACAAATGGTTGAGATAATGAAAGCTGTTTCATGTAATTCTGAAATTATCATAATGGATGAACCTACAACATCACTTACTAATAATGAAAAAGATGGGCTATTTAAAATAATAAGTAGACTAAAGTCTAAAGGTAAAACAATAGTCTATATTTCTCACATATTAGAGGAAGTTTTTAAAGTATGTGATAGTGCAAGTATAATGAAAAATGGAATTATGATTGGAACTTATGATGTAGAGGATTTAACTAAATTAAAGATAACTCAACTTATGACAGGAAATGATAATCACAAACTTATTGAGAAGAAGGATTATACATTTGCAAAATATGAAGAGCCACCAGTACTAGAAGTAAAGAATATAAGCTGGTCTAACAAAATAAAAAATGTTTCATTTAAAGTTTATAGAGGCGAAGTTGTAGGTCTTGCAGGTCTTGTAGGTTCAAGAAGAACTGAAATTATAAATTTGATATTTGGTATAGATAATAAAGATAGTGGAGATATTTTTATCAATGGTAAAAAAGTAGACATAACTTCTCCTAAGGTTGCTATAAAAAACAAAATAGGATTGATTCCTGAAGATAGAAAAAATCTAGGATTAATTTTAGAACAAGCTATATACACAAACTCATCATCAGTACAAATTGATAAATTCAAGAAATTTTTGTTTATAGATAGAAATAAAGAAATTGAGTTTTCTAAAAAAGGTGTTAAGGAATTAGGAATAAAAGTTAGTGATGTAAAGCAAGAAGTAAAAGAGCTTAGTGGTGGAAATCAACAAAAAGTAGTAGTTTCTAAGTGGTTAGAGAAAGATTTAGATTTAATAATATATGATGAGCCGACAAAGGGAATAGATATTGCTGCAAAAGAAGATATTTTCAATACAATCAAAGAATTTTCAAGTAAAGGAATAGGAGTAATATTTATATCTTCTGATTTAGAAGAAGTAATAAGAGTAAGTGATAGAATTTTAGTAACTAGAGAAGGTTCTATTGTAGATGATTTAAAAAATGAGAATATACAGGTTCAAGATATAATGAACAGTATATTTAATGTATAAAAAATGAAAATGGAGGACTGAGATGAAGAAAGCTTTTGAGAAGTTAAATTTAAGAGATTATGGAGTATTATTAGGTTTTTTAGCTTTATGTATAGCTATAAGTATTGCAACTCCATCATTTTTAGGTAAACAAAATATACTTAATCTTTTACGACAATCTTCTATAATTGGAATAATTTCAGCAGGTATGACTTTTGTTATAATATCTGGAAACTTTGATATATCAGTTGGAGCAGTAGCAGCTCTTGCAGGTGCTATAACAATGAAATTTGCGACTGGTGGAACTAATTTGTTTGCATCCATGTTCTTAGGTGTAGCGATTTGTGCAGTAATAGGATTAATCAATGGTATAGTAGTTGCAAAGATAAATGTACCATCATTAATAGCCACTATGGCTATGGTCACTATTGTAAGAGGATTGCTGTTGATGCTTACAGGAGGATATCCAATTACTGAAAATATACCAATACTTGATTACATTGGAAATGGATATTTGTTTAATATACCAATACCAGTAGTAATTTTCTTTATAGTGGTGTTAGCTTCGTTTATTGTACTTAATAAAACTAAGTTTGGTAGATATGTTTATTCTGTAGGAGGGAATCAAGAAGCAAGTAAACTTAATGGTATAAATGTAGATTCTCACAAAGTGAAAGTGTTTATTATTAATGCTGTACTTGCAGGAATAGCTGGAATCGTACTAACAGGAAGACTTGGGACTGCAACTGCGATTGCAGGTGAAGGATATGATATGGATGCAATTGCATCTGTAGTAATAGGAGGTACATCAGTGGCAGGAGGTTCTGGTTCTGTACTTAAAACTGTTATAGGAGTATTACTTATGAGTGTTATAAACAACAGTTTTAATCTTCTTGGAATAGATGTATATTTCCAGTACATATTTAAAGGATTAATAATTTTAGCAGCAGTTGGATTTGATTCTTATAGCAAGAAAAAACTTGCTTCAAGATAAAAAATAAGGGGGATTTTTTTATGAAAAAATTAATGAAACATTTAGCATTGTTGCTATCACTTGTTATGATATTTGGTTTAGTTGGTTGTTCAAATGGTGGTGACAAAGAAAAAAATGGAGAAAAGAAAATAGCAGTATTACTACCAGGTTCAACAGGTTACTTTGTAGCAACTAAACAAGGTATAGATGCAAAATCTAAAGAATTAGGTGTAAGCGTTGAATATGCAGATGCTCAATGGGATGCTAGTAAACAATTATCACAAGCTGAAGATTTTATGGCTAAAGGGGTAGACATGATTGCATTATGTGGAGTTGATTCTGCTGTAAGTGAGAGAATAGTTAAAGCTGCTAATGATTCAGACGTTCCTATAGTAGCATTTACAAATTCTATAGGAAGTAACCCAACTGGAGAATTTAAAGGTTTAGTTACATATATAGGGCAAAATGAGGAAGAAACAGGAGCATTAACTGGAAAAATTGCTAAAAACTTATTAGGAGAAACTGGTGGGAAAGCTGTATTAATAGAAGGAGTACCAGGAACTACTCCACAAGTATTAAGAAAAAAAGGTCTTGAAAAAGAATTAAAAGATAGTAATATAGAAATAGTTTATAATCAAACTTCAAATTGGGAGAAAGAGCAAGCTTTAAAGGTAACAGAAGATTTAATTCAAAAGAAAACTGATTTTAATGTTATAATATGTCAAGATGATAATTCTGCTACAGGTGCTGGTCAAGCTTTAAAAGATGCTGGTCTTAAGGATAAAGTTAAAGTCATAGGTTTGGGTGGAAGTAAAGATGGATTAAAAGCTATAACTGATGGGTTAATAGATGGTACAACTTATATGTCTGCTGTAGAAGAAGGTGGATTAGTCATAGAAAAGGCATCTAAATTCCTTAAAGGTGAAAAAATAGAACCTGTTACACAAATTAAACAAGTTGAAGTTAACAAAGATAATATTTCAGAGTTCAAGGGTGAATGGTAAATTGTCATAGATAATAAATAAGATTTTTAGAGTTACTTTAGAAACTATATAAAGTAACTCTTTTTTTAATTTAATTTAGTGATAAATTATTGAATAGTATTTCTAAACAAATAAAAAATTAATATAAACAAAGACTTAATTATACTAAATTATAAGTAAAACTAATATAAACTTATGGAAAAAAGGAAAACGTCTAAAGTATTGGAATTACTATAGTGTAGGTGTGGTATTAAAAAAACATAAAAAAACATAAAAAAATTGTTGAAAAAAATATAGAAATTTTGTATAATTAAAGATTTGAAAAGTGCGGTATACAAAGCCAATTCTTTTGTATATAATATATATAAATTCAGAAAAAGGAAGGGATATGTATGGCCAGGCGGTTATTTTTAGAAAGGATTGGACTTATATTTTTAGGTTCAGCAATATTAGCATTTGGAGTTTATAATTTTTATTATTTAAACAACATAACAGAAGGTGGAGTGTTAGGTATTTTACTACTGTTAAAAAATTTATTCAATATACAACCAGCAATAGCAAATGTTGTAATAGATGGTTTACTACTTTTAGTAGGATATAAATTTTTCGGTAAAAAATTCCTTATATATTCAATAGTAGCTTCTATAACTTTTTCAGTGTTATATGACTTATTTGAAGCTATAGGACCTCTAGTACCACAATCACAAAATATGCTTTTATCAACTATTTTGGCAGGTGTAACTGTTGGAACTGGTGTAGGTATAGTAGTAAAAGCAGGTTGTGCATCAGGAGGAGACGATGCTTTAGCATTAGTAATTTCTAAGACTACATCTTTGAACATAGGGCAAGTTTATTTAGCAACAGATGTTATTGTATTGTTGTTATCATTATTTTATCTATCAGCGTTTGATATCTTTTATTCTTTGATTGCTGTTACAATTAGTGGCAAGGTAATTGATTTTATTTATTATCATGGTAAAAGTTTGGATATGGATATAAGTAATGATATAGTTCCAGAATGTTAATATAAATTAAATAACTTTAGATTTTATTAGGGGTGGCAGATTTGCCACCTTTTTTGTGTCTAAATCTTTATAGAAAGTATAATCCCATCTAGGTTTTTGCAAATCTCAAATATAGAATTATGTTGGAATGACTGGGAATACGATTGCTAGATGTGCATTTTAAAAACCAAATTTTATATTTATGAAATACTAATCATTAATGGATGTTTCTTAATCCTATCTTTATACCTAAAATGATAAGATAAATGAAGTAGCAATACAAAGCTAAAATTTGTAAAAGAGATTAAATTAAATGGAGGAGCTAAAATGTTGGATATAGTTATGATAGCATTGTTATTCATAGGATTTGTTTCCATGAAGTTACTTGCTGATTGGTGTGGGAAACAAACTGAAAAAAAATAATGTAATGTATGGAGGGATTACCTATGTGGTTTCTGGCAGTTGTAATTATAATGTTAATAATATATTTGGTATATGCGCTTATTAATCCTGAAAAATTTTAAACAGTATAAGGCTAATAAGTAAGTTGAATTGGGGGGAACAATTTTTATGGTGCAGATAGTAATAGTGTTAGCGATTTTTATGATTTTAGTAATACCTATGGGCAAGTATTTATATCATATAGCTACTAATCAAAAAACATTTGGAGATAGACTATTTGATAAAGTGGACAATTTTATATATAAGGTATGTAGTATAGATAAGAAAAAAGAAATGAACTGGAAACAGTATGCATTAGCTTTATTATTTACAAATGCAGTTATGGTATTTATAGGATATATCATACTTAGGACTCAAAGTATGCATATTTTTAATCCAAGTGGAATTAAAAGTATGGAACAAGGACTATCATTTAATACAATAATAAGTTTTATGACAAATACAAATCTTCAACATTATTCAGGTGAATCAGGACTTTCATACTTTAGTCAGATGACAGTGATAATATATATGATGTTTACATCAGCTGCAACAGGATATGCGGCTGCTATGGCATTTGTAAGAGGTCTAGTCGGTAAAAAGAAAACATTGGGAAATTTTTATGTAGATTTAATTAGGATAACAACAAGAGTACTTTTACCAGGAGCTTTAATTATTGGGCTTATATTAGTTACACAAGGAGTACCACAAACTTTTGCTGGGACAGAAACAGTGACTACTATAGAAGGAAAGCTTCAAGATATAGCTAGAGGTCCTGTGGCAGCTCTTGAATCAATAAAACATTTAGGAACAAATGGTGGTGGATTCTTTGGTTCAAATTCATCACACCCATTTGAAAATCCAACAATAATATCAAATATAGTAGAAATATTATCTATGATGATATTACCAGGAGCTTGTGTTGTTGCATTCGGTCACATGATAAAGAATAAAAAACAAGGTTGGGTTGTGTTTGGCGCAATGTCAATCATATTTTTAATAGGTCTAGTAGTGTGCTTTAAAGCAGAAAGTGCAGGAAATCCTATTTTATCACAATTAGGGCTTAATCAAAGTATGGGAAGTATGGAAGGTAAGGAAGTTAGATTTGGTATAGCACAATCATCATTATTCACAACAGTGACTACTTCCTTTACGACAGGTACAGTTAATAATATGCATGATACACTGACTCCTTTAGGAGGATTAGTACCACTTTTAAATATGATGCTAAATGTAGTATTTGGTGGTAAAGGCGTAGGTCTGATGAATATGTTGATGTACGCTATAATAGCAGTATTCTTATGTGGATTAATGGTAGGAAGAACACCAGAGTTTTTAACTAAGAAAATCGAAGGAAAAGAAATGAAGCTTATTGCTTTACTTATTATATTACATCCACTTTTAATACTAATGTTCTCTGGTCTTTCAGTAGCAATACCAGCAGGACTTGAAGGGATTTCAAATCCTGGATTCCATGGATTATCACAGGTATTGTATGAGTTTGCATCTTCAGCAGCCAATAATGGTTCAGGATTTGAAGGTTTAGGAGATAACACTATGTTTTGGAATATAACAACAGGTATAGTTATGTTCTTTGGAAGATATGTGTCTATTATAGTACTACTAGCAATATCAAGTTTGTTAGCATCTAAAAAAGCTGTAAATGAAAGTATAGGAACACTTAGAACGGATAATTTTACATTTACAATAGTTTTAGTACTTGTTGTTTTAATTGTTGGTGCTTTAACATTTTTCCCAGCCTTAGCGCTTGGACCTATTTCGGAGCATCTAGTGTTGTGGCACTAAAAAATTGGGAGGGAGTAAAGTTTTATGGAAACTAAAAAAACAAAGTTTATTACAAAAGATATTTTCAAAACTTCCATTATAGAAGCTTTTAAAAAATTAAATCCTAAATATATGATGAAAAATCCAGTTATGTTTGTTGTAGAAATTGGATTTATAGTAACATTGATACTTACAATAGTACCTAGTTTGTTTGGTGATGAAGGCAATAACTTAAGAGCTTATAATGGGATTGTAACAATAATCTTATTTATAACAGTCCTTTTTGCAAATTTTGCTGAAGCTGTAGCTGAGGGAAGAGGTAAAGCTCAAGCAGATACACTTAAGAAAACTAGAAAAGATACAGTAGCAAGGGTTATAGATACGTTAGGAAATGAAAAAATGATAAGTGCAAGTGAGCTAAAACTTGGTGATATTGTTTTAGTAAATGCTGGAGAAGTTATTCCAAATGATGGAGAAGTTATAGAGGGCATAGCTTCTGTGGATGAGTCAGCAATAACTGGAGAATCTGCACCTGTCATGAGAGAATCAGGTGGAGATTTCGCATCTGTTACAGGTGGTACTACAGTTGTAAGTGACTGGTTAAAGATAAGAATAACAACAAAACCAGGAGAATCGTTCTTAGACAAAATGATAGCTCTTGTAGAAGGTGCTTCAAGACAAAAAACGCCAAATGAGATTGCTTTAAATACTTTGTTAGTAGGGTTAACACTTATATTTATGGTTGTTTTAATATCTCTTTATCCAATGGCAAACTATGCAGGTGTAAAGATTCCAATTTCTACTATGATAGCTCTTTTGGTATGTTTAATACCAACTACTATAGGTGGATTGTTGTCAGCTATTGGTATTGCAGGTATGGATAGAGTAACTAGATTTAATGTAATTGCAATGTCAGGAAAAGCAGTAGAAGCTTGTGGAGACGTTGATACTATGATTTTGGATAAGACAGGTACGATTACTTATGGGAATAGACTTGCATCAGAATTTATAGCAGTTGGAAATGCAGATTCAAAAGATTTAATAAATTATTCTGTTATGTGTTCATTAAAAGATGATACACCAGAAGGAAAATCTATAGTTGATTTAGGTATGAAATTAGGTTCAACAGGTAAGACAAAAGAGGCAGAGGAAGCTGAGTTTGTAGAATTTTCTGCACAAACTAGAATGAGTGGTATTAACTTAGCTGATGGTAGAGCTATAAGAAAAGGTGCTTATGATAGCATAATAAAAAGAGTAAAAGAATCTGGTGGTACAGTGCCAGAAGATTTAGAAGAAAATGTAAATCGAGTAGCTAAACTAGGAGGAACACCTTTAGTAGTGTGTGTAGATAATGAGATATATGGAATTATCTACTTAAAAGATACAGTAAAATCAGGGCTTGTAGAAAGATTTGCTAGACTTCGAGAGATAGGAATAAAGACAATAATGTGTACAGGGGATAATCCCTTGACAGCAGCTACAATTGCAAGAGAAGCTGGAGTAGATGGATTTATTGCAGAATGTAAACCAGAAGATAAAATAGATGCAATAAAAAAAGAACAATTAGAGGGTAAAATAGTTGCAATGACAGGTGATGGAACAAATGATGCTCCTGCACTTGCTCAGGCAGATGTAGGTCTTGCAATGAATAGTGGTACAACATCTGCAAAAGAAGCAGCAAATATGGTAGATTTAGATTCAGACCCAACTAAGATATTGGAAGTTGTTGAAATAGGAAAACAGCTTTTAATAACTCGTGGGGCTTTGACAACATTTAGTATAGCAAATGATGTTGCAAAATATTTTGCGATTATACCAGCTATATTTACTCTTGCAATACCTCAAATGGAGATATTAAATGTAATGAAACTTTCTACGTCATTTAGTGCGATATTATCAGCTTTAATATTTAATGCTATAATTATCCCATGTTTAATACCTCTTGCAATGAAGGGAGTAAAATATAGACCTATGAAATCACAAGCTATGTTAATGAGAAATATGCTTATATTTGGTCTTGGTGGAGTTATAGTACCATTTTTAGGAATAAAATTAATTGATTTATTGATTACACCTTTAGTAATGGTTCTTAATTTAGGTTAATAAATGGAGGATATAAAAATGAAAACATTAAAGCCAGCATTACTTGTAAGTATTGTATTGTTAGTTGTTTGTGGACTTGTATATCCACTTGTTTTGACAGGTGTAAGTCAAGTTGCATTTAAAGATAAAGCTAATGGAAGTATAATAGAAGTAAATGGTGTAAAAGTAGGTTCAGAACTTATTGGTCAAAGCTTTACAGATGCGAGATTCTTTAAGGGAAGAGTATCATCAGTAAACTATAATACTTATACAAAAGAAGATTTAGTACCAGATAAAGATGGAAACACATCTTATGGAGGTGTATCATCAGGGTCTTTTAATTATGGAGCTACAAATCCAGAACTTCATGATAGAGTACAAAAAGATATAGAAAAGTTTTTAAAGGATAATCCAACTGTCAAAAGAGAGGATATACCAACAGATTTACTTACAGCATCAGGTTCAGGACTTGACCCTAATATAAGTCCAGCCTCTGCAAAAATTCAGATACCAGCTATAGCAAAAACGTCTGGAATATCAGAAAGTAAATTACAAAAAATTGTAGATGATAATACTTCCAAAAAACTTTTTGGAGTTTTAGGTGAAGATAGAGTTAATGTACTAAAGGTTAATGTAGAGGTCGCAAAAATATTAGGTCTTATATAGTATTTTGTAGAATTTTAGTAACAAAATATTACTCAAGATTTAATTTAAAGGTTAAATTTTAAAGAGTGAAAATCAATAATGATTTTCACTTTTTTATTTGAATATTACTAATATTTGGAATAAAGTGATTGTAAGTATAAAATCCAAAAAAAGGTTGCATTATCAAAATGATAATACTATAATATATTTATCGTTATCAATTTGATAATAGATTTGGACATATAGGAGGAAATAGTATGTTATATAATAACGCATTAGAGTTGATAGGAAACACACCTGTAGTAAGGCTGAATAATTTAGGCTGTACTAATGGGTGTTCTAACATATATGTAAAATTAGAAAAAGTAAATCCAGCAGGAAGTATAAAAGATAGAGCTGTTTATGAAATGTTAGAGGGTTTAGAGCAAAGAGGAGAATTAAAAAAGGGAGATGTACTAGTTGAAGCAACTAGTGGAAATACTGGTATTGCATTATCTATGATAGGAAAATTAAAAGGATATGAAGTAGTAATCGTAATGCCCGAAACAATGAGCGTTGAGAGAAGAGATTTAATGAAGGCTTATGGAGCAAATTTGGTGCTTACAGATGGTAAAGCTGGAATGGCAGGTTCCATAGAAAAAGCAAATGAACTTTTAAAAGAAAATCCAAACTATAAAAGCTTAAAACAATTTGAAAATAAAGATAATCCAAATGCACATTATAAAACAACAGCAGTTGAAATTATGAATGATGTCAAAGATTTAGATATATTCGTATGTGGAGTTGGAACAGGTGGTACTTTAATAGGAACTGCAAGATATTTAAAAGAACAAAATCCAAATATAAGAGTAATTGCACTTGAACCAAAAAAATCTCCAGCTATATCAGAAAACAAGACTGGACCTCATAAAATACAAGGAATAGGTGCTAACTTTGTTCCTGAAAATTATGATTCTAGTGTAGTTGATGAAGTAATATTAGTAGATGATGAAGATGCATTTGATACAGTTAAATTACTTGCAGCAAAAGAGGGAATTTTAGTAGGGATATCTTCTGGAGCAAATATATTTGGTGCTATAGAGATGGCAAAAAAGTATCCAGATAAAAAGATAGTTACAGTAGCTCCAGATGGAGTTGATAAGTATATGTCTATGGGAATATTTTAATAATTTTATTTGAGGGAGTGAATACTTTGTTTAAGAAAATAAATAAAGATATTGAATATATAATGAAGAATGATCCAGCAGCTAGGTCTAAGATAGAAGTTTTTTTACTTTATCCATCAGTTCATGCAATGATAATGCATAGGATGGCTCATGCTCTTTATAAGAAGAAGAAGCTTTTTACAGCAAGATTAATATCCCAGATATCCAGATTTATGACTGGCATAGAAATACATCCTGGTGCTAAAATGGGGGAAGGTATATTGATAGACCATGGAATGGGTGTTGTAATTGGAGAGACAGCGGAAGTAGGTAATAGGGTGACAATATATCAAGGAGCTACTTTAGGAGCTACAGGAAAAGATACTGGAAAGAGACATCCAACTGTTGGTGATGATGTATTAATTGGTGCTGGAACAAAAATACTAGGACCTTTAAATATAGGTTCAAATTCAAAAATTGGTGCAAATTCTGTTGTCGTTAAGGATGTACCTAATGGTGCAACAGTTGTTGGTATACCAGCAAAAATAGTAAAAATAAGAAACCTAGAACCTGTAAAAAAGAATAAAAAAGAAGTGTCCTATGAGTATGATGAATTAGATAATGTATATTATATATAGGATTTATATAACTATAAAATAAACTTTATAAAAATTATTTTAAAAGGTATTTTTTTCAAATTTGAGGACATAATAAAAAAGAACTGAATGTTACAGTTTTGGTTCATCAATCTTTGATAAACAAGATTTTAAATTTGTAGCGTCTAGGAGGATTTTATTATGAAAGCAAATGTTAATCAAGATACTTGTATAGGTTGTGGATTATGTCCATCAATATGTCCAGAAGTATTTGATATGAAGGATGATGGGAAATCACATGTTATAGTTGATGAAGTACCAAGTGATGCTGAAGAATCAGCAGCAGAAGCTAGAGAAAGCTGTCCAGTTGATGCAATAGATGTGCATTAATAAAATAAATGCCTATAAAAATTGAATTTTCAATTTTTATAGGCATTTGTCTTTTATTCAGTTAGTATTTCAACACCTGTTTCTGTAACTAAAACCATACATTCCCATTGAGCAGATAATTTACCATCTTTTGTATAAATAGTCCAATTATTTTCTTCATCAACAAAAATTTCGTGAGTTCCTTCATTTACCATGGGTTCTATTGTGAATATCATCCCAGGAACCAATAGCATCTCAGTCCCTTTTTTAGATACATAACTTACAAAAGGGTCTTCATGAAAGCTTAATCCAACTCCATGACCACCTATTTCTCTAACAACAGAGTATCCATTTTTCTTTGCATAAGAGTTGATAGCATCACCTATATCTCCTAAAAATCCCCATGGTTTGGCAACTTCAAGACCTTTTTGGACACATTCCTTTGTAACTTGAACTAATTTTTTTGCATTTTCATTAACATTACCTATCATAAACATTCTTGAAGCATCTGAATAGTATCCATTAAAAATAGTAGAAACATCTACATTTATAATATCTCCATCTTTTAAGATAATGTCCTTACTTGGAATACCATGACAAACTTCATTATTTACTGATGTACATACACTTTTAGGAAATCCATTATAGTCTAGTGGAGCAGGGATAGCTCCATTTTGTAGTGTAAAGTCATGAACCAACTTATTTATATCTTCTGTAGACATTCCAATTTCGATTTTATCTGAAATATAATCCAAAATTTTTGTGTTTATTACAGCACTTTTTTTTATTTCCTCAATTTGACTTTCATTTTTTATAATATCATGAGTTGGTACAATATGACCTAACTTAGCAAATGAATCTATTTTATTATCCATATCCATATGACATTTTTTATATTTTTTAGTACTTCCACACCAACAGCTATCATTTCTATTTAACTTCATAACTTTTCATCCTTCTTTTATTATTTATTTAAATTATGGGTTACATAAACTATTTTAAAACATAACCATTATAAATATTATAACATAAATACTAAGAAATCCTTTATAGATAGTGATTTATTCAAAGTATAAATTATTATATGGTTATTGTTGATGAAAAGAGGATAGTTAAATGTATTATTGGATATTAGCGCACTTAATAGTTTAGTTCAAGTTTTTCAAGAAAATCATATGTTAGAGGACAATTTTCCTTTAAAGTATTTTTTGAATCTTCATCAAGATAATAATGTACAAATGATTCTGCAAAAAATTCTTCTATAAACTTGCTTATATATGCATGTGCAACTTGCTTAGGGTCATAAAGCTTATATCTTTCCTGAGCAAATACTTCCATAAATTCTTCAGAATTTGATTTTTTATTTAAAACATTTTTATCTATAGCATGTGCAGTTTCATGTAATTCTAAATTTTTTGATGAATGTACATTTGCATAGCTAGGATTACTATAACCTATTTTAGCCACTATAGAATTATTTCTATATATACCAGGTACATCTTTCCAAGTCTTGCCTGATCTTACCCAACATGGAGGTAATTGATATTTTAAATCACTAAATTCTGGTTCATCAGTTAGATTTGAATTTATTAATTTTATTTTTATATCCTTTTCTTTAAGTGTCTGTAAATATTTAATATTTATTTTTGCAAGTCTGTTTTTCATATTTTCAACTTCATCTTTATCATAATTCAAGTCATCAGGAAGTATAAGCATTTGTTCAATTATATCTATACTACTGTCTTTTATATTTTCAGATTCTTCATCAAATTTATATTGAAGAGTATTATTTTCATAGATAGTTATATTTGTATTATTTTCTATAGAATAAGAGTGAATATCCTCTAAATCTAAAATATTCATTTGTTGTAAAATATGTTTTGTTTCGCCACTCCACACTACTAAAGAAAGTGAATTAAAATTAATTAGTGGATTTTCTTTTGCTTTTATATCATTGCTTATATCTACATCAAATACATATTCAATTGAGTCTTCTATGTTAAGACTATCTGTATTCTTTTTAATATATAAATACGCTTGTTTTAAGTCTATATAAATCTCATCTAAAGATTCGTCATAAAATTCTGATAAATTATTAGTAAAGAGTTCTTCACTTAAAAGTTCATTTTTATCAGTTATACTTTCAATTAAAATATTAATTTCTTTTATCATATCGTAAATACTTATTTTTCTATTTGCTTTTTCACTAGATACATTGCATGGCGCAAGAGCAATGCAATAAAAATCTTTTTCTTTTTTATAAAAGGCTTTAAGTGATTTTGATAAAAGTGTAAAGTCTACACCTATCTGTAAGTTGACCTTAAGTGAGTCATTTTGTAATAATTCAGTATTATTTCTTTTAGCTGTATTTAAATTGTTTTCCATAATCATTGCCCCCTTTTTATTAGGGTATCATAATTTTTTTATATGTGTCAATTTGTTTTTTTGAAAATTATAATTTTTTTGAAAATTTTATTTTTTATAATTTGTGAATTTTTTATTATAGAAATAAATATGTTATTATTATGTCAAAATTTAGCATTAGATTCATGTAGAGTATGTTTTATACATATATTATAATTAATTCTTTGAAGATTGCATATTCAAAATACACACCATTTTTTTTAATTCTATAATATAATATTTATATATTTAATGTTAGGATGTGATTTAAGGTGTATTTTACATATATTATAAGATGTAAAGATGATTCTCTATACACTGGATATACCAGTAATATAGTTAGAAGAATGAATGAACATAAATTAGGAATTAATTCAAAATACACAAGAGCAAAGGGATTTGAAAAACTAGAAGTTTATTTTGTGACCAACACAAAAAGCAATGCTATGAAGTTAGAATACTATATAAAAAAATTAACTAGAAATAAAAAATTGTCTATAATAAAAAACCCAAGTATACTTATAAATTTAATTGATAATAAAGAAGATTATATTATTGGTAAGGAAATAGAACAATTAACATAAATATTTATAGTAACATTATAATGGGTGCATATGGTGTAAAAACTTGACAATAAATACTATTGTAATATAATGAAGTTATAAATATAGTAAATTAAAATAGCTAGGGGAGCCAAGAGCTGAGAGGTATACCGACCCTTACACCTGATCTGGATAATACCAGCGTAGGAAAGCTTAGTAAAAATTCAAGTATATATTATTTGTGATATATGCTATTTCTAAGCTATACCTATTGTAGGTATAGCTTTTTTAATTAAGTTATTTAAATTAAACTTTAGGAGGCAACAATGAGTAATTATAAAATACCAACACTTACAATAGCTGGATCTGATTCATCTGGAGGAGCTGGGATTCAGGCTGATTTGAAAACGTTTAGTGCAATTGGTACTTATGGTATGAGTGTAATAACAGCTATAACAGCACAGAATACTAAAGGAGTTTTTGCTGTAGAGGATTTAAATAAGAAAATAATAAAAAAACAAATAGAGGCAGTCTTTGAAGATATACCTCCAAGAGCTGTAAAAATAGGAATGGTTTCAAGTCCTGAGATTATACTTGAAATAGTTGAGAATCTAAAGAAATACAATCCAAAATATTTGGTTGTGGACCCAGTAATGATATCTAAAAGTGGATATTATCTATTAAAGCCAGAGGCAAAAGAAAACTTAATTAAGTATTTGATACCACTTGCATACATAATTACACCAAATATACCAGAGGCAGAAGAAATAACAGGAATAAAAATACATAATGTAGATGATATGAAGAGAGTAGGAGAAGAAATACTACAACTTGGACCTAAATTTGTACTTATGAAAGGAGGTCATTTAGATGGAGAAGCAGTGGATATTTTAGTTGGTAAAAATATATTTAAAGTTTATAAAAGTGAAAGAATTGATAAAAAAAATACACATGGAACAGGGTGCACATTATCTTCTGCAATAACATCTTATCTAGCATTAGGATATGAAATAACAGAAGCAGTAAATCTAAGTAAAATCTATATAACAGAAGCAATAAAAAGAAGTTTTGATATAGGTCATGGAGTAGGACCAGTACATCATTTTTATAAATTTGAGTAATAAAAAAATATTGGAGGTAGAATATGTATAATTTAATTAAAGATGTAAAAAAATTAAATCCATTGGTAATTCATTATACTAATAATGTAACTATAAATGATTGTGCTAATGTAACTTTAGCTGTAGGAGCAAGTCCTCTTATGAGTTTTTCATATGAGGAAGTAGAAGAAATGGTAAGTGTAGCAAACTCTGTAGTAATAAATATAGGAACTATGAACTCAAATATGTTGGATTTATTCCTATTAGCTGGAAAAGCAGCAAATAAGTACAATAAACCTGTTGTTTTGGACCCAGTTGGAGTATTTGCAAGCAAAGCGAGAGCAGAACTTACAAGTAGACTTTTAAATGAAGTCAAATTTAGTGTTGTTAAAGGGAATGTATCAGAAATAAAGTTTATAGGTGGCTTTAATGTAAGGGGTAAAGGTGTAGATTCATTTGATGAAGAAGAAGATTCTACTGAGATAATAAGAAAGATTGCTGAAAAGCTTGAATGTGTAGTTGTAGCAACTGGAAAAATAGATATAATAACTAATGGTAAAGGTACATATAAAATAAACAATGGAACTGATAAATTAAAAGGAATTACAGGAACTGGATGTATGACTGCTAGCTTGATTGCAAGTTTTATGGCTGTTACTGAGAATATATTAGAAGCAGCAACAATGGGTGTTCTTACAATGTCTTTAAGTGGGGAATTAGCTAATTTAAATAATCCACCAATAGGTACATTTAAAGAAAATCTTATGAATGCTATTTATCAAATGGATATAGATACTTTAAGTAAAAATTCTAATATTGAATTTTTAAATTAATAAAGAGTAAGGGAGACTTAAAATGATTGATAAAGAATCTTTAAAAAAATGTTTAAAGTTGTATTTAGTAACTGACTCTGAAATGCTTAAAGGTAGAGACTTTTATAAATGTCTTGAAGATGCAATATCTTCTGGAATAACAACTGTACAACTTAGAGAAAAAAATGCTTCTGGAAGAGAGTTTTTAAGAAAAGCTATGAAACTTAGAGAAATAACTAAAAGATATGGTGTTAAGTTTATAATAAATGATAGAGTGGATATAGCACTTATTTGTGATGCAGATGGAGTACATGTAGGACAGAGTGACATTGATGTTAGAGAGGTTAGAAAGCTTATAGGAAACAATAAAATTCTAGGAGTATCAGCAAGAACTTTAGAAGAAGCTATTTGTGCAAAAAATGATGGCGCAGACTATTTAGGTGTAGGGTCTATATTCACAACATCTACTAAATTAGATGCAAAATCAGCTTCGTTTGAAACTGTTAAAGAAATTAAAGAAAAAGTAGACATGCCATTTGTACTAATTGGAGGGATAAATTTAGACAATATAGATAAACTTAAATGTTTAGAAAGTGACGGGTATGCTATAATATCAGCTATATTAAAAGCTGAAGATATCTCTAAAGAAGTGGAAAAGTGGACATTAAAAATATAAAATTGGCTCTGGTAGTGAAAAAAATGGAAAAATTTGATATAATCTAAGAGTAAAATTTAAGCAATTATAAATGATAAACTTTTCTACATATACTTTTTAATCAAGATATATGTAGATTTGGTTAAAAAGGAGCTATAAATGATTAGGATATTGTTAGTGTGTGTTGGAGGCATGTCTTCTACCCTATTGGTAAATAAAATGGAGAAGGATGCAAAAAAAAGAAATATAGACTGTAAAATATGGGCAGTTGGAGAAGGAGATATAAAATCGGAGCTTGATAACTTTGATATTTTACTTCTTGGACCACAACTTAGATTTATGCTTGATGACGTAAAGTCTATAGTTGGAGATAGAGCTCCAGTATCTATAATAGATATGGTAAACTATGGCACTTGTAATGGTCATGCTGTGTTAAATTCGGTTTTAGAAATATTAAAATAAATAATAAAAATGGATTCTATATAATAGAGTCCATTTTTATTATTTGTTATTAATAGGCTTAAAATTTAGCTTACCATTTCTTTTTTTAATCTCCACATAGCAAGTGAAAAACTTGAACAGCACAATATTAAAAATAGTAGGATAACAGGCAGTATATCTCCAATAAGAATAGTCTCACCAAATATTAAGCTACGTAAAGCGTTAATAACATGGGTAAATGGATTGAGCATCACTGCTACTTTTAATCCTCCAGATAAACTTTCTATAGGGAAAAGAGCTGAACTTAAAAAGAAAATAGGAAGTACAATTGCAGTCATAATTGTTTCATAAACTATTTCATTTGGCAATAATAAACTTATAGAATAAGCTAGACTTGATAAAAAGAAGGCTGTCATAAATATCAGTACTATCATAAGTAGGATTCCACCAATGCCAGATTCTATCCTTACTGAGAAGAATATACTTACTATACACAAAATAGTTACTTCTATGAAAGAAACTAAGATAGCTTCTAATAATTGACCAAGGACGATTGAATACCTACTGATAGGTGCAATTAAGACTCTATAGAAACTTCCACTGTTCTTCATTATAAAGTTTATAATACCACCACTACTACAAGAAGAAAACACAACCAGTACAATGATACCTGGTAGTATAAAAGCAGTATAATTATTGATATTTATATTATTCATAGTTTGGTTTGCAATAGAACTATAAAGCACAAGCCAAAGAAAAGGTTGTAATATAGTAACTACAAATGAGATTGGATTTTTAAAACGCCACTTCATACTACGCCATAAGATATTTAACATTCCCATTCCTCCTTTAAGCTTTTTTTAGAACTTGTAAGTGCTAAAAATACATCTTCGAGACTTGGCTCTACAATTTCTATTGCATCAAATTCTATATCATGTTCTAAAAGCCATTTATTTATTAAAGTAAAAGCAGTTCTACTATCGTTTACACTTATAAAAATTGAATTTTCTCGTACGCTCATAAACTTTACTAAACCAGTACTTTTAATTGAATCTTTATATTTTTTTATATCTTCAGTATTATGGAAAGTTATACGTAGTATATTTTGTCTAATGTAACTACGTAAACTTGATGGTGTTCCTTGTGCTAAATCCTTTCCATTCTTCATAATACAAATATTATCACTCAATTGTTCAGCTTCTTCAAGATAATGAGTAGTTAGAAATATAGTTGTGCCGTACTCATCTCTAATTTTTAATAACATATCCCACATAGATTTTCTTGAATCGACATCCATACCAACAGTTGGTTCATCTAAAAATAGGATTTTAGGAGATGATACCATATTCATAGCTATGTCCAATCTACGTTTTACACCCCCTGAATATGATGAAGTAGGATATTTTAAGTAACTAGATAAGTCAAACTTATCAATTAAAGAGTCTATTCTTTGTTTTGCAATCTGTGGTTCTACTTTATACATTTTACTTTGAAATACCATATTTTCCATAAGGGATAAATGTTCATCAATAGAGATTTGCTGTGCTACACAAGCAATTTGAGTACGTATCCAAGAAGGATTATCTACTAAATCTTTTCCAAACATTGTTACATTTCCAGATGTAGGTTTGTAAAAGGTAGTCAAAATATTTATAAGAGAAGATTTACCAGCACCATTAGGACCAAGTAAAGAAAAAATTTCTCCAGCATTTACATTAAAGCTTAGACCATTTAAAGCTTTCACACCATTTTTATATTCTTTTACTAAATTGTCTATTTCAATCGCTAACATATATTATTCCTCCTCTTTAAGTGGAAATATTATCTCTGTAATATAGTTATCTGGGTTTCCTTTTATCAACATACCTGGTCCTTTAATAAATACTTCTCTCCAAGGAGTTTGTATTTTTATATTATTTTCATGAATATATTTAAATATCATTTCATACGTTTTTGGCAAATTACTATAAGAGCCTGTGTGAGTAAAAAATAAAGCTTTTGTTTTAGGAAATTCTTTTGTAGTTATACCCATACGATTTGGAGTTTCAGCAGTTGGAACACATAATTCCATTTCTGCAACACCAGTTTTTTGGTCAACATCATAGTAGCAAAAGAATGGTGCACCGTTAGACTTTCCTTTTATAGCTTTAAATACATTTGGAAAATACTTTGTTGCCTCAGTCATAGGTCCATTATAACGCATGGTAGCCACTGTGACTGATTCGATATTTTTGATTTCAATTTTGCAATTCATTTGTTTACCTCCTAATGTGTGTTCATATTCTTACTAGATTTTTAAGCATTAATACATATAAGATTTTGATTAGTTGAAAACATATAATCTTATCTCGTTTGCTTGTTTTCAAGTCTAACATAACATAAAATATATATCCTCTCATTTGATGCTCCATTTTGTAAAGTTATTATTTAAGCTTTACTTTAGATTTTTTAGCAAATTAAAATAAAGCAATTTATAAAATAAGTATTTACAAATTAAGTGTATTAATCGTATAATACACTTAATAGGATACTAGATAAAGTCTGAAATAAAGGCGTATTTTTTTAAAGTAAGTGTACTATCGTATTAATACACTAGAATAGGAGGAATCATGAATTTTGAATTAGATAATACAACTCCCATTTATTTGCAAATAGTAAAGTATATAAAGAGACAAATAGTAACAGGAGAGTTGAAACCAGGAGAGACAATACCATCAAGAAGAGAAATGGCACTTAATCTAAAAGTAAACTTAAATACAGTTCAAAGAGCATATAAGGAGATGGGTGATATGAATATAATAAATACTTTTAAAAATTATCAAAGCAGTGTAACAGTTGATGAAAATATATTAAAAAATTTAAAATTAGAGCTTATAAATGAATCACTATCTGTTTTTATAGAAGATATGAAAGCAATAAATGTTAGCAAAGAAGAAGTTTTAAAAATAATAGAAGATAAGTATTAGTTTTTTAACAAATAGAAAACTTAGTTTAGAAAGTTTATTTATAAGCATATTGGATGTGGAGGATAGTAAATATGATAGAAATAAAGAATGTCAGCAAAACATATAAAAGGATGCAAGGGCTTAAAATAAGAAAGATAGAAGCTTTAAAAAATGTAAGTTTTAATATAGAAAAGGGAAAAATAACTGCATTACTTGGTATAAATGGTGTTGGTAAATCAACTATGTTAAAAGCAATAGCAGGACTTATAAACATTGATAGTGGAGAAATTCGTATAGATGGAGAAAAAATAAATGAAAAGGTATACAATAAATTGGCTTTTGTTCCAGATGTACAATCTCACTTTAGCAATACAACAATAAAAGAAACATTTGAATTTATGGAAATTTTTTATTCAAAGTGGAATAAAGAAAAATCAAAAGAAATGATGGACATATTTAAATTGGATGAAGATGAAATAATTGATAACTTGTCAAAAGGAAACATTGCAAGAGTAAAATTAATACTTGGATTTTGCCAAGACCCAGAGTACATACTTCTTGATGAACCATTTACAGGAATTGATTTGTTTAAGAGGGAAGAGTTTATAGGAGTAATAGCGCAATATATGGAGGAAAATCAAGCCATTATCATAACTACTCATGAGATAGTAGAGATAGAAAGTTTAGTTGATGAGGTTGTAATTCTTGATGAAGGACAGATTATAACTTCATTTAATGCAGAAGAATTAAGAGAAAGAGAAGGTAAATCTATATTAGATAAGATGAGGGAGGTATATAAGAATGAATAAACTTCTATATCTAATAAATGTAGATTTGAGAAGAAGCAATAAGTTTTATATAGCTTATATATCATTTTTTTCATTAATTACACTTAGTTTAAATTTATTCGAAATTAATAAATTTAAAAATTCTAAATTTATTATGAACTTAGCAATAGAAGATTTTGGAGGTATATTTTATGGACTAGGGATACTTAGTAATCTTGGTTTTATCCAAAGTATATTGTTCTTTGGGATATTGGGACTTTTTATATACTATATTTTTATGTGGAAAAGAGAGTTCTTTTCAAATAATCAAAGTATTTATACACTTATGATGTTACCTCAAAATAAGTTTAAGATTTGTATATCTAAATCAATAGCCTTGATAACAATGATATATGGTTTTTTGATAAGTCAGACAGCAACATTATTTATATGTAAATATATATTTAATTTCATTTTTAGAAATATGCCTATAATCAATATGAACTTTGCCAAAGATTTATATTATTTAAACTTGAAGAGTATACCAATTGATTTTATCTCTTTTATGGCTATTTATGTATTTTTACTACTTATAGCTATTTCTATTGTAAATTGCTGTATATTATTTATCTTTTCCTATATAAATAAATTTTATGTAATTTTAATCACTTTGCTGATTATAGCAGGCTTATATTTTTCAACAATATATATAAATATAATCACTTTATTTAGAAAATATTATAATCTTATAGGATTTCAATTTAACAATTTAGTAGCAGGGTTATTAAGTTTTTTAATTATAATGTTTATTCTAAATGGAATATCTTATTTGCTAATTAAAAAGAAAGTATCTCTTTAAGGAGGGGTGGTATGAAATTAAAATCTAAAATATCTATACTTATTATATTTTTGACTTTAGCAATATATTTTAGTATAGGTTTATTAAATAATGAAGATAATTTAAAGATAAAAACTATAAAAGGTGACTCTAATGAATTAGACCATATAAACATAAATTTTGGATATGCTTTGAATGGATATATAAATTCATATTATACAATAAATGGAAGTAACAAAACCAAAAAGACTGAATTAATAAAACTACAAAAGGATAGTAAGAACACAAATAATTTAATTGATGTATCTAGTGGTTCAGATTTAATTGCTCATGTTGGATTTGAAATGAATGAGGAGTCAAAAGATATAAACTTTGTGATAGATGAGAAAAAAGAAGATTTAGAAAAAGGTGTATTTCCATCAGAAGGTAGTGATAAAGAAATTGAATATGAAAAATTAGATATGAATAATTTTACAAGGACAAGATATAAAGTAGATAAAAGTACAGATGATTATTATGCAAAGATACTATCATCAAAAAGATATAAAAAATACTTATATGTATCTGTACTTTATGCTACAAGTGATTCATCAGAAAATAACAAAGAATATTCAAGTACTATAGATATAATAAAAATTAATCCAGAAAATAAAAAAATCAAGACTATAAAAAGTATAAATTTAAGTAATTATTTTTCCGAAAAATACCAAAACATAGAGAACATAGGTGTAAGTTATGCTAGCAAATATGAGGATAAGATGTATATTTTAGTAAATGTACTAAATACAAACATAGGTGATAATAGTAATTCTAAATTTCATTTACTTGAGTATAATCTTGAAGAAAATAAGGAAAGCATAATGGAATTAAAAACTGATAGCAAAATGGCTTTAGCAAAAGCAAAGTTAGAAGCTAATAAATTATATATGGTAATGTCGAATGATTATGATAATAGTTCAATTACAGAGTTAAATTTACTTACCTATAATATATTAGATAAAAGCTTAGATGAAGATAAATATGTTTTAGATAATAGAGAAAAAAGAGGAATTAGAAGTATTGAAATTGATTCAAATAAAATCGTTGCATATACATCAAGGCTAAACTCTATATTATCTTGGGATGATAAATTTATGCTATATATAATAAATAAAAATTCTAAGGAAATTGTATATGAAGGAGAATTACAATTTAACAGTTCAAATAGTATGTTAGAATTTGAAATAAAGTAGGTGAGTTGATGAAAGATTTAATAAGATTATTCGAATTTGAATTAAAAAGAAATATAAAGAATTATATATTTATAATAATTTGTTGTTGTTCTTTTGTAATTTTAAACATAGTAAAAAATTTAAATGACTATAATTACATAATAGAAAATGCAGTTAAAAGTGAACAGTTAACAAAAATCGGAAATACGATAGAAACGGTAAATGTTACAGGTTTCTCAAGCTTTAGAAATATAATGGGTTCTACAGAATCGTGGTTTATGTTTGGTATAATTGCATGTATTTGCTATGCTTTTTTTATTTGGTATAGAGACTTTAATGGTAGAAGTAAATCTATATATACACTTATAATGCTACCTAAAAATAGAATCAATATTTATATATCTAAATTATTAAATATATTATTTCTAGTGTATAGCTATACAGTAGTACTTACAATATCTTTGTTTATTGCAAGTAAGTTGTTGCCTAGACATATGCTTGGTAATGTCACAAACTATGGTTTTGTACAAGAAACAATATATGAGTTAAAAATGTTACTTCCATATAGCTTTGAAATACTATTTGTAGAGTATATATTTTTATTGATAGGATTTGTATCTGTAGTATTTACATCAATTCTTATAAATAAATCTATTTATAAAGTAAGCACTTTAATAAGTTTTCTATTTTTAGTTATAGAAATTTTAGTGTTTATAATTTCTATAGAATTTATTATACCCTACGAATACAGTGATGTATTCACTGTTCTATATTCAAGTATAAACATATTTGTATGTAGTCTTATATCTAATAAACTTTTGAAGCAAAAGATTGACTTTTAGGAGGGATATTATGAAAGCAAAAAATATAGGAAAATATACAATATGTTTTACAATAGTATGTTTTTTAATGATTACTATGACCTTAATATTGAGTTATTTTAATAAGGATAAACTATCTGTAAAAACTTTAAAAGGCAATGTAAAAGATATAGGGAGAGTAAGTGTAGTATATACACCTAATATAAGCAAATTTTCTTATGAGGAGGTAATTATAAGTAAAAATGGAGTAAGAAATAATACAAACCCAAAATCAAGAATTAGAAATGATTATTTAAATATTGACAAAAAATACAGTGACTTTGTTAATGATAAAGGAAAAGAATTTATATATAAAGATGATTTGAATATAGGAGAAGCGTATACCTCTGTTAAGTCTGATTTAGTACAAGGAATGAATGCTTTAAATGATTGTATAAAGGTTTCAAATAAAAATTTAAAAAGTGGGGTAGAAGAAAATTTTGATATTAATTTAAATAAGTCTGATTTTAAAGAAAATAGTTGGAAAACCTTATTTAACAAAATATATAAAGGTAATTTATATATGGTAATTAGTGAAACTAATATTTCAGGTTCTAAAGTCAATAATATTTGTATATTAAAGATAGATATAAAAAATAAGTCTTATAAATTATTAAATAGATTTAATTTAGGATTACAGAATGGAGAACAACAAAATATCAATGAAATTAAATTTTCTATTGGAAGTAAATTATACTTAGAAATAGTAAATAATAAAAGTAAAAATGGATATATTGAAGGACATGATAGTTACTCTAACTTTATTATATATGATATAGAAGATAACACTTTTAATATAAGTAATAAATTTATGGATAATCTAAACAAAGAAAAGAATGCAAATCCAAAGGAGATTGGCTTATTAAGTAAAACTAAGCTAGATTATATGGTAAAAAATAATAAATTGAATCTTATAGTTACGGATATGAGTAATTCCATAACTAATCTTGTTTATGATATTAATTCTAATGAGATTAAATTAGAAGATTATGAGATACTTGATTTAAAAGTAGATTATAATGAAGCATCATCTGGAGTTAGGAAAGTTAAGCTACTGGATGATAAGATATATTCTATTTCAGGTATTAAGAACAGTATATCAGGAGAATTAAAAGGATTTAAAGGGATTGTTGATGTGGTCGGAACTAAGCCAGTAAAATTTCAAGTATTTGATATGAAACTTAAAAAGAATATTTATGAAGCTGAGCTAATAAATGGAGATATAAGTTTACAAGAAAAGTTATTTTTTGTTGCAAATTAAGTGTTAGAATTAATTTTAGAACTTTAAACTTTTATATGTATCACAGATAAGTATAAGTAAGGGAGTGTCTCAAAATAAACTTTTTAGCTCATGAGACACTTTTTTTATATGAAATCAAATATATTTTCATTGTTTAGATTTATTTTGATAATGAAAAAAAGATTATCTTTATTTTAAGAAAGACATTTATTTATAATTATATACAAAAATATTTTTTAATGTTTTTGTGTATAATTATAACAATTTAATTTACATTAATGCACTTAAATTTGAAATAGAATGCTTATAGTGGTAAAATTAATTATTAGAATATTAGAAATAATAAATAAATAATACATTGTACTTAAAAGGGGGAGAAGTTTAAGATGAACAAAAAATATATTAAAGCAGGGAATTTAATTGATGGAACCGGAAATAGTATTATGCAAAATAAGGGTATAATTATTGATGGAGATACTATAGTTGAAATTGAAGATATAAGAGATGATTTAAATGGATATGATGTGTACGATTACTTAGATAAAACTGTTATGCCAGGCATTATGAATTGTCATGTTCACTTGACAATGGAGCCAGTTGGAAATCCAAAGATATATTATGATAATGTATCAGATGTAGAGCTTGTAGTAAATACGATAAAACAACTTGATGCTTATTTGGATTCAGGAGTAACATATATTAGAAGCTTAGGTTGTCCCAAATATGTGGATGTACAACTTAAAAATCTTATAGACAAAGGGTCTATAGATGGTCCTGGTATAGTTACTTCAGGTCCAGTTATATGTATGACAGGAGGGCATGGATATTATTTTGGTATTGAAAGTGATGGAGTGGATGAATGTAGAAAATCAGCCAGAACAGTTTTAAAAAATGGAGTAGATTGTGTAAAGATAATGGCAACTGGAGGTGTAACAACTGATGGAGTTGAGCCAGGGTCACCACAATTAACTTTGGAGGAAATGAAGGCTGCTGTAGATGAAGCTATAAAAGCAGGTAAAATAACTGCCACACATGCACAAGGAAGAACTGGTATAAAAAATGCAGTGCTTGCAGGAATTACTTCTATAGAACATGGTGTTTATTTAGATGATGAAATAATTGATTTGATGCTTGAAAGAGGAACTTACTTAGTTCCAACTGTGGCTGCACCATATTTTATTCTAAATGCAGGAAAAGAAAGTGGAATAACTGAAGCTACTCTTAGAAAGTGTGAGATTGTTGCCATTCCACACAAAGAGTCATTCCTAAAAGCATATAAAAAAGGAATTAAAATTGCAGTTGGTTCTGATGCAGGAACTTCTTATAATGAACATGGAAAAACATATTATGAAATGAAACTAATGTCAGATTATGGTATGGATAATATGGATATAATAGTTGCTGCTACAAAAACAGCATCTGAACTTTTAAGAATTGATAAAAATTATGGAACTCTAGAAAAAGGAAAGAAAGCAGATGTTATAGTTGTAAATGGAAATCCAGTAGAGAATATAGACGTACTTGCAGATGTGTTAGCAGTATTTAAACTTGGTAAAAAAGTTAGATAAATAGTATAAAAATAAAAAAGAGTGTCTAAAGAAATTTTTAAATAATTATAGACACTCTTTTTTATTAGTAATAATTAAATCTTTTATACTTTAGAAAATAGATTCTATTTTATATTTAGATATAACTCTTTAAAATCATTCTTATGCAATATAATCTATAGAATCTACACATACAAAGTATATTCTTGAATCATTAGAATTTCCAAGTACTATAACATCATTTTTCTTACCTAGAACTTCAACACCAGTTAGAACCAAACTACCAGCTACTACAGTAACTTGATTATTTATATTTGACATATAAAGATTATCTAGGATACCTTTATTACAACAGCAATCATCACAATCGCAGTTACAATTACATTCTTTGTAATGTTTTTTATCAAGATAGTAACCTAAAGATGCTATGAAATCTTCATAATCTGCAGGTGTAATATCAAATGCAACAGCTTTAAGATTACACAATGATGCTAAATCTACGTTTGCTAATGGAGTAGATGCAGCAAGTATAAAATCAATTATAGCAGCAAGTATTGCATCTAATATAGCCCCAAGGTCTATCGTAGGAGGAATAACTGCATCAATAAGTGCAATTAATTCAGCTACTCCTGGTATAGTTCCTATAGTATTAATTAATCCCTCAAGAGTTAAAGGGACTGGAATAGGATAAGATACTCTACCAGCTATATCTATTAAATCACAGTTACAAGCAGAAAATCTTTCAAAAGTACCATCAAGTCCAGATAAATTATCTTTTGGAGGAGCTGAAAGATCTATACCTACCAAATTAGCACCTACTATAAAGAAATCTGAGATAAAAGCAAATTGATTAAAGTTTACAAAAGGTCTTAGAGCATCATATCTTAGAAGTTCTAAGGCCTCTCTCATACTTTTTTTACAACAACATTGTTTTATTTTAGGTTCTTTATATTTATTTGGATAATTATAGTATCTATCAGCTACTTGATAATTTTCATAGTATCTTTCATTTGTATTTGGATAATCTTCCTCATATTCTTGTGTAAATCTAAAGTCCTCTCTACATTTATTATTTTCCACTAAATACACTCCTTTTATATTTTAATTTAAATGTATAGATAATTAAGCTTATCTATATAGTAATATTATATTTATAATGTAAAAAAATGTTACAAAAGATATTATAAACGAATAAAAAATAATAATTTGTCAGATAAACTTGTAAATTTTTATGAATAATCCATTCTAAAACAAAAAACTGTGTATAAAAAAGGTTTATATGTTATATTTATATAAATATAACATATGAACGAGAAAGGAGTGGTTTGATAAATGATTGAGGTAGATAAATTGTGTAAGTCTTTTACAAGGGTTGTAAAAGATGATAAGAATAAAAGTTCAATAAGAAAGCTAAAGAAAGTAAAAACTAAAAAAGAAGAATTTTTTGCTGTAAATAATGTTTCATTTAAAGTTATGGAAGGTGAAATTGTTGGAATATTAGGTCCAAATGGTGCAGGAAAGACTACATTACTTAGAATGTTAGGTGGCATATTAACACCAACATCAGGAAGTATAAATATTTCTGGATATGATTATTCAATAGATAGAAATTCAGCAAAAAAAGAAATAGGTTATCTCTCTGGAAATACAAAACTATATGGAAGGCTTTCTCCGAGAGAACTTCTAACAACTTTTGCAAGTCTATATGAGATGTCAAAAGAAGATATAGAAGAATCAATTGAAAATATTGTAAAAATAATGGATATGAGTGAATTTATAGATAATAGAATTGAAAATCTATCAACTGGTCAGACTCAAAGAACATCTATAGCTCGTTGTTTAATACATTCTCCAAAAGTATATATTTTTGATGAGCCAACACTAGGTCTGGATGTTTTAAGTAGTGCATCTATTATAGATTTTATGAAGAATGAAAAACTAAGGGGAAAAACTGTTCTTTACTCAACTCATTATATGGAAGAAGCAGAAACTTTATGTGACAAGATTTTTATGATTCACAATGGGAAAATAATTGCATCAGGAACACCACAGAGTTTAAAAGAGGAATCTGGAGTAAATAATTTGAGAGATGTATTCATAAAACTTGCCAGAAAGGAGGACATTTAAATGAGAAGTAAGATTGTAAAATACATATTTAAAAAAGAAATGTTAGACATATTGAGAGATAAAAAGACTTTATTTATGATGATTGTTGTGCCACTTCTTTTATATCCTTTACTTATGTTATTAATGATTCAAGTAATGAATATGTCTGCAAGTAGTATGAATAGTAAGGACATTAATATAGCTTTTAATAATAAACCTAATAAGGTTTTAGTATCCATGATTGAAGATGATAATTTAGAAAAAGATACTAAAAATACTTCAAATGATAAAGGCAAAATAAGAGTGTTAGATGTAGATAACTATAAAAAGTCATTAGAAGAAAATAAAATTGATGCTTATATAAAGATGGAAGAAAAAAAATCATCTATAAATTATCAAATATATATAAATTCTTCTCAAGAAAATTCTTCTAATGCACTAAAAAGAATTGAAACTGTTTTGGATAAATATAAAAGATTTACCATAGAAAAAACTTTATCTGAAAAAGGATTAGATGTACAAGCTACTTTAGAACCAATAACATATAGCACTGTAGATGTTGCAAAGACGGAAGAAGTGGCAGGGTACTTTTTAGGTCAGATACTTCCATTTATATTAATAATAGGAGTTTTACTAGGTTCAATATATCCAGCAATAGATGTTATGGCTGGAGAAAAGGAAAGAGGTACATTAGAAACATTATTTACACTGCCAATATCAAACTTAGAACTGGTTATGGGAAAATATATGGCAGTTTCTCTTAGTGCAATAGTAACAGCAATTTTAAACATTTTATCTATGGGACTGACTATGGCATTTATTTTAGTTAGTGGAGGTATTAGTAGCCAATTTGGCTTTGGAAACTTTAATTATGGAGACTTAGTCTTACCAATTATAACTACTTTAATTTGCATATGTCTTTTTTCAATGGTAGTTTCAGCAATAAGTATGTGTGTATGTTCATTAGCAAAAAGTTTTAAAGATGCTCAAAACTACATAACACCTCTTATGTTAATTATTATGATACCATCATATGTTTCTATGATACCAAATATAGTATTAGATAGAGTAACAGCTGTAATACCTGTAGTAAATATATCTTTACTTATAAAAAGTGTATTATCTTTTAAAAGCGATTTAAATTTAATAGCCTTAGTTTTAGCATCAAATGTAGCCTTTGTTATATTGGCAATCATACTACTGTCTAAGATGTTCAATTCTGAGGAAATACTTTTTGGTAATAGTAAGAGTTTTTCTTTCTTAGAGAAAAGAAGTAATATAAAAAAAGGGTCTATACCAACTGTAAGTGATGGTGTTATTTTATATGCAGTAGGATTAGTTCTATTGATTTATGTTGGTTCTTTAGTTCAAATTAAATTTGGTATGGCAGGTATTATAATGACACAATTCATGATAATTTCTTTACCGTTATTATTTGCATACTATATTAAAGCTGATTTTAAAGAGGTATTTAGCTTGAAAGTTCCCAAATTAAAGCATGTGTTTGGGAGCATTGTTCTTTGGATTGGTGGATACATACTTATTATGATTATAACACAGCTAATTTTATTCTTATTTCCTCAAAATATGGAAGTTGCTGAAAGTTTAAATAAGGCTCTTTTTATCAAAGATAGTGTTTTACTGAATTTACTAGCAATAGCTTTATTACCAGCTATATGTGAAGAAATGTTTTTTAGGGGATTTATATTTTCTTCATTTAGTAAATCAAAAGATAAAAATAAGTCTATCAAGCTAGCTATAATATGCAGTGGGGTACTATTTGGTATTATGCATATGGATTTTATTAGAATAATTCCAACATCAATATTAGGTATTATATTTGCATATAGTGTGTATAAATCTGGTTCAATATTTGTATCAATGTTATTGCATTTTTTAAATAATAGTGTAGCAGTTGTGTTAAATCATTATACAACTGGAAATATAACCAACTTATATAAATTTGTTGAAGTTGATTTTTCGAACTTAAATGTACTTAAATTTGCCTTAATTCTTCTAATAAGTCTTATATTAATTATGTTAGGATTAAGAGTTTTAGATAGAAAGTCTTTAAGAAATTAAGTATAAAGTTATTATATAGATTAAAATATTAATAAGCACTAAAGTATATGGATATATCTTGTATATAAAAATACTTTAGTGCTATTTTATATATTTTAATTATATGAATTATTTATCGTTTCATTTATGTAATGAAAATGTTATATAAATGAAACAATAAATAATTTTTATTTTAGAAATTTATATTTAAATAATCAAGTTGAAAGTGAGATACTAAAAAAATTAATTTAGGAATTATTTGATTTATTCATTTATAAAAATTAATTACTGATTTGTCGAAACCATTGTAATAAGAAAAAAATGAAAAAATAAAGTGTGAATATGTTGCAAATACTGTATTTTAATAAAAAGTAGTCATTTCTTGTAAAATGGATAGTTTTGAAAAGAAAATATTAAAATTATAATATAAAAATAAAATTTTTCAGACAATTTAAACAAAAATAATCACCTTTTAATAAATAATTATATGCCAAAATAATCCAATTTATTTTCTATTATACCTATATGAAATATATAAATCAATAGTTAAGACAATGAATATACTACATTCTATAATTATAGTAGCAGAAAATTTTACAAAATTAAAGTAGATATAAACTATCCATTTTACAAGAAATGGAAACTTTTGAGATGTACTTATTTGCTAATAAAATAGAGGTGTTTTAATGGGAGGAAATTTTTATGAGGAATTTACAAAAAAAATTGATGTTTTTTTTATTTATTTGTATAATTTTACAAATTACATACACAACACCAGTCTATTCTTTATGCAAACTCTGTAAAAACAACTCCATAAATAATTTTGAGTCTATTGTGTCTAATAATCAGCTTATTAGCAAACATGCAATACAAATAATACTTATTATGGCTATAATATGTGTAATACTTATATTCTATATAATATATGATAAATTAAATTTTAAAATTAAATTGCAAAGGATAGCATATACAGATAATCTTACAGGAGCAAATACTATAGATAAATTTGTAATTGATGCTAACAAAATACTATGTAAAAATACTCAAGTAAAGTATGCTTTATTATATATAGATATTGATAAATTTAAATATATAAATGATTTATTTGGATATGAAGTTGGGAATGAAATTTTGCGTAATTTAACAAAGATTATTAAGAGGAATATATTTGAAGAGGAAATGTTTGCAAGAATATCTGCGGATAATTTTATTATAATTATGAAATATATAGAAGAAGAAGATATAACAAAGAGGTTAAAAACTATATTTGAAGAATTAGACTTGTTTAATAATAATCAAGAAGAAAAATATAAGTTAGTTTTAAGTTGTGGAATCTATTTTATACTTCCAGAAGATAGAGATATCAACTCAATCATAGATAGGGCTAATATACCTCATAAAATGGCAAAGGGAGGACATAAAAGTTCATATGCATTTTATGATAATAAGATTCATGACCAAGAGATAAAAGAAAAAGAGATGGAAAATACAATGTTTTCAAGTCTAGAAAATAAAGAATTTATTATATACTTACAACCTAAGATAGAACTTAATACAGGAGAGATACAAGGTTCAGAAGCACTTGTTAGGTGGAAACGTCCTGATAAAGGGCTAATACCTCCAAATGAATTTATCCCATTTTTTGAAAGAAACGGTTTTGTTATAAATTTAGATTTATATGTGCTTGAAGAAGTATGTATATACCTTAGAAAATGGATTGATGCAGGAATAAATCCAGTTACTGTTTCAGTTAATGTTTCAAGGATACATTTATATTGCAATAATTTTATAGAAACATACAAAAATATAATTGATAAATACAATATACCTGCAAAGTATATAGAACTTGAATTAACGGAGAGTATCATATTTGATAATTTTGATATTTTAATTGATATAATGAATAATTTAAAAAAAATAGGATTTTTAATATCTATGGATGATTTTGGCTCAGGGTACTCATCATTAAATATGTTAAAAGAAATTCCTATGGATATCTTAAAACTTGACCAAAAATTTATTATGGAAACTTATAATAGTAAAAGAAGCAAAATAATTGTTACTAAAGTAATAGAAATGGCAAAAGAGTTGGGTATGAAAGTCATATCAGAAGGAGTTGAGACAGAAGAACAGTTTAAACTTTTAAAAGAAGTAAAGTGTGATATGGCACAAGGATATTTGTTTGGAAAGCCAATGCCAATTGAAGAATTTGAACATTTAATTGTATCTAACTTGGTAAGAGGGTAATTAATCTGTAATATAAAGAATTTAATAAATTGTGTTAAAAATGGACTCTAATGTAGTGTTCATTTTTTTTGTAAAATTTTTTATACTTTTACTAAAAAGTAATTGACATATACTTTGTATTATTATATTATTGTATTAACAACTTAATACAATAATATAATAAGGAGGCATGAACATGGAATGGGAACTTGATAATAACAAACCTATATATATACAATTAGTAGAACATTTAAAGTTAAAAATAATTTCAGGGGAAATTAAAATAGGATCTAAATTAGAAACAGTGAGAGCACTAGCAGAAGATGCGGAAGTTAATCCAAATACAATGCAAAAGGCTCTAACAGAACTTGAAAGACAAGGTTTAGTTTATAGTCAGAGAACTAAAGGAAGATTTGTAACAGATGATAAGGAAAAAATAAAAGCTATGAAAGAGGAAATAGCTAATGTGGAGATAAATACATTAAAAGTAACCTTAGAAAAGCTTGGATATGATAGAGATGAAATGCTAAAACTTATTACAGAAAATCTGAAAGGAGAATTATAAAATGGATAAAAATATAAGCAATGTTTCTCAAGATGGAATAGTTGAATTTAAAGGTGTAAACAAGAGTTATGGAACTAAGAATGTTTTAAAAAATATTGATTTAAATATACCAAAGGGAAAAATAGTCGGGCTGTTAGGACCTAATGGAAGTGGCAAAAGTACAATGATTAAGCTAATGAATGGATTATTACAGCCTGATAATGGTGAAATTATGATAAATGGAATGAAACCATCCATAGATACTAAAAAAATAGTTTCATATTTACCAGAAAGAACTTATTTAAATGATTGGATGAAGGTATCAGATTTACTTAAGTTTTTCTATGATTTTTATAGTGATTTTGATGTTAGAAGAGCAAATGAGATGATTAAAAGCTTAGATATTGATGTAAATGAAAAGCTAAAGACAATGTCTAAAGGAACTAAAGAAAAAGTTCAACTTATTTTAGTAATGTCAAGAAATGCGAGCATATATATATTGGATGAACCTATAGGTGGTGTTGACCCAGCTGCAAGGTCATATATACTTAAGACTATATTAAAAAATTATTCTGAAGATAGTACTTTACTGATTGCTACCCACTTAATAAGTGAAATAGAAAACATATGTGATGAGATAATATTCATATCAAAAGGAGAAATAGTGTTACAAGGAGACGTTGAAGCAATAAGAGAAGAAAAAGGAAAATCTATAGATGCATTATTTAGGGAGGAATTTAAATGTTAGGTAAATTATTAAAATATGAGTTAAAAGCAAGTGGAAGAATATTTATACCGTTATATATAGCCATATTGATAGTAGCTGTATTTAATGGAATATTTATGAATACAAATATACTTCAGGTACAGGGAATAGGAATACTAGTATTAACAAGTCTTTTTATGGCATTAGGAGTTTTAACTATTGTAGTTACAATTCAAAGGTTTAGAAAAAATCTTTTGGGGGATGAAGGTTATTTAATGTTTACTCTTCCTGTTAGCACTAGTTCACTTATATTATCTAAATGTATAACAGCACTTATATACGCTGTACTTAGTTTTATAGTTGCAGTATTCACTTTTGGAGTTCTTATGCTTTTTGGTACTTCTGGAATTTTACTACCTGAAATTTTAGATTTGTTTAACACTAGTTTTAAATGGATTTCTGAAAACTTTTTAGATATTTTATTATTAGTAGTAGTAATGTTTATTTCGTATTCATCATTTATTTTGTTATTATATACATCAATCTCAATGGGACAATTGCCAAAATTCAATAAACATAGAAACATAGTGGCATTTGCTTCTTTTATAGCTATAAATATAGTAATATCAATTGTTGGAGATGCAGTTGGAAGCATCTTACCAAATGAAGATACAAATATGGTATATCATCTTTATCAGAGTCCTAGTTTTATGCTTGCAATACTTGGTAGTCTTGTAGTTGCAATAGCGTTATTTTTCGCTACAAAATTTATATTAGATAAAAAATTAAATTTAGAATAAATGTTTTTATATGGAGCTATCTTTTGAGTAATGTTAAAAGATAGCTCTTATTATTTATGTAGTTAATTCATGTATATAATATGAATAGTGTTTTATTTCTAGTTAAATATATACATATGTTGTATAATGATATTGCGTGTAAAAATTTGTAAGAATAACTATACACTTTATATAAGTTATATCAAGAAAATTTAAAAATATATGGATTTGAGGGAGAAGATATGAAAAGTTATACAAAGGCTAAGTGGAGTGTTTGGGGTATAATTACATTTTCATTTGTTTTAGTATTATTTTTAAGGATGTCAACTGCTGTTGTTTCAGACAATTTAGCAAATGAGTTAGGTTTTAATTCTATACAAATTTCAAATATAGCATCCTTTTGCCTATATGCATATGCATTTATGCAAATACCTGCAGGAATTTTGATTGATAAATATGGAGCAAGAAAAATTAGCAGTCTTGGAATAATAATGGCAAGTTTAGGGTCAATTTTATTTGGTTTGATTCAAAGTATAGAATTAGCATATATTTCTCGTGTAATTGTAGGGGCAGGAACATCAGTAATATTACTTTGTATTTTAAAAATTCAAGGGAGATGGTTTAATAAGTCAGAATTTGCTTCTGCAACAGCTAAATTTTCATTTGTAGGAAATTTAGGTGGAGTTCTTGCTACTTTTCCACTTGTGTTTTTGTCTGAACTTGTTGGTTGGAGAAATTCATTTTTATTAATCGGTATAATTGGTGTTGTAATTGGATGTTTTATGTATATTATTGTTAGAGATACACCAAAAGAGTATGGATTCAATGTAGATACTGAACCCTATGAAAAGTCAGAGAAGGTTAATATTGTTGATGGTATTAAGTCTGTTATAAAGAACAAATCAACATGGTATAATTCAATGATAATGTTCTCTTTTGTTGGTCTTACAAGTGCATTTATAAGCTTATGGGGAGTAAGATACATAATGGACGTTTATGGTGTGAGTAAGAGTTTTTCTGCGTTTATAGTATCATTTTTTACATATGGATTTATATTTGGTTCAATAATTATGGATTTTGTATTTGCTAAAATAAGGTCTAGCAAATTTAATATAATAAAATTTGGAGCAATGATAGATTTGTTTATATGGATTGTAATTGTAGTTGTATACCAGGTAAAACCACCAATTATAGTTTTACCAATATCATTCTTTATTATGGGATGTATAGTTATGTCACATCTACAGGTTTTTAATGATGCCAAGTATAAAAATAAAGAAATTTATTCTGGACTGGCAACTAGTGTTATTAATACTTTTGAATTTATAGGAAGTGGAATTATTAATTTGATTATAGCTATCTCTTTACAAGTAAATTCATATAATATAGTTGATGGATATAAAAAAGGTTTTGTAGTATTTATAGTATTAAGTATTATAACTATAGTATCATCTCATATAGGGGTAAAAAATGATGATTTTAAGGCTATATAGTGTTTTATTAATAGTTTAATTTAGTATTATATTTTGCATATATATAACAAATAGTTTGCATTTTCCTAATATGTATAATTGGAATATAAATCTTGTTTACTATGTACAAATGGTATTGTATTATATTAAATAGAAAATAAGAACTTTAAACTATAATATTGGTTCTAAAATATAAGGTAAGGAGTTTTTTATGGATACGACGAAAATAGATGATATAAGCAAGTTAGATTTAAATAATTTAGATATTAATAAGATGGATATGGGAGGTATAATGGAAAGTCTGCTAGAATGGGCTACTACAAGCGGAGTAAAACTTATAATAGGCATACTTATACTTTCTATTGGATTTAAAATAATAAAAAAATTTGTAAACCATGTTATGTTATTACTTAGTAAAAGAGATATTGATTTAACTTTAAGAAAGTTTTTAAAGTCTCTTCTTTTGAGTGTACTTAAAGTTGCCGTTATAATCATTGTTCTGGAATATTGGGGAATGAGTTTGTCCAGTTTTGCTGCTGTGATAGCATCAGCAGGGGTAGCAATAGGTTTGGCTTTACAAGGTAGTCTATCAAATTTTGCTGGAGGATTTATTATACTATTGATTAGACCTTTTAAAGTAGGAGATTACGTAGAAGCAGCAGGTCATGGAGGAACGGTTGAACAAATAGGTCTTTTTTATACACAATTGGTTACTCCAGATAATAAACAGATACTTATACCTAATGGTTCTGTATCAAATGATAGTCTAATAAACTATTCAGCAAAGAATACTAGACGAGTTGATTTGACTTTTAGTGTAGGGTATGAAGATGATATACTACATGTTAGAAGAGTACTTAAAGATATTGTTAATAATCATAAATTAATAATAAATGAACCAGAACCATTTATAGGAGTAGTAGAACATGGAGATAATGCTATTAAATTTGCAACTAGAGTTTGGTGCAAGACAGAAGATTATTGGACAATTTATCTTGATTTACTAGAAGAGGTTAAAGTTAGGTTTGACGAAGAAGGAATTACGATTCCATATCCTAAAATGGATTTAACGGTAAAAGAATTAAACAAAATTTAATTTTTTAATATAGTGTTTAAATTTAAGAATATCATATAGATATACTTATAAGGTTTGTAAAAAATTAATAAGTACTGTTATTTTGTAAGTAAAAATATAAAAAAATGGGAGTGTCTCAAAATGAACTTTTTAGTTCATGAGGCACTCTTTTTGTACGAAATAAAATATATTTTTATTATTTCAACAATGAAAAAGAGGCTTGTTTCCATTTTGAGACAGTATAATTTTTATGTAACTTTAATTTTAGTAAATATAAAGTTTTAAAATTGATAAAATAGGAGGAATTTTTAATATAAAAGGGTAAATAAAGGGTTTAGAGGGCATAATATAGAATAAATTAATATATTTAAGGAGGGTTTTTATGTGTAAAAAAACGTATTTATTAGTGGTAAGTATGCTTATAGCGGGTTTATTAACTGCATGTAGTGGGAGTCCAACTAAGGATTCAGGACAAGCACAAGATAATACAAAAAAGGAGGCAAATGCATCAAATAACGCTTTAAAAGATGAAAAAAATAATGAAAATTTAATGGAACAAGATTTTAAAGTGCCATACACAGATGCAATAAACATATTTAAAGATAAATATAAGGATGCTGATATAGTAGATTTAAGTCTTGAGAGAGATTTAAATAAATTTGTTTATACTGTGGAAGGTGTAGATGATAATAATGAATATAAGATGAAAATTGATGCTAATACAAAAGATGTATTAGAAGATAAAACAGAAAAGTTGGATTCAGAAGATTTAAATGGAGTTGCTAGAAAAGAAAAATTAGATTTAAATGACATAATGACACCTCAACAAGCTATGGAAATTGCATTAAAAGAACAAAATGGAATAGTTAAAGAATGGAGTTTAGACAAAGATTTAGATGTTACTTTTTATAAAATAAGAATAGATAAAGATAAAAATGAATATGACATAAAAGTAGATTCTAAAAAGGGAACTGTATTGAAGGTAGAAAAAGAAGATTAGAAGATTTAAACTATCTTTAAAATAATTTCTTTTTTGAATAAATTTTGTTTAAAATATAACAAGCAGGGTATAAAGAGACTAAATAACTATTTTAGGAGGAGTACGGTATGTCATTGAAATCACTAAAAATAAAAGAAAATTTATATTGGGTAGGTTCGCTTGACCCTGATTTAAGAGTATTTGACATAATTATGTATACACCTTATGGAACTACTTATAATTCATATGTATTAAAAGGAACAGAAAAAACAGTTTTATTTGAGACAGTTAAAGATAAGCATTTTGACAATTATATTGAAAGATTAAATGATTTAAATATAGATTTTGAAAAAATAGACTATATTGTTGTAAGTCATACTGAACCAGACCATGCAGGAAGCGTTGAAAAGCTTTTGGATTTAGCTAAAAATGCAAAAGTAGTAGCTTCAGAAACAGCAATTAAATATCTTAAGGAAATCGTAAACAAAGACTTTGAATATGTTGCAGTTACAGATGGAGATACATTATCAATTGGGGACAAAACTTTAGAATTTTTCTCTGTACCTATGCTTCATTGGCCAGATACCATATACACATATATAAAAGAGGATAAAACTCTTGTAACATGTGATTCATTTGGTAGTCACTATAGTAATGATAAGATAGTAAATACACTTGATGAAAATGAAGAAAAGGATTACTTGGATGCTTTAAGATACTATTATGATTGTATAATGGGTCCATTTAAACCATCTATGGTAACTGCTATAGAAAAGATAAAAGATTTAGATATAGATACTGTATGTCCAGGTCATGGTCCAGTATTAACTGAAAATCCTAGAAAAATTATAGACCTTTATTACAACTGGAGTGTAAATGAACAAATAAAGTTAGAAAAAGAAGTTACAATTTGTTATGTTTCTGCACATGGATATACAAAGATTATGGCAGAAGCTATAAAAGCATATATTGAAAAAAATAGCAACTATAAAGTAAATTTATTTGATGTAATAGAGCATAAGCAAGAAGATATTTTGGCAAAAATAGCAGTATCACAAGGTGTATTATTTGGAACACCAACAATATTAGGAGATGCGTTAAAGCCTATATGGGATATATTAATATCGTTAAACCCAGTTCTTCATGGTGGAAAAGTTGCTTCAGTATTTGGTTCATATGGATGGAGTGGAGAAGGTATAGAAAATGCTATGGAGAGAATAAGTCAGCTTAGAATGACAGCAGTAAAACCTTTTGCTGTTAACTTTAAACCATCAAATGAAGAGATTGATAAATTACATTCTTATACAGGTAAATTCCTAGATAAGTTAAATTCTACTTTTGGAAGTAAAAAGAAAACTAAGAAATTTAAATGTGTAATTTGTAATGAAGTTTTTGAAAGTGATAGTGCTCCTAGTGTATGCCCTGTATGTGGAGCTAAGGAAGACCAATTTATAGAAGTTGAAGAAGATGAAGTTACTTTTAGAAAAGATACTGATGAATATTTCGTAATAATAGGAAATGGAGCAGCTGGTTTTTATGCAGCAGATGCTATAAGAAAAAGAAATAAAACTTGTAAGATAACTATGATTTCTAATGAAGATGAGTTGACTTACTATAGACCTGCACTTTCTGATGGTATAAATGAAGAACTTGGTTCAGATTTCTACATGGAAGATAAAGATTGGTATGATAAAAATAATATAGTAGTAATATTAGGAACGAATGTAGATAAATTAGATGAAGTGAATAAAACTATTATAGTGAATGATGGAGCTATTAAATTTGATAAGCTTGTAATAGCTACAGGAAGTAGAAACTTTATACCACCAATTAAGGGTCATGATTTAGAAAATGTGTTTACTCTTAGAAATATAAAAGATTTATATAGTGTAAAAGAAGCACTAGAAAAATCTAAGAAAGTTGTAGTGATTGGTGGCGGTTTATTGGGACTTGAAGCTGCATGGGAATTTAGACTAAAAGGATTAGAAGTAGTAGTAGTTGAAGCCATGGATAGCATACTATCAAAACAACTTGATAAAGAAGGTAGTAAAATATTAGAACAATGTGTAAGAGATACAGGAATAGATGTAAGATTGGGTGTAGCAGTTGATGGTATTGAAGGTGATGGAAAAGCTCAAAAAGTTGTATTTAAAGATGGAGATAGTGTTGACTGTGATATGGTAGTATTTTCAATTGGTGTAAGAGCAAACACTCAAATGGTTCAGGATACATCTGTAAAAATTGATAGAGGTATTGTTGTAGATAAGACATTACAGACAAATATTAAAGATATATATGCTTGTGGAGATGTTGCACAAGTGGGAAATATTAGTTTAGCAATATGGCCATCTTCAGTAGAAATGGGAAAAATAGCAGGGGCAAATGCAAGTGGAGATAATTTGACATTTGAAAGTGAAGTATATCCAGTTTCATTAGATGCAATGAATGTAAAAGTATTTAGTATTGGTAATATACAAAATTTTGATAAAGAAATTTCATCAAAAGATGAAGGTCAAAGAATATATAAAAAATTATTTATGAAAGATGGTTCATTAGTTGGAGCTATACTTATAAATGATTTAAGCTGTACTGTTAAATTGATAAGATTAATATCTGAAAAAGGTGATTTTGAGGATATTATGAAGGCTGATATACTATAATTTAAATACATTAAAATAAAAAGGAGTTGTCTCAAAATTGATTTTTTTCTAATCAAATTTTAAATTCAACTCCTTTTTTGAATTTTTATATAAAATAACATGGAAATTTTAGTAATGTCTGTGGTTACATACATAGGTTTAATTGTTTTTTATATGGATTGTCTCTGGTATAATAAATTGAATTGTGTTTGACTGATAGATATTTTTATTGAAAGTTAATACCTGTTATGCGATAATAAGGACGTGTTAGGGGAGTTTTTATAATAACAATTAATCTCAGTTTTTGTGTTCCAATAGTAGCATCAACACATTCTGATGTAGTAGTTCTTTTCTTATAAAAATTAGTTACAAATATGCTTGTAATTATTTGATATGTAAATTTACCAATATTATAAATGATGACCTCGATAATAAGGAGAGTGAAAAATAATCTATGAACGAAAATATTTTGATTGTGGATGATGAAAAAGAAATAGCAGATTTAATTGAAGTATATTTAAAAAATGAAGGTTTTACAGTATACAAGTTTTATACAGGTAAGGAAGCTCTAGAATGTATTGAATCTAAAGATTTGGATATGGCTATTTTAGATATTATGCTTCCTGATATTGATGGATTTCATATTTGCCAGAAAATTCGAGAAAAATACTATTATCCTATCATTATGTTAACAGCTAAAATTGAAGATATAGACAAGATAATGGGTTTAACCATAGGTGCTGATGATTATATAACAAAGCCATTTAACCCTTTGGAAGTTGTTGCAAGAGTAAAGACACAATTAAGAAGATATATGCGATATAATAATTCTTATGAACAACAGTCGATAATTGTTAATGAGTATGATATTAAAGGATTGATTATCAATAAAGAAACACATAAATGTAGTTTATTTGGGAAAGAAGTAGCATTAACACCGATTGAATTTTCTATTCTTTGGTATTTATGTGAACATCAAGGAAAAGTGGTTCCTTCTGAAGAATTGTTTGAAGCTGTATGGGGAGAAAAATATCTTGATAATAATAACACAGTTATGGCTCATATAGGGCGATTACGTGAAAAAATTCATGAACCTTCTAAAAACCCGAAATTTATAAAAACTGTATGGGGAGTAGGTTATACAATTGAAAAGTAAAAATATTAAAGTCAATCCTGACTTTACTCAAGTGAGAAATAAAATTTTTATGAGAACAGCTTTAATGGCATTTATAGCCATTATTTTCATATGGATTTTATATTCTTTTATATTGTATGGTAAGTTTTCTATCTGGATAGTATCATTCTTTGAAAATGCTTTTCGTATGGAATATAAAGCTGCATTGAATTTATATCAGCAGATTTTCCGTAATAGCATGGAGCTCTTCATGATACTAGCTATGGTGATTGTGTTTTTTATAATATTCCGTGTTTATTTAAATTGGTTTACAAAATATTTTAGTGAAATAAATCAAGGTATTGACTCTCTTATCAAAGAAGATGTTGGAGAAGTGGCTTTATCTCCAGAGTTATTGGCAATAGAAAAGAAAATAAACTCAATTAAACATATACTTGAACAACGTAAATTTGAGACACAAATGGCAGAACAACGTAAGAATGAACTTATTGTTTATCTTGCACATGATTTAAAAACACCACTTACATCAGTTATAGGGTATCTGACACTACTTCGAGATGAAAGTCAGATTTCTGAAGAACTGCGAAAAAAATATTTATCTATTTCGTTGGATAAGGCAGAGCGTCTTGAAGATTTAATTAATGAATTCTTTGAAATTACAAGGTTTAATTTATCAAATATATCACTTGAATACAGTACAGTAAGCTTAACTCGTATGCTTGAACAACTAACATATGAGTTTAAACCTACTTTGATGAGTAAGAATTTAAAATATACACTGAATGTTACACCAAATATGATGATAAGGTGTGATGTTAATAAAATGCAACGTGTATTTGATAACTTATTACGAAATGCTGTTTATTATAGTTTTGAAGATACTACTATTGAAATAACAGCTGTACAGGAGGATGATTATATAAAGCTTAAATTTATGAATCATAGCAATACGATTCCAGAGGAAAAACTTGAGCGTATTTTTGAACAATTTTACAGGTTGGATACATCTCGTAATTCAAACAGTGGTAGAGCTGGGTTGGGACTTGCTATAGCTAAAGAAATAGTGGAGCTTCATAACGGGACAATAACAGCTCATAGCGAGAACAATATAATTACCTTTAAGGTTATTATTCCGATTGTATGAAATTTGTAAGAATTTAAGTATAAAAAAATAGGAAATTCTTTAGGATAAATAAATAAAGAGCACTCTTGTTATTGATATAATTACTGTATCAAAACAAGAGTGCTTTTATTTTGATACAGTAATTATATCAATAGAAAAATGTGAAAATATATTATGTGGAACAGATGCAATTGTAAGTGAAGGTTGATTGGATTTGAAATAGAAAAAGTATTTTAACATGTTTCTGTAGATTGTATAAAAATAAATAAATCAACAAAGGAGAATCAAAGATGAATAATAAAAAAATTGCAGTTATATTTGGTGGAAACTCAACAGAATATGATGTATCATTACAATCAGCTTTTGCAGTACTTGAGAATTTGAATACGGAAAAATATGATATTATACCAATTGGAATTACAAGGGAGGGTAATTGGTATCATTATATTGGAGATTATAATAATATCCAGAATAACACTTGGTTTGAAAGGGATACTGATATAATTCCAGTTATTGTTTCGCAGAACCGTGTCAAAAATGGTATTATTGAATTTTTAATTTCTGATGCTGTTTCTCAGAATCATATTCCAAATAGTGCTATTGAATCATGTGAAAATGATATTAAATACACTAAACTTGATTTTGTATTTCCTATATTGCATGGAAAAAATGGAGAAGATGGAACAGTGCAGGGGTTATTTGAATTGGCAGGTATACAGGTTATTGGATGTGGTACTCTTTCTTCAGCATTATGTATGGACAAAGACAAATCACATAAACTTGTTCATTCAGAAGGTATTAAAGTACCAAAATCAATATTACTAAAATACTCAGATAAATTTAATGTGGCTGAACTGTCAAAAGACTTAACTTATCCATTATTTATAAAACCTGTGCGTGCAGGTTCATCATTTGGTATTAGTAAAATTTATAAAAAAGAAGAGTTACAAGTAGCAGTAGACTTGGCTTTTGAACATGATAATGAAGTAATAATTGAGGAAAATATTGATGGTTTTGAGGTAGGGTGTGCAGTTTTAGGAAACGATGACTTACTTGTTGGAAGAGTAGATGAAATAGAATTGTCAAAAGGATTTTTTGATTATACAGAAAAATATACATTGAAAAGTTCAAAAATTCATATGCCAGCTAGAATTGATTTGGATTGTGAGAAAAGAATACAAGAGACAGCAAAAATTATTTATAGAACTCTTGGATGTTCTGGATTTGCTAGAGTGGATATGTTTTTAACTCCATCTGGTGAAATTATTTTTAATGAAGTCAATACAATTCCTGGCTTTACTTCTCATAGTCGTTATCCAAATATGATGAAAGGTATTGGACTGTCTTTTGAAGAAATATTGGACAAGATAATTGAGGTGTACATAAAATGATGAATAATATTTTATTAGATAAAAATAAAGAAGATAAAATGACAAATACTATCTTATTGACTAAAGATAAAGTTTATGATGGGAATCTAATTCTAGTAAATGCTTTTTTACCAGTTAAAACATCTGAAGATATAGATTTAATTCCTGTAGATACAAGGTTTCCAAGTATTCTTATGAAACGTGAAGCTACAAACATTTTACAAAATATTTTAAAAAGTATATGTGGAATAAATGAAATAGTACCTGTAAGTGGATATCGTACTGCAGAGGAACAACAAGATATATATTCAAGTTCTCTGCGTGACAATGGAAAAGACTTTACTAAAAAGTTTGTAGCACTTCCAAATCACAGTGAACATCAGACAGGGCTTGCTATTGATTTAGGGTTAAAGAAAGAAGTTATAGATTTTATCTGCCCTGAATTTCCTTATAATGGTATTTGTAATGAGTTTCGTAAGGCAGCACTACATTATGGTTTTATAGAGCGTTATCAGTGTAAAAAAGAAGAAATAACAGGAATATCTCAAGAACCATGGCATTTTCGTTATGTGGGATATCCGCATTCTGAGATTATCAATAAAATGAATCTCGCTCTTGAAGAATATATAGAATATATTAAGAGATTTTCGTATACAAATTGTTTAAAAATAGAAGATAAAGAAAAAATTATAGAAATCTTTTATGTACCTATTCATACTAAAGAAGAAGTGAGAATCTCTATACCTGAACAATGTGTATATCAAATATCGGGTAACAATAAGGATGGTTTTATTGTGACATTTTGGAGAAATAGAAAGGACTAAGAAATGGAGGAACAAGAATGATTAGGAATAAATCTTATGCAGGGCTTGATTATTTTAGGATTATAGCTGCATTACTTATAATTGCAATTCATACATCTCCATTATTATCATATAGTAAAATGGCTGACTTTGTGTTAACTAGTATAATTGCTCGTATTGCTGTGCCATTCTTTTTTATGCTATCAGGCTTTTTTCTAATTTCAACATATAATTATAATTGTAATAAACTGAAATCTTTTCTAAAAAATGTATTATTTATTTACGGGATAGCTATTGTAATTTATATTCCCTTAAATATTTACACTGGATATTTTTCCATGAATAATTTAGTGCCCAATATTATTAAGGACATTGTATTTGATGGGACTTTATATCATTTATGGTATCTTCCTGCATCAATTATTGGTGCAAGTATTGCATACTTTCTTGTAAAAAAACTAGGTTTAAAGTACTCACTAGTAATCACTATTGTTATTTATGTAATTGGTATGTTTGGTGATAGTTATTATGGTTTTTTAGAAAAAATACCACTATTAAAGAATTTATATGGGTATATTTTTGAAGTATCAGATTATACACGAAATGGTATATTTTTTGCACCTGTATTTTTCATACTTGGTGGAATAATATCTAATAAATCTAATTATATGTCAACTAAAAATAGCTTGATTGGATTTCTTATATCATTCTTACTTATGTTATGTGAGGGAATGTTTTTACATAAACTAGGGGTACAGCGTCATGATAGCATGTATATTATGTTATTGCCATGTATGTATTTCTTATTTACAGCCTTAACATTTTTGAAAGGTTCTCGAGCTAGGTTATTGCGAACATCATCATTAATTATTTATATTATACATCCTATGATGATTGTTGTTATTCGTATGTTTTCTAAAATATTCGGAATACAAACTGTCTTGGTTGACAATAGCCTTATTCATTATATAGTGGTAAGTATAGCATCTTTTATAGCTTCTATAATTATTATATTGATTCTTAAACCTATAAAAAAAGACTTGAAAGGAGAACATAAGGTAAATACCAATAGAGCTTGGATTGAAATTGATTTAAATAATTTGGAACATAATGTAAAGATGATACAAAAAGCTATGCCAGAAGATTGTGAATTGATGGCAGTTGTAAAAGCTAATGCCTATGGTCATAGTGCTTTTGAAGTAGCGACTTGTGCAAACCAAATAGGTGTAAAAGCATTTGCAGTAGCAACAATAGATGAGGGGATTGATTTACGTCGATATGGAATACTAGGAGAAATATTGATTCTTGGATATACTAACCCAATAAGGGCAAAGGAACTTCATAAATACAATCTTACACAGAGTGTTATTGACCTTAATCATGCTATCTCTTTAAACAAACAGAAATACAACATAAAATCACACATTAAAATTGATACAGGTATGCACAGACTGGGTTTTGATGTTAATGATGTGAGGTCAATTTTAAAGGCATTTAAATTAAAATACTTAGATATATGTGGCATATTTACACACTTGTGTGTTTCAGATAGTCTGAAAGATGAAGATGTAGACTTTACAAATAAACAAATTGAATGTTTTTATAAGTTAATTGATTTTCTGTTAAAAAAAGGTATAAAAATTCCTAAAGTACATATTCAAAGTAGTTATGGTTTTTTTAATTATCCCAATCTTAAGTGTAATTATGTAAGAATTGGAATTGCATTATACGGGATATTAAGTTCTCCAAATGATACGACTAAATTGCAACTTGATTTACGACCTGTTTTATCCTTAAAATCACAAGTAATTCTTATTAGAAAAATACAAAAAGATGATAGTTTTGGATATGGAAGAGTCTTTATTGCAAGCAGAGATAGCGTAATTGCTATATTATCTATTGGCTATGCCGATGGTATACCTAGAAATTTATCCTGTGGAAAAAGTTACGTAATAATAAATGGTTGTAGAGCAGCAATAGTGGGTCGAATTTGCATGGACCAACTTGCTGTTGATATTACAGATATACCTAATGTAGAAGTTGGTAATACGGCAATAATAATAGGAAGAGATAATTTATCTGAATTATCTGCTTCTGAAGTTGCAAATAACTCATGTAGTATATCAAATGAATTATTGAGCAGAGTAGGAAGGAGGTTAAATGTTATAAAGAAGTAACTCAATTAAATAGTAATATTTGTTGTACTGTGTAATTTATTTTACTCTGACTAGACATTTTTAGTAATATTATGTCTAATATATATTTTTTATAACTTACATGACAATTTAAGCTATAAAAAGGTGATGTTTCAGATTTTTATTTTGAAACATCACCTTTTTTGTTATAATATATAATAAAATAATTATACCTTAACTGTAAACTTATATAGATTATTTACTTTTTAATATTAGATTCATTTTTTGAGATTGGTATATAATAAACATATAGAGTATATAATAATAGTTAAAGTTAAAAAAGGGGAAAAGCAATATGCAGTATATACAAGAACTACTTGATTTGACTCAAAATTATTGGGTGTTAGCCACAATAATCGGCTTATTAAGTGCATTTATAGAAAGCTTTATACCAGCCTTACCACTTGTTGCTATAGTTACAGCAAATGCTGCAATACAAGGATTATTTATTGGATGTTTGTTATCATGGATTGGCTCAGGACTTGGGACAACTTCATTATTCTTATTAATAAGCAGATTTAATGATAGTAAGCTTTTTAATAAGTTGAGAAATAGTAAAACTGAAAAAGCAATAAGTTGGATGGATAAACAGGGATTTAAGTTATTATTTATAGCGTATGCCTGTCCATTTATGCCTGGTTGTTTAGTTACTATCGCATCAGCTTTTGGTAAAAAAGATTTAAAAGATTTTGTGCCAGCAATGTTGGCAGGAAAATTTGTAATGTTTATAGTTATAAGTTACGTGGCAAGTGATATAGAAGGTTTTATAACAAGTCCTTTAAAGATAGCATCATTTATATTATTGGTGTTTTTGTCATGGAAGATTGGAAATAGAGTAAATAAAAATCTTGAAAATCATAATTATGATTTCCATCATAAAAAACATCACAATGATAAAGATGATAAAATGATTTAGCTTGTACGAAATAAAACGTATCTTAAAATGATTTAGTACTAAATTATTTTAAGATACGTTTTATTTTTTGTATTAAGGTACAAAATTTTTAGTTCTTTTGTAAACTAAAATATATAAAACTTATTTATACTTAGTTCAAAATATTGTTATTTATTTTTTCTACAACTATAATAAAATATAAAATTGATATCCAATCAAAAAAATAACTATGAAATTTAATAGCTTAGATATGAATTTTTCTGTTTTTGAGTTAGTTTTTATAGGTAGTAAAGAAATGTTTATGGTAATGGGATAAAACAATTCAATACCTTCTTTAGTAATAAGGTCAAGACACAAGTGAGATAGATATCCTATTATAAACCCACTGGACAAACATGAGAAAACTATATTATTGTTAGTGAAGATTGTCAGAGATTTAAAAAAACTATAAATAAGTAATAAGGCAATTAGACTGTGAGTAAACCCTCTATGTCTAAACCTACTTCCAAATAATTTGTATATTAACATAAATTTTTTACTTATGTAAGAACCTCTCATATCTATATCTGGAAATAAAGAACCTAAATATGCAAAATAAATATAAATTATAATTAATACTATTTTATATGCAATATCGTATTTAACTAGGTATAGATTGTTTATAAAGGGGAGTATCAAAAGTGCGAATATATAACCTCCCCTTTCATGTGTTTCTTTTATCATATAAAAATCCTCCTGAATCGTCACTATAAACATTATATTGGTAAATTTAGACTATCTTTTATTATATTATATAGCAAACATAAGTTTTTTTCAAAAGGATTTTAATATTTAATTAATCTTGAGATTTTAAATTTTTGTAATTTTCTAAAGCACCATTCCAATTTACTACATTAAACCAGTTGTCAATGTATTCTTTTCTTCTATTTTGATATTTTAAATAGTAAGCATGCTCCCAAACATCAAGTCCTATTATAGGAGTTAGGTTTTTACTTACAGGGCTATCCTGATTTGGAGTAGTCATAATAGATAATTTCCCATCTTTAGTAGCTACAAGCCAAGCCCAACCAGAACCAAAGACATCTAAAGCAGATTTTTGGAACTCTTGCTTAAATTTTTCAAAAGAACCAAAGTCTCTATCAATAGCTTCTTTTAAAGATTCAGAAGGTATGGTTTTTTCTGGCGTCATTATATCAAAAAAGAATTTATGATTATAAGCTCCACCTGCATTATTTCTTACAGTTGTAGCAATATCTTTAGGTAAAGAATCTAAATTTTGCAATAATTCACATAAAGAATAATTATAAAGCTCAGGATATTTTTCAAGAGCAGCATTTAATTTATCAACATAAGCTTGATAATGCTTATCATGATGCAGTTTCATTGTTTCTTTATCTATATAAGGTTCAAGTGCATCATATGCATAAGGTAATGGTTTAACCTTAAATTTGTTATTTTCAGGTGTAAAAGCAAATGAAGTTATGCACTGTGAGATTATAAATAAAGACATAATAACTGGTATTAATATTTTTTTCTTCATAAAAATCACCTCCTAATATAGTATTTCTAGAAATAAAAAAAATATGAAATATTAACAGATAATTTATAAGAATTTAATAGCAATTTCATTTTAAATTGAATAAGTTTTAAAGCCAAAGACAAAACTATGAAATATAGAATAAGACTAAAGGACAGAAAGGAATTTTGATTATATGGACGGCAATATTTCAATTTATTATAAAGGTGATATATCTAAAAAAGAAGATATTAAATTTAAAATAAAAGAATCTGTAAATAATACAAGACTTTCTAGTAGAATAGAGTATAAGGATGAGGAAAAAACTTTTGATTTTGAAAGATTTAATGTAATTGATGCTATTTATGGAAATAAACCATTTGAAAAAGATGGAAAAGTTATTGTTTTTAATGGAAATATATATAACTATCATGAAATAAAAGAAGAATTAATTAAAAAAGGACACAATTTTACTACAAATGATGATATTGAAGTCTTATTAGCATCTTATATAGAATTTGGTAAGAATTGTGTACATAAGATTAAAGGAATGTTCAACTTTATAATCTATGATAGAGAAAATGAAAGTATATTTGGAGCAAGAGATTTATTTGGGATAAAACCACTTTATTATATAAATAAGGAAAATGCAATAATTTTTTCCTCAGAGTATAAGTTTTTACTTGAATATATGAAAAATTTAAATATAAATGAAAGAAGCTTACAAAGTTATTTTTCATTTCAATATGTACTTCCTGAAGATACTATGATACAAGGAATAAGGCTGATACCAGCAGGTCACTATTTTAGGGTAGAAAATGGTATACTATCTTTAAAGAGATATAATAAACTTGAGTTTAGAAGTAGTACAAAATTTTTTTATACTAAAAATCACTTAGGCAATAGAGATGTGAATGAGGATGATATAAGAAATATAGTAGTAGATTCAATAGTAACTCATATGGAAGAGGAGAAAGAAATTGGAACATTTTTGTCTGGTGGAATAGATTCATCTATTATAACTACTGTGGCTTCACAAATTAATCCAAATATAAAATCTTTTTCTGCAGGCTTTAGTGTCAAAGGATATAGTGAATTAGAAGTAGCAAAGAAAACAGCTGATAAGTTAGGTATAGAAAATATCCAGATTAATATAACACAAGATGAATATATAAAATCATTACCGAATGTAATTTATTCTTTGGATGACCCTATAGCAGACCCTTCAGAAGTAGGTCTTTATTTCTTAATTAAAGAGGCAGGTAAACATGTTAAAGTAGCATTGTCTGGAGAAGGAGCAGATGAATTATTTGGAGGATATAATATATATAAAGAGTATAGTACTATGAAATCAGTTGTCAATTCACCTACTTATATTAAAAGTATATTAGGAAGAGTTTCAGAACTTATGCCAAACATAAAAGGAAGAAATTATCTTTATAGAGCTACAACACCATTAGAAAAAAGATATATAGGAAATGCAAAAGTTTTTGAAAACAGCGAAGTAAAAAGATTCTTTTTTAAGTATAAGGAAAAGAATATATATGAATACCTGTTGTCTAATTTGTATAGAGATGCACAAAAAAATAATTACGATTATATAAGTAAAATGCAACATATAGATGTGAATACATGGCTTCAAGGCGATATACTTCAAAAAATTAGCAAACTTTCTACAGCTGAGCAGGTTGAACTTAGAGTACCATTTTTATATAAAGATGTATTTGATGTAGCAAAAAATTTAAGAATGGAGCAAAAAATAAATAAGAATAATACAAAAGTTTTACTTAGAGAGGCGTTTAGAGAAATAGTCCCAGAACATGTTGTTCAAAGGAAAAAATTAGGATTTCCAACTCCAATAAGAGTTTGGTTAAAAGATTCTCTAGGGGATATTGTAAAGGAAACTATTTATAATTCAAATGTAGATGAATTTATAGATAAAAAATATGCAATAAAACTTTTAGATACGCATCTTAAAGGTCATAGAGATAATTCGAGAAAAATATGGACTATATTTACATTTTGTCTATGGCATCAATTATTTATTGAGCATAAAAATGTCGAGTATTAATACTTTTTTCAATATTAATCAGAGGGCAAAAGCATGCAATGTTTTCACCCTCCTGATTATTATGGAATAGGATAAGTAGAACTTTGATTGATTAGTTTACTATCTCAATAAAATTATTGGCAAATATTTTGACAAGATTACTTTCAACAGCTAAATTTAAGTTTTGTCCATCATCATATCCAGCGGAAATCAATCCTAGTAAGTTTCCAAACATATCTAAAAGAGCTCCTCCTGAACTACCACTAGAGATTGGAGCTGTAAATTGTATCATTTGAACCGTTTCAAAATCACGAAAAGCTGAAATAATTCCATCTGAAACTGTATTAAAAAGACCTAAAGGGCTTCCAATTGCAACTATTTTTTGACCTCTCACAGGTTTTTTACTGACTTTAACAGGTATTGGCTTGCATTTTCTATCAACCTTTATCACAGCTAAATCATAATCTGAATGGTATTTTATAATTTGGTAAGATGTATAAACTTTATCATCATTTTCAAATCTAACTAAAAATGAATACCCATCATTGACTACGTGAAGATTCGTAAGTATATAACCTTCATTATTTATTACTACTCCAGAACCGCTCTTAAACGGTTTATTTTCGTTATTGCACACAACAATCATAACAACAGAAGCTGATAACTTTGCAAGGTCTTCATAAGAAAGTTCTACTTCCTCATCTTGTACAATTTTTTTAGATGTTAGATTTGTGTTATTAAGTGTATTTTTAGAGTTAGGTTTATTCGTAGTATGAGAAGTCTTATTGGTATTTTCACTGTAATTTATATTTGTAATATGCCTTTCAAAAGGTATTTCTAATATATTTGAAGTCTTCCTAGAAAGTTCAAATAGAGTAGAAAATTTTGAACATTCAGGATATAAATCAAGAATATCTTTATTTGGATTTATATATAAAATATCACACCCAAGTTGTGATAAAAAATATAAGAAAAAAAGTTCTTGCCTTTTAATATTTCCAAAGTATACTATCTTTGGTGAAATAGTAGTCTTCACCTTGTTATAAAATAATTTAGGTAGAAAATAGTCTATCCAACACAAAAGTTTAACTGCAAAGTTTTTGATGATAGAGGATGTACAATTTGGCATACTTGTGGAAAATAAATCTAAAGTATTTTTAAATGCAATCTTTTTAGTCCAATTTAAGGTGTCATTTTCTATTTTACATGGAAAGTCGATATTATATAAATCCCAACTGTTAAACTTAGAACTATCATAAATATTAAAAATTTTAAGCATCTTATCTGTTTGTTCTTTGTCAAAATTTATTTTTAGATTGTTTAATCTAATATAGGGAATTGTAGGATTATTAAAAAAATAAGTATCTATATTTTTAATTTTTTCTATGTATTTATCAATTGAATCATCAACACCTATATATCTTGTAAAGTAGACTTCTTTAATATATGAAGAACTCTTATTTTTATAGGTAGTATCAGATATAAATTCAATTAGAGGTTCAGTTGACTTTTTTATTGAAATCTTTAATGGTTTAATAGTACAAATCATATTTTTTCTCCTATAATAAGATGATATAATCTATTATAAAACAACTTAAAACAATATAGTACAATAATTTTGTAGTTTCAAAATAAAATATGTACTTGTTTATATAAATGATATATAATTACATATTAAACATAGCTTTTATACATTTAATAAAGTATGTAAAATCTATGTAAAAAGTAAGAAATATAAACATTTTTTTAATTATATTTTAAAAATATCAAGCAAGTTTTCTTCACAAATGAATAAAAAATGTTATAATATGATTAAAGAAAAAGATAAATAATTAGCAAGATTTGTTTAGCTAAAATTAACAAGGGAGCGATAAATTATGGGTATAACATTATCAAAAGGCCAAAAGGTTGATTTAACTAAAGGAAATCCAGGTCTTAAAAATATTTTAGTAGGTTTAGGATGGGATACTAACAAGTATGATGGTGGATTTGACTTTGATTTAGATACAGCAGCATTTTTAACAGGAGCAAGTGGAAGTGTTACTAATGATGGAGATTTTGTATTTTACAACAATTTAAAACATACATCTGGAGCAGTTGAGCATCTAGGAGATAACAGAACTGGTGAAGGTGATGGAGATGATGAACAAATAGTTGTTGATTTATCTAAGATTCCTGGAGAAATAAGCAAGATTTCTTTTACTGTTACAATTCATGATGCAACAGAAAGAAGACAAAATTTTGGACAAGTAAGTAATTCTTATATAAGAATAGTAGATAAAGACACAAATGAAGAGTTAATAAAGTATGAATTAGGAGAAGATTTTAGTATAGAAACAGCTATAGTAGTAGCTGAAATATATAAGCACAATGGAGAATGGAAGTTTAATGCACTAGGTTCTGGCTTTGAAGGTGGTCTTGCTGCATTATGTGGAAACTTTGGAATAAACTTATAATTTCAACTATAACAATAAACTAAAGGGGGATATTTTCCATGGCTATAGTATTAAAAAAAGGACAAAAAATCGATTTAACTAAGGGAAATCCAGGTCTTAAAAATATAAAACTTGGACTAGGATGGGATACAAATTCATTTGATAGTGGCTATGATTATGATTTAGATGTAAGTGTTTTCATGGTTGGAGAATCTCAAAGAGTTGAAAAAGATGAAGATTTTATATTCTACAATAACTTAAAACATCCATCTGGAGCAGTTGAACACTTAGGTGATAATAGAACTGGTGAAGGTGATGGAGATGATGAGGAAATATTAGTGAATTTAGAGACAATGCCAAAGCATATACAAAAGATAGCTGTAACAGTTACAATATATGAGGCTGCTGAAAGAAGACAAAATTTTGGACAAGTAAGCAACTCATATATAAGAGTATTAAATTCTGAAAATGATGAAGAAATATTAAGATATGACTTAGGTGAAGAATTTAGTATAGAAACTGCAATTACAGTATGTGAGATATATAAGTATAATGGAGAATGGAAGTTTAGTGCAGTTGGAGCAGGATTTGAAGGTGGCTTAGAAGCACTTTGTAGAAACTATGGCTTAAATGTTTAATTTAAGCAATATAATATATTAAATATAAATAACCTATACAAATAATGTATAGGTTATATTATATAAAATTTTGTGGAGGTTTAGTATGTCGATTAATTTATCAAAAGGTGATAAAATAGATTTAAAAAAATCTAACCCAGGACTGAGTAACATACTTGTAGGTCTAGGATGGGACCCTGTGCAACAATCTGGAGGAGGTTTTTTTAAATCGTTATTTGGTGGAGGACAAGCTGATATAGATTGTGATGCATCTGTATTTATGCTTAATCAAGAAGGTAAATTAAGTGGAATAAAAGATTTAATTTATTTTGGAAATCTAAAAAGTGCCTGTAAATCAGTTTTGCATACAGGAGACAATCTAACTGGTGAGGGTACAGGTGATGATGAACAAATCCTAGTTAATTTGGATAAAGTTCCATCAAATATTCATAAATTATTGTTTGTAGTAAATATATACAATTGTGTAGATAGAAAACAACACTTTGGAATGATAGAAAATGCCTATATAAGAGTTGAAGACCAAGGTAATAAGAAAGAGATAGCAAAATACAATCTATCTGATAATTATTCTGAAAAAACTACTCTTATAGTAGGAGCTATATATAGAAAAGATGGAAGTTGGCAATTTAAAGCAATTGGTGAAGGAACAAAAGATGCGGGTCTTAAAGAAGTAATGCAAAATTTAGACAGGATTGAGTGTGCATATGGAATTTAATAATGATATCAAATATTATAATGTAGATAAAGAAGAAGTTACAAAAGACTTATCTGTTAATCCTGAAAAAGGTTTATCAGAATCAGAAGTCAAGACTAGAAGAGAAAAATATGGTTTGAATGAATTTACTCCAAAAGAAGAGGGTAGTTTTTGGGATGATTTAAAGGAAAGTTTAAGTGAACCAATGATAGTTATCTTGATTATTGCAGCAGTAGTAAGTGCAGTAATTGGGGAAACTCATGATGCAATAGGGATTGTAGGTGCTATAGCAATAGGTATAGCAATAGGTATGATTACAGAAGGTCGTTCTAAGAAAGCAGCAGAGGCTCTTTCTAAGTTGACTGAAAACATAGAAGTAAAAGTATTGAGAGATGGGGAAGTACATCAAATTTCTAAGAGTGAATTGGTACCAGGTGATATAGTATATATTGAAACTGGTGACATGGTACCTGCTGATGGTAGACTTATAGAAAGTATAAACCTTAAAATTAGAGAAGATATGTTAACAGGAGAATCTGATGACGTATCTAAAAAGTGTGATGTAGTAGTTTCTATGGAAGAGATAGAATCTAAAGGAGCAGTAGTAGTACAGGAACCAATACCTGCAAAACAGATAAATATGGTGTTTGGTGGTACACTTGTAGCTTATGGTAGAGGAGCTCTAGTTGTAACTTCAATTGGAGATAATAGTGAAATGGGTAAAATTGCTCAAAACTTATCAGAAACAGATGAGCAAACTCCACTTCAGATAAAACTTGGAAATTTAGGTGGTTTGATAGCCAAAGTTTCTAGTGCAGTAGCAGGATTACTATTTATATTTATGGTTTTCCAAATGATAAGTAAGAATGTATTAAATGTAGATATGTCTGGAATATTACCGTTTTTAGAATCAATAGACCCAGTTAAAACAGCATTTACAGTATGTGTTGCGTTGATAGTTGCAGCAGTGCCAGAAGGTCTTCCAACTATGATAAATATGACACTTGCAATAACAATGCAAAAAATGGCTAAAATAAATGCATTGGTTACTAAAAAAGAAGCTTGTGAAACGATAGGTTCTGTTTCTGTAATATGTTCAGATAAAACTGGTACATTAACTGAAAATAGAATGACTGTAGAAGTTGCATATGTTGATGGCAGATATATTGAAAGTTCAGAAGAGGAAATAAATAGTTATTTTGAAGAAAACTGTATGATAAACTCTACAGCTGATGTAGAGCACAATGATGGTGATATTAAGTATTTAGGAAGTGCTACTGAATGTGCATTGCTTTTATATTACAAAAACGTAGATTATAGACAAGTTAGAAAAAATTCTAGTATAGTAGCTCAAAATCCTTTTACTTCAGATTCAAAGAGAATGACTTCTGTTATAGGTCGAGATAATCATCATGTACTATTATCAAAAGGAGCACCAGAAGTCTTACTTGAATTATGTTCACATATTCAAAGAGGAAAAGACATAGTTCCATTAACTGAAAATATAAAACATGAGATTTTAGAAGAAATAAAGAAATTGCAAATAAAATCAATGAGAACTTTAGGGTTTGCATATAAAGAAATCTCACAAGCTGAAGAAGAAGCAGCAGTAACTGCTGAAAGTGATGCTATGAATGTAAGTGCAATGGAAAACAATTTAGTATTTAGTGGTTTTGTTGGTATAAGAGACCCACTTAGAAAAGATGTTATAGAGTCTGTAAATACAGCAAATAAAGCTGGTGTTTCTGTAAAAATGCTTACAGGAGATAATATAAATACGGCAAGAGCTATAGGTGAAGAGTTAGGCCTATTAAAAAATAATATGAGAGTGGTTGAAGCTTCATATATAGATACTTTAGATGATGAAGAATTAAAACAAGAGATACAAAGTATTTCAATCGTGGCAAGAAGTAAACCAGATAGTAAAATGAGAATAGTTTCAGCTCTGCAAAAGAGCGGAGATGTTGTTGCAGTAACAGGTGATGGTATAAATGATGCTCCAGCACTTTCAAAAGCAGATGTTGGTATAGCAATGGGTATATCTGGTACAGAGGTATCTAAAAACGCAGCAGACATAATTTTAACTGATGATAGTTTTAGTACCATTGTAAAAGGTATTAAATGGGGTAGAGGAATTTATGATAACTTCCAAAGATTCGTTCAATTCCAATTAACTGTAAATGTAATTGCATTTTTAGTGGCTATAATATCTCAAGTTATGGGACAAGAGATGCCATTTACTACAATACAATTATTATGGGTAAACATCATTATGGATGGACCACCAGCACTAGCATTAGGTTTAGAGCCAGTTAGGGACCATGTGTTAAATAGAAAACCTGTTGATAGAAAAGCCAATATAATTTCTAAGTCAATGGTGTATACAATAGTATTAAATGCATTTTATATAACAGCAATACTAATGTTACAATCTACATTTAATTTCTTAGGAGTTGATGAAGCGCATAAGGGAACAGTAATGTTTGCGTTATTTGCTTTTAGTGCACTGTTTAATGCATTTAACTGTAGAGAGTTTAATGCAGATAGTATCTTCCCTAATTTTACACATAACAAATTAGCACTACAAATAATAGTGTTGACAGGAATTGCACAAGTAATATTTACTCAGCTATTCCAAGATTTCTTTAACTCTGTAGCAATGGATTTTATGACATGGGTAAAAGTTTTATGTGTAGCAGCAAGTGTAATTGTGGTTAATGAAGTTGTAAAATGTATAATAAGACTGGTAAAACCAAAAAAGACTGCTTAAAACAAATTTTTTAGAAGAAAACAGACTGACTCAAAATATGAATTTTGGGTCAGTTCTGAATAAACATTTAAATTGGGAGGATAGTTATGGGTGACTCAAAGGTATTTGAAAAAATATTCTCCAGCCAATCAGATAGAGGAAATTACACTCCTTCAAAGGGATATCTAAGTTATTTTATTTCGTATATTGGTTTAGAAGATGAAGTTTTGTACAATCTCGAGATATTTAAAACAAAACAAAATATTGATAGCAAAAAAGATATTGCTTTATTTACTGATGTTATAGCAAATCCTAGTGATTTTGATATTATAAATTATTTTAAAAGTGGACTTCAAAAATATAGAACTAGCATGGAAGATGTAGATATAAATATTTTGGGATTTGAAGAGATTGATTATAAAATAAAGCAAGCAATGGATAGAGTGTTAAAAGAAGAGGAAAAAGAATTTACTAATGATAGAGTTAAACAAAATTTTATAGTGAAAATAATGGCATGGATAAAAATTTATATCGGTGCTTTAGATATAAATAAAAATGAAGCTCCAAAAGTAATATTTTATGGAGATATAAAAAAACATGAAGTTTATTTACTCTTAATATTATACTTGGCAGGTTTTGATGTTTTATATCTTAATCCAAATTCAAAGAGTAATATAGATATTTTAAAATCAGAAAGATACAATATAGAGTTTGAAGAAGCCAACATAATAGAAGAAAAAATTTCTTTTGAAGAAAGGGTTATTTTAGGGGAAAAAATAGATAAAAGTTCTGTAAAAAAAGCTTTTACTGTTGGGGCAGAAGCATCAAAGCGTATAAGTGAGGAATTGTTAAATGATGCAGGATTTATAAAACCTTGGCAACTCCAAGATAGAAAAATAAAAAATCTACTTCTAAGTTCAACTGTTGATGAAATATCAATATACTGGAATCAACCACTTAAATTAAGACCAGGATTTAAGTTTAATGATGCTATTGTAGAAGCTCCAAATTTTCTTTCTAAGATTAATGGAATATATAACGATAAGAATGAATATATTAAGTTTTTAGATTTATTAAGAGATTCGGAAAGTTCAACATTTATTGAATTTAATGGAGATGTAGATAGATTTTCAAAAGCTTTTACAAGAGAAGCTTTTAGTTTATCCTTTTTATTGGATTCAAAAGGTGCAATAGATAAAAACTCTGTTTTAAATAATAAAGATTATTCCATATCAACATTAGCATTGAATCAACAAATTATGATTTTAGAGAAAGTGGAAGAGTTGTTAGAAGGAAGTATGTTTTTGAATGGTTTAAGTGGAGAAGACAAGATAAAAGGTCTATTTACAGTACTTCACATGGATAAGAAATTTGTTCATATGATGAACAATTTCGATTACTCACTTATAAACCCAAAATTGATTATATACATGTACAAGAGTATTGTATTTGATAAAGAAATAGTTTTTCTTATGCTTTTACTTAGTAAGATTGGATTTGATATTATCATATTATGTCCAGGAGGAGAAAACAATATAGAGAATGTTATAAATAACCAATTGATTGATGTACACAGATTGGATAAAATGGTATATGACCTTAAATTAAATTCGCTTGAAAATGATATACCTTTACTTAAAAAAATTTTTGGAAAGAGGAGACGATTTTAGATGGGGATAAATATAAATAGTTTTTCAAAAGATAAGAACTCTGTAGAGGTTACTGAGAATTTGCCTACAGCAGTTCAAGAAGAAAACTTCGATATAATGGAATATACAAATAATAAAAAAAATGAACTGAGAAAGTCTAAGGAAGTTGAGGCATTGACATCTCTTATAGAAGTAGAAAATCCAGATACGATTTTACAGTTTGGTAGGAAAGCATCTGAAGGAGTAGCAAGAGTTTCTGATAGCCTTTTAAATACAATAAAATTAAATAGAAATGAAGAAAATTCTAAAATGCTGGTTCATTTAACTAAAATAATGGACAAGTTTGATTTAGACGATTTTCAAGAAACTAAGGAACCAAATTTCGTTCAAAAACTTTTCAAAAAAGCTAATAATGCCATTGAAATGATGTTTCAAAAGTATGAAACATTGGGAGGAGAAGTTGAGAAAATTCAAATTGAGCTTGAACAATACGAAAGAGATATAGCACTTTCTAATAAGCAAATAGGTGCTATGTTAAATGAAAACTTTGAGTTTTACAATGAACTTCAAAAATATATTGTTGCTGGAGAAATGGCAATAGAAGAAATGGATAATGAAATACTACCTTTCTTTAAACAAAAATCAGAGACTAGTGGAGACCAAATGGATGTTGTCAATTATCAAGAACTATTAAAAGTTTATGATATGTTAAATCAAAGAGTCTATGATTTAAGGATAGCAGAAAATATAGCTATCCAAACAATACCTATGCTTAGAGGTATGCAACATAATAATTATGGTTTAATTAGAAAAATAAATAGTGCATTTGTCGTAACTTTACCAGTATTTAAACAATGTTTATCTCAAGCTATATTACTTAAAAAGCAAGAATTACAAGCAAAATCTCTAAAAGCACTTGATGACAAAACTAATGAATTATTGCTTAGAAATGCACAAAATGTAAGTACTCAAAGTGCACAAATAGCTAGAATGGCTGGAACAAGTTCTGTTCAAATAGAAACATTGGAAAAAATGTACAATACTATCAAATCTGGTATAGATGAAACTATGAGAATAGAAGAAAACAATAGAGCTTTAATTAAGGATAATACAAAGAGATTGGAAGAATTAAATACGACTATAATTTATAATAAGTAGTATTATATTAAGGGCTAATTTGTATAAAGTTGGCCCTTTCTATGTATATGAGGAGGCTAGACATTGAAATATTTCGATTATATCTGCAAAGATGATTTGGAGAGAATTTTTTTGAAGGAGCCAGAAGATTTTAGTGCTAAGACTGAAAAAGATGTGTTGAAATATGCACTGGGCGCTTTTTTATACGTTCCAGCTACTCAATATAATATGATTTATAAGAGTATTATAGGGGATGTTAAGGGAGTTAGACCATTAGCTATTTGTTTAGAAGATGCTGTTGGAGTAAATGGAGAGTTGGAGGCCATAGAAAATCTTAGATTAATTTTAAAAAATATTAGCAATGAAAGTATAACTAATAAAGATGGAATACCACTAATTTTTGTAAGAATAAAAGATGTGGAGCAACTGTTGAGAATTAAAGAGATTATAATTAAAAATAGTCATTTTATAACAGGAATATTAATTCCTAAAGCAAATTCGGAGTTAATTGAAAATTGTATAGAAGCTTTAGATTCTATGAATCTTCAAGATATGTATGTTATTCCGATAGTAGAGACAAAAGAATTTATATATAATGAAAAAAAAGAACTTAGTTTTACTAATTTGTACAATGCTATTTTAAGACATAAGTCAAGAATATTAAGCATTAGAGTAGGCATAACTGATATATTAGGGATGTATGGTATAAGGAGAGATAAAAACTTTTCTATATATAATAATTTGATTTGTTCTTCATTTATATTAGATATAATCACATATCTTCAAAGACCAGAGTTAGATATACCTATAAGTGGTGGAGTATCAGAATTTTTTGATATGACGAATAAAGATATAAGAAATAAGTATATAGAAGAAATATTATTGGATAAATATCATGGATTAATTGGAAAGACCGTAATTCATCCAATGCAAATTCAAATTGTACAAGCGCTATCTACAGTATCATATGAAGATTTTACTGATGCTTTGGATATACTGGATAGTACAGACAGTAAGTATGGTGTGAGCAAGGGTGTATTAGGAGAGAGAATGAATGAAACAAATCCACATTTTTTATGGGCTAAAAAAACATTGATTCTATCTAAAATATATGGTGTATTAAATAAAGGAGTAGACTATGAAGAATTGCTTAAATTTTAATTGTGAGATTGACATTATTGATAATCCATTGAATTTAGAACTAAATGATTTTTTAGACGTAGGAATAAGAAATAATAGCAAAAGACGTTTTTTGTTTATCTCAAAGAAACTCGGTAAACATTTAGCATGTAAGCCAAGTGAGATGGATAATTTGGGAAAATTAATGGCTACAATTCATAATGAAAAAAATAAGGAAGAATCAAATGGTACTGTTATAGCTTTTGCTGAAACTGGTACAGCTGTTGGGCATAGTTTTTTTGATTACTTATGTGGAGATTATGAATTTATTCATACTACTAGAGAGCAGTTTGACGAGTTAGAAAATCTGGAATTTTTAGAGGAACATTCCCATGCAACAGACCAGAATTTATACTTTGGTATGCTTAACAACTTTAAATTTGGAGATGAGATAATATTGGTTGATGATGAGATTACCACAGCCAATACATGCATGAATATAATTAGGAAAATTCAAAGCATTTATCCTAAAAAGAAATACACTATATGCTCAATACTCAATTGGGTAAGTGATGAAAATTTAAGTAAAGTTACTCGTTTAGAAAGAGAGCTAAATTGTAAGATAGATTTTGTATACTTATTTAAAGGAAACTTTAAATTTTATATAGATGAAGATATTATTTCAAATTACAACGATAATTATAGTATTACTAAATTAGAGACTATTTCAAGTGATAAAGTAAATTTAGTAGTAAATCATATTTATGTTGATTTAGAAGATTATATTGGAAATAAGAAATATGTAAAATATACAGGAAGATTTGGAATTAATAGAAGAGAACAATTTAGATTAAAAGAAATCGTTAAGAGAGAAAGTAAAAAAATAACTATGGCCAGTAAAGAATCTTTAAAAAATGAAAAAGAAAAGATTCTATTTTTAGGTACTGAAGAATTTATGTATATACCTATGCTGTTTGCAAAAGAAAAAGAAAATCAATATGATATATACTATCATTCAACAACAAGAAGTCCAATTATTAATATTGATAAGAATAATTATCCTATTAAAAGTAAATTTATGCTAAAGAGTTTTTATAATATAGATATTCAAAATTATATTTACAATATAGATAAACATAATTTTTCTAAGTGTTATTTATTTGTAGAGCTGAATAAAAGTGAAAATTCTTATCTAGAATTTATTGATATAATTAAAAAAACAAGTATAAAAGAATTAACTATAGTATGTTGTAGCTAAAGTGTTTTAACAGGATAAAATATATCACGATTTTAAGATAGGAGTTGAGTCATATGAGAGATTTTAGCACGTATTCTAAAGATGATGTTATTTTTTTATTAAAAGATATATCAAATTTAATTGAAGAAGAAGGAAATAAAGAAAGAGAATTAAAAATACAAAATGGTAGACATTATTCAGAAATGATACCAATAGAGTATGAAGTTAGTGAAGATTATCTGAATTTATATCATGAGAAACTAAGAGAAAATAAAGATAAACTTGCATTTTCTATAGGAGTTATGTGTGAAAAAATAATTAAAAAAAATGGAAATGATGTAGTACTAGTTTCACTTGCTAGAGCAGGAACACCTATTGGTATTTTGGCAAAAAGATATATAAGAAGCAAGTATAATGTAAGTTTACCTCACTATACAATCTCTATAATAAGAGATAAGGGAATAGATATGAATGCAATTGAATATATAGTAAAGAATCATCCGAGCTCAAAAATTCAATTTTTAGATGGATGGACTGGTAAGGGAACTATATCAAAAGAACTTGAAAAAGCATGTGATGAACTTAATGTTAAATTTAAAAAACATTTTGACTCAACACTTGCTGTATTAGCTGACCCTGCTGGATATTCAGGACTTTATGGAATTAGAGAAGATTTCTTAATACCAAGTGCATGTTTAAATTCAACCGTTTCTGGTTTAGTAAGTAGAACTGTACTAAGAGAGGATTTAATTGGTAAAAATGACTTTCATGGAGCTAAGTTTTATAGACATTTAAAAGATAAAGATGAATCTATGAACTATATCGAAACTATAGAAGAATGTTTTAAAAATCAATTTAAGAATATATCTGATGAAGTTGAAAACTGGGAAAGTGACATTATAACAAGAGATGGATACTTTGATGTTTTAAATATAAAAGAAAAGTATAACATAACAGATATTAACTTTATCAAACCAGGTGTAGGGGAAACGACAAGGGTTTTACTTAGAAGAGTTCCGTATAAGATTCTTGTTAAAGACTTAAATGATAAATCTTTAGACCATATATTCATATTAGCTAAGGAGAAAAATGTTGAAGTTGAACAAATGGATTTAAAAGCCTATAAATGTTGTGGAATAATAAAAAATATGAAAGATATTTAGGAAATATATTAGACAGGAGAATATTGAATGATTGTTTTTTCAGATTTAGACAGGAGTATCATTTACTCCAATAAATTTTTAAATGCTGATAGTAAATATACTAATATAGAAATTTATAGGGAAAAAGAAATATCTTATATATCTTTAGATACTATAAATTTAATAAAGCAAATACAATATTATGGTATGTTTATACCTACAACTACTAGAACAGTGGAGCAATTTAAGCGTATAGAATTTAATAAATATGGGATTTATTTTCCTTGGAGTATAACTTCAAATGGAGGAGTTATACTTAAAGATAATGAAATATTGAAATCATGGAGTGAAAAAATAGATAAACTAAAATCTGATTATGAGCCCATTGAAAGTATGATTCATAAATTTAAAGACTATTTGAATGTAGATGGAATAACTAATTTTAAAGTTGCAGAAGATACATTTTTTTATATAGTTGTTGATTTGTCAAGATTTAATTTGGATTCAATCAAAGAATATACAAATATATTGGAATCAAAAAATTGGAAGTTTTATGTGAGTGGCAGAAAAATATATTTTATACCAAAAGAAATTTCAAAAGAAAATGCTATAAAATACTTGACTAAAGAATTAGGAATAGAATATTTTTATGCAGTTGGAGATTCTATTATGGACTATGGTATGCTTAATATCTCAAATAAATCCTATGTATTGAAGCATGGTGATATAAACAAAAATGAAATAGAAAATTCATTTATATCAAGTTCTTTCAATGGAATGAGTGGAACTGAAGAGATACTATCTAACATTTTAGACGAGAACTGCCTACTTAATATATAATGACTGATATATAAATAATAAACTAGAAAAATCTGAAATAAATTATAGTAAAGTTTATCATACTAATTTATTTCAGATTTTTATCAATTTATATTTAAGTAAGAACTCAACATGTTAAAATGAAGGTGGAGTCATTGCCCAGACTGAGATACATACCTCATCATCATAATTTTCATACACATGTGGTATAGTACTGTTAAAATAAAAACTATCTCCTTCCTCCAATAGATATTCCTTATTTCCAAGTGTTATCTTCATTTTACCTTTTATTATATAGCCACATTCTTCTCCTTCATGTGTCACAAATTCACTGTTTTTTTGTGTATGACCATCTAGCGTAACAAGTATAAATTCTATTTTTTTCCCAGATAAATTAGGAACAAGAAGTTCATAAAATTTTGTAGAATCATTAGTTACTATTTTTTTTCGATTATTTTTCTTTACTACTATATCAGAGTCCTCTCTTCCAATCTCTTCAAAAAAATAACCTATATTTATATCAAGAGCTTTTGATATTTTCCACATTGCTACAATAGATGGAACAACCATATTACGCTCAATTTGACTTATTAAGCCTGTACTTAAATCTGAATTTTTTGCTAAAGTAGAGATACTTATATTTTTAGATTTTCTAAGAGATCTAATTTTGCTTCCGACATCTATATTCATTAGATACAAACCCCCTCAGACATGATTATAACATATAATTTATAAAGATTAATAAAATAAAAAAAAGTTTTATAATGCATGTATTTTTTATGTTATATTGAATTTTCTGAAAAGATGCATTATAATAGTATTAATATTCAATATATTGAATATTGATAACGATATTTTAATTTAATGAAATGGAGGTAATTAAGATGAAGAGTTTTGTAAGTCCTGATAATATTTGGGTATTATGGGCAGTTGTAACTGGATGGGCAGCATTTAGTATTTATTTGGAACAAAAGTACAATTGGGCATCAAAAGTGTCGGGAGCAATAATAGCTCTTGTAGGAGCAATGTTATTATCAAATCTAAATATTATACCAGTAGAGTCTGTTGTATATGACCAAGTATGGGGATATGTTGTTCCTTTAGCCATAGCTTTATTGTTATATCAATGTAACATTAAAAAGATATGGAAAGAAAGTGGAAGATTGCTCATTATATTTCTTGTAGGTTCTGTAGGAACTGTACTTGGAGCTATGATTGGATTTTTAGCATTAAAAAATGTAGTACCAGATTTAAATATTGTTGCAGCTATGATGACAGGTTCTTATATAGGTGGAAATGTAAACTTTGCTGCTATGTCAGGGGCGTTTGATGCGCCAGGAGAATTAGTATCAGCAACAGTTGTAGCAGATAATCTTTTAATGGCATTATATTTCTTTGTCTTAATAGCTATACCATCAATTGGATTTTTTAGAAAACATTTTAAACATCCACATGTAGATGAAATGGAAAGTATAGGTATAACTGAAGGAGAAACAGTAGCAGCAAATTATTGGGGAAGAAAAGAAATATCTTTAAAAGATATAGCAATAGCCATTGGTAGCGCTTTTATAATTGTTGCAGTATCTGTAGAACTATCAACTTGGTTTAAAGCTATAATACCATTATCAAATCCTTTTTTAGCAATGTTAAATACTTTATTTGGAAATCAATATCTAATAATAACTACTTTGACTATGTTGTTTGCCACATTTATGCCTAATTTCTTTGGTGATATAAAAGGAGCACAGGAATTGGGTACATTTTTAATATACATATTCTTTGTTGTAGTGGGTGTTCCTGCTTCAATAACATTAATAATTCAAAAATCACCATTACTACTTTTATACTGCGGAATAATGGTACTAATAAACATGCTAGTTACGTTTATAGTTGCAAAAATATTTAAGTTTAGCTTAGAAGAAGCTATTCTTGCATCTAATGCAAATATTGGTGGACCTACAACAGCAGCAGCTATGGCAATATCAAAAGGATGGTCTAAGCTAGTAGGACCAATACTTATAGTTGGTACATTTGGATACATAGTTGGTAATTATTTTGGTCTTTTAGTAGGAAATATTTTAATATAATTTTACGTGAAAAAAAGTTGTTTTTTAGAAGGATTTTATTTAATTGGAGGTTGTTATGATTTTCGATGGACATTCAGATACTTGGGCAGATGTAACAATAAGAAGGCTTAACGGGGAAAAAGATGTATTTAGAAGAATCCATCTTGATAATTTTAAAAGAGCAAATATAGAAGGAGCTATTTTTGTAATATGGATAGACCCACCATATGATAAAGAGCCTGAAAAAAGAGTTAAACAAATTATAAGCTCTATAAAAGATGAAATTGAAGATATGAAAGATGTTGTAAACATAGTAAAAAAATATTCAGATATAGATAAAGGTATAAGTGAAAACAAAATAAATATTTTAATTGGTCTTGAAGGATTAAGCCATATTGGAAGAAATATAGATTTATTAGATTATTTTTATAAAGAAGTTGGTGCAAGACATGCATCATTAACTTGGAATGAACAGAATGAACTTGCTACAGGATGTTTAGGGGATGAAAATCGTGGTTTAACTGAAATAGGTAAAAAAGCAGTCAATAAAATGGAAAAATTGGGCATGATAGTAGATGTGTCACATTTAAATGAAAAATCATTTTGGGATTTAATGTCTGTTGCAAGTAAGCCAGTTATAGCTTCTCATTCTAATGCTAGGAGTTTATGTGATGCTAAAAGAAATCTTACAGATAATCAATTAAAAGAAATTTCAAATACAGGTGGATTAGTTGGAATAAATAGTTTTAGAGGATTTACTAATAGTAATCCTAAGAAGCAAGATTTAATACATTTGGTTGACCATATAGACTATATGGTAAATCTTATAGGTATAGAACATGTATCTTTTGGTTTTGATTTTAGTGATTACTTAGGGAAAGAGACTATAGGTTCTTTTACTGGAAATGCTAGTGTGCCAAGTGTAGATGGTCTTGAAAGCACACATACAGCACAGAACATAGTAGTAGAGCTTGAAAATAGAGGTTATAAAAAGAAAGATATAGAGTTAATCTCTAGTGGTAATTTTTATAGGCTCTTTAAAGATATACTAAAATAATATAATAAAGAACTTAAATTTATAAAATAGTATATTTATACAATAATATCTACATATTTAAATTGGCGTTCATAATTTATTAAATTAAATTTTAATGTTACTAGAAGTTTCAATTCTAGTAACATTTTTTATGTTAAAAACAGATATAGATATGTATTGACAATGATAATTATTATTGATAAACTATAAAAGTGAAAATGATAATAATTTTCATTTTAATTAATAAAAGATTTTTAAGGAGGGAGAATGAAGAAAAGGTATTTAGTCATAGGAATAATAATTTTGTCTTATTTTTCTTTATTTATAGGAGCTGAAGATATAAATATAATGCATATATTTGCCAAAAATCAGCATAAACTTATGATATTTATCATGAGTAGAATACCAAGATTAATAAGTATATTGATTGCTGGTGTAGGAATGAGCATAGCAGGTCTTATAATGCAACAGATAAGTAAGAATAAATTTGTATCACCTACAACAGGTGCTACAATAGATGCAGCACAATTTGGGATAGTAATATGTATGCTTTTAGTACCAACTGCCTCTATTTTTACAAAGACAATAATAGCATTTGTATTTTCTCTTGTAGGGACTTTTACGTTTATGAAAATAATAGGGAAGTTACAATTTAAAAATATAATCTTTGTACCATTAGTAGGTATAATGTTTGGAAATATAATAGGTTCTATGACGGATTTTATCGCGTATAAATACGATTTGAGTCAAAATGTCAGTTCTTGGATGCAAGGTGACTTTTCTATGATACTTAAAGGAAATTATGAGATATTATATATCACAATACCCCTTATAATATTAGCATATATTTATGCAAATAAATTTACTGTTGTTGGTATGGGTATGGATTTTGCGACAAACTTAGGTCTTAGTTACAAAAGAATTGTCAATATAGGTCTGATAATAGTAGCACTTGTTACAGTATGTGTAGTCGTTACAGCTGGTAATATCCCTTTTATAGGTCTAATAGTTCCAAATATCGTATCCTTGTACATGGGTGATAATATAAGAGCAAGCATATGGTATACTGGTTTACTTGGAGCGATATTTGTACTTATATGTGATATTTTTGGAAGAATTATTATTTATCCATATGAAATATCTATAGGGCTTACAGTTGGAGTTATAGGAAGTATACTATTCCTTTATTTAATATTAAGGAGGAATGTAAATGAAGCTTAGTCTCAATCAAAAAATTTACTTTGTAAGTATATTACTATTCATATCAATAGCACTTTTTATAATTTATGGAATAGACATGAATCATTTAGAATATGCATTATCACAAAGAATACCAAAAATATTTGCTATGGTATTAGGTGGAGGATGTATAGCATTTACTACTGTAGTGTTTCAAACAATTACAAACAATCAAATATTAACACCAAGTGTACTAGGTTTAGATTCATTGTATGTAATGATTCAAACTATAATAGTATTCATATTTGGTTCAAGCAGTAGTCTGATTATAAATGAAAATTATAATTTTATTATTAATGTAGCTATGATGATTGGAGCTTCATTGTTATTATATAAGACATTATTTGAAAAAAATAAAAATAATATTTTCTTTTTAATCCTAGTAGGAATGATATTTGGAACCTTATTTAAAAGTGCAACAACATTTATTCAGGTAATGATAGACCCGAATGAATTTTTAGCTTTACAAACTAGTATAATGGCAAGTTTAAACAATATAAACACTAATGTATTGTTAATAGCATTTATAATAATTATTGCCATAATACCTTTTATATATGATGAAATAAAGTATTTAGATGTATTGTCGTTAGGTAAAGAACAAGCAATTAATTTAGGTGTAGATTTTGATAAAGCAGTTAAAAAAATGATAATATTAATAGCAATTTTAGTTTCAATATCAACAGCACTTATTGGACCTATGACATTTTTAGGACTTTTACTTGCTAATATAACAAGAGAAATTTTTAAAACATATAAGCATACATACTTGATTTCGGGTTCTATGTTGATAGGGATGATTACATTGATAATAGGTCAATTTTTTATACAACATGTATTTAAGTTTGATACAACTTTAAGTGTAGTAATAAATTTTATAGGAGGAATTTACTTTATTCAATTACTATTAAAGGGGGCAAATAGATGATAGAGATAAAAAATATATTTAAAAGATATAAGAATAAAAATGTTGTAGATGATGTCTCTTTTAGTATAGAAAAGGGAAAGATAACATCTTTTATAGGACCAAATGGAGCTGGAAAAAGTACAGTACTATCAATAGTTACAAGACTTATAGGAGGTGATGGTGGAGAAGTAATAATAGAAGGAAAAAGCTTGACTAATTATAGCAATAAAGAATTAGCAAAAAAAATAGCTATTCTTAAACAATCTAACAATATAACTTTAAAGCTTACAATAAGAGAATTAGTTGGATTTGGAAGATTTCCATATAGTGAAGGTAATCTAACTAAAGAGGATGAAAATTATATTGATGAAGCAATAGAATATATGAAGTTGACTGATATACAACATAAGTATTTAGATGAATTGAGTGGAGGTCAAAGACAAAGAGCTTATATAGCAATGGTAATAGCTCAAGATACAGAGTACATATTACTTGATGAACCACTGAACAATTTGGATATGAACCATTCCGTACAGATGATGAAGGTACTTAGAGGTCTTTGTGATGAGTTAGATAAGACTATAGTATTAGTAATGCATGATATAAATTTTGCATCATGTTATTCAGATAATATAGTTGCATTAAAAAATGGAAAAGTTGAAAAAGTAGGTCGTACAGATGAGATAGTAAATGAAAAAGTTTTAGAAGATATTTATGAGATGAATTTTAACATTAAGAATATAAATGGAAATCGAATCTGTATTTATTTTTAAAATATTGTATATGAAAATAAACTTGCTATATGATTTTTTATAAAGTTTTTAAATTAAAATAAAGATTAATAGGAGAGAGGAAAATATTGATATGAATAAAAAAGCAGCAATAGTAGCAGCAGTAGCTATTATAGGATTAGTGACAGTGTTTGCATTAGGTGGAAGTAAAAAGAATGAATCAAAAACATCAGAAAATTCAAATAATACCATGAAGATAACTCATAACTTGGGAGAAACAGATGTAAAATTAAATCCTAAAAAAGTAGTAGTATTTGATTATTCGGCTTTAGATACAATGGATACATTAGGTGTAGCTGAGAATTTAGTAGGACTTCCAAAAGCGAGTTTACCAGCATCCTTAGAAAAATATAAGGATGACAAGTATGCAGATTTAGGAGGATTAAAAGAACCAGATTTAGAAGGTATAAAGTCGGCAAATCCAGATTTAATTATAATAAATGGAAGACAAGAAGATTTTTATGAGCAATTGTCAAAAATAGCACCAACAATAAGTACAAGTAAAGATGATAAGAAGTACTTAGAATCTGTTAAAAATAATATAGACAAAATAGCAAAAATATTTGGAGTAGAAGAAAAAGCAAATCAAGAATTTAGTAAAATTGAAAAGAAAATAGAAACTTTGAATAAAAAAGTAACAGATAAAAATTTAAATGCTTTAACTATAATGGTAAATGAAGGTAATTTAAGTGTATTTGGTGAAGAATCAAGATTTAGTATATTATACAATAGTTTTGGATTTGAAAATAAAGATAAAAATATAAAAGAATCAAGTCATGGACAAAATATTACTTTTGAATATATAGCTAAACAAAATCCAGAAGTTATGTTCGTTATAGATAGAGGAATAGCTACTGGCAGTGATGTAAAAGAAAGCTCAACTGCAAAATCTGTTTTGAACAATGATATAATAAAATCTATGGATGCATATAAGAATGATAATATAATATATTTAGATTCACCAACATGGTATGTAAATGATGGTGGTCTAACATCTTTAAATAAAATGATAGATGATGCTTCAAAAGCGGTAAATTAATAATCCGATATAATTAATCAAAATGTATTTTTTATAAAATGATTATCAAATAAACTAGGAGTTTTTAAGAACTCCTAGTTTATTTTTTGCATAAAAAAGATATAGTTTAAACAATAATATTATCTATAATAAGATAAATCTATTCAAAATCTAATAAAATATGAAGTTATACTAGACAAAAAGAATAACTCTTAAATATAATTAAGTTATATAATAATATATAATTATAATGATATAATTTTAATAGGTGGTTTGTAATTAAAAAGTTTATAAATTATATTAATAGTAATAATCTATAAGAACTTATATATTAGAAAAAAATTTTTGTATATATAGAGGACTCTAAAGATGAACTATGTAAAACAAGGTTTATATATTCTAATAGTATAGAAAAATTTATTGTAAACGCATGTATATTATTAGAAAAAATAGTTTGAAGGTATTCAATAAACATAAAAAACAATATAGGGGATAAGGGTGTTTTATGAAGAGATTTTTGAGGAGAATTATCTTAGTTTTATTTATTTTGTTGATTTTTATAAGTTTTATTTCTATTAAATTAATTCATAATGTTGGAGATTATGGAAAATTGATTAATTATGTTGGGATTGTTCGTGGAGCTAGCCAACGTCTAACTAAACTAGAGATGAATCATCAACCAAATGATGAATTAATAGAATATATTGATGAAATCCTACAGGAGTTGATTACAGGGCATGGAGATTATGGTTTAGTAATCACTGATTGTAATGAATACAATGAGGACTTACTTTTATTAGAAAAAAAGTGGGAAGATTTAAATATTGAAATTAAAAAAGTAAGAATGAAAGAACAGAATAACCAGTTATTAAGTATAAGTGAAGAGTTTTTTTCTCTTGCAAATGATACAGTGTTTAAAATAGAAAACTTTTCTAAAGAAAAAAGTAATTACTTAATGACTTTAATAATAATTATATCTATTATAGGTATATTAGCATGTATCATATTGATTTTACAATATAGTAAAAAAATGGTTAGACTGGAAAAATTAAATGTAGATTTAAAAAATATTGCATATAAAGATGAACTAACAGGAGTAAATACTATAGAAAAATTTAAATTGGATGCAAATCAAAATATTTGTATACATAAGGATAAGAAATTTGCTGTATTCTATATTGATTTTGAAAACTTTAAATACATTAATGATATATTTGGATATGATTATGGTGACATGATACTGAAAAGATATGCTAATCTTATGATGAATGACATAGGGAAATATGAAATATTTGCAAGAGAAATTGCAGATAGATTTGTTGCGTTAAGATGCTATGTAGATAAGGAAGATTTAGTGGTAAGACAACGAGATGTAGACAATGAACTAATTAATATAACAAATGAAATTAAAAATAAACATAGTATTACTGTTGTTAGTGGAATTTGTTGTATTGAAGATGTAAATGAAAAATTAAGTATAGATGGTTTAATAAATAGAGCAAATTTTGCACAAAAAACTGTTAAGAATAAACCAGGTACTAATTATGCTTTTTATAATGACAGTATTCGTAAAAAAATGATTGAAGAAAATACTATCAAAAGTAGAATACATGAAGCTATTGAAAAAAGAGAATTTATAGTTTATTTACAGCCTAAAGTTAATTTACATAGTCAAAAAATAAATTGTGCAGAAGCTTTAGTTCGTTGGCTTACTCCGGATAAAGGTATTATATCTCCAGCAATATTTATTCCAGTACTTGAGAAGAATTTTTTTATTGCCTTAGTAGATAAGTATGTTTTTGAGGAGGTTTGTAAATGGATTAGAAAGAGGTTAGATGAAAATAAACCTTTTGTTCAGATATCAGTTAATGTTTCAAGAATACAATTTTATAACACTAAATTTGTAGAAACTTATTCCAATATACAAAATAAATACAGGATACCTAAAAATACTATAGAAATTGAATTTACAGAGAGTGTTGCTTTTGAGAATCAAAAACATCTTTTGGAAATTATACATGATTTGCATGAAAATGGATTTACTTGTTCTTTAGATGATTTTGGAAAAGGTTATTCGTCTTTAAGTGTTTTAAAAGATTTACCATTTGATGTTTTAAAGCTTGACTCTATGTTTTTCAAGGCTAGTTTAGATAAAGATAAAGAGAAAATAGTAATAAAAAATATTGTACATATGTTAAAAGAACTTAATATCACAACTGTTGCTGAGGGCATTGAATGCAAGGAACAAGTTGAATTTCTTAGGGATATTGGGTGTGATTTAGTTCAGGGATTTGTATTTTATAAACCAATGCCAATATTAGAATTTGAAAAAATATTGGATAAAGAGTTTGTTTATAATAGCTAAAATGTACTTTATAAAATATGAACTAATTAAGTAAAATTATTTTGTACTGAATAAATTTTTACTTTATTTACAGAATAATGATTATTTACAGAAAAGCGCGAAAAATGTATTCCTTTAAGTGTGGGATGGATAGCACAAATAGGGGAGAAAAAATATTGGCCATATAAGAATGCATAATAATATAAATATTTAAAAGGTCAGCATTATATAAAAATTAAAAAGAAAATAAATAATTTTTCTATAAAAAAGAGACTATGAGAAAAGTTACTCATAGTCTCCTAAATAATGTATTTATTTTCTTCCTGCAACCCATTTTAATCCCCAATGAAATTCAGTATCCATTTCTCTATGACCTTTGAAGTATTTAACTACTTTTTCAACACTGAATGTCTCATCATTTACATTTTCTATCAATGCTATTGAACACATATTATAGCCATTTTTATGTTCATCAAGTTTGACAACTAAGTCTGAATCTTGTTTTTGTTTGATTGTTACAATTCCATCAGCTTCAGACCAGTTAGCTACACCTTCGTATATAAAAGCATAAATAAGTATTCTTTTTATATCTTTTATTTTATTACCATTTATTCTTAAATTTTCTCCTTGTGTATTGCTTCCTGTTCTGTCATCTCCATCTAATTGAGCAAAAGGTGGATTCTCTAAACTACCAAAGGCATTTCCTAATGCTTGAACAGCACCTTTTACACCATTTTTCATCTCAAATAGGCAACCCAAATCTAAATCTATATTACTGCTTCTTAAAGAGCCAAAAAAACCCTTTTTTTGTACTTTTTGATTCCAATTTAAATTAACTAAGATTTCACCTAAATCGCTATTTTCCTTTTTTGTAAGGTTTATTTTTTGTCCCTTTTTTAATTCTATAGCCATAGTAATCTTCCTCCACAAACATAGATTTATTTAAATGGTAGCACTTAATAAGTCAATATTCAACAAGATTAGAATAATAATATTAAAATTATACTAAATATACTAAAAAGTAGGAATCACAATACCTTTGTATTTTTCTTCAATTAAGCTTCTTGCTTTATCTGATGTAAGAACATCTTGTAGAACTTTAATCTTTTCACTGTCTTTATCTTCAGTTCTAAATGCTAAAAGATTTGCATACTCGTCATTTATAGGAGCTGTATAAATTCCGTTTTTCTTGGCATCAAGACCAGCAGGTACAGCATAAGTAGTATCTATAAATGCAGCAGTCACATCTGGAAGAGAAGATGGAATTTGAGCAATATCTAACTCTTTGAATTGTATTCCCTTTGGATTTTCTATTATGTCCTTAGGACTAACTAATCCATCCCCTTTAGGTAACGTTAAAAGTCCAATACTTTCAAGGTATCTAAGGTTCTTAGAACAAGAAGATGGGTTATTGCTTATTGCAATTGTATCTCCTTTTTTAAATTCATCAACAGATTTTATCTTATAAGAGTAAAGTATTGCTGGGCATACATATAGTTTTTTACCAGCCATTATTTTGTAACCTTTGGCCTTAACAGCTTCTTTTAGATAAGGTTCATGTTGAAATAGATTTGCATCAATTTCACCATTATTTAAAGCTTCGTTTGGAAGTATGTAATCATCAAAGTTTTTAACTTCTAAAGTATATCCTTTTTCTTTAATAAGTGGTTTTAATTCTTCTAATAACTCTCCTCCTGGAACTAAAGTAGCACCAACAACAATTTTTTTATCATCTTTAGCTTTAGAACATCCAACCACAGCTAAAGTTAGTACTAGACATAATAACAAACATAATAATTTTTTGAATTTCATATAAATTCCCTCCTGAATATAATTGATTAGTTAAAAATAAAATACCATTCTTTATCACACTGCAAAATAAAAATAAGCCTGAGTTTAAACTCAGGCTTTAAAAGCTAATTTAGACTCATCTTTCAGTATAATACTGCAGGATTTAGCACCAATGTATATAAAAATATACTGGTTGCTGGGTTTCATAGGGCCAGTCCCTTCACCACTCTGGATAAGAAGTATCAATTTTTAATTATGTTATAAATATTATCATGATTTTTTACGTCTGTAAACATAATTTTATAAATATTTTAAAATCTTTAATGTATTTTATTTAACACCTAAAATTCCAGAAACTAGAATATCAGTATCAGCACCTAAGAAATAGTCATTTATTTCAATAGAATCCAGAGTATTTCTCAAAGCATTTTCTTCATGCCTTATACCAATAAGTTTATTTTCTACAAATGCAACATCACATTTTCCAAAAAAATCTCCAAAAAATTTTATACTAGTTATTATGCCTTTATCAACATTTAAATTAAACTCAACATTTCCACCAGAATATTTTAATTCATTTGAAAGAGTATATTTTGGTGAATTACCAAAATTCCAATCCCAAGTTTCGTATTTTGATTTAGTAAGCTTTTCTATTTGTTTTATATCATGCTCACTCAAACAATAATTAGTATTATCAGTATTTGTTTTAGAAAGATAATCCATTATAGCATCTTTAAATTCTAATATGTCCATTTTTGAATGTAAATGTTCACTTATATTGGTTACACGAGATTTTACAGATTTTATTCCTTTTCCTTCAAATTTTATAGGTTTAACCTTTAATGCTTTTGAGAGGTCATTTATTTCAGATGAAAATAAAAGAGTCCCATGATGCATTACTTTGTTTTTGTAGTTGTATTGAGCATTTCCAGAAAATTTCTTGCCATCTATAAGAAGGTCATTTCTTCCAGAAAATTCGGCATTGACATCTAGTGTTTTAAGTAAATCTATTATGGGCTGAGTGAATCTTCTGAAATCACTAAAATTATTATTGTTACAAGCTATAAATGTAAAATTTATATTTCCCAAATCATGAAATACAGCTCCACCACCAGACTGTCTCCTAACGACAGGTATAGAATATTCTTTTATATATTCTAAATTTATTTCAGAAAGTGTGTTTTGGTTTTTTCCAACAATTATAGAAGGTTCATTCCTCCATAAAATAAATAAGTCTTCATCAAAATTTTTTAGAAGATATTCTTCCATTGCTAAATTAAAATAAGGGTTTGTTTTTTCATTATAAATTAATAACATTAAAGTAGTTCCTCCATAGAATTGATAAAATTTTTATTATGAATACAATTAATTTTATAATTCGACAATAATATAAAAACTCCTTTAAATTAGAAATTTTAAAAACTACCTTGCAAAGTTTAAATAAATAATATATACTCAAAATATGTTTAATAAAAGTGAATAGAAGGGTAGAGGCGCAATAATCTATCAGTACTAATAAGGAGTTAAGCACAGAGATTTATTAGGAAAGGAGATATTGCCGAAGTTTTATAATCGATGCTTTAAGATTATATTGCTGGGGGTACATAGAAAATATGTACAACTGTCACAGGTTTATTTGTGGTGAGCTATCATTTAAGGAATTATATTATATTTATTTTTACTATTGTTGATATATTGTAATGTTTAAGCCTTGAGTGTTTACCACTCAAGGCTTTTTTAGTTTTATTGTAACATAATACCCTGTACAGTTCACAAAATTAAAAGGAGAGGGAGATTTATATGAGGAACAAAAAAATTAATATTATTTTTCTGACGACAATCATGTTCATAATGTCAACAGTAATGGTTTTTGCAGAAGAAGATATAGACACTATTGCACTAGCCAATGCAGAAAAATTTGGGATTTTAACTTTAATACCACCATTAGTTGCTATAATACTTGCATTTATAACTAAAAACGTAATAATTTCTTTACTTATAGGTATTCTTTCTGGTAGTTTTATAATTAAAGCTAGTGGTATTAATGTTTTTGCGACATTTATACAGGCATTTTTAGATTTAGTAGACAGAGCTTTAGTATCTTTAGCAGACCCTTGGAATGCAGGGATAATACTACAGGTTTTGGCAATTGGAGGAGTAATAAATCTTGTTGCTAAAATGGGAGGAGCTAAAGCTATAGCTGAAGCACTTGCTAAAAGAGCAAAGTCAGCAAAAGGGACACAGCTTATAACATGGTTTTTGGGGCTTTTAGTATTCTTTGATGATTATGCCAATTCACTAATAGTAGGTCCTATGATGAGACCTGTTGCAGATAAAATGAAAATATCGAGAGAAAAGCTAGCATTTATAATAGATGCCACAGCAGCACCAGTTGCTGGTTTAGCTATAATATCTACATGGATAGGTCTTGAGGTTGGTTTAATACATGATGCTTTTGAAAGTATAAGTATAGATGTAGATGCATTTGGTATATTTTTAAATACAATACCATTTAGATTTTACAATATATTAATATTAGCTTTCATTGTAATATCAGCATTATTATTAAAAGAATTTGGTCCAATGAGAAAAGCTGAGATAAAATCTAGAAGTAGAAAAATTAGTATAGACCTTGATGAAGGCGTAGAAGAGTTGGATGATTTAGCTCCAAAAAATGGAGTAAAATTGAGTGTATGGAATGCTATAATCCCAATAGGAACATTGATAATAGTTGCATTAGCATCATTTTATTATAGTGGATATACATCTATAATGGGAGGAGACGATAAGGCTCTGATACAACTATTTACAAATTCTCCATATTCTTTTGAAGCAATAAAAGAAGCATTTAGTGCATCTGATGCATCTAGAGCATTATTCCAGTCTGCACTTGTTGCAAGTTTAGTTGCTATTATAATGGCTGTAGTAAAAAAGATTTTTACAATATCAGAAGCAATTGATGTTTGGATAGATGGAATGAAAAGTTTAGTAATCACTGGTGTAATATTAATACTTGCATGGTCATTAAGTTCAGTAATAAAAGAGTTAGGTACAGCTAAATTTTTAATACACCTATTATCAGGTTCACTACCACCATTCTTATTACCAAGTTTAATATTTGGTTTAGGAGCAATAATATCTTTTGCTACTGGAACAGCTTATGGAACAATGGGTATACTTATGCCACTTGCAATTCCATTAGCATACTCATTAAATCCTGATATGTCTTATGTAATAGTAAGTACTAGTGCAGTTTTAACAGGTGCAATATTTGGAGACCATTGTTCTCCAATTTCAGATACAACAATACTTTCTTCAATGGGAGCTGGCTGTAATCATATAGACCATGTTAACACTCAAATGCCATATGCTATATTTACAGCAGTAATCACTATTGTATTTGGGTATATACCAGCTGGACTTGGATTGCCAATATATATAGTATTACCAGTGGCAATAGCTGCTATATTTGTAGGTATTCAAATAATTGGTAAGAAAGTTGATGAAGCGGAAATAGAACTTGTAGAATAAAGATATAAATAAGTTTCACCTTTTATTATCACTATTTTGTTAGTTTTTAGATAATTTTAAAAAGTTATTGAAAATAATGGCGAAATATAGTAAAATAAAAGAGTGATAAGCGGATGTGGCGGAATTGGCAGACGCACTAGACTTAGGATCTAGCGCCATTGGCGTGGGGGTTCGACTCCCTTCATCCGCACTTTACAGTACTTAATTGTACTGAAAAAAACTGGGGTTGCTGGCTTTCGGAGTGGGCTATCCCGTTTTTATTTTTTTGTATATATAATAGATTGGCACTTTAGTATAAGGTGCTTTTTTTATAGGCAAAAACAGTACATTTATTTCTGTTTTATTATCATTCATCTATTAGAATATACTTTAGTTAAGAATGTGTTAATAAGCAGTGTTCACATTCTTGATAAAATGTGGAATAATATGTATTTTTACTAAGACGGAAATGAAATAATTAAACCATTAAATAATATTATAAGATGATGAATAAGTAGATAAATCAAATTTTGTAGGAGGATATTATGGAAAAATATATATGGTTGTTTCCATTACTTTTTATTTTTCATGATATGGAAGAGATAATAGGTTTTGGAATATGGCTTAAAAAAAATAAATCAATGCTTGATAAGAAGTATCCATTTATCAGTAAAGTTTATGAAAATTATAGTACTGAAGGCATGGCATTTGCTGTGTTTGAAGAATTTATTTTATGCATTATTTTCTGTATACTTACAGTTATAACAGAGAATCAGTATGTATATCTACTATGGTTAGGTAGTTTTATAGCATATACTTTACATTTGGTAATTCATATAGGGCAGTCAATCATAATAAGAAAATATATACCTTCACTTATTACCAGTATCATATGCTTACCAATAAGCATTTGGTGTATAAGTAAGAGTATTTATATAGTTGATTGTGAAATGAGTACAACAATTCTGTACAGTATAATTGGCATTATAATTGTAGCATTGAATTTAAAGTTTGCACAGTCGCTGATTGGAAAATTTACAAAGTGGATGTCAAACATATAAATTTTAGTTTATTGGACAGTTCAAGGAATCAGAAATTGAAATTTTATAGTATTAATATTTTATAGTATTAATATAATGTATAAAATTTTATAGCAATGTATTTCATAAGTATAAAGTGACTAGAATTTTAAGAAATATACAAATTCTATAAAAACTAAATAATTTCAAGTGTATTTTAAAAATCTTATTTTTCACAAGTTTAAAATTGTAAACGATTTCATCAAGTCTATGAATATACTTTTAACATGTTATAGTAAATCTCAATATAAATTTACATTTGGTTCTTTGTGTGTTATTTTAATAATAAATTAAGTGAAAATGTTATTTTACATTAATATATAATATCTTTGCATAAGAGTGAATAATATAAAAGAGAAATAATTGATAATAAAAACTTAACAAAAAAATTAATACATAAAAAAAAATAAATATAATGTGTTGACATTTAATTGAAATATTCATACAATAAAATTGAAAATAAATATTTCCAAATGAGATTAGCGAGAGAGTCCTTTATACGAAAAGGCGCCGAAGAAGAAATTTAAGAAATGCCAATTTTTAGAGAAGCTTTCAGGCAAAAATATCGCTAATTGATGGGACTCTGGAGAGACTTAAGTTAAGATACTATAAGTCACCGAAGAAGCAAAATAATATTAAATTATTAAATCTTTCAGGTATACAAACAGGGATATATAGGCTAGGATTATTTTCCATGCTGATATATCTTTTTTTTATGAAAAAGTACAGGAAATAATATCAAAGTTACTTAAATACAGTAGGTCTAATTTTCTAGGGAGGGTTATATATGAATGAATTGAAAAGAGTATCTTTGTACAATATACACAAAGAGCTTGGAGCAAAACTTGTTGAATTTGCTGGTTGGGAAATGCCTTTAGAATATGAGGGTATAAATAAAGAGCATGAGAAGGTCAGAAAAAGTGCAGGTATATTTGATGTATCTCATATGGGAGAGGTACAGATAAAGGGAGCAGAGTCAGAAAAATTTATACAAAACCTAGTTACAAATGATATAAGCACATTAAAGATAAATGACATTATATATACACCTATGTGTTATGAAAATGGTGGAGTAGTTGATGATTTATTAATATATAAATTTGGTGAAGAAGATTATTTATTAGTAATAAATGCAGGTAATATAGATAAAGATGTAGCATGGATAATAAAACAAAGTGAAGGATACAATGTAGATATAAAAAATATATCTAGTGAAGTGAGTCAATTAGCAATTCAAGGACCTAAAGCAGAAGAAATTCTTCAAAAAATCACAGATATAGACTTAAACTCAATAAAATTTTATAAGTCAATTCCATCAACAAAAGTATGTGGTTGTCCTTGTTTAGTTTCAAGAACAGGATATACTGGGGAAGATGGGTTTGAGATATACTGTAAAAATAAATATGTAGAAATAATTTGGAATGAAGTTCTAAAGGTTGGAGGAGAAGATATATGTCCAGCTGGTCTAGGTTGTAGGGATACTTTGAGATTTGAAGCAGCTCTACCTCTATATGGACATGAAATAAATGAACACATATCTCCAATTGAAGGTGGTTTATCTATCTTTGTGAAAACAAATAAAGAATCATTTATTGGCAAATCAATTTTATCAAAAGAAAAAGAAAGTGGAGCTAAAAGAAAGTTAGTAGGATTTGAAATGCAAGGTAAAGGAATGCCTAGAAATGGATATGATATAAGGATTGGTGATAAAACAGTTGGATTTGTAACAACAGGATGTGCATCTCCAACGACAGGAAAAATTTTAGGTATGGGAATTATAGATTCTGAATATGCAAAAGTAGGAAATGAAATAGGTATAGCAATCAGAAAAAAAGTTGTTCCTGCTGTGATAGTTAAGAAACCTTTTTATAAAAAACAATATAAAAAAGATAATATTATATTAAACAAAGAAAATAAATTTTCATATATACCTGCTACAAGTGAAGATAAATCAAAAATGTTAAAAGTAGTTGGATTAAATTCGGTTGATGAATTATTTTCAGATATACCAGAAGAAGTAAAATTAAAAAGAGATTTAAATTTGGAAATTGGAAAATCTGAATTAGAGGTAAGCAAAATAGTAAAAAGATTGTCAGAAGAAAATTTAAGTTTAGAAGACTTGACTTGTTTTCTTGGTGCTGGTGCATATGACCATTATATACCATCAATTATAAAACATATAACTTCAAGATCTGAATTTTATACAGCATATACTCCATATCAAGCTGAAATAAGTCAGGGAACTTTACAAGTAGTTTTTGAATTTCAATCTATGATTGCAGAAATTACAGGTATGGAAATTGCAAATGCATCAATGTATGATGGAGCAACTGCTGCAATAGAAGCATGTATAATGGCAATGAATCAGACTAGAAAAAGTAAAATAGTAGTGTCAAAAACTATTCATCCTGAAACTCTGTCAGTATTAAGAACTTACTTACAATATAAAGATTGTGAGATAGTAGAAATTGACTTTTGTAATGAATATGGGACTACAGATATAGAAAAATTAAAAGCTTCTGTAGACAAAGATACAGCATGTGTTCTTATACAAACTCCTAATTTCTTTGGAATTATTGAAGAAATGGAAGAAATAGAAAAGATAACTCATGAAAATAAGGCTATGTTAATTATGAGTGTAGACCCAATATCATTAGGAGTTTTAAAAACACCAGGTGAGATAGGTGCAGATATTGTTGTTGGAGAAGCTCAATCACTTGGAAACCCTCTTAATTTTGGAGGTCCTTATGTAGGATTTTTAGCTAGCAAATCTAAATATACTAGAAAAATGCCAGGAAGAATAGTTGGGCAAAGTTTAGATGTAGAAGGTAAAATTGCATATGTATTAACTTTACAAACTAGAGAACAGCATGTAAGAAGAGAAAAAGCAACTTCTAATATATGTTCAAATCAAGCTTTAAATGCTCTTGTAGCTTCAATATATATGGCTACTATGGGTAAAGAAGGATTTAAAGAGGTTGGTATGCAGTCTATGAAAAAAGCACATTATACTTACAATAAGCTTGTACAAACTGGAAAATATAAGCCAATATTTAAAGGTAAGTTTTTCAAAGAATTTGCTGTACAAGGAAATCTTAATATAGAAACTATAAATGATAAACTCTTAGAAGAAAATATATTAGGTGGTTATAATTTAGAATACAATTATCCAGAATTAAAAAATTCAACTTTGCTTTGTGTGACTGAGAAAAGAAGCAAAGAGGAAATAGATAAGTTAGTTGGAATAATGGAGGGATTATAATGAAAGAATACAATAGTTTGTTGATAGATATATCTAAAAAAGGTAGGAAAGCATACTCACTTCCAAAGTTAGATATAGATGATATAAAAATAGAAGATATGATTGACCAAGATATGGCAAGACAAAGTGAGTTGAATTTGCCAGAAGTTGGTGAATTAGAATTAGTTAGACATTATACATTATTATCAAATAAAAACTTTGGAGTTGATACAGGTTTTTATCCTTTGGGTTCTTGTACTATGAAATATAATCCTAAAATAAATGAAGATATGGCAGCACTTCCAAACTTTACTGGAATGCATCCATACCAATCTTCGGATACAGCTCAAGGTTCTCTTTCTTTGATGTATGATTTATCAAGAAGACTTGCAGAAATTACAGGTATGGATGAAGTTACACTACAACCTTCAGCAGGTTCTCATGGTGAGTTTACAGGGCTTATGATTATAAAAGCATATCATGAAAATAGAGATGACCATAAGAGAACCAAAGTGATAATTCCAGATTCTGCACATGGAACAAATCCAGCAAGTGCAGCTATGGCAAACTTTGATGTGATTCAAATAGCATCTGATAAAAATGGAGCTGTAGACATAAATGCATTAAAAGAGGTTTTGAATGATGAAGTAGCAGCTCTTATGCTTACTAATCCAAGTACTCTTGGTTTATTTGAAAAAAATATAAAAGAAATAGCTACTCTTGTACATGAAGCAGGAGGACTTTTGTACTATGATGGTGCAAACATGAACGCTATTATGGGGATAACAAGACCTGGAGATATGGGGTTTGATGTGGTTCATCTTAATCTTCATAAGACTTTTTCAACTCCTCATGGAGGTGGAGGTCCAGGAGCTGGTCCTGTTGGAGTTAAAAAAGAATTAGTACCTTTTTTACCAATACCAGTAATTGAAAGAAAAGAAGATAAGTATGTACTAAATTATGATAGAGAAAAATCTATTGGGAAAATTAAAAATTTCTATGGTAATTTTGGAGTTCTTGTAAGAGCTTACACATATATACTAACTATGGGAAGGGATGGACTTAAAGAGGCTAGTGAAATGGCAGTTTTAAATGCTAATTATATAAAGGAAAGTATAAAAGATGATTATATTTTGCCAATAGATACCTTGTGTAAGCATGAGTTTGTATTAGGTGGATTGCCAAGAGGAGAGGCCAATATAAAAACTATCGATATTGCAAAAAGACTACTAGATTATGGATACCATCCTCCAACAATGTACTTTCCTCTTATTATAAATGAGGCACTTATGATAGAACCTACAGAAAGTGAGAGTATAGAGACATTAGATAGTTTTATAGAAGCTATGAAAAGTGTTGCTAAAGAGGCAAAGGAAGAACCAGAACTATTGAAAACTGCTCCACATAATACTTTGGTCAAAAGAGTAGATGATGCAAGGGCAGTAAAGAAACCTATACTAACATGGTCACAAAGATAAATAGTTAAAAAGTAGAGATTTAAAGTATAAAGAGAATTAAATTTGTAAGAAAAAGCTATCTAACTTAATCTAGTTTAGATAGCTTTTTTGTATATTAGTATGTATGGTATTTTCTATATAAAGTTTTAAATTGTATTAGTGCTTATATAGAATATTGATATATTATGTATAGATATTAATAAGAATTGTTGAATTTATCTTGCCTTAACTTTATTTACTCTTTTATATTAAGAAAAACTTAACTAAAATATAGCGAAATTCATAAAAATTTAGGAAATCTTAAGAATTATAATATTTAAATCTTTAGATTTATATTTTATTATATAAACTATAGAATAATAAAATAAAAAAATTGAGAATTTTATAATATATTTGTAGATTTGAGTATAAAAAAGTGCTAAGTTGAAAGGAGTAAAATATGGATAAGGTTAATTTAGAAAGGTATAGTTGTGATATAAATGTTGGTTTAAATAAAAATCAACTTCAAAGTAGAATAGATGATAATTTAATTAATGCATTTGATAATGGAAAAACCAAAACATATAAACAAATTTTTAAAGACAATATATTTACACTTTTTAATCTCATAAATATTGTTTTAGTCTGTTTATTAGTTTCAGTTGGTTCTTTTAAAAATACCTTATTTATATTTATTGCTGTAATTAATACTATTATAGGAGTAATACAAGAGATAAGAGCTAAAAGATTATTGGACAATCTATCTGTTATAGTTTCAAATAAGGTATCTGTCATAAGAGAAAAAGAGAAAAAAGAGATTGATGTACAAGAATTAGTATTAGATGATATTATGATTTTAAAAACAGGTAATCAAATTTGTGCAGATTCAAAAGTTTTAAATGGAAAATTAGAGGTAAATGAGTCTTTGGTTACAGGTGAATCTGATATTATTATAAAAAATAAAGGCGATTTTTTATATTCTGGAAGTTTTGTAGTTTCTGGAGAAGCTTTTGTAAGAGTTGAAAATATAGGAAAAGATAACTATGCAAATAAGATAGCTAATGATGCAAAGATTTCTAAAAAACATAATTCTCAACTTAGAAATTCATTAAATGCAATATTAAAAATTGTAGGTATAATAATAATTCCTCTAGGAATTATATTGTTTGCAAAACAACATTTTGGAAATGGAGATTCTATAGCTACATCTGTAGTAGGTACAGTGGCAGCTGTAAATGGTATGATACCAGAGGGATTAACATTACTTACGAGCATTGCTCTAGCTGTAGGAACTATAAAACTTGCTAGTCATAAAACTTTAGTGCAAGAACTGTACTGTGTAGAGACTCTTGCTAGAGTTGATACACTATGTCTTGATAAGACAGGTACAATTACAGAAGGTAAAATGCAAGTTGATGATATAGTAATGTTGGAAGAAGTGGATATTAATGAAATAATGGGGAATATATGTAATTCTCTCAAAGATGATAATGCAACACTAAATGCAATAAGAGATAAGTATAATGTTTTAGATACGTATAAAGCTAAGAATTTAATACCATTTTCTTCAGAAAGAAAATACAGTGGGGTTACCTTTGAAAATAAAGGTACATATTTATTAGGTGCGTTTGAATTTATATTTAAGGAAAAAAATAAAAAACTTAGGATAGAAGTTGAAAGATATTCTAAAAAAGGAAACAGAGTAATAGTTTTAGCTCATAGTGATTCTTATATGGAAGATAATAATATTCCTGAAGATATAAAGCCACTAGCTTTTATATTGATATTGGATAAAATTAGAGATGAAGCTAAGGAAACTTTAGAATTTTTTTACAATGAAGGTGTAGATATAAAAATTATATCTGGTGACAATCCTATAACAGTAAGTGAGGTAGCTAGAAAAGCAGGTCTTAAAACAGCTAGTAATTTTATTGATGCAACAACACTTAAAAATGATAGTGATATATACAAAGCAGTTGATAAATACAGTGTTTTTGGAAGGGTAAGTCCACAACAGAAAAAACAAATGATTTTAGCATTAAAAAAACAAAATCATACAGTAGCTATGACTGGAGATGGTGTAAATGATGTGCTAGCACTTAAAGAAGCGGATTGTAGCATTGCCATGGCATCTGGAAGTGATGTTACTAAGAATGTGTCTAATTTAGTCTTATTAGATTCAAACTTTGCATCAATGCCAAAGGTTGTTATGGAGGGAAGAAAAGTAATTAATAACATTCAAAGAGCATCTTCTTTGTTTTTAGTAAAGACAATTTTTTCATTCTTCTTGTCGTTATTAACATTATTCTTCTTCAGTAGACAGTATCCATTTGTTCCTATACAATTATCACTCATTGGGGCTGTAACAGTGGGTATACCATCATTCTTCTTAGCTCTTGAAGCAAACAAAAGTAGAATTTCAGGAAATTTTTTACTCAATATATTAAAAAATGCTTTACCAGGAGCACTATGTGTGACAGTAAATGTAATTATTGTTTACAATATAGTTGAATATTTAGGTTATAGTTCAAGTGTATTTTCCACAATGTGTGCTATATTAACTGGTGTATGTGGTCTTTTAATATTAAGACAACAATGTTTGCCATTTAATAAAGAAAGATTATTTTTAATAGTAAGTATGACTATTGCATTTGTTATTGGGATTCTATTTTTAGGTGGATTATTCTCATTTGTAGCATTGAGTAGAGAATTAATTCTCATAACTATGGCATTAGCAATATTAATGCCAATTATGATAAAAGTTATGTTATTTGTCTTAGATGAGATATTAGAGACAATTGTTCCAGATTTAAATTAATTTTAAAATGATATAAATAAGAGCAGTTTTAGTTGAACTGCTCTTTTTAGATGTGTTTAATTTTATGTAAGAATATGTATTTTTATTAATCAGCTATATATGAGCAACAGTAGTCAACAACTTCATTAACCTTTAAGTCAAAACTTGAATCACTAGGAACATTAAATTTTTGACCTTCTTTATAAGTTACAAACTCATTGCTTCCAGGCAGTTTTACATCCATACTTCCAGCAAGCATCTCCATTATTTCTTCTTCTCTAGTAGAAAAAGTGTATTCTCCTGGCAACATTAATCCTAAAGTTTTTCTTTCTCCATTAGGCAGTATTATTACTCTGCTACTTACCTTACCATCAAAATAAACGTTTGCCTTCTTTACTGCAGTAACATTCTTAAATTCACTCATTAGATAAAACCTCCAAAATTATTTGTACATATATATTATATAAAAATAATGTAAAAAATGCTATATATTTACAAAAAAATTTAGTATTTATTAAAAAAATTAATAAGAATAAAAAAGAGATGAAATTGCTTAAATTGATAAAAAATATAAAATAAATTGCAAAGTAAGCAAGAAAAGAATAAGTTGAAGAGTTATATATTATAAATATTAAAAATTTTAGTATTAATAAAAAATATATTACATTAATATGAAAATATAGGAGATTAGAAGTGTTTGATAATTACAGTACATGTTAGATATATCATTGTAAATTAACATAGCTTTGAATATAATAATGTTCAGAAGGCAATATTTTTGAGGTCTGAATCCAATAATAATATAGTCTTATGATTGTAGATATCAAAAAATGTAAGTTACTAGGAATACGTTTTGTAGATTTATATATGATTAATAACTAAAGCTATAAATAAACAAAATAAAAAGAGTATGTTTCAACCTATAGCTTTTAGATTTAAAATATACTCTTTTATTAATTATAGTTGTATAAATTAACCATAATATATAATTAAAATTTTTATTATAATTATATATTAGGTTCTTCAATTAGTTTTCCACATACATATCTATGAATGATATTTCTATCATCACCAACATAGATAAATCTTTCAAGTCTTTCAAGTATAGAATAATTGTCATGATTTAAATTTGAATCATCAATAATCAATGCATCAAAATCATAACCTTCTTCAAAGCTACCAACTTTTCCAAAGAAACTTCCACCACTTTTGGTTGCAATATAAAAAGCCTCAGATAAAGATAAGAAATTATACTTCTTACCAGAATTAACCCAATATAATTTAGATAATTGTATTGCAGATACCATTGCTTTAAATATTGACAATGTATGTCCACCGCTTATATCTGATCCAAGTGCTAATCTAATATTATTATCGATTAATTTTCTGATAGGCATAGCACCACTACCAACATTAAAGTTAGAAGCTGGACAGTGAACTGCCATAACATTATTTTCTCTCATTAAATCTATTTCATCCTGAGAACAATGAACACAATGAGCCATTAAAGTAGGAGTTTGACCAAATAAATTATATCTATTATATGCATCTCCATAGAATTTAGATTCAGGTTCTAGACTTCTAACCCATTCAATCTCATCATAATTTTCAGATAAGTGTGATTGAATAGGAATATTATATTTTAAACATAAATCTCCTAAACCTTTTAAAAGTTCACTTGTACAGCTTGGTATAAATCTAGGTGTTATTATTGGTTTTACAATAGAATCTGTATCACTATACTTATTTATAATTTCTTCTGTATCAGTAATAGAATCCAGAGTGTTTTCTAATAAAGTATCAGGGCAATTCATATTCATATTTACTTTACCAACGTATGCTCCAAGACCAACTTCTTTGAATATATCCATAAGTTTCATAGAGGATTCTTTATGTACTGTTGCAAACACTGCTATTCTTGTAGTTCCAGATTTCCAAAGTTCTTTTACAAATTTTTTATACATTTTTGTTGCATATTCTATATCTTTATAATTTGATTCTTCTGGAAATGTATAAGTTTCAAGCCATGGCAAAAGCTCTTTATCCATAGCCATTCCAAGATTTTTAAATTGAGAGGCATGGGCATGGAGGTCATTCATACCAGGTATTATAAGCTTATCAGTGTAATCTACTACTTTTAGGTTTTTGTATTCCTTAGGTATCTCTTTAAATATTCCCTTTACTTTACCTTTTTCCAGTATAATATAACTATTTTCAAATACTGTGAAAGTTTCTGAAGTTTTTGTAAAAATTATATTTCCTTTTAATACTTTTAACATATAGGTCTCCTTAGTTTTAAATTTGTTTTAATATATGTAGGTAAAATTTTGTTTTACAAATCAAAATTTTACCACATGTATTATATCAAATCTAAACTATAAATACTATTAGATAATAGCAAATATTAGTGAAATACAGTTGTTTACTATTATTATATATAACTGACATTTAAGTGACATTTAAGAAAAATATAATGCCTACTTACATAAAATGGAATGTTATTTAAAGAGAACTTTGATTATATTTTCAGAAGCTTTTTTATCCATATCGTTTAAAATATGAGAATATCTATTTATAGTTATTTTTATATTAGTATGTCCTAATCTTTCAGAGATGATTTTTATATTAGTTCTAGCTAGAAGAAGAACTATTAGAATAGATAATATAGTAAGTATTTACAAATATGTAGGTGTTCTTAAATTGATAAATTATTCCATTTTAATTTTATAGTTTGAATTTTATGATATAATAAAAATATATAAATTTTGCAGTGAGCGATATTTTTGATAAAGTAGGGTTTAACAGTTGCAATGTAAGGGATTGAGGGTGTATGATAAATGTTATCAATTGCACTACTCATGGTTCACTGCAAATTTGAGAGAGTTGTATGTGTGTAAGTACTGAAAATACTTAGTTTATTTTGGGGTTTTATATTAACTAAGTGGTATGTAAATTCCTCTTCCATTTAGTTTCTTATTATGTGTCTCTAGTTTTATATTAACTAAGTGGTATGTAAATGAATATTTTAGCGCGTCGACTATTGATACACCTTTATAGTTTTATATTAACTAAGTGGTATGTAAATTATAATTGATTATATGAGTTCTAAGTTATCATCTATAGTTTTATATTAACTAAGTGGTATGTAAATTATAGAACGTAACTATTTCAGTCTCTTTACTTTGCAGTTTTATATTAACTAAGTGGTATGTAAATTGATTTCATTAAATGTGTATTTGAAAATTTCTACAAAAGTTTTATATTAACTAAGTGGTATGTAAATAACATTGCAACACCAGCTTGCTCGCGTTGAATAGGGTCGTTTTATATTAACTAAGTGGTATGTAAATGAAGCACACTTACAAGTAAGATAAAAGACCCTGGTACAGTTTTATATTAACTAAGTGGTATGTAAATTTTAAGAATTATCTTGTACTTTTTTAGTAGAAGAAAGTTTTATATTAACTAAGTGGTATGTAAATTACTGAAAACCAGCCATATACATACCCACATACTCCAGTTTTATATTAACTAAGTGGTATGTAAATTCCATTCTTGCATCACTTGCTCCAGTAGTCATAACAACAGTTTTATATTAACTAAGTGGTATGTAAATCATTATTGTTGCTGAATAAATCCACTTCTCATTCTCAAGTTTTATATTAACTAAGTGGTATGTAAATATCGTAAGAACCAGGAATATACGGAAGATCGTAGAAAAGTTTTATATTAACTAAGTGGTATGTAAATTTTTTTGTTTTTGCTTCATCTTTTTTATCTTTATTCAGTTTTATATTAACTAAGTGGTATGTAAATAAAATTGCTGAAACAATAGTGATAAGAGAAGATGCTGGTTTTATATTAACTAAGTGGTATGTAAATAGAGTTGAGGTTGAGTTGGAGGATATTATTTAAGGGTTTTATATTAACTAAGTGGTATGTAAATTTTTTATTCTAAGAAACTTTTCAATTCTAGTTCTTCGTTTTATATTAACTAAGTGGTATGTAAATTTTGAAAGTTGTAATATAATAGATTAAAAAACTAATTGTTTTATATTAACTAAGTGGTATGTAAATGCTTTTTAGCTTCGTCTACTACTTTATAAGCAAAGCGTTTTATATTAACTAAGTGGTATGTAAATAGTCCAGACCCTAATCCTCCTGTTGACCCAGAGTTTTATATTAACTAAGTGGTATGTAAATATAGTCAAAAGCAACATCATAATCACGTATATTATCGTTTTATATTAACTAAGTGGTATGTAAATCAACATGTCAGTAATATTGAAACAGGAAATTCGAGTGTTTTATATTAACTAAGTGGTATGTAAATAACACTTTAAAAACTAATGTATTCAGTATAAGAGATTGTTTTATATTAACTAAGTGGTATGTAAATCTTGTTAATGCAAATAAACAACATAGCACTATTAATAGTTTTATATTAACTATGCGGTATGTAAATAGGGTTTCTGATAAAATCTTCAAACATGTAAAATATGTGTTTTATATTAACTATGAGGTATGTAAATCTTATACTTAGTTAGAACTATATATCGACACAAATATGCTTTATATTAACTATATGGTATATAAATTGCAATTTTTATTCGTTGTCCAATCTCTTTGAAATTTGTTTTATATTAACTATGTGGTATGTAAATTTGCAACAAGTATAGGTAAAATACCCCAATAATTTATACAGCATTTTCTCCTTTAAAATATAATTATTTTTTATCATTTGTAGTAAATAATTACCAGATAACATTGACTTTAGTTTTAATGATTAAAATATAAAAGTAGAATAATTATAAAAAGTATTGAAAAATTTATAAATATATATAATAAAACTTAATGACAAGATATTAGATGTAAAAAATAATTACCTTATAAATAGATTGAAATTTATGAATATTCATACTATAATTTAAATATAAGGAGATGCCCTTTGAAAATAAAAATTAAAAAATATTTAATGCTATTACAATAGGAACTAGAACTACACTTAATAAATATACAGAAATTAGATTTGGCTCAATATAAAATACAAATATAGAATTTAGGTGTTTTTTATGAAAAAATTTTTATATGCTTTATATAGTTTCATTGTTATTATAGCTAATTTTAGATTAAAAGAAAAAAATTATAACTTTATTTTATTAGCAATCTTTTTTATATTGCTGTTAATTCAAAATGGAGTTTTAAAAACAGGTTATCAAAATAGAGCTACATTTTATCAAGATAATTATTTTAATAGAGAGGATAAAAATGATAAGATAAAATTTATGACTATAAAAATTTTTATATTTTTGTCATTACCATTATGTTTTAATATACTATTCAATTATTTAACCTCTTAAATTATATTTAGATATAGGAGTCTTATGATAAAAGTAAGCTTATGTGTTATTTGTAGTAAATATAAAGTGCATATAGTGATAAAACAAAAGTTTCATATAAATGAAGAAAAAAATATAAAATAATTTATTTAACTACTTAAAAATAAACTAAAAGGGATAATAAAATAGCTTTTAGGTTATGGTAATAAAGGTATTTAAAAAGAGTGCATAAGCACTCCAATTGTGAGAAATACATACACAAATCATTATTACAACAATGAAAAATGTACATATAAGAGACGTTTTGTATTTGTTTTAAGTGATAATATTTTAATACTAACTAAATAATTATCACAATAGTAAAAAAGAAAAAGGAGTATTTTGTACTCCATTTGTCAAAAATATAAAACTTTTATATAAGCTTATTATAACATAATTGATAAAAGTGTAAAGATATATAATGAATTTATAAAGAAAAATAAAATAAAAAAGATAAATCCTAATCAAAGGATTTATCTTTTTGTATAGAAAATAATTATTCTATTATTAAATGGCATGGCTAAACTGGATAATAATTTATTATTACTGCTTTCAATGTTTTTTCTCCTTGATTATGGTATGTATGAATTGATTCAGCTGAAAAACAAATAGAGTCATTTTCTCTAAGTTGATAAATAGAGTCATTTACTTCTAATTTTAATTGACCTTCTATAATCATAATATATTCCTGTGATTTTTCAGAATGACCAACAGATGTATAACTATGACCTTCTTCTAATTCCATTTGAAATAATTCGAAGTTTCTAGTTGGTGTATTGGGATAATAACAATAAAGACGATAATCTTTATTTTCTGAAACTTGTACATCTATATCAGTTTTTGATACAATAAAAGTTTCATTTTGAGGTTGTTCCAGTATTGCAGTATATGGAACATTTAGTCCACTTGCAATTTTCCAAATTGTGTTTACTGTTGGGTTTGAGTCTCCCTTTTCAATTTGCGAAAGCATTACTTTACTTACGCCAGATAATTCAGCAAGTTGACCTAGACTTAAGTTACGTTCATTACGTAATCTATTTAAATTTTTAGCAATAACAGTATTAATACTCATAGTAGCTCCTTAAAATGTAAATTATTGACAAATATAATTTACGAATGTATAATTTATTTAACATTATTTATAATTTACAAATGTATAATATAATGAACGTTAAATACACTGTACATCCGTAATATAAATTATACTGCATAAAGAGTTGTTTTTCAACGGATGATAGTTGAGAGATTAAGGGGGAATTGTAATGCGTGTACTTAATAATGTTACAGAGGCTATAGGCAATACTCATATGTTACATTTATCCAAAATAGCAGATGAATTTGGAGTTCAAGGTAATATTTATGCAAAGATGGAATACTTAAATCCGGGATTTAGTAAAAAGGACCGTGTAGCATTACAAATGATTACCGAAGCAGAAAATGCAGGTTTATTAGTTCCAGGTCAAGCAGTTGTGGAATTAACAAGTGGTAATACTGGAACAGGACTAGCAATAGCTTGTGCATGTAAAGGATATAAATTTATAGCGTGTATGTCAAAAGGAAATTCTATGGAAAGAGCAAGAATGATGAAAGCTTTAGGTGCTGAAGTAGTTCTTGTAGACCAAATGCCTAATTCAGTTCATGGACAGGTATCTGGTGAAGATTTGGCACTTGTAGAAATTGAGGCTCAAAAAATAGCAAAAGAAAGAAATGCATTTAGAGCAGACCAATTTAATTTAGAAGCTTGTAATCATGCACATGAAAAGTATACAGCAGAAGAAATGTGGGAACAATTGGATGGAAATATTGATGTATTTGTAGATTTTCTTGGAAGTGGTAGTACTTTTGCAGGATGTTCAAAAACACTTAAAAAACATAATTCTTCTATCAAATGTTATGTTGTTGAACCTGAAACAGCAGCAATTTATTCAGGTAAAGAAATAACTGACCAAGGGCATAAAATACAAGGTGGAGGATATTCTATGGATTTGCCATTAGTAGACAAGAAACTTATTGATGGTTATATTCAAGTTACAGACGAGGAGGCAACTGATGTAGCAAGAAAATTAGCTAAATTAGAAGGTGTATTTGCAGGATTTTCTTCAGGGGCAAATGTATGTGCAGCAATTAAGTTATTAAAGAGCAGTGAAAAAGGAAAAAATATAGTTTTAACTCTTAATGATAGTGGTTTAAAATATTTAAGTACTGATTTATATGAAGAATTGTAATAATAGCACAATAGTTATGCAATGTTTTTTAAATTAAGTATATAGATTTAAATTATAAAAAGTATCTCAATGTAATTTTTGAAAGTTATAAAGGAGATACTTTTTTATTTTGTAAATATGGAGTATCCTACTTATAAGTATTAAGCTATATAGATATTGATGATTAGCTATGCAATAAAAAAGAGTATGTGGTTTTGCATTTATACATCATAACTTGGAATAATACATATTAATGTTCTAAATGTATTTAAAACATATGATAAAATTAGAACAAATAGATACAAGGAGATAAAAATGCAAAAGAGAATTTTAAGAAATTTTATATTTACGGGTAAAAATATTTTAAGTAAACTTGTTTTTATAATAAAATATAATTTTAGTACATTAATTTTATTTGAATTATTTCATAAAGGATTAGCCTTATTTTTTATATGGCCATCTATTAGATATATATTTGATATTTTAATAAAAAGTTTACATATAGTCTACCTAAATATGGATAATTTTATAAAAGTTTTGACCAATCCCATGTCAATAGTTCTGATAATACTATCAGTTATAATACTAGCTTTTTATGCATTTTTTGAATTTACCTCTGTAATTATTTGTTTTAATAAATCGATAAAATATGAAAAAATAGGGTTATTTGAACTCTTTAAAATATCATTTGAGAACTCTATAAAATTGTTATATCCTAAAAATATACTATTATTTATATTTGTGATATTAATAATTCCATTAGTAAATACAGTTTTAATTTCAGGGTTTATAGGAAAAATACAAATACCAGAGTACATATTAGATTATATAAAGTCTGATATAATTTTAAATATAATCTATATGATTTTTCTTTTAATAATATATATTTCAGTTATTAGATGGATTTTTAGCATTCATGAGATAACTTTAAATACAGAAAATTTTAAAAGAGCAAGAAAAGAAAGTGTTAATCTTATAAAGGGAAAGATTATAAGAACAATTATTTATTCATTAATATTATCTTTAGTAGTAGCTATTATTGGATATGCGATTTATCATAGTGAAATTATATTTATAGGCATATGGACTAAACATTGTACTGATATGGAATTTTTGAAGAATGTATTTATAAATAGATGTATTGCATTTGAAGAATATTTTAGATTGATTTTATCAATATTCATTTTTATATTGGACATTGGATTTATCTCAGCAACTTATTATCAATATAAAGGAGTAAGTATTTCTAAAAATAATATTAAAAAAGAGAAAAAATCTATATCAAAAATTGTTTTTAATTTAGTATTAATATTATTGATTTCTTATATAGAGTCAGTTGCATTTTCTTCACATATAAATGGTATGTTTAATACGTCATTTTCATTTTATACAACAGCAATTGCTCATAGAGCAGGAGCTGAAATGGCTCCAGAGAATACTTTGGCAGCAATAGAAGAAGCTTCAAATGCTAAAGCTGATTATGCAGAAATAGATGTTCAAGAAACTAAAGATGGAGAACTTATTGTACTTCATGATTCAAACTTTAAGAGAACTACAGGAGTAGATAAAAATGTTTGGGATGTAAATTATAATGAAGTAAAGACATATGATGCGGGAAGCTTTTATTATTATGGAAAAGGTTATTATGATGAAAAGTTTGTTGGGGAAAAGATACCAACACTCAAAGAAATGATAAAATATTCTAAAGGTAAGGTGAAATTATTAATAGAAATAAAACTTAATAGACATGAAAAGGGAGACGTAGTAAAAAAAGTTGTTCAGTTAATTAAAGAAAATAATTTTGAAAATCAATGTATAGTTGCATCTATGGATAAAACTATATTACAAAAAGTAAAAAAACTGGATGAGAATTTATTGACATGCTATTTTATGGCAATTGCATATGGTGATTTTTCAAAGTTAAATTATGTTGATATATATGGAATTGAATCAACTTTTGTTAATAAAACAGTAGTAGAAAAGATTCATAAAATGAACAAAAAAATCTTCGTTTGGACTGTTAATAGTGACAGTTTAATTGAGAAAATGCTTGACCTAAATGTAGATAGTATTATTACAGATAATCCATACCTTATAGAGAGTGCAATTTATTGGAAGAAAAATGGATTTATTAGTCAAGTGTCAGATTATTTATTTTAAATATTCTATAATTGTATTATCCAGTAAAAGAGATATTATTAAAATCAATAATATCTCTTTTTAACATAAATAAGGTTGTTAAATTAAGGTTATTCTTATAAAAATTGTGCTTATCAGCTATAAACAAGGAATAAAAGTGAAAAAATTGCTCTGAGATTATTACAGTTAAAAGAGTTTTAAGATGACAGAGAGATAGATTGTCAACTGTATATTTAATAAATCTTGTTATTTATTAAATTTTATATAAGTAAAATATATAAATTAATAAATCTTATGCTAGAATATATATGAAAAACAATATAAATTTGGAGGATTAAAAACATGACAGAGCGAGAAAAAATGTTGGCAGGAGAACTTTACGATTGTGGTGATATTGAGTTGTTAACTCAATGGCATAAAGCAAAAGACCTAGTAAGAGATTATAACCAAACAGATTCCTCGGATTTGGAAAAAAAAGAAAAAATATTAAATGAATTACTTGGTGGTAAGGGTAAAAACTTATGGATTACTGCACCGTATTATGTAGATTATGGAAATAATATTTATTTTGGAAATAATTGTGAAGTCAATATGAATTGTACGTTTTTAGATGATAATAAAATTATCATTGGTGATAATGCACTAATCGCACCAAACGTACAAATATATACTGCATTTCATCCAACTAATGCTGGTGATAGATTTGGTAATGCCAAAGAAGATGGTTCATTTGAATTTTGTAAAACTCAAACAGCTCCAGTTACTATTGGAGATAATGTTTGGATTGGCGGGGGTGCTATTATCATGCCAGGTGTTACTATTGGAGATAATGTAGTTATAGGTGCAGGAAGTATTGTTACAAAAGATATTCCAAGTAATATGATTGCATACGGAAATCCATGCCGTATTATTCGAGAAAATAAATAAAGTTAAATTTTCTTGCAAAATCTCAAAAAACACCTTTCTTACTTTATACATAGGGTATTTTCTAATACTTTCACATCCATATTCATTTGTTAAATTTTTGTGGAATGTAGTTTTTATCACTTCTGTCTTGCATTTCCACCATTTTTTTATAAAAGTCATTCCTTTATAGATTTATTTATAATAGTATATATTCTATTTGATGTTTGAATAAGCACTTATTTTTAAGTAAAATACTAACTTTTAGGTTAGTATTTTGCTATAGTATGATGATTAAGTAAGAATAAAATACTATAATACATAAAGCTTAATAAATATAATTTTTATTTTACTTAGATATTTTCTTTTGATTAGTAATCAAAAGTGGTTATAATTTTTTTTATTAATAAGAGTAACATTTATTTTATGAAAGAGGATTATATTAATATATATTTAAATAGGAAAAATTGTAAAAAGCATAAAAATAATATAATTAATTAATGAGATAAAAGTGGATAAAAATATTGGGAGTTTAATTTTTGTGAAATTAAAAATATTAAAGTCAATCTACAAATATAGAATATATTCTAAGACGAATTTTTATAATTACTAAATAAAATAAATTAATCAATATAGTTTTTTAATATAAACAAAAAATAAAAAACTTATATAAATAAAATGCTTGTTTTTCTTGTATTATTTATATAAATATTGAAATTTGTCTAGTTATACGTTTTTATTGACCAGTTATGCAGTTGATATTGAATATTCTAAATATTGGTGTTATTTTATAGGTGGTTTAAACATATTAGGGGGATTTTATATATGATTTGTATGATTTATAGAGAATGTATAAAATAGTAAAGGTTTAGAGCCATGTTTAGTGGATTGCAGAATATGCATATAGAATGATTCTTGTAAATTAAGTTAGACATAGGAAATATATAATTTGTATTGGATGATTAATTTTATGGTGTATGCTTTTAACTTCTATAATGGGAAAGTAAAGATGTACTCCCAATACATCTTTACTTTAGCAGAAGTTATAGTTATTTATAAAGTACAAAAAATTATATATTTATTAGAGTAGATAAATCTAAAAAGGTTTTTCTAGAAAAATTTAGTTTTAATTGTATCTACTTACTAATAATAAGACTTGATGTAAGCAGGTTTCAACTACCGTTTCTCCATATTCTGATATAAAATCATCTAACTGTGTATCTAAAAAATTACAATAATCATATGAACTACTGATGTAAGCAGTTAGTATATGTGTACATTTGTCTATTTCTCCAATAAACATATTATCCATCCCCCTAAAAAATTTAGTAAAAATAAAAAGTCGCATTCTATTAGTCAATTAACATAATTTATAAAATTTTTTAGTACTAGTTTCTATAACTTAACTCCTTAAGGTTAAATATTCCCAGTTTTACCAATTTAGTTTTATTCTACAAGTATATAATACTAGAAGATGCTTCATTATTCAACATGCTTGTTTGAGAATAGAAAATATTCTAAAATTATAATTGTTTTTAAAAATAAGATTCAAGATAAATAAAGTTATATGCAACTATTTAATAATCTTTCCATAATAAGGACAGTAGGTTCTATTCTTAAAAAACTCCATCTTTAAATTTAAAGAATAACTACAATTTGAACAACAATAAAATTTCCAATCAATAAAAATATCAAAAATAATAAAAATAATTGAAAATGTATAATTTCCCAGAAAAATAATAAATGTAACTCCAATAATAAACACACCTATAAATTATAAAATAATTTAAGCTTTATTTAAGGTTAGTATTATATTTATATAAGATTTAAGTTTTAATATATATGTGTAATTAAAATGATTTAGGAGGAGAAATATATTGGTAAATTGGGAAATAAAAAAATTGGCTAAATCTAAGAGTATGTTTATATCTCTAGGGATATTAGTGTTAATACTAATGATTAGTATCTTTATTGCGCCTGTTTTAGAAACAGAAAGTTATTATATAGATAAAGAAAAAGGACGTATAGAAGATACGAGAAGTGGTATCGACATAGGTAATGAGAAATTTCAAAATAAGATTAATGTTTTAAAGCAGTTTTCAAATCAAACAGATACAGGTGAATTTTCTAAAAAAATTGAATTAATGTCAAAGAAAAAACTTGATAATCTAAGTGTGAATGAATATAAGGATATTAGTTTTTGGAAAGTATTTAACTATAGAGTCACAAATTCACTTATAAATGTAGGAATGTTAATTATTATATCTATAATTATATCCAATATTTATGTAGATGAAGTCGTTACTTCGGTAAAAGATATCATACTATCATCAAAAGAGAAGAAAAAAGCATTAAAGTCTAAAATATTTGTTGCTTTATTAGTTCCATTAGTAATTTATTCTGTTTATTTAATGGGAATATTTATTATAACTTGTATGCAACAAGGAGTACCTGTTAATGGAGACTTAGAATCTTTTAGAATAGTAGACAATGTAGTTGCATTGAAAACTAATTTAAGTATAACAAAGTATGTAATATTAAATATAGGCATAGAGCTTTTGATGTTTGAAGGATGGGCCATGATAGCCATATTTGGGTCTTTTATAAGTAAATCTTCAATATCTTCAATAAGTTTTTTTATATTTATTATATCTATAACTAAGATAATGTCGGTAATCCATATATTACCTAAAAAATTACTTTCAGTTGTATCAAATGTAAATTATTATGATTTGATATTTGGTTTTAATAAAATAATAGGAAATTATCTAGGTGATATTATGATATTTAAAGTGAATATAGACATTGTCAATATAGCAATAGGACTTTTGATGGCAATATTGATAGGTGCTATGTCATTATGTTTTTTAGTAATAAAATCAGATTATATAAGTAGATAAAAGGGGAGTTAAGATGAATAAATTAGAAATAGAAAATCTTTCAAAGATATATGGTAAAAAAGTAGCAAACGACAAGATTACAGTAACTCTAGAAAATGGAGTTTATGGTCTTCTAGGACCAAATGGAGCAGGAAAATCTACATTAATGAAACAAATAACAACGTTGATAAAACCTGATGAAGGTCAGATACTTTATAATGGTGAGGATATATTTAAAATGGATGCTGATTATAGAAATATTTTAGGATATTTGCCACAAGAATTTGGAGTTTATAAAAATTTTACAGCAAGAGAATTTTTACAGTATATTGGAGCTTTAAAAGGTTTAAGGGGAAAATATTTAAATAGTAAGATAGGAGAATTATTAGATTTAGTAGGTCTTTATGATGTGAGAAATAAGTCTATAGGAAAATTTTCAGGAGGTATGAAGAGGAGAGTTGGGATAGCACAAGTTTTACTAAACGACCCTAAGATAATAGTCCTTGATGAGCCAACAGCAGGTCTTGACCCACAAGAAAGAGCTAGATTTAGGAATTTAATAGCAAAAATGTCTAGAGATAAGATAATAATACTTTCTACTCATATAATTTCCGATATAGAATCAGTTGCAAAGGAAACAATAATGATTAAAGATGGCAAACTCCTAATGAAAGGAACACACAAAGACATATTAAGTCACATGGAAAATAAAGTATATAATGTTCAAGTTAAAAATGAATGTGAAGTTGATGATATACAATCTAAATATAAGGTTGTAAGTATTCAAAGTGGTATTAATTCAATAGTACTTAGAATTGTTTCAGAGGATATTCCAAGCGAGGATAATATACAACCAGTTCAAGCAAAATTCGAAGATGTATACATGTTTTATTTTGATTTGGAAGATGCAAGGGAGGTGTAGTAGAAATGATGTATTTAGTTAAAGCTGAAATGATAAAAATATTAAAATCAAAGAGTGTTTGGATAATTTGGCTGTTTTTAATATTTTTTGGATTTTTTCTGATTAGAAAGTTTGATGTTTTAGATACTTATGCAGATATATTTTACAAGATAGAAGGCTCAATACCTCTAATAGGTTTGATAATGTTTATAATAACTTCTGGAAATTACATTAAAGAATATGATTCTAATATGACAGGTTTAATAAATACAACTAAAAAGGGAAAAAAATCAGTAGTATTATCAAAACTAGTAGCTAATGGATTAATTTTATCTATTATTAATATTTCTTTTATATTGTTAGTAGGAATTAGAGGTTTTAGTTTTTTTGATTTTAAAAATTTAAATGAATCGATTCATAACTTATGGTACTTTGGAAATAGTAATTTAAATCTTACAGTAATACAAATGTATATAATTGTTATATTGACTACTATTTTTGCTTCTTTTATATTTGCACAAATAGGCTTAACACTTTCATCTATATTTAAATCGGCTGTAATTCCATTTATACTAGGTGGATTGATAATGGCAATTCCATACTTTAGTGTAGGTTTTATACCAGATAAAGCTATAAAATTTATGTCAGTGACTCCAAATTGGATTATGATGAGCCAACAAATGGTTAAGTATAATGTACCAATTATTTTGATAGTTTTTTCTATAGTAGTCTCAATTATATTAATGATAGTGTTAACTAAAATAACATATGAAAATTTTACATCAAGCAAAAGGTTTTAACTAAAAATAATAGTAATTTTATTTATATTTTAGTTTAATTAAAAATAAGATAAATGAATTTTAGATAAAATATATGCTAATATATATGTAAATTATTACAGGAGGTTGTTTATGGAAAATCGTGTTTTAATAATAGATGATGAAGTAGAAATATTGAAGCTTTTAGAAACTGTCCTAAAAAAAGAGGGCCTTAATAATATATATACTGCAAAAACTAAAAAAGAAGGATTAGAATTATTTAAAAGTATTAATCCTGATTTGATTGTATTGGATATTATGTTACCAGATGGCGAAGGTTATGATATTTGTAAAGAAATAAGAAAAACCTCCAATTCTCCAATAATATTTTTATCAGCTAAAACCGAAGAATTAGATAAGTTACTTGGACTAGCGATTGGAGGAGATGATTATGTTACAAAACCTTTTAGCCCTAAGGAAGTGGCTTTTAGAGTTAAAGCGCATTTGAGAAGATTAAGTTATTTTAGTGATGTTCAAAACGAAAGTAAAAATCTAAATAATAATGAAGAAAAAATTATATCATTTGGCCCATATATATTAAATGAAAGTAGGGCAGAACTTATAAAAGATGGAAAATCTATAGGACTGTCTGCAAAGGAACTAAAAATCCTATCTTTATTTGCACATAATCAAAATCAAATTATAAGTAAAGAAAAACTATGGGATAAAGTGTGGGGAGAAGATTATGTTGGATTTGACAATACTATAATGGTTCATATAAGAAAAATTAGGGAAAAATTAGAGGATAATCCTTCAAAGCCTGAATATATTCTGACAATAAAAGGTCTTGGATATAAATTAGCAGTAAAGGAAGATTAGAATATGAAGTGGAAGATTACTAGAAATTTTATATTTACAATTGTGTTTGTAGCTATATCAGTAGTAATTATAAATATCATATCTATATTGTATGTGATTTCAACTAATAGTTTTTTTAAAGTTGTAGATTCTGGAAATAATCCTGAAGAATTTGCACGTTCTTTTGAAAAAGATTTATATGAAAAAGATGGAGAATTTAAACTATCTAAGATTGGAGCTGAAAAATTAGAAAAATCAAATTCCTGGATACAGGTTTTAAATGATTTAGGAGAGGAAGTTTATGGAGTAAATGTGCCAAAGGATACTCCCAAAAAATATACACCCTTTCAAATGGTGAATAATTACAAGTATATAGAAACAAAGTATGTTAATTTTGTATTAGAAAAATATTTAAACAAAAAACATCTAAACATAATAGTAGGTATACCTAGTAGAGATATATCAAGAATAATTTTAACCTATTCTCAAAATAACATTAAAAAAACTTTAAATAAAGTTATCATTATAACACTAGTAATTGATAGCGTGGTAGCTTTAGGTGTAGGATATTTATTTAGTAGAAAACTTACAAAACCAATTTCAAGCGTACTATGGAGTATTGAGACTATGGCTAATGGAAATTATAGTTTATATCTTAAGGACAGAGGTATATATGAAGAAGTTTTTAAAAATATAAATATGTTAGCTGATACTTTAAGAGTAAATGAAGTTGAGAGAAAAGAAAATGAAGAGTTGAGAGAGGAATGGCTGGCAAATATAACACATGATATAAAGACACCTCTAGCATCTATACAAGGGTATGCAGAGATAATTAATGACAAAGATTATGAGTTTGAAGAAGATGAAATACAAGAGTATACAGAAATTATATATAATAAGTCTAAGTATATAAAAGATTTAGTTGATGATTTAAATTTATCTACTCGATTAAAAAATAATACTATAGTTCTGGACAAGAAAAAAATAAATTTAGTCAGTTTAGTCAGAGATATAATAATTGATATTTTAAATGATAATAGATATAAAAATAGGAATATTGAATTTGAAAGTAATGAAGATTTAATTGAAGTATATGTAGATTCAATCTTATTCAGAAGGGCTATAACCAATCTTATATTTAATTCAATAGTTCATAATAGCGAAGGAACTTTGATAAGTGTAGAAATTGTAAAAAAAGATAATATAGAAATTATAATAAAAGATGATGGAATTGGAATAAGCAAAAGTGATTTGAAACATATTTTTAAAAAATATTATAGAGGTACTAATACAGGTGAGATGCATAAAGGTTCAGGTCTTGGTATGGCTATTTCTAAAGAAATAATAGAGATTCATAAAGGTAAAATTTATGTAAGTAGTGAAATTGGAATAGGAACAAAAATTATTATAGAGATAAAACAAAATTAGGAGATATGATATGGATTTTTTTAAAAAAGGTATAAGTGGGTTTACTATTAAGATTTTAGCATTAATATTTATGACATTTGACCATATAGCAGCATTTATGCCACAAACAATGCAAATACCAATTTGGTTTCATTGGGTAGGCAGAATATCAGCACCACTGTTTATATTCATGGCTGTTGAAGGATTTTATCACACTAGTAACAGAAAAAAATATATAAGTAGATTGTATATTTGGTCTGTTATTATGGCTATAGGAAATCAAATAATTAATAATGTATTTTCACATCCAGAAGGAGCTATAATTATAAATAACATTTTTTCAACATTATTTTTAATAGCGATTTATTTACAAGCAATAGAGTTCATAAAGAAATTTAGAAAAGAGAAAGAAATTAAATATTTTATTATAGGATTATTGATGATAATCATTCCTATAATTTTAGGAATATTTACAGTAGCTTTACTTTTTAAAGTCACTAACAGAGTTATTGCTTTATTTATGATTTTGGTACCAGTACCATTTTTAGTAGAAGGTGGACCAATTTGGATTATACTTGGGATTATTTTTTATTTGTGTAGAGGTAAAAAGTTCAGTTTGAGTATTTGTTATGTTTTAATGTGTATATTTATATTTACAACAATGTCAAATGGAGATTATAGTTTAAAAAATTCTATTTTACAAAATTACCAATGGATGATGATTGCTTCTCTACCTTTAATGTTACTTTACAATGGAGAAAAAGGGAAGAGTATGAAGTATTTATTTTATTTATACTATCCAATCCATGTATATATATTGTATATCTTAGGAATATACTTAATAAATGGTTTTTGATTGTAAGTGATATTTTTAATACAAAATGAACAATATGAGGATTGTTTTAGGTCTATTAAAATTGTTATTTAGATGAGATTTGTAGAATATTTAAATTTATGAGCAGAAATTCAGTTATTGTAATTTCAATAACATTAGAATATAATATTATAATTTATTTAGAAATATATGATGTTATACATGGTTTGGTTATTAATGTAATAATAAAACAGAGGTTTGATATAAAATTCAATACCTCTGTTTTAGTGCTTTTTATCCTACATTTATGCTTATTTTATTTATAAATTAGTGTTTTGTTTTAATTAATATTAGTGCATTTTTTATTTATTTTATAAAATTAGTCATAATTGTTTCTTCATATTGTGGTTCTTTAATTCCAGCTTTTTTACCTGCTGATATACACTTAAGAAGCCATGCCATGTTTTCTCCTAGAGTTCGCATAGTCTGTAATCCTTCTTCATCCTTCATAACATCCTCTGGAGTAAAGCCATGTACCTGATTCCAATACTGTGATGATACAATAGGCATATTGCTGATTGAAAAATATTTATTTAGTTGGTCAAATGTTGCACTTGCACCACCACGTCTACATGACACAACTGAAGCACCTAATTTTGTAGCCATGCGACTTCCAGCTATGAAAAATAGACGGTCAAGAAAAGAAGTTAATTGACCAGTTGCACTAGAAAAGTAAACAGGAGAACCAATAATAATACCATCAATATTATCCAGATCTTCAATCAATTCATTAACTTTATCATTTCGAATACATTTTCCAGTTTCAAAACAGGATGCGCAACTAATACATCCTGGGATTGTTTCTTTACCTAAATACAGTATTTCTGTTTTAATATCGTGTTTACTCAATACTTTAGTAATCTCATTTAGTGCTGTATAAGTACATCCATATTGGTTTGGGCTACCGTTTATCAATAAAACTTTCATTATAAATTTCCTCCAATGAATTTTATTTAATAGATTTTCTAAGAGATATTATTTTTTATAAAATAGGATTTTCATGAATATTATCAATTTATATAGAAATGTCTAATCTTAGAATCCTATTTAAAATAACTTTTTTTTAGTAAATACACCTCCTATTATAAAATTGACTTTCAATTATTCTTACACTATAATTTTATTATAAATTATTCTAAAAACAAGTACGCACATTTTTGTTCAATACTAACCAAAAGGAGAGTGTAATATATGAGTATAGACTGTATATCAAATACAGATTTAAGTGAAACAGGATTTAGTTATACACTTTCACTGATTAGTGGTAAATATAAGATGATAATTCTTTACTGTCTTGTAGAATTTGAAGTTGTAAGATATAATGCATTAAAACGTTATATAAATACTATCTCCTATAAAACTTTGAGTTTATCATTAAAAGAATTAGAAGCAGATAACTTGATTATTCGTACTGAATATCCTCAAATACCTCCTAAGGTAGAATATAGTCTATCAGAAAGGGGAAAATCTCTGATTCCAATTTTAGATGCAATGTGTGAGTGGGGAGAGAGGAATAGACCTTAATTTTGTATCTGTAGATACCATAAAAAGACTGTGAGTAAAATTGTTTGAATAATCTACTCACAGTCTATATTTAAATTAATAGTTAGTATTTTTAATTTATAAAAATACTAAAAAATTTATTATGAAATTTCACCACCAATTTCTTTTACATCTTCTTTATATATAATACAAGCTTCTATAGCTAATTCTAAGCCTTTTACTATTTCTTCTAAAGACATGAATGGTGTATTTTTTTTATCTATTACTTGTGAAGTTGTATATGGGATGTGTATAAATCCACCCCTTATATTAGGATATTTCTTGTCTATCATATAAAGAATTCCATACATCACATGATTGCAAACAAATGTTCCTGCAGTGTTTGAAACACTAGCTGGAATTTTATTTTCATTCATATGTTTTACCATAGCTTTTACAGGCAATTTTGAAAAATATGCAGGTTCACCATCTTCTTTTATAATAGTATCTATAACCTGGTTACCCTCATTATCTTTTATTCTAAAATCATCTATATTTATAGCAACTCTCTCAGGTGTAATGTCAAATCTACCTCCAGCTTGTCCAACTGATATTACTATATCTGGATTGTGCTCTTGAATAGCTTTATCTATAGCTTCAACAGATTTTGTCATAACTGTTGGTATAGTTATCTTTATGATTTCTGCACCGTTTATATTATTATTGACCCTTTCAACTGCTTCTTGAGCTGGGTTTATTGGTTCTCCACCAAATGGGTCAAATCCTGTTAACAAAATTTTCATTATTTTACCTCCTAATTATATTAAAATCCTAAAAAGTACATTACTAATATGTGGGCTATAATTAATACCAAAGCAACTGGAGCTTGATATTTTATAACAATATAATCATTTTTACATTCTAGCAAGGCTGCTGGAACTATATTAAAATTAGCAGCCATTGGAGTAAGTAGAGTTCCACAATATCCTGCTGTTAATGCTAATGCTCCAATTATAGCAGGATTTCCACCTTGAGACAATACAAAAGGAATACCAATTCCTGCCGTTATGACTGAAAATGCGGCAAATGCATTTCCCATTATCATGGTAAATATAACCATACCTAATACATAAGCTATAACACCAAATAATCTGCTATCAGCAGGGACTACACCAGATATCATGGTTGAAATAACTTCACCGACTCCGGCTTGAGTAAATAAAGCTCCCAATGCAACTAAAAGTTGTGGTAACATACTAGCAGGTCCCATTTGTTGAAGTAATCTTGAGCCATCTTGAACTGATGTAGCAGGTTTTGCCTTAGTTATTATAAGAGCTGATATTAATGCAATTATTGAACCCACACCTATTGCAAACTGAGAAGAATTATCAAAATTAGAAAGACTCATAGCTACTACTACTGCAGCAAATGCTAATATTAATGATGGTATAAATATTTTATTTTTAAGTTTGTCTGCTTGTTCTTTTCCAAAATTTTCATCTGGTTCTTCATACTTTGCAAATACAACTTGTTTAGAAAGTGTTAATAAACTAGATAATATTAATATTATTCCTATTATATTGGCTGGAATCAATCTACCAAATATGAATGGCAGTGATATAAGTATCCAAAATAATGATGTACCATATTTCTTATTGTTATTTATGGTAGTAAAAGACTTATATGCTATAACAATCATTAAAAATCCCATTAGTGCGTAAAAGATTTCTAAAGATATGTTTATAAAATTTTGCATTTTTATTCCTCCTAAATAAAACTATTTTTTATGACTTTTGTTTAATTTTTTATCATATAAGGTAAACTGGATTGTAGCCACTACAAGTGCTATTACTGCCATAATAGTACTAGCCTTTACAATATTAAGTCCAGTTACATTGTATCCAAATTGAGTTAGAGTAGATGCTATAAGTAATACTCCACTACTACCTGCAAATAAGTTTTGACCATAAAAATTTCCATAGTTTTCTGATGCAGCAGATAATGCCTTTATGGCTTCTTCATCCGATTCTTTTAGTTCATCACTATTACTTAAACCAGCAGCTTGTGCCATAGGATTAACAAGTGGTCTTACAAATTGAGGATGTCCACTCATTCTTATTGATAGAGCACCAGCTATTTGTCTAGCTATCATGTATATAGTAAGTACTTTTCCTGTTGTAAGTCTTTTTAATTTTTCTATTAAAGAAACAGCTCTTTGTTTTAAACCATATCTTTCTAATACACCGATTACTGGCAATGTTAATATGAATAATGATACACCTCTGTTTGAGACAAAAGAATCTCCTAAAATTGTAAAAATTTGATTAAAATCTAATCCTGCAACAATTCCTGTTGCCACTCCTGCTAATAATACAGTAAATAGTGTGTCAATTTTAAGTATAAATCCAATTACAACTATCAATATACCGATTAGTTTTATCATAAATTGTTCTCCTTCCATTTCTATATGTTTTAATTTAAATTTATTTAATGGATAAAGTTAAACTCTTTTTATAGTATTTGCGTTAAGAGGACTATTATTATAAAATTTAATAAAAAATAGGGAAGATGTTTTAAAGTATCAAAGTAAATAATGGTTGTGTATAGGAATTTGAATAACAAAGATTATATTTTAAGCTAATATTAATTGATTTTGTAAGTCTATAGTTTAAGTATATGTCAATATTTGAAATAGGTTTTAAATTAGATATTATATTATAAAAAGAGAATGTGCCAAACATAGAGACAAGTGTATTTTTCTCTGTTGAAATGATAAAAATATATTTGATTTCATACAAAAAGAGAGTGTCTAATGAATTTTTTAGTTCATTAGACACTCTCTTTTTGTTATGATTAATAAAACATATTTGTTATGATTAATAAAGCATATATTAAGTGCTAGTTTCATTAGATTTCACTAAGAAAAATAAAATTTTGATAAAGTTTAAAGACTATTTTGAGCAATATTACTTATAAATAAAAGAATTTATCATAGAAATAATTAGCTTTATTTTAGCTATTAAGATTTATTAAAAAATTATCTATATTATCCTGTGATATTCTAAAACTGTCATAATTACCTTTTGAAACAGCCTTCATAATAAGTTTATCTAAAAATTTCATTTTTTCTAATCGAGCTTCACTACCAAAAATTCCAATAGCATTTGCACTTTCTAATAAGGATGATGGAAAATTTGATTTTAAATATTTATCTGCTTGTTCAGAAAAGCCACAGCAAAGGAAAATGCCAACTTGTTTTTTGTTTAATAACTCTACATTATCATTACATAGCACTTGTATTTTTTTTGAAACTGAACCAACATATATAGAACTTCCAATAATAATTTTATCAAATTTTGATAACTCAATTTTATTATTATTATTATTATTATTAATATCAACAATAGTGACATTATCTGATAGTTTATTTTTTAGTATATTTGCACAGTCTTTTGTACAACCATATTTACTTGAATATATAATAATAGTATTCATAATTATTCTCCCTTTCTTAAAGCATTTTCTACAGCTTTTCGTATAGTATTACTGCTATAAGTTGCAGAAGTTATAGCATCCACATCTAAAGACTGTTGTTTAATAATACTTGTTGTAATTTTTTCAGCAGGTTTACCTAAAAGATGGTCGTGTTTTAAGATATTAATATTTTGGATTTTACCATTATTAACTTCAACAGACACAGTAGCTTTTACCAAGTTATTATCAGCACTTCCAGTATAAATGCCATTTTTAACATTATTAATATCTATATCTTTTACTACCAAGTTTTCTGGCTTTAAGTTGCTTACAATTACAATAATAATGCATATAAATACAAAGAATAGAGCAATAGATATTTTTACATATTTTTTCTTTTTATTAGTAGCCTTGTTGCGAATTTTCATTGTAAAGTCCTCCCACTAAAATATCTAAGAAATTTTCTATAAGTTGAGAAAAATTATGTAAAGAATATAGTTTATTTTCAACAACACATAAAACGAATCCTAACAATGCACTTATAAGCATCCATGAGCTTTTATCTATATTTTTTTTGAATATTCCTTGTTCAATTCCAATGGAAAGGAATTTATCAAGCATTTTTATACCATTATTGCTAGGCGTATTGTTTGTATTTTCAGATGCAAATATAATATTCATTCTACTATGCATGATAGATTTTGCCATCTCTGGTTCACTAGAAAGAGTTTTTATAAAGCTAGTCATAATTTCTATGATTTGTTTATCTATTGGTAGTGATGAGCAATTATTCATAATGTCAATGGCATTACTTTCTACTGTGTTATAAAGTTTATTGGTCATATCGCTGATAATCTCTGCTTTGTCTTTGTAGTAAAGATAAATTGTAGTTGGAGAATATTCTATTTTTGTAGCAATTTTTCTTATTGATAAATTTTCATATCCATGTTGGTTTATAATTTCAATGCTAGCATCCATAATCTTTTTCTTCATTTCTTCTTTTTCATTTTTACGTCTTTCTTTGATACTCATATAATCACCTCTTTGCTTAACGGTGTTAAGTTAATTTACACTGTTATTGTATAATTTAATTTTAATACTGTCAATAAATTATTAAATAATATAAGTTAATATATTTTTATGGATAATAAATTAATGTTATTAATTGTAATATTTAAGATATTATTGTATAATAATAATCGGTTTAAATGCGCCACATCTTATTAAAGTTGGTTCATAATTCTAAATAAACTTTAATAAGATACATTAAAATATAATAAATTCTTTTATGCTATAAAATTTATTTTATAGCTATTAAATCAGATGTTTAAAAATTTTTTAACAGTCTATAGTTTTTAAGAGTCTATAGTAAGTAGCTTAAAAATATGATTTTACATCTGTACTTGTTCGAGAACTCCAAGTATAAAAAACTAAGGAATTATATAGTGGCAGTATATAATTAATACCCTTAGACACACCTTTTTGAAAGTGGAAAAAAGATGTGTAGTTCTCCTCGACCACAAATCAAGGAGGATAAAAAATGGAAAAGAGAAAAGTAATAATTGATTGTGACCCAGGAATTGATGATTCTTTGGCAATTCTTCTGGCTTTAAACTCACCAGAGCTAGAAGTAATTGGAATTACCACATGTTGTGGAAATGTTCCAGCAAATATAGGTGCAGAAAATGCACTAAAAACACTTCAAATGTGTTCTTCACTAAATATTCCAGTATATATAGGAGAAGAAGCACCACTAAAAAGAAAACTTGTAACAGCTCAAGATACACATGGAGAAGATGGTATTGGAGAAAACTTTTATCAAAAGGTTGTAGGAGCTAAAGCAAAAAATGGAGCAGTGGATTTTATAATAAATACTTTACATAATCATGAAAAAGTATCAATAATAGCACTTGCACCACTTACAAATATAGCTAAAGCACTTATTAAAGATAAGAAAGCATTTGAAAATCTCGATGAGTTTGTATCTATGGGAGGAGCATTTAGGATTCATGGAAATTGCTCTCCAGTAGCAGAGTTTAATTATTGGGTAGACCCACATGGAGCAGATTATGTTTACAAGAATTTATCTAAAAAAATCCACATGGTAGGTTTAGATGTAACTAGAAAAATTGTACTTACTCCTAATATTATTGAGTTTATAAATAGACTTGATAAGAAGATGGCAAAGTATATAACTGAAATAACTAGATTTTATATTGATTTCCATTGGGAACAGGAGAGAATAATTGGCTGTGTGATAAATGACCCTCTAGCAGTAGCATACTTTATAGATAGAAGTATATGTAAAGGATTTGAATCATATGTAGAAGTTGTAGAAGATGGAATAGCTATGGGTCAGTCTATAGTGGATTCTTTCAATTTCTATAAAAAAAATCCTAATGCAATTGTTCTAAATGAAGTTGATGAGAAGAAATTTATGTACATGTTTTTAAAGAGGCTTTTTAAAGGTTATGAAGACATTATAGACTCTGTGGAAGGAGTGATATAGTGTGAAAAGAAAAATATGTGTAAAAACTATTACACTTATAGCTTTTGGTATTTCTATAAATATAATAGGCGCTTTTATAGCTATGGGATTAAGATTACCTGTATACTTAGATTCAATAGGAACTATAATGATAGCTTCACTTTTAGGACCTAAATACGCTGTTGTTACAGGTGTGTTTGGAAGTTTAATAAGTGGAATTACGTTTGATGTATATTCTCTCTATTTTGCACCAGTTCAAATATCAACCGGATTACTTGCTGGAATAGCATTTAAAAAGAATTTTTTAAGGGGTTTAAAAACTCCACTAGGAGTACTTTTATTTGCCATTCCAACATCTATAATAAGTTCAATAATTTCAGCATTTTTATTTGGAGGTATGACCTCTTCAGGTTCATCATATATAGTGCAAATCTTGAAAGTGTTAGGACTGGGAGATGTTTTTAGTGTGTTTGTAACCCAAGTATTTACTGATTATGGAGATAAGCTGTTAGCAGTTGTTTTAGTGAATTTAGGATTAAATGCAGTTCCAAAAACTTTAAAGGTATCATTGACTGGAGGAAAATAGATAGAAAATGGATAGATATAGTGAGATAACAAATAAAAATCAAAGAGAAATTGTTCTGCTTAAAGGATTTCCTTGTATATGGGGAAAGTGTTCTTTTTGTGATTATATAGATGATAATTCTAATTTAGAAGAAGAGATGAATAAATTAAATCTAAAGGTTTTAAAAAACGTAACTGGGAAATATGGAGTTCTTGAAGTCATAAATTCTGGAAGCTGTTTTGAATTACCTAAGGATACTTTAGAAAAAATAAAGTGTATTATAAAAGAGAAAAATATAAAAAAATTATTTTTAGAAAGTCATTGGTCTTACAAAAATAGGCTTAAGGAAATGAGAGAGTATTTTGAAATTCCTGTGGTATTTAAAATTGGAGTTGAAACCTTTGACAATGATTTTAGAAATAATATTTTAAATAAAAATGCAAATTTTAAGACTCCACAAGATGTAAAAGAATATTTTGATTCACCTTGTATTATGGTTGGAATAAAAGGACAAACAAAAGAGATGATAGATAAAGATATAGAGATTATCCTAAATACTTTTGAAAAAGCGACAGTGAATGTTTTTATAAATAATTCTTCTAGTATAAAAAGAGATGAAGAGTTAGTGAAATGGTTTGTTAGTAAGTATAAATTCTTGGATGAAAATCCAAATATAGAAGTTTTATACAATAATACAGACTTTGGTGTAGGAGATTAGCATTAATTTAGTTTAAATTTAAAATTGAAAAGTTTCTTATGTTTTTGAAAAAGCTTCTAATAGTTAGAAGCTTTTTTTGTAGAGTTTTATGTTACAATAAGAAAAAAGGAATTAAGGAGCAATTAAATGATGTTTGATAGGGGAAAATGGAATAAATTGGATTATAATGAACTTTTAGAATATATGATGTCTATACAAGATATAAAATATAGAGATTTTAATAAAAAGCTTATACCTGGAACAGAAAATATAATAGGTATTAGAGTTCCTAATTTAAGAAAGTTATCAAAAGAAATAAGCCAAGGAAATTGGAAGGAATTTTTAGAAGTAGCAGAGGATACATACTATGAAGAAGTTAGGCTACAAGGTATGGTAATTGGCAATATAAATAGTAATTTTGAAGAAACTTTATACTATGTAAAAAGATTTATACCTAAAATCGATAATTGGTCAGTTTGCGATGGATTTTGTTCTGATTTAAAGTCTATGAAAAAATATAAAGAAAATATGTATGATATACTTAAAAAATATGTTTATTCAAAGAATCCATGGGAAATTAGATTTGCATTAGTTATGTTTTTAATATATTATGTTGATGATAAACATATTAAAGAAATATTTGAATACTGTAATAATATACAAAGTGAAGAATATTATGTTAAAATGGGTATGGCATGGTTGCTATCAATTTGTTTTATTAAATGTGAAGAGGAAACTTTTCTCTATATAAAAAATAATAATTTAGATGATTTCACTTATAATAAAATGCTACAAAAAATAATTGAATCAAATAGAGTAGATTTAGAAAAGAAGAATATAATAAGAAGTATGAAAAGAAAGACAAGAAGATGTTGACGGAGGAATATTAATGAATAACAATGAAGACAGAATTGACAAATTTTTAGAACTTCAAAGCAAAGGATTTAAATTTGCAGAGATAGCTCAAAATCTAAAGATTAGTCAAAGTACTTTAAGAACTTTTTTAAATAAAAAAGGATATAAGTCAGAAAAAGGTAAATACATATTAAAAGACGAATTAAATTATAATAAAAGTTTGGATAATAGAAACTTGGAAGAAGAGAAAGCTAAGGAGTATGAAAAAAGTAAAAAGAATACTATAAGTAATAGAAAAAAAGTAAGCACCAAAAAAAAGATTTCTAATGAAAAGGCTTTAAGTAAAAGTATTGAACAAATTGAGTTTAATGATACAGGTTTAAAAAATGCAAAGCCAAAACAAAATGTTAAGCCTAAGAAAGATAGAAAAATAAATATAACTCAAGAAGATTTAGATAAGCTTTGTGAAGTATATGATTGGTATTTAGAAGTAAAAGATTACAATATAAAGCCTAAAAAAGTATCTAATAAAAAAGATGTACATATAGATGATGAACACATAGATGAATTAAAAACAACAAGAATACGTATAGATAAAGAAATATGGAATGATTTTGAAAGATTATGTAGTAATTCGAATTTTGAAAAACATCAAATACTTACACAGGCATTGAAAGAATTTATGAAAAAGTATAAAAATCTACTATAAAATACTACTATATGAGGTGCTTAATATGAATAAAATAGTAAAAAAATCAATTTCTCTAATGATTATATTAACAATATTTATTTTTATGTTGACAGCATGTGAAAAAGATGAACAGCCTGATTCAGTTGATATTCAAACAGAAGATAAAAATGAGATAAAAATAGATGAGGGAAATGCAAAAGTATTGAATATAGGAAAATCAGAAATTATAAATATAGATGAAGGTGATAAAGTAGATACATCAACAAAGGTAGAAAATAATTCAACATTTAATATATCCAATGTTGAATTGATATATAATGAATATGATGAGAATAAAAAAATTATATCTTCGGATAGTAAGGCTTTGTTGGACATGACTTTAATGCCTGGGAAAGTTGCTTACATAGAATGTGGGCATAAAACTTTTGTAAAGGGTGTAGAAGTTTATGCATATGAATATGAGGCAGAGGGTAAGATTGTGTATGTTAATTTAAAAGAAAATACTATTAATATAAGAAATAATAATATTAAGCTAGAAAATAGTAGTCAGTATGAGGTGCTATCTACATCAGAACTTAAAAAAGTAAATGAATCAAATGAGGGAATTACGTATCAAGTAAAAGTAAAAAATTCATCATCAAAAGATTTAGGAAATATTATTCTTAAGACAGCAGAAGTTAATGAAAATGGAGAATATTTAACAGTAAATCGTGTGCCATCATATAAGATTTTAAAGCCTTCAGAAGAGACAGATATAGATATATTGTGTTCAACAAAGGCAAAAAGTGTTGAAATAGTGGGATATACGTATGATGATATAAAAGAAAAAGCCAATGTGGATATTGACTTAAAATCTCATAAAGTTAAGATAGACAAATAAAGGTAGGGGATACTTATGAAGGTTTTAATAGTTGAAGATAATAAGATACTTTTAGAAAGTGTAGTAGAAGAACTTAGCAAGCATTTTGAAACTGAAAAGTGTGAAGATGGAGAAGAAGCTTTATACTTAGTAAATCAAAATATATATGATTTAGTCATTTTAGACTTAATGCTTCCTAATATAAATGGATTTGATATCCTAAAGAAAATGAGAGTTAATAATATAGATACACCTGTACTTATATTGACAGCAAAAGAAACATTAGATGACAAAGTAGAAGCATTTACTATAGGAGCTAATGATTATTTGACAAAACCTTTTTATATGGAAGAGTTAGTAGCTAGGGTATACGCTATATTAAGGACTAATGGAAAAATAAAAGAAAGAAACGGATTAGAATTTAAATCTTTATATTTAGATACACTAGAAAAAAGAGTGTATATTGAAAAAGAAGAAATAAAACTTCAAAACAAACAGTTTAACTTGCTTGAGTATTTTGTATTAAATAAAGGTTCAATTTTATTAAAAGAGCAGATTTATGATAGAATATGGGGAATTGATTCAGATGCGACTATTGAAATAGTGGAAGTATATGTAAGTAATCTAAGAAAAAAACTAAGTAAATATGGATATGATAAATATATTAAAACTAAACGTAAGGTAGGATATATATTCGATGATAAATAAGAATGTATTTACCAGTACTAAAAATCATTTAATAAAAATGTATATTATTGTAGTAGGTAGTTTTTTAATAATCTTTTCTATATTTATATACTCATATTTTAGGGGACTTACATATAGTGGAATTGATAGTGAGATAAATGATGAACTTGAATATATAGTCTCTCAATTTAAAAGAACTTCATTTTTGAACCCAATAAGACTCAAAGATCCTAAAGATATGGTGTATGTATATGAAGATGGAAGGATAAGTTACTATACTCAAAATGAATATTTTGATGAGTTACTTCCAGATAGAAGACTAGATAAAAAAAATTCGTTTTTTAAATACACAGAAAATGGATATACTTTTAGAGAATTAAATGTAGATGTAGGTAGATACCAAATACAGATAATTAGAAATATAGATTCTGAGATGAATTCTTTAAGACAGCTTACATCTGTTCTTATAATTGGAATATTAATTTCTGTAATAATTACTTACTTTGTGGCTGTATATCTCACTAGAAAAGCTTTAATTCCAATAGAAACAGCATGGAAAAATCAAGCTAAGTTTATACAAGATGCTTCTCATGAATTAAGAACACCAATAACAATAGTTTCATCAAAATTAGAAAGTATGTTAAAATCCCCAGAAAGTACAGTAAATGATGAAGTTGAAACAATAGCTACTGCAATGAAGGAAACTAGAAGACTTAAAAAAATGATAACTGATTTATTGTCTCTTACTAAAGAGGACTCTATTGTTAAAGTTAATTTAGAAGAAATAGACTTAGAAAAGTTATTGGAAGAAATATCAGAAGACTATATTGACATTGCTGAGTTTCAGGAAAAAAGATTCGTGTTTAATTCTAAACTGAAGAATAAAGTTATAATAACAGATAAAAATAAATTAAGACAGCTTATATTAATTTTCATTGATAATGCCTTTAAGTATACAAAATTGGGTGATGAGATAGCATTAGAATTGAAAGAAGATATAGAGGATGAGGTAACTTTACTTATAAGTGACACTGGTATAGGCATAAAAAAAGAAGAGATACCTCTTATATTTGATAGATTTTTTAGAAGTGAAAATGTAAGAAATAAAGATTTAGAAGGTTCTGGAATAGGACTTTCAATAGCTCGCATGATTAGTTTAAACTTATCTATTGATATAAATGTAACTTCTGATGTAGATATTGGAACTACATTTGAATTGTCAATACCAAAAAAGTTAAAATAATAAAAATATAAAAAATTGTTTTTAGAAATGAAGAATGGGTATACTAATTAGTATAAAATATAAAAAGACCTTATAAAAGTAAATTTATATTTATAAATTTCATAGTATAATTATATAGGGATAATAAAGTTTAATAGGAGGATTTAAAAATGGCAAAAGTTATAAATACATCTGAATTTAGAAGTAGTGTTGAAGGTAGTAAGGGAGTAGTTGTAGTTGATTTCTTTGCAACTTGGTGTGGACCTTGTAACATGTTGGGACCTGTATTTGCAGAATTAGGTGAAGAGATGAAGGATAAAGCTAGATTTGTAAAAGTTGATATAGATGAGAGCTTAGAAATAGCTCAACAATTCAATGTATCTACAGTACCAACTATGATTATATTTAAAGATGGAAAACCAGTAGAAACTTTAATTGGATTCATGCCAAAGAACAAAATTGAAATGCAAGTAAAATCATATTTATAAAAAATGGGTGAGTATTATGAGATATGATATAGCTATAATCGGCAGTGGTCCAGCTGGATTGTCTGCTGCTATAAATGCAAAAATAAGAAATAAAACAATTATCATGTTTGGTAATGATAATTTAAGTAATAAGCTTGTTAAAGCTCCTTCAATAGATAATTATTTAGGTTTTTATGATATAAGTGGTGATGAATTAAAAGACAAGTTTAAATCACATATAGATAGTATGGATATTTCAATTGAAAATAAAAGAATAAATAATATTTATGCTATGGGAGAATACTTTACAATAATGTCTGGAAATGATATGTATGAAGCTACTACTGTAATCCTTGCAACTGGGGTAGAGTATACTAGACCAATCAAGGGTGAAGAAGAATTTCTAGGAAGAGGTGTGGGCTACTGTGCTACATGTGATGCACCACTTTATAGAAATAAAAAGGTAGCAGTTATAGGATATAATGAAGAATCTAAAGAAGAAGCAAATTTTTTAAGTGAACTCACTTCAAAGACTTATTTTATACCTATGTACAAAAAAGATAATCTTATGAGAAGTTCAGATAACCTAGATGATTCTATTGAAGTTATACATGACAGACCAGTACAGATAGATGGAGATAAACTTGTAAACAAAGTATCTTTTAAAGAAAACCACATTGAAGTTGATGGAGTATTCGTTATAAAAGATAGTACGGCTCCAAGTGCATTGGTTCCTGGAATAGAGATTGATGGCATTCATATTAAAGTTGACAATAATATGAAGACTAGTATAGATGGATGCTTTGCTGCTGGAGATTGTGTTGGAAAACCATATTCTTATATAAAAGCAGCTGGTCAAGGGCAAATAGCAGCTTTAAATGCTGTTTACTATTTAGATAAATTAAAGAGGGCTTAATATTTATATTGATTAACTTTTTAAAGATATTTATAAAAAACTGTCTTGAAATAATTTTATTATTTCAAGACAGTTTTTTATTTTTAAGTTATTAATAAAAGTATTTTAAAATCTATATGTAATTACTTTTATTAATAAAACTCAAAGTTATATTAGTAAAAATTGGAATTATTTATAATATACTCCAAAATTTAAAAATAATGGTTGAAAAATCTAATTAAGAGTACTATAATTTAATTAAGTAATTACTTAATCAAAACGAGGTACTTATGGAAAACTTGGTTAAAATATTTAAAGCATTGAGTGATGAAACTAGACTTAACATACTTATATTAGTATCCAAGAGAAATATATGTCAAAAGGGGATTTCTAAATATCTAGGGATTTCAGATTCTGCTGTTTCACAACATATAAAAATATTAAAAGATGTTGGGATAATAACAGGATATAAAGAAGGATACTATGTTTTATATCATATTAATAAAGAATCATTTAATATATGTGTAGATTTTATAAATTCTATGTTAAGTAATTCTAGTGAAAGCTTTATAGATGTATTTGATGTAAATACAATACATCTAGGATGCAGTAAAGAATGTAAATCTATAAAAAAATGTTGTAAGAGAAGGGAGAAATAATAATGAAAGTATGTATACCAGTAGAGGAGAATAAAGGATTGGATAGTAAACCATATGGACATTTTGGTTCTGCTCCAATTTTTGTTGTGTGTGATTTAGAAAGTGGAGAAGTTAAATCTTTAGATAATGGAGATTTAGATCATGAACATGGAAAATGTCAACCATTAAAAGCATTGTCAGGGACAGCTGTAGATGCAGTAGTTGTTGGAGGAATAGGACAAGGAGCTATAATTAAATTAAATGGAATGGGAATAAAAGTTTACAGAGCAGAAGGTGATACTATAAGTGCTAATTTAGACTTACTTAAAAATGGAAAATTAGTAGAGTTTCCATCAGACCATACTTGCTCACATGACGGATGTGGACATCATTAAAAAAAACAGCTGATGAAATATATACTTCATCAGCTATTTTTTCTTTTAATAAATACGATTTTATTCTTTTAAAACCAAAATTTAGATTTTTATGTTTTTTGTAGTATCCTTAATAATATTTCAAGTTTACAAGTTTACTACTTTTAGATTTTTTTTGTATGTTTTTCTATATAGTCAATATCATTTAATATGTCATTGAGTTCTTTATTAAGTGTTTTTAAATCATCACCATCTACATTGTAGTTTAAAAATAGTTCCTCTACATTATCAATGATAGAATTGACTTTTCTAGTAACTTCAACAAATGTCTTAAAGTTACTACTATTTTTAGCATTTAGAAATTTTTTTAAATCCTTTGATATAAATGATACTATTTCATATTCATCATTAAATAGACCTCTACCAATAGGATATGGTTCAATTCTCTGTAAAAAATATTGGTCTTTAGCATTAATATTATAAGTATAAGATATTTCCCAACCGTCTCCTAAATCAAACTTGATAAAATATAATGTACTACTTACTTTTGATATTCTTGTGGCACCAAGCTGTCTTAAAAGAACTTCAATCGAATCACCTTGAACAGTATTAATATTCATATATACACATCCCCTTTAGTATTATTATACTATATTTTTTAAAATTTTATAATTAAATAAACAGTAGATATAATAATAGATATAATCATAAGTGGAAAACCTATTTTGAAATACTCCTTAAAAGAGATAGGATGACCGTGTTTATTACCTATACCTGCTAGTACAACATTAGCAGATGCTCCTATTAGTGTTCCATTTCCTCCAAGACAAGCTCCAAGAGATGTTGCCCACCATAGTGGCATTACATCAATACCTTCAGCTTGCATAGTCAAAATAAGAGGAATTAGCGTTGCAACAAATGGAATATTATCTAAGAAAGAAGAGACTATAGCTGACAACCATAATATCAACAACATTGTAAATACAAGGTGTCCTTCTGTAAGTCCAATCAATGCTTGAGCCAATTTGTTTATTATCCCAACTTCTACTAATCCACCAACTACTACAAATAATCCCATAAAGAATAAAATTGTAGACCATTCAATACCTGCCATAATTTCATCTACATCTTGTTTTCCTATTAAAAGCATTATAGATGCTCCTGTCAGTGCTACAACAGAAGAATCTATGTGGATTGTACTGTGAAACATAAAACCAAAAAGTATGAATGCTATTAATATAAGGCTTTTTATAAGTAGAGGTTTATCTTTAACAGATTTTTTTTCATCTAGTTTTAATATTGCATTTTTAGCTCTTTCATTCACAACAAGTTCTTTTCCATAAATAAATCTAAAGCATATTATAGTTATAGCAAGTATTACTATAACAGCAGGACCTAAATTTATTACAAAATCCATAAAACTAAGATTGGCAGCACTACCAATCATAATATTTGGAGGGTCTCCTATAAGAGTAGCTGTTCCTCCTATATTTGAAGCTAAAATCTGTGTTATTAAAAATGGAACTGGATTAAGTCCTAATATTTGTGTAATAACTATAGTCATTGGTCCAATAAGTAAGACGGTTGTAACATTATCTAATACAGCTGATAAAATAGCTGTTATAATAGCAAAGCAAATCATTATCTTCCATGGGTCACCTTTAGCTTTCTTTGCAGTCCAGATAGCTATATATTCAAATAACCCCGAGTTTTTGACAACAGCTACAAATAGCATCATACCAACTAATACACCAATAGTATTGAAATCTATATGGCTTAATCCTTCATCAAGTGTAAGTATATTGAATATTATCATTAATAGTGCACCACCAACAGCTGCTACGGATCTGTTTACCTTTTCTGTAATAATAGCTGCCATAACTATTAAAAATATACATATAGCTATTATTTGTTGAAATTCCATAATATAAGTACCTCCATTTGTATTATTTTGTGCCTAATGCTAGTACTATATATAGTATTACTTTTTTATTGTTTTTTCAATGGATGTATGAAAGTATATTATTTAACAAAGTTTTTGAAAAATTGACAGAATTTAAAGAAAATTTTTGTTATTTAAATAAATTTTAAAATTATTCCATTGATAATAATATTAAACGACAAACGAAAAAATATACCCTTTAAACTAGAATTTATTATATCTAATAACAATTATAAAATATTAAATATATCTATATTATAAAAACAATAAAAAAAGGTTTGATTTGAATATAAAACTGCAATATATTAAAAAAATTATTCATTTTAAACCTTGTAATTTGATTTTATAAATATTATAATTAAATTAATGAATTTTTAACAAGGAATTATTCATTTTTTTGATTTTAAGATTTATTGAGAAAACAAAACTAAATAGGGGGGTAATTAATATAATGGATTTTTTCAATGGTATTTTAACGAGTATTAACAATGCAGTAGTATATGTAAACAATTACTTATGGTCGTATATCTTAATTATAATGTTAGTTGTAATTGGTATTTACTTTACTATTAAAACAAATTTTGTACAATTCAGATATTTTATAGAAATGTTTAGACTTCTGGGTGATGGTACAGCGAATAAAAATGCAAAAAAGGAAGGAAAAATCTCTTCATTTCAAGCATTTTGTATAAGTACATCTTCAAGAGTTGGAACTGGAAATATAGCTGGAATAGCAATTGCAGTGGTAGCAGGAGGACCTGGTGCTGTATTTTGGATGTGGCTTATAGCATTAATTGGTTCTGCATCAAGCTTTGTTGAGAGTACATTAGCTCAGATTTACAAAGTGAAAGATGGTCAAGCTTTTAGAGGTGGACCAGCGTATTATATGGAACAAGGTCTAAATAAAAAATGGATGGGTATTTTATTCTCAATACTTATAACTATATGTTATGGTTTTGTATTTAATGCAGTTCAAGCAAATACTGTTTCACTTGCATTTAATAATGCATTTGGAATAAGTAAAATGGCTATGGGAATAGGTCTTGGAATTTTAACTGCAATAGTTATTTTTGGTGGAGTGCATAGAGTTGCAAAAGTTTCTGAAATAATAGTTCCTGTATTTGCAGGATTATATATATTAGTTGCTTTGGCTATAGTTGTAATGAATATAACAGAGATACCAAGTGTTATAGCATTGATAGTTGAAAGTGCATTTGATTTTAAAGGAATGGCGATTGGTACATTTATGGGAGTTGTAATGACTGGAGTGAAGAGAGGTCTATTTTCTAATGAAGCAGGTATGGGTAGTGCTCCTAATGCTGCTGCAACAGCACATGTAACTCATCCTGTAAAACAAGGTTTAATTCAATCTTTAGGTGTTTTTACAGATACTATAATAATATGTAGTTGTACAGCATTCATGGTATTATTATATTCAGGTTATAGTAGTAGTGGAGCAACTGGAATTGAATTAGCTCAAGAAGCTTTAACTCATCATATAGGACCAGTTGGAAATATATTTATAGCAGTTTGTATATTCTTGTTTGCATTTAGTTCTATAGTTGGTAATTACTATTATGGTGAATCAAATATGGAGTTTATGAGTGGAAGTAAGACTAAACTTAATGTATTTAGAGTTTTTGTTGTAGGTATGGTTTTATTTGGTTCACTTACTCAAGTAGATGTAGTTTGGAATCTTGCAGACTTATTTATGGCATTGATGGCGATAATAAACTTAATAGCAATAGCACTTTTAGGAAAATATGCATTTATTGCTTTAAAAGATTATACAAGTCAAAAAAAATCAGGAATAAAAGACCCTGTGTTTATTGCAGATGAAATAGAAGGCCTAGAAAAGGTATCAGAGTGGCATAGGGAATTATCTGAGGAACATTTAGGATAAAAAATAGTATAAAATTATAAAACCATTTTGAAAGACTAGAGTATGTATATACTTTATATGAATATAATATTGAATTAATTTATATTACTGGAATTTTTAATTCCAGTAATATTTTTTTATTATATAATTTAGCTTTATTAAAAGTTTTTATTATTAAAAATAGCTTATTTATCGTAAAGTGAATGATATTGGGTTTTTAATTATTATGAATGTTAGTATTTAATTTAAAGACTTAAATAAATTTGCCATTTCTAGCGCATTCATAGCACAATCATAACCTTTATTTCCAGCTTTTGTACCTGCTCTTTCAATAGCTTGTTCAATATTTTCTGTAGTTACGATTCCAAATATAATAGGTAATTCACTGTCTAAAGATACTTTGGCTATCCCTTTAGAGACTTCACTACATACATAATCATAATGAGAAGTAGCCCCTCTTATAACACAGCCTAAACAGATTATAGCATCATACTTACCACTTTTAGCCATTTTTTGAGCAACAAGAGGAATCTCAAAAGCTCCAGGTACCCAAACTATTTCTATATTTTCTGGAGAAACGTCATGTCTTAAAAGACAGTCTTCAGCTCCTGATAAAAGTTTTGATGTTATAAATTCATTAAAACGAGAATTTATTATACCTATTTTTAAATCTTTTCCAATAAGTTTTCCTTCATATATCATTTTTATTTCCTCCAATTTTATTTATGTTATAGATTTATATTTATAAATATCTTTAATTTAATTATAAAAAACTACTTAGTAGAAAAATATCATCATATAATCATTTATATAATATCTAAAAGATGTCCCATTTTATCTTTTTTAGTTTTTAAATATAGCTTATTAAAGTCATTAATTTCTTCATTAATAGGGATTCTATTTTCGATTTTTATTCCATATTTCTCTAATTGATTTATTTTATCTGGGTTATTACTTAAAAGATTTATACTTTTTATGTTTAAATTTTTTAATATTTGAGCAGCCATATAGAAATCTCTCATATCTTCTTCAAATCCAAGCATTAAATTTGCTTCAACAGTATCGTAACCTTCTTCTTGAAGTTTATAAGCCTTAATTTTATTTAAAAGACCAATACCTCTACCTTCTTGCTTCATATAAATTAAAACTCCACTTCCATTTTCCACAATTTTCTTCATAGAAGATTCTAGCTGTAATCCACAATCACATTTTAGAGAGTGGAACACATCTCCTGTTAAACATTCAGAATGAAGTCTAACTAGAGTATTTTCTATATTTATATTTCCATAAGTAAGGGCAATGTGTTCTTCATTTGAATAAGTATCTCTATATCCTATGATTTCAAAATTTCCATATTTTGTCGGAAGGAAAGCACTAGATACTTTTTCTATAGTAGTTTCATTTATTTTGCGGTATTCTATAAGGTCTTTTATAGTGATGATTTTTAAATTATGCTTTTCTTTGAAAATCATTAAATCATCAACTCTTGCCATTGTACCATCATCTTTCATTATTTCACAGATAAGACCAATCTCTTTAAAACCTGCAAGTCTAGCAAGGTCTACTGAGGCTTCTGTATGTCCATCCCTGACAAGAACTCCACCAGTTTTTGCTATTAAAGGAAAGATGTGACCAGGCGTTTTGAAATCTTTACTTGTAGAATTTTCATCACAGAATAATTTTACAGTTTCAGCTCTTTCATATGCAGATATACCAGTTAGAGTATCTGCTCCATCTATAGTAACAGTAAAGGCTGTTTGAAATGTATCTGTATTTTCTCTAACCATAAGAGGTATATTAAGACTTTTAAATTTTTTTTCAGTGGCAGGTAGACAAATTAGACCTCTACCATATGTAGCCATAAAATTTATTGATTCAGGAGTAGCCATTTCAGCTGCCATCAATAAATCTCCTTCATTCTCTCTACTTTCATCATCAACTACGATTACCATTTTCCCATTTTTTATATCTTCAATAGCTTCTTCAATAGTATTAAACATGTAATTCACTCCTTTATTATTTTTAAAAACCATTTTTAAATAAAAAATCTTTATCTATATTTGATTTATGGTTACTACTATTAGAATTTAATTCCTTGTAGTTATTAGCCATAAAATTATTAACATACTTTCCAATTACATCACTTTCTAAATTAACGAAATCTCCAACATTCTTTGTCAAGAGAATAGTGTTAATTTTAGTATGAGGTATAATAGAAACCTTAAATATTTCATCATCTAAATATGATATAGTTAAACTTACACCATCAATAGCAACAGAACCTTTGAGTATCATTGAGGATAAAAGTTTTTTATCAGGTCGTATACTTACTAAAACTGCATTTTCATCTTTTTCAAATTTGCAGATAGTTCCTTTACCATCAACATGACCTGTTACTATATGACCACCAAATCTTGAAGAAAGACTTATAGCTCTTTCAAGATTTACCTTGTCATTTGCATTTAATAAACCTAAATTTGTGGAACGAATTGTCTCCATCATAACATCGGCTGTAAATTCATTTTTTCCGAGGTTTGAAACAGTTAGACAAACTCCATTTACGGCTATACTATCTCCAAGATTTGTGCCATCTAATATTTTATTTGATAGTATGGTTACTTTTCCACTCTTACCATTAGCAGTAATTTTTCTAAGTATTCCAACTTCTTCTACTATGCCAGTAAACATCCTAACCTCCTATATGAATGTATTAACAAAAATTTAATTTAAAACATCTGATTCTATAAGAATATCGCCATCTATCAAAGTTACATTATTGATTGTTAACTGTGTTGAATCTGACAAATGATTTATTCCTTCTCCAGAAACGAATGTAGGTGCATCTTTACCACCTATAATCTTGGGCGATAGAAATAATTTGACTTTATCAACTAACTTATTTCTAAAGAGACTGTCATTGAGAGTAGCACCACCTTCAACTAGAACAGAATCAATGTTTAACTCTCCTAATTTATACATTACAAACTCCAAATCTACTAAGTTGTTTTTTGAAGGAGAAATTATTGTTTCAACATTATTTTCTTTTAACATAGATAATTTTATACTTTCTTTGCAACATGTGAAAACTATAGTTTTACTGGTTTTATCTTTAACCAAATTACTATTAAGTGGCAACTTTAGGTGTGTATCTATTACTATTCTTGTAGGATGAGACACTTTTTCTTGATTGAGCCTACAAGTTAGTAAAGGATTATCGTTCAAAACTGTATTTATGCCAACCATTATACTTTGGTATTTATTTCTGTATTTATGAGTTAGATACCTTGATGATTCATTAGATATCCATTTTGATTCTAGTGATTTTGTAGCAATTTTACCATCTAGACTTACTGCTGATTTTACAATACAAAGAGGTCTTTTGTTTTTTATATGATAAAAAAATGCCTCATTTAAATCTCTTGCTTCATCTTCTAATATTCCCACAGTAACATCAATATTGTTATCTTTTAATTTTTTTACTCCATTACCACAAACAAGTGGATTTGGGTCTAATGTAGATATTACAACTCTCTTAATCTTATTTTGTATAATTTTATCTACACAAGGAGGCGTTTTCCCATAATGAGAACATGGTTCTAAGTTTACATAAAGAGTAGAGTCTTTTAGACTTTGTTTAGCACTGTTTATAGCATTTACTTCAGCATGATTAGAGCCAAATTTCTCATGATATCCTTTGCCTATTATATTACTATCTTTAACAATTACACACCCAACTAATGGATTTGGATTTACAAAGCCTTCTCCATTTTTAGCCAATTCAATAGCTTTTTTCATATAATAAATATCTTTTTCTTTTTGATTCACAAAATTCACAATATGTACACCTCCTGTTTAATTGGATAATTTTTAAACAAAAAACCCTGAGAATTAACTCAGGGTTTAGAATAATCTACAATAAATGTTTAATAAATGTAGAACAAAATTGCTCTACAAAAACACTCATTAAATATCTTCTTCCATCCAGACTTTACTGTCGGCTTTGGAATTTAACCAAATCAACCAAGTTTTACCTTGGCTCGCGGGCTATACCGCCGATTGGGAATTTCACCCTACCCCGAAGATTAAGTATTAAATTTATATTTAGAATGTATCATAAATTATTTTACTTTGCAAACTATTTTTTTAAAAAATATATGTTAATATATAATATAGAATGTCTATAAACTTTGAAATACCACGATTGTGAATATAAAAATAAAAATTTGAACATAATCAGGAAAGAAGTCTAATTAATTTAAATTAGGAGAGTAATATATGAATAAAAAACTTTTAGAAATACTATCAAAATACTATGGATATACAAGTTTTAGAAAAGGTCAGGAATCTATAATAAATTCTATCTTAAGCGAAAAAGATGTGTTAGCTATTATGCCAACAGGAGGGGGAAAATCAATATGTTATCAAATTCCAGCTTTGATTTTAGATGGAATGACAATAGTAATTTCTCCACTTATATCACTTATGAAAGACCAAGTAGATGCCTTAAAGACTATGGGAATTAGTGCTGCTTTTATAAATAGTTCATTAAGTAGCAAAGAATTTAATGAAATATTAAATAATATTAGAAAAAATAATTATAAAATACTTTATATTGCTCCAGAGAGATTAGATGCACAAGAGTTTATTGAGCTAATAAATAATAACAATGTAAGTCAAGTTGCGATAGATGAAGCACATTGTGTATCTCAATGGGGGCATGATTTTAGGTTGAGTTATAGAAGGATTTCTGATTTTATAAAAAATTTGCCTAAAAGACCTATAGTTACAGCATTTACTGCAACAGCTTCAGAAGAGGTAAGAACTGATATAATAAATTTACTGTGTTTAGAAAATCCAGATTATTATATAACTGGATTTGATAGAGAGAATTTATCAATAAATATAGTAAAATCATCTAGTAAAAATAAGTATATTTTAGATTATATTCAAAATCATAAAAATGAGTCTGGAATTATATATGTTGCAACTAGAAAGGAAGTTGAAAATATATATAATGGTTTATCTAAGAGAAATATATCTGTATCAAAATATCATGCAGGTTTATCTAAAAATGAAAGAAGTAAAAATCAAGAAGATTTTATAAATGATAATGTGGATATAATGGTAGCAACAAATGCATTTGGAATGGGTATTGATAAACCTAATATAAGATGGGTTATACATTACAATATGCCTCAAAGTATAGAAAACTACTATCAAGAAATAGGTAGAGCTGGTAGGGATGGAGAAAAAAGTGAGTGTGTACTTTTATTTTCTCCAGGAGATGTACATATACAAAAATATTTAATTGATATTGGAGTTGAAAATCCTGAAAGAAAATTATTTCAGCATAAGAAGCTTCAATACATGATTGACTTAGTTTACAGTAATTCATGCTATAGAAAGACAATATTGAGTTATTTTGGAGAAAATTATATAGACAATTGCAATAATTGTAGCAATTGTTTAGTAGAGGGTGAAATAGTAGATAAAACTATAGATGCACAAAAAGTCATTTCATGTGTAGCTAGAATGAAAAGAAGTTATGGTGTTACTACTATTGTAGATGTGCTTAGAGGTTCTAAGAATAAAAAGATTTTACAGCTTGGATTAAATACTTTGTCTACATATAACATTATGAGAGATTATTCTAGTGAAGACTTAAAGAATTTTATAAATACATTGGTTTCTCATGGTTTTTTAGATTTAGTTGAGACTCTAGGCAATGGAAATAGAGGTAGTTTTCCTACTATAAGATTAAATGAGATGTCTATGAAAGTTTTAAAAGGTGAAGTGAAAGTAGAGTTTAAAGAAATTGTTATGACAAAATCATTGGAAGTAGAGGATGAGTTATATAATGCTTTAAGAGAACTTAGACATTCAATTGCAAGTGAAGAAAGGATAGCTCCATATATGGTATTTGGAGATGGTACACTTAGAGCCATGTGTAGTAGTTATCCAATTAATAAAGAAGAAATGCTAGATATCTCTGGAGTAGGAGAAATTAAATATCAAAAATATGGTAGAGATTTTGAAGCAGTAATTAAAGAATATGTCGAAAAAAATAATATAAATAAAAAAATAGATGAAAAAAATGTCGATTCAAAGAACGTTAATAGTGATTTCTTAGAGGTTAATACAGATAAAGTTTTATATGAAAAACTGTTAGTCATTAGAGAAGAATATGCAACAAAGGAAAAATTACCTGCATATATGATTTTAGCCAATAAGGCTTTGAAAGAAATAAGTGGAAGATATCCACTTGATGAAGAACAATTAAAAGATATTTCTGGCATAGGTGGAGTAAAATTTGAAAAATATGGAGCTAGTATTTTGGCAGAGGTTAATAAATATGTAAAAGAAAATAATATTAATGTTATTTGGGAGAAAAAGGGCAAAAGGAAGTTGATATTAGATGGAGAAAGTAGAAAAAATAATGAAATAGCATTAGATTTGCTAAATCAAGGAAAAGATATACAAAGTATCAGTCAAGAAATAGAAGTTTCACTGTCAACCATTATTGGATATGTGCATGACTATGTAAAGGATGGACATAGTATATCATTTGAATTAGGACTAGAAAATTTTTATAATGAAGATAAAAAGAAGATGATTTTAGAAGTTTGCGAAAAAGTTGGATATGATAATTTAAATAACATAAAAAGAAAACTTCCAGATTCAATAAAGTATGAAAATATAAGAGCTGTGATACTTGACTCTTATCTTGAAAATTTAAAAAATAATATTATAGCAGAGTAATTTTTAACTTAATAAAAAATAAAATTTGTATTATTGTGTTGAACTAATAATTTTGCTGTGTTATACTGAATTTGTAAAAATAATGAAAAATTAGAGCTAGGGGCGCTAGAATTGGCTAGCTGAGAGATAAAGCCGTAACTTACAAACCCTAATAACCTGATCAAGATAATGCTTGCGAAGGGAAGCTTTTTAATATAATTTTATTATATAAATAGGCAAATTATTCAATGTTAGGAGAAATTTGTCTAAGTGTATATACGATTATAAGAGTGCTTTCCGAACGAGGAAAAGCACTTTTTTTATTTTCAAAAACTATAACTTTAATCTTGGAGGATTGTAATATGAACTATACAACACAAATGGATGCTGCTAGAAAAGGCATAATAACTAAAGAAATGGAAATCGTTTCTCAAAAAGAACAGGTAGATGTAAATGAATTAAGAGAATTAATAGCAAATGGACAAGTTGTTATACCAGCTAATAAAAATCATAAATCTTTAAGTGCAGAAGGTGTAGGTAAAAATTTAAGAACAAAAATAAATGTAAATCTAGGAATTTCAAGAGATTGTAAGGATATAGAAAAAGAACTTGAAAAAGTTAGAGTAGCAATAGACATGAAAGCTGAAGCTATAATGGATTTAAGTAATTATGGCAAAACTAGAGAATTTAGAGAAAAGGTTGTTGAAATGTCACCTGCAATGATAGGTTCAGTACCTATGTATGATGCAGTAGGATATTTGGAAAAAGAATTAAAAGATATAACAGAAGAAGAGTTTTTAAATGTAATAAGACAACATGCTATTGATGGAGTAGACTTTATTACTATACATGCAGGTCTTACAAGAAGTGTTTGCCAAAAAATAAAAAATCATGAGAGATTGACTCATATAGTATCTCGTGGAGGTTCTTTATTGTTTGCATGGATGGAATTAAATAATAAGGAAAATCCTATTTATACTAATTTTGATAAAATATTGGATATATGTGAAGAATATGATGTTACATTGAGTTTAGGAGATGCTTGTAGACCAGGTTGTATAAAAGATTCTACTGATGGTGTTCAAATTCAAGAACTTGTAGTATTAGGTGAACTTACTAAAAGAGCATGGGAAAGAAATGTACAAGTAATGATAGAAGGTCCTGGACACATGGCTATTGATGAAATAGAAGCAAATGTAGTATTAGAAAAGAGATTATGCCATGGAGCACCTTTTTATGTTCTTGGACCATTGGTTACAGATATAGCACCAGGTTATGACCATATAACAAGTGCAATAGGAGGAGCTTTAGCATGTGCTAAAGGAGTAGATTTTTTATGTTATGTAACTCCAGCAGAACATTTAAGATTGCCTAATTTAGATGATATGAAAGAGGGTATAATAGCTGCAAAGATAGCTGCTCATGCAGGAGATATAGCTAAAAATGTTAAAGGTGCTCGTGAATGGGATAATAAGATGAGTAAAGCTAGAGCTGATTTAGACTGGTGTGAGATGTTTAGACTTGCAATAGACCCTGAAAAAGCTAAGAGATACAGAGATGAATCAACTCCTACTCATGAGGATAGTTGTACTATGTGTGGAAAAATGTGCTCAATGAGAACAGTTAAGAAAATATTAAACAATGAGGAACTTAATCTAATATAATTTTTGGCTAGTATGACTGGAATAAAAAGAAGCTGAAAAGAGGAGGTGATTTAGTGAAGGTTAATGGGAAGGAAATTGAATTTGAAAAAGATTTGACTGTTATAGATTTATTAAATAAATATAATTTAAAAAGTGATAGAGTTGTAGTTGAAGTGAATTTAGAGATAATTGAAGAATCTAACTACAATACATATGTATTAAAAGACGAGGACATTGTAGAGCTTATTAGCTTTATTGGAGGTGGTTAAAATAAAAATATTTGTAAATGAATTATTAACAGATGTTGAGGAAAATACAACTGCTTATAAAGTTAGAGATAGCTATAACAATAAATGTGATGTATTGGTGTTAAATGGATATCCAATTAAAACAGATATGACCCTTTGTGAAAATGATAAATTAACACTTATACAAAAAGGAGTTAAGCCATCACTTGATGAATTGGAAAGCTTGTTGATTGCTAGACATACTCCAAATATACATAATAAATTAAAAAAAGGGAAAGTTGCTATATTGGGATTGGGGGGACTTGGTTCCAATATAGCTATCTCTTTAGCTAGAATAGGAGTGGGAGAACTTTTACTTATAGATTATGATGTTGTAGAACCATCTAATTTAAATAGACAGCAGTATTTTATAGATGATATAGGAAAACTAAAAACTGATGCCATGATAGAAAATATAAAAAAAATAAATCCATTTATAAAATTAAATAAACGAGATATTTTTTTAAACAAGAACAATATGGATACTATTAAGGATTCAGATTTAATAATTGAGGCCTTTGATGATGCTTCATGTAAAGCACAGGTATGTAATTATGTATTAATAAATTTAAAAGATAAATATTTAATAGCATCATCTGGTATGGCAGGTTACTATGATTCAAATATAATAACTACTAAGAAGATAAAAGACAGGTTTTATATATGTGGGGATTTTGTGAATGAAGCTAAATTTGGTGAAGGGCTTATGGCTCCAAGGGTTGCCATCTGCGCAAATCATATGGCAAATTTGGCAACGCAAATACTTATAGATATGTAAATATTAAAATTAGATATAAAAAAGATTGAATATTAAAAAAATTTAACATGGAGGGAAATAATATGGATAAATTGGTACTTGGTGGACATGAATTTAATAGCAGATTATTGGTTGGAACAGGTAAATATGGTTCAAATAATATATTGCCTGAGGTAATAAAAGAAAGTGGAAGTGAAATAATAACAATGGCACTTAGAAGAGTGGATTTAGACAATAAACAAGAAAACATATTAACGTATATTCCAAAAGAGATGACAATACTTCCAAATACATCAGGAGCTACTAATGCAGAAGAAGCTGTAAGAATAGCTAGAATATCTAGAAAAATGGGATGTGGAGATTTTATAAAAATAGAAGTAATATCAGATACTAGATATTTACTTCCTGATAATGAAGAAACTATAAAAGCTACAAAGATACTTGCTGATGAGGGGTTTATAGTTCTTCCATATATGACACCAGACCTTTATGCTGGAAGAAGACTTATAGAAGCTAATGCAGCGGCAGTTATGCCACTTGGAGCTCCAATTGGTTCAAATAGAGGTCTTCAAATGAAAGAAATGATAAGAATAATGATAGATGAGTTGGATATACCAATAATAGTAGATGCAGGTATTGGAAAACCATCTCAAGCTATGGAGGCTATGGAAATGGGAGCTGATGCAGTACTTGTCAACACTGCTATAGCTTCAGCAGGAGACCCTGTACAAATGGCTAGAGCATTTAAATTAGCTGTAGAAGGTGGAAGAGAAGCATATATTGCAAAAACAGGAAATGTGTCAGAATTTGCAAATGCATCTTCTCCTTTAACAGGTTTTTTAGGCAATTTATAGAAAGTGGTGATTGGTGATGAGTTTTTATGATGTAATAGAAAAATATAGGGATTTTGATTTTGATGGATATTTAAATAATGTTACTGATAATGATGTTTTAAGAAGTTTATCAAAAGACAAGCTTGAAGATTTTGATATATTAAATTTGCTTTCTAAAACTGCAGTAAAACATTTAGAAGATATGGCACAAAAAGCACATAAATTAAGTGTTCAATACTTTGGTAAAACAGTATGTTTATATACACCAATGTATATAGCAAATTATTGTGTTAATCAATGTGTTTATTGTAGCTATAATATAAAGAGTGGAATAAAAAGAAAAAAATTAACTATGGATGAAATTAGAGAAGAGGGAGAAGCAATTTCAAAAGAAGGTTTCAAACATCTACTTGTTTTGACTGGAGAAAGTAGTTTTCACTCAAGTGTAGAATATATAGGTGAGGCTATAGAAATATTAAGAGAGAAATTTCCCTCTATAGGTATAGAAGTTTATCCAATGGAAGTAGAAGAATATAAGTACATTGTAGATAAAGGTGTTGAAGGATTAACAGTATATCAAGAAACTTATGACGAGGAAATATATAAGAGAGTACATATAAAAGGCCCAAAATCAAATTATAAATTTAGACTAGATGCTCCTGAAAGAGGGGCAAAAGCAGGTATGAGGACTTTATCAATAGGTGCACTTTTAGGGCTAAATGATTTTAGAAAAGAAACTTTTTTTACAATATTGCATGGGAAATACTTAAAAACGAAATATCCTCATATTGAGCTTTCATATTCAACACCAAGAATGAGACCTTTTAAAGGGTGTTTTGAGGAATTGGTAGATATAAGTGATACTGATTTAGTTCAAGCTATGGTATGTATGAGATTATTTGACCCTCATGCAGCTATAAACATATCCACTAGAGAAAATTTAGAAATGAGAAGTCATATAATACCTTTAGGAGTAACTAAATTGAGTGCAGGTGTATCTACTGATGTAGGAGGTCATTCTCAAGATGAACATGATACTGCTCAATTTAAGATAAATGATGAAAGTACTGTTAAAGATGTGGAGAAAATGCTAAACTCAATTGGTTATCAGCATGTGTTTAAAGATTGGGAAAGATTTTAAATGTATCTGATAACAAACAGAAAATTATGTAGTGAGGAACGATATTTAGAAGTTATTAAAGAGTCTATATTGAGTGGTGTAGAAAATATAATAATAAGAGAAAAGGATTTAGAATATCAAGAGCTAAGAAAATTATATATGAAAATAAAAACTAAAATCAATTGTATAGATTTTCAAGAGCAAATATCAGATGAAGGTTTGAAAACTAATATAAATCAAAAAGAGTGTAGAAATAAATTCAAGGTTAATTTTATAATAAATAGTAACATTGAATTTTTTGAAAAAGTGGATTGTCAAGGTATCCATCTTCCTTTTAAATTATTCTTGAATTTAATTGAAAATAAGTATAATTTTAATGAAAATAAAATACTAGGATTATCTTTACATAAAGTAGAGGAAGTAGATTATTTAGAAAAATTAATAAGAAATCAAAATATAAAAATAGATTACATAACATTATCACATATATATGAAACTAAATGTAAAGAAGGATTAAATCCAAAAGGAATTGAGCTTTTAAAAGAAGCTAAAAAGATTACTGATATTAAAATAATTGCACTTGGGGGAATTTTACCATCTAATGTCAAGGAAACATTAAAATACTGTGATGATTTTGCTATAATGTCAACTATAATGAGGTCTAAAGATATTAAAAAAACCATATCAAATTATAATGAAAAGTTGAATTAGTAAATATAGTATATTGAATTTTTAACTTAAATAAAAATAAAAAAGTTATCTTTTAAATTTTAAAAGGTAGCTTTTTTATTTTATATCTTTGCTAATAAAAAATTGTAAAAAGGGAAAACTTTAGTCAGAGAGATTAAACAATATCCTAGAAAGATTTAAAATTTAGTAAAGTATGGAGGACATTATAATGACTGACAGTAAAAAGAAACGATTTATTATACCACACACTTTTACAATAATATTTTTACTAATAGTCTTAATGGCAATATTGACTTGGATAGTACCAAGTGGTGAATTTAGTAGAGAAGATGTAGAAGGTAGAATGGTAGTTGTACCAGGGACTTATCAAAGTGTAGAAAGTAATCCTCAAGGATTTGCAGATGTTTTTAAAGCACCAATAGAAGGCTTTATCGATTCAGCTGAAGTTGTAGGTTTTGTTTTAATAGTTGGAGGTGCTTTTGGTATTGTAAATAGGACTGGAGCTATAGAAGCAGGAATAGCTTCGGTTATCTCTAAGTTTAAGGGAAAAGAACTTCTTATAATTCCAATATCAATGATTTTATTTGGACTTGGAGGTACAACATTTGGGATGGCAGAAGAGACATTACCATTTTATATGATATTTGTTCCACTCATGACATCCTTGGGATATGATTCTCTAACAGCAATAGCAATTGTATTTATAGGAGCAGCAGCAGGAGCAGCCGCTTCAACAATAAATCCATTTTCAGTTGGTATTGCACAGGCACTAGCTCAACTTGCTCCTGGTTCAGGAGTAACTTACAGAGTAGTTATTTTTATAGCATATATACTAATAAGTATAGCATTTGTTATGTACTATGCTAAGAAGGTAAAGGAAAATCCTGAAAGTTCAATAGTATATGAAATAGATAAAAATAATAAATCAATACTTAATCAAACTTCAACAGAAATAAAAGAATTTACTTTTAAAGAAGTATCTGTTCTTGCTATATTTGGAATAGGGATGGCAATAATGATTTGGGGTGTTTTAAGTCAAGGATGGTACATTCCAGAAATATCAATGTGTTTTGCTGCAATAGGTGTGCTTTCTGGATTGGTTGGTAGATTATCTCAAATTGAAATCTCAGAAAGTTTTATAGATGGAGCAAAAGATTTAGCATCTGCAGCTCTTGCTATAGCTTTGGCTCGTGGAATCGTAATAATTGCTCAAAATGGATTTATAATAGATACTATATTAAATTCCGCAGCAGCCTTTCTAGGTGGGCTTCCAAAGGTTATATTTGTATATTTATCATTTTTCTTGGAAGCTGCATTGGCATTTTTAATTCCATCATCTTCAGGTCTTGCTTCACTTACAGTACCTGTACTTGCTCCTCTTGGTGATTTGGTTAATATATCGGCTCAAGTGATAGTAACCGCTTATCAATTTGGTGTGGGTCTTACAAACTTTATAACTCCAACTTCAGGAGTACTGATGGGAGCACTTGCAGTAGCCCATATTCCATTTTCAAAATGGGTAAGATTTATAATGCCTATCTTGTTGATTTTGACAGCTGTATCTCTAGTCTTTTTAACAATAGGTATTTATATAGGGTTTTAATTAAGTGTAGTTTTATTTAAGATATTTAGTAATGGTATAAAATGATAATATGTTTTCAATAAATTGCCACTAATTTAATTAGTGGTAATTTGTTTTTTGTATTTAAAAATAAATGTATTTACTTGTATTTTGAATTAATATCTACTTAGACATTGTTTTAATTGTTATATTTTCATTTAATTAAGCATTGATTTATCATTTTTTATATTTCATATAACAATGCAAAAAATAATTTTTATATAGTAAATGACAAAAGTTTACAATAAATGTATATTTTCTTACTCATTCCTTAAAATTACTCATTTAGTTTAATAACTCTCATTTCATATGTAAAGTTGGTAAAAAAATTAAAATTAAAAGTAAAAAACTAAATAAATTAATGTTAATTTGAAATATATATGAAGGTTTTTGGAGAATACTTACTTATGATAGGAAAAAATGTTAAAATAATAGTGTAATCAAATATAAAGGACTGAAATAATTAACAGTTATTAAATATTAGGAGTGTAAAAATTTATGGGATTAAAAGAATTTGATTTTATTGAAGAGTCTATTGATATGTTGAGGACAATGTCACCAACATTAGAAACTATATCAGATGAAATAGAAGAGTATTTTGAAAATATCTTGGATGAAAAGAATCAAGAATATATAAATGTAACCTCTAGAATAAAATCAGAATCAAGTTTAAGAGAAAAGATAATTAGAAATAGATATTTAAAAAAATATGGAGAAGCAAGTAATCTTATTCATAATGTTTCTGACTTAATAGGCCTAAGAATTGAGTGTAGATTTATTGAGGATGAAAACAAAATATATAGACTTTTGAGAAGATATTTTAATAAAACAGATGACAAAATAAACTATTATAATAAAGAGAATAAGAATATTAAATTAAAACTATCTGAGAGGCAACCCAATAAGCAAAAAAATGGATTTGAAATATATAAAATAGATGGAGTTTTTGCGTATTTAGATAGAGAAGTAAAATTTGAACTTCAAATTAAATCTCTTGTAAATGTGTTTTGGAGTGAAATAGAACATAAAATAATTTATAAAAACAATACATATTTACTTGCTGATAAATTTATAAAGGATATGATGGACTCTATAAAGAATAATCTTACTATGATAGATAATCAGCTTTTAAGTATTTATAAAAACTTTCATTCAGGGAAGTCTTTTAATATGAAAGTAAGTAAAAAAGAAATTGAAAAATTATTTGCGAAATTAGTCTATGACGCTTTTTCTGAAAAGATGAATAAAAGTATAGGTTTTGTTGTAGATTTTAAAAAACCATGTGAGACTATATTGAACTATTCTTTTAATAAACAAGATATAAGTGATGAAGTTTTAGGTAATTTTATGCTTGATGAGTTTGCAAGATTAAATGAAATTGTAAACAAGGATATAGATTTTAATGAGCAAATAGAATTTGAAAGAGAACCAACATTTGATGATAAGTTTTGTAAAGACCTAGGAAATCATTTTAGAAGTAGATTAAACACAGAATTTCCATGGAACCTATTTTTTAGAATATTATTTGAAATAGAGCCATATAACAATACCAAAGACTTTGAAAACTTTGTAGAGTTTATAAAAGAAAATGTGCTACTAGAAGAAAATAGGGAGCAATTATTATGCCAATTTGAAGAAGATAGCAAGCTTATAATTGAAGATATATATGATTGTATATTTAATAGTATAAGTGAGATTGATAGTGTTGAAATTTTATATAACTATAATCTTGAAAAAATAAACTTTACATCAAGTGAAATCATAAATTGTATATGTAGAGAATATGAGTGTTATGGTGAATACTTAGAAGAAAAAGAAAAGCTTATGAATACATTTAAAGAAAAGATTATTCAAATCTTTGAGTAATAGGTCAATGCTGAAGTGGCGCTAATGCGCCATTTTTCAAATATATATGAATTAAGTAAAATTATTTTGGAGGAGGCGATTTGTATAGAGAAAACAGGTGTAATTTTGGCAGGGGGAAAAAATTCTAGAATGGGTAGAGATAAAGCCTTTTTAGAGTTACATGATAAGCTTTTTATTGAAATTGCAATAGAAGCATTTAAAAACTTTGATGAGTTGATAATAATATCTAACAATGAAGAATTATATTCTAAATACGATATTAAAGTTTATAATGATATAGTAAAAGATGTTGGTCCAATTGGAGGAATATATACTGCTCTTGAATATGCAAAGTATGATATAGTTACAATTGCATGTGATATGCCATATCTAAATAATCAAATAGTCGAAAGAATAGCTAATAAAATGGATGATAAAAGTGTGATTTCAGTGACAAATGGAAAGTTACAACCATTGTGTTCTGGATATAAAAAGAGTATAATAAATAAAGTATCTTTATGTATAAGGGAAAATGATTTAAAGCTCAGAAGCTTTATAGATAAAATAGATAAAAGTTATATATACTTTGATGAAGAAGATTTATTTTTAAATGTAAACACTGTTGATGAGTATAAAAAATTAACTAAAGTTTAATTAGCTATGGTTGTAAAATAGAGTAGGATTTATATGGAGGAGAGTTTATGAATTTACTTAAATGCGATTCTTGGGCAGTAATATTAAATAATAGCGATAAAGAAAGTAAAGCATATAAAATATTAGATGAACTTAAAAGGAATATGTACAAAGTTGTTGCTATAGATGAAGAGAAAAAACCTATTGAAGGAATAGATGTGTATGAATGTTTAAAAGATGTTCCACACAATATTGATGTTGTAGCTATTATTGATAAACAATCTAAGATGGATGTGATTTTAGAAGAAGTAGAGCTTTTGGATATACAAAATATGTGGTTTGAAAAAGGAAGCTTTAGTGAAATGATGATTAAAAAGACTAAAGATTTAAAATTAAATATAGAATATAATTTAAGTTTATATGATGAGTTGACTAGATAAAATTATATATCTTAATAATAAAAATATAATTAGTTAATAAAACATATTATTTTATAGTATAGATTGGTTAATAAAAGTACAGATTGGTTAATGAAACATTAAATTACAATATTTGTTAAAAAAATTGTGAGTTACATGATATAATGTATTAAATAGGATACTAAGGAGTTGATATATTATGTTAATAGTAACTACAGAAAAAGTAGAAGGTAAAAAGATATCAAAGGTTTTAGGATTAGTGAGAGGAAGTACAATAAGAGCAAAACATGTTGGAAAAGATATAGGAGCAAGTTTTAAGAATCTTGTTGGAGGAGAACTTACTGGATATAATGAAATGCTCACTGAAGCAAGACAAATTGCCATAGGTAGAATGGTTGAAGATGCAGAAGCTAAAGGTGCAAACGCAGTAATAGCATTTAGACTGTCTTCAGCTTCAGTTATGCAAGGGGCAGCAGAAATGCTTGCTTATGGAACAGCAGTTGTTTTAGAAGATGATAATGGTATTCTTGAAAAATAAAATATAAATAGTTAAAAAGAGGCATCTTTTAAAAATTTTATGGATGCCTTTTTTTATTTGAAAAAACTAATTTGAGAAGAAATTTTAACTATTATGACAATAAAATTAGGGTGATATTATATAAATAAGTAAAATTATATTATATAATGTATGGTATAGACTTTAAAAATTTTATTTGTAGAGAAAAATATGGATAATGTTATAATAATTATAGAAATTAAAAGTACTTACATTCATTATGTATGTGACATGTATAATTAGTTTTATATTTAATACAGTTTTGAAGTAATATCTTCATTTTGAGAACGTTGGAATAATAAAAATGTATTATTATAGGTGATATAAATAAAAAATAAATATAATATGTTATATTGCTGATAGAAAAGAGAATAAAAGAAAATAAAAGAAAATAGGTTTTATTAAAAGAGATTTTTATTTATAGGACTTAATCAATGTATAGAGGGGTGAGAACATATGTTTAATGTTGCAATTATAACACTTAGTGATAAAGGATATGAAGGAAAAAGAGAAGATATAACAGGAAAAAAGTTAACTGAATTTGTTGAAAATACAGGAGCTTATAAAGTTACTGAATATGTACTTATAAAAGATGATAAGGAAATGCTAAAGGAAAATATTATAAGACTTTGTAATAGTAATAAAATAGATTTAATTCTTACAAATGGAGGTACTGGTTTTTCAAAAAGAGATATAACCCCAGAAGCAACTAAGGAAGTGTTGGAAAAAGAAATACCAGGTCTGAGCGAATATATGAGAATGAAATCCACAGAAATTACTAAAAAGGCCATACTAAGTAGGGGTGTAAGTGGAATAAGAAATAATTCTATAATAATAAATTTACCTGGAAGTCCTAAAGGTGCAGTTGAAAATCTAAGTTTTATAATTGATGTTTTAGAACATGGCATAGAAGTTTTAAGAGGAGAAGCTACAGAATGTGCCACTAAAAAAAGTGAATAGTATATAATCTAGATAGATAAAAAATAGACAAAGAGGTAGATAAAGTATGATTGATAAGTATGGAAGAAAAATAGACTACCTTCGTATTTCACTTACAGATAAGTGTAATTTAAGGTGTGTCTATTGTATGCCACCAGATGTAAAATTTGATAAAAATTATATAAATGAAAATCTAAGCTTTGAAGACTACAAGTTTATTATAAAGGCTATGGCTGAACAAGGTATAACAAAAATTAGATTTACTGGAGGAGAACCTCTTTTATATCCTAAATTAAATGAGCTTATAAAATTTACAAAAGAAGAATGTGGAATAAATAACATAGGAATGACCACTAATGCTATTGGGCTTTCTGATAGAATCTTTGAGCTTGAAAAATGTGGCTTAAATAAAGTTAATATAAGTTTAGATTCTTTGAAGGAATATAAGTATAAATCCGTAACAAGAGGAGGAAACTTAAAAGATGTCTTAAAATCGATTGAATCTTGTTTAAACTTAGGTATAAAAGTAAAGTTAAATTGCGTTGCTATAAGTGGGTTTAATGATGATGAGCTTAAAGATTTTATGTTTTTAACAGTTAAATCACCAATTGATGTAAGATTTATAGAGCTTATGCCATTAGGTGAGGCTAATAGAGTTTATAAGAAGGGTTATTTTAATGTAAAAGAAATGATTGAAAAAATATATGGTTTATATAAAGTCAAAAATGATGAAAAAAGTACAGCAGAATATTATATGTTTAAAGGAGCTAAAGGAAGAATAGGAATTATAACTCCATTAAGCTGTTCATTTTGTAACACTTGTAATCGTATTAGACTTACTTCTAGTGGTGCAATAAAATTATGTCTACATTCAAAAGAAGAAATAGATATAAAACCATTTTTACATAAACCATTGTTATTTAGAGAATCTATGAAAGATATAATAAAACAAAAACCAGAAAAACATCATTTACTAGAAAATAAATGTAGTGATACAAATAGGCGTATGTATGAAATTGGAGGATAAGTAATGTTAACACATATAAATGAAAAAGGGTATGCCAAGATGGTGGACATAAGTGAAAAAGATGATACTAAAAGAACGGCCGTAGCTACAGCTACAATTACTCTTAGTAAGGAAGCATTAGAAAAAGTAAAAAATGGTCAGATAAAAAAAGGAGACGTATTGTCTGTAGCTCAAGTTGCAGGTATAATGGGAGCTAAAAATACATCTTCAAACATACCAATGTGCCATCAGATTAAATTAGTTGGATGTGATTTAGAATTTGATGTAGATGATTCTATGTCTGCTATTAAGATATACGCAACCTGTAAATCTCTTGGGAAAACTGGAGTAGAAATGGAAGCTTTAAATGCATGTTCTTTAGCAGCACTTACAATTTATGATATGTGTAAAGCAGTTGATAAAAAAATGGTTATAAGTAATATCCATCTTGTAGAGAAGACTGGTGGAAAATCAGGAGATTTTAAGTTCGAGTAAATTAATAATATATTGGGTTAAAATTTGGAGGAAATATGGCGAAGGTAGTGTCAATAAATATAAGTGAGAAAAAAGGTGTAATTAAAGTTCCTGTACAATGTGCAGAGCTAAAAATAAATCATGGGATAGTTGGAGATGCACATGCAGGAAACTGGCATCGTCAGATAAGCTTACTTGGAAAAGAAAGCATAGATAAAATGAAAATGAAAGGCTTTGACCAATTAAAATATGGAGATTTTGCTGAAAATGTAACTACAGAAGGGATAGAAGTTTTTTCCCTGCCTGTTGGTACAAAGTTAAGAATAGGGCAATGTGAAGTTGAAGTAACTCAAATAGGGAAAAAATGTCACAATGGATGTGAAATTAAGAAATTGACAGGTGACTGTGTGATGCCACGAGAAGGAATTTTTGTAAAGGTTCTAAAAGAAGGAATTATAAATGTGAATGATTCAATAGATGTAATCTAATGAAGTGACTATTAAAATATAATTATAAGTAAATACTATTAAGATTTAAATATATATTTTAAGAGAGAATTAATTTTAATAAAATATTTTAGTTATAAATTGGAATATTGGTTATATAAAGCTATGAATGTAAAATCATAGCTTTTTGTTTTTGAATTTTAAAATATAATATTTTATTTATATGTATTAAATTATATTTTATATAAAATCAATTGTTTAAATATATATTATTTATACTGTAAATTTATAGATAATAAAGTATAAAAAAAATATATTTTGATGAAATTTAAAAAAATACATTATATAAATATAGTAATAGTATGAAAATTTACATATAAAACTAAAAAATGCAAGTAATTGACTTTTTAAGTTGACAAAATATTGCATATATATTATGATATAAATCATAAATTAACTACAAATCAATATTATATATTCGTAGAAGAAGAAAGTAGCATAAAGGAATTTTACAGAGAGTTAGATTTGGCTGAGAACTAATATTGGAATTTATGTGAAAAGGACTTTGGAGAATACTATTGTAATTATGTTAGAATAGTGGTTTAATTCGCCTTAAGAAAATGAGTGAGTAAAATTAATTTTTACTAATAAGAGTGGTAACACGGATTTATATTCGTCTCTTGGATTTTTCCAAGAGGCGTTTTTTATTATAAACTTATTTCAGAAAATTTAAAACTATATATTAAATGAAAATTATAAAAATATGATAGTTAATAAATTTATAAATTAGAAAATTGTAAAATATGCTAAGGTCAGTAGTTTTACGATTTAAATGGAGGGATGAAAATGGAAGAAGAAAAAATTAACTATGCTCTGGAACAGATTCCAGAGAATCAAAAACGTGGTTGGGTAGCTATGTTTTCAGTTTTAGTAGCAATAGGTGTGGATTTATCATCTGTTATTTTAGGCGCTGAGTTGGCACAGAGTATGCCAATGAAACAAGCAATATTGTCAGTAATTGTTGGTTCATTTTTTTCTGCAATTTTGTATACTACATGCTCTTTGGTTGGTTCATCTACAAGTTTATCTACATCTATGATAACAAAGTATGTATTTGGAGAAGCTGGAGCAAAAATATTTTCTCTAGTTATAGGGGTTTCTCTATTAGGTTGGTTTGGAGTTCAAGTAGGTTTCTTTGCTCAAAATGCACAGATAATAATAAAAGATATATTTAATTTAGATGTCAGTATGCAGATTTTAAGCCTAATAGGAGGTCTCTTGATGATGAGTACTGCAATTTATGGATATAAGGCAATGGAGAAGTTGAGTGTGTATTCAGTACCATTTTTATTAGTTCTTATGATGCTAACTATATTCTTAGCTTTTAGAGCAAATGGAATTTCAGTTGATGATAATATGAAATCTACTATGACATTTGCAGGTGGAGTTTCTCTGTCAATGAGTATAATAATAGTTGGTGCAATTGTATCTCCTGATATAAGTCGTTGGGCTAAAAGTAGAAGAGACTGTGCTCTTTCAAGCTTTTTGGGAATACAATTTGGAAATGCTTTTATGATAATAGTTTCGATAGTATTAGTAAAATGTATGGGAACTTCAGATATTATGAGAATTTTTATTACATTAGGAATTGCTATACCAGGTATAATAGTACTTACATTAGCACAATGGACTACAAATACAAGTAATGTATATTCAGCATCATTAAGTATAGCTCTTGTACTTAAGAAGGCTCCTGAGAAAGTATTAACTATAGTCCTTGGTATTATAGCAACATTATTGGCTGTATTTGGAATATATGAAGGTTTTATAGGATTTTTAAATTTACTTGGAATTGTAATTGCACCTGTTGGTGGTGTATATACAGCAGAATATTACATAGTAAAGCAAGAACTTAAAGGCTTTGATAAAGGAGTATTATATAAACCAATAGTTAAACGTTCAATAGTGTCTTGGATAATTGGTATATTAATAACTTACCTTTCAACATATGGATTTATAACTCTTACTACTATAGCACCTTTAGATGGTTTTATAGCAGGGTTTGTAGTACAATCTATTATTGGAAAAGTGCTTTGTTCAACAAAAAATAAGCAAGAAATAGACAAAGCAGTATAAAGAAATTTGTTTATAAAGTATAAAATAAATTAGAAATATGAGGAGAAAGTAACATGAGATTTTTAACAGAAGAAAGTGTAGATAAAATAGCAGTTGGTGCAGCAGTGCTTGGAACTGGAGGTGGAGGTGACCCATATGTAGGTAAATTGGTTGCAAAACAAGCCATTAAAAAGTATGGTCCTGTAAAAGTAATAAGTTTAGATGAACTTGATGATGATGCTTTGGTAGTTCCAGTATCTGGTATGGGTTCTCCTGTAATTACAATAGAAAAATTACTTTCAGAAGTAGAGTTAACTACCCCTTTAGAAATAATGGAGAAATTATTAAATAGAAAAGTGGATGTTATAATTCCTATAGAAATAGGAGGGATAAACTCACTTATGCCTATAGCAGTTGCTGCTAAAAAAGGACTTCCTATCTTAGATGCAGATTCTATGGGTAGAGCTTTCCCTGAAGCTCAAATGGTAACTTTTTATCTTGAAGGATATGAGGCATCTCCTGCCGTAATGTCTGATGAAAAAGGTAATTCTGCCATCCTTTATCCTGTGGATGGAATTTGGTCAGAAAGATTAGCTAGAACTTTAACTGTAGAAATGGGAGGAAGTTCTTCTATTAGTGATTATAATTTAAGTGGAGCTCAAGTTAAAAAAGCTGCTATAGGTAATACTCTTACAATAGCTGAAACTATAGGAGGGTTTTTACTTGAAAATAAATCTGATTCAAAAGGTGCTATTGAGAATATACTAAAAGAATTGCGTGGATACAAGTTATTTGAAGGAAAAGTAATTGATATTAAGAGAGAGTTGAAAGGTGGATTTACTAGAGGACATGCCTTTTTTGCTGGGATTAATGAGTATGATGGAGAGTATTCTATATTATTCCAAAATGAGAATTTAATTGCCAAAAAAGGTGATACACCACTTTGTATTACACCAGATTTAATAGCAGTATTAGATTTAGAAACTGGATTTCCAATAACTACAGAGAGAATAAAATATGGCTCTCGTGTTATGGTAGTAGCTTTTCCTTGTAATGAAAAGTGGAGAACAGAAAAAGGAATTGAGACAGTTGGACCTGGATACTTTGGATATGATGTGGAATATAAAACAGTAGAAGAATTACAAGGAAAATAAAAGTTTAGGAGGAAATTTTGATGTATCGTGTAGGAATTGACGTTGGAGGAACAAATACAGATGCTTGTATACTGGATGGGGAATTAAAAGTAATTCATTCAGTTAAGGTGGCAACTACAAAAGATGTTGAAACTGGTGTTTACAATGCCTTAAAAAAAGTTATAGATGAAAGTAAGATTGACCATTCATTAATAAAATATGCTATGCTTGGTACAACTCATTGTACAAATGCTATTGTAGAAAGAAAAAGACTTAATAATGTGGCTATGATAAGAATAGGAAAGCCAGCCACTACTGCCATTCTTCCATTTATAGATTGGCCAGAAGACTTAAGAGAAAAAATAGAATTAGATTCAATATTGGTATCTGGTGGATATGAGTTTGATGGCAGAAAAATAAATGAACTTTGTAAAGATGAAGTTGTAGAGTTTTGCAATAGAATAAAAGGCAAAGTGGAAAGTGTTGCAATAAGTGGAGTATTTGCTCCAGTAAATAAACAACAAGAAGAAGAAGTTGCAAAATGGGTTAGAGAAATTTTAGGGGATATTCCTATATCTTTATCAAATGAAATAGGTAATATAGGTATATTAGAAAGAGAAAATGGAGCTATTTTAAATTCTGCATTGTCTCAAGTAGGTAAAGCTGTATCTTTAGGATTTGAAAAAGCACTTAAAGACTTAGGTATAGATGCTCAAATATATTTCAGTCAAAATGATGGAACATTAATGAATTTAGAGTATACAATGAAATACCCAATTTTTACAATTGGATGTGGAATAACAAATTCTATAAGAGGAGCTTCCTTCTTATCAAAAGTAAAAAATGCAATAGTATTAGATGTTGGTGGAACTACAAGCGACTTGGGTGTACTATATAATGGATTCCCTAGAGAATCATCTATTCCAGTTACAATTGGAGGAGTACATACAAACTTTAGAATGCCAGATGTTTTAACTATTGGTCTTGCTGGTGGTACATGTGTAAAAGGCGAAAAAGATAATATAAAGATAGGTCCTGAAAGTGTGGGATATAGAATAACTGAAGATGCAATAATATTTGGTGGAGACACTCTAACTTTATCAGATGTTGTTACAAAATTAGATATGGCGTTTGAAGATAGAAAAATCAATGTTGAAAACTTAGATAAAGAGTATTGTAATGAGGTATATAAGAAGGTTATTTTAAAATTAGAAGATGCTGTAGACCAAATGAAGACTAGTCAAGATGATGTTGAATTGGTTTTAACTGGTGGAGGAAGTATAATTGTTCCTGAAAAACTAAAAGGCATAAGCAATGTTATAAGACCTCCTCATTATACTGCTGCAAATGCTATTGGTGCAGCTTTAGGACAAATAAGTGGAGATGTAGAAAAAGTATACAGTTTAGATAAAATGTCGAGAGAAGATGCCATAGAAGATGCAAAAAAAGAGGCTGTAAATAAAGCTCTAAAAGCTGGTGCTAAAGAAGATACTATAGAAGTATTAAATATAGAAGATGTTCCACTTGCATACCTTCCTGGTAATGCACTTCTTATAAAAGTAAAAGTTGTTGGTGATTTAATTTAAAGAATAAATATAAGTATTTCCAGAATTATATAAATATTTCTGGACTCATTTTTAAACTTATTTTATCAATAAAAACAGCATAACTTTTGACTATATTCTTATAAGTTTCCGAACAGCCGATATATACCTATTTTTTGAGGTTTATCGGCTGTTTGTTATCTTTTATCGCATTCCAACTATTTTTCTTACCGTATTTGCTGTACGAATTGTAATCTTATTACTTACATTTGAACTGGCAGTCTTTGACCACCAATTTGTCTTTTTATAATCTTTACGACTAAAAGACCAAAAGATAGCATTTTTATAATGATATACTTTTTCATACTCTTCTTTAGGATTTCCAACCTCATCATAAAACTCGTCATAAGATAAGTCAGGAAACATAAAAATAAGATTATCATATATTTCTTTGTTGTTATCTCCCCACCAATTAGGAGCATTATTTAGTATATCTTTTAACTCTTCTTGTGAAATAATAAAAACTGGTATTTCCAATTCAAACTGTTTTTTTATCATTAATCTTATTGTATTTGAGATAACCTTGCTGTCATCTACATCACTTAAAAAGACAACATTACCACTATTAAGGTATGTAGAAACTTCTGAATAACCAAGTTCTACAAAGCTTGCTTTTAATTCAGACATAATTATCTTGTTCTTACCACTTATATTGATACCTCTTAATAATGCGATATAACTTTTCATATAATAATTTCACCTCTAAACATTCACATTTTTCTATGTAGTACAAACTGGAATTTGCATCTTTTATAATTCTTTCAAAACTTCTTCATATATAATTTTTTTAATATAAAAAAATCGGTGCTTAATTTGTACCGATTTTTGTTTTTCTTAGTAAAGAACTCGTTTTTTTGCTTCTGCTATAGCTCTAGCAGCACTTTTTGCTTGCATTCTTTTTTCTTCTTCTTTTTTAAATTCATTTATTGTTTCATTTAGATTCTTATCATGTTCATTTTTTTCTTTATCTTCGTTTTCTCTGTATACTAATATATAATCTATTATTGATTCGTTTATTATCTGAGATATACTTTTATTTTCATTAATTCCTATTCTCTTAACTTCCTTAAGTAGAGTCTCATCAATATGAACCGTTGTTTGCTTTGTATTTTTTGCCACCTTAATCACCTCTTAAAAAAAATTCTAACATTAAAATTTTTTTTAGTCAATAAATTTTAATATTAAAATTCTTTAAATGTTTTATTTGATTTTCTAAAATTTTCTATTGTATTTATCATCTTATTTTTTATATTTTCACCTAGTACAGAAGACTTTAGTCTAGGATTTTCGATATGGTCATAAATTGGTTCTAAAAATTCGACTTCGACAGGAACAGAGTTAATTTTACCAATAGGTTGGTATCCTTCATAAGTATCTTTTGAATTTTTTATTACTAGTGGAACAATAGGGCATTTTGCTTTATATGCTATCTTTAAAGCTCCACTTCTAAACTCCGAAACCAATGAATTTGGTTCTTTAATCCATGTTAAATCTCCTTCTGGAAACACTGCCATACTTTGACCTGTAAGTATATTTTGAGAGGCTTGGGCTATACTCTTTATACCCTCACGATTGTTTTTTCTGTTTACATATACACATCTTAGTAATTTTGCCCATTCTTTAAATATAGGTATATTTCTCCAAACTGGTTCATCTGCAATTACACATCCAATTGGTCTTTCTACACTTGCTGTTAGTATGAAGCTGTCAAGCATACTAGAATGATTTACAACAAATAGAAGTGGTTCTTTTGGCAGTGTTTCCTTACCAATTATATTAAGCTCTATGTTCACTATATCTAAAGATTTTTTAGCTTGTTTTTGCATAAATTCAAATTTTTCCTTTAAGCTAAATTTATCAGGATTCTTTTTAATTTTAATAAGCCTAGGTATAGAAGATGTAAAACCTATAAGTTGATATGTAGCAAATTTTAAGTAATTATTCATAAAATTATCTCCTTAAAATAAAATTATTTATTACTGTAAAGATTTTAACATAAAATAAAATTTAAGTCTATTTTAATTCAATTTTGTAACATATATTTTAAATAGACAGAGATTGAGATTTTATATTTCCAATTTTAGTAATCAGATTTTATCAATAAATTACTATTCTATTAATTTAATTAAATAACCTTTAAATTTAATTATAAAAACTGTTGCAGAAATTTCTACAACAGTTTAAAAAATTTACCTTACAAAAACTTATTTTATAACAAGAGAGTATATTATAAGGCTAGTACAGCCCATTTTTTGCATTGAGAAATTCTTTTGCCATCATCACCTTGTTCTTTGTCATATGCAAATTGATTAAGCATTTCACATGGAAATGTATCACATAGACCACAATGTGTAAGGTTTTTATCTTCACAACAAGATTTTACAGGACATTGTTCACCCCAAAATGGTTTCTCAATCTCTGTACAACCTTTACAATTGACTTTTTCCTTGTATCCACATTCATAACATAAAATTCCACATCTTGATTCTATCATTTTAAGTCACTCCTTAAATATAAATTTTATATGATTGTATATCAAAATTTATACTTTTCATTGTAAAAATCGGACAAATTTTTTATATAGGTTGTTGGATTAACACCACAAATAGATTTAAAGTCATTTATAAAATGAGATTGGTCGTAATAACCAATATCTTGTGCTAAAGTTGCAAATGGTATTTTATTATTTTGTATTTCTTGTAATACAAGGTTTATACGAAGTAATCTAAGGTATGATTTAACACTCATACCAAGAGAATTATTAAAAATTCTATTTAAATGTCGTTCACTATAACAACTAATTTGTGAAATGTTTTTAACAGACATAATAGAGTTTTGTTTTCTAGCATTTTCAAGAATTGGTATAGTCATATCTACTATATTTGATTTCAATAAGTATGATAAGAATAACATATCTAATTGTTCTACTAATTCCTTTATAGTACTTGTTCTTTCAAAAATGGAATTAACCTCTAAGCTAAATAATGTGTTAAAATCTTCAAGTGAAATTTTTAAATCTGTAGATTCTCTTTGAGAAAGACCTGTCAAATAATATACTCCACCTGGGCGAAACTCAACGAATACTCTAAAAAGTACATTTTCTATATCATTTTTTACAATAGTAGTTTTTGTTGTGGCTCCCCAGAATGCGCTTTCTATACCTTTTTTGTCAAATTTAAATATCATACATCCACTAGCATCAGGTATTAATGTAAGATTTTCTTTAATACTTGTATCTGGAATAGATATTGTATAGTGTGCTATATACTGTCTTAACAATTTATGTGGCAAAATATATGTATACTGTTTGCAGGTATTTAAAATGTTATTGATTATTTTATTCATAAGTATATCCTCCTGATATATAAAAAATAAGTATACTAATTTATTTTTTATATAATAAACCAGTTTTGTTTTAATTGAAATATTCTAATAAGATATTTTGTTAAATTTAGATACAATAATTGTAAAGTAAAATCTCAAAATATACAATTATTATAAATCATAGATATTTATTAAATAAATATATTAAAGAAGAAGGAATATAAAACAAGATTAGAAAATAATAGTGTTACTTTCATAATAAATACATATAAAGATATTTTTAAGAATAAAATTTATTATTAAATAAAAAATAAAGGAGAGTGATTTAATAGCATGGCATCAAAACAAACACCAAGAAACAATTTAGAAAAGTTTTTAAGAATAAGAGTCTTATCACATACAGGCGATAAAATACATATAAAGTTACCTGTAAATTTTGCAAAGAGAATGATTGAGAATAATGCTTTGGATTTATTTAATGGAAAAGATGATATAGTAGATGGTAAAAAAGTTACTGAAATATTAGTTAAGGCATTTGACTATGATTTAACTGGAGAAGTAGTTCACTTGGAGAGAAAAAATGGAGACATTATTAAAGTTTCAATTGTACAATAGAATTATTTTATCTAACTGATAATATGTCAAGAAAATCTCGTAAAAGAGGTTAAGAACATTTTTATAATATATAGATAAATAAGAATTTGAAGGTAAAGTTTTTAAGGTATAAAGAAAAATAATATAATAAAACGAATTGGCTTTATAATTCTTTATAAGGCAAAGAGCACATTTCTTTATATAATTGTTGGATATTAAATAATATGTAAATACACCATTTACATATAAAAGTTTAATTAATATGTTAAGAGAAAATGAAATGGAAATTACTAAAAAATATTTTTAAATTGGATAATGGTTGATATTATGTTTATACAAAAATCATGTAGAATTTTATATATTTTAAATATGATAGTTTAAAATTATGAAAGAATGATAAATTCCAGTTTGTAGGGTAATTTTGATAAATAATATTAATAAGTATGAGTAAAAAGTAGGAGCATATTAATATAATGTCCCTACTTTTTTATTATTAAAATTGTTTATAATATCAACACTACATTAAAACACAACCTAAATTTGAAAAACAAATAGTTTAGAAATATGTACTTTTTTATCTATTATATTCTTTTAAATCGAATTTTTTCATCTGAACATAAAGTCTCAAATCTATATGCGTCTGTCATATCATAAAAACCAAAAAATATAAAGCCATCACGAGAAGTAAATTCATATTGTATATTTTCAATTTTCAACATGTTTTCTATTTCGCTTATTTTTTCGCTATATATAATTTCTACCATATAATTTATCATTGTAGAATCCCTCCTATTAATATGAAAATATCCAAATATATAATAACATATTTAGATGATATAATAGTATCCAAATAAAAAATAATCTTATTACATTATTGAATGAAGAATTAAAATGAAGATAAATAAAACAAATATTGGTTATAATTGATTAAAAAATAGTTATGTATACTTGTGACTTTATTTATGGGCAGTTCAAGTTTTATGAAAGAAGTCATATATATATGGAATATTCTAGGCAGAAACTGTTTAATAATAAGAGAATACTATAAAAATTTGAGTATTACATAAAAAATAAGAAGCCATAAATGATATAAGCATTATCTATAGCTTCTTACTTCTCATTGATTAAGATTATATATAAAAATAATCACTATATTTTTTGTTTAAGTTTTAGTACTTGTTTTACTATATTTGTTGAGTGGTCAGAAATTCTTTCTAGATTAGTAAGTAAGTCAAGATAAAGTACACCAGCATCAATTGTACAACTTCCATTATTTAGTCTAATCATATGTGAATTTCTAAAAGTTTTTTCTAAATAATTTACTTCATTTTCAACTTCTAAAACTTTATTTGCTAACTCAAAATCTTTAACATCTAAAACTATTAAGGCATCCTTAAAATTAGTAATTGTCTTATTGTATATTTCGTATATTTCTCTTATCGCACTATCAGAAAAACTAATGTTCATTTCCTTAACACTCATGGCCAATTCAGCTATATTTTCTGCATGGTCAGAGACTCTTTCAATGTCATTTACAGTATTAAAAAGCAAATCTGTTCTAAAGCGTTCATCATCTCTAAGAGGTTCTTTAGAAAGTTTTAACAAATAGTTCAATATATCTTTCTGTAACTTATTGACAACTTTTTCTGACTCAAAAGCTTTATTAATATCTTCATTGCTCTTATTTAAAAATCCTGCAATTGAATGTTCCAAAGAGTTTGTAGCTTTATGACCCATTCTTACAACTTCTTGTACAGTATTACCAAGTGCTATAGATGGAGTGCTAAACATCCTTTCATCTAAGTACTTAGTATTATTTACTATTTCTGATTCAGTTTCTTTAATAGGTATAAGTCTATTTGCTAATTTAACTATGTATTTAGAAAATGGTAATAATATTATAACATTTGTAAGATTAAATAAAGTATGTGCATTTGCTATTTGTCTAGCTGTATCAGTTGGGTCAAAATGAGTAACTATGGCTGATATAGGTTTATTTAAAACAAGCATAAATATTATTGTACCAATTACATTAAAACTTAAATGCATTACAGCTGCACGTCGAGCATTTCTACTTGCACCAACACTTGATAAAAGTGAAGTAACACAAGTACCTATATTATCTCCATAAAGAATAGGTAAAGCAGATGATAGAGGAAGTATTCCTTGAGAAGCTAGTGCTATTAACATACCCATAGATGCACTTGAACTTTGAACAATACCAGTTATGGCAAATCCTGCCAATATACCTAATACAGGATTTTTACTAAAATATAAAAGTGCATCAGTGAATGCTTTGTATTCAGCAAGTGGAGCTACTGCATCTTTCATAAACTCCATTCCTGTAAATAATATACCAAAACCTATAAGTATCTCAGATAAATGCTTTGTTTTTTGATTTGATGTAAATAAATAGAATAAAATACCTATACCTAAAGCAATTGGTGCAATTCCTTCAAGATTAAATGAAACTAATTGAGCAGTAACTGTAGTACCTATATTTGCCCCCATTATTACACCAATAGCTTGACTTAGATTCATTATACCTGCATTTACAAATCCTACAACCATAACAGTAGTAGCACTTGAACTTTGTATAATACCTGTAACGACTGTACCCACCAGTACACCCATAACAACATTACTTGTTAAGAGTTCAATAATTTTTTTTAATTTGTCTCCTGCTGATTTTTGTAAACCTTCTCCCATTAAACTCATTCCGTAAAGAAAAAGTCCAAGTCCACCGATAAGGCTAATTACTATATTCACGATATTTCCTCCCTTAAGAAATTAATAATTTTTTTATCTGAATTATAAACTTTATTAACTAAAATTTATTGTTTCCATAATATAGAATAACAAATTTTGTCAATAAAAATATTAATGTTTTGTTAAGTATACGTTAAGAGAATGTTAAATTTTTAAGTTGTTGTTAATTTTAGAAAATTTATGATATATAGCAATTTAAATACTTGAACTTAGATTTTTAGTATTTTATGTACAATCAATTTAACAAAGAATTAACTATAATTGTAAAAAATATGTAAAAAAATAACATCTTTTTAGAATGATATTTTTTAGTTATAAATATTTTTATATTCAATTGGTGTAAAGTTATTAAACTTTTTAAAAATTATACTATAGTAATTTTGACTATTGAATCCAATTAGTACAGCAACGTCTAAAGTAGACAAGTCTTTTTTTAATAGATACTTTTTACTTTTTTCAACTCTAACTTTACTTAAAAAATTAGTAAAAGTATATCCACTTTTTTTCTTAAACAAAGAAAAAACAACTTTTATTAAGTTGTAATTCATTACATATATTACTTACTGTTATATCTTCTGAGTAATTTTTGTGAATATAATCTATAGTTTTCTTTACATAAAACTAAGAGTTGGTCTATGTTTCATTTTATCAAGGCATATTTATTAAAAAATCAATTTCTATTTGTTAAAATAATTTATGAATGATGTTAGAAACTGTAATATATTGGATATAATATAATAAACAGATAAACTCTGTATTAAGAGGATATATAGTTTATCTTAATTATAGGGGAAGTGAGGATATATTATGGAAAGATTAATGGAACTCATAGAAAGAAAATTTTTAAAGGATGTAGAACTTTTAGAATTAGAAGACATAGAAAATGTAATAGAATGCAAAATGACACAGCCATATAATGCTCATTATAATGAATATTTAGTAAAAGTAAAAAATGGAGATGAAGTAGAAGAATATTTTGTGTATTTAAAACATAGATAAACATAAAAGAGGTTTATATTTATTTGTATGATTATAAAATAAATACAAGCCTCTTTTTTTGATAAATATAAAATTATAAAATTTTTATTTATTTAATTTTTTCAACAACATTAGTCAATATTGAATCTAAATCATCACTAATTTCTGTAACTCCATTATGAGTAATATCTATAATTTCTTTAGTCATAGGAAGTTCTCCTAAAAGCTCTAAGTCTAAATCATCTAAAAACTTTTCAGTAGATTCTCCTTCAAATAACTTGATTTTTTTAGAACAATCAGGACATTGGATATAACTCATATTTTCAATAACTCCAAGGACATTTATGTTCATTTTTTTAGCCATATTAACAGCTTTTGATACAATCATAGATACCAAATCTTGAGGTACTGAAACCATAACTATTCCACTTATAGGAATAGATTGCATAACTGTTAAGGCAACATCTCCAGTACCAGGAGGCATATCTATTAATAAATAGTCTAATTCTTCCCAAAGTACATCAGTATAAAATTGCTTTACAACCCCTCCAAGTAAAGGTCCTCTCCAAACAACAGGTTCATTTTCATCATCTATCATAAGGTTTATAGACATTACTTTTATGTTATTTGAGTTTTCTACAGGGTAAATATAAGAGCCATCAGAATAAGCTTTTACATTTTTTACACCCATAAGTCTAGGAATACTTGGTCCAGTTATATCTGAGTCTAATATACCAACCTTATATCCCATTTTGTTTAGCTTATTAGCAAGTAAAGCAGTTACAGTTGATTTTCCAACTCCACCCTTACCACTCATAACACCAATTATTTTTCCAAATTTATTGTTAGGGTTATTTTCAATAGAACAATTTGATTGACTATTACAATTTCCCTTTGATGGACATGAATTACAATCTGCCATATCTATTACCTCCAAACTTTAATATTTATTAGATTATTTGTAACCTACATATACTATTTTAGTACAATTGAACCATAAAGTCATTATTTAAAAGCAACTTAGAAGATTTTCTATTGATTTATTCATAGACTATAGCAAAAAGAATACAATAAAAAAATTATAACATTCTTGAAAAAGTGATTATTTCAATTTAGTTATAGAACTTAGTCATATAAATATATAGAAAATATTTTAATATATTATACATAACGGGTTATTTTATAAATTTAACTATAAATTAGGTTTATATTTTATAAAAATTTGCTAAAAAAAACAATTAAAAATTGTAAAGAAAAAAGATATAATTAGAACTGTAGTAATAAATGTTTTATTATAGATAATAGAGTTTTAAGTATCTTAAATAATATTTGGAGGAATATGAATGGAATTAAGACCAAGAAGTGCAAAATTAGAAGAATTTGATAAAGTAATAGAATTAATAAACTATGTATTTAGAATATCAAGAAATCATAAACCAACTATGATGGAAGAATTTCCTCTTTTACTAAGTAAAAATAATATAGAAAATATGATTATAATATCAGAAGATGATAAAGTGGTTTCTGATGTAAACTATCTAATTCAGGATGTATCTATTCAAGGAAACAGATTGAAGGTTGCAGCTATAGGTGGAGTATGTACTCATCCAGATTATGAAAAGAGAGGCTATTCATCTAAGATATTGGATAAAGTAGAAGAAAAAATGTTTTATGATGGTGTAGATATTGTAATTATATCAGGAACAAGAAGTCTATACAGTAGAAGAAATTGTAGTTTGGTAAAGAGTTTTTATAAATATACAATAAAACCTGAAGATGTAAAAATAGCATATGAAATAGTTGAATTTGATGAAACTAATTTTGAAAAAGATAATGATTTAGATAAAATGATTGAACTATATAATCAAAATAGTACTAGATTTATAAGAACGAGAGATGAGTTTCAAAAACTATTGCATGCAGCAACTATTGCCTGGGGACCAATTGGTTACAAGAAGGTATTTATAAAGGAAAATAATAATATAATAGGATATTTGATAATAAGAACAATAAAAAAAGAAGATTCTACTGTAGGAGAAGTTGCTGAAATAGGGTTAAACTCTGTAAATGTTGAAAATATATTGAAATATGTTGCAAATAAATTTGGATTAGAATATTTAAATTATAAAGTACATGTGAAAAATCTTAAAGACCAGTTGAAATGTAATGGGACAAAATCTTTGGATTATCAACAAGGAACTATGAAAATAATAAATTTTACTAAGTTGTGTGATAGTTTAAGAAGTTATTTTAGTCAATATGTAGATTTTGAATTACTAAAATACATGGAATTTAAACAAGTTGAAAATAAATATATTATTAAATACAAAGAAGAAGAACTTGTAATAGAAAATTTGGATAAGCTTAATAAACTGTTTTTTGAAAAAAATGAGGAACAGTACAATGAATTTAAACATCTAAAAAATATATATGAATTTGCTACAAAGGCATTTCCTGTAGATTTTCCATGGACTGCAAATTTAAATTATCAATAGTTTTAGATGATATTAAATAAAATTGATTGATACCTAGAGTTAGTCCTTGTTAAATAAGAGAAATTATTGGATATTGAAAAAGCAATTTTGTAAGTAATTAGAAAGGATGAGTATTATATGGACATACTTGATGATATAGCAGAATGTATATTAAATATGGGTGTAGATAATATAGAGAATTTAGTAAAAATTGCTATAGATAAAAATATTGATGTGGAAGATATTTATGAATATGGTTTAAACAAAGGTATGATAGGAGCTTTAGATAAGTTTGAGAATAAGGAATACTATCTTTCAGAAGTTATAGTATGCACAGATGCATTAAATAAAGGTATTAATCTTTTGAAGGGAACTGGAAAAGTAAAGAAAAAATCAAAGGGAGTAATTCTGATGTCTGTAGTAGAAGGAGATACTCATGAGATAGGAAAAAATATTGTAAAAGTAATGGTAGAAGCCACTGGATATAAGGTTATTGACTTAGGTGTAAATAGAAAAAGTGAAGATATAATAGAAGAAGCTATAAAAAACAATGTAGATATAATAGGCTTATCTTCAATGATGACAACTACAATGGAAAATATGAAATCAGTTATAGACGAACTTAATATGATTGAGATAGATAAAAGACCAAAAGTAATAATTGGTGGAGGACCTGTAAGTATGGAGTTTGCAGAAGAAATAGGAGCAGATGGATACAGTTCAAATGCTCCAAAAGCAGTTAAATTAATAAATAAACTTATAGGAGGTGAAGTTTAAATGTTTTCAGATATGACTTTACTTCAGTATATAAATAGTGAAGATAGAGGTTTTTTTCTGCCTGATATGGGTACAAATGGATTGTTCTTAATAAATAAAAAGGCATATGAAGTATATGATAGTGTAGATTTGCAATTAGAATTAGCAAAGACTATGGACAAGTATTTTGAATCAGATTTTATATACTCATTCTGTGATGGGATTACATTTTGTGAAACTCTGGGTTTAGAGACATTAAGACCAGATTATGATTTTCCAAGTGTATTGACACATACTATAACTGACAGAGATAAATTAAGAAAATTAGATGTTCCAGACCCTTATACGAGTGGACGTATGCCACTCAATATAGAGAGCTTATCAGTTATATCAAAAAGTATTAAAAAACCACTATATGAATCGATACAAGGTCCATTTACACTTGCAGGTCAATTAGCTGGAGCTACTCAACTTTTAAGATGTATAATAACTGATAAAAAATTTGTAGAAGAATTATTGGAATTTACAACTGAATTGGTAAGAAGATATGCTGTAGCTGCAAATAAAGCAGGAGCAAAATATATTTCAATAGCAGAGCCAACATCAGTAACCCTAAGTAAAGATAGATTTGATGAATTTATAGTAAAAAATTTAAATAAAATCTACAATGAACTTGATTGTTGGAAAGGTATGCATATATGTGGAGACACCAGAGAATTATTAGATAATATGCTAAGTTGTAATATAGATGCAGTAAGTTTAGACCAAATTTTAGACTATGAAGAAATTGCTCCAATGATTCCTAGAGATATAGTTTTGATTGGTAATTTAGACCCAATAAAACTTCTTGGACGTTCTAAGCCAGATAAGATTAGAAGAGAGACGCTAAAATTGTTAAAGAAGATGAGAGGATATGATAACTTTTTATGTGATTTTGGATGTAACTGCTTAAATACCACTCCAGTAGAAAATTTACAAGCAGCTATAAAGGCAGGAAGAATTAGTTATAAAGAATTAGATAGGATTGATATTGATGAATTATAATAGTAATAAAAATAAATATCTTTTAAAGGATATAAATTTAGATGATATTTTTATAGATAAGAATATTGTGCTAAAGTTTTTGGGGTATGGAAATAGAAAAGCTCCAGATACAATTAGTAAAATCGTTGAAAGAGAAATAAGAAATATAAATGATATTTTAGATATCAAGATATATATAAGTGAAGTTGATATTAATAAAACACCTAAAGAATGTAAAAAAGCATTTGCTGTACTATATACAATAGGGGATAAAATTGATATTAAGATGAATGACTATATGGAAAATTGCAATATGATGGCAGGGCTAGCATTGGATAAAATAGGTATAGTATGTTTAGATTATATTAATGAGAAAATAAAAATGTATTTAAAAGGAAAGTATGATAGTCTCAAAATATCGCATGAAATATATCCAGGAGATAAAGATTTTGAAGTAGAGAGACAAAAGGATATTTATAACTATGTAAAAAATAAATATAATAGTATAGAAATAGAAATTAATGATTATCATCAACTATCCCCCATAAAAAGTGTTGCAATGCTTATTTTAATGGGGGATGAAGAAAATTTAGAATCAAGATGTAGCAAATGTCCTAGAAAATGCTTTTAGTTAATTTTCAAGACTAAGATTTGTTTTGTGTATAAATTGCAATAATTTTTTTGGTCATTTTATGTATAAACTAAAAAAATTATTGCAAAGTAATATTCTATTTAATTTGAACAGACTTATAAACTATAGTAGTTTCTTTAATTCAATAAGTGTATTTATTTCATAAGTTGGTATATGATTAGTATAATTTATACTGTTATTGGAATTTAACCAACAAGTATCTATTCCTGAATTTATTCCACCTAAGACATCAGAGGTTAAGCTATCCCCAATCATTAAGGCAGAAGATTTATCATGACAATTAAACTTTTTGAGAGCGTATTTAAATATTTCAGGATTTGGTTTTGATATTTTCAACTCTTCAGATACAACCATTCCATCAATATATCCTTTTATTTTTGAATTTTCAAGTCTTTTCTTTTGAACTGCAGAAATTCCATTTGTTATTATAACAATAGTATACTTTTTTTTAATATATTGTAATATATCGATTGCACCTGGAATTAAAAATGTACATTCACCTAAAAAATTTAAGTACATTTTGCTAAGAGTTTCAGAATCAACATCCAAAGATATTTTATTTGCAAAAAGTTCAAATCTAAGTAATTTAAGTTCATTCAAAGTTATAATATTTTTTTCAAGGTCGAGCCAAAGCTTATCACTTATATTTCTATATGACTCTATATAATTCTCAAAATTAAATTCTAAATCAAACTCAGATAGAAGTTTTTTAAAAGCATGTGATTCACTTTTCTTAAAATCAAATAAAGTATCATCTGCATCAAAAAATATAAATTTATATGTCTTCATGGTTTTTACTCCTTTACAAGATGACTGCAAAAATTACTTTACTTTCACTATTTGAGTCATTTTGCCATTTATGTTTTGTTCCTAAAGGAACTTTTACACTATCTCCTTTGGACAAAGTAAATTCATCATCATCCATAAAAAGTTTAACTTCTCCCTCCAAAACATATGCAATTTCATCTCCATTATGAGTAATCCTATCAACACAAGAAGAAGTGTTTGGAGCTAAATCCATAATTGCAAATTCTAAATTACCACTAGAGTCTGGAATTAAAATCTCATATATAACTTCTTTGCTTCCAGGTAAAATAACTTTTTTTCTATTATCATGTCTTACTATCAAGTTTTTTTTATCTACTTCAGATACAAAAAATGTAAATAAAGGAACGTTTAGAGAAGAGGCTATAGATTTTAATGAATTTACAGATGGATTAGCAAGACCTCGTTCTATTTGGCTCAATAATGATGGTGTAACATCAGCTAGTTTTGCTAAATCTCGAATACTTAAGTTTTGTTTTTTTCGAACTTCAGCTATTTTTTCCCCTAAATTTAAATCATTCATATAAATATCCTCTCTTTTTAATTTAAAAAATATTAACTTAAAATAATCAAGTAAAATGATTATGTAGTATGAAATTATTATAACATATAGAATTAGGTTTTGAAAAAACTATGTTCAATATAATTAAATAAATTAAAATATAATTGACAAAGTGGATACAGAATACTTAAAATATATTTAAATAAAATTAAGCAAAAGATAGTTAATTTATGATAGGAGGGGATATTATGCAAATAACAACTTTTGGAGCTATATTTGGTTTATTAATAGCAATTATTTTAATTATAAAAAAATTTCAAGCTGTATATAGTTTAATGTTAGGAGCATTTATTGGAGGATTAGTTGGAGGAGCAAATATAACACAAACTGTAGATTTTATGGCAAATGGAGCTATGAATATATCACCATCAATTCTTAGAGCTTTGTCATCAGGTGTATTAGCTGGAAGTTTAATAAAAACAGGGGCAGTAGATAAAATATCAGAACAGATTGTAAAAATATTTGGTGAAAAGAGGGCTTTATTTTCGATTGCCATTTCAACTATGGTACTTGCTGGAGTAGGCGTAAATTTGGATGTATCTATAATAACTGTAGCACCTATAGGATTATATATAGGTAGAAAATTAAATTATTCTAAATTGTCAATACTATTAGCTATGTTGGGAGGGGGTAAAGCAGGTAATATAATATCACCAAATCCAAATACTATAGCAGTAGCAGATAATTTTTCTGTCAATCTCTCTAGTGTTATGATGGCAAATATAATTCCAGCAATTATTGGAGTTGTTATTACAGTTATTTTAGCAAGTATATTAATAAATAAAGGAAATAAAGTACAATCATATGAAATTTTAGAGCAAAGAGAAGATTTACCAAGTTTATTTAAATCATTATGTGGTCCAATTATAGCTATATTTCTATTGTTTTTAGGAAATGTATCTCCTATAGTTATAGACCCAATGATAGCCCTTCCAATAGGAGGAATCGTAACTCTAATTGTCACAGGAAACTTGAACAATTCAAGAGAATATTTAGCTTTTGGATTATCTAAGATGCAAGGGGTATGCATATTATTACTTGGAACAGGGACTATCGCAGGAATTATACAGATGTCTGAATTACAACAGAGTACAATAGGTGCTTTACAATTTTTAAATATGCCACAATTTTTATTGGCACCAGTTTCGGGTATACTTATGTCATTAGCAACAGCATCATCAACAGCTGGTGCTACTATAGCATCATCTACTTTTCATGATGCTATAATAAATGGTGGGCTATCACCGATTTCAGGTGCATCAATAGTAAATGCTGGGTCTAGTGTATTCGAGCAATTACCACATGGCTCACTATTTCATACTAGTGCAGGTAGTATAAACATGGATATAGGTGAAAGATTTAAGTTAATTCCATATGAAGCATTGATAGGAATAGTAATGACTATAATTTCAACATCTATTCAATTAGTTTTATAATAAATATAAATATTTAATGAAAAAAGTAGGATTTTGTTATTAAATATTGAATTTATTATAGTAAAAAAGAAGATTGGAGTTTTAAAGTGAATAAAAAAAAGATTGTTATTATAGGGATTATTTATTCATTTTTAGTAGTATTTTCACTTACAAATATGTATGTAAATATGGAGTATAATCTAAATGTATTTGAATATATTAAGAAGTCACTTCCATTTACAGAAGAAGAAAAAAAGTGGTTAGAAAAACACAAGAATTTGATTTACAGCTCTGACCAAAGTTCACCTCCTTTGAGATATAAAGGTAAGGAAGATGGACAGTATAAGGGAATTATTGTTGATTTAATAAATTCTCTGTCAATTCAAATTGGTAGAGATTTTTATTTTAAACCAAATAATTGGTGGAAAGAATCTTTCGTAAATTCAATAGATGATAGTATAAAGTTTTTTGACTTGATTCCATCAAAAGAAAGGGCAAATAAATTTATATTTACTGACCCAATATACACTTTGAGTGCAAATATATTGAAAGATAAAAAGTCCCAAGATATAAATAGTTACATGGATTTAAAGGGGAAAACAGTAGCAATTCCAGAAGGTGATTATTCTATAAATTTTTTAAAGCAAAAAATTCAAGATATAAACATTTTGTTGACTCCAGATATAAAGACTGGAGTCAACCATTTAATGTCTGGAAAAGTAGACGCAGTTGTTGGTGATGAACCAGTATTGCGATACTGTATAAATAATTATGGACTTTCAAATAAATACAGTGTTTTAAGTAATCCTATATATACTAAAAAAGCAGTTCTTGCTGTACCTAAACAATATGAAGAGCTGGTTAGTATTTTAAATAAAGGCATTTTTAAACTTCAGAAAAATGGAGTGTATAAAGATTTAAAGAAAAAATGGTATTCTACGTATAATGAAGTTGATGATATATTGTATGAGCGAGGAATTGTGCCTAGTATTTATCTTTTTATAGGTATAATTTTAATATCAATTTATGTTTTTTATAGCTATACATATTTGTTAAAGATAGAAATCAAAAGGAAAACAGAACAGGTAATAGAAAATAAAAAAACTTTAGAGGCAACTTTTAATAGTATTACAGATATAATAATGCTTGTAGATGAAAATAACAATATAGTAGAATCGAACAAAGTACTATATGACTTTATGGGTGAAATGAGTTATAAGATAGCAGATTTGATTAGCATGATAAAAGGTGTTATTGAAAATACCTTCTCTGAAAATACTAATAAAACTAGTGAAATAGAAATACACAATAAAATTTTAAAGATAAACACTTTTCCTGTAGAGTATAAAAAAAATAATACTGAGTATATAGTAGTTCTTATTAAAGATATAACTAATGATAAAATAGTAGAGGCGAAATTACTTAGAGAAAACAAAATGATATCTATAGGGCAATTAGCTTCTGGGGTAGCACATGAGATAAGAAATCCTTTGGGTATAATAAGAAATAATTGCTATCTCTTAAAAGATAACGTTACAATGGAAGAAGTAAATGATTGTGTTAAATCAATAGAAAGTAATGTAGATAGGGCAAGTAATATAATAACCAACTTGTTAAATTTCGCAAGAATATCAGATGATAATTTAGAACATATAAATATAAGAAATTTTATTGAAAATATAGTGAAACTTCAATATAAAATGTTACAGTTAAAGAATGTTGAAATAAAAATTGACTGTGAACATAATTTAATATGCTATATAAATGGAGAATCGTTAAAACATGTATTTATAAATTTAATTTCTAATTCAATAGATGCAATACATCAAGATGGAAAAATTATTATATACTGTTATGAAAAAAATCATTGTTTATTTATAGATTTTAAAGATAATGGTGAAGGAATAAAAGAAGATGCCCTAAAGGACATATTTAATCCCTTCTATACAACAAAACCAATTGGTGAGGGAACTGGTTTAGGTTTATATATTACTTATAATGAGATTAAAAAGAATAATGGAGATATAAGTGTTGAAAGTAAATTGGGGGTTGGAACTTGTTTTCATATAAAAATTCCATTAAATAAAGAGGTGACTATATAATGAAAATACTATTAGTTGATGATGAGCTAGAATATGGAGTGGTAATGAAAAAAATTCTACAAAAGAAGGGCTATCTTGTAGATATAGCACTAAGTGGTGAAGAAGCTATAAATATAATTAAAAAAGATAAAAATTATGATTTGGTTTTATCTGATGTTATGATGAAAAATATGGATGGAGTACAGCTATTAGATAGAATTAAATCTATTAATAGAGATATAGAGGTTATATTAGTTACAGGATATGGAAGTATTGAAAATGCAGTTGATGCTATGAAAAGAGGAGCTTTATCTTATTTTATAAAAAGTAATCCCATTGAAAATTTATTAGAAGAAGTTGAAAAGGTAAAGGCAAGTAAAATATCTGTTTCTGTACAAAAAAATAATTTTGAATTTACTTTGGAATCTAAAAATAGAGATTTTAATAATATCATAAAAATAGCAAAAAAAGCTGCTTGTAAAGATGTTAATATATTAATCTTGGGGGAATCTGGTGTAGGAAAAGATATATTAGCTAGATATATACATAGCATAAGTCCAAGAAAGAATGAGATATTTGTACCTGTAAATTGTTGTTCTTTTTCAGAAAATCTATTGGAGTCTGAGCTGTTTGGTCATGAAAAAGGTTCTTTTACAGGAGCAGTAGATAGTAGAAAAGGTAGATTTGAACTTTCGAATAAAGGAACTCTATTTTTGGATGAAATAGGAGATATACCTCTAAATGTTCAGGTAAAACTTTTGAGGACACTTGAGGACAAATCTATAGAGAGGATAGGAAGTAATAAATCTATTAAAGTTGACTTTAGGTTAATTTGTGCTATGAATAAAGAACCAAAAGTGGAAATATCAAATGGAAATATAAGAGAAGATTTTTTTTATAGAATAAGTACAATAACAATAACTATACCACCACTAAGAAAGAGAAGAGAAGACTTAACTACTCTTATAGAATTTTTCTTAAATAAGTACCAAATTGAACATGATAAAAAGATACACTCTATTGATAAGGAAGTAAAGGATTTTTTATTAAATTACAATTATCCAGGAAATATAAGAGAATTAAAAAATATAATAAATAGACTTGTAGTTTTAAGTGAAGAAGGCAATTTATCAAAAGACAATTTAAATTTAATATCAAATAATGTATACATAGATGATAAAATAAGTATTAGACCTTTAAGAGAAATAAGAAAAGAGTTTGAATGTGAGTATATTGAAAAAGTTTTATCTTTGTGTGGAAATAATATTTCAAATACAGCTAAAAAATTGGAGATTAGTAGAAGACAGTTAACCAATAAAATATCAGAGTATAATATTAAGTGAGAAAAAAACTTCTCATTAAGTGAGAAAAAAATTTCTCAAACTGTATTAAAAGATAAACAGAAAAAATCTGTTTATCTTTTTTTATTATAATTTTAAAAATTAATATTTACAATAATTATTGGTAAATTCAATATTGGTGTAAATTAAAAATGAAAATTTCTATGACATTAATACATAGAATATATATTTTAAATAATTGGCATAGAAAATGCTTAATATATTAATAAACGTAATAAATACTTTTAATTGCGATTAAATATATTAAGGGGGATTTTCATATGAAGCTAGAGCTAGGGAATATATTTATAAAAAATGTTGAATTTGGAGAAAAGACAGAAGTAAAAGATGGAGTACTATATATTAGTAGCGAAGAAATAGAAAAGATAGTATTAGAAGATGAAAGGATTGTAAGTGTAAATGTTGAACTTGCAAGACCTGGCGAATCAATAAGAATAGCTCCAGTTAAAGATGTAATAGAGCCTAGAGTTAAAATTGGAGATGAAAGCAAAATATTTCCTGGAATTATAAATAAAGTGAAGACTGTAGGAAGTGGAAGAACCCATGTACTTTTAGGAGCTTGTGTTGTAACTTGTGGAAATATAGTTGGATTTCAAGAAGGCGTAATTGATATGAGTGGTCCTACTGCTAAATATACACCTTTTTCAAAAACAAATAATATATGTATTGTTATAAAAGCAAAGGATGGTATAGATACTCATGATTATGAAGAAGCAGCTAGAATTGCAGGATTAAAAATAGGTGCATATGTAGGTGAGGCAGGAAGAGAAGTTGAGCCAGATGAAGTCATTGTATATGAGACAAAGCCATTATTAAAACAAGTAAAAGAATATCCAGACCTGCCAACAGTAGCATATGTTCACATGTTACAATCACAAGGACTTTTACATGACACTTATTACTATGGGGTGGATGCTAAACAGATAGTGCCTACATTTATGTATCCAACTGAAATAATGGATGGAGCTATAATATCTGGAAACTGTGTAGCACCATGTGATAAGGTTACAACATTCCATCATTTAAATAATCCAGTTATACATGACTTATATAAAAGACATGGAAAAGATTTAAACTTTATAGGAGTTATTTTGACTAATGAGAACGTATTCTTAGTCGATAAAGAGAGAAGCTCTGATATGGTAGCTAAATTAATAGAATTTTTAGGAGTTGATGGAGTTCTAGTGACAGAAGAAGGTTATGGGAATCCAGATACTGACCTAATGATGAATTGTAGAAAATGTAGTGAAGTTGGAGCAAATGTAGTTTTGATAACGGATGAATTTCCTGGAAAAGATGGCAAGAGTCAATCTATAGCAGACGCTACTAAGGAAGCAGATGCAGTTGTTTCTTGTGGTCAAGGAAATCTAGTGGTTCATTTCCCAGCAATGGAAAAAATTATAGGAACTTTAGATTATGTTGAAATGATGATAGGTGGGTATAAAGGATGCTTAAATGAAGACGGAAGCATGGATGCAGAGCTACAAATTATAATAGCATCAACTATAGCAAATGGCTATAATCATTTGACAGCAAGATATTATTAAATAAGTATTTGAATATAAAGTTCTGTTGATGTAATCATTGGTCTAATTGATGTAATAACTATAAAGTGATTTGGAGGATTAAGAGATGAGTAAAATCAGAGTGGTTCATTATATAAACAATTTCTTTGCTGGTATAGGTGGAGAGGAAAAAGCAGATATTCCGCCAGAAAAAAGGGCTGGTGTAGTAGGACCTGGAATAGCATTTCAGAGTCAATTTAATGATGATGCAGAGATAATCTCAACTGTAATTTGCGGAGATACGTATTTTGGTGAAAATATTGAGAGTGCAACTCAAGAACTTTTAAAAATGATAAAAGAAGAAAGCCCTGATTTATTTATTGCAGGCCCAGCATTTAATGCAGGTAGATATGGAGTAGCTTGTGGGACTATTTGTAAGGCAGTTGAAGAAGAGTTAAATATTCCTGTAATTACAGGCATGTATAAAGAAAATCCAGGTGTAGATATGTTTAAATTAGATTTGCATATAGTGTCTACAGGAAATTCAGCAGCAAGTCTTAGAAAGGTAGTTCCAATAATGACAAAACTAGGTCTTAAATTGGTTAGAGGTGAGGAAATAGGACCTCCTGAAGAGGAAGGATATATAATGAGAGGAATAAGAAAAAATTTCTTCCATGAACTTAGAGGGTCTGAAAGAGCAATTGATATGTTGGTTAAAAAGATGAAAGGGGAAAGCTTTGAAACTGAGTATCCAATGCCTGAATTTGATAGAGTTACACCTATGAAACCTGTTAAAGATTTATCTAAGATAAAACTTGCCCTAGTAACTTCTGGAGGGATAGTTCCAATTGATAATCCAGACAAAATTGAATCTTCAAGTGCTACTAAATATGGAATTTACGATTTAACAGATATGGATTCTATGTCAAATAAAGAATTTACAACTATACATGGGGGGTATGACAGAGCATATGTCCTTGAAAATCCAAATTTAGTTGTACCACTAGATGTAGTTAGAGAGCTTGAAAAAGAAGGTGTAATTGGAGAATTAGTAGATTATTTTATAACTACTACAGGAACAGGAACGAGTGTTGGCAATTCTAAGAGATTTGGAGAAGAGTTTTCTAAGAAATTGTTAGAAGATGATGTAGATGCTGTAATTTTAACTTCTACATGAGGTACTTGTACTCGTTGTGGAGCAACGATGGTAAAAGAGATTGAGAGAGCTGGTATAGCAGTTGTTCATATATGTACAGTAGTACCAATATCACTTACAATAGGAGCTAATAGAATTGTTCCAGCAGTAGGGATACCATATCCACTTGGAAATCCTATGTTAGGAGAAGAGGAAAGTAAAAAAATTAGAAAGAATATAGTTTTAAAAGCTTTAAATGCACTAACAGAAGATATAGAAGAACAAACAGTATTTGAATAATAAAAATACAACACAACACTGAAATAAAAAAAGATATCAAAAAATAATTTTTTAAAATTATTTTACGATATCTTTTTTTTATTAGGTAAATTCGAAATTTGCATTTTTTTAAATTAAATTTATAAAAGTGATAAATTAGTTTATTATAATATTGATACACAAATTCAAATTAGATATACTATGAAAAGCGAGATTATTACATTTTGGAACAAATATTCAACATATTAGATCATATTAATTGAACAGAAAAAATTAACTTTATATAATAATTAGAATAATGATAAGAAAGAAGGTGTATATATTGATTTCAATTGCCATTTGTGATGATGAATCCTATATGCTAAATCATTTAAAGGAAAATATAGAATTATACATGAAGCAGAAGACTTTATTATATAATATAGAGCTTTTTAATAAAGTAGAAGATTTACTATGCAATCATGAAAAGTTTAATATTGTATTTTTAGATATACAGATGGAAGAGATTAACGGAATGCAGGCAGCTAGAAAATTAAGGTCATATGGTAATGAGTGCTTTATAATTTTCGTTACAGTTTTAAATGAATTTGTATTTGATGCTTTTGAAGTAGATGCTATAAATTATTTGATAAAACCTCTATCTAATGAGAAACTATATAAAACTTTGGATAAAATAGTTACAAAACTCGAGGATAATGAAAGTAATTATATCACAATACAAAAAGGTTATTCATATTGGAAATTAAAACTTGCTGATATTTTATATTGTGAAGTTATAAAAAGAAAGATTTATGTTCATTTAAAGAAAGAGACTGTAGATTATTATGAGACTATTGAAAATTTAGAGAGAAGTTTACCAACAAATTTTTTTAGGTGTCATCGTAGTTATATAATCAATTTACAATATGTATATGGATATGAAAATGGTAATGCAGTTATGGAAAGTGGAGATAGAATACCTGTTTCTAGACTACGTCAACAAATATTTTCAAAAGTTATGCTTGAGTTCATGAAAAATAGGAGGATATAAGATGATTAATTTATTTTCTTCCGATTTATTTTTAAAGTACAGTTTTTTCTTCTCTTTTATTGTATATAGAATTTTAATGGTAATAGTGCAATACCATTTTCTAATCAATTTTACAAATTTTAATTCAAAATTTTGGTGTTTTATTTTATATTCGATAATTTCAATTTTTTTAATCATTATAAATACATATTTTAATTTATATAATTTATTTTCTTCACAGATTCTATTTTTTCTTATGACTTTTTTATTTGTAAAGTACATAATAAAACAATCTACTGTTTTATCTATAGTATCAACTTTGTTAGTATATTTAATTGAACAATTAGTATATGGATTTACAGCTCCATTAAATTACTTGATATTTACTAGTGATATAAATACAGATATTTATAAATTTGATATAAATATGGGACTATCTTCTTTAATTACTATTATAATAGCTGGATTTATATATTGGTATAGTTCTAAAAAGTTTAATATTAAGGTCATGAACTTTGATAAATATATAGCAATTTTGATGATTCCATTGTTGCTTATAATATTATTTATGCAATCATTTGAATATAGTTCAAATATAAATATAGATACAAGTCTTGGGATTGTAAAGCTGCTATTAAATACTTCTATAACTGAAGAAATTCAAGCTTTTCTTTTTTCTATAATTGGAACTATATGTGTATTTTTTTCTCTATTTACCTTTAAGAAACTAATTCAAGCTCTCGAAGATGACAAGGAGAGGGCAATTATGAATCAACAGATTCATGCTCAAAAAAACTATATTGAAGAAGCGAAATCACGATTATCACAAACTATATCCTTTAGACATGATTTTAATAATCATTTAGCTATTGTCAATGGATTGTTGAAAAAAGACCAAATTTTAAAAGCACAAGATTATTTAAATAAGCTTGAAAAAGTAACAAGTGACCTATCATTTTCTTGTAATACACAGAATATTGTTATTGATGCTCTTTTCAACAATAAATTAAGTATAGCAAAACAATTAGGAATAGAGGTAGATTGTGAAGTAATTATACCCCAAAGCACTAACATGAACGATTTTGACCTATGTATAGTGTTTGCTAATGCTATTGACAATGCAATTAAAGCTTGTAGAGTTGTAGATAAACAAAATAGGTATTTAAAGCTTTCCACTAAGTTAGAAGGTGGATTTTTTATGATAGAAATAAAAAATAGCTATAATCCAATAAATAATTATACAAGTGGTTCAGGTATAGGTCTTTTAAATATAAAAGAAATTGCTAAAAAATATCAAGGGGCTATAAGTATAGATAAGACATCAGATTATTTTCAAATAAATGTATTGCTGGTTATTTCATTACATTGCGCTAGTATTTGAGAACAATTTCATTGAAAATAGTATTTGTAAGCTATATTATGTACTTGAATAGAGAAAGTTTGATATATAGAAATGAGGAGGTTACTAAAATGAAAGTTGGAAATATAAATGGTCAAGCACCAATTACAAATGGTTTAGATAGTTGTCAAAGTGAGGTACAAGGCTTAGAACAAAAGAAAAAATCATTACAGGATGAAATAGAGAAAGTAAGAAGCGATAAAAGTATTGATGGTGAAACGGCCAAATTAAAAATAGAAGCTTTAAAAAAAGAAATGGAAGAGATTGAAAATAAAATTCAAGAGTTAAAAGGAAATAAAGGAAAAAAAACAAATAAAGAAGAAAATAACGTTTCAGAAGTAAATAATAATCTATTAGAGAGAAAAAAAGAATCTTCTAATAATGAAAATGTAAAACAATTATATGATGTTTTTGAAAGAAGCAATGTAGACGAACAATGGGATAATACTTATCGTGTTCTCCAAGATGATAAAAACTTAAAAGTAAAATTTAATAGACCTATATAGTTTATTTATAAAAATAGTTAATATTTTAATTATCACCACTTTTTAGAAGAATACACACTTTATTTTAAAGACCCACATATTTATTTACAGTTAGCACATTTATATGTGGTTTTATAACTATTATTTACAAGTCTATATTGATAACTTTTACATAGTATATAATGTTTAAATACTTATTCAAATTTATCTATACATAAACAAAAAAAGAGATTTTAAAATCTCTTTTTAGATTGTTGACTTATGGCTTTTTGATTTAATAAAATCAAGAAGCCGTTTGAATTTTATCTGTTGGCTGATACCCTTCTGATATTGAAACACCATTTTTGTTTCCAAAATCGTTTAAAATTAAGAACTTATTATGAATGACTATTTCATTATGAACAATAAGCAGATAACATGAATCTTCAATCAATGTTTTAACAGTAGCATTAAATGCTTGCTTATACAGTTCTATCGTTTGTTTGAACTGTCCATTAAAGTAAATATGAGTCAATAACATAACTATATCTACACAAATTAATATAAATTTTTTATACTGTACATTATCTAACTGTTGATTATCTGTATTACAACATGATTGAATTTAAAAAGCCATCAACACATAGAATGTTGATGGCCTGAAAATAGATTTTAAAATCTCTTTTTTATTATATATTAATTATTTTTTAAATTTATATTTTTTGCATCAGATTTTCTAATAGCTAAGTCAAACCCTCTAAATCTAATCACTATAGGGTCATTAAGAGGAGCTATCTTTTTTACTTCAACTTCAGTGCCATCTATTAGTCCTAAGGCTAGAAGTCTCTTCATAAGTTTTTCATTTCCAGCTATATTGTCTATAATTCCCTTTTGTCCAAGTTTTAAGTTGTAAACAGTCATTATTAACACCTCCTAATGAAAATCATTATCAAACTTTATATTTATAATATATAACAAAAAGAGCAAATTGTCAATATATAACAAAAAATAAACATACTAAGTTAGTATGTTTATAAAAAATAGTATACATGGGATACTAATAGCATCTAGCAAAAAACCACTTACTAATGGTACAACCAAAAAGGCTTTTGGAGAATCACCATATTTTTGTGTCAAAGAACTCATATTTGCCAAAGCGTTCGGAGTAGCTCCTATTCCATGTCCAATCAAACCACTTATTATGATGGCAGAATCAAAATCTTTTCCAAGTACTCTAAAGCAAATAAATATTGAAAATAGGATTATAAAGATTACTTGAAAAGTTACTATTAAGAGAATAGGAGGTAATAATGTAGATAATTCAAATAAATCTATATTCATAAGTGATAAAGTTAAAAAAATTCCCAATGAAAGTTCTTTTAAAAAATCTATAAGTTTAAAATTTAATTCTAGTATATTTATCTTATCATTTAAATTTCTAAAGATAACAGCCGAAAACATACAAGTTACAACAGAGGGTAATAGTATATTAAACGTTATATAGAAGCATCTACTTATAATTTCTCCTGTATTTATACAAATAAATATGAGAAGAACCTGTTCCAAAAATACAGATGGTGTTATTGTTTCGGAGAAGTTATTATTTTTTATCCTATTCTTATTTCTAAAAAATTTACTTCCAAATCTCTTTAGATTTCTATTATATCTAGGAATCGACAAGTCTATATTTGATGATGGTTTTAATTTATATTTATTTATTAGAAATTTAGCTACAGGACATCCCAATATACCACCCATAATAAGTCCTATTGTTGCAGCAGATAATCCAACCCCAACTGCTCCTTCTATACCGAGATTTTCTATTGTAAGTCCAAATGCAGCAGAATAACCATGACCACCTTCCATAGATACATTTCCACACATAAGCCCTAAAAGAGGTTCAAGTTTTATAATCTTTGATATTGTAATAGCTAATATATTTTGACAAAATGCCAATACTCCACACAAAATCCAATATCTAAATAATACACTACCCCCTTTCTTTATAAGATTTATGCTTATTTCGAGTCCTATAGTTGTAAAAAAGAAGGTTATAAAATTTGGCATTAAATTTCCACTTATAGATATATCTGCTATATTAAAATATTTAAAAAATAAATTTAGAAAACAAAATAATAGACCTCCTATTACTGGTGCAGGTATACAGAAATTATTTAAAAAGTTAACTTTATTCTTCAATAAATTACCAATTAAAAAGAAGAATATAGATAGTGTCAAGGTTTGCACTATATCAAAACTTAAGGTAATCAAAATAAGTCCTCCTTTGTAATTCAAAGTTTTAATTATATAACTTAAATTCTTATGTATTGAAATTTTATTATCAAATGTATATTAATAAATGTATATTAAAAAGAATCAGTAGATATAATTAGATAGTCATAAATTAAATTAAAATATTTTAATGAGATATGACTTTTTTAGAATGAAAAACCGTAGTATATTGATATAATAGAAATAAGACTTAAAAATCTGTTGATAGTATTATTTATAAGTACAGTAGGAGGATAAAATGTTTGAAAATTTACCTAAGATAGATTTACATTGCCACTTAGATGGAAGTGTTAGAGTAGAAACCATGCTTGATATAGCTATTAAAGAGAAAATAGATTTACCTTTAAATAATATGGATGAAATAAAAAAATTAGCAAAGGTTTCTTTTAATTGTACTTCACTAGATGAATATTTAGAAAAATTTGATTTACCCTTAAAAGTAATGCAATCTAAGGAAAATTTAAAAAGAATTACTTTTGAACTTTTGGAAGATGCAAGTAGAGAAAATGTAAAATATATTGAAATTAGATTTGCACCATTACTTCACACCCAAAAAGGTATGAGTGTTAAAAATATAATTGAGGGTATAATTGAAGGAATTAGAGAAGCTGAAAGTATTTATGATATAAAAGGCAATTTAATATTAGGTTGTATGAGAACAATGACCTCAAAAGAGGCATTATTAGTAATTGAAGAAGGGAAATCATTTGTAAATAAAGGTGTTGTAGCAGTAGACTTGTGTGGTCCAGAGAAAGAGGGATTTTGTAAGGAATATAAAGATGTTTTTAAATTAGCAAGAGAATATGGATATAAAGTTACAATACATGCAGGAGAAGCTGCAAGTGGAGAAAATGTATTGGATGCTATAAATATTTTAAAGGCGGATAGGATTGGTCATGGGGTAAAAATTAAAGACCATAAAAAGGCGTATAATTTAGTTAAAGATAAAAAAATATTGCTTGAATTATGTCCAACTAGTAATGTACAAACTAAGACAGTAGATTCTTATGAAGCACATCCATTTTATACTTTTTATAAAGATAATTTACATGTAAGTATAAATACTGATAATAGAACTGTATCAGATATAAATTTAAGTTCAGAACTAAATGTTATATTTGATACTTTTAAACTAGGATTAGAAGACTATAAAATAATTTATAGAAATGCAGTAGAAGCTAGTTTTGCAGATAAAGAAACTAAAGAGTATTTGAATAGTTTAATTTAATAGATAAAAATATTTAAACTTTAAATTAAGCTATTAAATTGACAAAAATACATTGTATTAGGAGAAAAAATGTGAAAGATTATGAAGATGTTGTTTATATTAAACTAGTCAAAAAAGAACTTGAAGAATGGAAGAAAAATATATTAAAGAAACCTTCTATATTTGACAAAGCATCAAAGGGTATACAGAATAAATTTAATGGAGTATTGCCAGATAAATATCATGAAATAATTACTTCTTCTATAAAAGTAATGACAAAAACCGTACTGTTTGGATATAAATATGCTACAAAGCCACCACTTAGAAATATGTCATTAGAAGAAAGAGAAAAATTAGTTTTAGAAAAAGCTAAAACTTACAAGACTACAGCAATGATTGAAGGGGCAGGAACAGGGGCAGGAGGAATCCTCTTAGGTTTATCTGATTTTCCTTTGCTTTTAGGTATTAAAGTGAAATTTTTATATGATGTAGCTTCAATATATGGATATGATGTTAAAGATTATAGAGAAAGGATTTATATATTAAATATATTACAGTTGGCTTTTTCTAGTCAACAGCATATAAACAAAACTTTTAAATTGATGAATAACTGGGATGAATATGTAAATAGTCTACCAGAAGACATCAATGATTTTGATTGGAGAACATTTCAACAAGAGTATAGGGATTATTTAGATTTAGCTAAGTTTTTACAACTAATGCCTGGAATAGGAGCATTTGTAGGATTTTATGTGAATGGAAAATTAATTGATAAATTATGTGAAACTGCTGTGTCTGCTTATAGATTGAGGATTCGAGAGCTTAAGTTATAAGAAAAATTATAACATAAAAAATTAGTTATACAATATATCTATATGTATCTAATTTTGCATTGATAAAAACAATTATGGATAAAAGGTAAAGCATGATAGAATCTAATGTAGAGGTTTGTATTTTAATGGAAAAATTTAGTTTTTATTGCTTAAGATACAAATTGAATTACGAAGAGATTGAATTATGAAGAGAAGTAATTGGGAGGAATATTTTCATGACAAATTTGCCAAAACAATTTGATAGCTTCAATGAAGCTAGACAAAAAGGATTTATAAATGCAAAGGAACTTAAGGAAAGTGGGAAAAAGATGGTTGGAGTTTTCTGTACATTTACTCCAGTTGAAATTCCAATGGCAGCTGGAGCAACTGTAGTAGGTGTATGCGGCGTTAGTGAAGAGCCAATACCTGATGCAGAAAGGGTGCTTCCAAGAAATCTTTGTCCTTTAATTAAATCAAGCTATGGACATGCAATAACAGATACCTGTCCCTATTTCTATTTTTCTGATTTGTTGATAGGAGAAACCACTTGTGATGGTAAGAAAAAAATGTATGAAGAACTTGCAAAAGTTAAGCCAACATATGTAATGCATTTGCCAAATACTTCAAAAGGAGAATTTGCCTATAAACTTTGGAAAGATGAAATGATAAGATTAAAAGAAGAGGTTGAGAAATCTTTAGGTGTAACTATAACTGAAGAAGATATAAGAACTGCTATAAAAGATAAAAATGAAGAAAGAGAACTTTTAAAAGAGTTTTATGCACTTGGTAAATTACAACCATCTGCACTTACAGGCCTTGAGTTACATAATGTTTTATATCAAGCAGGTTTTAAATTTGACCGTGCAGAACTTAAACATTCTTTAAGAAAAGTTATAGATGATATGAAAGAAAGATATGAAAAAGGTGAATGTCCTGTTCAAAAAGATAAGCCAAGAATATTGATAACAGGTTCTCCTATTGGTGGAATAAGCGAAAAAATAGTTAAAACTTTAGAAGATGCAGGGGCATCAGTCGTTGCATATGAACTTTGTGGAGCTATTAGATCAAACGATTTATTGGTTGATGAAGAAATAGAAGATGTATATGATGCTTTAACACAAAAATATATAAATATAGGTTGTTCTTGTATGATGAATAATGACAATCGTATTGAATTATTAGATAGAATAATAGATGAATATAATGTAGATGCTGTAATAGATGTAGTTTTACAAGCATGTCATACATTTAATATAGAAAGTTATAGAATAAGAGAATTTGTTACAAAAGAAAAAAATAAGCCATTTATGTCTCTTGAAACTGATTATTCAAAATCAGATACTGAACAATTAAGAACTAGATTTGAAGCGTTTGTAGAGATGTTGTAGGAATAAATAAAAGTAGGAGGAACTATGTTTAGTATAGGAGTTGACTCAGGGTCAGTGGCAACAAAGGGTGTGCTATTTGATGGTGAAAAAATTATTAAGAAAATAATTATACCAACTGGATGGAGCCCTAAAAGTACATCTAAACAGGTCTATGAGTTGCTAAGTAGTGAAATTGACAAAAAAGATATAAAAAAGGTGGTAGGTACAGGTTATGGAAGGGGAGTAATGGATTTTGCTGATAAGAAAGTAACAGAAATAACTTGTCATACTAGAGGTATTTACTTTTTAAACAATAACATAAGGACTATTTTAGATGTAGGTGGTCAAGATAGTAAAGTTATAAATTTAGATAGAGATGGAAATGTATTTAACTTTATAATGAATGATAAGTGTGCTGCAGGAACTGGTCGATTTTTAGAGATTACTTCTAACCTTTTAGGAAGCGATATTGAAAGTATAGATACATTAGCTAAAGGATATGAACCAGTTAATATATCTAGTATGTGTACAGTTTTTGCTGAGTCTGAAATTGTAAGTCTTCTAGCTCAAAACATTTCTACTGGAGAGGTAGCAGCAGGGATACTTAAATCTATTGCAAATAAATCCACCTCAATGTTAGCAAGAGGTGAGGTAATAGATGAAGTTGCATTTACTGGAGGGCTTGCAAAAAGTAAAGAACTAGTAAAAATGATAGAAGAAATACTGGGTAAAAAAATTTTTATTGCAGAAGACACTCAAATAATAGGAGCTTTAGGAGCTGCTGTAATAGGATTTAGATAAGAACATATAAAAAGAAAATGAGAAGCTGAATTTATTATAAATAAATTCAGTTTTTTATTTTATTTTATTTATTTATAAAGGAAAACTTTGGTATAATTGATTTAAATGATTGTATATTTGTAAATACTTGATATTTAGTCATATATAACATTATAATTTTAAAAATTAGCTCAAAATAAGGGGGAGAAAGCGTGAAAAAATTTACTTCAAAAAAAGTAACAAGGTTTGTTGCGCTGTTTTTAATATCTATTTTAGTAATGTCAACAATTCCTGTATCAGCTGACAATAGTAATACATTGAATCAGATAAAAAAAGCAGAATACAGTGAGACGTATAAACAATATCTAAATGATGCTAAAAATGGACGTACAGAAAAATATAATGGGATTATACCAAATCCATATCAGTTGGAAGGTACTCAAATCCAAAGTAAAGGAAGAACAGCTCCAACATCTTATGACCCTAGAAAATTAGGTCTTATGACATCAATAAAAAATCAAGAGGATTTAGGAATCTGTTGGGATTTTGCTGCAATGGCAACCTTAGAAAGTTTCTTAAAGTTAAATAATTATGGAGACTATGATTTATCAGAAGAACACTTAAGATGGTGGGCTTCAGATGGTGAATATGGATGGTCTGTAAATGATATGAATGGTGCTTTAAATTATGAAGCTATGGGATATTTAACATCTTGGTCAGGTCCTAAATTAGAAAAAGATATCCCATACAATGGTAGAGTATCTAAAGCACAAGGAGCAAAAAAACCAACTAATATGAATACAGCACCTACTGTTTTTAATGTGACAGATGCTGTGTGTGTAAGCAATGACATAAATTCTACAAAAAATGCTATATTACAGTATGGAGCTGTAACATCTGGTTATTATGAAGATATTAAATATCAAAGTGATGACCAAAATTCATATTATTGTCCAACAAAAAGTTTTAATACAAATCATGCTATTTCAATTGTAGGTTGGGATGATAACTATTCTAAAGATAATTTTAATGCAAATATTAGACCATCAAAAAATGGTGCTTGGTTAATAAAAAATAGCTGGGGAGATTATAATTCTGAGGGTGGATATTTCTGGATATCTTATGAAGACAAGACACTTATGTCTGATATAGATAATTTTTCAATCAAAGGTGGTAAAAAACCAAATGATGATGAGAAGATGTATCAACATGACTATGCAAGTATTGTACCTTTAATTTCAAAAAAGATAACAGCTGCAAATGTATTTGATTTCAATAGAGGCGATGAAACTCTAAAATCTGTAATGTTCTTAACTGAAAGTATAGGAGCTAAGTATGAAGTATATTATGCTCCAGTAGTAAATGGTATACCTCAAGAAAACAATATGAAAAAATTAAAAGAAGGTACTGCCCAATATTCAGGATACATAACAGTTCCAATTGATTCTTTTGATATACCAGAAGGAAAGGGTGCAATTGTAGTCAGTATAGAGGGGAAAAATGGAGAGTCAACTATAGGTTCTGAGTCAAATGTACCAGGATATGATACATTTAAAGCAAAAGCTAATTTAGGTGAAAGTTATATCATAGATAATACTGGAAAATTCTTTGATATAAATAGAGATAGTAACTTCTATCCGTGTAATTTTACTATAAAAGCTGTTACAGAAAAGTCTTCTGGTGAGAGTATCCCAAATGAGTCTTTAATTGGTAGTGATAGATATGAAACTGCTATCAAAGTTAGTCAAAATGGTTTCAATTCTTCAGAAAATGTAGTTTTAGTAAATGGCAGTTCAATAGTAGATGCATTGGCAGCAACTCCTTTTACATCTGCTATAAATTCACCAATATTATTGACACAAAAAGAAGCTTTAAATTCAAAAACTAAAGCTGAGATACAGAGATTAGGTGCTAAGAAAGTATACCTAATAGGTGGAGAAAATTCTATAAGTAAAGAAATTGAACAACAATTAAAAAGCTTAAATATATCGATAGAGAGAATATCAGGAAGTGATAGATACAAGACAAGTTTATTATTAGCTCAAAAGTTAAATGGTATAAAAAATGTATCTCAAATAGCAGTTGTAAATGGAGTGAAAGGATTAGCTGATGCAATTAGTGTAGGCGCTGCAGCAGCAGAAAATAACATACCAATCATACTTGCAAATGAAAAGAGCGAATTGCAAGGAGCTGATGAATTTCTAAATTCATTAAATATAGAGAAATCTTATATTATTGGAGGAACAGCATCCCTATCAAACAATCTAGAAAGTAAGTTAAAAAATCCAACTAGATTATCTGGTAGTAGTAGAGACGAAACTAATTCAAAGATAATAGATAATTTTTATAAAAAAGATACTTTAAAAAATGCATTTGTAGTTAAAAATGGAATCAAGAATCAAAATGATTTAATAGATGGATTGGCAGTTGGTCCTTTAGGAGCAAAAACTGGGTCACCAGTAATTTTAGTTGGTGATAAATTAGCTGATAGCCAAAAAGAAGTTCTTAAAAATAAGACTTTAGAAAAAGTAACTCAAGTTGGTGGAGGAGCAAATAAAAATGCATTTAAAGAGTTAGTAAAATTAAAAAGTGCTAAATAGAGTACTTAAGTATTAACATATATTAGTGTGTATTAGTAACTTATCTTAATAAAAGCTGAAAATAATTACTTCAAATTATTGATAAATAAGATAATCAATGATTGTAAAGTTTTGTTTTCAGCTTTAAATTTATGTAGTATAAGTTTAAAAACATAAAAAAGGGTTACTTTATATAGAAATATAGAAAATCTTACATTTTATATATAAATAACCCATATTTAATTAACTTTTTATAGTGTTCTAATAGATATTATTGAACTTAATGGTAAATATAATGTGTAAGTTTCATTTAAAGTTGGATTAGATTCATCTATATATCTTGAGCAAAGTGTAATTGATAAGCTATCTGCTTCTATAATTTCACCATATAGAGGACAACTGCTAAAGTAAGAATGTACTTCAACATATTTATTTAAGTTTTCTTGAACATAATCGTAAAAACGGTTTTTTGTAGTAGTAGCCATAAAATCAACTCCTTTATTTTTTATTAAAGTTGAAACTTTTAAAAAGATAAATATGATTACTTCTATTAGAAACTAAGTTAAAAAATAAGCAAATAGATATGAAAATTAGAATAATATATTATTTATATCTTAATTATAACACTAGATAATAAAAAATGCTATATAAAATTCAGAATTTTCGAAAGTTTTTAAGCTTATTTTTAAATATACTAATAATACTATTGACATTAGATAGAAAAAGTATTATATTGACTATATAAATTATTTTAGTCAAACTGGAGGGAAAAGATGCCTAAATCATATTCTGATAAAGAAAGAGAGTATATAATAAAAAGACTTAAAGAAGAAGCAAGATTGTGTATGGAGCAATATGGTATTAGAAAAACTACTGTTGATGAGCTTGTAAAACGGGTAAAAATACCAAAAGGAACTTTTTATCTATTTTTTCAATCAAAAGAATTGCTCTTTTTTGAGGTATTAAGAGATATACATGACTCTATACAAAAAGAAATCTTATATGAGATAAATAGAGTAGATGAAAGTATTACATGTGAACAATTGACAGATATATTTATGAAATTCTATAGGATGGTTGATAGTACTTCAATTTTAAATCTCATGATAAATGGAGAATTTGAGATATTGGTGAGAAAGTTACCAGATTCTATAATTGAAGAACACTTTAGACATGATGACTTTGAAATTGGAGAGATTATATCTTGCATACCAAATGCAAAAAATAAAGACATAGAAAGCTTTAGTGGAGCATTTAGAGCAGTTTTTCTTACCATGCTATATAAGCGCGAGGTTGGAAGTAATTGTTTTGAAGATGCTTTAAGATTAATGATAAACGGATTAGTTATACAACTTATGGAATAGAATTTAAATTTTGTTTGCTAATAACTTTTATTAAAAATTATTAACAAACAAAAAAATTATATTTTATTGACTATATAGTCAAAATAGTCAAAAATTTGAAAGGGTGATATTGAATGATTAAAGTTGATGATTTATCATTTAGTTATACAGAGAGAGATTTTTTACAAAATATTAACTTTGAAGTAGGAAAAGGGGAAATACTAGGATTTTTAGGACCATCAGGTGCAGGAAAATCTACACTACAAAAGATTCTAATTGGAATGATAACTAATTATGGAGGAAGTGTCATTGTAAATGGAGTAGAGAGTAAAAGACACTCAAATAAATTTTATGAAAATATAGGAGTTGATTTTGAATTTCCTAGTTTATATGAAAAGTTGACTGCAATAGAAAATTTAAAATATTTTGGGTCTCTATATTCTAAAAAACTACTATCTATTGATGAGTTATTAAAATCAGTAGGACTAGAAAATGAAGCAAATAAAAGGGTATCTGAGTATTCAAAAGGTATGAAATCTCGATTAAATTTTATAAAAGCTTTATTACATAATCCAGATATTTTATTTTTAGATGAACCAACAAGTGGTCTTGACCCATCAAATAGCAAGGTTATGAAAGATATAATTTTATCAGAAAAATCGAAAGGTAAAACTATTATTTTAACAACTCATAACATGTTAGATGCAACAGAGCTTTGTGACAGAGTAGCGTTCATTGTAAATGGTAAAATATCTGCTTTAGATACACCACATAATCTTATTATGTCAAAAGGAGCTATTAAAGTTAGATATACTTACTTTGATAATGGAGAAAAAACTGCTGAATGTTTTCTGAACAATACTGCTAATGATAAAAATTTGAATATGCTTATTGAGAAAAATAAACTTTTATCAATACATAGTAGTGAACCAACATTAAATGATATTTTTATTGAGATAACAGGGAGGAATTTACAATGAGGCTAAAAAATCTTATTTTAGGAGATATAAAGTTTCAATTTAAGTATGGTTTTTATTTTTTATATCTTTTTTTAAGTATTATATATATTTGTATTATCAATGTATTTCCAACTTTTATGAGAGAAAAAATAGCTATAATTATGATTTATTCTGACCCAGCAGCAATGGGATTGTTTTTTATGGGAGCTATTGTACTTCTTGAGAAAAGTCAAAGGGTTTTAAATTCCTTAGCTGTATCTCCAGTAAAAGTATCTGAGTATATTTTATCAAAGGTAATTTCATTAGGAGTAATATCTAGTATTGTAGCTATGTTTATTGCTATTACATTAAATTTAGATAATATTATAATATCAACTATAGGTACCTTTTTTTCTTCTATTATATTTTCTTTGCTTGGATTGATACTTGCAAGTAAAGCATCTAGTTTGAATCAGTTTATTGTTTTAAGTATTCCTATTGAGATTATATGCTTTATTCCACCAATACTCAATGTACTTCTTGACACAAAATCATATGCAAATTTGTACCCTTTTAATATATGTATTTCTCTTATTAGTGGAGATAAAAATTTTATAATGATTAATATTTTAATTTTAATATCAATTATAATAATAATTTATTTTATAACTTATTATTTTATTTGTAGCAGTTGGAAAAAGGTAGGTGGAGTAAAACTATGATAAAGATTATAAATGCGTTTAAACAAGAGTTTGAACAAATTAAGAGAGATGCTATGCTTTTTATAGTATGTGTTTCTCCAATATTATGTGGAGTATTTATAAAATTTGGAATACCATTAATACAGAATATATCACTTAACAAGTTTTATTATCAATTAAATTTAGAGCCGTATTTCTTGATGTTTGATTTACTTTTAGCTTTTATTACACCTTTTATGTTCTTTTTTGCTTCTACAATGGTCATATTGGGAGAAATTGATGACAGCATTTCAAGATATTTAATAGTAACTCCGCTTGGTAAAACTGGTTATCTTATTTCACGATTTGGAATACCAGGTATCTTAGCATTTATTATTACTATGATTCTACTTATCTTTTTTTCTCTAACTAAAATTTCTTTCTTGTTAAACTTATCAATTTCTTTATTAGTTTTATTACAAGGAATTATTATATCAATATTAGTGATTTCTTTATCATCAAATAAACTAGAAGGAATGGTAATTACGAAATTCTCAGGTGTTTTTATGATGGGTATTTTAGCACCATTTTTTATTTTAAATAAAGCACAATATATTCTGTTCTTCTTACCAACTTTTTGGATATCGAAGGCATTTAAGGAAGATAATTATGTCTATATGTTTATTTCAATTGTTATATCATTAATATGGATTTTATTATTATTTAAAAAGTTTAGTAAAAAAATAGTTAAATAAGAAAATTTAATATATAAATGTAAGGTTGACTTGACAGTGATGTTGAAAAATGTTACATTTAAGATGTAAAGTTAACCTTACATGAATGGAGCAAATATGAAAAATAAAATAAAGATATTAAGAGAAAAATTAGGATTGACACAAGAACAACTAGGGAGATTAGTTGGAACATCTAGACAGGCTATAAATGCTATAGAAACTGGTAAAAATGAACCTTCAATATGGTTGGCATATGATATTTCAAGAATTTTTAATGAACCAATTGAAAGTGTATTTTTATTTGAAGAAAGTGAAAGAAAATCAAGAGCACAGATAAGTAGGGGAGAATATTATGGCTATAAGAAAGATAAGAACATTTGATGATGAAATTTTAAGAAAAAAGAGTAAGTATGTAGAAAACGTAGATAATAAGATAAGAGAAATATTAAATGACATGGCAGAGACCATGTACAATACTCCAAATGGAGGAGGATTAGCTGCATGCCAAGTAGGAGTATTAAAGCGATTAGTTGTTATAGATTTAGGAGAAGGACTTATTAAGCTTGTTAATCCTGAAATTATTAAACAAGAAGGGGAACAAATTGTTGTTGAAGGATGTTTAAGTTTTCCTGAAGTATGGGGTAAATTAAAAAGACCAAAAAAAGTTACAGTGCAAGCTCTAAACGAATACGGTGAGAAAATAGAAATTAAAGGTTCAGGTTTTATGGCAAAATGTCTTTGTCATGAGATAGACCATTTAAATGGTATAGTTTTTACAGATAAAATTATTGAACATGTAAAATTGTAAGATAGATTGGTTATTGAATTTATAAAATATTTTATAGTAAGGAGTTAAATTATGAGATTATGGCATAAGGATTTAATTGATGTATTACCTAAAAATCAATTAGTAAGTCAATGGAGAGAGCTACTTGCTATAAAAGGTTCTATAGATAAAAAAGGTACTCCAAACCATCTATTAGTGAATAAAGTATTGAATTATAGTATAGATGAATTTAAATTTTATACAAAAATTGTACATGATGAAATGTTAAAAAGAAATTATAAACCTAATGAACTTAAATATACAAGTATATTAAAATGGAAAAATAGAAATTTTGCAAATGATATATCTAATGAACATAGTTTAAATTTAGAAAATTTATATGATGATTGGCATAATAAAATGTATTTAAAGCAATGCTTATATAATTTAGAAGAAAAAGCAACATGTGGAGGAATACCAATAAATGAATGGAATATATTACTTTGTAAATATAGTAAAGATTATGAATTGTGGTCTGGAAATATCATGTTTTAATTACTATAGATTAACATTATAGTATTATTGTATATAAAGAGGTGATTATTTGTATAATAAAATAAAATATATTCCAATAAATTGTGAAATAGCTTGTAATAAATTAAAAAGGAGTATGCCATATAAATGGGATTTAAATATTTATCGTGGATGTGAGCATGGATGTAAATATTGTTATGCTATTTACTCTCATAAGTACATCAACTCCAATAATTATTTTGAAGAGATTTATGTAAAAACAAATATAGTAGAAAAACTTGAGAGACAACTTAAAAGCAGTAAATGGAAGAAAGAAGTAATCAATATAGGAGGAGTTACAGATAGTTATCAACCAATAGAAGCTGACTATAAAATTATGCCAGAAATATTAAACCTGCTGATAAAATACAAGACACCAGCTATTATTTCTACAAAATCAGATTTAATTTTAAGAGATTACGATTTAATTGATAAGCTATCTAGGATTACATATATCAATGTAGCATCTACAATTACCACAGTAAATGAAGATACACAAAGGCTTATTGAGCCAAATGGTGTGGATTCAATGAGACGATTTAAAATGTTAAAAGAATTTAGAAAAACTAACGCATCAGTTGGTCTACATATTATGCCAATTATACCATATATTACAGATGATTTTGATAATATAAATTCGCTATTTAGACATGCAAAAGAATGTAATGTACATTATGTTTTACCTGGGACTTTATACTTAAGGGGTATAACTAGAGGTGTTTTTTTTGACTTTGTTAAAAAAGAGTTTCCTGAATTATTTGATAAATTATCAATACTATATAGTGAAGGTTCACTTAATAGGGAGTATAAAAATCAATTGTATAAAATGGTTAATGAACTTAGATATAAATATTCTCTATCAAGCAGTTACTCTAAAATAATGAAGGAAAAGTTAAAAAACTCAGGAGATGTACAGATATCTTTTTTTGATTAGTTTTATATAAAAAAATTTTTTTTACTATGATGATTAAAATTTATTAAAATTAAAATTTATTGACAAATACAAAATTTAAATATATAATTAATTCATAAAATAAAAATATGAAAGGATGATGTTGTTCGGTGATATTTGATATCATAAAATCGTTGATATAAGTATTGCTGGAAAAGAGTGAATAAAATCAAATTTAATAAGCAAACAAAGTAAAGCTATAGTTTTATTGTTGTGCTTAAAAATATTTGGTTCTATTTTACTCTTATTTAAACTCATCTTTTTGAAGTTAAACCACAGAGTAAACTCTGTGGTTTTTTTATTTTAAAAATAAATTTTAAGGAGTGGTATGTTTTGTTAAACAAATTATGTATGTATTTAGAAAGACCAGAGCTTTATAAACAAAGTGAAATTAATTTTTGGGATGATGAGTATATTTCAAAGCAATTATTAAAAGCACACTTAGACACTAATTTTGAAGGAGCAAGTAGAAATTTTAACTTTATCGAGGATTCTGTAAATTGGATAGTTACAGTTGCAAATCCAGCTAATTATCCTAAATTACTTGATTTAGGTTGTGGTCCAGGTTTATATGCAGAGAAATTTGCACAAAAAGGTTATAAGGTAACTGGAATTGATTTCTCAAAACGTTCTATTAACTATGCACAAAATAGAAATAAGGAGACTAATTTAAACATAAATTACTTGTTTCAAAGTTATTTAAATATGAACTATAATGAGGAATTTGATTTGGCTACCTTAATTTATTGTGATTATGGAGCTTTGTCAACTGAAAATAGAAGGTTATTAATGGAAAAAATTTATGATAGTTTAAAACCTGGAGGAAAATTAATATTAGATGTATTTACAATAAATAAATACAATAATTTTGAGGAAATTAAATATTGGGAAATAAATGAAGATGGAGGATTTTGGAGTAATGAAAAATATATGTGTCTACAAGATAATTGTAAATATAATGATTATAATACATTAGAGCAAACTCTTGTAATAACCGAAAAAGATGAAAATGTATTTTATGTTTGGAATCACTATTTTTCAAAAGAAAGTTTCTTATTAGAAGTTGAAAATATTGGATTTAAGTCTGTTGAGTTTTTTAGTAATGTTAAGGGTGAAGCATATTCTGACGATAGTATGACTATGGGATTAGTTTTACAAAAATAATAATTTTTTTTAAAATGAATAAATAAAAACTTGAAACCTTTAACAATAAAATAACATAAGAAAAGCTTACATATTGAAAAATGGAAACTTTTATGTTATTTTTAGTACATTACAAATTTGCTTATATAAAAATCAATACTTGAATTATTATTTTTATGTGAAATTTATCTATAGTATATTTTTATAAACAAGTAATGTTATTAAAATTAAGTATATAGTTAAAAGTGTATAGCAAAAAGGCTGTTATATTAATGTTAGAGGTTCAGGGAAAATATATAAAGCAAAGATATTTACAGATAATGTAGATTGCACAGCTATAAGTTAGATAATAGAATTATGTAATCAAGAACTTACAACAAAGTATAAGATAAGGATAATGCTAAATTGCCATACAGGTGCTAGATGTGTAAATGGATTTAATTAATACTATTGATAAAGTGCAACAAGCACATAAACCAATTGATGAGATTATTAAAACTATAAGAGATATAGTTGACATAATTAAAATATTGGAACCTATTTATAATTTTAAATCAAATCAATAATGATTAAGATTAAAATAATATTAAGGCATCAATGTTATAAGGGTACAATATAAGGAGTACTATATAGTACTCCTTACTTATACATATTAGACAATAGGGAATTTTTTTATAGTTAAATTTTCAAATATTTTTTAGGGAACTTTATAATTGAGAATTAAGGGTATAGTATGTGATGAACTTACTAAATTTATAATTAGGTTATATAATGTAATAATCATCAATAGTTTTACTTTAGGGAAAATATATGCTTAAGGAAGTATAGCTTACTAATATTATTAAAATGTATATTTAAAATGATAAAAAAAGAATTAGACAAGTATTTAGTAAATTGATTATGCAAAATTCTATCAAGCAGGAACCCTATGACTTTAGTCATGGGAGGTTCAGTAGGTAACTTGTTGAATTAAGTTTATATTATTTAAATAAACTACTTAATTTAGATAATATAAAAAGTCAGAATTTTAAGAATAGAGCTATATAATCTTAGCTATTAGGAGAATTACTATGATAGGAATATATTTTAGTGGAACAGGAAATTCAAGATACTGTGTAGAAAAATTTTTACAAGAATATGATATAACAGCAAATTCTTATTCTATTGAAGATAATGAACTTTTACAGCACATCAATAATCATGAGAATATTATTTTTAGTTATCCGGTGCAATATAGTAATGTGCCAAAAATATTGAAAGATTTTATAATAAATCATTCAACTTTGTGGAATGGTAAACGTGTTTTTATTATTGCAACTATGGCTCTATTTAGTGGAGATGGCTCTGGTGTGTTAGCTAGAATATTAAAAAAATACGGTGCTATAACTGTTGGTGGATTACATGTGAAGATGCCAGATAGTATAGGAGATGAAAAGGTATTAAAACATTCTTTAGAGTATAATAGAAAGCTTGTAATAAAAGCAGAAAAGAAAGTAACTAAGGCTGCTAAAAAACTGAAACATGGGTCACCACCAAAAGAAGGGTTGGGTTTTTTGAGTCATATTGTAGGGTTATTTGGACAACGATTGTATTTTATCAATAAAACAAATATGTATACAGATAAACTAAAAATTAATACTGAGGAATGTATTGTATGTGGTAAATGCGTTAATTTATGTCCAATGAAGAATCTAGTAATTAAAAATTGTATGATTGTTGCAAATGGGCAATGTACAATGTGTTATCGTTGTGTAAATAATTGTGCCAAAAAAGCAATTACATTGTTAGGTAAAAAAGTTGTTGAACAGAGTAATATTAAAAAATATATGTAAGAAATTTAAAGTTTTATTGAATGTAAATTGATGTATATTTTATGTTAGAAAGAGAGGTTAAATAATGGAATACTACATAGTTGATTCATTTGCAACTAAACTATTTAAAGGAAATCCTGCTGGAGTTTGTGTTCTTGACAGAAGAATACCTTTAGAGTTAATGCAGAAAATAGCAGAAGAAAACAATTTACCAGAAACAGCATTTGTAGTTAAAGGTAAAGGAAATTATGAATTACGATGGTTTACTCCTAAAGCAGAAATTGATTTATGTGGTCATGCAACTTTAGCAGCAGCTTATGTAATATCAAATTTTATTGATGTTAATGTAAAAAAGATAGATTTCTTTACTCAAAGTGGAAAGCTTGAAGTTACACGAAATGGAAATCTATATGAAATGATATTTCCAGAAATAATGCCTATTGAAATAGAGTTATCACCGCAACAAGCTAATTTGATAGGCTGTGTACCAAGTGCTGTTTATTCTTCAAGAGATTTAATCTTATTGCTAAACAGTGAACAAGAAGTTATAAATTATAAACCTAATTACGCACAATTGCGTAAATTGACAGACTGGTTAGGTATAATAATCACAGCACAAGGAAGTAATACAGATTTTGTATCAAGATATTTTTGTCCAGAATTAGATTCAGAAGACCCTGTTACTGGTTCATCACATTGTAATCTTATTCCATATTGGTCTGAAAAGTTGGGAAAACACAAAATGGTAGCTGCTCAACTTTCTAATCGTGGTGGTATAATTCAGTGTGAAGTGTTGAAGGATAATACTGTGAAAATTTCTGGTGAAGCAGTCTTGTTTATGCAGGGAACAATAAAGATTGATATTTAAATAAGTATAATAACTAATTTATTATGAAAAATAATTAATTTTCTTAGTGTTAACAATAATAAAGTAGAGTTAAAAAACTTGATTTCACTTAAATCAATATGATAGATGTTGATACTAAGATTGACAAGCATGATTAAAAAAGATAATATTTAATCTATAAAGATAAAAACACAGTCTGGTTGGTAGTCCAGACGCAGCAATAGCTGTCAGTAACCTGCCTCCTTGGTTGTCCGTTCTTTAGAAAGTAATTTAAGGAGGAACTAGCAATGGACAAAATTAGTGGAAAATTAACAGTCTTATTTGAAGAACCATTTTGGGTAGGTATATTTGAAAGACAAGATGGTAAAAAATATGAAGCATGTAGGGTAGTTTTTGGAGCAGAACCTAAAGAAGTAGAAGTGTATGAATTTATACTTGAAAGATTTTTCTCATTAGATTTTGGTAGCATTAAATTAGAAAAAAATGTGACCAAAGACAACATTGGATACAAAAGAATGCAGAGAAAAGTAAAAAAGGAACAAGAAAAAGAAACTATAGGGACTAAGGCTCAAAATGCTCTTAAGCTTCAATATGAAGAAAGAAAACAGGATAGAAAAAACCTAGCTAAAAATAGAAAAGAAGAAGAAAAAGAAAGACTATTTAATTTGAAACAAGAAAAGAGAAAAGCTAAACATAAGGGTCATTAATTTTAATTAAATATCTTTTTAATAATTGCTAGAAAAAGGTGTATAAAATTTTTAATTTTATACACCTTAATTTATTGAAAAGAATAAGGTTTTATATTTCAATTACTTTAAAATATAAAAATATACTAATAAAAATTGTAAAAATAGTATAAATGGTATACCAAATGTAAATTTAATGTGTTTAGTTTTATGTCTAAAAGAATACATTCCAATTATAGAACCTATACTACCTCCAATTACTGCTATAGACATAAGAGTAGCTTCTTTTATTCTCCATTCGTTTCTAATTGCTCTTTTCTTATCTATGTACATTGAAAAGAAAGCAATAGAATTAATCACTATAAAATATATTAGAATAAAATTTTTCACAGTCTTGCCTCCATAAAAATATATTATACATTATAAAACAAGATATTTGTTTTGGAAAGTTAAATTTGTAATTAGTACATATAAAATATTTGATAAGAATAAATATAATATTAATTGGAAAATTTAAAAAAATTAAACAATTAGCAAATAGGGGGTATATTTATAAGACACAAAGTGATAAAATCTATTTAGAAAATAATGTAAAATAACAGGAGGATAAAGCAAAATGAAATTTATAGTAGAAAAAGAAGTTTTTGATAAATTAGAAAATGTATGCTTTGGTGTAGTAGTTGCAAAAGGAATAGATAATACTAAAGAAATAGAAAGAATAAGCAACCTTTTAGATATAAGTATAGATAGAGTAGAAGATTACTTCAAAGATAAAAAAGTAAAGGAATCAGAAGAAATTATACCATATAGAGAGGCATTTAGAAGTCTAGGCATGAACCCAAATAAATTTATGAGTTCGATAGAAGCAATGACAACAAGGGTTGCTAAGAATAAGAAACTTCCTCATATAAATCCTATTGTAGATTTAGGAAACTCTATTTCTTTAAAATATTTACTTCCAATGGGTGCTCATGATATGGATTTTAGAAATGATGATGTATATGTTAGATTTTCTAAAAAAGGGGATAAATTTGTACCATTTGGAGAAACTGATGTTGAATTAATGGAAGAAGGAGAATTAATTTATTCAGTTGGAGACATGGTAAAAACTAGAAGATGGATATGGAGACAAGGAGAGGAAGGAAAAATTACTAATAGCTCAAAAAATATATTTTTTCCTATAGATGGTTTTACTGATGCTAATTTAGATAAGGTAATGAGTGCAAGAGAAGAATTAGCAAAATTGTTAAAGGAAATATTTAATTGTGAAATTAAAGTAGGTTTTGTAGATAAAGATAATCCTGAAATGGAAATATAATAAGTTGTTGAATACTTGTTAAGATATTATATTTACTTAATGATGTTAAAAAGGTATTAAAAAAGAAAGGTCGTAGTAAATTTGAAAAAAACTATAATAAAGAATGTAAATCCAATGATTGAAAATAAGTTTATAGGACTTTTTGAAATAGAGTATAAAAACAAATTAGATGAAGATAAGGTTTGGATGGTAGCATCAAGAAAAAGTAGTGAGCAATTAAAAAATATTTATTTGAAGAATGAAGAAGATAGTGTAGATGCAGTTGTAATAGTTGGGCTTCATAAAAGTAGTAAAAAATTAATTTTAATAAGACAATTTAGAGTACCTATTAATGGATATATATACGAGTTACCAGCAGGTCTTGTTGATGAAGGAGAGTCTATAGATATTTCCGTTGAAAGAGAACTTAGAGAAGAAACAGGACTTACTCTTTTAGAAATTAAAAAAAATAAAAGTATTGATAAAGTTTATTTATCTCCTGGAATGAGTGATGAATCTGTTGCCTTTGTTTATTGTATATGTGATGGTGATATAACAGATGAATTTTTAGAACCAGATGAAGAGATTGAAGCGCTTTTAATTTCGCAAGAAGATGCAAAAGAGATTTTACAAAGTAATCATAAGATAGACACAAAAGCATTTTTGATTTTACAAATGTTTGTGAGTTTAGGAGCTAAATTATTTGAATAGATATATAGAAAAGAGGTTATATAGAAGAGTAAAATAATAAAGTTTATTTTACTTGTATAAATTATAATCTCTTTTTTTATACAATAAAGTATAATTTTGTGTATTTTTAAATAAGTGACTTGACTCTTAAATTTTCATAATATGTTATAAACCAATTTAAGATACTACAATAATTAAAATTCCAAAATTATTTAACATATTTGCAATTAAAATGAGAAAAGGTAAAGGCTGAATGATTGAAAAATTTGATGTAAAATAGTAGATTAGTTTAATACTATAGTTTGTAGGGTTAAAAATTAGAAATTGTAAGGGAGATAAATTCTATGAAAAAATTAGTTATTATTTTAATTAGTATCATTAGTGTGGTTAGCTTGACAGCTTGTAAAAAAAGCAATGAAAGTAAATATAATAATTTAAACAACAAAGAATCAGGACAAACAACCATTGAAATGGACTTAGATAAAAATTATGATACTTCAGACCCATTTGTTAATGCACGTTTGTTTTGTGTGTCTAATGATATAGATGTTTTAGACACAGAGATTTCTTTTAAAATGGATGGAGATAGTGGTATTGTGGAAATAAAGGACAATAAAACAGATGAAACTTTATGGAGTAATATATGGCATGGAAGCGTTGATAATGATACATTCGCAATTTCTCTTTCTAATATACAAAAAGAGAAAGAGTATGCTATATGCTTTACTGGAATTAAAATAAATCATGCAGTTGTAAAGGTTACTTTTGAAAGCAATTTAGTTAAGGAGAAAGAAAAACCCTCAAAATAAATTCCAGATTGTCTATAACTTGATATTCAGTACATAAAAGCAGTTGATATTTATGATTGACTGCTTTTTCTTATCAAAAAGGATAGGTTGTGCATTTTTACTTGAAATAGTTTATGCACATCAAAAGTTGGTGAGCATGATATTGGAGATGGTAAGCATGAAATCTTGATAACACAAGGAAATAAATTTAAGTTTTCAATTAAGTATATTTCCATAATTTAGTTAACAATAAGCTAATTATTATTTATATTTTGATATATAAATAATAATTGTAGCAAATTTCAAAAAATCATATATTTTTTGAACTAAATAAAAATTTATTTTTATTATTTTAAATTAGAGGAGATTCTTGAAGGTATATTATTTTTAAAAATAAGTATAGTTTAAAAATTCAAAAAAAAGATGGCAAAATATGTCCCAAGGGACATTGAGTAAAATAAATGATTTCAGCTTCTTTACACTAAAAAGTACATACTAAATGAGGGGTGAAATAAAGAAAAATGATATACTAATTGTCTTTTGATAATAAAAAAACATGGAATTTGATTATTTAATCAAGAAAAAGTATTGAACAAATGATTTATTTAGTGTACAATAATCATGTAAAAACATAGTAATGGAGGGAGACATTTCATAATGAAAATTAAGGTAGGAATGAACGGATTTGGAAGAATAGGAAGAGCTGTATTAAGAATAGCTCAAGAAGAATTAGGAGATAATATAGAAATTGTAGCCATAAATGCAAGAGCAACAACAGAATCTTTGGCACATTTATTTACATATGATTCATGCTATGGAACTTTTAGAGGTGAAGTAGAGGCAAAGGATGAAGACACTCTAGTAGTAAACTCTAAAGAGATAAAAATATTAAGATATAATGACCCAGAAGAATTACCATGGAAAGAACTCGGGGTTGATATAGTAATAGAATCAACAGGATTATTTACACAAAGAGAAAAGGCAGAAAAGCATATTAAAGCAGGAGCAAAAAAAGTAATTATAACAGCTCCAGGAAAAAATGAAGATATAACTATAGTTATCGGAGTTAATGAGAAAGAATATGATAATGAAAAGCACAATATAATTTCAAATGCATCTTGTACTACAAATTGTCTAGCTCCTTTTGCTAAAGTATTGGACGAAAAATTTGGTATAGTAAAAGGGTTAATGACTACAGTACATTCATATACTAACGATCAAAGAATATTAGATAAAAGCCATAAAGATTTGAGAAGAGCAAGAGCAGCGGCTGAATCTATAATACCTACCACTACAGGAGCAGCAAAAGCTGTGTCAAGAGTACTACCACAATTAGAAGGAAAATTAAATGGTTTTTCACTTAGAGTACCAACACCAACAGTTTCACTTGTTGATTTAGTGTGCGAACTTAAAGAAAACGTTACATCTGAGCAAGTTAACTCTGTGTTAAAAGATGCTGCTGAAGGAGAATTAAAAGGTGTTTTAGGATATTGTGACAAGCCACTTGTTTCTATAGATTATAAAGGAGATTCAAGATCATCTATTATAGACGCTCTATCCACAATGGTTATAGAAGACAATATGGTTAAGGTAGTTTCTTGGTATGATAATGAATGGGGATATTCTTCAAGAACTGTTGACTTAGTAAAATATGTAGCTGAAAAATTAAAATAATATATATTTCTTAAAGCAAATTTTAAAAAAATTTTTTTAAAAAATTATATAAAACTAAAAAAAAAGATTATGAAAAATATTGAAGGAAAAATTTTTTCATAATCTTTTTTCTTTCATGCAAAAAGATACAAGTTACAACTTATATTTGCATATTAGGTCGTTAGAGAAGTATATATATATTTAGTAAGGAATCATACTTTTTATAAAATGAAAGATAAGATGTCGAAAACTTGCATAAATCTGAAAAATTTTTATTATTAAAATACTGATTTCCATTTTAAAAATGATAAAAAAATGACAAATAAAGTTGCAAATAGTAATACTTATAAGTATAATTAAAAAAGAGAAAAGGTTTTGTTAAACTTTATAACAAAAAAAGAAGGGATGATTCAAAATGGAGAAGTTAACAGACAGGAGACAGGTTAAGGCAGTAAGCATGGAAACCTTCATTTTCCTAATATTACTAGTAGTTGGTTTTGGGTATGTTGGTAGTATTATGGGAGCAGGAATGATGTTCAAAGTAATAATGAGTACAGCACATGCTTTACTATTGGAGACAGTTTTCTTAATTATGGCTATGGCAGTTCTTGCAGGCGCATTAAGCGCACTACTTTCAGAGTTTGGAGTAATAGCGTTAATTAATAAAATTTTCGCTGTATTTATGAAGCCTTTATATGGACTACCTGGTGCTAGTATAGCAGGAGCTATAACAACTTATTTATCAGATAATCCAGCTATTATACCTTTTGCTAAAGATAAAACATTCACACAGTATTTTAAACAATACCAAGTTCCAGCATTATGTAACTTAGGAACAGCCTTTGGTATGGGACTTATCTTAACAACATTTATGATTTCTCAAGGTACAGAATATGTACTTCCAGCATTAATTGGTAATTTAGGTGCAATTATAGGTAGTGTCATAAGTGTTAGAATAATGTTGACATTTACTAAGAAGTTTTATAAATACAATCCGGAAGAAGATAAAGCAACAGGAACATTAGAGAAAAAGGATGAATTTAGAGAAATCAGAGAAGGAAATGTATTTCAAAGAGCTTTAGATGCAATTCTTGAAGGTGGTAAAATGGGGGTAGATATGGGAATGGCTATAATTCCTGGAGTCCTAGTAGTATGTACATTGGTGATGTTATTAACTTTTGGACCATCTACAGACCCTGTTACAGGTCAAGAAGTTTATACAGGAGCTGCATATGAAGGAATAAAATTACTTCCAGTTATTGGAGATAAACTTGGATTTATATTAGAACCATTATTTGGATTTACATCACCAGAGGCAATAGCATTCCCTATAACTTCATTGGGAGCTGTTGGCGCAGCAATGTCTCTAGTTCCAGAGTTTATAAAGTCAGGAGCTATAACTCCTAATGATATAGCAGTATTTACAGCTATGGGTATGTGTTGGAGTGGATATTTAAGTACACATATTGGTATGATGGATGCATTAAATGCTAGACAGTTGGCAGGTAAAGCTATTCTTTCTCATACAATAGGTGGTTTATGTGCAGGAGCAGCTGCTCACTTTATATTTACACTCGTAGGATAAATGTAATCAGCTAAGATAAAAAATAATATACAAAAAAATGGTTGTTGATATGTAATAAGAATTTACATATCAACAACCATTTTTTTCTTACTAAAGATAATTTATAATACATAAACATTAAGTGGATATTAGAGTTAAGTTATATTTATGTAAAAAGTAACAAAAATCTGTAGAAATTTATGACAAAATTTAGTACACTAACTATATGTTCTTATTTAAAATTTAAGGTTAGAATTAGGAATTACCTAGTAGAGTAAGCTTTGATTAATAAAAGAATCATAAAATAAAAATATTAGTCATAAAGATTATAAATAACTTACTTAAAATAAAGCCATAGAACTTACAAAAATTAAAAAAGCATATAAATATGGAGGGGTACAATGGATGAATTATTTCATATAGGAATTGATGTAGGTTCTACAACGGTGAAGGTTGTGGTACTTAATAATAGTAATAATATAGTTCATAAAGAATATAGAAGACATTATTCTGATGTAAAAAAATCAGTTAAAGAAGTACTAAATGGTATATATGAAAAATTGGGAGATATAAATACTACCATTATAATAACTGGTTCAGGTGGAATTGGAATATCAAAAAAATTAGGTGTAAAATTTGTTCAGGAAGTTATATCTAGTACAAAATCAATAGAGTATTTTCATCCTGAAACTGATGTTGTCATAGAACTTGGGGGTGAAGATGCAAAGATAACATATCTAAGTGGAGGAATAGACCAAAGAATGAATGGAATATGTGCAGGTGGCACTGGAGCATTCATAGACCAGATGGCATCACTTTTAAAGACAGATGCCAGTGGATTAAATGAACTTGCTAAAGGGTATAATGTTATATATCCCATAGCTTCAAGATGTGGTGTTTTTGCTAAAACAGATATTCAACCTCTTATAAATGATGGAGCCAATCAGACTGATATAGCAATGAGTATTTTCAATGCAGTTGTCGTACAAACTGTGAGTGTCCTTTCTTGTGGAAGAAAAATAGAAGGAAATGTTGCGTTTTTGGGTGGTCCATTGTACTTTTTATCTGAACTTAGAGAAGCATTTAAAAGAGTATTGGATTTAAAAGATGAAAACATAATCTTCCCAGAAAATGCACAACTTTATATTGCTATTGGCGCAGGATTATTATCAGTAGATGAAGATAATATACAACTAAAATCTCTAATAGAAAAATTGGATAGTATAAAGAATATTGAAGATGGAGAAGTAAATTTATTAGAACCTTTATTTAAAGATAAAAATGAGTATGAAGAATTTTCAAGAAGACATGAAAAAGAAAAAATAAATTATGTGGACATAAATTCAATAAAAAGTAATTGTTATTTAGGAATTGATGCAGGCTCAACTACAACTAAAGCAGCACTTATTGATGAGGATGGAAGACTTGTATATTCTTATTATAATAGCAATGAAGGAAATCCATTAAAAACAACCATTAAAGTTATAAATGAAGTATATGATATATTACCAAAAAATATTAAAATATTGAGTTCAACTGTAACTGGATATGGAGAAGGTCTTATTAAAAAAGCTCTTAAAATCGATAACGGAGAGATAGAGACTATAGCACATTACAAAGCTGCTAAATTTTTCAATAAAGATGTAGATTTTATACTTGATATTGGTGGTCAAGATATGAAGTGCCTAAAAATAAAAGATGGAGTAATTGATAATATAATATTAAATGAGGCTTGTTCATCAGGTTGTGGCTCATTTTTAGAGACATTTGCAAGTTCTTTATCTATGACAATAGAAGAATTTGCACATGAAGGTATTTATTCTCAAAATCCTGTAGATTTAGGTTCAAGATGTACTGTATTTATGAATTCTAGAGTAAAACAAGCTCAAAAAGAAGGTGCAAGTGTTGGAGATATATCAGCAGGGCTATCTTATTCAGTAATAAAAAATGCTTTATTTAAAGTAATAAAGATTAGAGATTTAAATGAGATTGGTAATAATATTGTTGTACAAGGTGGAACCTTTTATAATGATTTGGTGCTTAGAAGCTTTGAAAAACTAATTGGAAAAAATGTAATTAGACCTAATATTTCAGGAATTATGGGAGCTTTTGGTTCAGCACTTATAGCTAAAGAAAAATATGAAAGTGGATACAAAACATCCTTGTTATCTAAGGAAGAGTTGAATAATATCAAGCTAGAAGCAAGTGTAACTAGATGTAAAGGTTGTTCAAATCATTGTCTTCTTACAATAAATAAATTTTCTGATAATGAAATTTTTATTTCAGGTAATAGATGTGAGAAGGGTGAAGCTATTTATGGTGATAAAAAAATAGGATTAGAAAAGAAAAAACCAATAAATTTATTTAAGTACAAATACAATAGAATTTTTAGATACAAACCATTGGAAAAAGAAGAAGCAAAAAATGGGGAAATAGGGATACCGAGAGTATTAAATATGTATGAAGATTATCCATTTTGGTTTACTTTTTTCGATGCTATGGGCTTTAGAGTTGTACTTTCAGATAGGTCATCAAAACAGTTATATGAAACTGGTATAACTAGTATTGCATCTGAAACAGTTTGTTATCCAGGAAAATTAGTTCATGGACATATAGAAAATTTAATTGCAAAAGGTATAAAAAATATATTTTATCCAAGTGTAACAAATGAAAATAAAGAGGATTCAAATGCAGATAATTATTATAATTGTCCTGTTGTAATATCATATTCTGAAGTAATAAAAAACAATGTAGAGAATATAAGAAATAAGAACATAAATTATATAAATCCATTTATAAGTCTAAATGATAAGGAAAAATTGAAGAAAAGACTATATGATGAATTATCAAGACATTTTTCTGATATAAAAATAACTAAAGAAGAAGTTAATCATGCAGTTGATAAAGCTACTGAGGAACAGAATTTATTTAAAATGGAGATACAAGCAGCAGGTGAAAGAGCACTTAAAGAAATAAAAGAAAGAAATATGAAGGGGATTGTGTTATGTGGAAGACCATATCATATAGACCCAGAAATAAATCATGGAATGCCAGAGCTTATAAATTCATTAGATATGGCAGTGCTTACTGAAGACTCTATATGTCATTTAGCCAATGTACAAAGACCACTTAGAGTTGTAGACCAATGGGTATATCATTCAAGATTGTATAAAGCAGCTAGTTTTGTAAGAGATAAAAACTATTTGGAACTTGTTCAACTTAATTCATTTGGCTGTGGATTAGATGCAGTAACTACAGACCAGGTTCAAGAAATACTTAATGAAAAATCGAAGATATATACTATTATAAAGATTGACGAAGGCAACAATTTAGGAGCAGCTAAGATAAGGATGAGGTCCTTAAAAGCAGCTATGTTTGAGAGAGAAAGCAAAAATATAGATGTAAAAAATATAAAGGTAAACAGGATACAGTATGCTAAAAATAATCAGATAACGAACAAACATACTATATTAGCACCACAAATGTCTCCAATACATTTCCAATTCCTTGAAAAAGCTGTTAACTTAAGTGGTTATAATATAGAAATTCTAAAAGATACTGATAGTAGTGTAATTGAAGAAGGGTTAAGATATGTAAATAATGATGCATGTTATCCAGCTATAATAGTTGTAGGTCAGCTAATAACAGCATTAAAATCTGGCAAATATGATTTAAATAACACTTCTGTTACTATAACTCAGACTGGTGGAGGTTGTAGAGCTACAAATTATATTGGATTCTTAAGAAAGGCTATATATGATGCTGGATTTAAAGATGTTCCTGTCATTGCACTTAGTGTAAATGGAATAGAAGATAGTGGTATAATGGATAATATATCACTAAAATTAATCAATAGACTCTTTATGTCTGTTGTTTATGGTGATTTGCTGATGAAAGTACTATATAGAGTAAGACCATATGAAAAAGTTACTGGAAGTGCAAATGCTCTATATGAAAAATGGGTTGATATATGCAAATCTTCTCTTGTTAAAGCAAAAATTTCTGTATTTACTAGAAATATAAAAGATATAGTAAAAGAATTTGATAATTTAGAGATACTAGATATCAAAAAACCAAAAGTAGGTTTGGTTGGAGAAATATTGGTGAAATTCCATCCAATTGCAAATAATAATTTAGTAGATATATTAGAGCGAGAAGGTGCTGAAGCAGCCGTGCCAGACCTTACAAATTTCTTCTTAAGTTGTGCCTTTAATACTATATACAAACACACTCATTTAGAAGGAAGTAGAAAGAGTAGAATGATAGGAGAGGCATTTATATACATAACTGGAATATATCAAAGAGTATATAAAAAAGCACTTGATAAGAGTGAGAGATTTTATGCTCCAGCCAATATAAAAAATGTTGCTAAAAGTACAGAACCAGTAGTGTCATTAGGTAATCAAACTGGAGAAGGTTGGCTTTTAACAGGTGAAATGGTTGAATTATTAAATGAAGGTGTAGAAAACATTATTTGTATGCAACCTTTTGGATGTTTACCTAATCACATAATTGGTAAGGGTTCTATAAAAGAATTAAAGAGGTTGTATAAAAATGCAAATATAATACCTATTGATTATGACCCTTCTGCAAGTGAGGTAAATCAACTTAACAGGATAAAACTTATGCTTTCTAAGGCTTTTAAAAATATATAAGATTTATATTTTGATATGTTAAAAGTTAATGAATTTAAAAATATACTCTATATTAAGTATCTATAAAAAAGAGTTATCCTATTTTTTAGGGTAACTCTTTATTAGTTAAAAAATTATATGTATACTGATATTAAAGGGGGGAAGTAATATGAGTTTAGTATATGATGTTTATAAATCAAAATTAGGAAATTTGTACATATTAAGTGAAGATGGTTTTATAGTTAGTATATACATAGGAGATGAAAAATTTAATAATTTAAAAAATGAATGTATTAAAAAAGGAATTGATATAAAGAGAAGTAAGGAAGATTTAAAGGAAGCAATAAGCCAGATAGATGATTACTTTAATGGAAAAAGAAAAGTCTTTAATTTAAATATTCGTATTGAAGGGACTGAATTTCAAAAATCAGTTTATAGGGAAATGTTAAAAATACCTTATGGAGAAACATTGTGTTATTCAGATATAGCAAGAAATATAAACAATCCAAAATCAGTAAGAGCAATAGGACAAGCAAGTAAAAGTAATAAAATTCCAATAATAATACCTTGTCATAGAGTAGTTGGCAAAAAAGATATTGGTGGATATATGGGGAATCATTCTGATTTGAAAGAGATACTATTAAATTTAGAAAGACAGAGTTAACTTAGAAAGAAATGTTTTTATTGTTAATATTTGATATAATAATAGTAAAAAGAAGTATTTTTTACAAAAATAATAAGGAATTTATTTTAATTTACAAAAATGAGGGGGGATTTTAATGTGTGATAAAGTTATAGCATCAAAATATCATGAGAAGGGATTTAATTGTGCAGAATCAGTTATAAAAGCATATAATGAGGAATTTAATACAGATATACCAGTTTGTTTAGGAAGTGGACTGGGTTCAGGGTGTGGGGTTGCTAGTTTATGTGGTGCAGTAAATGCATCAAATATAATAATTGGATATGTAAAAGGCAGAAACCACGAAGATGAAAGTACTAAAGCTAAAGTATATGCTAAAGATTTAACTACAACAGTAAGAAAAGAGTATGGTTCAGAGTTATGTATAGACCTAAAAAAAGATTTAGTTGCTTGTAGAGAAATAATGGATTTCGCATATGATAGTCTAAAGGAAACTTTAAAAAAAGAATTATAAGAAAATAAGCTATCAAATATAAATTATTTGATAGCTTATTTTTATAGCCGATACTAAATAAATCAAATATATTTTAGAATTATTATTTGTAAATAAACAGCAAATAATTTTAGGCTTTTTATTTAATATAGTTTTTATTTATATTTATTTTTGAATATGTTATACTTTGTTTAAATAAATATTTGTAATGAGGGAGATGAGAAGATTGAAGAATCTCAATTTACTTATTAATAAATTATATTCAAAAAATCATAATGAAGCATATAAAACTTTTTTATTCTTAGAAAATGAAAGTTTAAAATCAAATATTACATATTGTTTTTTTGACTCATTCCTAGAAATGATTGATAACGAAAACTCATATATTCGAACAAGGGGATTGTTATTAATCTCTGCAAATGCTCAGTGGGATATTGATAATAAAATTGAAATAAATATAGATAGTATACTAAGTCATATCGTAGATAAAAAACCTTCTGTATCAAGAATGTTTATTAAATCCATACCTAATATTACAAAATATAAAGAAAATCTTATTAATCGCATAAAAATGGAATTAAGTAATGCAGATATAAGTATTTATAATAATAATATGAAACCATTAGTAGAAAAGGATATAAACGATACATTATCTAATATTAGTTAAATATTAATATAGAAATTGAATATTATCTAGTTACAATTATTTATAACTAAGATAATAAAACAACAATGGTGCTAATTTATATGTATAAATTAATTATGAAAAATTTATATAAGTAAAATATATTAACATAAAGGTAAAATTTTGTATACTAAAAGGGAATATTTACAGTTTAATGGCAGTTTTAAAATAATAAATTAAAGCTGTCATTTTTATTTAAAAATTTTTAGAAAAAGTACAATAGTGTTAATGTGTGAATTAGATAAGGTGTATATAATAGTTTAGATGATATGATATAAAATATGTTGTAAATTAAATGTTTTCTTTGACAATATATACACAAGGATGATAATATCTATATGAATAAAAGATAGTGTGTAATTTGATAATATGTAATTATAACATTATGATATAATTACAATAAAGTATGTAATAATCTGTAGAAATTTCAAGCTAGTTATCTAAGTCGGATAACTAAATCTAAACGGAATACATAATGTATTAAATAAATGATGATACTAAAATGATACTATTTTTATAGAAATTTATTGAGGTATATAATTAATGAAAATAATATATTAAATTATATAAATTAAATTATATAAATTAAATTATATAATATATTGAGTTTTACATAAAAGCAAAGGTGGGAATAAAAATGAAAGAAATTGCTGATGCTATAACATCAGAGTATTTAAGCTATGGTATCAATGAAGATATTAGTATCTATGAAGGTAGATTTTGCATATATTTAGATAAAAAATATAGATGTAATGGGAAAATTTATTATAAAATGACACCTCCAATATCTATAAGTTTTAAAGCAGACATAGGTTGTGTTGAAGAGATAGACAATGAAGATGACAATTTAGCTTTAGATTATGATAATGCTATTCTTGAAGTTCATGGATATAAAATTATTTCTATAACAATAAATACTTTAAGTGAATTTAGTGTAGAAGGTTATATCAATGATGACTGCATAAAATCTAAGAACTCCTATGTTGAATATGTAGATTTTAATATAATAAACTTAGATAAAATACCTGGAAAACTCATTAAATACAATGATAAGGTATACGCAGGTAGAATTGAATTTGATATAAATGATTATGTTGTAACTATAGACAAGCGATATGATTATAGAAAAGAATTAAAATCAGAATTAAAGTCTAAATCTGGAGCAATAATAACTCATATAGGTAGGATTAGAAGAAAAGATGGTAGAATTTTTAGAACAAATAATACAATAAATCTTTTAGATAGGATATCAACAGCTTTGAGTTTTATGTGTGGAAGATATGTAGGGTTTTGTTTGGCCAAAGGGTATAGAAGTGGTAATGAAGTTTATAGAATATGGAATGAAAATCAAATATCTCCTTTTAGATATGTACCAACATGGTCAGATACACTTTCAAATTATCATAATATGGAAAAATATATAAGCCTTATGTGTAAAAAGCTAGAAGATTTTTATTATGGTTCTGCTATAAAGAGTGTTGTTGATTGGTACATAGAATCTCTTGGAAGTGCTACCATGGAAAACAATATAATATCTGTACAAATTGCACTTGAAACTTTGTCATATGTAATTCTAGTGGAACAAAATAAGATACTTACAGATGAAGTATTTGACTGTAATTTGGCATCTAAAAATATAAGACTCTTACTTGATACATGTAAGATACCATATGGTAAACATGAATTAAATATATTTGATAATATAATAAAAAATAAATTTGATGATGGAGTGGATTTAGTTATTTATTTAAGAAATAGCATAGTTCATCCAAGTAGAAAGACTCATAGAGCTGTGTTAGAGGTTGAAGATATTTGGAATATAATTTCAATAGGAACGAGATATATTGAACTTGTTTTACTCTTTATTTTAGGTTATAGAGGAGAATATTCAAACAGATTAGTAGAAAGATGTTATGGTGAAGTGGAAGTTGTACCTTGGAACTAGATTTTTATATTTATTTTAAAATATATATTGACATATATTGCCTTATGCTATAAAATCAATATCATAATAATAATTCAGAATAACATTAAATGCTAAGAAAAGAAATAGTAAAAGTAGTTAATCTTAAACAGAGAGTTTCCGATTGGTGAGAGGAGCAATAGATTTTACTTTGAACACATCTTTGAGCAGGACTCTGAAAGAGTAGAAATACTTTATTAGGAGATTTCCGGAATCCTTGCACCCGTTATAGTGCTAGAGTATAATAATTTTATTGTACTTAAAGAGGTTAGTGTCGTGAGGCATTAATGAACAGAGGTGGAACCACGAGAGTTAACTCCCGTCCTCTAGCAGAAGCTAGAGGCGGGAGTTTTTTAATATAATTTTTTAAGCGCGCAGAGAATTATATTGCAATAGATACACTTTTTAAAAAATAATCAAAATATTTTAAAAATTAAAAGACGAGGGAGAATATTATGAAAAATATATTAAAAAAAGTAGGAATATTTACAATTATGTTAGGTTTATTAGGTGGAGTTGTAGGTTGTTCAAAACCAGATAATGAAAAAGATAAGGATGCTTCAAAGGAATCTAAAAAAGAAGTAGTTGTAGGGTTTGATAATACGTTTGTACCAATGGGATTTTTAGATGAAAAGGGAGATACAGTAGGATTTGACGTAGACTTAGCTAAAGAAACATTTAAAAGACTTGGAATGGAAGTTAAGTTTCAGCCTATAGATTGGTCAATGAAGGAAACTGAATTAAATGATTCAAAAACTGTAGATGTATTATGGAATGGATATTCTATAACAGACGAAAGAAAGAAAATAGTATCATATACAGAACCATATTTACAAAATAAACAGATAATAGTTACTCTAAGTGACTCAAAAATAAATTCAAAAGCTGATTTAAAAGATAAAGAAGTTGGAACACAACAAGGTTCAACAGCACTTGATGCAGTGGAAAAGGATAAAGATTTTATGAATAGCTTAAAAGGTGGAGCACCAGTTCTTTATGATACTTATGATAAAGCACTTAGAGATTTAGAGATAGGTAGAACTAGTGCAGTTGTTGGTGATGAAGTTTTAATTAGATACTATATGGGACAAAAGGGTGAAGACAAATACAAGGTATTAAAAGACGATTTTGGATTAGAAGATTATGTTGTAGCAACTTCTAAAGAAAATCCAGAACTTTGTGAGAAAATAAATGAAACATTAAAAGAAATGAAAAAAGATGGAACTTTTGACAAAATTTATGATAAGTGGTTTAAATAGAAGATAAGTTAGCTGTTAAGAAGGGGGCACTAAAGGCATGTTACAAGGTTTAGAGATAGTTATAGCAATGTTTTGTATAACATTGATAGTATCAATTCCATTGGGGATTGGAGTTGCATTTTTAAGATTATCAAAGAATAAATTAGTAAGTGGTATTACACAATGTTATATATTGATAATGAGAGGTACACCTTTACTTTTGCAAATGATAGTCATATTTTACGGATTACCTCTTTTAGGAATTGTATTTGACAGATTTACAGCTGGAGTAGTAGCTTTCTTCTTAAATTATGCAGCATATTTTGCAGAAATATTTAGAGGTGGAATACAGTCAATCGATAGAGGACAATATGAAGCTTCAAAAGTACTAGGATTTGATAAGTTTACTATGTATAAGAGAGTAATCTTTCCACAAGTTTTTAAAAGAATACTAGCACCTATTTCAAATGAAGTAATCACATTAGTAAAAGATACATCTTTAGTATATATATTAGGATTAAATGATATTTTAAGAATATCTCAAATAGCAATGAACAGGGAAGCAAGTCTGTTACCATTATTTGAGGCAGGAGCAATATATCTTATATTTGTAGCTATACTTACTAAGGGATTTGAATTACTTGAAAAAAAATATTCTTATTATAGATAAAGTTACAATATTATAGGAGGAGGTTTTTTATATGTTGAAAATCAAAAACTTAAATAAATCATTTAAAAAAAATAGAGTACTTAAAGATATTTCTTTTGAGTTAGAAGAAGGTCAGATTGGAGTTTTACTTGGTAAGTCTGGTGCAGGAAAGACCACAATATTAAGGTGTATAAATGGTCTTGAAGAATTTGATAGTGGAGAGATTATAATAGATAATGAGGTAATAAAAAATAAGAGAGATATGGCAAAAATACGAGGAAAAATAGGTATGGTTTTTCAAAATTTCAACTTATTTCCTCATATGACAGTCCTTGAAAATATAATTGAATCCCCAGTTAATGTTTTTAAAGTTCCTAGAAAAGAGGCTGAAGAGAGGGCTAGAGAACTTTTAAGATTAGTTGATTTAGAAGATAAATTAAATTCTTATCCATTTGAATTGTCAGGAGGACAGCAACAGAGAGTTGCTATAGCTAGGTCATGTGCATTGATGCCAAAAGTCCTTTGTTTTGATGAACCTACTTCTGCACTTGATATTGATACTATTCAAAGAGTAGTCAATATAATGAACAGACTTAAAGACAAAGGTATGACAATATTAATAATTACACATGATGTTGTCTTCTCAAATAATGTTGCAGATAAAATTATAAGTATAAAAGATGGTATAGTAGAAAATGTTCAAATAAAAGAAAAAATTGTTTAGAGTTTTATAAATATAAACTAGGGTAGAATTTTATAATATAAATAAAGGGCAAGTAAAATCAAATATACTATGCCCTTTTGTTATCTCAAAATTTAATCTTATATTTTATGTTTAAGTTACATTATAATTTATAATAAAAATAAAAGGACTATTTAAATATATAATGTGAATAAATGTTTAATAATTTGAAATATGATAATTTTTTATGTTGAAAGCTTATAATGATTATGATATAAATTGGTTATAGTATACAATTTATGGGTATAACAATAAAAAATTAGAAAGGAATTTTTATAAAATGATTAAATTATATGGATATACAAAATGCTCTACTGTTAAAAAAGCTAAAAATTGGCTTAAGGAAAATAATTTAGAATTTGAAGATATAGATATGGTTCAAAACCCTCCTAGTAAAGAGGAGTTAAAATCAATTTATAAGACTAGTGGATATGATATAAAGAAATTTTTTAATACAAGTGGTATGAAATATAGAGAATTGGGTCTTAAAGATATTGTAAAAACTGAATCTGATGATAAACTTTTAGAAATATTGGTAAGTGATGGTATGCTTATTAAAAGACCATTACTTTTGGATGGTAAAAATGTATTATTGGGCTTTAAAGAAGATGTATGGAAAAGTACTTTGCTAAAAGAAGATTAGGAAGAGATAGGTGTGTTGATTAAAATTATTAATTAATACACCTATAAATTTATGTATTAAATCTAATTTTTATAAATATTAATTAGCAAATTCAAATCAAAAAAATTCATATCAACAAACATATTACTTCTTATTACAAATTATATCATATGTTTTATATTAAAATATTATAATATTACAACGAATTGTTACAAAATTACTTATTATTAACCATGAACATTTGTTTTGTGCTATCATATTTATATAAGGGAATTGTCATAAAAAATATCTTGTTCATACAGTTTTATATAGAAAAAAGAAATGAATCTTTTCTTTATATAAGTATATTTTGTAAATTGCCTCTATATTTATAGTTTAAATAATAGTGGTATTAAAAATCTGACAACAAAAATAAAACTTTCAAAAAATTAAATCTAAAAAGAATAGGAGATAAATATGAGTATTGAAGATTTATATGATTTTGAATGTGTTCCTTTGAACAATGAGATTGATATTGATGTTTTATTTGAAAAGATGATAGAAGATGGAAAAGAAAAAGAATATACACCAATTATAGTCATTGATGAAAAAGTAGGGCTATTAAGAAAAAATATAGATATGATTACTAAAGAGTATGGTTCTCTTGAAAACTATAGAGAGTATTGTTTAACAAAATATAATGAAATTGATGTAAATCAATTTTTTGATTTTAGGAAGAGTGAGATTTCAGAATTATTAAAGGAGCTAATTGATTTAGAAGATGATTTTTATGATTATAAACATTTTAGACCAATTATGAATATAGATATATTTCATGAATATAACAAAGTTTACATAGCTAAAATTCCAACAATTAAACCATATGAAGTATTTGCATACATACCTATTGGCGGATTTAATGATTGTCCTAGAGATGAAGAACATATAGCTATTGCAAAATATTGGTATGAAAAGCATGGAATCTTTCCAATCGCAATTGGATGTGATACAGTTCAATATTCTGTAAAAAATTTAACTAAAGATGGTAAAAAATTTGATGACTTATGTATTGAATTAGTATTTTATTGTGAGGATATTATTATACAAGGGTATGAAACCTTAAAGGCTCTTAAGGATGTATTAAAACGCTCTACAATAGTGCTTTTTTGGTGGGATTGATATTCTATCATTTAGATAGTATTAAATTGTTAGTCACCAAGAATCCACTTGCTTTAGTTATGGGGAGTGTGTCAAACTAGGTTTTTATACACAGTGTAGCATAGTAATATGTTTAAATTACAAAGGTTAAAAAAATACTTTAATATTTTTAATATTATAATTAATAGATTTAAAGGTAATTATAATTTATAAAATAAATACTTTATATGTTATAATCATTAAGAATGTAAAAAAATAATATATAGTTTTATAGTTCATATTTTTCCAGATATGGAGGTAAATTTTGTGAAGGAAAAAGAAAAATTAGATAAATTAAAAAAAATGTTACTTGAATTAGGCAGTGTTGTAGTTGCTTATTCTGGTGGAGTAGATAGTAATTTTTTGCTTAAGGTCGCAAAAGATACATTAGGTGAAAATGTTATAGCTGTGACTATTCATGCAATGATGCATTCAAGTAGGGAAATTGAAGAGGCTAAACAATATACTCAAAATTTTGGTGTTAAACATATCATATTAAATATAGAAAACTTTGATTTAAAAGAATTTAAAGAAAATGGTGTTGATAGATGTTATCATTGTAAAAAATATATATTCTCTAAAATAAAAGAGGTAGCAAAAGAACATAATATAAAGTACATAGTAGATGGAACAAATATAGATGATTTAGGAGACTATAGACCTGGGCTTAAGGCATTAAGTGAATTAGGAGTAATTAGTCCATTAAAAGATAGTAGTTTAAAAAAAGAAGAAATTAGGTCGCTTTCAAAAACATTAGGATTAAATACTTTTAATAAACCATCATTTGCATGTCTTGCGAGTAGGATACCTTATGGAGTTGAAATAACAGATGAAAATTTAAGAATAGTAGAAAAGAGTGAAGAATATCTATCCAATTTAGGTTTTTCTCAATTTAGAGTGAGAATGCATGGAGATATAGCTAGAATAGAAGTTGGACAGGAAGAACTAGGTAAATTTTTTGAAAATAACAATTTTAATAAAGTTGATACTAAATTAAAAATATTTGGCTTTAAATATGTTACACTAGATATGTCAGGATATAAAATGGGAAGTATGAATTTAAATGTGTAGATTATTTTAAAAATAAATAAGTTTTATAGTTAATATAAGGAAACAGGAGGTTTTATGAAAAATTATACGTTAATATCGCCATGTTTTTTTGGAATGGAAAAAATGCTGGCTAGAGAGATTACTAATTTAGGATATGAAATAATAAAAACAGAAGATGGAAGAATAACATATAAAACTGATGAGTTTGGAATAGCAAAGTCAAACATGTGGTTGAGATGTGCTGAAAGAGTACATCTTAAAATTGCTGAATTTGAGGCAAAAAGCTTTGATGAATTATTTGAAAATACAAAAAGAATAAACTGGTCTAGATATATACCTTATGGAGCTCAATTTCCTATATCAAAAGCTTCCTCTATAAAATCAAAATTATACAGTACACCAGATGTACAAGCCATAGTAAAAAAGGCTATAGTAGAAAGCTTAAAGAAAAGTTATTTGGAGGATGGTTTGCTTAAAGAAGATAAGGAGAAATACCCTATTTTTGTATTTATACACAAAGATAAAGTAACCATTTCTATAGATACAACAGGAGATGCTTTGCATAAGAGAGGATATAGAGAAAAGGCAAATAAAGCTCCAATAAGAGAGACTTTAGCTGCTGGGCTTATTTATTTAACTCCCTGGAAAGCAGGTAGAGTTTTAGTAGACCCTATGTGTGGTTCTGGTACTATATTGATTGAAGCTGCTATGATTGGTATAAATATGGCACCTGGCTTAAATAGAGAGTTTATATCAGAAAAGTGGAGAACTCTTGATAAGAAAATATGGTGGGATGTAAGAAAAGATGCTTTTAATAAGATAGATAATGAATCTAAATTTAAGATTTATGGATATGATATAGATGAAGAATCTATAGATATAGCTAGAGAAAATGCTGAAATAGCAGGTGTAGATGAATATATAGAGTTTAATGTAGGAGATGCAACTCAATTTAAAAGTGAAGATGAGTTTGGATTTATAATCACTAATCCTCCTTACGGAGAAAGATTAGAAGATAAAGACAGTGTTAAACAGTTGTATAAGGAGCTTGGTTATGCATTTAGAAAATTAAAAAATTGGTCGTATTATTTGATAACTTCTTATGAAGACTTTGAATATGAGTTTGGGCAAAAAGCAGATAAAAAAAGAAAATTGTATAATGGTATGTTAAAAACTAACTTTTTCCAATATCCGGGTCCTAAGCCTCCTAGAAATAATAAATAAGTTTTACATGATTTATTTGTAAAATATAAAATTTTATTAAAATAAGTAAAACATTATGATGCCTTGAAACGTCTAATTATTGTGAGGAGATTTTTGTGAACAAATTTAAAGATTTATAGGATTAGGAGGAGTTAAATGAAAGTGTTAAAGCTTATTACTGTAGTAGCCCTGATGATGTTATTTGTTACTGGATGTAATATAAAAACTGAATCTCCAGAACAATTAGCGAAGATACCTGACTATGATGATACAAAAAAAGTATTGTATGATGGTATTGACCAGTTACTAAAACCAGATTCATCTATGATATTGCCTTCTAATACAAAAGAAGTAGGAAAAATAAATAAGGTAGATTTAAACAGCGATGGAATTGATGAATTAGTAGTATTTGAACAAAAAGAAGATTTAAGTAATAATGTGAGTCAGGTAGGGTTTGTAACCTTGAGTTACAATGGAGAAAAATACGTACTTGGAGACCATTTTTTAGAAAATGGCGAATCAATAGAATATGCTAATTTTTATGATTTGGACTCAGATGGATATAAGGAAGTTATCTTATTGGTTAAATCCAAAGACAAAACGAATATGCATATATATAAAGTAGTAGATAATGAAATAACAAAAATATATGACTTGGATGCATCATGGCTTCAAAATAAAGAAGATTTTAATGACATGAAAGTAAAAATTGGATATATAGATGGAGATGACAAGTTAGACATATTGATGCTTCATTTGAATAATAAGACTAATGAAATGTTTGCAAGTGTTGCAAATTTTGATGGGAAAATGAAAATCAAAGATTCTGTTAAGTTTGAAAATGTAAAAAACTTAAGTGAATTATATATAACATTAGGTAATGTTGCTTCATCTGTTGGAAATTCTTCTGCAGCTATAAAAGGTATTGTACTTGATATTCCTATATTGAAAGATAATAACTATATTACGCAGATACTTTATATGAAAGATGGGAAAATTAACAAAGCTTTTAGTGATTATGATAAAACTATTACTAAATCTTATTATATACCTGTAGATGATATTGACAAAGATAAGATTATAGAAATACCTATAGTTGCAGGCAGTACAGGTAATAATAAAAATACTTATAGTTCTAAATCATCTGCAACTATAAGTTGGTATAGATGGAATGGAAAAGAAGGTGCTGACTCAAGTTTAATATTTACAAGTCAGATATATTATAATTATAAATATAATTTTAAATTATTTATTCCAAATAATTTATTTGATAAAATACTTGTTGAACAGGAATTTGTTGGAGAAAAAGCAGTATTTAAATTTTACTATTTTGACTATTCAGACCGTAAGAATTTATTTAATATAGTAGTAGAGAGTAAAAATAAACTTGAAGATAGAAAAAATACAGGTACTCAAAATTCTATTGTACTTCAAGAGAGCGATGAATATACTTTCTTACTAGTTGTAAACAATGCAAATGAAATGGATAAGCTAGATATGACTATAGACGCATTAAAAGAATATTTTTCATTAATATATGGTTAATATTATACTCAATTGGAGGTTTTATTTTATGAAGGAAAAGATACTTATACTAGAAGATGAAATTGGTATTAGAAGTTTTGTTAGTATAAACTTAAAAAGGGAAGGCTATGAAATAGTTGAGGCAGGTACTGGAAGAGAAGCTATAGAAAAAATGACAACAGAAAAGGATATTACAATAGCTCTTTTAGATGTAATGCTTCCAGATATAAGTGGTATAGAAGTATGTAAATTTATAAGGGAGAATTTTGACCAAGTAGGTATAATAATGCTTACTGCTAAAGCTCAAGAAGATGATAAAATAGAAGGATTTATCTCAGGAGCAGATGATTACATCATAAAACCATTTAGTATAAAAGAGCTTTTAGTCAGAGTTTCTGCTCTTCTTAGAAGAGTAGCAAAGGATGATTCAAGTGTTAAGTCGAGTGAGATAGTTTCTCCACCATTTATACTTGATATAGACAAAAGAAAATTATTTAAAAATGGAAAGGAAATTGAGCTTACACCAACTGAATTTTCAATAGTGAAATATCTAATATCAAATGCTAAGCAGTCGTTAAGTAGAGACCAGATATTAGACGAAGTATGGGGAACTAACTATTTATATGATTTTAAAATAGTAGATGTAAATATAAGAAGGATAAGAAATAAAATAGAAGATGACCCATCAAAACCAAAATATATACAAACTATTTGGGGTTATGGATACTGTTTTAGAAAGGAAGAATAATAGTGTTACATTTTGAAGGTCTGAGAAAAAAAGTAATAAAAAACTATTTTATAATAATTATTATAATGGTTACTCTGTTTGAAGGATTGTTCATGTTTTACATACAAAACTACTATTATGATTCTGTCAAACAGCTACTTGAATCTGAAATAAAATATGCTGATGAATATAATGCTATTACAATGGAAACTACAAGTTTTGAGAAAAAAGTAAAAAATATATTTGATAAACAACCCTTAACTAAAAATTCAGAATTTGGAATTTCAATAATAGATAAAGATAAAAATATTATATTAGACCAATATGGTTTTAAAAGTAAAGAAAAAGCAAACTATGAAGATGTTAACAATGCATTAAAAGATATAAAAACTAAAAATTTAACACCTTATACTTATAGAATACCAGATACAGGGGAGCATGTTATGAGTATCTCCTTACCACTTAAGGTAAATAATATAATAGAAGGTGTTGTTAGATATACAGTATCATTAGATGCTATTGATAATGCAATATTAAAGCAAGCTACATGGCTTATATTAGCAGGAATATTTATACTTATTATAGCTATACTAATAAGTCTTAAATTTGCTGAGACTCTTATAAAACCATTACGAGAGCTAAAGAAATTTGCAAATGAATTGGCTGTAGGAAATTATAATATAAAATTAGAAAAGATGAAGATTGTAGATGATGAAATTGGTGATTTAGCACAGACATTTGAACACATGGCACATGAGATTGATAAAAGTGAAAAATTAAAAGAGGAATTTATATCATCTGTATCTCATGAACTAAGGACTCCTCTTACATCTATAAAGGGGTGGAGTGAAACCTTAGGTTATGAAAGTATAACAAGAGAAGAACTAGACTTAGGTTTAGGCATTATACAAGATGAAACAGAAAGACTTATAAAACTAGTTGAAGAATTATTAGACTTTTCAAGGCTTTCTTCAGACAGGATAAAACTTCATGTTGATATAGTTGATGTTGAAGGTTTAATTGTAGGTGTTGTAAATCAACTTAAAGTTAAAGCAGCTGAAAAAGATATATCACTTTTATTTGAATTTGAAAATGAATTTATAGAAAACATTCAAGGAGATAAAAATAGATTAAGACAGGTTCTCATAAATTTAATACAAAATTCATTTAAATTTACGAGTCAAGGTGGTTACATAAAAGTTGTAGCTTCTCAAGATGAAGAGATAACAACCATATCAGTAGAGGATAATGGTTCAGGTATAGAAAAGCAAAATTTAAATAAAGTGTTAGATAAATTTTTCCAAGAAGATTATAATAAGGCTGGTAGTGGATTAGGATTAGCAATTAGTAATGAAATTGTAAAACTTCATGGTGGAAGAATGAAAATAGAAAGTGAAAAGAATGTTGGAACAAAAATAACTTTTAATATAAAAAATAAATTTGCTAAACAAGCATAAATTCTTAGAAAGAGGATTAAGATGAGAAACATAAAAATGATAGTAGCATACGATGGTTCAAGATATAAAGGATATCAAAAATTAGGTGACAATAATATGACTATTCAAGAAAAACTTGAAAATGTTTTAAGTAAAATGACTAATGAAACAGTGGAGATAATAGGTTCTGGAAGAACTGATATGGGAGCTCATGCAAGAGGACAAGTGGTAAATTTTAGAACTAATTGTATGGATTCTTTGGATAAAATTCAAAAATATTTATATGAATATTTACCAGAAGATATAGTTGTAAAAACTGTTGAAGAAGTTGATGAAAGATTTCATTCAAGATACAATGTAAAATCAAAGACTTATATGTATAAAATTGACAATAATAAGTATCATAATCCTTTTATAAGAAAATATGCTACTCATGTAAGTAAAAAATTAGATTTAGATAGAATGAGAAAAGCAAGTGAGTATTTAGTAGGAGAACATGATTTTACTAGTTTTGCTTCTTCTAAATCTAAGAAAAAATCAAATGTAAGAGAAATTTATTCTATAAATATAAAAGAAGATGATAATGTTATAGAAATATATGTAGAAGGAAATGGATTTTTGTATAACATGGTAAGGATAATAGTAGGTGCTTTGATAGATGTTGGTCTAAAAAGAAGAGCTCCACAAGATATTAAGTATATGCTTGAATCAAAAGATAGATGTCAATCATCAGATACTGCACCAGCTAAAGGACTATGTCTTTGGAAAGTAACATATTAATCAATTATATAAAACTCTCTTTAAAATAAAAATAAAATAAATTATATAGTTGACATAAATGGAAAAATAAACTATTATATATTTTATAAGAGAGATATAAAACTTTATATTTAAATCCTGTGAGAAAGAGAGTAACTTCTATGTGTTTTATAGAGAGCTGAGGATGGTGGAAGCTTAGCAAATAAGTATTAGTGAAAAGAACTTTGGAGGATACTAATTGAATTTAGTATGTTAGTAGGTAATCTCGCCTTAAGAGAAAGAGTGGATAAGTTTATCTTATCAATTAGAGTGGTAACGCGGATATATTTCGTCTCTTGGTTTTTCCAAGAGGCGTTTTTTAATATATTTAATTATTAGTGTTTATCTGGTATGTTGAACATTTACTAATTGATTAGCTAAGTTTATCAATAAGAGTGGTACCGCGGATATTTCGCCTCTTAGTATTTTAAAATACTAAGGGGTTTTTTTAGTATTAAAATGATTTTATGTGAGTCTAAATTCTCAGAGTCATTCAATATTAAGAATTTCTATAAAATAAAAATTATAATTTAAGATTGGGAGGAATTAAAAATGAAGGAAAAAGTAGTATTAGCATATTCAGGAGGACTTGACACATCAATCATAATACCTTGGTTAAAGGAAAATTATGAAGATATAGATGTTATAGCTGTTTGTGGAAATGTAGGTCAGGAAGATAAAATGGAAGATGTATATGAAAAAGCTTTACAAAGTGGAGCATCAAAGGCATATGTGGATGATATAAGTGAAGAATTTGTAACTGAAACTATATTTAAAGCTGTAAAAGCAGAGGCTAAATATGAAGGAAAATACTTATTAGGAACTTCTTTAGCAAGACCTATAATAGCTAAAAAATTAGTTGAAGTTGCTCATAAAGAAGGTGCAAAATATATATGCCATGGATGTACAGGAAAAGGTAATGACCAAGTTAGATTTGAAGCTACAATTGCAGCTCTTGACCCGACTATAAAAGTTATTGCACCTTGGAGAATTTGGGATATAAAATCAAGAGAAGATGCTATAGACTATGCTGAAAAACATAATATAAAGGTAACAGCAACTAAAGCTAAAATATATTCAGTAGATGCTAACCTTTGGCATGTTTCAACAGAAGGTGGAGATATAGAGCACCTAGAAAATGAACATAAAAAAGATGTTTATAAACAATGTGTAGACCCAGAAGATGCATGTGATGTAGCTGAATATGTAGAAGTTTACTTTGAAAAAGGTGTACCTAAAAAGGTAAATGGCGAAGAATTATCTCCAGTTGCACTGATTCATAAGTTAAATGAGTTGGGTTGTAAACATGGAATTGGTGTTATAGATATAGTTGAGAATAGACTTGTTGGTATGAAATCAAGAGGTATATATGAGACTCCAGGAGGAACAATCCTTTATGAAGCACATAATATTTTAGAAAGTGCTACTTTAGACAAAGATACATTACATTTCAAACAAATGGTATCTTATAAATACGGAGAACTTATTTACAATGGACTATGGTATTGTAAATTAAGAGAATCTATAGATGCATTTATGGAACAAACTCAAGATAATGTTACAGGAACAGTAAAAGTTAAACTTTACAAAGGAAATATAAAACCTGCTGGAATATTTACTGAAAATGCTCTTTATGATGAAGGAATATCTTCTTTTGGAAATAGTGAACTTTATGACCACAAAGATGCAGAAGGATTTATTAATTTATTCACTTTACCATTAAAAATCAGAGCTATGAAAGCTGGAAAATAATAAAATAAATTATTTAAGAGTGTATAAAAACTATTTTTAGGTTTTTATATGCTCTTTTTTTATTTGAATTTATTAACTTATACAGTAAATAGTATAAAAAAATATATCATAGTTCCAAATGGCTTAATAATGTGAAAATATAAGACCTAAAATATAAATTTTATAAATACAATAGTTATTGACTCTCTCATTGTAAGAGGGTTTATACTGAATCTAATGAAAATTTATAGTGAGGAGATAGATTATATGAGAAAAATAATTGAAATTAAACATCATTCACATGATTATGAGTGTATGTGGAATGGTATAGAAGATTTATATATAAATAAAACAGGTGAATGCCTTCCAAACGATTTTTTCTTTTTACTGTCAGGTTTTGGTTCATTTTGTTATATGAAAACAAATAAAGCTGATTTGAAAAGAATGGTAGCTTTGGGAGATGGAAGGACAAAACAGATGTATAAATTTTTAGCACCAATTGTTGGATTTGAATACAAACATCATGAGTTTAAAAAGTATGAGCAAGCATTAAAGAAAGCAAAATCTGAAATTGATGATGGATATCCAGTTATTTTAGGAGCTTTAGATATGTATTATCTACCATATTATAAGAAGCTATATCATAAAGAACATATTCCTTTTCATTATATATTAATGGTAGGATATGATGATGAAGGAATATATCTGTATGATTGTGGTAGAACAGAATTATTACATCTTTCTTATGATAAATTACGTGAAAGCATGAATTGCAATTCCCCTGGATTAAGCAAAGAAAATACTATTTGCACAATAAGAATGAATACTTCAAAGAATAAATATAACATTGCTAGAGAAGCTATTGCTATAAAGCGTGATATGTTTTTAAATCCACCTAAAGGATTTTTGGGATATAAAGGTTTTGAAAAGTTTATTAAAGAGTTGCCACAGTGGAACACTGAATTGGATAAGGATGATTATGATAAGATTTTGACCAATATGGTTATGTTTTTTGGAACAGTACCAACAATTCCAAATGCAATCAAAGGAATTAAAGAACCAGATACTGTTCAATTTAAAGGTGGATTTGATAAAATGAGTAGAATGCTCAACAGTATTGGGGAGGAATACAAAAACAACTCTTTTATACAAGTAGCTGATATTTTTGATAAAACTGCTATTATAATTGAGAAAATATCCAATATTATAATAGATTACTTAACTCAAACATGTGATGATACAGAACAACTTCCGTTATTGTTCTCTGAGGTCTTAGAGCATATGAAAACAGGATATTTAATCTTGGATGTATAAAAAATATATTGTTGACCCTAACATTACGTAATAGTGTAATATGAAAATATAGCTTAAATATATTAGTAGGTATTGATGGCTGTAAAATTAAAATTTGAGGTGTGGATATGAGAACAGTGAAACAAGTTTCTGATTTAACTGGAATAAGTGTGAGGGCATTACATTATTATGATGAAATAGGTCTTTTAAAACCAAATAAAATTACAGATGCAGGATATAGACTTTATGATGATGAATCTATTAAAACTCTTCAACAAATTTTATTTTTTAAGGAGATTGATATTCCTTTAAGAGAGGTTAAGGAAATAATGTCAAGCCAATATTTTGATAAGGTTGAAGCTCTAAAAAATCAAAAAAAATTACTTATTTTAAAACGAAAGAGACTGGATGAATTGATAGAGCTTATAAATCAAACTCTAAGAGGAGAAGGAAATATTGATTTTAAAGAGTTTGATATGAGCGAGTATTTTAATGTTTTAGAAGAATTTAAAAGAGAGCATAGGAATAAGGTAATTAAAATTTATGGTAGTGTAGAAAAATACAATGAATATATAGAAAGAGTTAAGTCTAATGAAGAGAAAATTGCTATAATGGCTATAAAACAATATGGAACTATTGAGAAGTTTGCCCAAGCTATAAAAACAAATTTTAGCAGTGATATATTGAATTTAGGAGAAAAATTTGATAGATATAAAAATGATTGTTTAAAAGAAAAACATCCAAAATTAAAAGAATTATATAGAAAGCTTGTAGAAGATTTAAGTAGGAATCCTTCTTCAACAGACCTTCAAGAAATAGCAAAAGAGATAACAGATATATCTAAAAAAGATTATGAAATTTTCTCTATGGATACTGGTGATGACAACTGGTATTATATGGTTCAAAATTATCTAGTAAATCCTATGTGGATAGAAGAAGTAGATAAAAAGTATGGAAGTGGAGCAGGAAAGTTTATGGGACAAGTACTAAAGACTTATCTAAGAGATAGAAAACCAAAGATAAATACATTGTATGAAAAACTTGTAGAAGATTTGAGTAGAGATTGTTCTTCAAGGGAAGTTCAAAGCATTGTTGAAGAGATAGACAATGAAATGAAAAGAAGTAATGAATTTTATAAAATAGACAATGGTGAAAGATACTTTGATTATATGTCAGAGCTTTATTTACAAGATTCTAACTATATAAAAGTAACTGATAAGAATTATGGTGATGGTGCATCTAAGTTTATTGGAGAAGCTTTTAAGATTTATTTTGATAATAATAATTGTTGAAAATTTGGAAGTAAAAAATATGTAAGTTTTATAAAAGCACAAAAATAAGGATGTAGATTAGCTCCATCTATATCCTTATTTAAAGTTATTAAAATATATAGTTTACATCAAACTTAACACTTTCAATAATATTTCCCAAATATGTTTTTATACTTTCAACTTCTTCTAAAGATTTTAATTTATTTTCAGTATAAATTGCTTTGTCCAGAATATTAAACCTTAATCCTATTTCATCAAAGTACTCATGATTTAAAACTTTGTACCAATGGTTTTTTTCTTTATTCCAACTCGTAGATATTGAATCAGCTTCTTTTTGAGCTTTTTCCCAATCTTCATTTTCTATAGATTTTTCTAAAACAGATATATTGTCTTTATATCCTTCTGTAAAATCATATAGTTTATTGTTAACGTAAAATCCAAATAATACAAATAAGATAGTCCATAGTATAACAAATGTTGTAGATTTCAATATTAATCACCCTTTTTATTTTGAATAAATATTTTGTCATTTTCATCTAAAACACAAATAAGAACATCTTTAAAAGTTTCTATGTGATTAGATTTTAAAATACCCATTAACCAGTTAGTATCTTTTTGAGCTATGTCTAGATTTTTATTTATTATTCTACCATCCAGTATAAGTGGGATAGGTAAATGATTAAAAGCTCTTGGAGGAGTACTATTGTAGCTTGATGCTGGTACAACACTTAGATTACCATCAGTCTCCAAAATAGCATATTGTACATCTTTTAGGTTAAAGTATCCTTGAATCCTAAGTTGTTCTAATAATTCATCTATACTAATTCTTTCTTTTTTAAGCTCTTTATATACAATTTTTCCTTTATCTATTAATACAGAAGGTTTACCTGATAAAAATGAACTTAATTTTCTGCTTTTTAATGATAAGAATGAAATTAGAGTCTGCATGATTACAAGTCCAGATATTGCTGCAACACCATTTATGATTGGTATATTATTATTTTCCATTGGGACAGATGCAACTTCTGCAATTAATAGTGTTATAACTAAATCAAAACAGTTCATTTCAGCTATTTCACCTTTTCCCATGACTCTAAGTGCAATTAGCACTGTTATGTATAATATAATACTTCTTATTAATACTACTGTCATATCTATCAATTACTCCTTTAAAAAATATTTACACTTAGTTAGTATATCCTATATAAAAAATTTAATTCAAAGTATAAAAAACCTTAAATAATTGGATTCAACTATTTAAGGTTTTTTTGATAATTTTAATATTAAATTTTTTATGGATTTTCTGTTACTTTTATTTATTTTAATAACAGATTCAACAAAACTCTTTTTATCTCCTAATTTTAAGATAAAATCAGGATATTCTTCAAATTCATTGAGTTTTATTAATTTGAAAGAAGAAGATAGATTTTTAAAGTTAATAATTTTAGAGTTATTCACTAATACACTTCTTTTTTTAAAATAAATTTCTTTTTTACTTATATTTAGTATAGTTAATATTTGTTTAAGATATATTATTATATCTTCTGGAGTTCTATCAAATTTGAGTTCAAAATTTTCATCTTCAAAGTAGGGAATATAATATAAAGGTGTTTTGAGAGCAGGTAATTTATTATATAATTCTTCAAGAATATCGATATTTTTAGGGGAGTTAAAGAAAAAGCATTTACATACATTCATTAAATCCACAGCATCTGAAAGTGAGTTATGTTTAATATCTCCTTCTACAGAAAAAATTTTTTTCATATTCAGTAAAGATATTTGCTTAGATAAGATTCTATTATTGTATGTAATATGTTGAGATATAAAAGGTTGAATGTCAATCATCATATTAAATAACTCTAAGCATTTACCTGTATATTTATACACTCTAAATGAAGTTAGAAGGCCAGTTATATCAAAATCACCCCAATTATATATTGTAACATCATCAAATTTACAAAACCATTTATAAAAATCATCCATAACATATAAAAGATTAGGAGCATTATTGATATCTAGTTGGTTCAATTTGGTTAAATTTTTACATTTATTTGAAAGTATTTTATTGTATTTTGGCTTAACTAAAGAGTAATAATTATCTATTGTATTAAATTCGTTATCAACTAAAACTCCACCAATAGAAATTAATTCCGCACCATTATATTCTTTTGGTTTATTTTTATTATCGTCTAGTATATTAAATTCAAAGTCTATAAATAACTTGTATTTCATAAATCTAAAGCACATCCTCAGGTAAATTATTTATTGAGCCTAAGCATCATAAGAATCAATAGATATAATGACTCTAAACATCAAAGGTTCATTACAACTTTTATTTATTTCATAATTTAATTCAAATAGATCTTTTAAGATATAATTTATAAGTATTCTTTCCCAACCCATTTTTAAATTAACTTTAGAGTCTATTAATATATTTTCTATCTTTTTAAATATTTCTATATTTGCTGGTATTATACTGAGCTCAATATTACTTTTAAACGGGTTAGACTGTAAATCTGTTATAAGTATATTTTTTAATTCCTCTGTAAGTTCAGAAATTAAACTATCACCTATGTATTTTTTTATGATTTCCTCTCTAATTTCTTTTAAATTTAGCAATATTAGTACCTGCTACTTACATAGTAGCTTTTCCTTTCCTTTTAATACTATTATTCATTTTTGAATCTTATTTAGATATATTTTAAGATTAAAAGTCTTTAGCTATATAATTTTTTACCCATTTTTAACTTATATTAACATATTACAGGCTTATATCTCCACCCTGTTTACATTGAGGATGGAGTATATTGCCTATTTTGATAAAAATGATAGGTTGCTATTTGCCTATTCCTTTTTCTGATAATTTTTCTAACATATCTTTGGTCATTTTATCTAAATCATAACTAAACTTAAAGTTCCATTCTTTTACTGCACTACTACTGTCTAGAGAGTTAGGCCAAGAATCAGCTATACTTTGTCTTACAGGGTCTACATCATACTCTATCACGAAATCAGGAATATATTTTTTTATAGAATCAGCTATTTCTTCAGGAGAAAAGCTCATAGCAGTAATATTAAAAGCATTTCTATGGATGAGTTTATCAGCTGGAGCTTCGATTAAATCCACTATTGATTGAAGTGCATCAGGCATATACATCATATCCATTTTTGTACCTTCTGCTATGTAAGATTTATATCTCTTATTTTTTAATGCCTCATAATATATATCAACTGCATAATCTGTAGTTCCTCCACCAGGAGGCGTAACATAAGAAATAAGACCTGGAAATCTAACACCTCTAGTGTCTACTCCAAATTTTGAGTGATAATAATCACATAGTAATTCTCCAGAAACTTTAGTCACACCATACATAGTATTAGGTCTTTGTAATGTATCTTGAGGAGTCATATTTTTTGGAGAATTTTCACCAAAAGCAGCAATTGAACTAGGTGTAAAAAATTTACAATCCAATTCTTTGGCTATTTCAAGACCATTTATTAATCCATTCATATTTAAGTTCCAAGCTTCTAGAGGTTTACTTTCAGCAACTGCAGAAAGTAAAGATGCTAGATGAATTATAGTATCTACACCATATTTTTTTGCAATTTCAAAAAAACGATTCTTATCTGTAACATCTAATATCTCAAATATACCAGATTCACATACTGGATTACCTTCTTTTACTTTCCTTGAACTAGCGATTACATTTTGTTCTCCATACTCATTTCTAAGCTTTATTGTTAATTCTGAACCTATTTGTCCTAATGCACCTGTTATAAGTATTTTTTTCAATTTTACAACCTCCTAAGGGTTTAATTTATGTAGTACTACTTATTTTTATTTTAGCAAATCTTTTGTTTAAATACAAAGAATTAAAGATAATAATATACGACTTAATTGAATGAAGTGCAGTAAGTGCCTAAAAATTTAAAGCTAATATATAATGGTATATTGTATAACAATAAAAGAGTAGATTAAATTATTATATATAGATTGTGTGACTAAGTCACAGAAAATAGAGTTAATTTAATATATAATAAAAGCATATCAAGTAAAGCTTTAAATTAAAGTAACTTTATATAAAAAGTAATATAAATTGATAAAATTATAAATTTATTTATAGTGAATATGGGTTGGATTTTATAGATACAAAAATAGTATATATGATATGTAGACCATTAGCATGTTTAAAGTAGCAAAACATATAAAATAAAATTTGAAAGGAAGTATAAAAATGACAAGACCATCAATATATCATAGCCAAGGATACACTTGTGCAGAGGCATTAATAAAGTCTTATAATGAGGAACATAACACAGATATACCAATCTCAATAGGAAGTGGTATGGGGGTTGGAATGAATGTTGGAAGTGTTTGTGGAGCTGTAAATGCTGCTGTTGTTATAATAGGGTATTTAAATGGGCGAAATAGTAATTTAGATGAAAATATAGCAAGGAAGTATTCAAGAGAGCTATTGAATAGAGTAAGAAATAAATACAGCTCAGAAATATGTGTATCTCTTAAAAAAAATAAAGTAACTTGTGAAGAAATAATAAATTTCACATATGATGCTCTAAATGATATGCTAAAAAATCAAAAATAATTCTAAGAAACAAGTATTTTACATTCGATAGAATACTTGTTTTTTTATGATATTTTTAATAGGTATTAGTTTATTATAATTTTTAAATCAATTTTATTATATTTTAATTGAAATAATCTACTTTGAAAATTACTAACTGACAAAAGAATATGATTATAGTATAGAAAAAATGTAAATTATTTAATATTAAGTGAGAGTATATGCTTACCTATATAAAATCGTATAAATTAATGGCTAAATTTATAAATTATAAAGAAATATATAGGAAAACAAAAGAATTAATTAGTATAATATAAAGTTAAAAAGTTAAAATTTATATAATTTATTTATAAAGTAAAGAAAAAATAGAAATTTGTAATAAAATAAAAAGTTTATGACATAATATGGTATAATTAGTAAAAATATAGAGATTGGAGGAATTGCTTTGTTTATAGATGAAGAATTAGAAGGTTATATATTAACATGTAAAATATCTGAAGACTTTAAAAATATACCTGAATATAGTGATGAAGAGTTTTATGTTACAGTCTATAAAGATGAAAGTTCTGACTCTGGGTACTATGCTTTATTAGAAAATAAAGAAGAAAGAGTTGTATGGGATGGAGAAGTTGTTGCCAATAATATTTTTAATAACCTTTGGATTGTAGTAAATAAGGTTAAAACTGGATAATAGTCTAATTATATAGTATTTGTAATATTTTAAATGAATTTTTACATATTTGAGATGAGTAAATAACAAAGATTATTCGATACTGGAGGAGTAATTCAATGGAATATAGTTATAGTAAGATGAACTTAAAAAAAGGGGATATTGTAGAGGTAAATTTAGAGAAACAAGCCAATGTAATATTGTTAGACCATATAAATTATGTGAAATTTAAAAATCAAAGAAATTATGATTACTATGGTGGATTTGCAAAGAAAAATCCATGTAGAATGAGAGTTCCTAATACTGGAACATGGTATCTAGTAGTAAATCAAGATGGAAATAGTGGAATAGTAAACTTTTCAATCAATACAATTCAAAATTAATTTTAGAATATTGGATATTCTTACTTTTTGTACATTTTATATAGTTAAAATAAAATTAATAAGCAATTATTATAAAATAATGTGGGTGCCTCAAAATGAATTTTATAATTCACGAGACACTCTTTTTTATATGAACTCAAATATACTTTATCATTTCAACAATGAAAAAGAGGCGTATCTGTGTTTTGAGATAGCCTCATTTATCATATATCATATATAGAATTTTAATTATTCTTAACTAAAATTTTTTCCATAGGTTATCTGTACAATTAAAATATTTATTGTTAGCATACAGCTCCACCTGTAAGGTGTAAAAGAGCCTCTAGTATCTCTTCTTTTCTTTCCAAAACTTCATCTGATAAAAGCATTTCTATAAATTTATCAGCACCGATTCTATCGATAGTTATTCCAAAACGTTCACCTGTGTTACCCTGTTCTCTAAATAAAAGAATTGCTTTTTCAATTAAAGTCATAAGTTCCTCTTTTGAAAATAATCTATCAATCTGTGTTCCAGGACGAACTGATTTTCCCCATTTCCCTCCTATATAGACTTTATAACCAGATTCTTTTTCTTCAATACTATCAAAATTACAACTTTCTATACACTTACCACAGTTATTACATAGATTACTATCTATTTCAAGTTTACCTTTATCTGTTAATTTAGCTGCTTTAACAGGACAGACCTCTACAACAGCACATTTTTTACAACCAACACAAAGCTCTGAATCATAGTCAGGTACACGTTGACCAACAATTCCAAGATCGTTTAGGTCAGGTTTAATACAGTTATTAGGGCATCCACCAACACCAATTTTGAACTTATGAGGTAGTTTTACATCATACCAATTTTTGTAAAATTCTTCGTGTATTTCAGCAGCAAGTGCCTGTGTATCAGCTAGACCATGAACACAAACAGTACCTTTACAAGCCACAACAGGACGAACCCTTGATCCAGTTCCACCTGTTATTAGATTTTCGCTAGCAATAAATTCACTTAGAGCTTCAATATCTTCAAATTTTACACCAGGTAATTCTACTGTTAGTCTAGTAGTAAATGCTAACTGACCGTTTCCGAATTTTTCAGCAGCTTCTGCAATTTTTTTTGCTTGTGATGCATTTATTACACCATTTACAGTTATTATACGTGCTGCAAAATGTTCTCCATCCCTGCTTGGTAGAAAACCTCTACCTTTTACTTCCTTTTTTTGTTCTGCTGTAACATTACTCATATTTACTCCTCCATTACCTTAAGATTTGGATAAAATAGTATTCCACCTTCAAGAACTTTCGTATTTGTATAGCCAAAGCGTCTTAAGCGATTTTGCGCCATATAGCTATTTTTACCTTTAGCACATATAAGAAGAATTTTTTCATCCTTAGCAAGACCTTCAATTTCTCCATTAATTTCACCAACAGGAATATAACGTAAACTAGGAATAGAAGGAGCTTTTGAAACATCAAGTTTAGTCCAACTGTCAAAATCCTCAATTTCGTCAAGTAAAACACTATCAAGTTCTCCATTAAGTTTATTTTGTAAAACATTTACTGCCACTACAAAAGGGTGAATAGCTGTTGAAAAAGGTGGTGCATATGCAAGGTCCATACTTTCTAATGAATAAAGGTCAGCGCCTAAAGTTATTGCAGTAGCAGCGATATCTACTATTTTATCAACCGCTCCAGGTCCCATAACTTGAACACCTAATAATTTTCTAGTATTTTTTTCAGCAACCATTCTTATAATAAAATTAGATGCACCTGGATAATAATGAGCTTTATCATCAGTAGCTATGGTTACAGAGCAAACATTATAACCTTCTTTTTCAGCTATTTCTTTACTTAGACCTGTTTTTCCTGCATTGAGCTCAGGTAATTTTACTACTGTTGTTCCAAGAACACCATTGTAAGTTTTAGATTTTCCAGATATATTTTGTGCGCAAATTCTACCCTCATGATTTGCAGATGACCCCATAGGTGACCATGTAGGTTTATTTGTTAAAGAATTTTTTACAAAAGCACAGTCTCCAACTACATATATATCTTTGTCATTTGTAAGCATATATTCATCTGCAATAATTGTATTATTAGGGGCAAATTCTAAACCTGTGTCTTTTAGAAAACCTGTGTTAGGACGGATTCCAACTGACATAACCACTAAATCTGTTTTAATAGCTCTATTTTTAGTACGAAGTTTTTCAACTTTATTTTCACCTTCAATACCTACAACCTGGTCACCTGTAAAAATCATTATGCCTTTATCAGCCATATGATTTTCAACGTATTCAGCAAAATCAGTATCAAATCCAGGCATAACATGTTCAGCCATATCAACAACACTTACACGTATACCCATTGCAGAAAGATTTTCAGCAATTTCAAGACCAATGAAACCTCCACCAATAACAACAGCTCTCTTAATACCGTTTTCAATAGAATCTCTTAGTTTTATAGCATCATTTGGAGTACGCATAAAGAATACTCCAGGTAAATCTATTCCAGGTATTGGTGGTTTTATTGGGTCTGCCCCTGTAGCAATTACAAGTTTGTCATAGCTTAGATTTTCTTTTTCTCCTGTTGAAAGCGTTTTCAAAGTTACTTGTTTTGCATTTCTATCAATAGATGTAACTTCAACTCCACAACGAACTTCTGCTCCTGTTAGTTTAGAAAAACTTTCAGGTGTATTTACGATTAAAGATGATTTATCTTCAATTATCTTACCAACGTAATATGGAAGACCACAACCGGCATAAGAAATATCATCACCTTTATTTAGTATTGTAACAGAGAAATTATCACCCATTTCACGTTTTATTTTTGCAGCAGTTTTTGTTCCAGCAGCAACTCCACCTATAATTAATACTTTCACAATATATCACACTCCAATCTACTTTATAACTCTATAATAAAATTATACTTCTTGACAATATATTTGTAAAATACTAAAATATTAATAAAATCATAAGCATTTACTAATGTTTGCTAAGGTTGTGATAATATGACAATTCGTAGTCTTGAAATCTTTGTTAAGGTTGCTGAATGTGGTAAAATGAGTGAAGTAGCAAGAAATATGTATATTACCCAGTCATCAGTTAGCCAAGCTATTTCAGAAATAGAAAAAGAGTATGGTGTTAAGCTATTTGATAGAATTTCAAAAAAATTATATTTAACTGAGGCAGGGAAAAAACTTCTTGGATATGGGAGGCATCTTTTAGCTGTAAATGAAGAAATGAATGATTGTATGAAGCATTGTGCAAAAAATATCCGTATAAGAGTTGGGGCAACAGTAACTGTTGGTACATGTGTAATAAGCCCGATAATGTTAGAATTATACAAGGTAAATCCTCTTATAGAACCTGAAGTATTTGTAGAAGATACAAGACTGATTGCAAAAAAATTACTTAATAGTGAATTAGATATTGCGATTGTAGAAGGAAAAATTAAGCACCCAGATATTGTTACAAAAAGCATTATTAATGATAATCTTGTACTTATATGTTCACACAAGCATGAGTTTTATAAAAGAGACTCTATAGAAGTTTCAGAACTTTCAAATCAACCATTAATTATGCGTGAATTGGGAAGTGGTACAAGAGCACAATTAGAAAAGCAATTAAAAGAATTAAAAATTCCAATGAATATTAGATGGTCATGTTATAACTCTGAAGCTATATTAAGAGCAGTTGTAGATAATTTTGGCATTGCAGTTATATCTGAATTACTTATTGAGGATTATTTAAAAAAGCATCTTTTGTGGGCTTGTGATATTGAAGGTATTAATTTACATAGGACATTTGATATTGCATATCATAGAAGCAAGTTTTTTACAGAAAATATTTCAGCATTTTTTGATATTTCAGTAGAATATGGGAAAAAACAAGCGAGAAAGAAGAGTAGAAGTGTAAACAGTTTATAATATATCTAAATAAAAATAAGAGTATATCAATATACTCTTATTTTTATTTAGATATATTAGCCTATATTAACGCCAAAATTTTTACACAATCCTGCAAGTCCATCCTCAAATCCAGAACCTAAAGCATTAAATTTCCACTCTCCATTATGTCTATATAGTTCTGCCACAACTATTGCTGTTTCTATGCTAAAATCTTCACCCAATTCATATTTAATAAGTTCCTCATTAGTTTCTTCATTATATATTCTTATATATGAATTTTCAACTTGTCCGAAATTTTGTCTTCTTGTAATTGCTTCATTTATAGTAACACTAAATGATATTTTAGCAATATTTTGAGGTATTTTAGATAAGTCTACATTTATTTGTTCATCATCACCATCACCAACACCTGTTCTATTATCACCCATATATTCAACAGCTCCAGAAGCGTGTTTTAAATTATTATAGAATATAAAGTCTCCATCATTCGTTACTTTTCCATCAGTTCCAGTTAAAAATGCAGAGGCATCTAAATCGAAATCAAAGCCACCATCATATTTATTAATATCCCATCCTAGTCCTACTATTACTTTTTTTAGACCAGGGTTACTTTTTGTTAAACTTACTTTTTGTCCTTTTGCTAAAGTTATACCCATTTAAACCAACTCCTCATTATAAATTTTTTATTGTAATTATTACTTATATGTATTAATTAATTCACGAAGCTCTTCATTTTGACCAATTCCTAAAGCATTAAATTTCCATTCTTCATTTCTACGATAAATTTCTCCTGCCAAAACTGTTACTTTACCAGAAAAGTCTTCTTGAAGATTATATTTAAATAATTCTTGCTTGGAATTTGAATCAATTAATCTTATAAAAGAGTTGTTCATTTGACCAAAATCCTGGTCTCTTTTTTTAGCTTTGTATATAGAAACTCCAAAAACTATTTTATGTACATATTCAGGTATGTCTTCTAAATTAACAATTATTTGTTCATCATCACCTTCACCTTTTCCAGTTAAGTTATCTCCAGTGTGTATAATAGCTTTAGAAGGGTGTTTAAGATTTCCAAAATAAACCAAGTCACCTCTAACATTCATTTTATCTTGGTTAGTCAATGCTATTGCAAATGCATCTAGGTCATAATTTTTTTTACCCAATTTATTCATATCCCATCCTAAGCCTACTACTAGATTTTTTACAGGATTATTATCTTTTACTAAGCTAACTCTTTGTCCTTTTTGTAAACTAACACTCATTTTAAGTTCTCCTTTTTATATTTTTAGTTTTATTGATGGTATCAAGTATAAGAACCATATTAGCTATATTATATACGTATTTAGGCTAAGTTGGCTATATTTATAAATTATTTATTATATAACTATATGAATATTTTATAATTTAAACATATTGACATTATATGCTTTAAATTATTTTGTAGTTTTATAATATTTAAATTTGTATTTGATTGTTATAAAGTGAAGTAAGTAATAAAGTTAGACTCAATAATTCTAAAATTTCTAAGCATACTATCTAAATGAGAACGGATTTGGAAATACTTGTATAAAACAATAATTGATACATTTAATTTTTATCTTAAAAACAACAATTATAATATATAAATAGAAAGTATAATATATAAATAGCAAGTATAATATAACATATAAAAAGTTGAATTTGTATATGTTAATTATACTTGCTATTTATTTGTTAGTTATTCTATTTTTTTAAATCCATTACCTAAAGCTTCATGTATATCTGTAATTATAATAAAAGCATTAGGGTCGACATTTTTTACTAATTTTTTTAATTCGACAACTTCTTTCTTTTCAACTACTACTAAAAGTACATTTTTATTTTCTCCAGTATATGCACCTTCTCCTTTTAGAATAGTTGCACCTCTATCTAAATCTTCCATTATTTTTTTACTTATATCTTTTGAAAGGTCAGATATAATAGTGAATGATTTGGAATAATTAAATCCTTCAATAAGCAAGTCACTAACTTTTACTAAAATGTATAAAGCCACAGTTGAATAAAGTGCAATTTCAACCTGTCTATTTACTATACCTGATAAAACAACTACAACGCAGTCTACAATACCCATTAAAACAGGTATACTAAATGTAGGAAAATATTTATTTAGTAGGAGTGCCATTAAATCAGTTCCACCTGTAGAGCCATTTATTCTAAAAATAAGTCCTTGACCAACTCCCATTAAAATAGAACCAGATATAATTGCAAGATACATATCATTTGTTATATCTAATGTAGCCATATTTGCAGTAAGCTTAAGTGCTATGGTAAGAAAAATTATTCCTAAAACCGTTTTAAAACAATCTTTTTTTGAAAGTATTTTGTAAGCAAATATGAATAATGGAACATTTAAAAGTAAATTGACAATCCAAAGTTCTACACCGAATAATGAATTTAAAACAACTCCAAGTCCTGTTATACCACCAGCAGCGATTGCATGTGGATTAAAAAATAAGTTAAGAGAAATGGCCATTAATATACAGCCTACAATTAATATTAAAATTTCTGAAAAAGTTATTCTATCTTTTTTCAATAACATCACTCCTTATATATAGATTATAATATATATTATATAGTTTTTCCAATTTTTAATAAAAGAAATAAAAATATATTATAAAAACAATTTGATTGGAATTTTCAGAAAATTAATGCTATAATTAAAAGTAAATTTAAAGGGAGGTTATAAAATGGCTAAATTAACTCTAGAACATATAAAAGGAAATACATATTATATTCCACTCCCTACAATAGTAGGTGTATACGTAGATGGTAAAGATGCAATTTTAATTGACAGTGGAAATAATAAGGATACAGCTAGACAAGTTTTAAGATTATTAGAAGAACATAATTTAAGTCCTAAATTAATAATAAACACTCATTCAAATGCAGACCATATAGGAGGAAATGCATATTTGAAGAATCAAACAAAATGCAAGATTGCTACGACTAAAATTGAAGGATATTTTACAGAAAATCCAATATTAGAATCAGCATTTTTATATGGTGGCTATCCAAGTAAAGCACTGAAGAATAAATTTTTATTAGCAAAGGAAAGTGAAGTTGATTATATTATACCTTCAAATGGCAAAATTGTAGATACAGAACTTGAAGCGATTTCTCTTCCAGGTCATTATTTTGAAATGATTGGTGTTAGAACTCCAGATAATGTTTTGTTTGTTGCAGATAGTCTTACACCAGAGAATATAATTACTAAATATCATTTTTTCTTCCTACTGGATATAGATTCACAGTTTAAGACACTAGAAAAATTGAGAATGTTAGAGGCTGATTTCTTTGTTCCAAGTCACTCTGTCAAAACTACAGATATAAAAAGTTTAATTAATATTAATAAGAAGAAGATGGAAGAAATAATAGATAATATTAAAAAGGTTTGTTATGAGCCAGTTATGATTGATGAAGTTATTGAAAAAATGTGTGATTTGTACAATGTCAAGCTTGATGCTAATCAATATGTGTTGGTTGGAAGTACAATACGTTCTTATATAACTTATTTATATGAGAATAATATGGTTGAATATATATTTGATGGTGGTAAGATGATGATAAAAGCTGCGTAAATAGTAATAATTTTCAAATTATATGATGAAATTGTTTTAGTATGACTGTTATTTGAAAAGTAATATAAAAAAATTTATATAAATAAGCTAAGATGATTGATATAAAGTTACTGATAATTTTAAGGTAATATATACGTTACTATAATATTATGTTATTATTTGTAAATAAGGGGATAATTTATAAGCAAATTAAAGACCTTAATTTACAGGAGGAATAGTGTATATTATGAATAAAAAATTCAAAAAATTCAGTAAAAAACTAAGTATATTAATTTTAGTTTTGACTATGTTTCTTTTTAATAATTTAACTGCAAATGCACAGATTAAAGAAGATTCAATAATAGGAATTGATAGATATGAAACAGCAGGACTTATAGCGGATAGACAAACTTATGATACTGTAATATTAGTTAATGGAGATAAAAATTTATCTGATGGGCTTTCATCAAGTGGATTAGCTGGAGCTATTAACGCACCAATACTTTTGACTAAAAAAAGTGAAATACCAAAAGCTACTTTAAATAGACTAGATAATAAGAGTTTAAATGTTGTAAAAAAAGTATATATAATTGGTGGTTATAATACTATTGAAAATTCAGTAGAAAAAGATATAAAAAGAAAAGGTATTCAAGTGGAAAGAATAAATGGTAACAATAGAATTGAAACTAGTTATAATGTAGCTAAAAAAATAAATGAAGTAAGTAGTGTAAAAGAGGTAATGCTTACAAATGGATTTGTAGGAGAGGCTGATGCTATGAGTATAGCACCTGTAGTTGCAAAAAATAAAGGAGCTATAATACTTACAGATGGGAAATCAGTTCCATTTAAGACTGAAGGTTTAAATGTTTACGCTATAGGTGGCAAATCTGCGATAAATGAGGATTTAGTAAATGAAACTAAAGCAATTAGAATCGGAGGAAATGATAGATTTGAGACCAATAAAAAGGTAATGGAAAAGTTTTATAATGGAGCTACAGATTTTTATATAACAAATGGATATCAATTAGTAGATGCACTAACATTATCTCCTTTAGCCAAAGAAAAACCAATCGTTTTAGTTGCTGATGGAAGTAATAAAGGTATTTTAAAAGGAGCTAAAAGTATAACAAAAGTTGGAGGTATTGATGCCAATATATATAAACAGTGTTTAGATATGATTAAATATAATAATATGGATATGACTCCAAATATTTTAAAACACTTAACTTCAGTTGAAGGAAATGAAGTTTCTGAAATACTTATAGAATCAGATAATTTAGGTGTGGTTGTTGAAAAGACGAATACCAATAAATTTGAGTTTGATTACGTAAGTGTAACTAATGAAAAAAATTGTACTTTTTCTGTATATAAAGAAAATTCTTCTAATAATATAAAAAATGGAAAGCTAGTTGTAAGTGCTAAGAAAAAAATAGATAAGAAAGATAGTGATTTGCAAGATATGAATGGCGACAATATGATAAATGCAAATAAAGATAGGATGGTAAATGTGATAAAAATTGGAGTTCCCGATAAAATGTATTCTAATTTTAAAGTAGATGTTGAAAGTGGTTCAGTAGAACTTTATAATATTAAAGGAGGAGCTACTGTTGATGTCAATGACGGAATTGCTAACATTGTTGATAACAATGTAACAAATCCTTTCAATATAAATACTAATAGTGGGATTTCAGGTGTAACAGCTGAAACTATATCATCTGAAATAAAATTTAGAGCAAACAATGGAATTGTAAATGTAACAGCTACGAATATAAATGGCAATATAAGTTTATTTGGAAGCGATAATAAAGATACTTTTGATGGAATATTTAAATTAAATCTGAAAAAAGAACCATCAAATTTACACTTGAAGTTAATTGGAAATGGGATAAATAAATTGCCAGAAGGTTGGTCTAAAGATTATATTTTAGGAAATGGACAACCAATTATTGAAGTTAAAAATAATGGCATAAATAATATATCAATTGGAGAATAAAAACATATGAAAATAAAGTTTATATAGTTTTAAAAATTATAGAATTTTAAAATATTTATATATTCTTTAAATAAAAAATTATTTTTTAAGTGATAATTAAGTGTTTATCGATAAGGCTATGGTTGTAAAAATCATAGCCTTATTTTTATATTATAAATAAATTAGAGTATTTATCAATTCATAGTAGATAAAATTGAAATTAAATATAACAACAAAAAATGAAAATTACAATTAATTTAATGTTAAAGACTCAATTATTTGGATGTGGAATGGATAGTACAAGTAGTATATAAAAAGTATTGACTGGACAAATAACTATATTTTATTTTAAATATATAATATAATGTAATAAAATATATCAAATGTAGAAGGTGATAACCTATGAAAAAAATAACAATAAATGATATTGCTAACTTGGCAGGAGTATCTAAAAGTACTGTATCAAGATATCTAAATAATAAAGATATCAGTGATTCTACTAAAGAGAAAATAAAGACAATAATAGATGAATATGGATATGAGCCGAATGCATTTGCTCAAAGTTTGAGAGCTAAAAAAACATACTTTATTGGTATTATAACACCGTGTTTAGATTCTTTTGTAAAATCTAAAATTATGATGGCAATAGATGAAGAACTCAAAGAATTAAAATATACATCACTAATTATTAATACTAATAGAAAAATAAGGTCAGAAATAGATAGTATATCAAAATTAGCTAGTCTAAAAGTTGATGGAATAATACTAATTGGTACCGAAATAACTAAAGAACATAAGAATGAAATTGAAAAGTTAGATATACCGATAGTTGTAGTTGGACAAAAAGTTGATGGTATCAATAGCATAGTGAATGATGATTATGGAGCAGGATATAAAATGGGTCAATATATTGCTAATAAAGGTTACAAAAACATTGTATATTTAGGTGTTGATGAAAGTGATATATCAGTTGGTTTAAATAGAAAAAATGGAGTACTTAATGGGTTAAAAGATAAAGGGTATGATGCAAAAGTATTTTATACTGACTTTGACCAAGAAACGTCTATACAAAGAAGTGGAGAAATGCTAGAAAGTGAAAATCCAGATATAATAATATGTGCAACTGATAATATAGCAATAGCAACAATGAAAGAAATCAATAAGAGAGGTAAAAATATACCACAAGATATATCTGTAGCTGGATTTGGGGGATATGATGTATTGTCTATTATAAGACCTAAACTTACAACAATAAAGTTTGAAAATAAAAATGCAGGTAAAGTAGCAGCAAATACGATAGTAAATTTAATACAAGAAAGAAAAGAACCACTATTAAAGGAGATTAAATTTGAATTAATAGAAGGTGAAAGTACAATAAATAAAAATTAAGATACACATTACATATATTAGTAATGTGTATTTTTTACGTGAAAAACAGATAGAAAATCGAAAATATCCACATAAATACAGTATCTATCAACAAAACAACCAAAAGAAAATACGGAAAATTACAACAAATGAAAGAGCCTTATGTAACGACTTATAAAGAGAAATACAAAGATATAAGAAAACGGCACTTGAACAGAGTGTCTTTTTCTATGCAGTGGAACAGCATACTATTTCATTTCTGCTTGATTACCTTAAAACTTATTAGTCTATGGTTTGTCAATGGCTTATTGTGTAAGCAATGTTGAATAGCACCCTTTACAAATCATGGACTGGTAAGTAACTTTTCAAAAGCAGAAAAGAAATGACGATAAAAATATATCATGCTATAATTGAAGAAAATTATAATTTTAGGAGGATACCATGAAAACAATACGATTATTATATCCTGATTATGTGAGTGGTGGTTTAGAACAATATTTTTTTGGCGCAAATTTAATGTCTCATATTTTGCCAGAAAATGAGAATCAACCCATTGTTAAAGTGGAAATCACACCACCAAACAGAAAAGAAAAATTAGTGACAGACGGTATTTATGGAAAAAATGAAGTTATAGCAGGAATAAAAAATGCCACAGAAAAGATTGAAAAAGAAAACCCAGATAAAATAATCACGATTGGTGGAAATTGTTTGGTTTCACAAGCTCCATTTGACTATTTGCATGGAAAATACAATGATTTAGGAATTATTTGGATAGATGCACACCCTGATGTTTCAACAGTCAATGACGACTATCCAAACGCACATGCTATGGTACTTGGTTCTTTAATGGGATATGGGGACAATGCGTTGTCAAGTCTTATGAAAAACAAGAAATTTAAGGCAGACGAAATATTATATGTTGGACTTCAAGAAATACATGATTATCAAAAAAAATTTTTAGATGAAACATGTGTCAATTACAAGATACAAACAGATGAATTTTTATCTGATAAAGAGATTTTGTCGTTTATAGAAAGATTTGAAAATATAGTCGTTCATTTTGATATTGATGTACTTGATGAAAATCTTTTCCATTCCACCTATTTTGCAAACCCTGATTTGGTCGGCGATGGTTCAGGCGGGGGAAAAATGACATTGGATAAATTAGGAAATATTCTTCATTGCATTACAGAAAATTCAAATGTTGTAGGATTTACAATAGCAGAATATCTGCCTTTTGATGAATACAAACTACATAAGTTATTTTCTAAAATTCGTATGTTTACCGAATAGCTTATTTGATTAACGTGGAATATTTCAAACCGACGGAGTGGTCCACCCACTGTGGCGGTCGTAAGACATATCGCCACGCCAGCTTTGCTGGCTAGGGGTGGTTCACTTCGGCGGCTTGGCAAGCGAAGCGAGCCTTATAAGCCCCGTTATCTAACAGGGGGGTACTATTACAAGAAACAAGAGACAGAACAATTACAAAAATCCCGATATGCAACGATTTATAAGGTTATAAGCACTTACTGTACTTCGCACCTTGTCAATTGGTGGAAAACAGTATATCGACAGCAAGAAAATACATGATACAAGGTGTATGCTCCTATGGGCGTATGCCTTTTTTGATTGGAGGAATAAAACATGAATGACATTGAATTTATTGAAGCATTGAAAGAAAAGCGGAACGCCTGCGGTTATTCCCAAACAAGACTGCCAAAGGAACTGCACATCAGCAGGCAAAACTTAAATGAAATTAAAAACGGCAAAACAAGAGCCAGCAAGGAAATGAAGCATACGCTCCTGCATTATCTTGATTACTGCAAATGCACACAGCCGTTTACATTGACGGTTGATTATCTGCGTGTCCGCTTCCCAACCATAGACGCATTGGAGACTATCCAAAACATGCTGGCGATGAAAAGCGAATATTTTATTCATGAAGATTACGGACTGTTTGGCTATGAAGAACAATATATCTATGGAGAGATTATCGTTACAGCTTCTAAAGACGTTTCTATGGGCGTTTTACGGAATTGAGGGGTATGGGCTGTCGGCACTTGGAACACGTCTTACAGGCAAGGAAAACAGGCTTGCGTATCTCGGAGCTTTGCGGACTGACAAAGAATGATTTGGATTTCAAGAACCATGTAGTCCGTATCAATCATCAGCTACTTAAAAATAAGGACGGTTTCTACATAGCATAGCCAAAGACAAAGAGCAGTTTCCGCAACGTACCTATGAGCGAAGAAACAGAGAATGCCTTTCGCCGAGTGCTGAAAAGGAAGCAGAAGCCAACGCTCAAAGATATAGATGGCTACCGCAATTTCCTATTCATCAGTCCCAACGGAAACCCTATGCAAGAAAGCAATTATAAATCGGTGCTGAACGGTGTTGTAAAGAAGTACAACAAGAACCATGAGAAAACACCGTTGCTGAAGATAACACCCCACAGCCTAAGACATACGTTCTGTACACAGCTTGTACAGAAGAACATGAACCCGAAAAATTTACAATATACAATGGGGCATGCAAGCATAACGATAACGCTGGACTTATACGCCTATGCGTCAGAGGCAGGAGCAAACAGAGAATTGCGAAAGCATGATAGCATGATTTACAACGATTTGTACAACTATTGCGAGCAGAAATATAAGGGATTATGACCAGTTCCACAGTATACCTGCAACATGAAAAAAACGCTAGACCCTTATAAACAGGGATATATTGACGGTTCGTGATAGTTATAAAAAAATACTAAAAAATCTATGCTGTTTTTTACTAAAAAACTATAATTCTAAAAATTAGGAAAACTTTTTTGAAAGAAATATTGCATCTGAAATAAATTTATGTTAATCTTTAATTAAACCGGTTTCGAAACCGGTTTAATTAAACCGATAGAATAGCAAAATGAGTGCAAAAATAACTGATTGTAACAAAGTATCAAAGTAATTATTAGAGTACATAGGAATAAACAAAATATAAAAGATGTAGCACATTGTGTAATAAGACTAAGAATTGTTTTAGATAGCAATAATAAAGCAAATATAAAATTATAAAAGAAAAGGAATAAAAATATGTACAAAGAGCCTAAATATAGAACCATATTAGAATCGACAAAAGAAGAATTAAATAAATTAAGAAATATATCTTTAAATGATAAATATAAACCACTATTTCATATACATCCACAACATGGACTACTTAATGACCCAAATGGATTAGCATATTATAATGGTAAGTACCATGTATTTTATCAATGGTATCCATATGATGCAACTCATGGAATGAAGCATTGGGCTTATGTAAGTTCTGATGACTTTGTAAACTGGAATAGAGAAGATGTAGCATTAATACCAATCGAAAGTTATGAATCTCATGGAGCATATTCAGGTAATGCGATAGAGGTAGATGGAAAATTGCATATGTATTATACAGGGAATATAAAATATAGTGCAGAAGATAGATATGCATATCAAAACTTAGCTATAATGAACAAGGATGGTAAAATAACTAAATATGAAAATAATCCAATAGTAAGTGAAATACCAAAAGGATATACAGGACATGTAAGAGACCCAAAAGTATTTAAAAGAAAGGATAAATACTTTATGTTACTTGGAGCACAAACAAGTGATAAAAAAGGAGTTATAATAGTATATGAATCTAAAAACTCTATAGATTGGAATTTTAAAGGAGAATTAAATGTAAAAAACATAGATGAAGATTTTGGTTACATGTGGGAATGTCCAGATTATATTAATATAGATGAAAAAGATATATTAATATTTTCACCACAAGGAGTAGAACCTAAAGGATTTGATTATCAAAATATATATAATGTAGTATATGCTATTGGTAATATGGATTTAGATAATTTAACATTTGAAATAGATACAATGAAAGAACTGGAAAAAGGATTTGATTTCTATGCTCCACAAACATTTATAAAGGACTCACAAATAATACTATTTGCATGGGCTGGAATGGGAGAAGTTTTATACCCTACAGATAAAAACAAATGGGCACATTGTCTAACTGTTCCAAGAAAATTAAATATAAAAAATAATAAGCTATTGCAAATGCCTGTAGATGAATTAATTAAATTAAGATATGATGAAACAAGTGGGCAAAATACTATAAAGAATAATATCAATATTATAGAAAATAATGAAAATGTATATGAGCTTAATATTAATATAAAAAATATTGACAGCAATAAATTTGGGCTGGAATTATTTTCATCACAAGATGAAGGTGTAAAATTAGAATTTAACAAATTAGGAAACATTGTAACTTTAGACAGAAGCAACTTTAAAAAAGTTTTCGGTGTTGAATATGGAACAAATAGAAAAGAATATATAAATATTGATGAAAATACTAATATCAAAGTACTAGCGGATAGAAGTATTTTAGAAATTTTTATAAATGAAGGAGAAGTAGTATTTACTAGTAGAATATTTGCTAAAGAAAATTCTAATCAAATAAGGGTTTATAGTGATAAAATAGTAGAGTATGAGTATACTAAATTTAAATTAAAGCAAGGTATTGAATTATAAAAACACATTATAAGGGGTAGAAAAGATGAAAAAAGTAATTAGTATAGGAGAAGCTTTAATAGACTTTATACCTAATCAAAATGGTGCTAAATTAAAAAATGTATCAGAATTTAGAAGAGTAGCAGGAGGAGCTCCAGCAAATGTTAGTGCTGTTGTAGCAAAGCTTGGAGGAAAATCAAGTTTTATATCTAAGTTAGGAAAAGATGCATTTGGTGATTATATAATAGATGTATTAAATGAAGTAAATGTAAATACTGATTATGTATTGAGAACAAGTAAAGCAAATACAGGACTTGCTTTTGTATCATTAAAAGAAGATGGTAATCGTGATTTCTCATTTTATAGAAATCCAAGTGCAGATATGCTTTTAGAAGCTGATGAAGTTAAAAAAGAGTGGTTTAATAATTGTCATATCCTACATTTTTGTTCAGTAGATTTAATAGATAGTCCAATGAAATTAGCACATAAAAAAGCAATAGAATACGCACTTGAAAGTAATAGTATAATAAGCTTTGACCCTAATATAAGATTACCTTTATGGGATAGTGAGCAATCTTGTAAAAAGGCAATATCAGAATTTTTACCTTTTGCTCATATTGTTAAGATATCTGATGAAGAATTAGAATTTATAACAGGAGAAAATGATATAGAAAAATCATTACATAAACTCTTTGTGGGGAATGTTGAACTAGTATTATATACAAAAGGAAAAGATGGAGTAGATGCATACACTAAAAAAGTAAAAGGTATGTGTAAAGGGGTTAAAGTAAATGCAATAGATACAACCGGAGCAGGAGATTCTTATATAGGTTCATTTTTATACACCTTATTGTATAAACAAATAACATTGAATGATATAAAAGAAATGAAACAAGAAACGTTAAATGAGTATTTAGAATTTTCTAATTATTATGCAGCTCGTAGTACAACTATTAAAGGTGCGATAAGTTCATATGCAACAAAGGAAGAAATAACTGAATTTATAAAAAATTTATAGTAGGAATGAGTAATAGGTTTTGAAGGAAGTAACATGTAAAGAGTTTTTAAGGATGTTTACTATGAAAATAATTAACATATAAAAAGCAATAAAGAGGCTGTCTCAAAATAGAGATAAGCCTCTTTATCATTGTTGAAATGATAAAAAATATTTTAATTATTGTTACTTTTTAGAAGAATATATATCTTATTTTAAATAAGCAAATTATGTAAGATTTATTTATATTATCAATACTTTACTTGTAGTATTATGTCTTTAGCAGTTATCTACTTCAATTGAATTATCTAAAATATAATAAATTTGTTTTGCAAATTGACGAGAATGTTCTTCTTTTTCTTTATTCATAAAATTAGGTTTACCTAAATCACGTTCAACAAGCATTCCTATATATTTTAACTGTGAATGCTTACAGTAGCGCTTCATACCATTTTCCCAAATATCAGCACCCTTTTCAGGTCTATATCCACATGTTGTAATAAGTGCTACTGGTTTTCCTGCCCATAGAGCGGGGCCTTTCTCATTACCATAGTATTTATTCATTCCATACACCAATCTGTCAAGTAGTGCTTTCATTGGAGAAGTGCAGTACCAAGAATAAATTGGAGTAGCAAAAACAATTAAATCACACATAAGAATTTTCTTGAAAATTTTCTGAACATCATCTTTACAATAACATCCAAAATCAAATAAGTTATCCTGACATTTTTTACAAGCAATACATGGCTCTATTTTACAATCATATAACCATATTACTTCAATATTTGAATTATAATTTTCTAATTCCTCAATAAAAGGTTTTAAAATAGCAGCAGTATTACCTTTTTTCTTAGGACTTCCCATAAGAATGCATACTTCCATATTGATACCTCCACAGTATTTTAAAATAGTTTTTAGTGCTTAATATAGTTTTAGGATACTATGAGAATACGTTAACAACAATACACTTTGTATATTTGTAATAAAATTGAAACAAATTGTTTTAGCAATAAAAGTTGGAATGTATCTATAATTAAAAATATTTTAGGTATGTTTTTACATATATGTGTGTAGTTAACTATGGTAATTTATTGTAAAATTATCTTATAGGATTATAATTGCTTAATTTATGATTATATTTAAAATCTTGGAGGTAAAAAATATGTACTCAAATGAAGACTATAAATTTATAGAAGAAAATGCACCATGTTATATATATGATGAGACTAATATAATTGAAAAATGTAAGGAATTGAAAAATAATATTTTAGGTTTTGATTTTTTATATTCTATAAAAACAAATCCATATAACAAAATTGTAAAAAGCATTGCAGAGCAAGGTTTTGGAGCAGATGCTTCTTCAACTAATGAAGTTATGATTTCATCAAAATGTGGAGTTTCTAAAGATGATATTTATTATTCATCACCAGGCAAAACAGAGATTGATATAGAAACTGTTTTAGATAAATGCATAATTATTGCAGATAGTATTACAGAAATAGAACTTATAAATAAGATATCTAAAAAGCATAATCAGAAAGTTAAAATAGGAATAAGAATAAATCCTGATTTTACTATGGATGATGATAGTGCTAAATCAAGCAAATTTGGTATAGATATAGAAGATATGAGCAGTGTTTTTAAGATGTTAAGTATGTGTGATTATGTATCTGTAGTTGGTATTCATATACATATTAAATCTCAGGTATTGGATTTTGAAAAGTTAGGACATTATTATGAAAAATGTTTTTTTATAGCCTTAAATTTAAATAAAAGTAAGTATATTAATATTGAATTTATAAATTTTGGTAGTGGACTTGGAGTAGCTTATGATAATCTTAGAGAAAATCCACTTAATCTTAAAGAGCTTTCAAAATTAACTCAAAAGATTGCTTTTACTAATTCAAACACACTAAAATCAAGACTTCTTATTGAATCAGGACGTTTCATAGTTTGTAAATCAGGTAATTATTATGTTAAAATTGTAGATATTAAAGTATCAAGAGGGAAAAAATATCTTATTGTAAAAAATGGACTTAATGGATTTATGAGACCTATTATTTCTAATTTAATTGAAAATATTACTTGTGGAGTAGAATTAGAAGGTCAAGAGCCATTATATACATCAAATCATGCCTTTTCTCTTTCAGTATTAAATAATTTAAAAGAAGAAGAGTATGTAAATGTTGTTGGGAATCTCTGTACATCATTAGATGTAATTGCAAATAATGTTAAATTGAAAAAAGCAAACATAGGAGATTTGATTTCAATTAGTAATGCTGGAAGTTACTCCTATTCTTTATCACCACTATTATTTTCGAGTTATGAACTTCCTAAACAATATTATAAAAGAAAAGATGGATATATTGAGTAAACAATAGCATAAATTAATAAACTTAGTATTATTGAAAAAATTTAAAATGCAGGGGGTGTAATTCTATATGGAATTGTGGAAAAGAAATTTATTTGTATGTTGGATAGGTATGTTTTTTAGTTCTATAGGGATGAGCCAAATAGCACCTATACTTCCATTATATATTAAACAGTTGGGGGTAACTGATGTTAGTTTAATACAACAGTATTCAGGTATAATTTTTGGATGTACCTTTGTAGTAGCAGCATTCTTTTCGCCAATTTGAGGGAAAGCTGCTGATAAATATGGAAGAAAATCAATGCTTTTACGTGCAAGTATTGGGATGGGAATAGTTATATTTACCATGGCGTTTGTTCAAAATGTTTATCAGTTATTAGGATTAAGAATACTTCAAGGAGTTTTTACGGGTTATGCTACTGCATGTACTACTCTTATTGCAACACAGACAGATAAAAATCATTCAGGATGGGCTTTGGGTACTCTTGCAACTGCATCAACTACTGGCTCATTAATTGGTCCAACAGTAGGAGGATATATAGAATCAATCTTAGGTCTTAAAAGTACATTTATTATAACAGGAGGATTGTTGTTTGTATCATTTATCATCTCTATTTTATTTGTAGTAGATAATTTTAAACCTAAAGAAATAAAAGAATCAATTTCTATACCTAAAGAACAATTAAATATATTGCCAAATAAATTTTTAATTGCATCTATTTTTGTAACCACATTCATTACTCAACTAGCTTTATACTCTATAGAACCAATTGTAACCATATATATATCACAACTTACAAATTTTGCATCAAATGTAGCTTTAATAGCTGGATTGACATTTTCTGCATCAGGATTAGCAAATTTATTAGCAGCTCAAAAACTTGGAAAAATGTCGGATAAAATAGGTCCTCAAAAAGTATTGTTAATTTCACTTTTATGGGCTGGGATTATATTTATACCACAAGCTTTTGTAAAAACTGCATGGCAACTGATGTTGTTGAGATTTTTATTAGGGTTGTCAGTTGCAGGGCTTAATCCTTCTGTTAACAGCTTACTTAAAAAAATTGCACCAGAAGAATATGTGGGAAAAATATTTGGATATAATGCATCTGCCCAGTATATAGGCTGTTCATCAGGAGCATTTTTAGGGGGACAAATATCAGCACATTTAGGTATTAGAACAGTATTTTTTTCAACAAGTTTATTGTTGTTTATGAATGCACTTTGGATGTATAAATTTACTGGATTGTTTATTAAAGATAAGACTAAATAATCATACTATTTACATTTCTAATTTTATGATGTAAAATAAATATTTTTTATGTAATTTATCATAGAATTATATAAAAAATAACCCTATGGTAAAAATTGGAAAATATTATTATCGACAAAATCTTTGACTTAAAAACTATATTGCGATAGTATTAATTTAATAAAAGTTTGAGAGGGGCGTAAGGTTATGACAATTTCAAAAATACCACAAGCAGAATTAAAAGTTATGAAGTTTATTTGGGAAAAAAATGATACAGTAACATCAAAAGAAACTATTGAAGCTATGGAACGAAAATATGGTTGGAAACAAACAACTACATTGACACTTTTATCAAGACTTGTTAAAAAACATTTTTTAAGTGCAGAAAAAATAGATAGATACACTCATTATACAATAGTTGTTGGACATAAGGAGTATTTAAGTGTTGAGACAAAAGATTTTTTAAGCAATATACACGACAATTCTTTACAGAGTTTAATTTCAGCACTACATGATGATGAAGTTGTTGATAAAGATATGTTGGATTTATTTGAAAGTCATTTTAAAAATTTAGAAGAAGAGTAATTATATCAGGATAGAACTCTAAGAATTTAATTAATCTATGGCTGAAAACCATAAATGGTATTATTTAATCAGCTACTCACTATTCATAAAGTAATATTAAATAGGTTCTCTAATTAGTAAAATGCCTAAAATAATTGGAATAGGGAGTATCAAGTTAAATGATACCACTTATTTAAATAAGAAATGATTTTTAAAATTTAAAATAATTTTATAACTTGTCAATATTCATTAATCTAAAGTATTATTTCTATTTAACCATATCAAAATATATTTTACTATTTTTAATTATTACAATATAAACCTGTCTTTTGTTATTATAGGTAAACTAAAAGTAAGAAATGATTTTTATATTTTTAAACTTTATTATTGGTAACTTATCTGTAAATATTTTAAAATGTACTATAGAAAGTTGTTAAAAATATTAAATAATTATATTAAATTTAAGTGTGTTTTTTATGCTATAATTAGTATGTATTTTTTATGATATATTTTATAAAAAATATAATTTAATCATTTTTGAGGATATTATTATGTTAGATGCATTTATAACAATTGTTTCTTCTATTATAGAAATATGGTCATGTAAAAAAGTTTTTGATTATACTAGTCAGTCAAAGACCGACTTAAAAAAACTAAATATGTATTTTCTCTTTTCTGTTTTTCTCATTATTTCTTCTTTATATATAAATATAGGAGCTAATAGTAGAATATTGATATGTATATTTGTAATGTTCGTTTTCTATAAGTCTAACTATAAGGTTAATATATATAAATGTCTGGTAATCTCATTTTTTTATTGGTTAATATTAATAGGTATAAATGGATTAAGTATGTTATTAGTAGCAACAGTAAGCAATTTGGATAATATGAATGTTTTACTTAGTGGCAGTTTATATAGATATGAAGCAATATTCTTGGGAAAGATAATGTTAGGTATATTACTTTATGTTTATAAGGCTTCTTTTAAAAATTTTAAAATAAGTAAAAAAGAGATATACATATGTATTCCTATGATAGCAAATTTATTGTCATTTTTTGTACTTTATGATTATATTATTAATCTTGTAAAAATCTCTCCTGAAAGAAGAACTGCTTTTTTAGTAATAGTTTTACTATTAATATTATCTAACATTTCAATCTTTGTATTAATACATATAATACTTAAGATTAAAATTAGGAAAATAAGATAAATTTTAATACGATTCATTTAAATTAAAAGTTAATAATTACTTTTTTATGTATAATTTTACATGAATTTCTATAAAAGTTATTTTATTAAAGATAGATATACTTATATATACGGATATGATTAAAAAAAGTCTTTTTAACTTTAAAAATTAATGTTAAAAAATAAACTTATACATTAATATTAATAATAATTATTTAAATATCTTAAGTAAATCAGTCTTACATATATTTCCGATAGATTATATTGATAAAAAACACTAAAATTAAATTAATAAAAGTACTTGGAGGGATGGAAATGAAAGAGGAAAATTTTATTAATGTTGAATACGAGGATAAACGTTTTTCAATTAATAGTAAAGAAGTTTTGTACATAGAAAAGCAAGAGTATGAAGTAAAGATTTATACTGAAAGTGGTAATTATGAAGTTGGAGAAAATGCTCCTTGTATAAGAAAACTATTGAAAGAAGAAAATTTTTTCAAATGCAGTAATAGTTATATTGTAAATCTAGACAAGTGTGAATTTTATCTCAGCAATAATTGTATTTTTGTGAATAATAATTTTATAAGAATTTTAGGTTCAGAAAGAAAAAAGAAATTAAAAAAGAAATTAGAAAAATTATATGATTATGAAGATTAATATTGGGAGGCTGTATTTTATACAGCCTCTTTATTTATTGATTGTATTATTAATAAATTTTAAATTATGATAAAATATAAAACAAGTAACTTATTTCAGAATAAAATACTTTTTAAAAGAAAGGGACGAGATATGGGAGATTATAATAAAATGCTTGAATTAAAGAATAACTTAGGTATCAGTGAAAGAAAGTTAAAATATCCTTGTATCTATAAACATTTCAAAGGGAAATATTATGCTACAATGGGTCTTAGCAAGGCTATTGATGATATAGAAAACATATGTGAAATATATGGTAAAGAAAATTTAATCCAAAACAGAAATAAATATAAATTAGTTATTAGACATACTGAAAGAGAAGAAGATATCTATGTTTATAGGGATTTAGATGGAAACTTTTATCATAAAAAAGAAGAAGATACTAATGATTTAGTTTTATACAAGACCTTATATGATGATACAGGAATATTTGCAAGACCTTTGGATATGTTTTTAGAAAAAGTAGATACAGATAAGTATGTCAATTCAATTCAAGAATACAGATTTGAAGAAGTATATAAATAATATAAGAGAAATATGCTTATAAATTTAGAAAAATTCTTTAACAGTACAATAATTTGCAGAAATACAAATGAGATTTATTGTAAATAATATGTTAGATTAGATTATAAAATAGAAACAAAGTAAAGTATTATATGATATAATTAAGTTTTGAGAAGTGATAATTTATATTTAATAAAAAATAGGTATATATTAGGAGGACATATGGGAAATACTTTTTATATAGTAAGACATGGACAAACGGATTGGAATATATTGGGAAAAACACAAGGTCATGGTAATTCTGACCTTACGCCTCAAGGTATAGAACAGGCAAAAGAACTTTCTGAAGATATTGGCAAGTATTCAATTGATTATATTTTTAGTAGCGACCTTGGGAGAGCAATGCAAACAGCTCAAATTTTAGGAGATAAGCTCAATATTGAAGTTCAAAAAACTGAGGCACTTAGAGAAATGGGATTCGGAGTTTGGGAAGGCCTTTTAATAAAAGAAATTCAAAAAGATTATTCAGATATATATGCAACATGGAGAAATGAACCACACTTAGTAAATATACCAGAAGGCGAAACTCTTAAGATTATAAAGGAAAGAGTAGATGCTTTTATAAAGGAACTAAATGAAAAATACGATAATAAAAATATAATTCTTGTTACACATTCAATTACATTGAGGGTTATGTTGTTGTCATTTTTAGAATCAGGTATGGAAAATATATATAGAATTAAGCAAGATAATACTGCTTTAAATATAGTAGAATTTAAAGATTATGGACCTGTTATAGTAAAAATGAATGATACAAGTCATATAAAAAATCATGTAAAGATAAATAATTCTGCACTGGAGTAGGAATCAATTATAAGGAGAAATTTATGAGTAAAGTTATAGTAGTTGGTGGAGGAGCTTCTGGAATGATGGCAGCTTTGTCAGCTTCAAAAAACAATAATGAAGTAATATTAGTTGAGAGAAATGGAGAATTAGGAAGAAAACTTAGGGCAACTGGTGGCGGTAGATGCAATTTTACCAATAATAGAGAGATAGAAGATTTTTTTGATAAAGTTGTCAGTAATAAAAAATTTCTCTATAGTAGTTTCTATACATTTACAAATAAAGACCTTATTTCGTATTTTGAAAGTAGAAATTTGGAATATAAGATTGAAGAAGAAAATGACCACAAAGTATACACTAAAAATGATAAATCTATAGAAGTAATAGAAGTATTAAATAAAGATTTACTCAATCACAATGTAAAGATAATGTATAATAAGAAAGCTATAGATATTATAACTGAAGAAATTGCTCTAAAAGATGATTCTAATAAGGACAAGTCAAAGTATCTAATAAAAGGGATTATTTTAGATAATGGAGATAAGATACTAGGAGACAAGGTTATTATATCAACTGGAGGAGTGAGTTATTCAAAGACGGGTTCAGATGGTTCAATGTATAAGATTCTTAAAAAGCATGGACATACATTAAACAAACTATATCCTGCTTTAGTTCCACTTACAATAGAGGAAAAATGGATTAAAGATTTACAAGGAATATCCATGAAGAATGTGGAAATATCTTGTAAGATTAAGAAAAGGAAAATATCAAAATCTGGAGACATGCTATTTGCCCATTTTGGGATAACAGGGCCTTGTGTTCTTATAATGTCTTCTTATATTAACAAGATTATTGAAAAGGAAAAGGTAGAATTAAATATAGATTTCTTACCAAATTTAAGTACTGATGAAATCTCTAGTATAATCAGAGCATTTCCAAATAAAAATGTTCTAAATAATCTTAAGCAAATACTACCTCAAAATTTCTTAAGAGAGATTTTTTCTCTATTATCTTTAGTTGATAAAAAGGCAAGTGATTTGTCTAAGGCAGATGAAATTAGAATTATTGAGTATATAAAAAATATGAAGCTAACTTGTAATGGGACTACAGGTATAAACACTGGTATGGTTACTTCTGGTGGTATTTCAGTTAAAGAAATTAATTCTTCTACTATGGAATCTAAATTAGTTAAGAACTTATTTTTTACAGGTGAAGTAATTGATATAGATGCAGAAACTGGTGGATATAATTTACAAATAGCATTTTCAACTGGATATCTTGCGGGTATAAGTGTATAAATATAATTTTTTAATAATTAAATATGAATAAATAGAGGTGTATATATGGGTAATTTAGTTATAGCTGTAGATGGTCCAGCAGGAGCTGGAAAAAGTACAATAGCCAAGATAGTAGCAAAAAAGCTAAATATAAATTATATAGATACAGGTGCTATGTACAGAGCAGTTACTTATAAGTGTTTAAAAAGTGGTGTTGATGTCAATAATGAAAAAGAAGTTATTCAAATAGCTGAAAATTCGGATATAGATTTTAAAGATAACAATATATATTTGGACAAAGAAGTTATAAATGAAGAAATAAGAACAATAGAAGTAAGCAATAATGTTTCTAATGTAGCAAAAATAAAAGAAGTAAGACAGTTGATGGTTGAAGTTCAACGAAAAATAGGAATGAAAAGTTCAGTAATACTAGATGGTAGAGATATAGGTTCATATGTTTTCCCAGATGCAGATTACAAATTCTTTTTAGTAGCTACTCCAGAAGAAAGAGGAAATAGACGCTATAAAGAACTTTGTAATAAAGGATATAATATTACTTTAGAAGAAGTAATTGAGGATATAATAAGACGAGATGAAATTGATTCAAATAGAGAATTTGCACCATTGGTAAAAGCTAATGATGCACTAGAAATAGATACTACAGGAAAAACTATAGAAGAAGTTGTAGAAGAAGTTGTATCTAAAATAAATCTTTAGTTTTTTATGCATCATAATGAAAATAAATGTAGTGTTGAAGGGAGATAAACGTGAATTTTTATAGATTTGTAATAAATATTTTTAAGGGTTTTTCTAAAATATTTTTTAAATATGAAGTTATAGGTGCAGAAAATATTCCAGATAGAGGAAATATAGTAATAGCATCAAATCATAAATCGAATCTTGACCCTATATTCTTGGCTGCTGCCATAGAAAATAGAGAAATAGCTGCAATTGCAAAGAAAGAATTGTTTAAAGTAAAACCCTTGGGATTTATATTAAAAAAATTGCATGTTATGCCTATAAATAGAGAAAAACCAGATGTATCTACAATAAAAACTATTTTAAGGTCAGTTAGAGATGGTTATGTATTAGGAATATTTCCAGAGGGTACTAGAATAAAAGGAGATTCTTTTGGTAAGGCTAAGGCAGGTCTTTCTGTATTTACAATAAAAAGTAAATCTAAAGTTGTTCCAGTATCAATAATATCTAAATATAAACTTTTTAGTAAAGTAATTGTATATATTGGAGAACCAATATCATTTGAAGAACATTTTAAGGAAAAATTGAGTAATGATGACCATGAAAGGATATCACAAGAGATTTTAGAAGTGATAAAACAAAATTACTTTAAATATTCAAAATAAGGGGGTAAAGTTATGAACATAAAAATAGCAAAAAATGCTGGCTTTTGTTTTGGAGTAAAAAGAGCAATGAAAATGGCCTGGGATGAAGTTGAAAAAAATGATTCTGGCATATATGCTTTAGGTCCTCTTATTCATAACAAGCAAGCAGTAGCAAAATATGAAGAAAAAGGTCTTAAGACTGTGAATGAAATTGATACAATACCAAATCATGAAAATATGATAATAAGGTCTCATGGAGTTCCTGAAAATATATATAAGGAAGCCAAAGATAAAAAATTAAAAATTGTGGATACTACATGTCCATTTGTAAAGAAAATACATACAGTAGTAAGTGAGTATCATAATAAAGGCTATGAAATAATAGTTATTGGAGATATGAAGCATCCAGAAGTTATAGGTATAAATGGATGGTGTGAAAATTCAGCTATAATAATAAAGACCTTAGAACAAATGGAAAATATGGAATTTGATAACTCCAAAAAATATTGTCTTGTTGCACAGACTACAATAAATCCAGAGTTGTATATAAGTATAGTTAATAAACTATCAGATAAATTAGAAGAAATAGTATTTAATGATACAATTTGTTCAGCTACAAAAACAAGACAAGAATCAGCTAAAGAGTTAGCTAAAGAAGTTGATTGTATGATAGTTATAGGAGGTAAACACAGTTCAAATACTCAAAAGTTAGTAAAGGTTTGTGAAGACTTAGTACCAACTTTTGCAATAGAGACTAAAGATGAATTGGATGTAAATACGCTTAAAAAATATAAAAATTTGGGTATTACAGCAGGGGCATCTACACCTAATTGGATAATAGAAGAAGTTGTAACATTCCTTGAAAATTTATAATTTGATAGGTAATAAAAATAGGTGGACATTGTTATAATTTATCATAATATCCACCTTTGATTTCATATTACATGTGGTAAATAGATAACCTAATATCAAAAAGTGTGTATCTTAAGATGAAAAACTAATAGTATAAGATGCGCACTTTTTAATATTAGAAATTCAAAAGAAATGTTGATATTGATTATCAATAGAAAATAAAATATAATATAATTGTTGCAAAATTAGTCTAGGAGGTAAATTAATGGAAATGTTGATATCCGCTTCTGAAGAGGCGTTTTTACATGTAGGTTCTATGATTGGATTTTTTATTTTGTTATTTGGATATATTAATTATAAAACTAGTGGAAATTTTACTAATATCATATCAAAAAACAGAAAATTTCAACCATTAATAGGTGCTTTAATTGGAGCTATACCAGGTTGTGGCGGAAGCTTGGCAATAATGCCATTGTATATAAATGGAAAATTAAGCTTTGGAGCAATAATTGCAAGTTTAATAGCTAGTATGGGAGATGCAGCATTTGTACTTATTTCATCAAATATTAAAATGTATTTTTTTGTCACTATAGTTAGTACAATTACAGGAATAATAACTGGACAATTAGTGGATTACTTTAAACTAGAAGAAAAATTAGGGTTAAAAAACCGTAGAAAATCAGATAAATATGATATAAGTAAAAATAACTCTAAAGAAAATAAAGAACAACATAATCATGATGAAATAATTTTAGACACTCTAGCTAAATCTCATGGAAATACAAATAGACTTGCATTTATAATAACACATGGAAAGGGATATAAAATTTATATAGGAATTATAGTAATCGGTTTTATATTTATGTCACTTGCTCACTCTGGACTTAATCTTCCTATAATTGAGAAGTTACATTCATTGGAAGAAGTAATAGCAGTGATTGGAATATTATTTTCAATAATTTATATGTGGTGTTTTAAAAAGGTATTTAAAAATTCTAATCAAAAAGAGGAAGAAAATAAAAAGATTTCTTTGCGAGAAATGCTTATCCATTCTGTTGGAGAAATATCATTTGTAATTACATGGATTTTTATTGCATATCTTATTTACGATTTGATAATATTAATTTTAGGTGGAGATGAATACTTAGTTAAACTAGTATTATCAACAGGTGTAATAAGTGTATTTATAGGTGCAGGTCTTGGGCTTATTCCAGGTTGTGGGATACAAATTGTGCTTATGTCATTTTATTTGAAGGGAACTATACCACTTGGTGCAGTGATAGCCAACTCTATTTCTCAAGATGGAGATGCACTTTTCCCACTTTTAGCAATGGATAAAAAATCTTCTTTATGGGCTATGATTATTACTACTATACCAGCAATACTTGTAGGTATGATAGTTTATGCATTTTTAGGTTAAATATAATTACGAATAAAGAAGTATTAAAAAAATAATAAAGCACATAAATTTATTTATAAGAATAGTGAAGATTAAATATAAAAATAAAAAATTCAATATGAATTAAATTATTGCTTAAATATTAATGAGAACATGGGAGATAATATTATTCCTCATGTTCTCTCTATTTAATTAAAGGAATTATGGAACAAATTTCAAGTGATACTTTCTATCAAAACTCATATATAATATATATTAATAAATTAAACTATAATACGTAATACAGTCAGTATATTGATATAAAAAACTTAGGAGGAGTTGTAAAAATGGGTAATTTAAAAAGACAGTGTGATGTTTCAAGTGGAAGAGAAAAAGCTGACATTGTACTAAAAAATGGGACAATCATAAATGTATTTACAGAAGAGTTAATAACAGGAGATGTAGCAATAGTAGGAGACACTATTGTTGGAATTGGCGATTACAAGGGCAATGTAGAAATTGATTGTAGTAACAAATATATATCACCTGGCTTTATTGATGCACATATGCATATTGAATCTACAATGGTAATGCCAATTGAATTATCGAAAAAATTATTAAAATCAGGTACGACAACTATCATAGCCGACCCACATGAGTTGGTCAATGTAAAAGGAGCTAGTGCAATAGATTTTTTATTAGAATCGACAAAAGATATACCACTTAATGTATATATTATGGTGCCTTCATCCGTACCTGCAACAAGTTTTGAAACTAATGGAGTTGGTAAATTTAGTGCAAAAGACATGGAGAGTTATGTAAATAATCCTAGAATTTTAGGTTTAGGAGAGGTAATGTGTTTTAATGATGTTATAAATTCTGAAAATGAAATCTTGGATAAACTAGAGCTTTTTAAAAATAAAGTTGTAGATGGACATGTACCTAATATAAATGGTAAATCACTTCAGACATATGTATGTGCAGGAATAGAAAATGACCATGAATGTATAACTTTTGATGAAGTATATGAAAAATTGAGAGCAGGATTAAAAATTTTAATAAGAGAAGGAAGCGCAGCAAAAAATTTAAAGTCTATAGTAAGTGGTATGCTAAAGCATAACTTGCCAATTGAAGAATTTATGTTTTGCACAGATGATAAGCACTTAGATGATATAGAAAAACAAGGTCACATAAGATGGAATATAAAATGTGCGATTGATTTAGGTATGGAACCTGTTAGGGCTATAAAAGTTGCAACTTATAATTCTGCAAAAGCATATGGGTTAAGGAAAATTGGAGCAATAGGTGCGGGTTATAAGGCAGATATTGTTGTATTGAATGATTTAGACAAAATGGAAGTGGATAGTGTATATAAAGATGGTAATTTGGTAAACGAAGAGATGTTTTCTAATTACAATTATGAGATTAAAGATAAAGAATTGCTTAATACAGTCAAGTTTAAATATATTAATAAAGAAAAAATACAGTTAAAAGTAAGTGAAAAAAATTATGTAATGGAGATTGTACCTTATCAAATTTTGACAAATAAGTTATATGAATCTTTACCATGTGCAGATGGATATTTTGTTCCAAATAAAGAGTATTCAAAACTTTGTGTTGTTGAGAGACATAGAATGACTGGAAATGTAGCAATTGCTCCACTAAAAGGATTTGGCATAAAAAATGGAGCAATTGCTACTACTGTGGCCCATGATTCTCATAATATTATAGTTGCAGGGGATAATGATGATGATATTCTAGTAGCTATAAATTACTTAAAGGAAATACAAGGTGGTTATGTAATTGTATCAAATGGAAAAGTTCTTGCACACCTAAGTCTTCAAGTAGCTGGATTAATTAGTACTTTTACAGCTGAAGAAGTACAAGAAATTACTGATAATATGTTGGAGATAGCAAGAAAAATGGGAGTTCCAGAGTATGTAGACCCTTTTATTACACTTTCTTTTATGGCACTTCCAGTTGTTCCACAAATAAGACTTACAGATTTAGGTCTATTTGATGTTGAGGAATTTAAATTTATATAGATAATATAAAAGTAATAATAAATGAGGCTTTCTCAAAATAGGGATAAGTCTCTTTTTATTGTTGAAATGATGAAAATATATTTGATTTCATACAAAAAAGAGCATCTCATGAACTAAAAATTTTATTTTTAGATATCCTTATTTTAATTAATCTATCATTTAACCTTGTTTTAAGCATAGATATCTTAATAAAACTATTTTCAGTCTATTTTAACATATAAATACATGAAAATTATATATTTATGAAACTTTATACATAAAAAATAAAATATTTTATTTATATATAGATTTATAGGGTAATAATATAAGCATAGTATAAAATTATTAATAAAAACAAAAGGAGAGATATTTATGTTGAGTATAGGAACAAAAGCACCAGAATTTACACTAGAAGATAAAGATGGAAATAAGGTAAGTATGTCAGATTTTAAAGGTAAAAAAGTAGTAGTATATTTTTATCCTAAAGATAATACACCAGGATGTACACGTCAAGCTTGTGCTTTTAGAAATGCATATGATGGTTTTAAAAAGGAAGATATACAAGTTATTGGGATAAGTAAAGATAGTATAAAATCACATCAAAAATTTGCAGAAAAGCATGAACTTCCTTTTATTTTACTTTCTGACCCTGACTTAGTTGCTATAAAAGCTTTTGATGTATGGAAAGAGAAAAAAATGTATGGAAAAACTGCATTGGGAGTTGTACGTGCGACATATATTATAGATGAAAATGGAATTATTGAAAAAGTCTTTGAAAAAGCAAAACCAGACACAAATGCACAAGAGATTCTTGAATATTTGGAAAAACAGGAGTAATAAGAATTTATGATTATAATGTTATCACCAGCTAAAAATATGAAGAATATAGAAGTATTTGATAGAGATTTGAGTTTGCCTTGTTTTATAGATAACACAAAAGAAATAGTGGAAAATATAAAGACATTTGCTATAGAAGATTTTAAAAATAAAATGAAAATTAATGAAAAATTAGCTGTATTAAATAAAAATAGATTTGAAAGCATTAAATTTGATAGATTAGGAAACCCTGCAATCTTAACTTATGATGGAATACAATATAAAAATATAGAAGCAGAAAATTTTACAAGGAAAGATGAAGAGTTTGCAAATAGCTGTATTCGAATCATAAGTGGATTGTATGGTGTTGTAAAACCATATGATAGTATATATGAATATAGATTAGAAATGCAGACAAAATTACGAGTAGGTGAGTTTAAGAATTTATACGAATATTGGGGAAATCGTATATATAAAGAACTAATCAAAGAGAAAACAGCTATCGTTAATCTTTCATCAAATGAATACAGCAAATCCATAGAAAAATTTATTAAAGATAGTGATACATATATTACATGTACTTTTAAAGTAAATAAAAATGGCATATTGAAAGTGGAATCTACACAAGCAAAGAAAGCTAGAGGTATGATGACAAAATACATTGTAAAAAATAGGATAAGAGATATTGAAGAACTGAAAAAGTTTAATTTAGAAGGTTATAAGTATAAAGAAAACTTATCTAACAATAGTGAATACATATTTGTAAAAGAGTAGAAGTTTTGTTAAATATTAAATGGCATTGTTAAATTTAGGTAAAATATACTTAGTGTGTATTGAATTGAACTTGATTTTAAAATATAATTATTCTTAAATTAAAAAAAGAAAGGAGTGGTCTTCCAAAATGGAAAATCACAAACAGATGCCTTGGCATTCAAGAGCAACGCATGAAATTTTAGAAAGTCTAGATTCATCAGAGGAGGGGCTCACCGATACCGAGGCGGAAAAACGGCTTAAAGAGAATGGTTTAAATGAACTTAGAAAAAAACCACCTAGAACAACTTTACAAATGCTTTGGAGTCAAATTACAGATGCTATGGTTATGATACTAATAGGAGCAGCAATATTATCTTTGATATTTGGCGAATTTACAGAAGCTTTTGTAATACTAATAATTGTAACAGTAAATGCAGTTATTGGAATTGTTCAAGAGAAAAAAGCAGAATCATCATTAGAAGCATTAAAAAATATGAATTCACCTACAGCTCGTGTTATGCGTGATGGTGAAGAAAATGTTATTCCAGCAAGTAATCTTGTAGTAGGAGATATTGTTTTTTTAGAAGATGGAGCTATGGTTCCAGCAGACCTTCGTTTAATAGAAACATCAAGTTTAAAAATTCAAGAGGCTTCTTTAACAGGAGAATCTGTTCCATCAGAAAAAGATTCAGATACAATCTTACCTAAAGAATGTGTATTAGGAGACCGTAGCAATATGGCGTATACATCTTCAATAGTCACATATGGTAGAGGTGTAGGTGTTGTAGTAGCAACTGGTATGGATACAGAAGTGGGTAACATAGCACATCTTTTAGATTCACAAGATGATTTTGATACTCCTATAAAACGTAAACTTAATACTGTTGGAAAGACATTAAGTGTCATAGGTATTATTGTATGCGTTGTTATATTTGCAATAGGTGCATTTTATCAGAGACCTCTCTTGCCAATGTTTATGATTGCAATTTCCCTTGCCATATCAATTATTCCAGAGGGATTACCTGCAACAGCTACTATTGTAATGGCTTTAGGCGTACAGCGTATGGCTAAAAGAAATGCTTTAATTAGAAAATTACCTGCTGTTGAAACATTAGGAGGAGCTACAGTAATATGTTGTGATAAAACTGGTACATTAACCTTAAATAAAATGACTGTTACACATATTGCTGTCAATGGAGATTTTGAATCTGGAAAAGTGACATCAATAGATACTGCATCTGAAAAACATCCATTAGTGTATAAAGAGATTGTTTATGCTGGTGCACTTTGTAATGATGCATGTATTAATCCAGATAAAACAGATGAAATATTAGGTGACCCAACAGAGGGCGCATTAATTTTTATGGCCAAAAAATTTGGAATAGATCAAGAAGCTCTTGAAGAAGAATATCCACGTGTATTTGAACAGCCTTTTGATTCAGATAGAAAATGTATGACAACTGTTCATAATATAGATGAAAAGATTATTGCTTATACTAAAGGAGCAGTAGATGAAATTCTTGACCTATGTACTAAAATATTAACTTCAAAAGGTGAAAGAAACATTACTGAAGTGGATAAAAAGAATATACACGAATTATGTCTTAACATGTCTAAAGATGCATTGCGTGTACTTGGTTTTGCTAAGCGTGAGATTTCATCTATACCAAAAGAAGATAGTGAAAATATAGAATATGATTTAACATTTATAGGTATGGTTGGTATGATTGACCCACCAAGAACTGAGGTAATTGATGCAGTAAGTACTTGTAAAGAAGCAGGTATAAGAACCATAATGATAACAGGTGACCATAAAGTTACTGCCACAACAATCGCTCATGAGTTAGGAATATGGAGTGAAGAAAATACTGTGATATCTGGTGATGAACTTGATAATTTGAGTGATGATGAACTAGATGAAGCTGTTAAAAATACTACAGTATTTGCTCGTGTATCCCCATTTGATAAACTTAGAATTATACAATCTCTAAAAAGAATTGGAGAAGTACCAGCAATGACTGGGGATGGTGTAAATGACTCTCCTGCCTTAAAGTCTGCTGATATTGGTATAGCCATGGGTATAAGTGGTACAGATGTTGCAAAAGATTCTTCTGACATGATTTTAATGGACGATAGTTTTACAACAATTGCTTATGCAATAAAAGAAGGTAGACGTGTATATAGAAACATACAAAAAGTTATACAATTTTTGCTTGTTGGTAATATAGCAGAGATACTTACGTTGTTTGTAGCAATATTATTAAATTGGGATACTCCGCTTCTTGCTGTTCATATTCTATGGGTAAACCTTGCAACTGCTACGCTTCCAGCCCTTGCTCTTGGAGTTGACCCACCAAGCAGAAATATAATGAAGCACCAGCCAGTGAAATCAACCACTTTGTTTGAAAAAAATCTTATACAAAGAGTTGTTACCCAAGGTATATTTGTGGCAATAATGACTATTTTAGCATATAAAATTGGTCTTAATATAGAAAATCATTCTGTAGGTCAAACAATGGCATTTTGTGTATTAGCATTTTCACAGATGTTACGAGCATTTAGTCAGCGTTCAAATACAGATTCAATGTTTAATAGAAATAATGGTAAAAATCCATTTCTTTTAATCTCATTTTTAACTTCTGCATTTTTAATAGCAGTAATACTATTTGTACCTGTTTTTAGAAATGCTTTTAACTTAACAGTTTTAAATAACTTAGAGTGGCTTATAACGATTGTTTTAGCCATAATGTCTGTAATTCAAGTAGAGGTTGGGAAAATTATTAAAAGAAAAAAATTAAAAAAATAGTTGACAAAATTAGGAAAAATATATAAGATATAAAACATAGAAAAATTAAATAAATCTTATCCAGAGAGGTGGAGGGACTGGCCCTATGAAACCCGGCAACCAGTATATTTATATACATTGGTGCTAAATCCTGCGGCGAAAGCTGAGAGATGAGTATAATTAAGCTTATACAGAGCCTGAGTTATATACTCAGGCTTTATTTATTTTAACTCTCATCTGGTAAATAGTTTAATTTTTTTTACTAAAATCTAAGGGGGATACAAGAATGTATAATAAAGAAACAATATGTGTGCAAGGAAATTATAAACCAGGTAATGGAGAACCAAGAGTACTACCTTTATATCAAAGTACAACTTTTAAATATAGCAGTATAGACCAACTTGCTGAATTATTTGATTTAAAAGTTGATGGACATATATATTCAAGAATAAGCAATCCTACTATTCAAGCTTTTGAAGAAAAAATAAGTTTACTAGAGGGTGGAGTATCTTCTGTAGCTGTATCATCAGGGCAATCTGCAAATATGTTGGCAGTTTTAAATATATGTAAATCAGGAGATAGTATACTTTGTTCTTCAAAAGTATATGGAGGAACATTCAATTTACTAGGACCTAGTCTTAAAAAATTTGGTATAGATTTAATATCGTTTGACTTAGATTCAAGTGAAGATGAGATAGTAGAACTTGCAAAGGAAAATACTAAGGTTGTGTTTGCAGAAACACTTGCAAATCCAACTCTTGAAGTCATAGATTTTGAAAAAATAGCAAATGTAGCTAAGAGAATTAATGTTCCATTTATTGTTGATAATTCATTAGCATCTCCAGTGCTTTGTAACCCTTTAAAGTATGGAGCAAATATAGTTACTCATTCTACCACAAAATATTTAGATGGGCATGCTTCAAGTGTTGGAGGAATTATAGTGGATGGTGGAAACTTTAACTGGGATAATGGAAAATTTCCAGAATTAGTTGAGCCAGACCCAACATATCATGGTATAAGCTATACTCAAAAATTTGGAAATGCCGCATATGCAACTAAAGCAAGAGTTCAGTTGCTTAGAGACTATGGAAATTGTTTAAGCCCATTCAATGCGTATCTTACTAATTTAAATGTTGAAACACTACATCTTAGAATGGAGAGACATAGTGAAAATGCACTTAAAATAGCTAGATTTTTAGAAAAACATGAAAATGTAGATTGGATTAATTACCCAGGACTTGAAGATAACAAGTATTATGAGAATGCCAAAAAGTATTTATCAAGAGGATGTAGTGGTGTTTTATCATTTGGAGTAAGAGGTGGGTTAGAAAATGCCAAAAAATTTGTGGAAAAATTACAGATAGCATCTTTGGTTACACATGTTTCAGATGTAAGAACTTGTGTTATACATCCAGCTTCAACTACTCATAGACAATTAACAGAGGAACAATTAATTGCATCTGGAGTATTGCCTTCACTAATAAGATTATCTGTTGGAATAGAAAATGTAGAGGATTTAATAGCTGATTTAAATCAAGCTTTAAATTTCTAATATTCTAAGAGAAAGAGAAGTGAAAAGATATGGCTTTAATACTACCAAAGGGATTACCTGTTATTAATAAATTATTAGATGAAGGAATAGATGTAATTTATAAAGAAGATTTTAAAAAGGAATTAAAGTATGAAGAAAACATAGACACTAAGATAGCTATACTAAATCTAATGCCTATAAAGATAGATACAGAATTAGATTTACTAAGAAGGATAGATAAAACAGGATTCAACGTGTCTGTGGAATTTATTAAAATTTCAACAAGAGAAAGTAAAAGAAGTTGTAATGAATATGTTAAAGAATTTTATAAAACATTTGATGAAGCCAAAGGAGAGTATTTTGATGGCTTTATAATAACAGGAGCTCCAGTTGAACAAATGGAGTTTGAAGAAGTTGATTATTGGAATGAACTAGAAGAAATTATGGATTATTCTAAGAGAAAAACTAAATCTACATTATATATATGTTGGGCAGCTCAAGCAAGTCTTTACAAATACTACAATGTAAAAAAACTTCCACTAAGTCAAAAATGTTTTGGAGTATTTAAGCATAAGGTAGATAAAGATAGTAAAATAGTAGATGGATTTGAAAATGAATTTTTTGCTCCACATTCAAGACATACTACTGTAAATATTGAAGCTTTGAAAGAGAATAAAGAGTTGAGCATTGTGAGTCATTCTAAAGAAGCTGGTCCCTATATAATTACAAATTCAAGAGATGTGTTCGTAATGGGTCATAGCGAGTATGACAAATACACTCTTGATAAAGAATATAAGAGGGATATAAATAAAGGAGATAAAATATCTATACCTCAAAATTACTATATTAATGATGACCCTTCAGAAGAGCCAACTGTAAAATGGAAAAAACATTCAGAATTGTTGTTTAGAAATTGGATAAAAAACTATTTGATACAATAAATTTTAAGAGTATATAAATGTTAACTAAAAAAATATAGAAATTTATAGGTATAAAGTTAATCTTAATGATACTTTATACCTTATTTTTTTAAAATTTGACCTTATAATAGTAGTTTTATATTTTAAGAAAATCACTTTAGGTGTATGTAGATAGAGGTGGCTTTAATTTTATATATGGTGCGATAATGGGAGACTAAACCTTTATAGTATCAATAAATTTGTATTTTAACTTTTAAAAGAGATTAAAAAGGGAGAAATCAGTGTAAAATATATATAGATTTTTTATTAAATTTTATTAAAAATATCCTGTATAAAATTAAATATCAATAAGATAACAAAATTTCAATTGAAGTTACAATATTGTAATTGACAATAAATACTTAATACTATAATATTTAATACATTAAACATTATAGTGTTAAGTATTTATTACAGTATGCACTTCAGCCTAAATTTGAAATAAAGTATTTTCGTAGGGAGCGTTTGTATGGATGAGATGAATTTTAAGAAAGAGCTACTAGAGTTGACTAGAGATATAAATATGAAATTTACAACTTTATTAAGTGATTTTTATCAGCCACTTGGTATTACAGCAGTGCAAGCTTTGATTTTATCTGAGTTATGTGAACATGGAGAGAAAAAAATAAGCGATTTAGGGAAGAACTTAAACATGACAAATAGTAATGTATCAGTAATCTGTCAAAGGCTTGAAAAAAATGGCTTTTTAAATCGCATAAGAGATATAGAAGACCAACGAATTGTAAAAGTAAAAGTTACAAATAAATCATTGGATATACAAGAACATATTTCAAGTAGTATTTTTGATAGTTATTTTGAAAATATGACCAGTGAAAAATTGCAAGATATGGAAGATATAATAGAAGGTTTAGAGAAATTAAATAAACTTTTAACTTACATTGATTGCAAATAACATAAAAATAATTTAAAGGAGAATAAAATTATGGATGAACATAAACCCCAAAAAAAGTCAGCACTCTATTATTATACAGTTATAATAATAGTAGTAATGTTTTTAAATGCTTTAATATTTCCAAGTTTAATGGATAAAAAAATGGTTGAGATTGACTATGGAAAGTTTCTCACAATGTTGGATACAGGAAAGGTTAAATCTGTTGAGATAGAAAATAATAGAATAGCAATAAATCCATCTAGTAGCAAGGATAAGAATATATACATAACTGGTAGAATGGATGACCCAGAATTGGTAGATAGACTAAAAAATGCAAAAGTAGAATTTACTAAGGTTATTCCTAAGGAAAATTCACCTCTTTTAAGTATTTTACTTACATGGATAATACCTATAGGTATTCTTATGCTATTTGGTAACTTAATGATGAAGTCTATGCAAAAGCGAATGGGTGGTAATGCTATGCAATTTGGAAAAAGCAACGCCAAAATGTATGTATCTGCTCAAAGTGGAAAAAGATTTAATGATGTAGCTGGTCAAGATGAGGCAAAAGAAGCTTTAACTGAAATAGTAGATTTCTTACACAATCCAGAAAAGTATAAAAAGATAGGAGCACAAATGCCTAAAGGAGCACTTTTAGTAGGACCTCCAGGTACAGGAAAAACACTCCTTGCAAAAGCTGTAGCAGGTGAAGCAAATGTACCATTTTTCTCAATATCTGGTTCTGAGTTTGTTGAGATGTTTGTAGGAATGGGAGCTTCTAGGATTCGTGATTTATTTAAACAAGCAAAAGAAAAAGCTCCATGTATAGTGTTTATAGATGAGATTGATACTATTGGTAAAAAGCGTGATAATGGAAGTGGATTAGGTGGAAATGATGAACGTGAACAAACTTTAAATCAGTTGCTGAGTGAGATGGATGGTTTTGATGGTGGAATTGGAGTAGTAATACTTGCTGCTACAAATAGACCTGACAGTCTTGACAAAGCATTACTTCGTCCAGGAAGATTTGATAGACGTATACCAGTTGAACTTCCAGACCTTGGAGGACGTGAAGCTATATTAAAGGTACATGCTCAAAATGTAAATGTAAGCTCAGATATAGATTATAATGCAATTGCAAGGTCTACATCAGGAGCATCAGGTGCAGAACTTGCAAATATTGTAAACGAAGCAGCACTTTTAGCAGTTAAGTCTGGCAGAGATATAGTAGAACAACAGGATTTTGATGAATCTGTTGAAACTGTAATTGCTGGGTATCAACGTAAAGGAGCTGTAATTTCAGATAAGGAAAAGAAAATTATAGCATATCATGAAATAGGTCATGCACTTGTTGCTGCTATGCAAAAACATTCTGCACCTGTCCATAAGATTACTATAATACCTAGAACTTCAGGAGCATTGGGATATACTATGCAAGTTGCTGAAGATGAGAGTGTACTTATGTCTAAAGAAGAAGCAATTGATAAAATAACTACTTTTACAGGTGGTCGTGCTGCTGAAGAGGTTATCTTTAACACTTGTACATCAGGAGCATCAAATGATATAGAACAAGCTACTAAAATTGCAAGAGCTATGGTTACTCGCCTTGGTATGAGTGAAGAGTTTGATATGGTCGCTCTTGAAACTGTAAGCAATCAATATTTAGGAGGAGATACTTCTCTTGCTTGTTCTTCCGACACTGCTGCTAAAATAGATGAAGAGGTATTTAAAATAGTAAAGGCTTGTCACAAAAATGCAATTGAAATCTTAGAAAATAATATTGATAAATTGCATGAACTTGCTAATTATTTATTAGAAAAAGAAACTATTACAGGTGATGAGTTTATGGAAATACTTAACTTAAACTAAAATGATTATACACAAGATAAAAATGCCTATTGTTAGGCATTTTTATTTTACAACTAAATTTTTTAAATTCATATTTAAATCTTTACATAATCTTAATCATTAAAAATACATCTTAACTACAATTTTATATCGGAATTGATATTATAATAGTAATGAATGGTGTAAGGAGGTTTTTTAATGGATAGACCTAATCCTGATATTCTATTAGAAAAAATTAAAAATGAAGAAGAAAAACTAAGTAGAGGTCAATTAAAAATATTCTTTGGTTATGCAGCTGGAGTAGGAAAAACCTACTCTATGTTGGAATCTGCACAAAATTTAAAAAAAGTGGGTGTGGATGTAGTAGTTGGATATATTGAACCACACACTAGACCAGAAACATTGGCTTTACTTGATGGCTTGGAAATTCTTCCTGTAAAGGAGATAGAATATAAATCTATAAAACTAAAAGAATTTGATTTAGATGCTGCTTTAGCAAGAAAACCAGAAGTTATATTAGTAGATGAATTTGCCCATTCTAATGTTGCTGGGTTAAGGCATACAAAAAGATGGCAAGATATAGAAGAATTGCTGTTAGCAGGCATAAATGTCTACACTACTGTAAATGTACAACATTTAGAAAGTCTAAATGACATTGTTGAGATAATTACAAACGTATCAGTTAAAGAGACTATACCAGATAAGTTTTTGGATACAAATACACAGTTAGAACTTATAGATGTTGAACCTGATGTACTTCTTGAAAGGTTCAATGAAGGTAAGATATATAAGAAAGAACAAGCTACTAGAGCAAAAAATAATTTTTTTATAAAAGATAACCTGGTTGCACTTAGAGAAATCGCACTTAGAAAAACAGCAGAGAGAGTTAATAAAGAAGTTCAAATGACCAGACTATCAAAGGGTGATGTAACTGTAATACCTACATCAGATACACTTCTTGCATGTATAAGTCCATCTCCATCTTCAGCAAAAGTTATTAGAACTGCATCCAGAATATCAGACAGTACATTTGCAAAATGGATAGCTTTATATGTTGAAACTCCAAACACAGCAAGACTTCCATTTGATGAACAAAAACAACTACAAAATAACCTAAAATTAGCTAAGAAATTAGGTGGAGAAATAATTGTTTTACATGGTGAAAATATAATAGAGCAAATACTTAGAATTGCAAAGCTGAGAAATGTAACAAAAATTGTAATAGGTAGAAATCATTCAAGTAATAAAAGATTTAGTAAAAGATTTAAAAAAGATATAGTTGACAAATTAATTGATGAAGTTGATTATATAGATATACATATAATTCCATATAAATTTGCCTCAGATGTTAAATACAAACCTAAAAAGGATAAATCATCAATAAAATCTAAATTTAAAATTAGCAAAGTTGATTTTATAAAACTTATATTTATTACTTTGATGATAAGTATTTTAGCATATGCAGTACAAAGCATGGGATTTATAAGAGAAAATATATTATTAATATATATGTTGGGTGTAGTTTTAGTTTCTATGTGGACTAAAGGGTATAGTACAGGCATAATAAGTTCTGTATTTAATATAGTTCTTTTAAATTATTTTTTTACAGCACCATTATATACATTATCTATAGCAGATTCAAACTATATAGTAACACTGGTTGTATTCTCAATAGTAGGTATAATAACTAGCACTCTTACGTCTAAGATACAGCATGAAGCAGAAACTGCTGCTAAAAGAGAAGAAAATACAAAAATGATATATCAAATAATTAAGGGATTTTTAAGATTATCAAATAAAGATGATATAGTAAACAAAGGTATAGAACTTTTGTCTCTTAGCTTAAGTAGAGATGTAATTTGTTATTTAAATGTAGATAAGCATAATAAATCAAAGCTTTACAAAAAAAATACTAATAATAAGGATAAAAATGATTTGGATAGTGAAGATGAAAAAGCTGTTGCAAGTTGGGTTTTATCCAATTCAACAGTGGCAGGAAATGACACGGATACACTTCCTGGTTCAAAGGGATACTATATACCAATTGTAGGAATGAATTTAACTTTAGGAGTAGTGGGAATATCATGTATTGATTCAAAATTGGATACAGAAGATATAAGCTTAATTGAAACAATAATTGCTCAAATGGCAATAGCGCTTGATAGAGAAATCTTGTCAGAAGCTAAAGAAAATACCAATCTTGAGATTGAAAGGGAAAGATTAAGAAGTAATCTTTTAAGAGCAGTTTCGCATGACCTTAGAACTCCACTAGCAGGAATATCTGGTGCAGTAAGTACAATTATAAAAAACAAGGGTACTATAGGTCAAGATATAATAGATGAATTACTTAGTGGTGTATATGAAGATACTCAGTGGTTAATAAGACTTGTTGAAAATTTACTTAGTATGACCAAGATAGATGAAGGGAAATTGGAAGTTAAAAAACATTCTGAACTGGTTGAGGAAATTATATCAGAAGCGTTACAAAAAATAAAAAAAAGAATTGAAAATGCACTTATAGATATTAATATACCAGAACAGATATTATTTGTTCCTATGGATGCAAAATTAATAGAACAAGTTTTAATTAATTTAATAGATAATTCTTTGAAATATTCAAAGGAAGATTGTAAGATAGAGATAAATGTATATGAGAAAGATGATTATGTTTGGTTTGAAGTATCTGATAATGGTCCTGGTATATCAAAGGAACTTAAAAAGCATATCTTTGACAGATTTTTTACTGGAGAAGAAGGAGCTAAAGATTCCAGAAAGGGTGTTGGACTTGGATTATCAATTTGTAAATCTATAATTCAAGCTCATAAAGGTGAAATTATGGTAGAAAACAATAAAGATAAGGGTTCAACTTTTAAGTTTAGTTTGCCTAAGGAAAATGAATAGTTTTAAATTTTAAAATTAGTTTTGGAGGAAGAAATGAGTAAAAAACTTATATTGTTAGTAGAGGATGATAAGACAATAAGAAAATTTATATCTACTGCACTTTTAACACAGGATTATGATGTCAAGGAGGCTATAACTGGAAAAGAAGGTATCTCTATTGCTGTCTCATATTCTCCAGATGTTGTTCTTTTAGATTTAGGCTTAGAGGATATGGATGGAATAGAGGTAATAAAAGCTATCAGACAATTTTCAAATATACCAATAATTGTAGTTTCAGCTAGAGAGCAAGATAGAGACAAGGTAGAAGTATTTGATGCAGGGGCAGATGATTACTTAACAAAACCATTCTCCATAGTAGAGTTATTAGCAAGAGTAAGAGTAGCATTTAGACATTCACAAGTAGAAGCTCAACAAAAAGATGATGTTAAATCTACGTTTGAAGTAGATAAATTATTGATTGATTTTGATAAAAGAAAAGTTATTGTTGATGATGTTGAAGTCCATTTGACACCTATTGAATATAATATTCTTTCATTACTTGCAAAGCATCATGGAAAAGTGCTTACTCATAATTTTATAATAAAAGAAATATGGGGTAGTGTTATAGGGAATGAGACTAAGTCTTTAAGGGTCTTTATGGCAACGTTAAGACGAAAAATAGAAAAACAACCTGCAAACCCAAGATATATAATTACAGAAGTTGGTGTAGGATACAGATTAAATGATGAATAGTTGTAATATATTAATTATTAGATTATGTGCTTATTAATATATATTAAAATTATATAGTTTAGTTAAAATAAGAATGAAGTGTATGTGCTTGTTGTCAGTTTAGCACATACATTTTATTTTTTAGCTTTTTTAGTATCAATAATTTTTTAGTATCAATAATATGAAATATGTTTTAAAATAAGTATATAGTGTAATCTGTAATAAAAACTTTGGTTAAATAATAAATGTATTTAACACTTACCTTATAATAAATTTAATATAAATATTAAATAATAATTATTAAAATAGTGTAAAATAATTACAGTAAGGATTATAAAAAATTTTTAGAATGTAAATTGAAATTTAGGAGTAGATGTATGTATATACTGAATTTAAATACAAGAGAGACTATTGAAGATTTTAGAGATAAATTTTATGTAGCAGAAAATTCTTATCTTATATTAAGTGCTCCAAAAAATTTAAAATTGCTTAAGGAAACTTTGGATATAGATGAAATAACTTTTAATGATTGTCTTAAATTTGATGAAATAACCAAACTTGATTTATTTGATAATTACGATTTTTTAAGCCTAAATACATTTGAACTAAGAGATGGAGAAGCTGTTATAGAAGAGGTAAATATGTATTTATCAGATAATTTTATATTGGTTGTAGTGAATGAAGAACACTTTTTATTTGAATTTGTAAAAAATATTATTTTGAAGAACTCTCAACTTGAAAAAAATCCAGTTATTAATCTATTTAAGATAAACTACTTGATTCTTAGAGAAGTTATAAAAAATGGTTTTGAGTCTTTGGAAAAAGTTGAAGAGTTAATTCTTCAAATAGAAGATGAAATGATGGACAACATTAATAAGAATCATGTATCTAGAATAAGTGATGTAAGAGGATTAACAAGAATTATAGTTAAGAATACTAGACCTCTTTTGTATATTGGGGATAGAATAGTTAAGGAAAATATAAGATATTTAAAATATTCAAATGTAAAAAAATATAATTTAGAAAATTTTCAAGGTATAGATTTTGGAATTGACAAATTATACAATTTCGCATTGTCAACACGAGAGTTAGCAGATAAATTATTAGATATTTATTCTTCCAGAGTAGGTGAGAAAACAAATAACTTAATTACAAAATTAACCTTGTTAACAGCCATATCAGCACCACTTACAATTATAACTGGTATATATGGAATGAACTTTAGATATATGCCAGAATTAAACTGGATTTATGGATATCCAGCAACTTTATTTTTTATGCTATGTATAATTTTTGTTGGAATTATAATATTTAAAATAAAAAAATTATTGTAAATTACAGATGATGTTTAATTGATTTTATAAAAATACATCAATTGAGAAGCTGATTTAAGTAAATAAAAAAATATTTTAAATTGAAAATATTTATAGAAAATATTGACAATTATATTTTCTTTGTTATAATTATTAAACAAGAAGAATAATAAATTATAAAAATGGAGGATAATACTATGAAAGGAATATTAAAAGAACTAACAGCAAAACTTTATAGCTTTTTTTACTTTATGTTCTGGGGCTTTTATTTTAGCGCTGGCTATTTCTTTTACAAAAATATATGTACTTCCTTTCTGGTGAGGCCTTATTTTAGTGATTTTGAGCATAAGTAAATTTTATAAAAATGATTATTTTATATATTTATATAAGATTTAGTGCTTGATAGATTATTTTAGAGAACTCATTAGTGAGTTCTCTTTTTTATTTTAAATATAAAATTATAATATTGGGAGGTAGTAAAAATGATAGTAGTATTAAAAATGGGAGCAGATAAAAATGAAGTTAAAAAATTAATTGAGGCTATTGGGAGAGAAGGAGTAGAAGTTAATCCCATAGATGGAACAGAATTAACTGTTTTAGGTTTAGTTGGAGATACTAGTAAAATAGATGCCAAAAGAATAGAAGCAAATAAGGTAGTTGAAAAAGTTATGCATGTGGTAGAGCCTTTTAAAAAGGCCAATAGAAAATTTCATCCAGAACCTTCAATCATAAATGTTAATGGAATGGAAATTGGTTCAAAGAAAATTGCTATGATAGCTGGGCCTTGTTCTGTTGAAACAGAAGACCAAATAGTATCTATAGCTAAAGATGTGAAAAAATCAGGTGCAGGATTTTTGAGAGGTGGAGCATTCAAACCAAGAACATCACCATACGCTTTCCAAGGATTGAAATATGATGGATTGGATTTATTAAAAAAAGCAAAAGAAAAAACAGGGCTTCCTATAGTTACAGAAATAATGTCAACACAAGATATAGATATATTTGAAGAAAATGTAGATGTAATTCAAGTTGGAGCTAGAAACATGCAAAACTTTGATTTATTAAAAGAATTAGGTAAAACAAATAAAACAATACTTTTAAAAAGAGGATTATCTGCTACAATTGAAGAGTGGCTAATGTCAGCAGAGTATATAATGGCTGGAGGAAATGAAAATGTAGTTCTTTGTGAAAGAGGTATAAGAACTTTTGAAACATATACTAGAAATACTTTGGATTTAAGTGCAATTTTAGCTGTGAAGAAACTTAGTCATTTACCAGTTATAGTTGACCCAAGTCATGCAGCAGGTAAATCATGGATGGTTGACTCTTTATCTAAGGCAGCAATTGCAGTTGGAGCAGATGGTCTAATAATAGAAGTTCATAATGACCCAGCACATGCACTTTGTGATGGAAAACAATCGATTAAGCCAAATGAATATGATGAATTGATAAGTGAATTAAAGACTATCGCATCAGCAGTTGGTAGAGAAATATAATCTATAAAAGGATGGTTAAACGTGGAAGAAAAACTATTAGTAAATTTAAAAGAAAATAGCTACAATATATTTATTAAAAAAAATATACTAAAGAATATAGGAGAAGAAATAAAAAAAATATATTTTGGAAATAAGATTTTTATTGTAACTGATGAAAATATAGCAAAATTATACTTGGATAAAGTAAAAAATAATTTAAGTGAATCTGGATTTGAAATTAAATCTTTAATATTAAAATCTGGTGAAGAAACAAAATCATTTAATACTCTTCCTAAAATATACGATAGTTTACTTGACTTTAAGTTAACTAGAAAAGATTTGATTATTACTTTAGGAGGAGGGGTAATAGGTGATTTAGGTGGATTTGCAGCAGCAACTTTTTTAAGAGGTATAAGTTTTATTCAAATTCCAACATCTTTATTAGCACAAGTTGATAGTTCTGTAGGTGGAAAAGTTGGAGTTGACCTTGAGAGAGGCAAAAATTTAGTGGGAAGCTTTTACCAACCAAAGGCTGTGTTTATCGACCCAAATGTATTATTATCACTTCCAGAAAAATTCTATAGAGATGGAATGGCAGAAGTTATAAAATATGGATGTATAAAAGACAAAACTTTTTTCAATAAACTTTTAAGTTTAAAAAATAGAGAAGAAGTAATGCAACATATAGAATACATTATACATAAATGTTGCTTTATTAAAAAAACTGTAGTTGAAGCTGATGAAAAAGACTTTGGAGATAGAATGCTTCTAAACTTTGGCCATACATTAGGTCATGCTATTGAGAAATACTACAATTTTACAGGTTATACCCATGGAGAAGCTGTTGCCATAGGAATGTATAAGATAACTTTAGAAAGTGAAAAGATAGGAATTACAAAAAAAGGGACATCAGAACTTATAAAATCAATTTTAATGAATTATAATTTGCCTTATGAGATTGAATTAAGAGATAATAAATCTATAGTAGATGCTATATCTCTTGATAAAAAAAATCTAGGTGATACATTAAAAATAATACTTTTAAAAGATATTGGAGAGAGTATTATATATAATACTACTTCTAAATTTTTTCAGGAGGTAAGATAATGGGAAGTCTAAAAATATATCCAAGTAAATTATCTGGAGATGTAAAAATACCACCATCAAAAAGTATGGCACATAGGGCAGTTATTTGTTCATCTCTAAGCAATGGAAAAAGTAGAATTTCTAATATAGATTTTTCTGATGATATAATAGCTACTATAAGAGCAATGACATCATTAGGAGCTATTATAGAAAAGAAAGAAGATATTTTAGAAATTTCGGGAATTTTTTCTAAAGAAGGTATTTTAAATAGAGAGAATCAGTTGAATCAACCTAAATTGACAATAGATTGTAATGAATCAGGCTCTACATTGAGATTTTTAGTACCTATATCTTTAGCATTTGATGGTGTAAAAAGGTTTATAGGTAGAGGAAATCTTGGAAAAAGACCACTTGATACCTATTATGAGATATTTGACAGACAGAATATAAAATATAGTTACAAAGAAAATCAGTTAGATTTGATTATATCAGGTAAGCTTAAACCAGATGAATTTAGAGTAAAAGGAAATATAAGTTCTCAGTTTATCACAGGTTTACTGTTTATATTGCCTACGCTAGAAAGTGATTCAAAGATAATAATTACTACTGAGCTAGAATCTAAAGGATATTTAGATTTAACTCTTTTAACGATAAAAGATTTTGGGGTAGAAATTATAAACAATAACTATAAAGAATTTATTATAAAAGGAAATCAAACGTATAAAGCGAGAGATTATAAAGTAGAAGGAGATTATTCTCAAGGAGCATTTTATTTATCAGCAGATGCTATAGGAGAAGATATTAGCATATTAGACCTTAAAGAAGATTCTCTTCAAGGGGATAGTGAAGTAGTTGAAATTTTATCTAGGATGGGAATGGAAATATTAAGAGAAGGCAACAAAATAAAAGGAATAACAAATGGTTTAAATGGTACTTTGATAGATGCATCTCAATGCCCAGATATAATACCTGTATTATCTGTAGTAGCATCCTTAAGTATAGGGAAGACTACAATAATTAATGCTGGTAGGCTTAGAATTAAAGAATGTGATAGACTTCATGCAATAAATGTTGAGTTAAGTAAACTTGGAGCAAATATAGAGGAGAAAGAGGATAGTTTGATAATCGAAGGAGTAAGCAAGTTAAATGGTGGAGTAGAGGTGTGGAGTCACAAAGACCATAGAATTGCTATGACACTTGCAATTGCTTCTTGTAGATGTGATAAACCAATAATATTAAAAGATTTTGAGTGTGTATCAAAATCTTATCCACATTTTTTTAAAGATTTTAAGATGTTAGGAGGTCGAATTGATGAGTGGAATATGGGGAAATAATTTAAAAGTATCAATTTTTGGAGAATCTCATGGAAATGCTATAGGTATAAATATAGAGGGTCTTCCTTCGGGGATTGAACTTGACCTTGATAATATTGATAAAGAAATGAAGAGAAGAGCACCTGGAAAAAATTCTATATCTACTTCAAGAAATGAAAGTGATATACCAGAAATTCTAAGTGGATATTTTAATGGAAGAACTACAGGAACGCCATTATGTGCAATCATAAGAAATAGTGATACTCGTTCAAAAGATTATGGAGAGCTTAAAAATTTAATGAGACCAGGACATGCAGATTTCACAGGTAATGTGAGATATTCTGGATTTAATGACTATAGAGGTGGAGGTCATTTTTCAGGTAGGATAACAGCTCCATTAGTATTTTGTGGGGCTATATGTAAACAAATTTTATCACAAAAAGGAATAGAGATAGGAGCACACATAAAAAAAATTAAAAATATAGAAGATATGAGTTTTGATTATGTAAATATTTCAAAACAACAGTTATCAAATTTGCAAACTTTGGAACTACCGTTACTTGATTTATCAAAGGAAGAAGCCATGAAAAATACGATTATAGATGCAAAAAATCAAGGAGATTCAGTTGGTGGTATAATTGAGTGTGCAGTAGTAGGTATTAATGTAGGGCTTGGAAATCCATTTTTTGACTCTGTTGAATCTACTTTATCACATTTATTGTTTTCTGTTCCTGCCGTAAAAGGTGTAGAGTTTGGTTTAGGTTTTGAACTTGCAGATATGTATGGCTCTCAAAGTAATGATGAAATGTATTATGAAGGAAATCAAGTTAAGAGCAAAACAAATAACAATGGAGGGATTATAGGAGGGATTACTACTGGAATGCCAATAATTTTCAAAGTGGCAATTAAGCCAACTCCATCAATTAGCAGACAACAAAAAACAGTTAATATAAAAGATAAAAAGGACGATATTTTATATATTAAAGGCAGACATGACCCTTGTATAGTTCAAAGGGCTATACCTGTAATAGAAGCAGTAACAGCCATTGGAATTTTTGATTTGATGAAAGGACGATAATAATGGAGGATTTAACGAGATATAGAAATGAGATTGACAATATAGATAAAGAGCTTATTCAATTATTTGAAAAGAGAATGAATACAGTTCTTGAAATTGCCAGACATAAAATGAAAAATAACACTACTATACTTCAAAAAGATAGAGAAGAAAAAGTACTAAGTAGAGCCGTAGATAATTTAGATAATAAAGCATATTCACAAGAAACGGTACAGTTTTTTAATTCTATAATGGAAATTAGTAGAGGATTACAAAAAAGATTGATAGATAATGATGGTGAGCAGAAAATCGAGTTTAGTTTAGATTCATCAAATAAGAAATTTGATTTGTCAAATGTAAATAAATATAAGTCTTTAAAAGATGAATTAAATAAAAAAAATATCCTAGTAGGGTTTCCAGGGAAATCAGGTTCATTTACAGAAGAAGCACTAAATAAATTCTTCAACAAAAAAATATCAAAAAAACAATTTAAAGAATTTGAAGATGTTTTCATAGCACTTAAAAATAAAGAAATAAACTATGGAATAATCCCCATAGAAAATTCATCTACAGGAGCTATCTCTGAAACTTATGACCTTTTGAGAAAGTACGGTTTTTATATAGTTGGAGAAGAATGTATAAAAATAGACCAAAATTTAATAGGGATAAAAGACACAAAGCTTGAAGATATAAAAGAAATATATTCTCATCCACAAGGTATAGGACAGTGTAGTGAATTTTTAAAACAAAATAGTACATGGAAATTGATACCATTTAATAACACAGCAACAAGTGCAGAACTTGTAAGAAAACTTCAAGATAAAACAAAAGCAGCAATTGCAAGCAAAAAAGCTGCAAGTATTTATGGATTAGAAATAATAAGTCCTTGTATAAATGATATAGCAAACAACTATACAAGATTTGTAGTAATCAGTAATCAAATACACATTGAAGAAGAATCAAACAAAATGAGTGTAGTATTTTCTGTTGAACATGAAGCAGGAAAACTTTATAAAGTACTTGGATACTTTGCTAAAAATAATATAAATATGACAAAAATAGAATCAAGACCTATGAAAAATGCCTCATGGAGATATTTCTTTTATATAGATTTTGAGTGTTCTATATACAATGCTAAAGTGTACGATTTATTAGAATTGATAGAACATAATACAGCATATTTTAAATTTATGGGAGTATATAAAAATAAAACTGAATAGATAAGATAAATTTTTATTTAATTTATAATTATTAGGAGGTGTAAGTATGAATTTTTTCGGTCTAGTAGGTGAAAAACTCTCTCACAGTGTTTCACCTCAAATCCACAAGAGAGTATTCGAGATATTGAATATTGAAAGTGCTTATAAAAACTTTGAAATTTCAAAAGAAGATATATCTAAGCTAGACGGTGCTATAAAATTATTAGGAATACAAGGGGTAAATGTTACTGTACCATATAAGGAGCGTATTATGAAATATCTTGATTTTATATCACCAGAGGCAAAACGTATAGGAGCAGTTAATACAATTTTACTCAGAGAAAATATGTTATATGGTTACAATACAGATTACTTTGGTCTTGATAGTATGTTTAAAATGGCTAATATTGATGTTCAAGGAAAAGTAGCAGTTATATTAGGAACTGGAGGTGCTTCTAAAGCTGCTCTTACATATTTTATTGATTCTGGTATAGAAAAGCTTTATGTTTCAACTAGAAAAAAGGATGATAAAAAATTATTAAATAGTAAAGCTATATTAATAGATTATGAAGAACTTAAACATATAAAAGGAGATATAATATTAAATGCTACACCAGTAGGTATGTACCCTAATATAGGAATTTCACCAGTGTCAAAATCTATTATACAAAATTTTGATATATTAATAGATTTAATTTACAATCCTGGAGAAACAGAGTTTTTAAGAATTGGTAATAGTATGGGTAAAAAAACTTGTGATGGATTATATATGCTGGTGGGGCAAGCAATAAAATCTCAGGAAATTTGGCAAGATACTAAAATAGATAATAGTATTTTAGATGTTATATATAATGAACTAAAATTAGAATTTTTGTAAGGGAGATTGTTATGATAAATAAAACAAAAGAAAAGTTGATATTAATAGGTATGCCAGGTAGTGGAAAAACTACAATTGGTAAACTTTTGGCCAAAGAATATAATTGTAGTTTCTGTGATATGGATGATTATATAATTCAAATATCTCAAAAAAGTATAGCAGAGTTGTTTTCAGAAGGAGAAGATATCTTTAGGAACTATGAGACTCAAGCATGTAGAGAACTTTCTATAAGTGATAAAACAGTGATATCTACAGGTGGAGGTGTAATAAAAAAGGATGTTAATATGGAAATACTAAAAGAAACAGGTATAATAATTTTTATTGATAGACCTATACAAAAGATTTTGGAAGATATAAATATTAATTCAAGACCATTATTAAAAAACGGAAAAGATAGATTGTATAATCTTTACAATGAGAGAATAAATCTTTATAAAAAATTTTCAGATATAGAGATTTTAAATGATAAATCATTAAATAATGCTGTATATAATATTACAAATGCAGTCAGTGAAAATTTTAAATTTGACTTTAAAGAAAAATAATCTAGGGGGAAGTAAAAATAATGAATATTGTTATTGTAGGACTAGGAGTTATAGGAGGCTCTTTTGCTAAAGCATTAAAAAAAGCTGGATATGAAAATGTATTTGGAGTAGATGTAGATTTAGAAACTTTAAAAAAAGCAGAAAAAGCAAAAATCATAAAAAAAGGATGTACTACAGGTAAAGAGTTATTTAAAAAAGCTGATTTAATTATACTATCTATATATCCTAGATTAGTTGTAGATTTTCTAAATAAGAATAAAAACTTTTTTAAAAAAGGGACTATAATTACTGATACTACAGGAATAAAAGAAACACTTATCAATGATGTGTTGCAAATTATTCCAGATGATATAGATTTTATATTTGGACATCCAATGGCAGGTAGGGAAAAAAAGGGTATTGATTTTGCAAGTGAACAAGTTTTTAATGGTGCAAATTATATAATTACTCCAACTGGCAGAAACAACATAAAAAATTTAGAGTTAGTTGAAAATTTAATTTTAGAGATTGGATTTAAAAGAGTAAAAAAGTTAACTTCACAAAAACATGATGAGATTATAGCTTTTACTTCTCAGTTACCTCATGTTATGGCAGTTGCTCTTATAAATAGTGATGAAGAAGGTAGAGATACGGGTAAATTTATTGGAGATAGTTATAGAGATTTAACTAGAATTGCAAATATGAATGAAGACTTATGGAGTGAACTTTTTTTAGGAAATAGAGATAATTTACTAAAAGTTATAGAAAACTTTGAATCAGAAGTAAATTTAGTAAAAGAAGCTATATTTAACAATGATAAAAATAAATTAATAGAGTATTTTAAAAAATCATCAATAAGAAGAGAAGCTTTAGAAAAATAAATATTAATATTTAAGCTATATATAGATGGGTATAAATATAAGCGATAGTGTATTTAATTGTATTAATAAGTATGGATTCAATATAATTAAATATGCTATTGATATATTTGTACCCTTAACTATTGTTATCTTTTAAATGATAATGATATTTATTTAAATACTCTTTATTAACAATTTATAAAACTTAATTGTAAAAAATACTTATTAATAGTAAAATAAAGTGAATCAATTATATTATAATTGCTAAAGAGAGTGAGGTGTAGCTATTTGAAAAAAAATAGATTAATAGCAAAGAATATATCAATAGCATTTATAGTACTATTCTTTTTTAGTGTATTTACATTCTTTTATGTAGGTAATATTAATAGAGTGTTAGAATATGAAACAAATGACATAATAACAGTTACAATTGCTGGATGGATTATACTTTCATTTTTATTTTTAGGTATTATAATTTACATATTATATTCAAAAGCAAATAGTCAAAAAACTATAGAAAAAGTAGCATATACGGATTTTGTAACAGGTTATTCCAACTGGAGAAAGTTTGAATTAGATGTTACAAATTTATTAAAGAAAACATCACAAAATAATAAATATGCAATGGTCATATTCGATATTGATAAATTTAAAGCAATTAATGATATATATGGCCATAAAAAGGGAAATTTAATATTAAAAGATATTGCAGATACTTTAAATGAATTGACTGATATCAATGAAACTTTTGCTCGTGTAAGTGCTGATAATTTCAATATATTATTAACATATAACAAAAAAGAGGATATAATAAATATTATCAAAAAGATTATGGCAAATAATGAACTTGTAAACTTATCTTTTGGAATTTATGAAATCAAAGATAAGGATTTATCTGTAAGTGTATATAGTGATAGAGCTTCACTTGCAAAATCATCAATAAAAAATAATAGTGATGTAAATTTTGCATTTTTTAATGATAAATTAAGAGAGAAATTATTACTTGAAGATAAGATAGAAAAAGAAATGGAATATGCTCTTGAAAGTGGGCAATTCGTAATGTATTTACAACCAAAATACAATATTAAATTAGATAAATTTTGTGGAAGTGAAGCCCTAGTCAGATGGCAATATACAGAAAAAGAGGTCATATATCCAGGTGATTTTATTCCTATATTTGAAAAAAATGGATTTATTAGAAAGATTGATATGTACATATTAGAACAAGCTTGTAAAGAAATCCGGTCTTTATTTGATAAAGGAATTTCACCTTTACCTATATCTGTAAACTTCTCAAGAGTTGATTTTTTTAAAAAAGATTTTATTGAAAACATAGTAAATATATGTGATAGATATAAAATACCATATAGTTTAATAGAAATTGAAATTACTGAATCTAGTATGTTTGGAGATACTGATACTCTATTTAATGTTAGTAGAAACCTACAGGATATTGGCTTTATAGTTGCAATGGATGATTTTGGCTCGGGATATTCTTCTGTAAATATGCTTAAAAATATACCATTAAATGTAATAAAATTAGATAGAGGATTTTTTGTTGATGATAAAGATGTTGATAAGAGTCAAATTGTTATAAAAAGCATAGTTTCTCTCATTAAGCAATTAGGAATAAGGGTTGTTGCTGAAGGAATTGAAACAAGAAGTCAAATAGAAATGTTAAAAAAAGCAAATTGTGATATTGTTCAAGGATATTATTTTTCAAAACCATTACCAATTAAAGAATTTGAAAAATTAGTCTATAAAATATAGTCAGCGAGTCTTAAATGGGAGGTGGTGATTAAGTGATAAGAGCAAAATCGTTAAAAAATGTACTGAGTATTGTTTTAATATTTTTATTTACAATAATTTCTTTTTCTGATTTTGCATTTAAAACTAATGTCCAGGAAGAAGAAAATAGTAAAATTAATTTAAGAGAAATATCCCTACAAAGTTCCAATGCTATAAAAATAAAATTAGATAGTTCTCTATCCTTTATTAAAAGTGTGGCAAATATGGTTTCTTATTTTAATACTATAGATAACTCAAAAATAGTTCCATTATTAGCTAATATATCAAAAGAATCTGATTTTCAAAGAATCTCTATTGTATCTCCTGATGGAATAAGTCATACCAGTGATGGCAAAATTATCAATGTGTCAAAGTATCAGTATTTTAAGAAAGCTATTAAAGGAGAAAGTAATATATCTGAAGTTGTGAAATCTCCAATTGATGGAAAAGATACTTTTGTTATAGCTACTCCTGTATTTAATAAGAATAACAAAATAATTGGTGTTTTATACGGTTCTTACTACAATGATAAATTAGCTGAATTTATAGATATAACAAGTTTTAATAGTGAAGGGTACATAGATATATTTGAATCTAGTGGTCAATTTGTTTTAAAATCTTCACATACAAACAAACTGATTAAGTCAAGTAGTAACATATATGATATATTTAAAAAAGCTTCTTTTGATGATGGTTATAGCTATAAAAAAATATATGAAGATACAAAAAATAACAAGAGTGGCTTTACCTCATATGAATACAAAGGAGAAAATCGTTATGCTACTTATACACCCATTGGTGTAAATGACTGGTATGTAATTTCTGTGATACCACAATATACTGTAAGAAGAAACATTGATAAAATAAATCAATTAGCATTTTCTCTTATTTTCAAGGTATTCTTATTGTTTATTATGCTTATAATATATATTATTTATAAAAACAATAAATCTCAGAAAGATATACTAAAAGCCAACAAAGAAATCTCATCTATTACAAATAGCATTCCTGGAGGAGTACAAAAGTGTACCCTGGGTGAAACATGCAATATTAATTTTTTAAGTGATGGATTTATAGAGTTGTTTGGTTATACAAGAGAAGAAATAAAAACATTGTTTAATAATGATTTTTATAGTTTAATACATAAAGATGATGTTGAAAGAATAAAAAAAGAAATTTTTAAACAACTTTACAAAAATAAAACTATTGAATTAGAATATAGGATTATAACAAAAAATGGTAATACAGTATGGGTTTTAGATAAAGGAGAGCTTATAACAGAACCTGATGGAAAAGAATATTTTTGTTGTGTAACTGTAGATATTACTAGAACAAAACAATTAGAACAAGAGATGGAACAAAAAAATCTAGAACTTGAAATGATATCAGAAAATGTTTTAGGTGGTATAATTATAACAGAATTTAATGATGATTTTACTATAAAATACGCTAACTCTGGTTATCTTTCAATGATTGGATATACACGTGAACAATTAGAAAATGAACTTAAATACAAAGCTTGTAATCTTGTTTTTTATGAGGATAAAAAGAAGGCTCTTGAAAGTATACAACATCAATTAAACACAAAAGGAATAGCTGTATATCAACATAGAATAAGAAGAAGAAATGGTAATATTATTTGGGTTTCTATAAAAGGAAGGCTTATTGTTGATGATGATGGTATTGAAAAAGGTATTTGGATTCTAAATGATATAACAGATTTAAAAAATGCAGAACAAAAACTTAAAATAAATGAAGAAAGATTTAGAATTGCATTAAAGCAAACATCAAATACTATATTTGAGTATGATATAAAAACAAAGTCACTTTTAAATACTAGTAAAGAGCTTGATAAATATAATATTTATAAAATTACTAAAAACGTTCCATATTCTTTAGTAGAATCAGGAGTTATTCATAAAGATTTTAGTGATGATTTTATAAACATGTATGAAAATGTAATAAATGGAGCAAAAAAAGCAAGTTGTGTAGTTAAGATGAAACTTCCAGATGAAAATTATATATGGAATAAAGTTACCTTGACTACTATTTTTGATGAAGATGGTAATCCTGTAAGAGCAATTGGTATACAGGAAGATATAAGCAAACAAAAGGAAGCAGAGATAAGATACAATCAAGAAGGTAAGTATCATTCAGCTATATTGTCGGAAGCAATGATAACCTATGAAATAAATGTATCAAAGGATACTTTTATCAAAGGAAATGAAAGTTGGCAAAAACCATTTGGAATTAAGCCTGACAATAACTATTCTCAAATGGTAAAAACTATAGCAAATAGTATTGTACATAAAGACAATAAAGAAACATTTTTAAATACATTTTTATGTGAAAACTTATTGGATGCATATAAAAATAATGTGACTGAAATAAAATTAGAATATCGAAGAATGAATCAAGAAAATAAAATGATTTGGGTCATTTGTACAATGCACTTAATAAAAGATTCTATTACGAACGATATAAAAGCACTTGCTTATGTTAAAGATATTGACAAGCAAAAAAATGAAGAAATTAGATTAAAATTAAAAGCTGAAAGAGATACTCTTACAGGATTATATAATAAAGGTACTACAGAAAAATTGATTAATGATTTCTTGAACTCTGAGGAAGCAAGCTTAGGAATGCATGCATTTTTAATTGTTGATATAGATAATTTTAAATCTGTGAATGATAATTTAGGACATGTATTTGGAGATAAAGTATTATTTGAAGTTTCTAAAAACCTAAAACCTATATTTAGAAAAGATGATATAGTAGGTAGAATTGGTGGAGATGAATTTATAGTATTCTTAAAAAATATTCAGTCTTTTGAGAATATCAAAAAGAAAGCAGAAAAAATATGCGATATATTTAGAAATTCTTATACAGAAAATAAAAAGACATATAAAATATCTGGAACAGTTGGAATTTCATTTGTACCAGAACATGGAACTGTATTTGAAGAACTTTATAAAAAAGCAGACATAGCACTTTATTATGCAAAGAGCAAAGGAAAAGATAAGTATGCACTTTATAATGATTGTATCTACCAAAATGAACTTGAAAATAATATAAGTGATAATAATATAAAATTAGCAGATAAATGTGAGAAATCCAAACCAGTACTTAAAGAAATTCTTGATTCTATTGATAATTATATCTATATAGTGAATCCAAATACTTATGAACTTCTTTTTGTCAATAATAAGGTGTCTCGTTTGGATTTAGAGATAAAATTAGGAGAAACCTGTTATAAATCACTATTAAAATCTGATAGACCATGTAATAATTGCCCTCTTAACGGATTAGAAGAAAATAAGCATTCAAAATTCAAAATAGAGACAAATACATTTGGTAAAAATATCAGTATAGCAAGTTGGATTAATTGCATAGATGGAGAATACAACTGTCTTATAGAGTGTATAGATTCTTCTTTATACAAAAATAAATAAAAAAGGACTATGAAGATATGTTAAATAGTATAACTTTGATACTTGGTATAATATTTACAATTTACTATTTTTATCTCAAAATAGTTTTTGGAGGAATTTCATTTAGTGAGATTTTCTTAGTTGTAGGAATTGTACTAATTATCTATCAAATATTTAAGAAAAAAATTAAAGAAAAGAAGGTTTTTTATAGGGTGTTAAAAATAATAATCAGCATTTTTTTAATAGTATTTGTAGTTACTGAGAGTCTAATTATTTTTTATCCTAAAAATAGTTTAGAATCAAAAAGTGGTTATCTCTTAATTTTAGGAGCTTCTGTAAAAAAGACTACACCAAGTACAACCCTGAAGGGTAGGTTAGACACTGCATTGAAATACCTAAAAATTAATGATAATTGTTATGTGGTAGTATCTGGTGGTAAAGGAAGTGGAGAAAAAATAACTGAGGCAAAAGCTATGAAAGATTATCTTATAAAAAATGGTATAGATAAAAATAGGATAATAGAAGAGGATAAATCCACGAATACTTATGAGAATTTTAAATATTCAAAATTGAAGATAGAAGAACATAGTCAAAGAAAACTAAGCGATTTAAAAGTAAAAATAGTAACAACAGATTTTCATGTTCTCAGAAGTAAAATATTAGCATATAGAAATGGATATAAAAATACGTCTTTTTATGCTAGTAAATCAAAACTTTCATTTGTACCAACTTATTATACAAGAGAATTTTTTGCATTATGGAAAACAATCATTTTTGATAGATAATAAATAAAAAGACTAGATATAAACTCATATCTAGTCTTTTCTATTCCCTTAATTCTAATCCATTTTCCAACTTTACTTGTTGTAGAAATTTCAACATTGGGATTTACAAGTAATTGCTTATAAGAAGTTTTATATTTTACGATTCCAAAATATAATTTTCCTTCATAATCCATTATAAATCCGAATGGTCTTACTCTTGGTTTATTATCTTCAACTGTAGCAAAATAGAATGTTGAGTTTTCTTTTAAAAAATTCATTATTTTTTTCATGATTAAATCCTCTTTGTATCTTATACTAATATAATGAATATAAATAAAATATTCATAATACTAATATAAATCGATATAAAAACAATTACAATATTATATTGATTATTCAAAATTATATATAAAATTCAGAAAAAAATTTTAGTTTACATAATAAAAATAAAGTCAACTAAAATTATTGATTTTAGATTAAAGTACCGGATTAAGCATTTAAGTAGATTTTAAGCTTGATTTGATTAGAAAGGTACAAACTATCACCGAAAAAAATTAAACCCATTTAAAAAGCAATATAAAAGCTTGTTATTTTTGAGAAAAATAGACCCTCTAAACTCAATTAGATAAAAATAAAATACAGAAAATTATATCTCTGAATATCTCAAGTAATTAATTTTAAATTTTACGATATTTTGTTTGATGATTTATAATATAAAAGCATACTCTTAATCTGCTCAAATTAAAAAGAATAAAAAATAACAAAAAAAATCACTGACATTTCACTGACAAATGGTAATTTTGTTATTATAAATACATTGAAAATACTTGATTATTGAGAAATGGCATAAAAGAATACATTTTATGCCATTTACTATTATTTGATAGTTTTTAACTTATGACATAAGATATTTTCTCACATATAGAATAAAATATAAAAAAGTTGATATTGCAAATAAAAAAATACATGTTAGATGTTATAGAAAAAAAGCGTACTTATAGGCTTAAAATATCGCATAAAAGAGTTTTTAAAATTATTTATTCTAATTAAATTTTAAATATATTAAATAATTTTAATTTTTTATAAAAATATTCATATATTTTATTCATATTAAAGTTTAGATATCTAAAAATTTTTTTAGAATTTATTATATTATGTTAATTTTTTATATCTTATAAGGATTGTATTTTTCTAACTATAAAAATAGTATTATACTTGTATTTAAAAATAAAAGAATTTTATTCCTATTGTGTAAAGTGAGAATACTATTTTCTTATATTGGTATAATAATAGTAAATCTATAATATAGAAAAGAGGTATTTCTAGTATGCATGAAAATAAAAAGAATCTATTAGACGGAAGCTTAGCTCAATATAATGATGCAGCAGTTCCAAAAATACCAGTATTTGCTGGTAACGATATAACTTCAGAAGTTTATTATTTTAAACCTAATCAAGTTCTTAATGCTCATAGACACCCTAATGGTGAACAAATATTTGTGTTCCTAAAAGGAGAAGGTAAAATGAAACTTGGTGAGCATGAATGTGATGTAAAAAACGGCGATACTGTATTTGTACCAACAGGAGAGTGGCATGAAATTACTAATGGAAGCAATGAAGAAATGGTAGCCGTTCAAATTACAAAAATTAATGCTGGAGCAGAATACAGAGGATAGATATATAAGTACAGTTAGTACTTTAATATCTATTTTATTATATAAACTTTAATCTCAAATATAAAAAGAGTCTTTTAAAAGGCTCTTTTTATATTTTTGTTAATTTTCATTATAAAAACAAGAAAATATCTAGCTAAAACTAATATATTTTATTTAATATTTTTTATAGCATTGTTTGCAAACTCAGTATTTACGATATCTTTATAAGGTGCTTCCTTATCTAGTTCTTTAGCTTCTTTCATAACAGTCATCAATTTCTTCAAACCTTCCTCTTTTAATACAGGATTTTGAGACCATGCATCTATTGATTTATATCTATCTACAACTGTTGTTAAATCTTCTAAAGATATATCTTCAAAGAAAGGTTGCATAGCCTTAGCTACTTCTTTGCTAGATGCTTGTTGAATCCATAATTGACCTTTATAAACAGCATTTGTAAATCTTTGAATTAAATCTTTATTGTTTTTCATGTATGATCTCGTAGTAGAGTATGCTGTAAAAGGTATTTCTCCAGAATCTTTTCCTATAGATGTAACTATATATCCACTACCTTCTTTTTCCATTGCTGTTGCTGTAGGTTCAAATGCTGTTGTAAAGTCACCCTCTCCACCTGCAAAAGCTCCAGCCATTACACCAAATTGGTAATCAGTCTATTTATAACATTTAAAACATATAATTAATCTCTTGGGATATTAGGGTAAAGTATTAAAGAAAAATCATCAGATTTTTGATTAGGTTCTTTTTTATAGACTGCGTAATTTATTACACTTTTAAGCAATATATTTTTTAGATAAGGTTCTTTTTCCTCTGTATATTCACTTAAAATTTTTTCAAGTTGAGGAACAATTTGTGTTTTAACTGTATTTCTTTCCTTTTGCATTTCAATATCTATATTTGTTTTATTAATAGCTTCTCTTACATTTCCTATACGAGATAAGAGTATTTTTAAACGTTCCCCAAATGTATTACTGTCATAAATTCCTTGTTCTAAAAAATCATGTAGTCGTTCTTTTTGTTTTTCTAAAGTATCCAATTCTTTATTTAAATTTGTCAAGGTATGTTCTAAAGTATTTTCAGGTTTAGAGTTGTCTTTTTCATCTTTTAAAGATAGTCTATAATTTACTAACCATTTATTTAAGACCTCTAATATTTTATTTTCTAATATGTATAGTTTAGTAGCTTTATTTTTACAATTAGTACAAACCATATATTTCTCATATCCATTTGATGTAGTATTAGATTTGGCTATTAAAGTATGATTACAGTATCCACATTTTACAATTCCAGCCAATGGATTTGTTATTTTATTGTTTGGAGTAGGGGAATTAATACGTTTTTTTCTTATATTTTGTGCCTTATTCCATATCTCTTCACTTATTATTGGTTCATGCTTTCCTTTTACCTCAATTTGTTCCTCAATTCCTCTTGTTCTACTAGAATTTCTTTTCCTCTCGACTTTATTCCATACTATATATCCACAATACACTTTGTTTTTTATAATATCTCTTATACCCTTTTCATACCAAGTTCTACCTGTTGTGGTCTTATAACCAAGTTCGTTTAAATAATTGGATATTTTACATGCACCATCTCCTTTTAAATACATATCAAAGATTATTTTAACAACAGTTGCTTTATCTTCATTTATTACAAGTACTCTTTCTTTATTATTTAAATATTTAATATCATACCCATAAGGAGGAGCTTGAGCTATAAATTTACCCTCTTCAATACTTTTGATTTTTCCTCTTTGCATACGTCTAGATATTAATTTTAATTCCTTACGAGCCATAAAAGCTTCAAATTCAGAATACTCCTCATCAAACTCATCATTTAAATCATACGTTTTTCTAGGAGTAATAATTTTCGTTTTAGATTTTTTAAATGTATCTAGTATTAACCCTTGGTCTTGCATATTACCACGACCCAAACGGTCAATATCCATTACTAAAACAGCATCATAGTTATTATTTTTAATCTCATCTAGTAGCTCTATCATCTTAGGTCTATATTCTATACTTTCCCCAGAAACAAGTTCTTCTTTAATTTCAATGACATTTAAATTTTGTTCTCTTGCTAGTTTTAAAAGAGTTGTCTTATGTCTACTTAGAGTTTCAAATTCACCTCTATGTTCTGCTTCTTCATCAGCTCTACTTTTGCGTAAATAAATTGCCACATTCATTAAATCACACCCCTTGAATATAATTATATTCAGTAACAGATTGATTATATTTAAAACACAAAAATAAACCTTCAAAATACAAGATATATTTTTTAGGTTTATTTTTATACAGTAAATTTTATAGTATATTTAAAAGCTTGTAATCTAGGTAAATATTTATACTATTAATCTTATGCTTTCTTCATTTTTTAATTTTAAACTATTTTTTTACTACAGGTATCCATACTTCAAATTTAGCATTTTGAGGGTCTGGATTTAAGTACAGTTCAATATCAGGACCATTATCATATTCATAACCAGAAGTAGGTAACCATTCTGTTACAATACGCTTTTCTAGTTCTTGCATTGCTTGTGGACATTGTCCTTCTCCAGAAAATATTGCCCAAGTAAAAGCTGGAACAGTATATTCTTCTAATGTATCATCTATAGATTTTGTGCTTGAAACAGAGATGAAATACTTCCATTTTTCTGAATTATTACAAATACTTATACCTAATACACCTTGAGGTTGACTATCCATCATAGGGATTAATTTTTGAAGTGTTCCATCTAAAGCAACTTTTTGCCACATTTGGGGAACAATTTCAAAATTCTTTTCTAGTTCATTGTGAAGTGGCTGAGATACACCAACTATACGAAATGCTTCTTTCTTTTCAATTCTATAATTCATTTCTTCGGCTCCTTTAATATTAATTTTAAAGCTGATTGGAGGAAAGGCTTTTAAAGTTGTTATTTCTCCTTTTTTTATAAATGATGGGGCAACACCATGAATACTTTTAAATGCACGGTTGAATGCTGTTGGAGAAGAGTATCCATATTTTAAAGCCACATCAATTATCTTTTTATCATCATTTTGTAATTCTACAGCTGCTAAAGACATCCGTCTACGACGAATATATTCAGAAAGTGGTACATCTGCCATATAAGCAAACATTCTTTGAAAATGATATGTAGAACAACAAGCTATTTTTGCCACTTGTTCATACTCAATTTCTTTTGTTATGTTTTCTTCAATATAGTTAATTGCTTTGTTTAATCTTTCAATCCATTCCATAAAATCAGCTCCTTGTAATTTATATAATATCTATTTTAAAATAGTTAATCCTCTCTTTCTATGCACTAATTAACTAGCTTAATAAAAAATGAACATGAGAAAGGCTGTAATTAACTACAAAAATGAACAAATAGTGTTGTTTTTCACATTAAAGTATATCACAGATTAGTATCTAATTTTTATATAAGATAACAGTCTTAATTTATTATGAAATTTTTATAATATTTTAGGTTAGACATTTAATTATATATAACATTTTATTTATAGTTAACTATTTTTGAAGTTTACCCTTAATCAAGCAACACTTAGTTATTCAATTATAAATAATGATTGAGAATAGGACAATTTTTAAGATACATAAAATATAAAGAGGAGGGGATTTAAATGCCAAACATAGAAAAAGACTTAGATGGTACAACTACTATAACATACCTCAACGACGATATAGGTGTTCCAACAGACGAGAATGGATATAAAATATCTATGACAATACTACATGGAAAGACAATCTGCCATGTAGTATCTCCTGAAACAATCTTAGGAAGAAAGTTCACATTAGAAGAAAAACAAGAAAAAGATACAATAATATATGGAGCAATAGAAAAAATAATGGTAGACAGACAATTACAAATAAAAAATTCAAACAAAGAAGTTGCTAGTCATTAGCACTTCTTTAATAAGTAAAGTAGGACAAGTATTTTTTATAATATTATTGACTTATAGTCTAATTAGACTACTATTAAAAATAAATACAATAAGAATTTAAGAAAGGATAATAATAATGATTAAATCATTTTTAATGTTAGGACAGTCCAATATGGCTGGAAGAGGATTCATAAGTGAAGTGACTCCAATTTATAATGAAAGAATACAGATGTTACGTAATGGAAGATGGCAAATGATGACAGAACCTATTAATTATGACAGACCAGTTTCTGGGGTAAGTCTTGCTGCATCATTTGCAGATGCATGGTGCTGTGAAAATCAAGAGGATAGAATTGGGCTAATTCCTTGTGCTGAGGGAGGCAGTTCCTTAGATGAATGGAATATAGATGGTATACTTTTTAAACATGCTATAAGTGAAGCTAAATTTGCCATACAAAGCAGTGAATTGACAGGAATTTTATGGCATCAGGGAGAAAATGACAGTAATAATGGCAACTATAAATTTTATTATAAAAAATTACTTTCTATTATTGAAACTCTTAGAAAAGAATTAAATATTCCAGATATACCAATTATTATTGGTGGATTGGGAGATTTCTTAGGAAAAGTAGGTTTTGGAAAAAGTTGTACTGAGTATGTATTTATCAATCAAGAGTTACAGAAATTTGCTTTTGAACAAGATAATTGTTACTTTGTTACAGCAACAGGTCTTACATCTAATCCTGATGGTATTCATATTGATGCAATATCTCAAAGAAAATTTGGATTACGTTATTTTGAAGCTTTTCATAAGAAAAAGCATATTATGGAAGCATTAGCTAATGAAAGTGAGTTGATAATACCGAGTAATTCCAAGACATATACAAAAACAGAAAAAATATATATAAATAGTATGGACTTGGCACTAGGAAAGATATCATATGATGAGTTTGAATCTAAACTTATTAAACTTAATGATAATTAGATAAAATATTCATTAATATACTAATAAATATAGATTGAAAGAGGTGATTTTTTGATACCATTATTAATTTTAGGATTATTAAAACAAAATCCAAATTCTTATGGATATGAGTTATTAGCATTAATGGAAAAGAAGCATTACAAGTACATAGTAAATTTCACTAAAGGTTCTTTTTATTATAATTTACAGCAACTTGAAGAAAAAAAGTTTATTGAAAAAGTTGAAAATAAACAATCTAATAAAAACAGAGAAACTCATAACTACATAATTACTGAACTTGGATGCCAGGCATTTGAAAAATTAATGTATAAGTATGGTTCTAAAACAGAGTATATAAATCTATCATTTTACGCAACACTATTATTTGCAAATGATTATAAAAATGAAAAGTTAATAGAATTATTGGAAACGCAAATTAAGCAAACTCAAGTAAGAATTTCTCTATTAAATGAATCCATAGAAAATGACAAAACAAATTCACATTATTTTAATAGAATGCTAGAAAATTCTCGTTCTCACCATTTAGTTAATATTGAATGGTTTGAGAAGTTGCTAAATGATATTAGAGATTGATTTTAATAATAAAAAAACATACATATATACTTTATATAAATGTATGATATATAGATTAAAAATAAGGCAGATAATTTTCAATTGAATATCTGTCTTTTTGTTATATAAGATGTTAAAAGACACTTATACTATGTAAGTAAAATTTATAAATATAAAGTTGTTCATTGTTGAATTACAGACACTTAAGATGAAAAGTATGACATTTAATATAATAAAATTGTTTAAGTATTAATTATGAGTATTAATTAATGGTATAGATAATTTTAATATAACTGTATTTATAAATAATTATAAAATAATAAATTAATTTTTTTATACTGACTTTTTTATAGTATAAATCGTTATATATAATGACGGAGGTGATAATAGTGAATGATGCTCGGATTATATCACAAATAAAAGCAGGAAAAAAAGAATTGTTTGATACTCTAATAAAAAAATACTATGATAGCATCTATTGTTATTGTTATCGCCATGTAGACAATAAAATGACTGCACAAGATTTAACTCAAGATGTATTTGTAACAGTTATAAATAATATAGAAAATTATAAACATTATGGTAAGTTTGAAAACTATTTATATGTTATTGCAAAAAACAAGTGTAAGGATTTTTGGAAGAAAAAACAACCGATATATTTAGAGTCATTAGATAAGGAGATATCAAATCAAGAATTGTCTGATATAGAAAATAAAATGTTTATAAAAGAAGCTTTGACTAAATTACCAGAATTAGAATTTGAAGTGATAATTTTACGGTATTACCATGATTTAAAATTTAAGGATATTGCTAAAATTATGGAGTCAAGCGTCTCTGTCACAAAGTACAGGATGAGTAGGGCATTAAAAAAACTAGAATTATATCTGGAAGGAGGTAAATTATGAATAATAAAGAAATAAAAAGAAGTCTACAGAAGTATAAGGTTCCCAAATATGATTCTTCAGCTCTTGAAAAGACTATTAAAACTATACATGAGTTAACGCTTAGTAATACTTATAAAAGAATGAATAATAAAGACTTTTTTATATCTCAAATTGGTTTTATAAGAAAAAGAACTTGGATTATGCAATTTCTAATACTATGTACAATATGTATATTTTTATTTAGTACATCAGCAGATAGTAATTCATTTTATAATACTTTATCCTTGATTTCTATAGCATCACCACTTTTTGTACTGACAAATATAGAAGAATTAACAAAAGTATATAATAGTAGTATTTTAGAGATAGAATTTTCAACAAAAAATACATTACATAAAATTATTGCTACTAGAATGCTTATATTTGGAATAAGTGATTTATTGTTTATGATTATTATTTTGGTATCTGCAAAACAAATCATTGATGTAAACATTCTGTATATAATAATTTATATACTAGTTCCTTTTAACCTAATGTGTATAGGATGTATGGAAATTATAAATAGAAATAAAGGTAAGCATACAAATTATTATTGTATGATATATGGTATATCTCTTGTATTATTAATAGTTACACTGAGTAACTTTAGAGATAATCTATATCAATTTGAAGCAATAAATCAATGGCTAATTGTTTTTCTAGTCACAGCAGTAACATTAATATATGAAATAAGAAAAACGTGGAGACATCTTTGTTCATTTGAAAATATTATTATCTAAGTAAAAAATAAGAATACACAGTATCAGGAGGAATAGTATGGAGTTAAGTGTAGAACGTTTAACAAAACAGTATAACAATAAAATTATAGTAGATAAAATTGACTTTAAATTAAATGAGGGTATATATGGATTTTTAGGAGAAAATGGAGCGGGAAAAACAACTCTTATGAGAATGATTTGCGGAATATTAAGTCCTACATCTGGAGAAGTAAAGGTGGATGGTAAAAATAATTTGGATATGGGAGAAGATTTTAGAGATATGATTGGATACCTTCCTCAAAACTTTGGATACTACCCAGATTTTACTGCCAAAGAATTTATGCTATATATAGCATCATTAAAAGGATTAATGCCTAGCTATGCAAAGAGAAAAACACAAGAATTATTAGAAATGGTAGGATTATCAGAGGTAATTAATAAAAAAATAAGAACATTTTCTGGAGGTATGAAGCAAAGGCTAGGATTTGCTCAAACACTACTTAATGACCCCCAAATTTTAATATTAGATGAGCCAACAGCAGGGCTAGACCCTAAAGAACGAGTTAGATTTCGCAACCTAATTTCAGAATTTTCTAAGGAAAAGATTGTTATATTGTCTACTCATATTGTGTCTGATGTAGAATATATTGCAGATAAAATTTTAATAATGAAAAAAGGAAGATTTGTTTTAACTGGCTCAGTAGAAGAAGTAACTTCAAAGATAAAAGATAAGGTATGGAAATGTGTGGTCAATGAGAATGAAATAGATTATATGTCTGATAGATATTGTTTAGCAAATATCCATCATTCTGGTGGAGTTGCAAATCTCAGAATTGTAAGTGATATAAAGCCACATGACAATGCGTGCAATTTAAAACCAACATTAGAAGATTTATATTTATATTGTTTCAACGAAGTACTATAAATATGCATAAGGAGATAGGTATGTCTACATTAATTAAATTTGAGTTAAAAAAAATAATAAAAAGAAAGTCTACAATAGCAGTTATTTTAGGAAGTTTATTCTTAAGCATCATTCTTTTTGCATTAATGCCAATTCAGGAAAAAGCTAATGATGAAAGTGGAAAAGAGTATAGGGGTTTACAGGCTATTGAGTTAAAAAAACAACAATCTAAATTAAATGATGGATATATAACAGATAAAAAAGTAGAAAACTCAATCAGAGAATATCAAAAAATGTTTAATAATCCAAATAATATTACAACAGATGAAGGTGGGTTTTCAAATTTTAAACCAGATATTTATTGGAAATTCTTCTATCCAAATAAAGCTTTTTATAATTTTATAATAGAGTCATATAGTAATCCAAATGATTATAACCCAGAAGTAATTAAATCAATGCCCTTAGAAGATGGAGTTAATTTTTATAAATTTAGAAATGAAAAAGTAAATACAATATTAAATATGGAATATCCAGAGGGAAATTACACACAGAAAGAAAAGGACTTTTGGTTATCTAAAAATAAGGATATAAAGGAGCCTTATTTAAATGGATATTATCAAGGGTGGGAATCTTTTCTATTGGCAAGAGATTTACTGATTTTTACTATAATGGCTGTCTGTATAAGTATAGCTTCTGTATTTTCAGGAGAATACCAATCTGGTGCTGATTCAGTAGTATTGACTTCTAAATATGGAAAAACAAAAGTTATAACAGCTAAAATAATAAGTTCCTTCTTATTTGGAACGATTATCTTTGTAATAAATACAATTGTGTCTATTGGTATACTTCTTTTATCTTTTGGAATTGATGGATGGAATTTACCATTACAACTTACAACCAGTTCAATTCCATACCCATATACATTTTTACAGGCAATATTACTAAGTGTGTTAATTATTTATATGATATTAATACTATTAATTAGTTTTACACTTTTATTATCATCTTATATGAAATCACCTTTTCCAGTTTTAATTACAAATATAATATTACTATTTGTACCAATATTTTTAAAATATAGTGAAACAAATAAGTTGTATAATCAAATTCTCAATGTTTTACCATCAAAAGCTATTTCATTTTCATTTACTAATTATGTAGATTATAAATTTGGTAATTTAATAATAGCTTTACCTACAATGATTATTTTTACATGCTTAGTTCTTACAGTTGTTTTTTTACCTTTTATTAAAAATAATTTTAAAAAACATCAAGTTAACTAAAATATATATTATAAAAAGAAGGTGTCTTAAAATGAACTTTTTAGCTTATTAGGCACTCTTCTTTGTATTAATTTAAATATATTTTAGTATTAGATTAAATATGTTTTCATCATTTTAACAATGAAAAAGAGCCTTATCTCTATTTTGAGATAGCTCTTATAAAGTTAAATATTAAATTGATAACTATAAAATATGTAGTTTGAATTTATAATTTGTGTTATAATCATACTGATTTTTGTACATCAGTTCTTACATTAACATTGCCTGCTTTTAGATTTTCTCCAATAGTAAGACCTTTTTCTTTTAGAACATATTCAAAAGTCATTAGTGGAACTCCACCTTTTCTACCACCTAATATTTCGGTTCCTTTTAAATCATTGTAAGAGAAATTAGGCATTTTTTTCCTAGCAACTAGAAAACTACCATCTCTTTTTGTCAATTGAGCAAAGTTCACTGCATAATCGTTTTTGTTTTGATTATATACATATATAGATGCTTCAGGACCCATTAAACCTACGTTTGCTTCACCTGAAATCAAAGCTGCCATAGTTTTATCTGCACCTTGGGTATTTATAAGGTCAATCTTTATACCTTCATCTTCAAAGAATCCTTTCGTAATAGCAGCATACTGTGGAGCATAAAAAACAGAGTGAGTAACTTCTGCTATAGTTACTTTATCCAGATTTTTAGACGAAGAAGATTCACCTTTTTTGTCATTAGAGTTAAAATCACATCCAGTTAGACATATTGTACTTACAATGATAGAGCTTGCTATTGCGACTATTTTTTTAAACATAATAAATACCTCCCATAAGACATACGAATAGTATATAGTATTAAAAATTTATTGTAGTTGTTACAAAAATGTATCTATGCTTATAATATTTCTACAAAAACTTAATAATAATTTTCAGTTTTATGTTTAGTTTTTTTAGTAATGTGTAATATTGGATAAATTATATTGATTATTTATAAACTAAGTAATAAAATTAAAATAATATCACTTTTTTGTCTATTATATAATGAAAAATTTTTTAATAATATAAATCATATTCATTTATATTATTAAAAAATTTGTTTATAGAAACTTTTATTATTTTATATAAAAGTGATAAAAACTTATATTTTGTGTTTAGTAGAGTGTTGCTAAGTGAATATATTTAAAATGGAGGAAACTTTATGAAACAAAATAAATATGATGATGATAGATTTTTTAATAAATACAGTAAAATGGAACGTTCTACAAATGGATTAGCAGGTGCTGGAGAATGGCATGTTTTAAAAAAAATGTTACCTGATTTCAAAGGAAAAAGAGTTTTAGATTTAGGATGTGGATTTGGATGGCATTGTCAATATGCAGTTGAGAATGGAGCAATTTCTGCTGTTGGAGTTGATATTTCAGAAAAAATGTTAAAAGAAGCTAGAAACAAAACGCAACTTGATAATATAAATTACATATGTATGCCTATTGAAGATATTAATTTTCCAAAAGATAGTTTTGATGTAGTTATTAGTTCCTTGGCATTTCATTATATTCAATCATTTGAAGATATATGTAAGAATATAAGTAATTGTCTTTCAAATAAAGGTAATTTTGTATTTTCTGTTGAACATCCTATATTTACTGCATATGGAAGTCAAGAGTGGTACTGTGATAAAGATGGCACTAATCTACACTGGCCAGTAGATGGATATTTTGAAGAAGGAGTACGTAAGTCAAATTTTCTAGGAGAAGAGGTTATAAAATATCATAAAACATTAACAACTTATTTAAATACGTTAATGAAAACAGGATTTGAAATATTAGAAATTATTGAACCTCAACCAGAAGAAAAACTGTTAGATACAATTCCTGATATGAAAGATGAGCTACGTAGACCTATGATGTTACTTGTATCTGCAAAAAAAAGATAAGTAAATATAAATAATCATTATTGTAGAAAAAAAGTTGTAGAAAATAATTACACTAATGGAGATGATTATACCAGTGGTATTAATTACATCAGTAGTAAGGAGGCAAAAGCATTCGTTGCTTTTGCCATTTTTTAAGTTGCAATTATACTTCTACGTAGTATATTTCGTTTCCATTTTCTTCTATAAGCTTTTTCATATCTTCAAATTTTAAAAATACAGTAGCAGTATTATCATTTGGATGTATACCTATTTTATCCATTTTTAATAAATCCTTATCAAATACAACTTTTACAACAGCCTCTTTATCATTTAATATACCAAAAGGAGTCACAGCTCCTTTAGTAAGTTTCAAGTATTTTTGAAGTCTTTCTTCTGATGCAAAACTAAGAGGTTTACTATCAATTTGTTGACGAATATCTTTTAAATCTGCTTTTTTGTCTTTACCTAATACAACTAAAAAATGTTCTTTTCCTTTAGCATCACGAAGAAATAGGTTTTTTACAACAAATTCCATATGTAATGTTTTTAATTCTTCCATTTCTTCAATTGTATAAACTGGTGGATGATTTACAGCCTCATAAGGTATGCTTAACTCATCTAATTTTTTATATACTTCCTGTTGTTGATTGTTCATGATTTCCTCCCATTAGAAATTTATTTTATATATAAATAATATTATCACAGAAAACTTTAAAAGAAAACGTTTTATATAATATAGACAATAGATTATATTTTTATAAAGAAGCAAGAATACTCAATAAAACTTAAAGAAATTAAACAATTTCTAAAAATACCTTGAAAATAGAACCTTATTTGCCATTTATAAATTATATAAAAAGGGATTATATAAAGTCATATATGAAAAAACTATATTATACTATCTTTTCTTTTTGGAATAAACTATACTTTAAATATAGATATTTAATTTAAATAAATTTTACAGTATTAATAGTAAATTATCTTAGAAAGGAATGTGCTTTATATGTCTACAGACAAAGTTGTTGGAATCATAGATGAAGAAACGGCAGAACTTGCAGGAATTGAATATACTGGTAAAATTTATGCTTCTTCTGGTGTTATAAAACATATAAAGAAAAAACATAGATGTCAACTGAGTAAGGATATTTTTAATGATATAATAGACACTATAAAAATGGTATTAAAGTCACCTGAATATATAGGAAGTCATCCTAAAAAACCTGGAAAAAGTGTGGAGTTTATAAAAAAAATTGATGATTATATTTTAGTAGCTACAGAATTAGATACAAAAAAAGGATATTTATATGTATCTTCAATGTATGCTATAAAAGAAGCAAAATTAGAAAGTAGAGTAAACAGTGGAAGAGTAAAACAATATAATGGTTAACATAATATTATTAATTTTCCCTAAAATATTGAAAAATATTATTATATAAGTTATAATATTAATATACACGTAGATATTTATTAGTTAGATTTGAGGTTGGAAAAGGCACCCAATACGCTACTATAGAGTAGTTAATAGAGATGCAGGATACGCCGCCCTGCCAAATCTAATTAAATTAAAAAGAGAGGATTAATTCCTCTCTTATTGTTTTTTTGAGATACTAATTTAATCTATAATAGAAAGATTGAAGGTCGTTTATACAAAAAAATTTTCAGTTATATACATTAAACTAATTAAATAAGATATTTATAATCTATATGTGATACATATTATATATTAATAAAAGAAAAATATATAGAAAATCCTTATAAAAATTTAAATTGTAATGAATAGGAAGTAATTAAAAAGAATTTTTATTGATTTTTAAAAATTTAGTTAGAAACTATATCATTATGGTAAAAAATGTATTATAATGTTTAGAAATATTATAATAAGGAGCGATTAAACATGAATCTATCGAAGAAAATAGAAGATAAAAGAAAAGCTAAACAGAGAGCTGAAAAAGTTAAGAAAGCTAAAATTGCTACAGCTGGTGTGGTATTAGGAGCTGTTACTGGTGCAGTGAGTGGAGTACTTTTGGCTCCTAAATCTGGAAAAGAAACAAGAGAGGATATAAAAGATGCTTCACAACAAATTGCTGAAAAGATAAATATGAAAACTGTAGATGTAAAAGGCAAAGTATCTGAGAAGCTAGAGGATAAAAAAGGAAACTTTATAGAATCAAAGAAAAAAATAAAAAAATATATAGATAACAAAAAGAGTGTTGAAAATTCTAGTGAGGAAGATAAAATAATAGATATAGTTGAACCAGTTAGTGTTACTGAGGAATAATATGGACAATACAATAACGATTAACATAAGTATAATATATGTATTATTAGCTATACTTGCTTGTATTGCTTTAGTTTATTTAATTATTGTACTTGTTAAACTACATAAGATTTTAAATAATGTTGGAACTATGTTAAATGAAAATACTCAAAATATAAATACAACTTTAAATAATCTTCCTAATGTTGTAGAAACTTTTGGAGAAGTAGGAGAAAATATGAAAGATGTAACAGAAGTAGTTACTGAAGTTACAGCAGATTTTCTTGTTACTAAAGACAGTGTCAAATCAAATATGGATGTTATAGTTGATATATTGACTATAATTAAAAACATTTTTCTAGATAAAAAATAATAAGTTAATATAAAATAAGCCTATAAGATATAATTTAAACGACCTTAAAATAGCATTTATAAGGTCGTTTTTTATTAGCTTGATTTGACACTATGTGTTTTTAATAATTGGTAATATTCCTCTTTATCATTTGAACATATATATCTATGCTTGTTGTTTCAATTACATCCATAAGAACATCTTTACATTCAAGCTCAAAATCTTCCATTCCTTCTAAATATTCATCATCTTCATCAAAAAAGATATAAGAATTATATAGCCATTCTTCAAATTTTTCTTCAAGTATATCCCAATACGAACTCCAAAATAATCCACAACCTGATATATAAGATGCTCTACTTTGATTTATATAAACCTCATTTAGAAGCTTTTGTAATCTACTGCTATAAAGAAAATCTGCTCTTCCACTGCTTGATATTAATTCATTTAAATCTTCTATTGACATTAATTCAACTTTACCACTTTTATCATAAGGAGTATAATTTTCATCAACCCATTTATGTGGTTTGTTTTCTCTGCATACTGTTGCTATCAACTCTACAACTTTTGTTCTTATCATTTTTTTATCCTAACTTATTTATTTTTTATAAAATAATCATGATTTTATAATTTATCTATTTCTTGTAATGCTAATTTAACAGTTTCATATCTATCAGCACCATTTATTACTACATCACCTTTTACAAGTTTATTAGCTTCTCCACCTACAACATAAACCTTTTTACCTAAACCTTGCTTATAACTAGACGCCTCAATTATTAAAGAATCTTTCAATTGCCAATGTAAAATCTGAGCAGCCACTTTATCAGCATCACCTGTATAAACGATTACATTTTCATACACTTTATTTTCCCCTCCACCTTGAGAATTTGATATAGATTTGTTTAGTATACCTTCTGCTATCAATTTAGCAACTTTATCTTTATTATTAACATAATAATCTGTATCTGCTTTACTATCTACAAAACATACTTCTATTAATATTGCTGGTGCAATAGTATGATTAAGCCAATAAAGACCTCTAACATCAGACTTTGCGCCCCTATCTTTGAATACTGTAGCTAACCTAGTATTCACTCTTTCTGCATAGGTTTTGCCATTATTAGTCTTATATATTGTTTCTGTCCCTACTGGAGTTGAAGTTGTGGCATTTGAATTAAAATGAATCTGAACAGCCAAATCAGTTTCCTGTTTATTTGCTATAGCACATTGGTCTGCTAAATGATTACTTGATTCATCAACTCTTCCTGTATAAACAGTAGCTCCACCTATTTTAAGCCATTTAACAATTAAGTCATTCAGTATTCTTGTTTCTTTGCTTTCGTTTATATACCCAACAGCTCCTGTACCTTTTCCAATTAAAGTGTGCCCTGGTATTATTACTACTTTCAAACTAACATCTCCTTTACAATTAAATTTAACTTCTATTTAATATATGCATAACCTAGAATTTTGTTTCTTTTTATATCTTATACTTTTATTATAACCCATTTTGTAAAAATATAGAATATTAAGTAAATAATGTTAAAATTATAATTTTGTATATAAGACATTACTTGATTGCAATAATTTTATAGCATATTCATCTATTCTATATCCAGTTCTATAATATATATGTTTAATTCCAGCTTGAATTATAGCCTTAGTACAATTTAAGCATGGAAAGTGAGTTACATAAATAGAGCAATTTTTAACTGAAATACCTTCTTTTGCACAATAATAAAGGGCATTTTGTTCAGCGTGAATGGTTCTAATACAATGTCCATCTCTCATTTCATGACCAACTTCACTACAATGCTTATCTCCAGAAATACTACCATTATATCCAGTAGACACTATTCTGTTTTCTGAATTGACAATTATAGCTCCTACATAAGCTCTATCACAAGTTCCTCTTTCAGCTACTGTTTCGCACAGTCTCATAAAATATTCTTGCCATGAGCATCTATTTTCAAGTTTTTTATTCAAATCATATACCTCCAAAATTTATATCTAATATATAAGATTTATACCTTAAAAATAATATTAAAAACAAATTTATATGATAAATAAAATTTATTAATACTGTTTTTAGTCTAAATTATTTCATTTTAAATTAAAGTTACAAGGAATCTAAGATTATATATATCTTTCTTCGTAATATGAATGTTACAATATAAAAAACTGTCTCAATAAAATAGAGACAGTTTTACAGTCAAAGTTTATAATACAAGTTCATATTTTTCTTTAAATTCTTTTACAGCTTCGGGCCATGCCTTTTGTTCTGTAATACCTTTTTCTTTAGCTATTTTAATTGCAATCTCTCTTATCATTGCAGCGCCTTCTAATATTCCCATTTTTAATCTCCCTTCAAATATCTTTTTGTATAGAATATAAATAGTGCTAAGATTTATTACATGCTGCATATACAATATCTATACAACACATAACTTGTAAATTCCTTTTATTTTCATACGTCTTTAACCGACATATAATTATATTCAATAAGTTTTAAAATTATGAACTCAATTATAATTATTTTTATTTTTTTAGAATCTAAACACTAAAAATTGTAGGTAAATTTGTCTTATGCCTTTATAAATATTTCTACAGTTTTAATTACTGGACATATCTATTTTTATTATAAAAAGCGCTTAAAAATCGAGAATATCCGCATAAAAACTATATATAAGCAAAACGGTTAAAGGAAAAAGAAGAAATTTAATTGAATGTTAAAATGCGTTGCTTGAAGCAATGGGCAGTTTTGCCTATAATATCGGTAACAACTGAAAGAAAGGTGGTTAGCCCTAATGTTAAGCGAAAACATTAAAACAATCAGGAAGTCAAAAGGACTTTCACAACAAGAACTTGCTATAAAACTGAATGTAGTGCGACAAACAATATCTAAATGGGAACAAGGACTGTCGGTTCCCGATTCTGATATGTTGATTTCCATATCAGAGGTGCTTGAAACGCCCGTAAGCACTTTACTTGGAGAAACTATTGTTGAGTCGGAAGTTGATAACTTAAAAGTGATTTCTGAAAAATTAGAGATTATAAACTTGCAACTTGCACAAAGAAAAAACATGAGAAGAAAAATGTTTCATTGGTTATTTATTTTATTATGTGCAGTCATATTAATAGGTTTTGTGGTCTTAGGGGGACTAAATAGTCCTTACTTGGATTGGAATTATACCGACCCTGAAACCGCTGTTTTTGGAGTAGCTTTTCATGCTTTTGAGTGGCTATTTGTCAGATTAGTACCGATTGTCCTTATAGGAGCAATTATTGGAATCTTTTTGACACGTAAGAAAATATGAAGTAACTCTGCTTTTTATAATACAGCAAGCGTTCCTTAAAAGCGTCATTCTACATGGCAATCGAGGACGACTATGTAAGGAAGAACCTTTTTGATTTCCAACTAAGCGAAGTTATTGAGGACGACAGTAGGCTCAAAACCGCATTAAGTAAAGTACAGGAAGCAAGACTGCTGGACTTATACTCTCATGCGTCAGATGCAGGAAATGCGAGGTCTGGTAGCATGATTTACAACGATTTGTACAACTATTGCGAGTAGAAATATATGGAGATAAGTATTATCTACAAAGTCAGAAAAGAAATGATTTGATAATTTACCCATGTTATAATTATTGATGTGAAATCAATAAATCAAAATTCCTTTTTGGGATTTAACAATAAGGAAAAAGTGAATGACTTTTGCAAGGAGGTGTTAATATCAGACAAGTAAAGTCTTTTGTTTTTCCAGTTATATCCTTAATATTCTTAGACCAAATTAGCAAAGTTCTTATAGGATTATTCTTAATGGACTTTGAAATTGATATAATTGGGAAATTTTTAAGATTCAATCCTGTTCAAAATACAAAATTAAGTCTCTGCTATCTAACAAACGGAGCACAAAAATAAAAATTAAATATTAAATATAAAGCACAGTTAATTTTGATTAAAAAGTTGACTGTCTTTTCTTTTGTAGAAATTTAAGCATAGGTAATAAAGAAATGACTGCATTTAAGCATTATGTATATAATTGGAGGCAATAAAAAGCCAGCAAAGCCCATAAAATAGAGCTGTGCTAGCAACATGATGAATTATAAGAAGATAATCAAAAACTTACGCTTTATTTTAATTTAAAAAAATGATTACTGTAAAGAAATCATTTTTTATTATAATCACTGATACATCAAATATTCTAAATAAAATTTTTATTTATCTGGAATTGTATATTTTTTCTATAATATTAACTACAGCGTACATTGCCCAAGCACAGATAGCCAATACAAATACTCCCATCATTACTAAATCTAATTTAAATACTTGAGAACCATATACTATCAAGTAGCCTATTCCATATCTTGAAACTAAAAATTCTCCAACTATTACACCTACCCATGCCATACCAATATTAATTTTAGTTAAATTTATTAAATTTCCTGTGTTTGCAGGTAATATGAGTTTAAATAATATTTGAGATTTAGTAGCTCCAAAACTTTTTAACATCTTAATTTTTTCTTCATCTATATTCATAAAATAATTATAAGCTGAAAGTATAGTAACAACAACAGAAATCGTTACAGCTGTTACGACGATTCCTTCTATTCCAGCACCTACCCAAACTATAATTATAGGAGCTAAAGCAGTCTTAGGAAGAGCATTTAAAACTACCAAAAATGGGTCTAATATTTTTGATAATTTTTCTGACCACCAAAGAGCAATTGCTACCAAAATACCTAATACAGTACCTATAACAAGACCAAGAACAGTTTCATATACAGATATTCCAATATGTTTAAATAATTGACCACTAAATGCATATTGAATAAATAAATTGTAAATATCACTTGGTTTGCTAAATAGAAATGTATTTATAACATTTAAGTCAGCTAAAAGTTCCCAGATTACAATAAAACCAATTAAAATTAATAGCTGGTAGAATAATACATTTCTTTTTTCTCTTTTTACACCTTTAACATAGTTTATATATCCTTCAGATCTTTTATTAAGCCTCATGTGTATCTAGCTCCTTCCATAATATGTCGAAATACTTTTGAAAATCAGGAACTTTACGTGTTTTGAGAGGCGTTTTTGTTCCATCCATGTTAAGTTCAATATCGTAAATATTTTTTATGGTAGCTGGTCTTTTAGATAGTATTGCAACCTTATCTGATATGCTTATTGCTTCTGCTATAGCTAAAAAAGTGCAACTAATTGCTTAAAGAAACAGAATTATCAACTTCAGCACCCATATAAACAATATTAAGATTTCCTAAACTGCTATCCCAAACAATACTATTAATAATAGTAGATAATAACAATCTCTTATCATCTAAACTGGCATTATCAACTTCATCATTAAATCTCTTCAAATTACTAACAATAATATCAATATTAATACTGTCACTACTAATATTGATGTTACTAGATTCCAAAGTATTAATCTTATCCTTTAAAATACTAATCTCATTATTTAGGCTCTCAATCTGGGAAACTATATAATCAGAAGCAGTACTACCAGTATTTTTTGCAAGCTCTATAACTAAATTTTTAATAAGTTTTTCCTTATCTAAAATTTGATTTTTAAGTAAATTAGTCTCAGATTTAAAAATATTAAAAACATTATCAGTCTTAATGTTATTACTATTGAATGCACTTATAATAGACTCTTCTTTACAATTCTTAATTTTATCTATAACTAAACTTTCAACTAATGGACCATTAAGATTTTTACAGTTGCAACTATCAGACCCAAGTGTTTTTTTAGTACCACAAATATAATAATACTTTAAATCCTTGTCAGTTTTTTTGCCTTTATAGGTAATTCTCATATTAGAACCACATTTACCACATTTTATAAGACCAGATAAAAGAGCAGTTTTTCCAGTTGATATCCTTGGAGTTTTATCACGATTTTTATCTAATTGATTTTGTACTTCAAGCCATATTTCAGGTTCTATGACTCCATGGTGTTTTGCAATTGCTGCTATTGAGTTAGATGTATTTTTAGCATAGGTAAGGATTCCACATTTTCTATCTGGAGTACCTACAACATCCATACCACTATTTTTAAGGTAATCTAAAATTTCATCATTAGCTTTTACATATGCTGGATTTCTAAGTATTCTAGATAAAGAACTAGGGTCAAATTTGCCACCACGAGGACCCCTTATTCCATTATTATAGACATATTTATATAACTTAGATAAGGACCTAAGTTCTAAATATTTATTGTATATTAGCTTTACAATCTCCATTTGTTCATCATTTACTTGAAGCTTATACATACTTCTTTCTTTTAGATTTTCATCTAAGAATGTGATTTTTTCACTGTTGAATCCATGAGGTGTATTGCCTCCAAGCCATCTACCACTACGGGCTAATTCATACATATTGTCTTTTATACGTTCTGCTATTGTTTCTCTTTCTAATTGAGCAAATACACTTGATATAAACATCATAGCTCTTCCCATTGGAGTTGAAGTATCAAATTGTTCTTTGATAGATATAAATGATATGTTTAGTTCATTTAATTTTTCTATTAAAGTAGAGAAGTCAGATACATTTCTCGATATCCTATCTAATCTATAACAAACTAGGTAACTAAATTTCTTATCTTTAGCATCCTGCATCATTTTCTTAAATTGTGGTCTATCTATATTGCTACCACTAAATCCCTCATCTTCATATATCAAAAAATCTTTTACACCAATAGACTTTGCATAATCAATACATAATTGTATTTGATTTTCTATAGAATCACCTTTTCCAGTAAATCTTGATTTTCTTGAATAAATTGCAGCTTTCAAAATTAAAACCTCCTATAAGTTAGGATATATATTTGAAACTATTTATCTACAACCTTTTAAGTAAACTTATTAGAATGAATTTATTAATTAGGTAAATTTATATAATTCTACTTTTTATAATATATGACTATTTATTTTATTTCTTTACTATTCAAGTTCTAAATCAATAATAAATTTTGATATTTAATTGTATCAGGACAAATCTCTAATTTCATAGATTATTAATATAAAATCATAGGTTAGTGTGAAAAAGTTGAAATTTAAATATTTTAAAAGATAATTTTTTTGAACTAATAGGTATAACAAAAATTTATAGGGGGATTGCATATGGAAATCAATGTTATAGAAATTTTCCCTAAAGATAAAGCTAAACTTAATAAAATAGAAATGGATAAAGCTAGTTGGTTTGTAAATATAATAAGTAAAAAATATCCTAAAGAAGCTTTAAATGAAGCATTTAGTACTTTAGAAAAAGAATTAAATATAAGTAAAGCTAATACATAAGCTTTGATTATTGATTTTATATACTATTGGTTTTATACGCTATGACTTGACATTATATTAATCAAATAGTATATTTTTAAATATAGCACAATGAAGTGTTAAAAGAGCAATGGAGCTCCATAGATAAAGTCTATGGAGCTTTTTTGCGTATTTAACTTAAGGAGGATAGGACTTTGAATAACTTTGAGATTAAAACTAGAATAAAATTTGGAGAAGGCTCACTAAAAGCTTTGCAAGAATTAAAAAACAAAAATGTACTAATAATAACAGACCCTTTTATGGTGAAATCAAAAACAATAGATAAAATAACATCTAATTTAATAAACTCAACATATCAAGTTTTTGAAGAAATAGTACCAGACCCACCAATAGAAGTAGTAGTAGCAGGAATAGAAGCATTTAAATCTATAAATCCAGACGTAATAATAGCATTAGGTGGTGGTTCTGCAATAGATGCAGCAAAATCTATAATGGACTTTTCTAAAAAAATATTAAAAATTAACGAAGTAGAGTTTATAGCAATACCAACAACAAGTGGAACAGGTTCAGAAGTAACATCATTTGCTGTAATAACAGATAGTCAAAAAAAATGTAAGTATCCATTAGTGAGTGATGATTTACTTCCAGATATGGCAATACTAGACCCAGAACTTGTAAAAACTGTACCAAATTTTATAACAGCAGATACAGGGATGGATGTATTGACACATGCTATAGAAGCTTACGTATCTACAAATTCTAATGACTTTTCAGATGCACTAGCTGAAAAAGCTATAAAGTTAGTATTTAAATACTTAATAAAAGCATATAAAGATGGAAATGACATAGAAGCTAGAGAAAAAATGCACAATGCATCTTGTTTAGCAGGTATGGCATTTAACCAAGCATCACTTGGCATAAATCATTCTATTGCACATGTATTAGGTGGAAAATTCCATATACCACATGGAAGAACAAACTCTATATTACTTCCTCATGTAATAGAATATAATTCATCAATAGTAGGATATACTAACACAACTTACTCTGCTACAGCTAAAAAATATGCACAAATAGCAGAATTAGTAGGACTTGGGAGTGCTAATATAAGAATATCTGTTAGAAATTTAGTAAATGAAATAAAGAAACTACAAAAAGAAATGAATATGCCAACTAAATTGACACAATGCAAATTAAGTTTAGAAGATATAACTAATGAAGAAAGAGAAATAGCAAAACTTGCTATAAAAGATACTTGTACATTAACTAATCCTAAGGTACCAACTGAAGATGATATAATAAACATATTAAAGAACATTAAATAACTACATTTTATTACATGTAAATATAATATTATACAAATAGGGAAAATGTTTTTAAAAATATAAATTATATATTGACAAATATAAAACATAAAACTATAATGAAAGTATCACAAAGGCGTGATACTTTAGTAGAAAGCAATGGAGCTTCTTAGGAATATTAATATTATTCTTATGGAGCTCCTTTTATTTTAATCAAATAGCTTTTTAATAAACTATATTCAAAGAAAGCAGGGAATAAATTTGACTGAAGAATCTAAGCAAAGAGTTATTCAAGAATATGTTCCTGGAAAACAGGTTACATTAGCACATATCATAGCTAACCCTAATGAAGATATATATAAGAAGTTAGGATTAGTACTTGATAAAAAAGATGCAATAGGAATACTTACAATAACACCAAGTGAAGCGTCAATAATAGCAGCAGATGTTGCTACAAAGGCTTCAAATGTATCTTTAGGTTTTATAGATAGATTTAGTGGTTCAGTAGTAATATCAGGTGATGTAAGTTCTGTAGAATCAGCGTTAAATGATGTTTTAGAAGTCTTAGGAAATATGTTAAACTTCTCATCTACAAAAATCACAAGGACATAATAATACAATGAAGAATATAATATTTATGGGAAAGACAGGTAGTGGTAAAACTACCTTATGTCAAAAACTAGACCAGTTAGAATTAAAGTATAAAAAAACTCAATCAGTGGAACTTTATAATAATGCAATAGACACTCCTGGTGAGTATATGGAAAATAGAAACCTATATAATGCCTTAATAACAACATCAGCAGATGCTAAAATTATAGCAATAGTGTATGATGCCACACAAGAAGAAAATTATATAGCACCAGGTTTTGCCAGTATGTTTTGCAAAGACGTAATAGGAATTATAACTAAAATAAATAAAGCTACTGAAAACGAAGTCAATATAGCTTATGAAAGACTATCACTAGCAGGAGCAAGTCAAATCTTTAAAATAGACACAGTTGATAATATTGGACTTGAAAAATTATTTAAATATCTAGAAAATATAAAAATATAGATGAAGTTTAAGGGGAAATATTTTTTTATTCAAAAATATTATTAAAGTATGATAAAATAAAAAAATGTATAAACTATTTTAAGAAGATTTAATCTTTAAGCGAGGTAGGAACATGGGGAAAAAAATACTATTGGTTGATGATGAACCACTGTTAAGGATGGATACAAAAGATATATTAGAAAGTCATGGCTATGAAATAATAGGCGAAGCAAGTGATGGATTTGAAGCTGTTGAAATGTGTAAAAAACACAAACCTGATTTAGTTATAATGGATATAGAGATGCCAATACTTGATGGTATAAAGGCAGGCAAAATAATATGTAAAGAAAATCTAGCTGGTGGAGTACTTTTATTAACTTCATTTGAAGATAAAGAATACGTAGAAAAGGCTAAAAGTATAGGTGCTTATGGATATTTAGTAAAAACAGCAAGTGAAAAATCACTTATCCCAACCATAGAAATGTGTTTAAATAAGGTAAATGAATTTGAAAAAATGAAAAAAGATTTAGAAAAAGTAAATTCTAAATTGAATGAAAGAAAATTAGTAGAAAGAGCAAAAGGTATACTTATAAGAGAGTTTAAGATTTCTGAGGATGAAGCATACACTAGAATAAGAAAATTAAGTATGGATAAAAGAACTACAATGATGGAAATTGCCAAAATGATTATAATAGGATACGATGACTAATACGATAAAAAAAATATCAACTGCACAAACATACTTAAATAATAACGAAATTGAAAAAATTATAGAAGTATCAAAATCCTTAGATTTAATGGCTTCTTTTTATGAAGCTGATGTTTTTATAGATGTACTAAGTAAATTTGATGATGAAGCAATTGTTGTGGCACATGGTAGACCTAAAGAAAAGTCAATGTACTGTGAAAATGTTATAGGTAAAAAGGCTTTAATTGAAAATGAACCAGGAGTTATAAAGTGCTTAAAAACAGGAGAAAGAGTAAGAGATATTAAAGCTTTAACACAGGAATATAAACTGGTCAAACAAAATATTCAGCCAATAACACTAGATGACAAAGTTTTAGCAGTACTAATAGTTGAAAAAGATATAAGTAGTGAAGTTAAGAATGAGTTTAATGCTAGTGAAGACGAAGAAAATAAAAATTTACATCAGTTTATAAAACTTATCGGAAATAATGACTTTTTAGTTGATAATTTAAATTCAGCCATATTAATATTTGATAAAAATGGAAAATTAAAAATTAAAAATCGTATTGCAACTGAGATATACAAAAATCTTGGGTTTGGATATGATATACAAGATATGCATTACAATGATTTAGATATAGAAACCAACACCTTTGAAAATATATTAATGGATGAAAATTATGATGAGACAAATGAAGTTTCAATAGGTAATATGTTTTTTAAAATAAAGACCATATACATCAAAGATGATGAATTTAAGGTTTGCAAAATAGTACAAGATATAAGTGATTTAAAGAGAAAAGAAGAAGAATTAATTTTGAAAACAGTGGCTATAAGAGAAGCTCATCATAGAGTAAAAAATAATCTTCATACAGTAATATCTATAATAAAAAAACAAAGTAGATTATCTCAAAATGATGAAGTAAAGCAGTGTTTAGATAACATAATAAATAGGGTATTTGCAATACTTTCGACTCATTATTTACTATCTAAAGAAGTTGATAATAATATATCTATACGAGAAGGTATCAATTTATTAGTGTCAAATATTCAAGGTGGCTATTTATTTAGTAAGGATATAGATATACGTATAACTGGTGAAGATTTTAAAATTAGTGGAGAAAAAGCAACAGCAATACTTTTGGTTATAAATGAAATACTACAAAATTGTTATGACCATGCATTTTCGGATAGAGAACATGGTACTATACAAATATTAATAAATAAAGATAACGACTATAGAAATATTGCGATTATAGATGATGGAATTGGATTTGATAGTAATAATATAAATAAAAATAGCTTAGGGACATATATAATAGATAGTTATATAACACAGATGTTAAAAGGAAATATAGAGAGAAAAAGTAGTGAGAATGGTACAGAAGTATTAATTACTATACCTACACAAATTAATATTTAAATAATAACTCATCTACAAAGTAGTAGTTTTAATTGAGCAAAGAGGCTTAAGGTTATTAATAGATTAAGTTAATTGAATGTATTTATAAAAATTATAAGTATATATTCAATTTAACAGGTATTTATTATAACTTTAAGCCTCTTTGCTTGTTTAAGACATACTTAAATTTTAGGAGGTGAGAAAATGAGAGAAGAGTTATTAAGTGTTGGTATTGACATTGGAACAAGTACTACTCAGTTAATTTTTTCTAAATTAATAGTAGAAAATACTGAATCAAATTTTTCGGTACCTAGAATAAGTATAGTAGACAAAGAAATTATTTATAAAAGCAAAGTTTATTTCACCCCTCTTATTTCAAATAATGAAATAAATGGTCAACAAATAAAAGATATAGTTGAAAATGAATATAAAAAAGCAAATATATCTAAAGAGGATATACATACAGGAGCAGTGATAATAACTGGTGAAACAGCTAGAAAAGAAAATGCAAATGATGTACTTCATACTTTGAGTGGATTTGCTGGGGACTTCGTTGTTGCAACAGCAGGACCTGATTTAGAAAGTATAATATCAGGAAAAGGAGCTGGAGCTCATATTTATTCAAAAGAACATTCAACTACAATTGTAAATATAGACATAGGTGGGGGAACTAGTAACATAGCCTCATTTAAAAGGGGAGAAGTAACCGATACTGGGTGTTTGGATATAGGTGGAAGGCTTGTAAAGATAGATAAAATAAGTAAAAAAATAACTTATATATCACCTAAAATAGATAAAATCATAAAAGATAATAATTTAAATCTTCAAGTAGGCACAATGGCTACTGTAGAAAATACAAAGCCAGTAGTGGATATAATGGTTGACTTATTAATGGAAAGCATAGGACTAAAGAAACAGACACCTTTGTTTGATTTTATAATAACCAATAAATCAATAAGTATAGATGAAAATATTAAAAATGTTTCATTCTCTGGTGGAGTAGCTGATTATATTTACTATGATGGAGAAATAAAAGATTATTTTGAATATGGTGACTTGGGAATTTTACTTGGGCAAGCAATAAAAAATTGTGAATACCTTAAAAAAGTAAATGTAGTTAAATCTATGGAAACAATAAGAGCCACAGTGGTTGGAGCAGGTTCTCATACTACTGAAGTAAGTGGAAGTACAATAACTTACACTAGCGAAAAGTTTCCACTTAAGAACTTGCCAGTTTTAAAATTATCAATTGATGAAGAAACAGGCACTTCAAAACAAATCAGTGAAGCTATAAAAAATAAACTTAATTGGTTTAAACTAGAAAATGATTTACAGAAAGTTGCTATAGCCATGATAGGAAAGAAAAATCCAACCTTTTTAGATATACAAGAGTATGCTAAAGGGTTTGTAGATGGAATGCAACAAATCATAGAAAATGATTTACCTTTTATAGTAATTGTTGAAAATGATATGGCAAAAGTGTTAGGTCAAGCAATATATGCATTATTAAATTATGAAAAAGAAATTGTTTGTATAGACAGTGTCAAGGTTGAAAATGGAGACTATATCGACATTGGAAAACCTATAGTTGAAGGTAAAGTTTTACCTGTGGTAATAAAAACATTAGTTTTTAATTAATAGAAGGAGGTAAGTAAATGATTTTAAATACAAAATTATTTGGACGTACTTATCAGTTTAAAGGCTTATATGATGTAATGGCTAAAGCTAATGAAGAAAAATCAGGAGATAAATTAGCAGGTCTTGCAGCAGAATCAGCTGAAGAAAGAATAGCAGCAAAAGTTGTTTTATCACACATAAAATTGGAGGATATAAGAAATAATCCTGCAGTGGCATATGAAGAAGATGAAGTAACAAGAATAATACAAGATGCTGTAAATGAAAAAGTTTATGAAGAAATAAAAAATTGGACAGTCTCTGAACTTAGAGAATGGCTATTGGATTCAAATACTACAAGTCTTGATATAAGAAGAATATCAAGAGGATTAACTTCTGAAATGATAGCAGCAGTTGCAAAATTAATGTCAAATATGGACTTAGTTTATGCAGCTAAAAAGATAAAGGTTACTGCTCACTGTAATACAACTATAGGAGAACAAGGAACATTATCAGCAAGACTTCAACCTAATCATCCAACAGACGACCCAGATGGAATACTTGCATCACTTCTTGAAGGTTTAACTTTTGGTATAGGAGATGCAGTACTTGGATTAAATCCAGTTGATGACTCTGTTGAGAGTGTTACTAAAGTATTAAAAAGATTTGAAGAAGTAAAACAAAAATATCAAATACCAACTCAAACATGTGTATTGGCACACGTTACTACACAAATGGAAGCAATAAGAAATGGTGCTCCTGCAGATTTAATATTCCAATCTATAGCAGGTTCTGAAAAAGGAAATGAAGCATTTGGATTTAATGGCGACACTATAGAAGAAGCTAGACAGTTAGCTTTAAAACATGGTACAGCTACAGGACCTAACGTTATGTATTTTGAAACTGGACAAGGTTCAGAATTATCTTCAGAAGCACATCATGGAATAGACCAAGTTACTATGGAAGCTAGATGCTATGGATTTGCTAAAAAGTATGAACCATTCTTAGTAAATACAGTTGTTGGGTTTATAGGACCTGAGTACTTATATGATGCTAGAGAAGTTGTAAGAGCAGGACTTGAAGACCACTTTATGGGTAAACTACATGGCTTACCAATGGGTGTTGATGTTTGTTACACTAACCATATGAAGGCTGACCAAAATGATATGGAAAACTTAGCCATACTATTAACAACAGCAGGATGTACGTATTTTATGGGAATACCTCATGGAGATGATGTTATGCTTAACTATCAAACAACAGGATACCATGAAACAGCATCACTTAGAGAAATGTTTGGACTAACAGCAATAAAAGAATTTGATGCTTGGATGGAAAAGATGGGATTCTCTAAAGATGGTAAGTTAACAGAGTTGGCGGGAGACGCATCTGTATTATTAGGATAGGAGGTATTTAATATGAATGAGAAGGATTTAAAAGCATTGGTAGAACAATTAGTTGGACAAATGGTTGGAGAATTAGATGCTAATGTTGTGTCTGAGACTGTTAAAAAGGCAACTGAAGTTGTAGTAGACAACAATGCTTATATAGATGATATAACAGAAGTTGATATAAGAAAGCAATTACTAGTAAAAAATCCTAAGGATGCAGAAGCTTATTTAGATATGAAAGCAAAAACACCTGCAAGATTAGGTATAGGAAGAGCTGGTACTAGATATAAAACAGAAACAGTTTTAAGATTTAGAGCAGACCATGCTGCTGCACAAGATGCTGTATTCTCTTATGTAGATGAAGAATTTATAAAAGAAAATAATATGTTTGCAGTGGAAACTTTATGTAAAGATAAAGATGAATACTTAACAAGACCAGATTTGGGAAGAAAATTTTCTCCAGAAACTATAAATAATATAAAATCTAAATTTGGTACAAATCAAAAGGTTTTAATATTAGTTGGAGATGGGCTTAGCTCAGCTGCAATAGAGGCAAATTTAAAAGACTGTGTGCCAGCTATAAAACAGGGTCTAAAAATGTATGGTATAGATTCAAGTGAAATTTTATTTGTTAAACATTGTAGAGTTGGTGCTATGGACCACTTAGGTGAAGAATTAGGTTGTGAAGTTATATGTATGTTGGTTGGAGAAAGACCAGGATTAGTTACTGCTGAATCAATGTCAGCATATATAGCTTATAAGCCATATATAGGAATGGCAGAAGCAAAAAGAACAGTTATATCAAATATTCACAAAGGTGGAACAACTGCAGTTGAAGCAGGTGCTCATATAGCTGAACTTATAAAAACTATGTTAGATAAAAAAGCTTCAGGAATAGACCTTAAATAAAGTCGAGGGAGTGTAGAATATGAAAAATGATGTAATTCGTCCTAATATACTAGGAATTAAAATAATTTCAAATATAAGTCCAGAAATGGCACAAAAACTAGAATTAAAATCACATCACAAAAGCTTAGGTTTAATAACTGCAGACTGTGATGATGTTACGTATACAGCTCTTGACGAAGCAACTAAAGCTTCAGAAGTTGATGTTGTATATGCAAAATCAATGTATGCAGGTGCTGCAAATGCTTCAACAAAACTTGCTGGTGAAGTATTAGGAATAATAGCAGGTCCAAGCCCAGCAGAAGTAAGAAGTGGTCTAAATGCAGTAGTTGATTTTCTAGAGTATGGAGCAACTTTTATAAGTGCAAATGATGATGATTCAATAGCATACTATGCTCACTGTGTATCAAGAACAGGTACATACCTTTCAGAGGTAGCAGGAATAAGAGAAGGTGAAGCATTAGCTTATTTAGTAGCACCACCACTTGAAGCAATGTATGCACTAGATGCAGCAATGAAAGCTGCAGATGTTAAGATGTGTGAATTATTTGCACCTCCAACTGAAACAAACTTTGGTGGAGCATTACTTACAGGTTCTCAATCGGCTTGTAAAGCAGCATGTGATGCATTTGCAGAAGCAGTAAAATCAGTTGCAGACAATCCAACAGGATTTTAAGGATAGTTAGATGGATGCTATAGGCTTAATAGAAGTAATAGGATATGTTGCTGCAATAGAAGCTTCTGATGCTTGTTTAAAATCTGCAAATGTTAATATTGTAAGAGTTGATAAGGTTGGGGCAGGTATTGTTACTTTAACAATATGTGGAGATGTCGGTGCTGTAAAAGCTGCTTTAGAAGCGGGTGAAATAGCAGCTTCCAGAGTTGGTACATTAAGAACATCACATATTATACCGAGAATCCATAATGAAGTAACAAATGCTTTATTCAAAACTAAAGAACCTAAAGTCTGTGAAGTTTCAGAAGATAAAGAAAAAAACTTTGAGATTACATTGGAAATAGCTGATAATGTATCGAAAAATTTATCAGAAAAAGAAAATGTAATTTTAGATGTCAATGAAAACAGTGGAGATACTGAAAATTTATATAGTGATATAGATAAAACAAACAAAAAAATTGAAACAGTTGATGATAGTTTAACAGAAGCTAATGAGGAAAAAATAGAAAACACTAATGATAAAGAAGTATTGGAACAAGTTAAAATAGAAAATTACGATTTTGATAGAGATGACCTATCAAAGAACAGTGTAAAAAAACTTAAAGCTATGGCTAAGAAATTAGATTCTTCAATAACTTATAAAGATTTAAATGTTCTTAAAAAAGAAGAATTAATAAACTTAGTTAAAAAGCTTAGTAGAAGGGATAGATAGTTATGACACTTTTAGATAAAGATTTAGTATCTATACAAGAAGTAAGAACTCTTGTAAGAAGATCTAAAGTGGCTCAAGAGAAACTTTCTAAAATGAGTCAAGAGCAAATAGATAAAATAGTAAAAGCTGTTGTAGATGCAGCATTTAATAATGCTACTAAATTAGCTAAAATGGCAAATGAAGAAACTGGATTTGGAAAATGGGAAGATAAAGTAATTAAAAATACTTTTGCATCTATGGGAGTTTATGAAACTTTAAAGAACACAAAAACTATTGGAATAATTGGTGAAGATAAAGAAGCCAATACGATAGATATAGCTACACCAGTTGGAGTTGTTGCAGGTCTTATACCTTCAACAAACCCAACATCAACAGTAATATACAAAACTATAATATCTCTAAAAGCAGGAAATACTATAGTTTTCTCTCCACATCCAAATGCAAAAAACTGCATACTTGAAACAGTTAATATAATAAGTGATGCTGCTATAAAGGCTGGAGCTCCAGAGGATTCAATATTATGTATAACTAATCCAAGTATAGTTGGAACCAATGAATTGATGAAACATAAAGATACAAACTTAATACTAGCAACTGGAGGAGAAGCAATGGTTAGAGCTGCTTACTCTTCAGGAACACCAGCTATTGGAGTTGGACCAGGAAATGGACCAGCATTTATAGATAAATCAGCAAATGTTAAATTAGCAATCAAAAGAATAATAGATTCTAAAACTTTTGATAATGGTGTTATATGTGCATCAGAACAATCTATAGTAATAGAAAAATCTATGGAAGAAACTGTTTTAAAAGAGCTTAAAAATCAAGGTGCATATGTTTTAAATGAAGAGGAAAGTGAAAGATTAGCAAAATTCATATTAAGAGCTAATGGTACTATGAATCCACAAATAGTTGGTAAAAGTGTTGAGGTAATAGCAAATTTAGCAGACTTAACAAATGTACCTAAAAATACAAAAGTTCTAGTTGCAAGAGAAAATAAAGTTGGTCACAATGTAGCCTATTCAAGAGAAAAACTTACACCAATACTAGCGTTCTATGTTGAAGAAAATGTAGAAGCTATTATGAACAGATGTAGAGAAATATTGTTAAATGAAGGTGCAGGTCATACATTCTCAATGCATGTAAATGATGAAGAATTGGTAAAAAGATTTGCCCTTAATATGCCAGTATCAAGAATACTTGTGAATACTCCTTCAGCACTTGGAGGAATAGGTGCATCAACAAACCTTGTACCAGCACTAACACTTGGTTGTGGTGCAATAGGTGGAAGTTCAACTTCAAACAATATAGGACCACTTGATTTAATAAATGTTAAAAGAGTAGCTTATGGAATCAAAGAAATAGAAGAACTTGGAAGAGATAAATCTCAAGTTGAAAAATCAATGTTTGACTCAATGGATAAAGAAGAATTAATAAATCTTCTTGTTCAAAAACTAGTCAAAGAACTAGCATAACTAAAATAAACAATGAAACTTATAGCTATCGCTATAAATTTCTAAAAATATAAACTATAAAAAACTATAAAATTAAATTTTTGGAGGATAAGATTATGGCAAGTGCAAACGCATTAGGAATGATAGAAACTAAAGGATTAGTAGGAGCAATAGAAGCAGCAGATGCAATGGTTAAAGCTGCAAATGTACAATTAGTAGGAAAAGAGCAAGTAGGTGGAGGATTAGTTACTGTAATGGTAAGAGGAGATGTTGGAGCTGTTAAAGCTGCTACAGATGCAGGAGCTGCAGCTGCCGAGAGAGTTGGAGAACTAATATCAGTTCATGTTATACCAAGACCACACTTTGAAGTAGATGCTATATTACCAAAGGTATCAGCTGAGTAATATAAGAATAATTATAAAATTTAAATTTTGATTGAAAAAGAGGCTATCTCAAAAATGAGTCTTACTAATAAACTCAATGTATTTTGAGGTAGTCTTTTTTATACATCTAATAGGAGATGTGATAAAATGGGTGTTTTAACAGAAAACGAAGTAAAAAGAAAAATTGGAAAAAACAAAAATAATATAACTGAATTTTATATAGAAAAAGGTCAAATAATAACTCCTTCTGCAAAATCTTATTTAGCTGAGAGAAGTATTGAGCTTAAATATGTTGATAAACTTTCAGATGTAAACAATGAACCTAAAGAAGTTGTAAAAGAAGTAGTTAAAGAGAAAAAATATAAATATACTACTGTATTTGGCGCCAAATTGGATGAAAAACCAGAACATATGACTCAATTAAATGGAAATCTTTTAGTTTTTAAAGACCATAAAAGAATAATATTGAGAGGAAAAATAGATTCTCTTGAATCAGAAATACTAAAGGTACAGATACTTTGTCAGAAACTAGATATGCCAAAGCTTGTTAAGGAATTGCAAGAAGTATTAGACTTTGTAAGAAATATAATGAGATGTGAAGTTTTAGATGAAAAACTAGAAGACTTTAAACTTCTAGGATTAACTCCACAAGAACTTAGAGAACAATCTCACTATCCTAAAAAATACTTTGGTATAGGACATGAGTTCCCAAGTTATGAAATGGGAGAAGTAGTAGTAGCTATAAATAGTATAAGAAGTAATACACGAGAGGTTGAACTTGCAGCCTATGAAGCATTTAAGGGTGAGTATGGAAATGTTCACAGAGAAGATTTAATAAAGGCACTTAATAGATTATCGTCAGTATTTTGGATAATGATATATAAGGTTAGAACTAATAAGTATAAGTAGTTGGAGGACATAATGGAGAATCTATTAAATGAAATAGTGGAAGAAGTAATAACTAGAGTTAAAAAAGAAGCATTTATAGAAGTTGAAGCATCAGGAAGACACGTTCACTTAAGTAGAGAAGATGTCGATAAATTATTTGGAGAAGGATATACTCTTACAAAACTAAAAGACCTATCTCAACCAGGTCAATATGCATGTAAGGAAAGAGTTACAATAACTGGTCCTAAAGGAAGTATAAAAAATGTAGTTGTACTTGGACCATGTAGAAATGAAACTCAGGTAGAAATATCTTTAACAGATGGTTCAACTCTTGGACTAAAAGCTCCTATAAAACAAAGTGGAGACTTAGAAGGTACTTTAAGTATTAAAATATCAACACAATATGGTGAAGTTGAACTTGATAAGGGGTTAATGGTTGCTAAAAGACATATACACATGACTCCTAAAGATGCTGAAAAATTCAATGTATGTGATAAAGAGATAGTTGAAGCTAAGGTGATGGGTCAAAGACCTTTAACATTTGATGATGTAGTAATAAGAGTGAGTGACAGTTTTAAAACTTATATGCATATAGACTATGATGAAGCCAATGCATGTGGTTATTCAAAAGGAACTGTTGCTAAAATAATAAAGAAAGCATAAATTTAACCTACTATATAAATTACCTCTAGGGAGGATTTAATATGAATTATGATAACCTTGTAGATTTAATAACGGAAGAAATCTATAAAAAAATAAATAGTAATGAAATAAAAATATCTAATAAACCTAAAGCTGTGATTGTATTTGAACAAGATAACAATAAATTTAACTTATTAAAAGATGAATTTGAAATAGTAGAATTTGATAAAAGTATAAGGGAATGTGAAATAGTGATAGTTTCAAGACTTTGTATGAGGGGGCTATCGAATATAGCACTTGGAAATTCAACAAGTGATGAAGAAAGATTTATACTAAAAATGATTATGAAGGGCAAAAAAGTATATGTCCTAGATGAAGGAATTGAATACAAAAAATATAAGGATACTGCACCAAAAGCATTATATAAGAAATTTATGTCATTTGAAGATGAAATATGTAAATTTGGTGTAGAAATTATAAAAGACTTAAATGTTATAACTAAAAATAAGTTAAATATAAAGAAAGAACTAGAAAGTACTAGAGGTTCTAAAAAAGAAGATACAAAAGTTTTAGATAAAGATGTTTTAAATTTAACCAGTGTAGAAAGTGTAAAAATAGATAATGAATTTAGTTTAGATTTAAGGAATAAAAAACTTATATCGGAAGCTGACTTAAGAAAACCAACTATAAATGGAGTTAAAAACATATTAGTTAATAAAAAAAGTATAATAACACCATTAGCTGTAGATTTTATGAGAATACACCATCTCAAACTAAAGAAACTGTAAGGAGGTAATTTTATGGATATAGGAAAAGTTGTAGGTAATGTTTGGGCTACAAGAAAAGATGAAAAATTATGTGGCCAAAAACTTTTAGTTGTAAAAATTTTAAAAACTAAAGACACATACAAGGAAGGCTTCATGGTTGCAGCCGATAATGCAGGAGCAGGAAATGGAGACTTAGTTCTTATATCCAAAGGTTCCTCAGCTAGAGAGTCGATTGAAAAATCTCATGTTCCAGTAGATGCAACTATAGTTGGAGTAGTCGATTCGTTTGAGGTGTTTGATGAATAAAAGTATAGGAGCCATAGAGTTTAAAAGCATTGCTAAAGGTATAGAAGTATCCAATGAAATGGTAAAGAAATCTTCAGTTGATGTATTGTACTTAAAAAGCATTTGCCCAGGTAAATTTCTAATAATAGTAGGTGGAGAAACTTCTTATATAAATGAATGTGTAGATTATGGAATAAAACTTGGAGAAGGATATATTGTAGATAACTTCGTAATAAATGCAATTTCACAAGAAATATTAGATGGATTTAAAAATAAGTATCAAAAGCTAGATAGTATAGTCTCTATAGGCGTTGTTGAAAGTAGTAAAGTATGCGCTGGAATAAAAATGCTTGATAAGACTTTAAAATCTGGCGACTTAGTATTAGTAAAACTTCAATTATCTTTTGCTATAGGTGGCAAATTAGTATATATAGTAGCAGGAGATTTAAGTAGTTTAGAATATGCATTAAAAGAAAGTGAAAATGTAGTAAGAGAAAAAGAAGTAATATATAAGACTGTAATACTATCAGTAGACAGTCAAATAATAAAAAGTCTAATAAAATAATGGGGGGAATTATGAGTATAAACGAAATTATAATCTATGTAATGGTAGTCTTCATGGTACTTGGAGCTATAGATAAATGTATAGGTAACAAATTTGGTCTTGGAGAACAATTTGAAGAAGGTATAATGGCAATGGGGTCACTTGCAGTTGCAATGGTTGGTGTTATATGTTTAGCACCAGTTCTTGCTGATGTATTAAGACCAATTGTAGTACCAGTATTTAATATACTTGGAGCTGACCCAGCTATGTTTGCTGGAAGTTTATTAGCTAATGATATGGGTGGTGCGCCACTTGCACTTGAACTTGCGAAAGACCCTAATGCTGGGTTATTTGGTGGATTAATAGTAGGGGCTATGATGGGACCTACAATAGTATTTATAATACCAGTTGCGCTTGGAATAATTGAAAAAGAAGACCAAAAATTCTTAGCAACAGGAATACTTGCAGGTATAATAACAATACCTATTGGAGCATTCGTTGGTGGATTAGTTGCAGGATTCGAGGTAATGATGGTTCTTAGAAACTTAGTGCCAATAATAATATTTGCAGTAGTTATAGCACTTGGATTATTAAAATTCGAAAATGCTATGATAAAAGGATTCACATACTTTGGAAAAGGTGTAGTAATAGTTATAACTTTAGGACTTGCTGCTGCCATAGTTGAAGCTTTAACAGGAATAGTTGTAATACCTGGAATGAAACCAATCAGTGAAGGTATAGAAATAGTTGGAGATATAGCAATAGTTTTAGCAGGAGCATTCCCATTAGTGTTTGTTATAACAAAGGTATTTAATAAACCATTAATGGCTTTAGGAAAAGTTCTTGGAATGAATGATGTATCAGCAGCAGGCCTTGTTGCAAGTTTAGCTAACTGTATACCAATGTTTGGTATGATGAAAGATATGGACAATAGAGGAAAAATAATAAATGTAGCATTCTCTGTATCAGCAGCATTCGTATTTGGAGACCACTTAGGATTTACGGCAGGATTTAATTCTAATATGATAACACCAATGATAGTTGCTAAATTAGTTGGTGGTATAACAGCAGTATTGTTAGCTATGGTTATCGCAAATAAGACACTAAAGAAGGAGAATGTATAAGATGGATATATCAAATATAGATAAAAATTTAATTGAAACATTAGTAAGACAAATAATAGAAGAAAAAATAAGTGGAACTAAAGACACAGTAGATTTTGTTAGAAATAAAGACATTAGTGGAATAACTTCTATAAAGTTACCAACTGTAAAAGTTAGTGAATCTGATAGATTAGATACAGGGAATCCAAGTGATGTAGTTTACACAAAAGATTTATTTACATTAGAGGAAAGCCCAAGATTAGGTTGTGGTATGATGGAAATGAAAGAAACAACTTTTGATTGGACTCTAAACTATGATGAAATAGATTATGTAATAGATGGAACTTTAGATATAATAATAGATGGAAGAAAGGTTTCTGCTTCTTCAGGTGAATTAATATTCATACCAAAAGGAAGTAAGATACAATTTTCTGTACCTGATTATGCTAGATTTATATATGTAACATATCCGGCAGATTGGGCATCTCAAAATTAATAAAAATCAAGTTAAGTTAATAATAATCAAATAAATAATTTAAAATACAAACTCTTAAATAAGCACACATATTTAAAAAAGCTATGAATTAAAATTCATAGCTTTTTTTATAAAGAATGTTATATTTTAGACGTATTTTTTCTATATTTACTGGGAGACATATTATATTTTTTATTAAATAATCTAATAAAATGCTCTACATTTGGATAACCAATACTATTTTACTGATAATCTTTTCCTTATCACTAATCTTACATTTTAAAATATTATTTTTACTCGTAATATTATCATAAGAATTTGTTTCTTATTTAAAACTAATTAGAATTATAAAGTTTATTGCCATGTTATTAATAAAATAAATCCAGTTAAATCGAGTGCTAGTTAAAGTAATAAGAAACTTTTACAATGGTTTCCTTTATCGATTGAAATAAAAGTTAATATGGTATAATATCTAAAGAGAGAATCTTATCAATTAGAATATGCATAGAAACAAGTGGCTTAAAAGGAGACGTTATATGGAAGAGATAGTAAAGAAGGAACAAGCAAGTATGAATGATATTTTTTTGTATCTTAAAGCTAAATCAAACTCATTATATAAATTTGTAATATTATATAATGAGTTTATCAATAAACCTAAAGATTATGGAACTGGGGAACTTATAAATATGGTTGAAGTACATATGCTAACAGCGATTGAAGAAAATCCAGGAATAAGTCCAACTCAGTTAGCTAAAATATGGAACAGAACTAAAGGTGCAATATCTCAAACTATATCTAAATTGGAGAAAAAGGGTTATATAACTAAAGAAAAGAAAGAAGGAAATGCAAAAACTATATTACTATATCCAACCACATCAGGAGTAGAGTTAAGTAAGGCACATAAACTATATGACACCATAGATGTTACAAGAACATTTGAATACTTAATCAAGGAGTGTACATTAGAGGAGATAGATAGTTTTTATAAAGTAATTGATTTGTTTATTAATTTATTAGAAGAATCTCCGCAGGAAAATAATGATTCTGAAAAAGTGTAGCTAAGATTGAAGTTGAATAAAGAGAAATAGATATTATAGAAGTAGTACTTAAGTACACATTATATAAAAATATAATAGGTATAGGATTAAAAAGTTTAGTGGTTTAAAGTTTAACCACTAAACTTTTTTAATGTCTATAATCTACTATTATTTAATTTACTAAAAATAAAAAAACTCATTATATTAAGATAAAAATAGAAAAATAACTAGAAAAATACTATAATATATCAGCTTAATACAGAAAAAAGTTAAAAAATTTGAGAAAAATAAAAATGAAAACGTTTTATATTGACATAGAGAAAAAGTAGTGATACCATTTAAATATAGTTTAGTAGCTAAACTATATTTAAATTATAATAACTATTTTAGGGGGATGTTATGAATTTAAAACAATTAAGTGAAAAATACGAAGAATATGTAATTCAAATGAGAAGAGAATTTCATAAGTATCCAGAATTATCTTTTAAAGAAATAAGAACAACCCAAAGAATAAGGGAAGAATTACAAAAAATAGGGGTCCCTTTTGTATCTATTGAACCAAATATCGTAATAGCTACTATACAAGGCAAAAATGAAGGTAAGACAATTGCAATTAGAGGAGATATAGATGCGCTTCCAATGCAAGAAGATTCAGATGTTGAATACAAATCAGAATATGATGGAATAATGCATTCTTGTGGACATGATGCTCATGGAGCTATGTTACTAGGACTTGCACATATGCTAAATGATATAAGAAAAGATTTAAAAGGTAGAGTATTATTAGTTTTTCAAGCAGCTGAAGAAGTTGGTGGTGGACACAAGGAGATAATACAGTACTTTAAGGAAAATGGAGGACCAGATAGATTAATAGCTACTCATGTTTGGTCAAATATTGAAGCTGGTAAAATTTCTGTTGAACCAGGACCTCGTATGGCTGGTGGGTCTGGTTGGAGAATAGACATAACAGGTAGAGGTGGTCATGGTTCTAGACCAGATCAAAGTATAGACCCGATAAAGCCAGCTTGCGATATAGTTTTAAAAGTATCTTCTATACCAGTTAATCATGTAAGTGTACTAGAACAATGTGTTGTACATGCATGTGCAATACATGGAGGAACTACAATAGGAAATATTATTCCAAACAGTGCAGAGGTAATAGGTGGATACAGATATTTTACTAAAGAGTCAGGCAAAAAAGTGTTTGATATTATAAAGCAAATGAGTAATGGCGTTGGACAAGTTTATGGAGTGGATGTGAAGGTTACTCATACTGGAGGCATAGGACCTGTTATCAATGATGAAGAAGCAGTTAAGATGGCTAAAGAAATAGTTTCTAATATAGATGGATTGGAGTTAGATTCTTATGAGCCAATATGTGCATCAGACTGTTATGGTGAAATATTAAAAGAGTATTCTGGTTTTTATTGTTATCTAGGGGTAGGTAACAAAGAAAAAGGAATAATATATGCACAACATCATCCTAAGTACAATATAGATGAAGATACATTAAAGTTAGGTTGCGAATTTATGGCTAAATATGCAGTTGAATTTTTAAATAAAAATAATAACTAAAATAAATCGAAGTTTATAAATTGGGGGGATAAAAATGCAAGGTGCATTAAAGGAAAATAAGAAAAAAAGTGGTGGAGGATTTTTAGGATGGATTGAAAAAGTTGGGAATAAAATGCTACATCCTCTAGCATTATTTACATATATTACATTGATAGTAGTAGCATTATCTGCAATAGCAAGCTTTTTAGGTTTTTCAGCAACAAGTCCTGCTACAGGAAAGTTAATAAAAGTTATGAACTTAATAAGTGCAAAAGGTTTAGTACTATTTATGCAAGAGTTTGTTAAGAACTTCCAAAACTTCCCTGTGCTTGGAGTAGTTTTAGTTATGGCAGTTGCCACAGGAGTTTGTGAAAAGACAGGATTTTTTTCAACTGCCATAAAAATGAGTTTATCAAAAGTTAAGGGGAATGCGGTTGTATTTATAATAGCTTTTATAGGAGTATTTGCTAATCAAGCTGGTGATGCTGCTTTTGTATTAGTACCAACTCTTGCAGGAGCAATATTTTATGGATTAAATAGAAATCCATTAGCTGGTATATTCTGTGGATTTGCATCAGTTGGTGGTGGATTTGCAACAGCTGTAATTCCTGGGGGATGGGACGTTACGCTAACGCCAATAACTGTATCAGCTGCTCAAACTATTCAACCTGCATTTGATATGACATTATTAGCTAGTTATTATGCACTATTTGTATCTGCGTTTATAGTAGCTACAGTATCAACAATAGTAACGGTTAAATTTATAGAACCTAAATTAGGTAAGTATACTGGTAAACCAGAAGGTATAGATGATAATCAAGGTTTTGAGGTCACAAAAGAACAAGCAAAAGCAGCAAAGTTAGCAGGTTTTACAGTTTTAGCTTATGTAGCGTTATTAATTGCTTTGTGTATACCAGCTAATAGTTTTTTAAGAAGTCCAGAAGGTTCTTTAATATTTGGAGCACCACTTATGTCTTGCTTACAGTTTTTTATAGTAATACTATTCTTCTTGCCAGGGATTGTGTATGGAATGAGGGTTGGTAAAATCAAGACTGTAAAAGACTTAAATGATATATTATGTCAATCAATGGCAGCAATGGCACCGTTTATCGTACTTGCAATAGTTATAGGTCAATTCTTAACGCTATTCTCAGTGTCTAATTTAGCACAGGTACTAGCTATAAAAGGTGGAGCATTACTCAACTCATTGCCACTACCACCACAAGCTATAATACTGCTATTCTTAGTACTAGTAGCGTTTATAAATATATTTGTTATAAGCGGAAGTACAAAATGGATGATATTTGGACCAGTATTTGTTCCAATGTTAATGCAATTAAACATACATCCAGCATTTACTCAGTTTGTATATAGATTAGGAGATTCTGTAACCAATCATTTATCACCATTAAATGCATTCTTTATAATACTTTTAGCAACAGTCCAAAAATACGATAAAAATGCAGGTATGGGAACTATATTCTCAGCTATGATACCTTACACTATAGGTTACTTTGTAGTACTTGCAGTTTTAGTAGTAGTTTGGATGACAATAGGTATACCAGTAGGAATAGGTGGACAAGTTTGGTTATAAAACATATTTAATAATTTTGGGAGGAAAGAAAATGGAAACAACTGAAATAAGATACAATTTTGATGAAGTAATAGATAGAAGTGGAACAAACTGTCTTAAATATGATCTTAAGAGTCAATTTATGCCAGAATCTCCAGAAGATGCACTACCACTATGGGTAGCAGATATGGATTTTGCATGTGCCCCTGAGATAATTAATGCAATGCATGAAAGAATAGACAGAAAAATATTTGGATATAGCTCTCAACAAACTGATGATTATTATGAAGCTGTATGTGGATGGTTTAAGAGAAGATTTGATTGGAAAATAGAAAAAGAGAATATATTCTTTAGCCCAGGGGTTGTGCCTGCGTTAGGATTTTTCACACAAATATTAACACAAAAGGGTGATGGTATCATAATAGAAAAGCCTGTATACTATCCTTTTGAAGATAAAATAATTAACAATGAAAGAAAAGTAGTTAATAGTCCTTTAAAGTTTGAAGATAGTCATTATTCTATGGATTATGATGGATTTGAAGAATTAGCTAAAGATGAAAATAATAAGGTGTTTATATTATGTAGTCCTCATAATCCAGTTGGTAGAGTATGGAAAAAAGAAGAGCTTAGAAAAATAGTAGACATATGTAAGAAATATGATTTGTGGATAATATCTGATGAAATACATTGTGATATTATTCGTAAAGGTGAAAAGCATATACCATTAGAAGTAGCATGTCCTGATTATAAAGATAGAATAATAACTTGTACAGCTCCAAGTAAGAGTTTTAACTTAGCTGGTATGCAATTATCAAATATAGTAATCAATAATAAGGAATTACAAGAAAAATGGATGCTTGAAACAGATTCTAAATTAGCTATATTCCTACCTAATCCATTCGCAATAGTTGCTACTAAAGTTGCTTATAATGATTGTGAAGATTGGATGAATCAAGTAAATGAGTATATAGATGGTAATATTAAATATGTAGAAGATTTTGTTAATGAGTATATGCCTAAAGTAAAGATAATAAAATCTCAAGGAACTTACTTAGTTTGGTTAGACTTTAGAGGGTATGGATTAGATGCAAAACAGCTTGAATATGTAATGCTTAACAAGGCGAAGGTATTGCTAGATGAAGGATACATATTCGGAGAAGAAGGAGAAGGATTTGAAAGAATAAATGTTGCTTCACCTAGAACAATTATAGAAGAGTGTATGAATAGAATAAAGTGTGCATTTGAAGGATTATAATAGTAATATCTAAATAATATATTTGTGTATTTTAAAAAAAGACTATGCTAAAAAAATATTTCAAAGCATAGTCTTTTAAAGTTTTATGATGAGTTTAAAAAATTTCAAAACGTTACTATTCACTTATATGTTTATATTAGAAATAATTCCACAATATACTCATTTTCTAAAGTTGCACTTTTATACACCTTGCTTCACCAATATCATGTGTAACCAAAATAGTAGACTTATTCTCATTCTTAATAATACTATAAACATCATCACAAACTAATAATCTAGTCTGATAATCAAGAGCTGAAAAAGGTTCATCTAAAAGTAGAATATCTGGATTTACAGAAAGTGTTCTAATAAGCGCAACTCTTTGTCTCATACCTCCAGATAATTCTTTTGGATACATACTTCTAAAATCCCATAATCCATAAGTCTTTAAAAGGCTTTCAACTCTATCTAAAGATTTTTTATCTTTTTTGCCTTGAATTTCCAATCCAATAGTTATATTATCCATTATATTTCTCCATTCAAGCAAATTATCTTTTTGAAACATATATCCAATATTTCCAGTAATCTTTATATCACCACTAGTCGGTTTTAAAAGATTAGTAAGAATATTTAATATTGTAGATTTACCACTTCCAGAAGGACCAAGCAAAGTTAATATTTCTCCTTCTTTCAAGTTAAAATTGACATCCTTTAATACTTCAAGCTCGCCTTCCTTAGTGTAGAAGTTCATATTTATATTTTTAACTTCTACTATGTTGTCATTCATTATGCCACCCCCTATAACTTTTAGCTCGTATATATTATGTTATTAACAATATGACCTATTTGTACCATTTTTCATAAATATAATATAAATATTTTGTTTATTTACGTATTTTCTTAGTAACTTGTACGTATAAATTATAGATAAATAAATTATAAGGTAGGGGATAAATTTGAGTAACATAATAACGAATTTAATAGAGTCAATATTTACTAATCCAATAACTATATTGTTTTTACTTGCAATAACTGTGTATTCTGTTTTTAAAATAATAGAAAATAACAGAGTATATTCATTTGTAAGTTCAAAATTAGACGAAATCAATAGAGACTATAAGACAAGTGAGTTTTATAAAAAGGTAAGGGATGACTACTATACATATAGTAAAGAAAATCCTTATGCAGACGTAAATATAACTTCATTTATAGAGGAAGTTGTATCTGATTTAAAGCATAATAATTTGCCATTGTTAGAAAAAATTAGAAGTATAAAAAATTCATCTTCAATAAGTATATTACTTGGGGTTTTAGGTACGTTTGTTGGTCTTTCTACAATGCTTTTATGTGTTGATACTAAAGACATTATAAATTCACTTCCTTCAACTATTAGTAGTATGCAAACTGCATTTACAACTAGTATATTTGGAGTTGTATTTTCTCTAATTATAGGTTACTTTACTAAGATAAAAGATTGTGAACATGTTTTGATACAAATAATGTTAAAATCTGAAAATTTACTAACATCTGAAATAACTCATTTTAAGTCAGAAAGAATGGATTTAAAAGTAGAAGAGGTAAAAAATACAATAAAACAAATAAGTAAGTCTATAGAAGCTATTGAAAAATTTGATAAAATATCTAAAGATTTAAATGACTTTAATGATGAATTTATCAGTGGTATAGAAGCTTTAAAAAGCCTTTTAGAAGGTTCTCAAAGTTCTATTAAGACATTTGACCAGAGCGTAAGAAAATTAGATAAACAGTTTAATATTTTAAATATAAAATTTGTAAAGCTTTTTGATAAATACGATAATCAAGATAATATAAATAAAGAGATTTTATTTGATATAAAAGAATCTTCAAAAAATATATACAATGCCACTGAAAGCCAATTCAAAATTAGAGATTATATAAAAAATATAAGTGCAGGATTTGCTCTATATGAAAGAAGTGCTCAAGATTTATTAACTAAATTAATGACCCACGAAAATAAAATATCTCAAAATCAAAAAATCCTTTTAGATGAAAAGTTTACCTTAGATGACTCAATAAAAAATCTCTCAAGTATTATTGAAAACTTTTCTAATGACCTACAAGTTAAACTGGATATGATGTTTGAAAATTCTTTAGATATTCAAGATAAGTTAGATGTTATGTTTAATAACTCTTTTATGAATGATGAAGTTCCTCTTGATAGTGAAGAATTATTTAAGGATGATGTTAATAATGTATTTAATCCTTTTAGTGAAGAAATTTATGAGATAGAGGATAAAGAAATAAAGGTCATAGGTGAGGATGAGTTAAATGAATAATAAATATAGAAGAACTGTTAACAGAGAATTTGAAAAGAGTAGCTTTTGGCCAACATTTACAGATTTATTATCTACTGTATTGATGGTTGTGATTCTTATCTTATTTAGCTCAGAAAGTATTTCAGGTTCTGTTGAACAAGATTTAGCTAAGAATGTCAATGCTTCTGTTGAAGAAACTTTTAAAAAAAGTGGAATACCTGTGAAGGTAGATAAATCTAATGGGCAAGTAACTTTTGGTGAAAAAACCATGTTTGATGTAGATAGTGATGTTTTAAAACCAGAGGCTAAAGAAATGCTAAAAATGTTTGTTCCAAAGTACATAGAGACTATTTATAAAGATTATGGTGACTATATATCCAAAATAGTTATAGAAGGTCATACAGATGATGTGGGAAGTTATATATACAACTTAGATTTATCGCAAAGAAGAGCATATAGTGTTGCTAAATTTATAGTGGGAGATGAAATAGGTGACTATAAATACAAAGATAAAGTGACTAAGCATATTATTGCAATAGGAAGGTCAAAAGCTGAACTCATCAAAAATGGTGACAATAGCGTGAATAGAGATGCATCTAGAAGAGTAGAACTAAAATACGAAATAAATATTAATCAAAATAAATAATTAAATTTTTATAAAAAAAAAGAAGGCAGTTGGTGTGAGCTTTAAGCCTTCTTTAAGGAAAAAGTTTATTTATTTTTGTTGATACTTAACATATTATAGTTTTTAGAAGCAGTTTGCAATATATTAAACGTAAATGGTCGTTTAAAATGCATAACTGGATACTACTGATGTAAAATATTTCATTTTATATAATATAAAAATTATACAGTGTCAATTTTCTATATTATTGTACTATAATCTATTATTTAAAATATTATGTAAAAAAATATCATAAAAACGCATATCATGTTATAATTACTAGAGTATTATGAATATGGAGGCGTAGTTTGTGATAGAAATAAGTATAAAAAATAAAAAAAATTCTAAAATTAAAACTTTGATACTTTTATTGATAGTATCTATATCGATTTATTTAACTGGTTGTACTACATCAGATAATGGAAATAATCAATCAAATAATAATGATTCTTTGTCTAGTAGTATATCAAGTGATAAGAATGTAAAAATTCATTTTATTGACACTGGAAATAGTGATGCAATATTGATTCAAGATGGTAAAACTTTTATATTGATAGATGGGGGAGATAATGATGATGAGGGATTAATGGTAGATTACCTAAACAATCAAGGTGTAAAAGATATTAAATATCTTATAGCTACCCATTCTCATGCAGACCATTTAGGTGGACTTGATTCTGTTGTCAAAAACTTTAATATAGAAAATGTTTTTGTATCGAATGGTTCAGCAGAAACAAAGAGTTATAGGGACTTTATAAATGCTTTAGCAAATAAGGGTTTATCCCCAAGTGTACCTCTTGAAAATAATAAGTTCTATTTAGAAGATTCTTATTTTGAAGTTCTAAATACAAATGGGGGAGATACTACTAATGAACAATCTCTAGTCCTTGTATATACTAATGGGAATGATAAAGTTTTATTTACAGGTGATGCTGAAGAAGGTACCGAAAAAGAAATACTACCTAAGCTTGAGAAAGTAGACCTTTTAAAAGTAGCTCATCATGGTTCTCGTAGTAGTTCATCTCAAGAATTTTTAGATAAAGTAAATCCTGAATATGCGGTTCTTTTAGTAGGCAAGGGTAATTCATATGGTCATCCACATCAGGAGACAATGAATAAATTAAAAAAAATGGGAGTAAAAGTACATAGAAGTGATGAGTGTTCAGATATAATATTTGAATCAACAGGTGATGGAGTATTTACAAGTTGTAAAGATGGAAGTTATAATAAAGGCGTTAGAGAAGATGGAAACTCCGGAAAATCAAACAGTAATACAAGTAAAAATGATTCTTTTAAAAATAAACAAAATACATCCAATTCAGAAGAAATAGTGTATTTTACTCCAAAAGGTAAGAGTTATCACTCTACAAAAAATTGTAGTGGGCTTTCAAGAAGTAAAAAAATATTATCAGGCACAATTGCAGAAAGTAAGAAAAATGACCCATGTGATATATGTTATGGAAAATAACAAAAAAACAACCAATTTATCTATAAAGCTTCTGAACTTTAAATCATTTAAAAAATAAAATAAATGCATAAAAAAATAAGCTATAATCAATAGATAACACATTTTATCTATACGAATAGCTTATTTTTTTAAGTATTTTTTAATAGCTATTTAATAACTCTAAATACACCAGTTACAATACCTACAATTTCAACTTCAGAGTCATTGAGCATAATTGGTTCCATAAAATCATTTTCTGGCTGAAGTCTTATTAAATTTCCTTCTTTAAAAAACCTCTTAACTGTAGCAGATTCACCATTTATAAGTGCAACTACTATCTGAGAATTTAAGGCTGTATTTTTTTTGTCTACTACAACGTAATCTTCATCTAAAATTCCTGCATTAATCATACTTTCGCCTTTTACTCTTAATACAAAATTGTTACTGCCCTTTACTAAACTGGCAGGGAATGGAATGTATTCCTCTATGTTTTGTTGAGCTAAAATGGGTTCTCCAGCTGTTATTTGACCTACTAAAGGAAGCTCTATTATTTCTTGATTAGCTCCAGAAACATCATTTACTTTACTACGTTCTAAAACTTCAATAGCTCTTGGTTTAGTAGGGTCCTTTCTTATGTATCCCAGTTTTTCAAGTTTATTTAGATGAGAGTGCACAGTTGAAGTAGATCTTAACCCTACAGCAGTACATATTTCTCTTACAGCAGGTGGATAACCTTTTAATATGATTTGAGACTTTATAAATTCCAATATCAAGACTTGCTTTTCAGTTAGATCTAAATACATAACATCACTCATTTCCAAACATATTTTGTTTTTATTTCCATACACTTTATATTTTTAATTATAACATAATCCATTTATATCTGCAAACATTTGTTCCTGATTTTTAATCGTCCTCAATCCATTCAAAATTCTTGACTATATCACGTTTTACATTTTTCTTATGAGCTGCATAAAGCTGAGTAGTTGTGACATTATCATGGTCAAGTAAGTTTTGAACATCATATATAGAAAATCCTGTTTGGATTAGAGAAGTTGCAGCCGTTGCTCTTAATTTATGGGGACTATATCCATTGTCTCTAGTAGTATCAAGTGGAATAGATGTATATTTTTTTACCAGTGTTCTTATAGCCTTTGCTGTAATTCTCTTATTTTGAAGAGACAAAAATAAAGCATCTTTTTCTTCATCATTTAATAGTTCATCTCTTGTTCTTTCGTTTTGCAAATAATCTTTTATTACATGTTCACAAGTATGATTTATAGGCATTAAAACTTCTTTCCCACGTTTTCTATATATTTTAAATTCACCTCTTGAAAAATTAAAAGAGGAGATATTGAGTTCTCTAAGCTCATTTAATCTAAGCCCGTATGTAACAAATAATGCTAGTATAGCTTTGTCACGTAATTTAGTTTTTCTCCAATATACCTTTTCTTTCTCTGTAAGCCCTTCACCTGTTTCTACTGATTCAAGCATCTTAGCAACTTCATCTATCTCAAGGCGCTTAATAGCATCTGGCTGAGGTTTAGGAAGTTTTATTGGATTAAATCCATCAGTTATATTATTATCTATCTGAGAGTTTCTGTATAAGAATTTAAATAGAGTAGAGATGGATGATTTTTTTCTTGCTAAAGCTCTATTGTTATTTTCAAAAATCAATGTGTTTTTTTCTGTATTTTTGTAATATCTACTGCAATAATCACCTAAGAATAAATTTATATCTCTTGATTTTATTGTATTAAAATCATCTTCTGTAATATCTTTTACACAATCTGCATTTGTTAATTCTTTGGTTTCAATCAAATATGAACAAAAAAAATTAATATCTTCTAAATAAGCAAGTCGTGTAGAAACTGCAACAGAACCTTTTAAATATATAAAATAATCCTTCATAAATACAGGAAGTTTATTTTCCAAAAGTAGACATTTTTCTATGAGTTCATTTTCTTTGATAACAATATTATCAGGTTTATCTGATTTATTATGTACTTTTATAATTTTCTTATCATTATTCAAAATTAAACCTCCTAAAACTAAAATATAAATCTTTTATATTATTTTTTGATATTTATACCAAGTGAGTATAAATATTTAATTTAATCATTTTTTACATTTTTAAGAGATTAGCAGTGCTTTAGATGAAATTATCACTAACTATTCCCTAAATCCACATTTAAAGACTAGTTGAATTTAATTACTCTTTTTTTATTTCTCAATATATTTATAGAAATATTTTAAAATATATTGAGAAATTTTTTATGCTCTACTAAAATCTTTTTTATATAATATTTTTATATGTTTCTAACGAAACCAAATATTAGTAAAATATGTATTTATTTAACTAAAGTTTTTAAATGGGCTGACTAAGCTTAAAATATAGGATATTATGAGAGTTACTATTGAAAAAATAAACCCTATTGCCATAAAGAAACTTATAAATATGTTATACTTAACTATTAAACTGGATATATTCAAGTTATCAAATCCAAATAAGTATGTAATTGAACTTATTACAAAAATAACTATAACTATAAAGCTCAGACCATTTAAGCTATTTTTTAAATCAGCACTACTAAGTGACATATGTGTAGATATAGAATACATTAAAAACATAAATATAAAATACTTCAATGAATATACACTAGGTGTTAACAACATTATTCTTATAAAATTGGAAATATCACCTAAAATAATGTGTATAAAACCATTTATATTTAAGTTATTAATCATACTTACATATAACTTTAAATCTATATTTTGAGTCACTTTCATATAACTATCTGGCAGTAATATCTTAAAAATTAAAATAATCATTATTGTTCCACCTATAATAGGTGCAATTCCTATAAAGAAATTTCCTATACTTTGATAAAGATTATCTTTTTTATAGCTATGACTTACATATCCTAGTATACCATCATTTTTACTTTCTATTGGTCTGAAAAACTTAACTGAATTTATTTTATGCATGAAAATTAAACACATTATCAAATGACTCAATTCATGAACAAATGTTCCTATAGCTCCAGTTACAATAATTCCAGTTTTTCCAAAAGATGAAAAGATAAATTTATTATTTAGATTTTCTGTAATGCTAAAAATCAATCCAAATACAATAAATATTCCTATGAAACAAAAAATATTTATTACACTTATTTTTAAAATTTCGATTATATAAATCATAAGTTAAGTCCTCATGTAAAAGTATTTAACTACTCTACTTCATATCCATTACAGCTTAAAATTTTACAAGCATTTTCTATATCCTTTTCTTTTACTAAGATATAGTCTGTATCATACGTAGAAATTGCAAATATGCTTATTTTGTTGTCTGCTAACAAACTACTTAACTTAGATAAAATTCCTACAAGTGAAAAGTCTAAAGGACCTAGTATCTTAAGTATTCTCCACTCCTTTTCTGACTTGACATCAGAAGGAATATTATTATTTAAACATACAACACTTAATTCATCATCAGTTCTAGTTATAGAGTAAAACTTCTCTGTATCTATCCATGTTGGTATTTTACTGTCATTATTTAATCTACATACTGCATACTCTTCTACCAATAATTTTAATTTCATAATGTATATTTCCTCCAATCTTATTTGTTTACTTAAGATTATACATTAAAAGTTACATAAAATAAAACATATAAAGTAAAAAAGGTTCACTATAGTGTCCTATTTCTATAGCCAACCTTTAAAACTTAATTAAATTCTAATAAAGAGATATATTATCTAGGTTCAATTATAAGTTTAATGGCTGTTTTCTTATCACCTTCGATTTCTATATCAGTAAATGCGGGAATGCAAACTAAATCCATTCCACTAGGTGCAACAAAACCTCTTGCTATTGCAATTGATTTTATCGCTTGATTTAGAGCTCCAGCTCCTATAGCTTGTATTTCTGCAACGCCTCGTTCTCTTAGTACTCCAGCCAAGGCTCCAGCTACAGAATTAGGATTAGATTTTGATGAAACTTTTAGTACCTCCATTTCAACATCTCCTTGTTAATTTGTTAAAGTATCCATTACCTAAAGTACTAAATCATAATTGCCATTTACTAATTACAATCATCATTTAAAGTATACTTTTATAAAAATATACTTCTATAATCGTTTTAAGAAAACCTTTATTTTTTTTAACCATTTTATTATGAAAAAACTACAAATTTCTTTATATTCTATAAGCATTTTCCAATATTTCTAAATTTTTTATATCTTTGAGCTATAATTTCCTCTTTATCCATATCTTTGTAATGATTTAATCTTTCTAAAATGTAAGCTTTTATTTCTTTTGAAACAGCTTCTACATCTTTTTGTGCTCCTCCAAGAGGTTCTTTTATAATCTTATCTATTATTTTTAAATCATATAAATCATTACTTGTAAGCTTCATAACATCACAAGCTTCTTTAGCTTTAGATGAATCTTTAAATAGAATACTAGAAAGCCCTTCTGGAGAAATCACAGAATAAACTGAATGTTCTAACATACATACATCATTTCCTACTCCGATACCTAAAGCTCCTCCACTACCACCTTCACCAATTACAAAAGTGATTACTGGAACAGAAAGTTTACTCATTTCAAGTAAGTTTCTTGCAATAGCTTCTCCTTGTCCTCTTTCTTCTGCTTCTAGACCACAAAAAGCTCCTGATGTATCAATAAACGTTATTATAGGTCTATTAAATTTTTCAGCTTGTTTCATAAGTCTTAATGCTTTTCTGTATCCTTCTGGATGAGGCATTCCAAAATTTCTTTTTATATTTTCTTTTGTATCTCTTCCTTTTTGGTGTCCAACTATAGTAACATTAAACTTTCCTATCTGACCAATTCCTCCAACCATAGAAGGGTCATCTTTAAAAAGCCTATCTCCATGAAGTTCTAAAAAATTAGAACAAATATGTTCTATGTATTCCAATGTCGTAGGTCTCTTTATATCTCTACTTAGTGTTACCTTTTCATATGCTGATAGATGTGAAAAAGCATCTTCCTTAAGCTTTTCCAATTTCTCATTAAGTGAATTTATTTTATCACTTAAATCTATATTATTTGCCTTAGAAATAGTTATTAATTGTTTAATATCATTTTCTAAGACTTTTATTTTTTCACTATTATTTTCAATCAAAACAGTTCCTCCTTTATGCCCTATTTCTTGTGCATAGCAAGAATTTGATATAATACTTCCTTCATTTTTCTTCTATCTACTATCATGTCAATAAAACCTTTTTCAAGTAAAAACTCAGAAGTTTGAAATCCTTCAGGAAGTTTTTGATTTATTGTTTGCTCTATTACTCTTGGACCTGCAAAACCTATCAACGTATTTGGCTCAGAAATTATAATATCACCAAGCATAGCAAAACTAGCAGTTACTCCTCCAGTAGTAGGGTCAGTTAGAACTGATATATATGGCAATGATTTTTCTTCAAGCTTAGAAAGTGCTTGAGAAGTCTTTGCCATCTGCATAAGAGATACCATACCTTCTTGCATTCTAGCTCCTCCTGAAGCAGAACAAATAATTATAGGTAAATTATTTTCAGCAGCATACTCTATTGAATAAGTTATTTTTTCCCCAACAATAGAACCCATACTTCCCATCATAAAATCAGGATTCATTACACAAATAACTGTTTTAATTCCATTTATTCTTCCATAACCTGTGACAACAGCTTCTGACTCTTTTGTTTTTTCCTTATAAGAGTCTACTTTTTCTTTGTATTTAGGAAAATTTAGTGGATTTTGAAATTCTACATCAGAATTAAACTCCATAAAAGTTCCTTTATCAATCAATAAATTTATTCTTTTTCTTGCTCTTAAGCCATAATGTCTTGAACATTTTGGACATACAAATGAATTTTCTTCTATGTCCTTTCTAAATACATGACTATCACAACCTTTGCAATAGGTCCAAAATTTATCATCTACACTATTCTTTTTAAAGTTGTCATCTAAAGAAATCGTAACATACTTAGATTCTTTTGATGATAAAAATTTTTTTATCATAATCTATTTACTCCTTATAATGTAGCAAATTCTTTCTTCATAAAGACATCTTCTATAAATTTGGTATGATGAGTATCTTCTCTAAACTCCTCACTTGTTACAAGTGCCTTTTGAAATTCTACATTTGTATTAATACCTTCTACAATAATTTCGTCTAGAGCTCTATATATTCTACTTATACATTCTTCTCTAGTTTCAGCCCAACATATTAACTTACCTATCATAGAATCATATAAAGGTGGTATAGTATATCCTGCATATACAAAAGTATCAAATCTAACACCAAAACCTCCAGGTAAATTTAATGATTCTATCTTACCTGGTGATGGAGCAAAATTCTTTGATGAATCTTCTGCATTTATTCTACATTCAATAGCATGACCTCTAAAAGTAATATCTTCTTGTTTAAAAGGAATTTTATCCCCATTAGCTATAGATATTTGAAGTTTTATAAGGTCAAGATTTGTTACCATCTCTGTAACTGGATGTTCAACTTGTATTCTTGTATTCATCTCTATAAAATAAAAGTTTTTATCTTTGTCAACTATAAACTCAATAGTACCTGCACCGATATAACCTACTCCTTTTACTATATCTACTGCAATTTTATGAAGTTTTTGTCTTTCTTCATCTGAAAGGTATGGACTTAAAGATTCTTCTATTACTTTTTGATTTCGCCTTTGCATAGAACAATCTCTATCACCTAAATGTATTGCATTTGAATGTTTATCTCCAAATACTTGTACTTCTATATGTCTAGGATTTTCTATAAACTTTTCCATATATAAATCACTATTAGAAAATGCTGCTAGAGCTTCTGAACTTGCCATATCAAAATTTGAAAAAAGTTCTTCTTCTTTTCTAACGATTCTCATACCTTTTCCACCGCCTCCACTTGAGGCTTTTATCATAACAGGATATCCAATTTCTCTTGCAACTTCTAAAGCTTCTTCCTTAGTTTTCAAAACAGATTCTGAACCAGGAACAACAGGGATATTCAATTCCATCATAGTTTCTCTTGCTCTAGATTTATCTCCCATCAAAATCATTTGTTCTCTTGTTGGACCTATAAAAATAATATTATTATCTTCACATTGCTTTGCAAATTCAGGATTCTCTGATAAAAATCCAAAGCCTGGATGAATAGCATCACACTTTAATTTAAGAGCAAGATAGATTATATTTTCTATATTATTATAACTCTTACTTATATTATTTGGTCCTATACAAATAGATTCATCAGCTATATATCTATGAAAACAATCTTTATCTATTTCAGAATAGATAGCAACAGTTTTTATACCTAGTTCTTTACATGTTCTGATGATTCTAACTGCTATATCGCCTCTATTTGCAACTAGTATTTTTTTTATCAACTTAAATACCTCCTACTACAATGGTTTTATCTTAAATAAAGGTTGATTATATTCTACTAGTTCTTCATTACTAACTAATACTTCAATTATTTCACCTTTAATTTCACTTGTTATCTCATTCATAAGCTTCATTGCTTCTAATATACATAAAGTGTCGCCTTCTTCAACTACATCGCCAACTTTAACAAAGCTATCTGCATCTGGACTTGGAGAATCATAGAATGTTCCCATCAAAGGAGCTACTACTACTGATAGATTCTCATTAGATGTGACAGGTGTATCGTTTACAACTGGCTTTTCTAAAGAAAGATCCACTACTGATTCTTGTTGTACACTTAAAACAGGTGAACTTGTAGATTGAGCTTTTTTAGATACTTCTAATCTTAAATCGCTACTTTCAAGTTTTACATATTCTAAGTTAGTTGAGTCTATGGCCTTTAATAATTCCTTAATTTCATTGATGTTCATTTTGTTACCCCCTTGTATTATTACCTGGTGCTAATATTATATCACAAAAAACAAATTTATAAAAGAAAAAGTGCTGACTAGAGAATCAACACATCAATATATCTTTTAATTTTAAATTAACAACCAGTAACTTATATTTGTTTTAATTTTCCATTATTAATATAAATTATAAGTATAAAATGAATAAAATTCAATATTTTTTGCAAAATACAAGAGAATACAAATTAATACCTCGGGAATTTTTAAGACAAATACCAATATTATGCAATTTAGACTTCGCTTTCTTTCAAATTAGTATCATTTTCTTTATTTTTACATAGGATGTACTTTAATTTAGCTATCAAAACATTGCTATATAGGTTAAAAGTTATTAGAATTGCAGGAATTATAAAGTAAACTCTAGCACCTATAAAACCAAAAACTACTGTAATAAGTATTAATCTTTTATTTAAAGTAAAAAAAGGTATATTAAAAATACTTTTGTCGGATGTTTCTGGAGTATAAGAATATATAACTCCAAAAATCAAAGTAAGCATACAAAGTGGAAGTAGTGTATAACTTGAAATTATTCCCAGAAATCCTATACTTTCAAAATATTTGCTAGCACTATTTGTATAAACAAACATGTATCCATTTAAATATGCGCATATACATGATATAATGCCAAAAGTTCCCCCTAAGGATTGAGTGTACCAATTAAAAAATTTAGATTCCATATACCTCACCTCCTAAAACTGTATATATAATGATATGCATTTAAATAGTAAAATATATCTTTATATGTTTCTGAATAAAATTTTGTTAATTTCATTAATTTATGTTTAAGAAATTTGAAGTATAGTGTAGTATATATTAATGTAGATGAAGTTTTATAGTACTTATTTCATAGTGCTTAATCAAGTTATCTTATTATGGATTCAAAAGTTGTTTGTAGGGTTTTATATTTTGTTGAGCTGAAAAATTTATTATAAATGAAGGGATGTTTTCGCTTTGGTAGATACATTAGAATTTGGTCTTAAAATTTTATTTTTTATATTATCAATAATTTGGATGGGTAAAATAATGATTTTAAGAACTGATAAGCAAATAGTAATCAATCCTTTGCTTATTGGTATATCTGCAGTCCTTGTGATGTTGCATACCTCACAGAGTAACATTGAATTTTTTGGATTAGATGTCCAATATATAAGAATAGTTTTGTATATAATATATTCACTGATAATTTTAATAGGAATATGGGCTACTAACAGAAGAAATGGAATTTTTTAGATAATCTATTTCTATAAAATTTAAAGGTTGCTAGTAACAAATCACTAATATTAGCGTTCTGTTACTAACAACCTTTATTTTGATTATACACTTAAATTGAAAATAGAATGATTGAATAAGTTGACAGATTATTTTACATTGACAGTAATTAGAACTTCTTGAGATGTATTTAAATCATTTTTGTCGCTTAGTATAACTTTTACCACTGCTTGACCTGTTTTATTACCTTTAATTATCATATCTTCACATGAAAGTACACTCTTATCACTTACAGATACAATAAAATTTAAATCTTTTGGAAGGTTATCAGTAACTTCCCAGTATTTATAATAACTATCAATTTTCTTCGTAATTATTTTTCTCAAATCAATACTTTCACCTTTTGCTATATCAACGTTATGATATTTAGAGTCCAGTTTATACTGATTATCTTTTGTATCAATAAAATTTAAATCGCAATTTACATCCACACCATTATGAGAAAGAGAATTTACTACATCGTCATCAATCAAATAATTATTGGCAAGATTTATTGAATCCATATCTTTTAGACTTAAAGCTTCCTTAGGAACCTCTTTTATATTATTATTCCAAAAAATAAAATTGTCTACATTTTCAAGATATGATATTCCTTTTAAATTTGAAATGCTTTCACCAGTTGCATAAAATTCTCCATCTAAAGCCTTTATATTGCTTATAGTCATCTCATCTGGGTTTATATATCTTTTTACAACTGCTCTTAAATTTGCATCAGGAAAAATATCTTTAAGTTGATTTTCGCTCAAAACCTTATCATTTGAATTTATTGGACTTAAAGCTGCTGCAGAAATAATAAATGGTATTAAATTAGCTAAATTCATAGTACCCTCCCACATAAATTTTTTATTATAATAATTTAATTTCTATGAGAGGGTTCTGTTTCCTTGTTATATATACCTACTTTCGTACACTTTATTAATATAAATTAAAATAAATTTCTACTATTAAACTTATAAACATATTACTAGTTACGTTTTTTAGCTTCACATCTAAATATTCGCATACCTTGTGACATAAATTTGTCTTCATACTCTGTTGTAACATTATTTTCATACTCACTATTTCCTAAATCAAGAGAAATATTCTTTAATAGCCAATTATTTGCAGCAATTTCATTTAAACTAAACTCGAATAATTTTTCATTATCTGTTTTAAAGTGAATTTCGCCATCATCTTCCAAAACCCTATTGTACATTTCTAAAAATCCAGAATGAGTGAGTCTTCTTTTACTCCATCTATTTTTAGGCCATGGGTCACAGAAATTTATATAAATTCTCGATAATTCTTTAGCTTCAAAGTAATCCAAAATATTGCTTACATCTCCCCATAAAAATAGTATATTATTCAAATTAGAAGCATCTGCTTTTTCAACAGCCTTTAAAAGAACTTCTTCCTTAAGTTCCATGGCAATATAATTTATGTCAGGGTTCTGCTTAGCTAAAGTTGTTATAAACTTACCTTTTCCAGTCCCAAATTCAACATGTATTGGATTATCATTTCTAAACTTTAAATTCCACTTGCCTTTTAATTTGTCTATATCGTCTCTTAAAACATATTTTGTATAACTTAAAAGCTTTTCATCTGCACCTTTTTTTCGTCTTCTTCTCACAATAATTCTCCTTACATATAAAAAATTAGTAAAATACATTTTTATTATACATTATCTCACCAAAAAATAAAAAGAACTCTCTTAAAATAGAAATTTATTTCTATAAAGAGAGTTCTAAACTTACTAAAAACTTAATCTTAGTGGCACCCTGAACAACCAGAGCATCCTCCTCCACCTTGATCTTTCATATTTTCAGGAATAACTCTAAATCCAAATCCTGTATCTTCTATTATTATATCTCCATACTGACTATATTCATCAGAGCTCATTACAAATTGTAATTCTCCAACTTCATAAGTTAAGTCATCTTCTTTTTTCTCATCTAAAGCTAATCCAAAAGAAGGACCTCCACAACCAACACCTGCAAAGTATACTCTTATATTATTAGGTTTATCTTGATTGTCTTTTAAGATACTTTTTAAAGTATCAATAGCTGTTTCTGGTAAAGTAATTTTCATCAAATCATTCCCTTTCAAATATTTTATTAAAACAATATCTATTATATACCCATACAAGGTACATAATCAATTAGTTTTTGCATATTTTACTAAAACTTCTACCTAATATTACCTAAGGCTTTAAAATATTTTATATAATATTTTATTACCTTAAATAAATACCCTATCATAAACTTAGTAAACAAATAAAATTATTATTCTAAAAAATATAATAATTTTATTTGTTGTTTTAATATTATAACACATTTGATAATGTCCAATTCATATATGCAAAATTTATATACTTTAAAATATCTAAGAAATTATTCAATAAAAAAATACTATTTTTTAAAAATTATCATTATTGATAAAGCTCTACTATTTATATTTTTTAGTGTATTCATGTATAATAAGTAAAAGCACAACGGTATATACTGTTGTGCTTTTTTGTAATTAATAAACAATATTTTGATCTATAACAATGAAAAATGGCTACTTTCCATAATTGATTTCATCTGACATAAGCAAAAAGGGTGTCCAGCTGGGTCAATCATAACTCTCCAGTCATCAGTAAATTGCTCCTCTGCGATTGTAGCTCCACAATGAATTGCATATTGAACTGCTTCTTCTAAATCACTAACAGCGAAATCCATATGAGCCATTTGCTGTTGAGATTCAGGTTTTTCTGGTTCTATTATGCCCCAAGCCTTTGTTTTTTGCAATATAAAGAAAAAATTATATATTTTAATATTTTATAATTGTTGAAATTGTGTAATAAATTCAACTGGATACATAGTGCGTTTTGAAATTTCTTCTAAAGCTAAACCTTGTTTTAAAAGCCTCTTTATGACGCTTTCCATACTTTCTGAAATTTCTATAATATTTTTATCAAAATCATAAAACCTAAAAGTTCTTTGACCCCATGGGTATTCTTTTATATAATGCAAAAATTCAATATTTCCTATTCTATTTATCTTACTTTCCCATTGTTTGATGTCATTAACCTCAAAATACAACTGAAAGTTATTTGATTGTTGATATATTGGTAAATCATATCCAATTATAGCTTTATAATTACTTTGTAATCCAAATCCATTTTCAAATGATACATGTTCTCCTAAATCTAATGTGATTTTTTGCTCCATAACATCTTCAAAAAACTTTTTTGATTTATTTATGTCTTTGACAATTAGCAATACTCCTCCAAATTTCATCTTATCACTATCCTTTCTTTGTTATAAGTATTATAACTTAAAATTTTGCAATTTCACTGTAAAAATCAGACATATTAGCTCGGTATTTTTGAGGAGTTATTCCACAGACAATTTTAAAATCTTTAATAAAATGTGGTATATCATAGAATCCTAATTCATTACATATAGACATCAATGAAGTTTTATTATTGTTTAGAAGTTTTATAGATTTATTAATACGTACCAAACGAGAAAATGACTTCATACTCAACCCTAGGTACTGATTAAAGAGTCTGTTTAAATGCCTAGAACTATAAAATACTTTTTTAGAAATTTCTTGTGAAGATATGTTTCCAGAGTTTTGAATAATCAACTGAATTGCCAAAATAAACTCATATGAGTATTCAATTTTAATATTAGAAATCAATAATTCTTCCAACTTTAAAATCAATTTATCTATAGATAAAGATTCATTAAATATTTTTTTAATTTCTAAATCTAATGAAGTATTAATTATAGAAAATGGAACAACTTTATCAATAAGTTCACTTTGCTGTATACCTATAAGCGGGAAAAAACCAGCAGGTTGAAATTCTATAATTAGTATAACATCACATCTATTAGCAATATTTCCTACTGTTTTTGGTTTAGTAGTTGGACCAAATAATAGACTATGTAACCCTGTGGCATCATAAAAAAACACCAAAGTTACACTTCCATGAGGAATAATCGTGTAATTATCAGAAATTATTGTTTGATTTGGAAACGATATAGTAAAATTCGATATCCAATTTCTTAATTGTATACAAGGCAAGAGATAAACAAAATTGTCTTCACAAACTATAAGTGACCTATTTTTATTTATAAAATGAATACTTTCTTTTTTTAACATATATTATATCCTGTCCTATCGTGAATATTTATTAAAGTAAGAAGAATCCATATTATCTCTATATATCATTAACTGCTTTTAATAATAGAGATAGTATGAATACTCATTAGATATTTAATAAACAAATAAAATTAAAATAATCAATAAAAAATATAGTACTTTTATCTGTTATTTTAATATTATAGCACATTTATAGTATTTAACTTATATCCACTTTACATATGTCTAATTTATATAGTTAAAAATGCTTATCTCAAATACAATAATTAGTCCTTATACAATTAAACCATCTGAAACTGTAATAGTACGACTACTACTTTTGGCTGCTTCTGGTGAGTGAGTTACCATAATTATAGTTTGTCCATTGTCTCTGTTTATTTTATTCAGTAAATCTATTATTTCTATCCCTGTTTTACTATCTAAATTTCCAGTAGGCTCATCAGCAAATAAAATCTCTGGTTTTCCAATTAAAGCTCGAGCTATAGCAACACGTTGTTGCTGACCACCAGATAACTCTCGTGGTGTATGTTTACGTCTATCAGTTAAACCAACTATATCTAAGATTTCATCTAATTGATTTTTATAATCTTTTAAATTTTTACCATCTAATAACAAAGGAAGCATTATATTTTCCTCCACATTTAAATTTGGTATTAAGTTATAAAATTGAAATACGAATCCTATATTTCTACGACGTATTATGCTCATTTTCTCATCATTAAAATGTGATATATCAGCTCCATTCATATACACTTTTCCGCTCGTTGGAGTATCTAAACCACCTAAAATATATAAAAGAGTACTTTTACCAGAACCAGATTGACCCATGATAGAAACAAATTCACCTTTCATTACTTGTAAAGATACCTCTTTTAACACTCGAGTTGTTGTATTTCCAATTTTATATTCTTTGATAATATTTTTTGCTTCTACAGCTAAACTATTATGTGTAATTTTCATATTAACCTCCATAATTATTCAAACTTAATTTCTTCTATCAGTTTCATTTTCTTCCCTTTTATAATAGGCACTATCGAACCTATTAAAGTTACTATAATTCCCAATAACCCAACAATAATAAATGTTTTAAAATCTAAATCTGGTTTCATTGAAATTTTTGGTCCTGCAACTATAAAGATAGTTTGAATCTCAAGTATAGATATCACAATACCAATAACAGCTCCAAGTAAACCTGAAGTAAACCCTTCAATCAATGTTACTTTTATATTTTGTTTATCACTTAGTCCTATAGATTTATACATAGCTATAGAACGTCTTTTTTGAATATAATTAATCAGTAGATTATTAATAATACCTACTGTAGCAAGAAGAAAAATGAAATAGGTCATCTTATTCATAGGAGACAAAAAACTACTTATAGTATTTAAAGAATCATTATTAAATTCTTCAACTGTACGACTCCAATTATATGTATCTCCAAATAAATATCTTATCTGAATCATAACAGCATCTGGATTGACTGCTGTATATACTAAAAAACCATAATTAGTTTTATCAAAATCATTAACTGCATAATGTGATGGTATAACAGCTTCTACATCATTTGCACGAGATTTAAAACTACCTACTATTTTATAAGAAAAATCATACTTATCATTAGATAGAGTTATTGTATCTCCTATAGATAAGCCTACTTTTTTTAGAGTATCTTCATTCAAAATAACAGAACGTTTATCATTAAAAGCTTCTATTACTTGTTTTTTTATCTCAAAATTTGTATAATTGATTCCAAACATAGAGTTATATAGTTTTATATTATCTGTACCCTCTAGTCTTGATAATGTTACACCATTACCAGAAATCTCATTATTCATAACATAAAGAGGTAATATTTTTTTAATTCCATCCATATGTCTAACATCTTCAATAAACTCTTCATTCATCTTTCCATCTGCAAAACCTTGTAATTCTGCGTCACGAAACACATCTGTTATATAAGTTTTGACAAAGTTACCAACAACACTTATTGCAATAACTGCAGAAATACTTATAAATAGTAAAGTGATATTCTGTATTATATTTTTGTTATTTTTCATATTTCTAGCAGCTAATTTACCCTCATTCCCTAAAATATTTTTATAAACAAACTCAAAAACTATAGACATGATATCAGTAATAAGAGGAATCAACACAATAGTAGCTACAATTAATCCTAGTAATGAAAATCCACCAGCTAGATACAATGTATTTTGAGGGGATATTCTTGGAAGTAAAATAGATAAAATAAACATTATACTTCCTATAAAAAGTATAGAACGATTTGAAACATTCTTTTCTTCTACTGTTCCTAGTACAATATTTTTTATCGGCAAATGGCTAGCTTTTTTAACAGGTATATATGCACTAAATGAAGAAACGATTATTGCTACTATAACAGATATAATCACTCCAATGGGTGATATTACTACTGGAATTGATATTCCTTGCTCGAGAGAATTTCCTAACCCATGAAGCATTAAATTTAAAACAACTACACCAATAGGAATAGCAATTAATCCTCCTATACTTCCGTATAATATACTTTCAAGCATCAATATACGAGTTACAGTTTTTTCATTGGCACCAATACTTCTAAATGTTCCAATAAAAGGAAGACGTTCTAATGTAATAACCTTATAACTGCTGTATATTATAAATATACTAAGGGTTAATGCAAAAAAACTTATTAAAAAGAAAGGCATTGTCTTTTGTCTAGCATCTGAAATTATCTTAGTTTCATTTATAGTATTTGATACCATATATTTTTCAGTAGAAAGTTCTTCGGATAATTTATTTACTAGATTTTCTGTCATTTCTTCTTCTGACTCTATAAGAACTCTTGTATATCCACTGCCTTTATTTATAATTTTTGATAGAGTCTCTTTGGGTAGCAGTGCATTTACACCTCTTGTGTTCCTCAAAAATACTGTATCATAAGATGCAATATCACTAACTTGAAAAGTATAAGACTTTCCATAAATCTGCAAAGTAATAGAATCACCTTTTTTTATTTTATATTTTGATGTAAAGCGATTTGGAAGAATAATTTTATCACCAGAAAAATCAGTAATACTATCGCCATTTTCTAATTGTGGCTTGTTGATTTTATTTAGTTGACTTAAGTCTGCTGATATAAGACTAAATTCTTCATAGTATCCCCCTTTATTATAAATAGCAGAGCTTTCCAATACACCAACCTTTGATTTTATAGCATTTAAATCAGGTATGTCTTCTAAATTGGTTAATATATCTGGATTTTTACTTTGGACAGATATAGTCGCTGTACCATACATACCTTTTGCCATTTTTCTTTGTGCACTTTCATAAGATAATCCAATTGAGAATGAAACAAAAAGTAAAACTGTTGATAAAACTATGGACAATAACATAACTGCTGTTCTAATTTTTCGTTCTTTAATATTTGTGAAAATATACTTTAATATAATTTTCAAATTTACACCTTCTTTCCTTATCTAAGATATTTCAATCTAATATTTTTATACTTTAATCTAAATTAAATCTCTAATAGACTCCTCCATACTTTTATCATTCTATTTATAATATTTTTAATCAAATCACCACTTAAATAAAAAAGATTGATAAACTACTATATAAATATAATAATCTATCAACCTTAATATATTTTTTATTTAACCTTAATTAACCTTAATTAAATAGGAAAGGTGATATAAAATGAGCTACCTAATCCAGGTATACTTTCAACAGATATATTCCCTCCATGAACTTCAATAATTTGCTTCGTTATTGCTAGTCCTAAACCAGTTCCTTCTATTCTTTGTTTTGTATTGATTCCTCTATAATAACGATTAAACAAATTTGATGCTTCTTCTCTTGACATCCCTTTTCCATTATCAGATATAATGATTTCAATTCTTTCATTTAATGTTATATGTACACAAACTTTAGTATTTTTATCTCCATATGTAAAAGCATTGACAATAAGATTACTAAAAGCTCGTTTTAATAGTGTACAATCAAAATCAAAGTTAATATTATCTATATTACTCTTAAATTCAACTATATTTGATTCATATTCTGGATAATTTAAAATATCAATTGATAATTCTTTCAAGAATCTTACTAAATCATAATTATTTTTATTTAAAGGGATTATTCCATTTTTTAATTGATAGGTTAATTTTAAATCGTTTATAAGTGTATTTGTATATTCTATGTTCTTTAACATGATTGAAGCATATTTATATACTTTTTCAGGTGAATAATTAGTACTACTATCTGTAAGAAGCTCTGCATACCCTTTTATTGGTGAAAGTGGAGTTTTTAAATCATGAGTTATATTTGAAATCCACTCTTCTCTCATAATATCAGTTTTATTTTGTATCTCATCACTTTTATGAATTTCTTCATTTAAAATATTTAAACTATTATATATATCAGCAAAAACACCTTTAATATTAACTGGAAGATAGCTTCGTTTTGAAATATCGCTAACAGCAGATGTAATATTTGATATGCACTTTGTTACCCAGTAACCATAAGCAATTCCAGAAACCAAAATTATTAAAAATATAATCCCTATGATTGAAAATACAATTGACTTACCACCTATAAATTTACCTCCATCAAAAAACATATTCACTTTAGATATATTTAATGGAAAATATATAATATAAATATAGTCATTTTTATTATTTTTAATTGTATTAAAGTATACAGTTCCATTACTTGAATTATTTTGGTTAGCTAATGCTAATAATTCAGAATTAGAATAATAATCTTTATGCTCTTTTGGTTCTAAAAACCCATAAACTCTATTTCCACTAGAATCTAAAATTTGCAACCACAATTGATTTTCTCGAAGTTTTTCTAATCCAGACTGTTTTACTTGTGGCTTATTATCTATAAATACGATTTGTTCATTAAAGTTTTCTGTAAATTTTTTCGGCCAGTCACTACGAATAAATTCCCCATTTGGTTTCTGAATAGTAATAAGTGATAAGAAAATACCTATTACTGTCAGGATTAAGCAAATAAAAATCATGAAAAAAATAATGTATGAATGAAATACTGTTTTATAACTAGGTTTATGCATTTAATCAACTCTTTTCTTAAACTTTTATTTTAGTTTGATTGTTGCTTATATAAAATAGACAATAATTATTGATATGTAAAAATTTATTTAAAAATACAACTATCTACATAAATTATATTTATATAATTATATGTTATCAAGCTGTCTGTTGTATTTAATAAATCATTTTGATAACATATAAAAGTAAGATAAATTTTTCCATTAAATACCTTATAATTATACACAAAATCTCTATATACGTTAAACAGTATAGAGAAAATTTTCATAGAACCATCTTTATAGGGGATACTTTATAAAAGAATAAAAAAATTATAATATATAAAAACTTCATAGGAGTGTAACAACATCAGTAAAGATATGAAAACACTATATAAAAATTCAAAAATATTAAGAATAATGAAATACTTGAAATTGCTTATATCAAGAAATTTTATATAATATAAACTGGTCAAATATGTTATAATATTAAATTGTGACAAGTTCATGGAGGTGTTTATATGAAAAAACAAAAGTCGCCAATTTTACTTGAAATGCTTGGACTATTTTTTGGTTGTATATCAATGAGTATTGGTATAAATATGTTTTTAAAACCACATACAATTGCTCCTGGAGGACTTAGTGGTCTATCATTAGTACTAAACAAGGTTACAGGACTTCCAGTATCAGCTATCATGTTAATTATAGGTGTCCCATTAGTAATACTTGCTTTTAGAATTATGGGTACAAAAAATTCATTAAAAACTTTATTTGGAACAGTTGTATTTTCAGCTATAGTTCAATTAACAGACCCATTATCAAAACTAAGATTTACTAATGACTTATTATTGTCTTCTATTGCAGGAGGAATCCTAGTTGGTATAGGTTTAGGAATAATGTTTAAATCAGATGCTTCTACTGGAGGAACAGACTTAATTGCACTCATACTTAGTAAGAAATTCCCAGGAATAAAAGCTACAAAATTCATGTCATGCCTAGATGGAATGGTTGTTATATCTTCTGGTATAGTAAATCGTAGTTTAGAAACTGCTCTTTACTCTGGTATAGCACTTTGTGTATTAATAAAAATAGCAGATATGATAATGGAAGGATTTGACCATTCAAAAGCATTTTTTATTATCTCTGATGAGCCTGAAAGTTTAAGACAAGCTATAACTGAAGAACTTGATAGAGGTCTTACTATTCTTGATGGTAAAGGTGGATACACTAGAGAAAATAAAGAAGTTCTATTAGTCGTAGTTTCTAAAAAACAAGAACTTTATCTAAAGAGATTAGTTAAAAGAACTGACCCTACTGCATTTGTTATTGTTACAGATGTACATGAGGTTCTTGGAGAAGGATTTAAAAATTTAGAGAACTAATAAAAATTAATATTTTAAGTATATATACTATTTTAATTAAAATACGATTTATTCAAAAAGAGTGTCTCATAAACTTTTTAGTTCATGAGACACTCTTTTTTGTATAAAATCAAATGCATTTTCAGTATTTTAACAATAAAAACAGGATTATCTATATTTTGAGGCAACCACTTTATTGAAATTTTATTTAGAAAACAATCATTACTAAATAACCAGCATAGATATTAAATGATTATATCTATTGTTTTTTCAATTCATATTGATAACAAGGAACATTTTTTACAGTATTTCCAGTATGAATTTTTTTGATATACTTTCCTGTACATTTAAATCCTAATAAATCTAATGATTTTGTAGAATTTTGGTTTTCTTCATAGGTTATTGCAATTATTTTATTTAAGTTTAGTTCTCTAAATCCATACTGTATTACTCTTTTTGTTATCTCAGTAGCAAAATCATGTCCCCAATAGCTCGGATTTATACATATACCTATTTCTGCTTCTAATGCTTTAGGATTTATATTATTAAACCCCATATTCCCAATAACTTTATTGTCTCTTTTATATACTATAGCAAAGTGGCCAATTTTCCCTTTTTTATATGGATTTAGAAAAAATGATTTTATAAACTTTCTTGTATCTTCTAAAGATTTATGCTCACTAAATGGTAAATGTTTTACTACTATTTTATTTTTATAACAGTCAAAAAAATCTTCAACATCATCTAATGATGCAGGTCTTAGTATACAACTTCTAGTTTCTAAGGTTTTCATTTGAGGATATTCAGAATCAGACATTTCTAATCCCCCTTTATACATTAATCTAAATATACTGTTCATATTTAAAATACGATATTAATTATATAAATGTTCTCAAATTAACCTTATTTTTATTTTTAATAAAAACTAATTACTATATGAATCTTTCAAATTTACTAATTTATCTCTATTTTTATATTAAATTACTTGTGAAATATGTATTCTAAATTATATATTATTAGATATCATGCTTAAAAATTCTTTGGTTGCTAAGGATAAAGATATATCTTTTAAATGGCAGTAACCTATATTTCTCTTAGGTATTGGCTCTTTTATATCTAATTTAAACAATTTCTCATTTTCCAAATAATCTATGCTAAATTCTTCTATAACACAAGACACTCCAAGATTTATATACGCAAATTCTAAAAGTAATTCATGAGAACCCAATTCTATATCCGGGTTTAGTTTTATACCTTTTGATAAAAAATATTCATTTACATAAAGTCTTGAATTTGCTTTATTTTCTAGCATTATTAAAGGCAATGTGTTTAATTCTTCCAATGATATTTTCCTACCTTTGTATTCTATGTAATCATTTGCACATACAAATATATCATGTATTTCAATACACTCAACAATATTTAGTGTATCATCTTCTATTGGCATGTTTATAATTGCTATATCTATATTCCCATCTTTGAGTAAAGATATAAGTTCTCTACTCGTTCTATTTATTGTAGATACATGTATATGTGGATACTTCTTATGAAAAATTTCTAAATATTTTAACAAGAAAAAACGTGCAGCTGTATCTCCTACTCCTATTTTCAGAGAACCGTATTCTAATTTTTTAAATTTATTTATTCTATCTTCTCCTGATGATATTAACTTTAATGCAGTAGTGACATGTTCACTTAGAATTTTCCCCTCTGGAGTTAATTTTACTCCCTTATTGTTTCTATAAAATAATAAAGTATCTAATTGTTCTTCTAATTGCTTTATTGACTGGCTTACAGCTGGCTGTGACATAAACAATTCCTTAGCAGCAAGAGAAAAACTCTTATTATTTACAACTGCATTAAAAACCTTATAAAGTTCAAGTTTTATATTCATATATAATTACTCCTTATGTCAAATATTAGTATTATTTATTTTACTTATAATTATATTTGAATTATAATATACATGGTACTAATATGACAATATTAATTCTTTAGGAGGATTTTAGATAATGGATAGATTAGTTGGAACTGTTTCAAGAGGGGTTAGAGCACCTATTATAAGACAAGGAGATGACTTAGTTAAAATAGTTGTTGATTCTGTTTTAAATGCGTCAAAAAGTGAAAACTTTGAAGTTAGGGACAAAGATGTAATTGCCGTTACAGAAGCTGTTGTAGCTAGAGCACAGGGAAATTATGCTCACGTTGACAATATTGCAAAAGATGTAAAAGATAAATTTGGAGATGATACTGTTGGAGTTATATTCCCAATTTTAAGTAGAAATCGTTTTGCTATATGTTTAAAAGGAATTGCAAAAGGATGTAGAAAAGTCGTATTAATGTTAAGCTACCCTTCTGATGAAGTTGGAAATCACTTAATAAGTATTGATGAACTTGATGATAAGGGAATAAATCCTTGGTCAGATGTTTTAACAGAAGAAAAATACAGAGAACTATTTGGATATAACAAGCATACATTTACTGGTGTAGATTATGTTGATTATTATAAGAATTTAATCAAGGATTGTGGTGCAGAGGTAGAAATAGTATTTGCAAACAATCCAAAAACTATTCTTAACTATACAACAAGTATTTTAACTTGTGATATACATACAAGACAAAGAACAAAGAGAATTTTAAGACAAAATGGAGCTAAAAAAGTATATTCACTTGATGATATAATGACAGCAAGTGTAGATGGTAGTGGTTACAATGACCAGTATGGACTTTTAGGCTCAAACAAAGCTACAGAAGAAACAGTAAAATTATTCCCTATAAATTGTGATGAAGTTGTAAACAAAATCCAAGGTAATATAAAAGAAATAACAGGGAAAGATGTAGAAGTAATGGTTTATGGAGATGGAGCTTTTAAAGACCCTGTAGGTAAAATATGGGAATTAGCTGACCCAGTAGTATCTCCTGCTTATACAAAAGGGCTAGAGGGAACTCCAAACGAAGTAAAATTAAAATACTTAGCAGATAATGATTTTGCTGACTTATCTGGTGATGAGTTAAAAGAAGCAATTTCAAAATACATAGTTGAAAAAGATAATAAATCTGATGATTTAACAGGAAACATGGTTTCTCAAGGTACTACTCCAAGAAGATTAACAGACCTTATAGGTTCTTTAGCAGATTTAACATCTGGAAGTGGAGATAAGGGTACTCCTATTATTTACATACAAGGATATTTCGATAACTATACAAAATAGTATGTTTTAATAAGATTTAATTTTTTTGGATTATATATATTAACATGAAAATTTATTAAAACCTCTTAATAGATATGACTTTTCAAGAGTTATATTTATTAAGAGGTTTATTTAATGTTCACAGATAAGATATATTTAAATAATTTAAACAAGATTGTCAGAAAGTTATATAATCTTAAAAATTTATATAACTCTAATTCTTATTTATTTCTGAAATAATATCACTCTTCAAAATTTGTCTTACTGGAATAATTACAGCAACTATACTAATAGTGATATTTAAAATAATCATACCTATGTATAAAGGTGTATTTATTTTAAGAATTGGATTTATATATAAATATACACGTTTTACCATAAAATAAATCATAAATTGTCCAATAACACTTCCAATTACCATTATAATACTTGCATAGAATCCATATAAAAAACCTTCTCTTATCATCATAAGTAAAAACTTATTATCCGTAATACCCATAGCTCTTAAAATTCCAAACTCATGTCTTCTTGAAAAAATTAAGTAGCTTACTGTATTGATTATATGGAACAAACTTATTGCAAGAAGTACAAATACAATACCATATATAAATAAGAGTTTTTGATTTAAGTAGGTATTATTTTTTTCAATAGCAATGGTATAATCTGTTACGATACATCTTTTTACATCACTTACAACACTTTTTATGTTCTCAGACAATTCCTCACTGTTACTATCTTCTGTCTTTTTTATACTTACTGAATTATAATTTTCGATATCAAAGTTATTTTTCATTTGACCATTCGTCATAACTATATCCATACCATAATCACCAATGAAATATATGTTATTTGCCATCACACGTTTTACAGTAGCAGCAACTACAAATTCTTTTGTTGTATAATCATTCTTATTTTCTTCTTTAAATTTAACAATTTCATCTGTTGGTTTCATTGTCTTTGGCACTTTAACTTTTATTGTATCTCCTGGATTTATATCAACTGCATCATACATCCCAGTTCCATCCATAGGTAGTCTAACTATAACCTTATTATTTTTAACCATATCATGGGTATTAATCTCCCCATCTATAATATAAGAATTTAATCCTTCTAACATACCATTGTTATAACCATAAATATTTGTTTTTAAAAGATAGCCACCTTCATTTTGCTTTGTACAAATACCATCAAAAAAAGTCTTTATCCTGTAATCTTTTTCAAGAGGTTTAAAGAAATTTTTCCAAAATAGTTGTTCTTCTTTAATTTGCATAGCTCCAAATAAATATCTTACTGGATAGACTTTTGATATTCCCTCAACATTGTTTAATCTTGAAATTTTATCTTTTGGTATACCTACATCAAAATCTGTTGTTTGCATAGTTATTTGGTAGTCAGAATTTAAACCATCATCAGCTTTCATTGTAAGTTCATTATTATTTTTAGTAAGCTGTATAGAGTAACTAGAACATAGAAATATAATTCCACCAAGTGATAATGAAAACAAAATTCCAATAAACATTCCCTTTTTTTGAGTCATGTATTTATGAGATAATACTTTTGTCATGTTAGAGTGTTTTACACTTTCTAATATTCTATTTTTCTTATTAGTAATCTTAAAGTTTTTCATAGATTCTATACTAGAGTATTTATTCAACTGATGTACAACACGTACAGCAATTAAAATTAACAACAATAAGATAAATAAAAAGCCTAAATAAATAGATTTTTCACTTATAAAAAATGCTCCTGGAACAATATCACTACTCAAAAATATATGTGGAAATTGTTCATATATTGTAGACGCTACTCCAATACCTAAGAAGCAACCTATAGGAAATCCAACAATAAAAAGTAAAAATAACTCTAAAAATAGTAGAAATAAAAGTTGTTTATTATTAGCGCCTAATACTTCTAAAACCCCATATTGTGATATTCTCTGAAGTATTGAAACATGGAAAATACTATATACTGCTGCTGCACCAAACACTCCAACAAGCAATATAATTGCATTTGTATTTAGTTCTAAATTTTTTAAGAACTCAAATATATTATATTTTTCTATATTTTTTGGTGGTTTTACTCCAAATTCAACTGAAAGAGGCCAGTTTATATAAGTTTTTTCTTTTGATATATTGAATTTTTTCATAAATTTATAATTTTGCTTTTTAATATTTTTATTTTCATCATATTTTACATAAACTATATAAGAATCCTTTTCTTTAGGCTGAAAATAATCGTTTACAAATCCCTCCAGAGCAGTTTCTGGGTTTGAAAGACTTGATAAAATACCACATAACTTATAGATTTTACCATCTAAATTGATTTCTGTTCCAATTTCTTTGTTTACATTTAAATTGTTTAGAGAATATGTGTCAAGTACTATCTCTCCATCTTTACTAGGAAGAGTTCCTTTTAATAATTTTCTACCTGTCATGTCTAAATATGAAGAATCAGCATTTAAAAATTCTATAATAAAAGGTTCATCTATCTGATTTTTAGGTTTTGTAACGCCAAGTCTATCTACAGTGTATTCCTTTGATTTTTTATTTTTTTTAATTTTATTAAGTTGTTCCTTATCTACTTTATAGAAATAATGATAATCTCCACTATCTTCCCTTATCTTTTCAATTCTACTTTTGTCTGCACTATGAACTAAAGAACCAATTCCTGTCAATAATGCTACTGATAGTACTATACTTAAAACTATAGATATAGATTGTTTTTTATAATGCTTTATATATTGAATTGAAAATTTTACTAGAGACATCATAGTACTTCACCACCAGTATTCACCACAACTCCATCTTCAATATGGATAATTGAGTCGCATACTTGTGCTATATTTTCATTGTGTGTTACCATAAGTATCGTTTGATGGAATTTTGCACTACTTTCTTTTAATAAACATACCACTTCCATTGTAGTTTTACTATCGAGATTTCCTGTTGGTTCATCTGCTAATATAAGCGCAGGTTTATTTGCCAAAGCTCTAGCAATTGCTACCCTCTGCTGTTGACCACCAGATAGTTCGCTTGGAAATTTTAAACGCTTATCCCAAATTCCCAATGTCTTCATCAGCATTTCAATATATTCATGGTCTATATGGTTTCCTTTATCTAATGTAACAGGAAGAGCTATATTATCATAAGTGTTTAATACGGGCATTAAACTGTAGTTTTGAAATATAAATCCTATATTTCTTCTTCTAAATACTGTCAAATCTTTTTTTCCTATTTTAGATATGTTCTTTCCTTTAATTATTACATCACCTGAAGTTGGATTATCTAATCCACCTATAATATTTAACAATGTGCTTTTTCCAGAACCAGAAGTTCCAACTATAGCAGTAAATGTATCTCGTTCAATTTCTATACTTACTCCATTTAAGGCTTTTACTTTAGTCTCACCTTTTCCATAGTGTTTTACTAAATTATTCGTCACTAATATACTCATTTAATTTCTCCTTTCAATACAGATATATGTTCTATAAAATATTGTAAGTGACGATAATTACACTCATCCTACAAAATTAGTTTAAACTCTTACAATTCTGTAAGAAGATACTAAAACAACATCCACTTCCTAGTTTAGATTCTACTATAATGTTTCCATTTTCTTTTTCTAAAATTAATCTTGTAAGATATAGACCAATCCCTGTGCCATTTTGGTTTTCCACATTTTTACTTCTGTAAAATCTTTTAAAAATATCATTTAGTTCTCTACTATCAATACCTATTCCCTCATCTTTAATAGTAATCTTCGTATATAGTTCCATTTTTATTACAGAAATAGTAATCGTGCTATCTGATGGTGAGTATTTTATTGCATTTTCTAAAACATTTACAATTGCTTCTATAGTCCACTTTTTATTATGAACTAATTTTATGTCTGAAAATGGTTCGAGATTTATCCTTATATTTTTAGCTTCTGCTTTATTAAAGATAGTACTGATACTTTGAATAAGAGTATCTTTAATTAGTAGTTCTTCTACTTCAAATTCTATAACTCCATCCTCTAATTTAGTCATTTTAAATAAGGATTGTAACAGCCAGTCAATCTTAAAAGTTTCATTTTTCATCTTTTGTAAAAACTCCTTCTTCTGTAATGTGGAAATATTTATATTCTCCAGAAGTTCACAATAAATGGTTATATTTGAAAGTGGAGTTTTTAATTGATGTGACATATTTGATATTAAACCTTTAATAGCTTCTTTTTCTGACTTTGACTGTTCTACCTCTATTTCTATCATATCCTTAATTTTTTTTACTTGGTGAGAAATTTTTGACGCTCTTGTATCCTTCGTATCTGGATAAGTAACTTCTTTACCTTCCAATATTTGATTTAACATCAAATTTAATTCATCATATCTTTTTTGATTTATTTTAGTAGATACTATAAATATAACAACTGTACATATTATAAAGGCTAATATAAACATATTATTCTACCTCATTCCATAAATAACCCATTCCATAAGCTGTTTTTATATATTTTGGATTAGATGGGTCATCCTCTACTTTTACTCTAAGTCTTCTTATATTTACAGATACAATATTATCATCAACATAATTTTCTTCGCTGTCCCAAATATGGTGTAAAATTTGTTCCTTTAATAATATTTGACCTTTATTTTCAATTAGATAACTTAGAAGCTTATATTCTACAGAGCTAAGTTCCAAACATTCTTTATTTTTATATACTTTTAGTAACTTTTGGTCCAATTTTATTCCATTGGAATATATTACTTTATTATTCGATTTTTTTCTTATTGCTACTTTGACTCTTGCCTTTAATACAGATAAAGAAAATGGTTTTGTAATATAATCATCAAGCCCTATTTCTAATCCTTTTACTTCATCAATTTCTGAGTCTCTTGCAGTAAGCATTATAATTGGTATATCTGACTTTTCCCTTATTATTTGACATACATCAAATCCATCTCCATCTGGAAGATTGCAGTCTAAGATTATAAAATCTATATTTTTACTATTAAATATATTTAATCCTTCTTGTTTTGTATAAGCCTTAAATACATTAAATCCATCATTCTCAAATGCATAAAAAAGACCTTCATTTAAGTTTATATCATCTTCAATAATTAATAAGTTCAATTTTACTCTCCTTTAGATTTTTTAGATAAATAATTATTTTCTTGCATTATCATACTAAAAATATTTTAATTTTATTTATTTCACTAAAAAGATTGTATTTAAATTTGTTTTCAAAATAAAAACATTATAATCAAGCATATAGTTATATATTTCCCAATTTAATTACGCTTAAATTGAAAATATAACTTTATTCTTATATAATTAAATTATACAACAATAAAGTTATATTTTTTAAATATATTTTTACTAGGGGGAATAGAATTGAAAAGGGTTGATGAGAGAAATACTATGTTTGCAAGAGCAAATTACAAAAAAGATAGTACTGCTTATAATGACTATTATAAGAAAAATCCTGACAAAAAAGAAATTGATGATAGTATAAGAAATAGACCAAATTTATGTAGTGAAGGAACAATGACTTACAATGAGTTAAACTCTCCAATGGCAAGTAGTGCATTCGATTTTTTATCTGATATCAAATCTTTATGCGAAGGAAAAGTTTCTGATACTAAAGTAGATGTAGATGCAAAGTCAATGACAAAAAAAATTAAGGGTCTTGCAAAGCAGTATGGAGCTTCTGTAGTTGGTATAACTAAATTAAAAGACTATCATATTTATACAAATAGGGGTAGACATGAAGAAAATTACGGTGAAGAAATTAATCTAACTCATAAGTATGCAATTGTATTTGGATGTGAGATGGATAAAGAAATGATAAATAGAGCTCCAATGATATGTGAAGTTATAGAAACATCAAAGTGCTATGTGGATGCATCTATCGTCGGCATGATTTTAAGTTACTATATAAGAAATTTAGGATATGATGCTAGAAATCATATGGATGCTAATTATTTAGTAATGCCTGTTTTTATAGCTCGTGATGCTGGTTTAGGAGATATAGGAAGAAATGCTATACTTACGAATAAAGATTATGGCTCTAGACTTAGATTAGGTGTTGTTACTACAGATATTCCTCTTTTAGAAGATGAATATGTTGATTTTGGACTAGAAGATTTTTGTAAGGTCTGTAAAAAATGCTCTTTTAACTGCCCTTCTCATTCGCTTTCTAATGATATTAAAATTGGTGATGATGGAAAATATAATTGGGTAATTGAACATGAGACATGCTATATTAAATGGAGATATTTAGGTACAGATTGTGGTATGTGTATATCTGCTTGCCCATTTAGCCAAAATCTCGAAACTATAAAGAATACTACTTCATTTAAGGGTAATAATGAGCTTATTCAAAAAGCTTTAGATGAGTATACTTCAAAATTTGGTAAAAGAATATTTATACCTGGAAATCCATCTTGGTTGAAATAATTTTATTTAATAAAGAATCTGTACTAGAATTTATCATAGGACAGGTTCTTTATTAAATATATAAATTTTTAAATACTTTTTCTCGTTTATAACAATTCAGCAATGTTTTTAGTCTATAATTGACATTATAAAATATTAAACTAAAAGGAGTAACTGTATGGAAAAAATATTAGTAGTAGAAGATGATTCTATATTAAATAAAACTCTATCATATAACCTAATTGAAGATGGATATATAATTACTTCAAAATTTACAGCTAAATCTGCACTGAAGTCTATTTTTGAATGTGAATTTGATTTAATAATTTTGGATATTAATTTACCAGATAAAAGTGGGTTTGAATTATGTAATGAAATAAAGGGAAATTACAATATACCAATAATTTTTTTAACTGCTAATGATATGGAATGTGATATGATTAAAGGCTATGAACTTGGAGCTTTGGATTATATAACAAAACCATTTAATATCAATATATTTAAACAGAAAGTTAAAGCTTTTTTAAATCATCTTACAATAAAAACAAAACAAGATTACTATAGGGATGGATATCTTGAAATTAACTTTTCTGAGTTATCTGCCAATATAAATGGAAATCAAATTATATTTACACCATTAGAATATCGTACTTTAAAACTGCTTACTGAAAATCCTAAAAGTATTTTAACAAGGAAAGTACTTTTAGAAAAACTCTGGGATATAGATGCTAACTTTGTAGATGAACATACTTTAACATCTGTTATAAGTAGGATTAGAAGCAAAATTGAAAAAGACAATCTTAAGTATATCAAAACGGTATATGGTATGGGATATATGTGGTTAGGTGAAAGAAATGAATTTTAAAAAATTTTCTTTTAGTTCTATTTATTTAATAATTGCTGTTGGTATAATTTTTACAGCTATTTTATTTAGTATCTCAATTTATCTAATAACTGGTGATTTAAAACTAATTGCTCTATTATTAATATATACAATGGTACTTTGTGGATTTATAGCATTAATAATATTTTTACTTCATAAAAAAATAGTTATATTTTGTTATAAAATATGTCACACTTTAGATAGTATGATGAATAGTGAAGACAATATTGAAATTGAATTAGAAGAAGAAACTATTTTATCACGTATCAATCACAGATTAATTAGAATGTATGAAGTTATTCAAGAAAATCGCAATAGTATTGCTATAGAGAAAGCTGATTTACAAGAATTAGTTTCTGATATATCTCATCAAATTAAAACTCCTATTGCAAATTTAAAAATGATTAATACTACTCTACTAAATCAAACATTTAAAACAGAAATTCAAAAGGATTTTTTAATGGATATGGAAAACCAATTAGATAAATTAGATTTTTTAATGCAATCTATGATAAAAACCTCCAGACTAGAGACAGGTATAATCACACTATCTAAAAAGAAAAATTCAATTTATGAAACAATTGCTACAGCACTTAGTGGAATTTTGTTTGATGCTGAAAAAAAGAATATTGAAGTTACAGTTGATTGTGACCCAAATTTATATATAATTCATGACAAGAAATGGACTTCTGAAGCTATTTTTAATATATTAGATAATGCTGTAAAATACACAAATTCTAATGGTAAGATACGTGTAGCTACAGAATGTTGGGTTATGTATACAAAAATAGATATTATTGATAATGGAAAAGGAATATCAGAAAGTCACCAAGCAGAAATCTTTAAAAGATTTTATCGTGAAGAAGATGTCCATGACATAGAAGGTATTGGAATAGGTCTCTATCTTTCAAGAAAAATTATATCTCTTCAAGGTGGCTATATTAAAGTTACATCAGATATTGGAAAAGGGTCGACTTTTTCTATTTTCTTACCTAATAAATAAATTTTTAAATATTTCATTTGTAATGATTCTGCAACATTTTGGTTTTATACTGTATTTACAAGATGTTAAGGAGGTATTATTATGAGTATTTTACAAGTAATTAATTTAAAGAAATATTATGGACAAAGTTCAAACATTACAAAAGCTCTTGATGGTGTAACTCTATCTATTGAAAAAGGCGAATTTATTTCTATTGTAGGTACATCTGGTAGTGGCAAATCCACATTATTAAATATGATGGGAGGATTAGATAATCCTACATCTGGAAAGGTTATTATAAAGGGTAAGGAATTATCTACTATGACTGATGAACAGCTTACAATCTTTAGACGCAGAAATATAGGTTTTATATTTCAAAATTATAATCTTGTTCCTTTACTTAATGTATATGAAAATATTATCTTACCAATAGGATTGGATGGAGAGACCATAGATAAGGATTTTATAAATGAAATTATAAATATGCTTTCTCTTGAAGAAAAATTATATGATATGCCAAGTAATCTTTCTGGTGGTCAACAGCAACGTGTTGCTATAGCTAGAGCACTTGTAACAAAACCAGCTATTATACTAGCTGATGAACCAACAGGTAACCTTGATAGTAGAACTAGTTCAGATGTACTGAGTTTACTTAAAGTGACAAGTAAAAAATTCAACCAAACAATTGTAATGATTACACACAATAATGAAATTGCACAACTAACTGATAGAATTATTCGTATTGAAGATGGAAAAATTGTTAACTAGGAGGTGTAGTATATGTTTAGAAATAATAATCGCACATTTATAAGAAAAATAGCTTTAAATGATTTAAAAATTAATAAACTTAAAACATATCTTTCAGGTATCATTATAATGATTTCTACATGTTTATTATTAACAGTGACCTTAGTTTCATATAATGCTTCTGTAGATTTAGTTAATGCATCTCCATATCATGCTATATATAAATCTGTAGATGAAAAAGCAAAAAATATACTATATAAAGATAAAAACTTTAGTGGCGTAGGAACTTACAAATTAATTGGAAGTAATAAAAAGACAGATTGTATTATGTCGATTGTTTATGCAGATGATACAGCAATTAAACTTATGAATTTTCAACCATTGAAAGGCAAACTACCTACAAATAAAAATGAAATTGCTATTTCAGAAAAATATTTACAGGAATTTGGCTTAGATAAAGATATTGGAGATAGCATTAAATTAAATTATTATGATGATATTACGAATAAAGAAGTTCAATGTGATTTTATTATTGTTGGATTTCTAGAAAATTATTATCAAGATAATGCCAAGCAATACTATACAGTCGTTTCAAATGATTATTTTAAGAATATAGCTTCTACACCTTTACAAAATAAAAGTAATACTTTTGACGAGTCAAGACCTGATACTGTAGATGTATTAGTTAAACTATCAGAAGAAAATACAGAGAAAGATTCAGCTTCAATTAAGACACAGTTAAAGAAAATTGGTTTATCTTTAGGTATTAAGAAATATAATATATACTTAAATGATAACTATATTGAATCAAATTTAATTGATGGTGAGCAGATTATTACAGTTTTAGTAGTTGGAATAGTTGTTCTTTTTTCTAGCGTTTTTGTTATATATAGTATTTTTTATATTTCAGTTGTTAATTTAGTTCAGATGTATGCTAAGTTGAAATCGTTAGGTATGACTTCTTTTTAGTTAAAAAAGATTATTTCTCTACAAGGAAATATTTTGTCAATTATTTTTATTCCATTAGGGGTTATAGCTTCTTGTATAATTGCTTACATAATTCAACCATTAGCATGGCAAATGATAGCTGATTTATTTATAATTTTAATTTTATCACTGGTAATGTTTTTAACTGTTAGAATTTCTTTATTTAAACCAGCTAGAATTATTTCTAAAATATCTGCTATTGAAGCCATGCAATATACAGAAACTAAATTTAGAAAAAAAGCAAAAAATTTTAGTTATATAAATATAAAAAATCTAGCATTAAAGAATATCGAGTCAAATAGAAAGAAAAATTTGATTGCATTAATATCGCTAAGCATTAGTGGAGTTTTATTTATTTCAATCGCTAATCTTGCTAATTCAATAGATTTCAAAAAACAACTATCTCAACAATTTGTCTATAACGAAGATTATATAATTAGCATTAAGAGTGATAACTTGTATGAGCATATTACAGAAATACAACAAAATAATCCACTAACAGATTCTCTTAAGAATGAAATTAAATCTATTCATGGAGTAAAAAAATTAATTGAATCCAAATCAATTAAAAGTAATATTATAGAACCTTACATCAAAGATAGAGACGAAAAACAATTTATTACTCTAATTAAAGGTATTACGCCTGAACTTTCAAAATCACTTGAAGAATATATTGTCAGTGGAAAAATAGACTATACACATTTAGATTCAGATAGTTTAATTATAAATAAATATAGAACAAAATATTATAGATTAAATTTAAAAGTTGGAGATACAGTTACATTTAATATCTTTAGTGGAAATGATATTATTAAAAAGAAAATGAAAATTATAGGAATCATTGACAATTCCAATACAGGAGGTATGTTTTTTGCTTCAGACAAAACTTTAGAATCTCTAACACCATATAATACAAATTTAGATTTTTCTATTTTAATAGATAAAAAGCATTCTAAAGAAGTTGAAGAAAAGTTGTTAAGTATAATTCAGAAAAATTCAAATTTAATGCTTTATTCATATGAAGATGATTATAGAATGATTACTAGAGCATTTCAATATATAATTATAGCTTCATACATTTTTGTTGGTTTAATTTCTTGCTTTGGTATACTAAATATGACCAATACCCTAATAAACAGCGTTTTAATTAGAAAAAAAGAGTTTGCCTTACTTCAAGCCGTTGGAATGACAAGAAAGCAACTGCGAAATATGCTTTATAGAGAAGGTCTAAACATAAGTATCAAAGCTATATGTACTTCAAGTATACTAGGTTATTTTGGTTCAAATCTACTTTGCACTTTTATAAAAGATGTAATTAGATTAGACTTTATTAATTTTAAATTTTCTATATTTACTATTTTAATTTTTTCATTCGTATTAATTGGTATACAAGTTTTAGTGACTGAATTACTTGTAAGAAATATAGAAAAAAAATCACTTACAGAACGCTTACGTTCTCAGTAAGAATGTATATAAAAAATAGCCATTTTTTATACAAGTTTTGATATGATTTTTTAAAAGCTAAAGGGATAGAAAATTTTGACTTTACATAATTTTCTATCCCTATACTTGTTTTTATTTTATACAGATACACTTACTTATATCTCCGAGCAACATCACCAGAGACATAAACAAGCATATTCCTTATTTTCTAAATATGTCAATTGCATGACTTGTAACCCCTACTAAATCTTCACGTTCACAAGTAGCAAGGTGATATTTTAAATATAATGCAAATGCATCATCATCCATAGAGTCTACTGCTTCACGCATATACAAAGCCAAACCATCTGATGCGACATAATGCAGTCTAGTTACATTAAATGCAGACATCAAATCATCAATGTTTTCTTTACGTACAAGCTCAAACAAATCCTTTGGTTCAGACTTAGCAGCAAATGTCTGTGGATCAATCAAACCTTTTTCAATATATTCAGATACATCAATATTTCCTCTATGGAACCCCTCGTCAATGAGACAGCCATCAGATATAACATATGCAGCAAAAACCACACCACCAGGTTTTGTTACACGAATTGCCTCATGTAAAGCTTGTTGTTTATCTTCTTTGTTATAAAGATGATATAGTGGTCCTAACAGTAACGTAATATCATATTTATTATCTGGGAAAACAGATAAATCCATAGCATTACCCTGAGTAATGCTTATATTTTCATTTGATTGAGTATTTTTATGAAAAACCTCTATATTATGTTCGACTAATTCCACTGCGTCAACATCATATCCCTGACGTGCCAGTGTGTGAGAATAACGACCAGTTGCAGCGCCAATTTCAAGCACACAATCACCTGATTTTATGTACTTATCAATGTAATGCATAGTAGTGAGAAATTCCACCATTCCATGTTTTAATGCAAGTCGACTATCTTCATCATAAGTATTATAAAAGTCAATTAAGTATTGTTTTGTTTCCATAATTTCACCTCTTCTATATTAGTTAATAAACATCAAATAGACAAATTCCAATCTGGTTTTTCTTGTCTTATAAAAGCTGTTAATATATTTTTCAACATTTTTTCAGCACTATATCTATCTAATGTTAGTTTTTTTGTTGCTGTTAAGACAGCTATGCCATGAGTATAAAGAAATAAATCTAAAAATATTACTTTTGCACATTCCAACTCTATTCCAATGCTTTCCGAAAAAAGTCTTGCCTTTTTTTCATTGTCAATTTCTTTATAAAAATCATTCGCCTCTTTCATCATCAAATCTAAATCATTTATAAATAACAACTTAAATAAATACGTTTCTTCTTGAGCAAATTCAATGTATGAAAGCGGAAGCAGTAAATAAGGGCTTACACTTTTAGAATTACGATAATTAACAACATACTGATTATAATATTCATATGCAAAAGCAAGAAATTCATTTTTTAATTCATTCATGTTTTCATAACAAGTAAAAATTGGTCGAGTGGAACACTGTAATTTACTTGCAATACTCCTCGCATTTACAGCTTCAAATCCCACTTCTCTTGTAATATCCAAGACTGTATTCAAAATCATTTCTTTTGTTATCTTTACTTTAGGTGGCATATATGTTCACCTCTCCATTAAATTTTTATAAAACACATATGTTATATAACTATAGTAACATATCAAGAAATTATGTCAAGAAAAATCTTTGCATTTTTTTGCAATTCCTAAAACTTATAAATAAAACATGAGTTGCAATTAATCTATTAATAGATAACAGCAACTCAGATTTTCCTTTAAATACTCTTCTTTTTGTCTAATATTTCATATACACAATCTTCTATTGAATTAATATCTTTTTCTTTTCTTTTTTTAGAATCAATTAAAATGAAATACAGTATAAAACCTACAGCAAGTCCCCATGTTCCGCCTTTAGCAGCAATTACACCTCCCATAAGTCCAATCAATCCCTTCTCAACACCTGTATTACATAGCTCCATTGATAGCTTTGTACATAAATATCCTTGAACTAAAAGTGTTACTGACAATGCTAATGGTATAAGAGGTGTAGCAATCTGCGCAATTGGATAAAAACAGATAAAAATTGCTGAAACCCATACTAATGTACCCATGCCACTAAAAACAGACTGCATGGCTTCCTTTCCAACCTTGTACCTTTGAGCAACACTTCCTGTAAGTGTCGCAGCTAATGGACCGCACATTGGTATATATGGAGAAAAGATTGCCATAAAAATATTTCTTATCCCACTTATAACATTAGACCTATTTGAATTGAAATCTATATATTCATCTTTTCTATTTTCACTTTCAGAAAGTACTAAGTTTTCACCTGTTATAAAATCACCAAAAGCAATTATGTATATCATAAAAGCCATTGGTATCCCTTGTATAAATAACATTACACTTGGAAAACCTATTCCAAAAGGAGATACTGTATTTATCAGATTTTTAAAATCTACTATGTAAACTAAATTGTCAAAACTAAATCTAGGAATTTCTATTTCTTTACTAAATATACCTACTATTAAACTCACTAAAATAGCTGATACTACACCATATTCTCCTAAATGAAATAAAAATTTATTCTTAACTTTTAGAGTATCAAATCTTTCAGAAAACATTACAAAACAAGCAACCAAAATTCCTACTGTTATAGATATAGGATAAGAATCAAATCTCCCTTTAGGATTAAACTCTGATATTATAGTCGATATACCGACACCCATTAGTATTCCACCTTTAATAGAATTTGGTATCTTACTAACTAACTTTCCAGCTACACCAGTTATACCCATTAAAATAAATATTATTCCTAAATCTATTTGTAAAGCTGTTAATGCTTGTATTCTTTCAATGCCCATGCTGAACTTTAACAAATATGCAGTTGTAAGAGTTATAGAAGCTGTAATCCAGCCAGGTACAACTGGGTCTCCCATAAAAACATGCAAACAGTATAATATTGAGTTAATAATAGCCATACTCCATGCCACTTCATAGGGTAATCCCAAAATTTGTGTACTAAGGCCAATTGTGCCTAAACTTGTCATACTTGATATTATACCTTGAATAGCTTCTGGTTTCTCAAATCTGTAATGTATAAATGGAATTCTTATCTTAAACATTCCAAATTTTATATGAGGTTGTTCCCTTCTAGCGAGTCTTTCCATAACTTCACTCCACCTTTCAATAACTCTTATAAGTTTACAACTTTATAATTGTTTATAAATTATCAATGTCATTAAAATTAGTATATAACATGCAAATTATATAAACAATAAATTAAATCTATAAAATTGATAGATTTTGTGCATATATAGAAAGACCACTTCATTTTTAGTTACTTAAATCACTTAATATTAGTTATTTAAATCACTTGATAAAGGTTTTTTATAAAATTCAATAGTTCTATTCCATGATTCAAACTGTCCTTTTGAATTTCCTTCTACAGTTCCACCTGAAGAAAAAATCCCTCCACTCATACTCATACATAAAGTCTCCTTTAGAGGCATAATATATGGAATTGGTAATGGATGACCCATATTATTGTATGTTAATAATTCTACGTTATATGGATAATTATTTTCTTCAAAGATTTCTAATGCCTCTAAACAAGCTTCATAACTATTCCATATGTTATCTTCTTTTCCAGCAATCATAAGTATATCTGCTTTGGAATTTTCTATTTTTATTCTAGCCTCTTTTCTATTCTCTGCTCTTTTAAGACTTTTCTTATAAGTACTATTAAATCCAAATGGAATATCTTTTGATATATTTTTTTTCTGTTCTTCAAAGAATATATCATTGTCTACTTTGATATATGGAAATGGCTCTCCTTTATATGACCATGATGAAGTATCATTTCCACTCATCAATCCATTAAGAGCTTGGAAACAATAAATGTGAGGTTGTGATACTACAACCTTTTTAATTTGTTCATATCTTGAAGCAAGTAAAAAGGCCAATTCTCCACCCTTTGATGTCCCATGTACAAATATTTCTTTAGTACTGGTAATTTCATTTTCACTAATCCACTCAAATACTTTTTCAAAATATTCTAATGGAACCTCTTCTAATTTATCTGGTAACCCTTCTAAAGCAAAGTATGCAACTGTTAGTACATTGAATCCTCTAGATGCAAGTGGAGCTGCTAAAAGGTCTAGAGCATCTAAATTTCCATCAGAACCACCTAGCATTAAAATTGTTTTATTATTAGAATTTTGTTTATAAAATAATTTTCCTATAAACTCATCAGATATGTATTTTGTGGTAATATCTTCTGATTTAAATATTCTCTTTAATTCAACTTCTTTTCTTTCAATAGAAGTTTCAAATATCATATTCATAATTATTGGTTTATCAATAGATATATTTTCTGCAAAATTTTTACCTTCAGTTTTAGATTTTTCCAGCGAATAAATTAACCCCATACAATTATCAGCCTTATAAGTACCTTCTATAGGTTCAACTAAATCTAAATCTACTTCTCCTTTTTCATTTGAACAAAACACTCCATAAGATGAAAATTCTTCTCCCTTGCACCATGGAAATTCCATTTTCACACTTATTTTAAGTTTAGTATTTGGAATTAAGTCCGAAACCATAATCTTAAGTCTTTCATCCACAAATGATTCTACATTGTATACATTTACTTTCATAATCTATTTCTCCTTATAATAATTATTTATGTTTTATATAAAACAGCTTTATCTAATACAACATAAATAAATTTTTAAATTAAGACACTATATTGACTATTTCATTTTATCAACATATTCTATTTTTGTCAACATATTGTCTTTTTTAGTAATTTTAAATTATGTAGTCTATATGAAATCCAGTTGATTTTTGGCTAATTAAAGATAGGAATCCTATTAGGTTTAGAATATATATATTCAAAATAAAAAACCACTCATTTTAAGAATGGTTTTTAATATAAACTATTTGTTATTAATAAGGATATTTTTTTATTTAAATTTATATAATCGAACATCTAATATTTAATGTTTAATAAAATTATGCATTTGCAAAAGTATATATGGCATTAACTCTTGCTACATATAAATTCTCATCACTACATCCAATATATCTAGCATATTTTTCAATCTTTTCTTTTGCATTTTCAACATCATTTTCATCGCTCTCCATTAACTCATTTATATAAATATCCATTAATGATGCTTTATATTCTCTTATATCATAGCCTAAAAATTCAGTCAATCTCTCAATTTCCTTACTAAAATCTCCATCTTCTTTTACCAAAAATTCGTATACATCTTCCCTATATGGATTTAAAGTTATTATTTGTTTTACTACTTTGCATTCGTCAGCCTTCCCAATAAAACCATCTTTATAATTATTAAATAAGGCATTAGATTTTTTTATAGATTCTTCATCAATATAAGAATGTACCGCAGTTATACGATTTTCTATAAGGGCATCTACAACAGCATAATGAATTTTAAAACAATCATTGTATAAATAATTGCTCATTTTCTTTATTGTCGATTCTATTTCTAAGAAGCTAGCGTGACCATTTTTTTTATTTTTATTTGGTATAATAAAAGTTTTATTCAAATTATTAAAAAGTCTCTTAAAATCTAAATATTTTTCACAATAAACACTTTTAAAGGTATCGATATCTATAGTTATAATTCCAAAACTTACTATAGTCTCAATTCCTTTCTTAAAAGACTCTTCTATATATTTTTCTCCTAAACTTAAACCTCTATCAGATATTTGCTTTAGATTTTGAAAACTATTTAAACAATCTCTCTCAAAGTTTTTAGATATTTCCAAAGCATATAATTTAAAGATTTTCCTTATCTTATTATAATTATTTTTTGTATCATCAAATCTGATAATAGCTCCATTTACATCAAAAGTAATCATTGAGTTTTAACCTCCCCATTAGTTTCATCAATAAAATAAATTTAATATAAACTTTATAATCATAATATTAAACTTATTTATACTATAATTATTAATTTGATGATAAAAGCTATTTTCCTTCTAAATAAAAAATTTGTCTAAAGTTTCTAAAAAATTTAGACAAATCTTAGGTTATTACTCTTTAAATTATTTTTAAATTATTCCAAATACGCCAAATAATATTGGTATAAATATAGCTGGTAACAAATTGGCTACTTTTATATTCGTTAATTTAAGTACATTTAGACCAAGTCCTATAATTAATAAACTTCCAGCTGCTGTCATTTCTGTGACTACAGGATCACTTAAAAATCCATTTAAAAATGATGCTCCCACACATATAATACCTTCATACAAAAATACAGATATTGCAGAAAACATTACACCTATACCTAAAGAAGCAGTAAATATAATTGAAGCTATTCCATCTATAACAGATTTTACAAATAAAGTATCATGACTTCCTGTAAGACCACTTTCTAATGAACCAACTACTGCCATGGCTCCTATACAGAATAATAAACTAGATGATATAAAACCCTCTGCTATAGAATCTTTTTTATTTCCTTTAGAAAATTTACTTTGTAAAAAAGCACCCAACTTATTTACCCATTTGTCAATATCTATTAATTCTCCTATCAGAGCACCTACAGCTACGGATATTATTGTCACTAATGTGTTTTTTCCTTCTAGTGCTCCTGATATACCAATGTACAATACACATAAAGCAATTCCATTCATTATAGTATCGCTTACTCTTTGAGGTAATCCTCCTTTTATTATAAGACCTACTACACATCCACCTGCAATTGCTAGACTATTTGCTATTACTCCAAACATTTTTTCTCCCCTCGATTAGCTAATTGAAATTTATCCTATTATTAAAACCTAAACATCTATACTTTGTATTGGATATTTTAAATATTCCAAAAATTCTTCAAAACCTTTTCTAGATATATTTACAGTTTTAGTATTTATGTTAGGATGAAAATTTAAGTAATCTTCTTTAATTACATCTTTATCTATGTAAAGCTCAACTTTTCTTTCTGTATCATTTATTAATGAAAAAGGATTTACACTTCCAGGAAGAAGTTTAAGTACATTGTATAGTCTTTCAGGTGAAGCAAACGATAATCTAGAACTTCCTATCTTATCTTTAAGTGAGTTTAAATCAACTTGTTTTTCTCCTTTAACTACAATAAGATAATACTTATTTCCTTTGGCATTTCTTAAAAATAAATTTTTACATTGACACCCCTTTGTTATTCCATCTAAAATGACTAATTGCTCTGCTGTATATACAGCTTCATGCTCTACTACATCATATTCAACATTTAATTTATCCAAAATATCATATATTTTAGTTTCATTCATGCTAGATTCATTTTCATCTTGTTCTTTTTTATTATTTAAATCACTCATACTTTTCTCCTTAAACACTTCATCATAATATCATTGTGAGGTATTATTCTACTATAGCTATTGCTCTTACTGGAGCTCCATCAGCATCATTATACTTAAATGGTGCTGCTATAAATAGAAATTTTTCTGGAACATTTTCTAAATTTGTAAGATTTTCTATGATTATTTTTCCTTTTTCAAATAAAATATGATGCACTTCAAATACTGATGTGTCATATCTATCCACTGATAGCATATCTATTCCTATGCCTTTTATATTAGTATTAGCTATATAGTTTGCAGCTTCTTTTGTTAATGTAGGATAACCTACATAGTACTGCTTTTTATCCCAAAATTTTGACCAACCTGATTTAAATATTATAAAATCACTATTTTTTATTTCATCTTCATATTTTTTTAGATATTCTAATTCTATATTCTCATTTCCCTTTTCAAGTTCCAATACATAAGCTTTCCCAACAAAATTTTCTATATCCAACTTATCTAGGGTCTCACCTTTAGTATACATATGTCTTGGTGAATCCATATGAGTTCCATTGTGAGAAAATACACTAATTAATGTTTCTTGATAACCATTTTCTTCAATAATAGCTACTTTCTTGATATCTGGTCTATTAGGCTCTGCATATACAGGCATGTCATTATGTGTCACATGAGTTAAATCAAAAACCTTCATCTTTATATACCCCCTATGTTTTTATTTTCTATTATATACCTAAATTCATTTTATTTCTATCAGATTTTATTCCATTATATACCATACTACTATATATTTTTTATAAACCTCAAGGGATTTACCGAAAAATCTTGGAAAGAATTATCAGTAAATATAACATCTTCACCCAAAAAACGTTTATACCTTCCTTCTTCTTTCTTTAAAGTAATTCTCTGTTTTTGTGAATGATTATTAAAAACCATTATCTTAAGAGGAGGTTTTTTTCTATTAGTCTGCACTCTTTTTAACATGTATTTTATGTGCATATCAGCTTCAGGAAATGAATATCCACAAAATATTAAAAGGTCAGTATCTCTTAAAGTTTTTTCTGTTTCATTCCAAACATTACTTAAAAATATGTTTGACATATTCTTAAAATATGTTGGTGGCACTATAATAGGTTCTGTTAACTCACCACACTCTAAACATTTTGTCTCTGAACTATTTTCAATAAGCTTCATGACACCACCTTCATGTGGTGTAAGAGTTACACTATTACAAATGGGGCAATAAAGCCAATTCAATGACCCATGTATCTTATATAATTTGATTAATGGTTCTTTTGGTTTTCTCCAATTTAACTCCTCTTTAAAATTTGTAAACTCCACACCATAATCAAGCATAATTGGCAAATCATTCTTATCTCTTAATCCAGTAACTGTATTGTCTATATGTATATCATAATTTGCACTAATAAAAGTAGTATCAAGAAGCAAATCATTTTCCAAAAGATTTTCAACTAAAAGTTTATGATATTTATTATCTGTTCTAGGTGTATTATGAATTGCTTCAGCCATTAGCAGTATTAAATATTGTCTTAAAAAACGTATACTATCACTTCTGTTATTTAGATTTTCTAGTCCAAAATTTCTAAATGCTTCTTTTCTTTGTTCTGCTAAGTCTAAAAGACCTAAAACTTCTTCAAAGGTAGGAAAATTTGCATTATCTATATTATCTTTTACTATATCAATATTGAACATCTGTTTAAAGAAAATATACAATTCTCTATTCATTTTGGTATTATAATTTGTGGGATTTAGTTTTTTAAAATATTCGCTAAAAAGTTCATTTTGAATAGGTAGATTCTCTGCTGCTGAAGCTCCTGCTCCTAAAAATATTGCTATTTTCATATAGTTCCTCCTAATATAAATATTACTCCTATTTTTATATCCATTAAATATCCATATCATTTATTTTATGATACAACAATAAAGCTGTCTTTTACTAGAAAAAATCCTATTACAAGACAGCCTTATATTATATTAAATCTTTAATAATTCGTAAATAGAAAGAGCATATATTTGAGTAGCTTTTATAATATCCTCTACTATTAAGTATTCATTAGCTTGGTGTTCTGTTTCTGGTTTTCCTGGAAAAATAGCTCCAAATGCAACACAATTATCTAAAGCTCTTGCGTATGTTGCTCCTCCAGATGAAAGTGGTGTTCCATCAAGACCAGTTTCTTCTTCATATACTTTTCTAAGTGTCTTAACAAGAAGAGTATCTTCTGGAACATAGATTGAATCCAAGAAATCATATTCTTCATAATTTAAATTGTATTTATCTGTCATTTTCTTTAACTCTTTTACAAAATCATCCTTTTTGTATGTTACTGGAATCCTTACATCTATTCCTGCAAATTCTTTTTCGTTATCAATAGTTACTCTACCTATATTTACTGTTAGTTTACCTGATACATCATCCTTGCAATTAGGAATTATATTGTTTCCATTAGCATCTTCACCAATAACTTCTGCTAAAAACTTAATTATATTAGAATCTATACCTATATTATTAAGAGCTATACAAAGTCTAGCCACTGCATTTATACCAGTATCACTTGCTGCTGAATGGACACTTTTTCCAATTATACAGATTTTATTACCTTCAACAGTATATTCAAAATTTAATTTATCAAGTTCTTTTTTTAATTTATCAGAGTATTTTCCAATATAGATTGCTTTACCTGGAACTGCATTTAAAGCCTTTCCAACTGACAACTCTATATCACTTTTGCTATCACAAGTCAAATGAACTTGTAAAAGACCTTTCTCTGCATTTGTTATTGGGAATCTAGAATCTGGAGTAAATCCATAGTTTGGTATTTCTTCATTATTTTCTTTATATTTATTTATACATCTCCAAAGATTTTCTTCATCAGCCCCAAAAATGAATCTTATCCTCTTATTAAAGTCTACATTTAAATCCATAAGAGCTTTCACTGCATAAATTGCTGATATTGTAGGTCCTTTATCATCTTGTGTTCCTCTTCCATACAATTTACCATCTTCTAAAACAGCTTCAAATGGAGGGTAATTCCAGCTTTCTAAATCACCTTCTGGAACTACATCAACGTGACCAAGTATACCTATCATTTTTTCACCTTGTCCTATTTCTGCATATCCATAATATCCATCTTTGTATACTGTCTTAAATCCTAAAGATTTACATAAGTCTAATATACCTCTTAAAGCTTTATCTACATTTTCACCAAATGGGCAATTTTCAGTTGCTTCAGATATAACACTAGGTATTTTTACACTTTCTTGTATTGAAGAAATCATTTCATCTTGTAGAGAATTTACTTTTTCTTTAATTTGCTCTTTCATATTATCACCCTTCAATTTTCATCATAATATACTAATAAATATTTTGACCTTTTAAAAAAAAAATATGCTTATTTTTTCAGTTTTTTTATAAATTCAATCGCTTTTAAAGTCCCCATTTTTGAATGGTCAAATGTAAGTCCACCTTGAAAATAAACATTATAAGGAGGTCTTATTGGAGCATCTGCACTTAATTCTATAGAAGAACCTTGTATAAATGCTCCTGCTGCCATTATGACTTCACTTTCGTATCCAGGCATGTCCCAAGGAACAGGTTTTACATAAGAATCGACTGGTGCAGCTTCTTGTATACCTTCACAAAAACTTATTACTTCATCAGCATTATTAAGTCTAATACATTGAATAATATCACTTCTTAAGTCATCATATTTTGGTAATACATCATATCCTAATTTTTCAAAAGCTCTTGAGCAAAAGATAGCTCCCATTACAGCCTGAGATACTATATAAGGCGCCAAGAAAAAACCCTGAAGTACATTTCTAGTTGTTCCAAAAGTAAGACCACATTCTTTTCCTATTCCAGGAGAAGTCATTCTATAAGATATAAGCTCAATCAAATCTTTTCTACCAGCTATATATCCACCTGTCAATGCAAGCCCACCACCAGGATTTTTTATTAAAGAGCCAGCCATAACATCTGCTCCAACATCAGTAGGCTCTTTGGTATCTAAAAACTCACCATAACAATTATCAACCATTACTATAGCTTCTGGTTTAACAGACTTTATTACTTCTATAGCTTCTTTTATATCACTAATTGAAAGTGATTTTCTCCAAGAATATCCTTTTGACCTTTGTATCATAACGAGTTTAGTTCTATCATTTATTTTGTTTTTAATTCCTTCTAAATCTAAGTTTCCATCCTCTAAAAAATCTACATCATCATATGTAACACCATACTCTTTCAATGAACCTTTTTCTTCTCTTATGCCTATAACTCCCTCTAAAGTATCATATGGTCTACCAGTAACAGATAAAATTTCATCTCCTGGTCTAACTATACCTTGTATACATAAAGTAAGTGCATGTGTACCATTTACAATTATTGGTCTTACAAGAGCATCTTCTGTATTAAATACTTTAGAATAAATTTCCTCTATTTTTTCACGACCAATATCATTATATCCATATCCTGTAGTCCAGTTAAAGTGCATATCACTTAGTTTAGATTCTTGCATAGCTTTTAAAACTTTATATTGATTATATTCTCTTATTTCTTTTATTTCTTCAAACTTATCTTTTATTTCTTCCATTATTTCTTGCGATAGTTTAAAAGTATCATCATCTATTCCATAGTAGTCTTTTAATAATTCTTTTGTCTCATTAAGCATTTTATCACCTGTCTCTTTATTATTTTATTTAAACATGTAAAGGAGACTATTTTACTAAAACAAATAAATTATAGTTTATAAGTTAGTATAAGTCTCCTCTCAATCATCTTAAATTAAATTAATTATCTATCTGTTGTTATTATTATTGTTGTTTTGGTTTTGATTTGTTAGATTAATATACTTTCCAGGTTGTATAGTTGATACAGCATGTTTATAAATCATGTTTTGTTGTCTATTATCCCCTTCTATTAATATTATATAACTATCAAACCCCTTTACAAGCCCTTTAACTTGCACTCCATTAACTAAATATATAGTAACAGGTATCCTTTCTTTCCTTGCATTATTTAAAAACAAATCTTGTAAATTTAAAACTGTATTTTTCATTAGATTTGTACCCTCCCAAGATTAAATTGAACTTCTAAAATATTCCTACCTTATATTCTATATAAGTTATGACAAATTTTCAATATTAAGTTGTATACTTAAAAATTTATATATTATTTTATAGAATCTTTAATATATAAGATTATTTCATTTTTTAATTCGTCTATATTTTCATATTGGTCTAAATCAAACCATTTTGCTGTTTTATATCTTTTAAACCATGTTATCTGACGTTTTGCATACCTTCTAGAATCTCTTTTAATTATTTCAATAGCTTCTTCGTATGTATATTCTCCATCCAGATACTTTAATATCTCTTTATAACCTATACCTTGCATTGATATCATATCTTTTTTAAATCCCATACTTAAAAGTTTTTTTACCTCTTCAACCAATCCATTTTTAATCATAATATCAACTCTCATATTTATTCTTTGATACAAATGTTCTCTATCTCTATTTAGAACTATTATTATTGGTTGATATTCTTCATTAAATTTTAAATCACTTGAAAAATCATTCATTTTCTTACCACTTAGACAAACTTCAAGAGCTCTTATGACCCTTTTAGTATTGTTTTTATGGATTCTATTAGCAGATTCTTCATCAAGTTCTTTTAACTTATTATGCATGTAATCTATTCCCTTTTCAGCAAGTTGTTTTTGAAGTTCTTCTCTTAATTCATTATTGGCATCAGATTGTGCAAAATCCATATTATATATTAAAGAGTTTAAATAAAGTCCTGTGCCTCCAGTTACTAAAACACATTTTTCCTTTTTATTTATTTCATGTATATATTTTTTTGCTCTTTGTTGAAACTCTGAAACTGAAAATGGATAGTCAGGCTTAACTTCATCTATAAGGTAATGCTTCACTCCTTGCATCTCTTCCTCTGTAACTTTTGCACTTCCAATATCCATATATTCATATATTTGCATAGAATCAGCTGAAATTATCTCTGCATTCATATCTTTTGCTAATTTTATTGACAAATCTGTTTTTCCAACAGCAGTTGGACCTGTAAGTATTATAAGTGGTATTTTTTTCATAACATTCCTTTCCATATATTTTAAATATCCAAATATTTTACATAATTCTTTTAAACATTTTTTCTATTTCTGTCTTAGATATTTCGACCATTATAGGTCTTCCATGAGGACATGTAAATGGATTCTCACACTTTTCTAGCTGTTCCAATAAACTTTTTATTTCAATATCGTATATTTTATCATTTGCTTTTATAGCAGACCTACATGCCATAGATGCAAATCTCTCTCCTTTTAAATCATAATTACTTGTAATTTCTTCTATATTATCAATTATTTGAAGTATAAATTTCTCGGTTTCAGGTACTCCAAATATAGTAGGAACACATCTTACCATTATATGATTATTGCCAAAAATTTCTAGCTCAAAACCAAATTTCATAAATAACTCCAAGTTATTTTCAATTTGAAGCATATCTACATTTGATACTTCAATAACCACTGGGTCTAAAAGTATTTGCATATTTATATCTTGTCTATAGAACTTCTCCATATATCTTTCATATAGTATTCTTTCATGTGCAGCATGTTGGTCCAACAAATACATAGAATCGTCTTTGCTCAAAATTATATAAGTATTAAATACAACTCCAATTACAGAATATCCGTATAAAGAAAACTTGCGTTTTGAACTACACGAGTATTCTTCTTCACTGTCCTTAATACTATCTCCTAAGTAATAATTTCCTTCATTTTTAATTCCATCAACTTGAAACTCTTCTTGTATATTATCATTTACACTATCTTCACTTAGATAATTAATGTTTTTTACATCATCTTCTACACTTGCATTTAGGACTTCACTTACTGATTGAAATTCATTTATTGGTTTTTCACTTGATAAAGTAACAACTTCAATGACTTCATCCTTACCTTTAGTAATATTACTATTTTTATGAGTAGATTCTAACAAATCATTATTTCTTAATTTATAATCTGTACTTTTTTCTCTACTGTTAATAGCGATTCTAGGTTGTGTTTTTTTATCACTATAAGTAGCATATTTTCCAATAAGATTTGAGTGTATTAATTTAACCTTTAAAAAATCTCTAAGTTCTATATACACTTCTTGTTCTTTTTCAAATTTAATTTCAAGTTTATTGGGGTGTATATTTACATCTATACATGATGGGTCTACTTCTATATTCAAGAAGCACACTGCATGTTTACCTATTGGAATTATAGACTTATAACTTTCTGTTATTGCATCTATGATTATTTTACTTTTTACAAATCTTTTATTTATATAGATATGTTGTAAGTTTTTATTTGAACGGTATATATTGTTATTACCTATATATCCATTCATTTTAAAGTGATTGCACTTAAACTCTACATCTATTATATTTTCCGTTATTTCTTTTCCATATATACTTCTAATAGTGTTTACAAGTTTTCCATCCCCTGGAGTATTTAACATCTGTTTATTGTTATTTGTATATTTAAATTGAATGTTTGGATTACCTATTGCAAGTTTATTTATCAAATCACTTATGTTTATAGTTTCTGCATGAGTAGATTTTAAAAATTTCTGTCTTGCTGGTGTATTAAAGAAAATATCTTTTATAATGATGGTAGTTCCATTAGTAGAACCTATTGGTTCTTTCGATATTATTTTTCCACCTTCAACATATATTTTAGTTCCTATTATTTCATCTTTAGTTTTAGTCGTCATTTCTAATTTTGATACAGCTGAAATAGATGCCAATGCTTCTCCTCTAAAACCAAGAGAGTATAAATCATACAAATCATCAATTTTTTTAATTTTACTAGTAGCATGTCTCAAAAATGATTTTTCAACTTCACTTGAAGGTATTCCTATTCCATTATCTGTAATCTTAATTAGACTTTTTCCTCCATCAATTATATCTATGGAAATTTTATTTGCACCTGCATCAATGGAGTTTTCAATAAGTTCTTTTACTACAGAAGAAGGTCTTTCTACAACTTCACCTGCTGCTATCTTATTTATAGTCAAATCATCTAGGATGTTAATTATATTTTTCATTTTTACACCTCTAAGATTTTATTTCTTTTGCTTTTCTTTGAAGATTATAAAGAGAGTTTATAGCATCTAATGGAGTCATATTTAAAATATCCAGATTTAAAATTTCTTCTGATAGTATATCTCTATTTACACTATCAAAAGAGATTTGAGTTAAGGCTACTTCTTTTACAGAATCCTCTTGATTAATTTTCTCTTTATCATCATTTTGCTTCATTAAAGCAACTTCATCATTTAATGCTTTAAATTTAGAATTTAATTTATCATAATCCTTTTTTATATGTTTGTAATCTTTTACTATAAGTTCATGTTCTATTTTTAGAGATTCATATTTATTCTTAAAATTACTTTGATTTACCTTAACTAATTCTTCGTCCAAATTACTATTAATTATATTATTGTTTTCTTTATCTCCATTTATTGCAACACTGTTGTAAACATGATTTTTTTCCAAGTCTTTAAGTATATATTTTGCTCTTTCTATGACTTCGTCTGGTAATTTAGCTAATTTAGCAACATATATTCCATAACTCTTGTCTGCTCCCTGAGGAATTATTTTTCTTAAAAATATTATTCCTTCCCCATCTTCTTTGACTGCTATTGAATAATTTTTAACCTCTTTAAACTCTTCTTCTAAATCAGTAAGTTCATGATAATGTGTTGCAAATAATGTCTTACATCTAATATTTTTTTGAATATATTCCACTATTGACCATGCTAAACTTATACCATCATAGGTACTAGTTCCACGACCTATTTCATCTAATATAACTAAACTTCTCTCTGTTGCATTTTTTAATATAAGGGATACTTCGTTCATCTCTACCATAAAAGTAGATTGACCTTGAGATAAATCGTCACTAGCTCCAACTCTTGTAAATATTCTATCTAATATTGGAATATCAGCAGACTCTGCTGGTACAAATGAGCCTATATGTGCCATAAGAGCTATTATAGCAGTTTGTCTCATATATGTTGATTTACCTGACATATTAGGACCAGTTATTATGTTAATAATGTTTTCTCCACGATTTAAATAAGTATCATTTGGAACGAAATTTTCCTCTCCTACTATATTTTCGACAACAGGATGTCTACCATTTCTTATATCAAGTTTATTATTTTCATTTATTGCTGGTTTTACATAGTTATTTATATGTGCAACTGTTGCAAGGGACACAAAAACATCTATATTAGCTATAGTCTTAGCCACTTTTTGTATTCTATCTATGTTTTTATATATTGTATCTCTTATCTCTACAAATATCTCGTATTCTAAAGATTTAATCTTTTCCTCTGCATGTAGTATCTTTTCTTCTATTTCCTTTAATTCTGGAGTTATATATCTTTCTGCATTACTAAGTGTTTGCTTTCTTATATATGTCTCATCTAGCTTTGCCTGTTTAAAGTTAGCTTTTGTTATTTCTATATAATATCCAAAAACTTTATTAAATCCTATTTTTAATGATTTAACTCCTGTTTTTTCTCTTTCCCTGTTTTCTATTTCCTTTACAAGAAAGGCTCCATTCTTAGAAATCTCTCTTAGTTCCTTAAGTTCATCACTAAAATCTGATTTAATTATGTTTCCATCTTTTATGGTTATCGTAGGTTCTTCTAGAATAGCTTCATCTATTAAATTGTATATATCATCTAATTTATCCATTTCTGAAACATACTCTTTTAGGATTTTTGCATTTGATAAATTTATAGTATCTTTTAAATTAGGTAACTTTTCTATCGAATTTTTTAAGTGAATTAACTCTTTTGGTGTCACTCTCTCAAATGCTATCTTTCCACATATTCTTTCTATATCGTATATATTTTTAAGTATATCATTTAGGTCTTCTCTTAATATAAAGTCATCTTTTATTTCTTCTATTACATCTAATCTATTTTCAATTTTAGATTTATTTATCAAAGGTTCTTCTACATATTTTCTTAAAAGTCTACCTCCCATTGCTGTAGAAGTTTTGTCAAGTACATGTAATAATGAACCTTTTTTCTTATTCCCTCTTATAGTTTGAGTAAGTTCTAAATTAGTTCTAGTAAACATATCTAGAACCATATATTCTGATGAATTGTATATATTTATATTATTAATGTTAGATGTTATTTGTTTTTGAGTATTGTATATATAATTCAGAAGAATTGATAAGCTTGACTTTATTAGACCTTTATCATCAAACTTTAGTTTTTGTAGATAAACATCTGGAAAATATTCTTTTAATATATTTATATCCAAATAGTTATCACTAAAACTTTCATTTATGTATATATTACTTACAGTAGCTATATCTCTAAGCTTTTCTATAAAGTCTAAATCATTTATAATTATTTCAGTTGGATGGATTTTTGCAATTTCTTCAATTACCTTATCTTCATTTAAACATGTTGCATTAGTTTCTCCTGTACTTATATCAACATAAGTTAGACCTATATTAGTACCATCCTTATACAAAGATAATAAATAATTATTCTTTTTATTTTCAAGTAAATTTCCATCTAAAACTGTACCAGGAGTGATGACTCTTATAACCTCTCTTCTAACAATTCCTTTTGCTGTAGATGGGTCTTCCATTTGTTCACCTATTGCTACTTTATATCCATTTTCAACTAATTTTGATATATATGAATTGGCTGAGTGGAAAGGAACACCACACATAGGAGCACGTTCTTCTAAACCACAAGCTTTTCCTGTCAATGCTATTTCAAGAGCTTTTGAAGCTACTAATGCATCTTCAAAAAACATTTCATAAAAATCTCCAAGTCTAAAAAACAGTATACAGTCTTTATATCTATTTTTTACTTCAAGATACTGTTTCATCATAGGAGTTAATTTATTTATATCTATTTGCATTATCAAACCTCCTTCTTTTCTAATTAAATATTATATCATAGTAGATGATTATTATTAACACAATATATAAAATTTTGACATATAACTAAAAACAATCCAAAATGTATACTCACATTTTGGATTGCTAAGTTTAATGCTTATTAAATAAAAATATTTTTTTTTTACAATAAAGATATTATTTCTTTTTTAAGTTTAATGATATTTTCAAGGTTATCTTCATTTAACTTTCTACTATCTATAACAAATTCTTTCTTTACTATTGATGGTTTTTTTGAAATAACATAAATTCTGTTTGATAGCATTATAGCTTCGTCAATATCATGAGTTATAAGAAGTATTGTTGAATTTACTTTTTTCTTAACATCTAAAAGCCATTTTTGCATGGATGTTTTAGTTAATGAATCAAGTGCCCCAAAAGGCTCATCTAAAAGCATTATGTCATTAGAATTTATAAAAGTTCTCAAGAAGTTAGCCCTCTGTCTCATTCCTCCAGAAAGTTCTGAAGGATATTTATCTTCATATCCGCTTAATCCAAACACCTCAAAATAAGGTTTTACCATTGACCTAGCTTTACTCTTTTTTTCTTTTTTTAAAATTAGTGGTAGTGACACATTATCTATTATAGTTTTATATGGCAAGAGTAAATCTTTTTGATACATATAACTATACTTACCATTTATATTCACTTTGCCACTATCATAATCTGTAAGTTTAGTTATAATATTAAAAATAGTACTTTTTCCACATCCACTTGGCCCTAATATAGAAACAAACTCACCTTCATAAACATCAATACTTATATCTTTTAAAACTTCAATATCTTTATAAGTTTTTGATACATTTTCTATAGATACTTTTACTTTTTTATTGTGGTAAAAATTCATTTGTGTAAGCATCACTTGCCTTCATATCCTTATCTATTAATTTATATTCTTTTAAGAATGATGTATAGTTGTTCCATACACTATCTTTCATTTCTCCCCATCGTGGTGCATCATCTTTGTACTTGCTTGCTAAATATTCTTGACTCTTTAAAGCTAGTTTTTCATCTACTTCAGGTGCATGTTTTACTAAAATTTTTGCTGATTCTTCTGGATTTTTTATTGCATATTCATAACCTTTTGTTGTAGCTTTTAAGAATTTTTTAACAAGCTCTGGATTATCTTTAAGCACAGTTTCATTAGAAATTATAAGTGGTGTATAATAATCCAATCTCTCATCTAAATCTTTTACTGGTATAAAGTTTAAGTCATATCCAATTAAATCAGCTTTAACTGCATCCCAACCTTCAAATATCCATGCAAAATCTACAGTTTTCATAGCTGCAAAGAAATCATCTTGACCAGTATTAACTATCTTTAACTTATTAAAATCAGCTCCATTTTTCTTCATAACTGCTTTAAAAACAGCTTCTTCTGATGGAGAGCCCCAACCACCATAAGTTTTTCCTTCAAAATCTTTAGCTGTTGTTATATTCTTTTCTTTTGGTGATGCAAACCCAGAAGTATTATGTTGTATAACAGTTGCTACAGCTTTTATTGGAAGTGGATCTTCACTAGTCTTTGCATAAGTAACTTGTTCTTGATAGCTTATACCAAAGTCAGCTTTTCCTGTTGCTACTAAAGTTTCTGCTCCACTTTCAGGTGGTTGTACTATTTCAACATCCAAACCTTCTTCTTTATAGTAACCCTTATCAAGTGCTACAAATAATCCAGTATGATTTGTATTTGGTGTCCAATCAAGCACCATAGTTACTTTTTTAGAAGAAGTATCTTTATCATTGTTTTTGTCTTTATTGTTATTTGAAGAACATCCAGTTATTGTTGCCAATGTAAAAACACTTACTAAACCTAATATTCCTAACTTTTTAAAATTCATAATTGCCTCCCTCAAATACCTTTAATCTATTAATCTATGTCTTATAACAACTTTTTTTACAGCCTGTACAATTCCTACAAACATTAAACTAAATATAACTACTAATATAGTAGATGCAAATACTTTATCAAGTGCATATGCACTTTTTGACCTAAGCATATAAACACCAAGTCCTTTCGTTCCACCTAGCCATTCTGCAACAGTTGCTGCCATTACAGCATACGTTGCAGATATTTTAAGTCCAGAAAAAAATTTATCCATTGCCATAGGAAATTTAAGGTGAATGAATGTATTAACTTTATTTGAGTCCATAGTCTTAAATAAATTTAAATAATCTTTATCAATATTCTCAATGCCATCTACAAAACTTATTAATATAGGAAAAAAACAAGTAAGCATTACCATCAATACTTTTGGCATTGTTCCAAATCCAAACCATATCATAAAGAGTGGTGCTATAATTATTGTAGGTATCATCTGTGTAACCAACATAATAGGATAAAGACATTTTTTTATTATTGATACAAAATCCATCAATATTCCAATTACCAATGATATTATAATTGCGACTATAAAACCAAGTATTGCTTCTCCTATAGTAACTACAGCATGCATGGATAAATTTTGATAATCTTTAAAAAACACATTAATTATATCTACTGGTGTGGGTAGTATATACTGAGGAACTTCTAAAACTCCTACCATAGATTGCCAAAGAATAAGTATAAACAAAAATGTTGCTATTGGATATATACTATCTTTGACTTTATCTATGATTTCTAAGTTTTTCATCTATAGTCAGACCTCCAGCTTTTTCATCTACTCTAGCTACTGTTATGACTCTTTCACATCCAAGATTAAAAGGGATTTTATGTACCTTTTTTAATAATTCAAAAACTTCATCAAAATCACCTTCAACAGTAGTGCTCATTGCTCCTATTTCACATTTAAGACCACTTTTTTCAATTTCAGCAATACAAGCATCTACTACTTTATACATCTCTTCTTCACCTTTGTAAGGTCTTAGTGGCATTACTGCTATGTCTGCGATTACCATTTAAATCACTCCTTTAAAAATAATTAATACCTACTAGGTATATTTTGTTTTTTATTAAAAAATTTTATTACTAAAAAGATATTATATTTAAATAAAAGAAAAGTCTTATCCAAAATAGGATAAGACTTATTTTTATCTTAACTGGTCTCCCTACACTGGCATTATCCAAACAGGTTCAAAGGGTCGAGATAAAATCTCCTCTCAGCACATTAGCTCCCCGAAATATATTATATCTTTTCTACTTGATTATACTACACTTATCATATTTTAACAAATTTTTTATTTATATTAGATATTTTATCCGTTCAAAAATATCTAATATAAATTGTACATTATTACACCAAATAAATTATCTTAAAATGGTAATTTATCAACATCTTCCAAAACTAGATTAACTGAATTTTCTAGTTTTTATTTTGCTATTTCAAGCATATTTGGATGTATATCAATTCCATACAAATATTGTGCTAAATTTCTGTTTTCACTCATCTAATTTGCAATCGTTACAGATTACAGATTAGAAACAGTTTTTAGACTCTACTTATCTTTATCTACAAAAAATCCTTCAATAAATTCAGTAATAATATTCAGTAATCTAAAAATAAACCTCTATCTGGATTTTTAAGATACAAGCCTTTTAGGAAGTATCTTTTGTGATAATATAAAAATTACTCGTCATTATCATCAAAATCCTCAGCAACCAACATTTTAGATAAGAATCAAACTCTATAATATAATTATTTTATCCAATTTATTTTTGAGAAATAAAATATTTTTTTAATTTTTAAATTTTTTAATATGCATCTTGAAAAAAGAAACGTTTTCCTATATTATGGTAATAGTAGAATAAAACTAAATAGGCAAAACTAGAGAAATTTAGTGACGCAAAGCTATAGGGACTAAGACTTATGAAATGAGTTATGTCAGCCAGTTGCCAAAGAGATATTTTCTTTTTGTTTTTATGAATGTTTTTTAGGGGGATATATGATATATGTTTATGGATAAAATGGATAGATGTACACATATACTAACTGCATATATATGCAGTTCACGCGATTACTGCAATTTTATAGATACACAATTAAATGATTTTATACTAGAATATGGAGAGAATGTGGTAGAATCTTGTTTGCATCAAGTGATGGTATTGGTAAGCAGATATAATTAAAGAAATTTTATTTTCTAGAAAACCCTTTTTAGTTTTATCTACGTTTTATAATTCATTAAAGAACTAATTAAAATAAGCTTCATTATATATTTTTCATGAAGTAAACAGTTAAGTTTATCTCATATACTGTTTACCCCAATTACATAATTCTAATAATATAGATTCCAATGATTTACCACGTTTAGTAGACAAATATTCAACTTTTGGAGGAATAGTCGAATAAGAAATCCTCTTAATAAGTCCATCTCTTTCAAGATACTTTAATTCTTGTGACAGTATCTTATGACTTATATGAACAACTTCTTTTTTTAATTGACTGTAACGTATTGGCTCTTGATTTAAAATATGCCATAAAATAATTGCCCTCTATTTACTTCCTATTACAGTCATGGTAAAACCAATTGAACAATTAAAATCTTTTTGTCTTTCTTCAATATTTGGAAATTCTTCAAAATTATTATCTATATCCATCTCAATCCTCTCTTTCAAAATAGTAAGTATCTAACTAAAAAGTGCATTCTTGTTTAGCGTACTAATTCGTAATATAATCTTGATTGTAGTATAGAGCCTTACATAATACTACTTTTTTAGATGTATATGTTTAAATTTTAATATAGACATATGTTATTTTATTAATTTTATTTAAACAGATAATAATAAATAATAATTTATCTCAAGTTTTCTATGTAGATAAACTAATCTAATGTTTAGAAAGGATTATATAATATGAATAAAAAATTTCGTCTTTATCAAGTTGACTCATTACAAAAGAAAAATTTACAGGTAATCCAGCTGGTGTAATTACAAATGCTGATGGCTTATCTGAATCACAAATGCAAAAAATAACAAGAGAATTAAATAATTCAGAAACTGCTTTTATTTTCAATAACTTGGCTAAAAATCATCAAGAAAATTATGATGTACATATCAGATTTTTTACACCAACTAATGAGGTTCCTATATGTGGTCATGCTACTATTGCTGCCCATTATGTTAGAGCAGTAGAAAACCAATTCAATAACAAAACAGTATTTCAAAAAACTGGTGCTGGAATATTACCAGTTGATATTATAAAAAAAGATAATGATTATGAAATAATTATGACACAAGGAAAAATTGAAGTATCTCCACCATTACAACAAACCTATCAAAAAAGATTACTTAATGCATTTGGTATTTTAAAGGAAGATATTCGTACAGATTGTCCTATTGCCATATCATCTACAGGACATTCAAAAGTTATGATTGGAATAAAGGAATTATCAACATTAAATAGTTTATCTCCAAATTTATATGAATTATCGAAAATAAGTCAAGAAATAAAATGTAATGGACATTATATTTTTACATTACATAATAAAGAAACTCTACAAGTTCATGGAAGAATGTTTGCTCCTGCAATTGGTATTTCAGAAGACCCTGTTACAGGAAATGCTAATGGACCCTTAGGTGCGTACCTTGTACATTATAAAGTAATACCTACACCCAACACAGAGTTTATATTTGAAGCAGTTCAAGGATAAGCAATAAACGCAAAGGCAAGATGTTAGTAAAAGTAATTATTTTAGATAATAAGCCAGTTGAAGTAAAAATAATTGGAAAAGCTGTAATTGCATTCTCAACAAACATAGAAATCTAATTATAGATTCCTTCTAAGTAAATTTTTGAACTTTTTAATACTAATTTAATAACAAACTAATTTATATACAATCAAATTAATTTTTTTATTATTTGTTAATATATATTTATCATTATATTATATAATAATATAAATAGTTACTATATCTTATAATTAGATAAATCATAATTATATATTATTGTTAAAACTCAATTATATAATTTTTAATAATATTATTTTAGGAGGTAAAAATGATAAACGATATTAAAAATAAATTCAAAAATTACAAACCATATATAAATGGATACAAGAATATGAAGAGAGCATCTGTTTTAATTCCAATAGTAGAAATAAATAACACACACTATATATTATTTGAAGTTCGCTCAAAAAATTTGAAGCATCAACCTAGCGAAATTTCTTTTCCAGGTGGTAAAATAGAATCAGGTGAGACTCCATATGAAGCTGTTATTAGAGAAACTTGTGAGGAACTTGGAACTTTTAGTGACAATATAGAAGTAATATCAAGTCTTGACCTCCTTATAACACCAGTAAAGTTTATCATACATCCATACTTAGGATATATAAAAAATATTAATAATTTAAATATAAACAAGGATGAAGTTGACCATACTTTTTTGGTTCCTATAAAATATCTTTTAGAGAATCCTCCAAATACTTATAGTAATACTGTAAAAGTTTTTCCAGATGAAAATCTACCATATGGTTCAATTCCAAACCAAAAAGATTATAAATTTGAAAGTGGAAGTTATCCTATTCTGTTTTATAAATATAAAGATTATGTAATTTGGGGAATGACAGCAAAAATACTAGAAAACTTTTTAAATTTTTTATCAGAATAACACTCATAATAAATTATCAAAACTTTTACATAAGAAATTTATAAAAGTTTCTAAATTTAACAATTCTAAAATATCAATAACTATATTTTGTAGCACTTTTTTATTTTATTATTGTTTGAATATTTGATGGTTTTCAATGCAATTTCAACATAAATACTATGTATTAGTGTATACTGTTGATGAATTAAAGTATGATAATCTATTTAATAAAGTATGAAGTAAATGATTTTAATGTGCCTTTATGGTAAAATTACTAATAAGTAATAAAATTAATTAAAATATATGGAGGTGCTTATAATGTTTGCTGTAGGATTTGTTGTTATAATTGCACTTGCCTTTTTCATTTTAAGTGTACTATTATTTAATGGAAAAGCCAGTATGCTACTAGCAGGTTATAACTCTATGAGTAAGAAAGAAAAAGCACGATACGATAAAAAAAAATTATGTAGAAGTTCTAGCATTGTTACTTTTATTGTCTCTATAATGCTATTTATTATGGCGTTTTTGGGATATAGAATAGAGAGTGGTCAAATGGACGAAAAAAAAATGGTTCCCTTTTCTATAATATTTATAATAGTCATACTTTCCAGTGTATTTTTTAATATCCTCTACTCTAACAAAAAATGTAAAAAATAAATAGTTGTAAGTTGAGCAGTTAATTATAAAAGATTGACTGCTTTTTCATGTATATTGACTACTCTTATTAAATATTTTAACATTTAAAAATCTATGTAAAAATAATGAATATAGTACAAACTTCTAATAATGATTTTACCTTTGTGGTTACAGTCCACTATATATAATTTAATATGATAACAGGGAATTACTAATGACAACTAAGTAAACTTTTATAAAATATAATAAAACAAAAATAGATGTACAATGAAATTATATCTTATATCAAATTTATTTTTATTAATAGCAAAAACTTACATTAGCATAACATATGACAAATTCGCTTAAAATAAAAATTTTTAATATAATTTGTTCTATAGTACATCTATTTTGATTAGTTTACATAATTTTATTATTTTGTACAATATTAATTATTTACTAATATCCCATTTAATGAAAAAGTTCTAGGTTCAGTAATTTTGACCATAACTAATTTACCAATTAAATCATCATTTCCACCTTCGAAATTTACGAGTTTATTTTGTCTAGTTCTACCAGCAAACTTATTTTCATTATTTTTACTTCTTCCTTCAACTAGAACTTCAACTATTCTATCTTTATATCCATCATTTATTTCTGCAGAAATCCTATTTACAGCTTCTAACACCCTATTAAATCTATCATGCTTTATATCTTCTGGTATTTGATTTTCCATTTTAGCAGCAGGAGTTCCCTGTCTTTTAGAATAAATAAATGTAAAAGCTGAATCATATCTAACTTTTTCAACCACATCTAAAGTGTCCAATAAATCTTCTTCTGTTTCTCCTGGGAAACCAATCATTAAGTCTGTAGAAAAAGCAATACCTGGAACTTCCTTTTTAGCTTTTTCTATTATTTCTAAATAATATTCCTTTGTATAATGTCTATTCATTTTTTTCAAAAGGCTACTGCTTCCACATTGTATTGGTAGATGTAAAAACTCACACACCTTATCACAATCTCTAATTGCGTATATTACTTCATCAGATATATCTTTTGGATGAGATGTCATAAATCGAACCCTTTCAATTCCTTCTATATCATTCACTTTTCTTAAAAGTTCTGAGAATGAAACTGGATTTTCAAGTGTCTTACCATAAGAATCTACATTTTGTCCAAGTAAAGTGATTTCTTTCGTTCCATTTGCAACAAGCTCTTTTATCTCGTTAATTATATCTTCAGGAGTTCTACTTCTTTCTCTTCCTCTTGTGTATGGGACTATACAATATGTGCAGAAATTATTGCATCCATACATTATATTTACAAATGCTTTTAATTCAAATTTTCTATTACTTCTAAGACCTTCTATTACTTCTCCATCCACATCCCATACATCCACTAACATTTTGTCAGAATTTATTGATTCTGTAAGTAATTGCGGAAATTTATATAGATTATGTGTTCCAAATATAAGGTCTACATGTTTATATTTTTTTCTTAATTCCTCTACAACATGTGGTTGTTGCATCATACATCCACATACAGCTATTTTCATATCTGGATTTTTTTCTTTTAGATGTTTTAATTGTCCTAAGTTACCATACACTTTTAGCTCTGCATTTTCTCTAACTGCACAGGTGTTATATATTATTAAATCACTTTCTTCAACCATCATTGACATTTGGTATCCCATCTCTTCTAACATTGAACATAATTTTTCTGAATCATGTTCATTCATTTGACACCCGAAGGTTTGAGTAAACACGAGTTTTCTCTTTCCAGTTCTGTTGAAGTATTCTTCATTTTGTCTGTGTATTTGTTCTATATATTTATCTTGTTCTTGTATTTTCTCTATAGGTATTGTTACTTGTTTTCTTTTGCTCACGTCTATTCCTCCTAGTTAATTTCTTATATTACACATAACCTTAATTATATCAAATAAGAAAAATCTTTTAAAGATATTATTATTTTTCTAGTTGTGTTTTAATAGTAAATCTAATGATTTATATATACTATATTTCTAAAATATAAAATCATATAATTATTATAATAATAAAAAGATGTTTTAAATTAAAACTTAAAACATCTTTCCTTAAATAAAATATATGATTTACTATTAAATACAATTACATCTATTCATTTTCAATTAAATAACAATCATTTAATATTAAATATTGACCTTCCTCAACCGTTATATATCTTCTTCCTGAAAAAGTATCATTAGTAACTATTCCCTCTGCATTACCTAAGCTATCATTTCTAACTTCATAATATGCATCAGAAGAATTTGACATTATAATATATTCTCCAGCAGGAATTTCTAATCCAATTTTATACATACCATTTCCAAACTTACCATTCTTAGCCTTCTGGGCTTTAGCATACTTTGCTAATGTCATTGTTGAATCCTCAATTTTAATATATTGACCATTCTTTAAGGTGATATATCTAGTCCCACTAAAAATATCATTTGAAAGTATACTATCAGCATTACCTGTACTATCACTTGTAACTTCATAATAAGAAGCATAACTTCCTGAGTTTGAAGTTATTAAGTATTCACCTGCTGATATATCTTTTCCAACCTTATACATTCCATCTTTTATAGTCTTTGTAGTAGGTTTAACATTTTTTACAACCCCAGTATTAATATCTCCAATTCCATTTGTTATATTTAAACACTGTTGTACTATATTTGAATCTATATATCCTATAGAAGTTATCTTCTTAGCATTTTTTAAAATGCTTTTATTGCTACCATCATTAACTAAAACCATTGGACCATGTTTTGATAAAGAAGATCCTACAAGTGCATTTGTTAATTCATAAGCTCCAGCTATATAAAACTCTCTAGCATCCTTATAAAACTTATTTATTATTGCTTTATTAGTTTCAAAACGAGTACTCCCCCCTAGTCTAGTAGATTTAGTATTGTTTACTAAAGTGTTACTCATTGAAGCTGTTCCTCCTATTACATAAGACTTTAAACCACTAGTTGAAAAAGGTATACTTTGTCCATTAGTAAGAATTATTGGTGCTTTATCTCTTGCTGCTACAGATGCAATACTTATAGCATCTGCTTCTCCTTTATATGCATTGGTTAGCATAACAGTATTGACTTTTTTTATTGAATTTATTTCTTTTGCAACATTATAACTTGTTTTTATTCTGTCATTTCCCTTAATTCTTACAACTTTCATTTTCTTAGATTTTAATGAATTTTCGACAGATGTACTAATAGAATATGTTCCTCCAATTATATAAACTTTTGATACATTTTTTAATCTTGCAGATGTCTCAGTTGGTATAGTATTTTTTTCAGTTAATAGTATAGGGGCATTTAAAGCTCCTGCTAGTCCACTTGCACTTAATCCATCTGCAATAGAGTTACTAGTATTAATTAATATAGCAGTTTTATATGCATTTTTATCTGCTATTTTACCTGCTATTTCATACTTATTTTTTCCTTGTATTTTTTCTACAGATGATATTGCATCTACTAATTGAATATTTGCAAATACAAAAGAAATACTTAAAGTCAATGTTAATATTCTTTTATAGAATTTCATAATAAAATTGTCCCCCTCATAATAAATTTTTAATATATAAATACATATTCTTAAATTAGTTATGTACTTAACAAACTTATGTAAAATTGCAAATTATATTAAGCATATTACAAATAAATATTAATACAATTATTCATTTAGCTATAATTGTATTTACATTTATATTAAAAATCAACTAGATTTGTATAAATACTTATAATTATATTTTTATTCTTAATATTTTTTTTATTATGTTATTTTAATAGATTTATTTTTCTTTTTTAAGCATAGAGATGTATTTTTCCATATATTCTATTTCTATTATAGTTTCGCTTATTTAATTCACCCAAAATTTCACTTAATATTAGAATTTTAAATCTTTTACTAAAACAGACTTTTATAGTTCTATTAAAATTTTTTACTAAACTTTATTTTTTACTATGAATTATCTATTTTTTTTGGCTAAATTTAAGCAAGTTTTTCACAAAAAATATATACATTACTATATTTTTAAAACTTTATAAATATATAATTGATTTAATTGGAAATTTTAGTGTATTCAAAAAATGAGAAATCAGAGGAGATTAATATAAAAATTTATCTTGAAAAGTCAATTAAATATATCTTATATTTAATAACTACAAATGAGATACATATAAGAATATTATATAGGTATGATAATTTATCTGTTAAATTAAGTGTAATTGGTACTATATAAATATTTTATTAAAAATAAATATATAATACCAAATCTTTAAACAACATAAGAATAAAATAGTTATAATCTACTTTATTCTTATGTTATTTAGTTATTATAATGCTTTATAAAGTAAAATATTATTTCGTGTTTAAGCTTGATAACTAACTCTTCTTATTGATAGACTAACAATCTTGAATAAAAATATTCCTGCAACTAGATTTATTAAAACAGCTGGTAATACTACTGCTAAGAATAAAGCTGTAAATGAAGCCCCTGGAAGACCAACTATAGCTTGAGCTGCTAATAAAAAGATAGTTCCACTTACAAGAGTTCCTATTGGCATTATTATTGCAACTACTACAGTATCTTGTGTTTTCTTAGCTAATTTTTTTATAAAAGGCATATTATAACTAATATTCATTAATAAAAATACTATATTTGCTGTAAGAGTTTTATCTATTACATTAGGAATTTGACCTCCCGGAAAACTTGATGTAAGTGCTGTAAATATTCCTGTTACTATACCCGCTATCAAACAAGTTTTATAATCATCTCTATTTAAAACCAATATTACAAATAACATTGCTAGTGGTACATCTGGCTTCATTGGTAATCCTATAGCTGGTGTGATTTGATGTATTAATAATCCCATCGCTAAAAGTATTGCATTTAAAGTTAATTTTTTTGTATTTGTTTTCATTTTTTGTACTTCCTCCTATTTTTTTAATTTTCAATTTATTTTTTTGCCAACTTACTATATCATCATCTTTAGCTTTTGAAATTCATAACATCTTTCTCACCACCTTCTATCTTTTAAATTTTTAGTAAAATAAAAAACTCCGTCCTAAACTAATAGGACGGAGATTATCCGCGTTGCCACCTAAATTATATAAAAATTAATATAAAATTCAATTTTCATACATCTCATTATCAGGTACTTACATACCTTATTCGCTATAACGTGCGACTGACGATAAAGTCTACTCTCAAAACTATGATTTCAATTTATTCCTCTAAGGGCCATTCATCAAATTTTTTCTTGCTAAGATTCCACCATCCTCAGCTCTCTATACTGAACCTAAATTTAACTACTCTTCCTTGTCATAGGATTTAATTTATTGTATTGAATTTTGTTGTTAAAATAATGATATTCTTTTTTCTAAAAAATGTCAATACCTTTTTATAAAAAATATATTTTGTAATCTATTTTTTATAAAAAAAGTAAATTATACTATACATTTCTTTTCATATACAAAATTCTATGAATAATTACTTTAATGGTCTAATAGTCTGCTCTTTGACTCTAATTCTTCTTATATTAATTTTGTGAATAACTGTTGATGTAATTTTATATTTTGATTCATGAGGAATTAAATTCTTCAAAGTTAATTAAGTACATTTATCAATAAATTTACTTAATTAACCATCATTTAATACTCATTCCTGTATTTATATGCCTCCTTTGAAACAGAATATTACTCCATTTTAATTACATCATATTATTAAATAGATACCAATGATTAAAAAAATGATATTATTTTAATTATTTTTAGTAAAATTTTTTCTTCTTTCTTTTAATAAATATTAGCACTACTAAAACTATAACCAAAAATATGACTATTATGGACAATATTAATTTTGTTAGGATATTATGTCTTCTTGCGTTTTGTCTTTTATATTTATTTATAGTTTGATATCCATACTTTTTAGTTCTTATACTTCGTTTTTTCAACTTTACTTTACTTTTATTATATTTCCTACTTTTATGTCTACTTTTAGATTTAATAGTTTTAAATTTAGTATTATCATATGTATAATTCTCTTTTATTGAAGAAATGTATACACTAGACTCAATAATAGCTTCTGCTTCTACTTGTAATGGATTTATAATGCTGATCATAAGTAGAAAAGATATAGCTATCCCAATCAATTTTTTCTTCTTATTCATATTTTCCCCCTCATAAAAATTTTTAACTAGTTCATTATAATATATATATAACTAAAAATTACAAATTTTTTCAAGTTTCTTATATATCTTATTATCTTTAATATTATTTTTATTATCATAGCTTTTACTTTTTTTAAAATTTTTCAAAGTAGTATTAATTTATGATACTTGGTGTATAAAGTATAAGTTAAATCTACTTTCAATTAAATTTACCATTTACAATTACTTTATAATAAAAATAAATTAGTTAATTTATTCTCTTTAGTTCTGTTATAATGTTTCTACAAAAAAGAATCCCATTAATGGGATTCTTTTTTGTGATTTATTAATATATTTAAAGCTTGCTAGTATCGTATTATAAACTTAAATGCTCTTCTATGTATTGATTATATACATATCCAGAATATCGTTTTTCATTTTTATTGATATTAACTCTTGCCCATTTTCCAACGCTATAACATACTTCAACTTTAAAACCATCAGGGATTGTAGTTATAACTTTAGATTCTAATGTTCTATCATTTCTAAGTTCTAAACTTAATCCATTTGTTCTTATATTTCCTATATAATTCTTTTTTCTATTTTTTATTGTATCATTACTATTGTTTTTAGCATTACTTAATCTTTCTAAATATTTATAAAGTAACCAGCCTTTGTCATAATTACTCTCAACTTCTGCCCATATTCCATCTACACACTTTAACTTAACAATTTTACCTTCTGGTATACTTTTTAATTTCAAACTATTTATGTCTGGTTTTTCTCTTAAATTCAATTTAATTTTAGTCTTAAAATTGATGCTAGATTTGTGAAAATTTTTTAACATTAATTCAGATATCATCTTAAGCCCTCCTCTTGCCAAATATTAAGTTATTAAAATATATAACTCTAAAAATACTTTTAACAAAAAGAATTATTATCTTTTTGGCAACTGGCTGACATGACCTTTATTACATAAAGATTTTAGTCCCTATAGTTTTGCGTCATTAGATTTATCTAATATTGCCTATATCTGAATAATAACATAATTTGAACAATTAAAAAATAATATTACCTCAAATTTTATATTATTTAAATATAAATTAAATTTTTAATTAATAATAATCAAAAAATATCTTTATATTTATTCAATTACTGTTCTTTATAGTCAATATAAAAGACAGTAATTTATCTATAGTGTTACTTATATTTTATATATATGGCTATTTTTCAACATTTTACAATATATATAACATTTATTTTTTTAACTTTTGTCAGTAAAATGTCAGCAAAACACTTTATCCACAATTTTTATATAAGTTTTCCACAACTTATCACCAATATTATCCACATAAAAAAGGTAGCACTTATATTATTAGCTACCTTTTATTTATTAATCTTTATATTTCCAGCTTTTTATCCAACTTCCTATTTCTATTATTTTTTCTTCAGTTATTTCTTCTCCATCATGTAATTTTGAAATTAATTCTGATAAAGGATTGTTATGTAAACCTCTAAAAACTCTTTTTCCCTCTATTTTGAGATATTCTCTCTCTTTTATTAATACTGTATAGTGTACATGCCTCCCAATTCTCTATGATATTAAAAAACCTGTTTTGGTTAATCTAGCTAAAAGTATAATTGTAGTTGTATGCTTCCAACCATATGTTTTTTCTATTTCATCTGCAACATCTTTTGATATTACAGTTTTATAACCAGTATTCCATATGCATTTCATAATTTTTAATTCTGTATCTGGTAATTTTTTATTTAGCATAATATATTCCTTCTTTCAATTTATGTCACTTCTTCAAATTTATCTAGCTTAAATTATAATAGGAGCTTTTTAGAACAAAAACTATATTTAATTTTTACCAGGTACTCTACGTGTTTAGTCTGTTTTTAAGTGTAAAATAATGTTCATATCTATAAATTTATTTAACTTTCAAACAATCCTGTTGAATAATAACTAATTCTATTGTATTATTTTAGTTGTAGAATAAAACTAAATCGGCAAAACTAGAGAAATTTAGTGACGCAAAGCTATAGGGACTAAGACTTATATAAATATCTTATGAGTTATGTCAGCCAGTTGCCAAAGAGATAGTGTTCTTTTTGTTTTTATGAAAGTTTTTTAGGGGGATAATAATTTATATGTTTGGAAATAAAATGGATAAATGTACACATGTATTGACTGCTTATATTAGCAGTTCGTATGATTATTGTAATTTTTTAGATACACAATTAGATGATTTTATATTAGAGTACGGAGAAAATGTAGTAGAGTCTTGTTTACACCAAGTAATGGTATTGGTAAGTAAGTATAATTAGATAGACATTGATTTCTAGAAAACCCTTTTTAGTTTTATCTACATTTATATTAATATATAGCAATGTAAAACGTTTAAATATATTTTTAATATTAAGAATAATTAAAATGTTAACTAAAAAATATAATTAAGTAGACATTTCTATTAATCTATGATACAATAGTATTTGTGGTAATACACAATTAAATCAAGTATATCTTGATATAGGTTAATAGGAGTATTTTTAATGAATAATGGAATAGTGAAATGGTTTAATAATGAAAAAGGATTCGGTTTTATATCAATGGAAGGTAGAGATGATGTGTTTGCCCATTTCTCAGCTATACAAACTTCAGGATTTAAATCATTAGAAGAAGGTCAACAAGTAAGCTTTGATATAGTTAAAGGTGCTAGAGGTCCTCAAGCAGAAAATATAACTATATTGTAATATATAGATTTTTCGGGAAAGACTCTTTTTAGAGTCTTTTTTTATTGTTAATATATGTAAGATAATCATTGGTGAAGTAAATAAGGTATATTGAGTAATGTTCTTGATAGTTTATATGCTAATGAATTTCAAAAAAATAAGCACTCCTATAAAAAGAGTGCTCTTAATGTAAATATAAACCTTCATTGGTCCAGCCTAATACCCCGTATTCTCCAAGTTCTAACTCTTTTTTATATACATTATCACTTTCAGCCATATCTAACACAATCATTTCTTCTTTAGAATCAATTTGTAAAATATGAGGACTGTGTGTTGTGACAATTATTTGTGTTTTTGGGAGAATTGCTTTTAATGTAATAAAAATTTTACATACCACATAGTTGATATAAAACTATTAAGTTTTCTATGTTTATATTCATATTCAAACAACTTTACATACCACATAGTTGATATAAAACATGTAGTTGTTACTTTCCAGCTACACTCATGCTCCACTTTACATACCACATAGTTGATATAAAACAAGTAGCAACTAAAATATGTGAAAGTATATCTAAATTCTTTACATACCACATAGTTGATATAAAACCCCAAAATAAACTTAGCATCTCCAATGTTTACACATATACAATGCTCTTAAAATTGCAGTGAACGCGCAATAGTGCAATTGATAATACTTATTATATATTCTCAATGCCTTATATTTCAACTGCTAAACCTCAATTTGTCACAAATATCGCTCACTGCAAAATTTCTATATTTTTATTATATCATAACATATAATTAATATTTTCAATTAATTTTTACATTTAATTATGTTTAAATTCTATAATAATGCAACTTTAATGTTTCTTTCTGGAACTAATATAAAAACTATTTCAGAAAGATTAGGTCATGCAGATATAAAAATAACTATGAATAGCTACTCTCAGTTTTTAGAAGAGATGGACAGAGAAGCATTTGAAAATTTGAGCAAAATACTATTTATTATATTTTAAAGAAGATGACTTATTCAATATTTGATGCTAGAATATAATTAATAAAAATTTAATTATAGGTGATTGTATTATGAATATTATTAAAAGCATAACTTTACTCTTAACATTATTAATTGTGATATTAATGACAGGCTGTTCCCCAAGAGAAAGTGCTAGTGAAGTTGCAAAAAAATATATTGATAAGATGAACTCTGGTGACTATGAAACAGCATATAGTTTATTAAGTAAAGATAGTAAAAAAAAAATTAGTATAGAAAATCTTGAAGAATTTCAAAATATTTTAGTTAGTACAAAAAGAATAATTAGTTATAAAATAGGTAAAGAAAAAATCATAAAAAAATATAAACATGATGGAAAAGAATATAAAAATGTTGTTAAATTAGAAGAAACTTTTAATATAAAAAACCTTCTTTATAAAAAAGATGATTCTCTAAAAGTAAATAGATATTTTGTAGTTGAAAATAACAAATACAAGCTATTATTGTATGAAAGTTTCAAAAAAGAATTTGGTATTAATAGTATGGACCTTGCTCAACTTAAGCTTAATGATTTTGGACTAAAATACTTTAAAGAAGTTGACCTTATACTAAAAAAAGCTATTGCTATTAATCCTACTGATTCAAAGCTTTATTATGCCCAAGCATGTAATTATATGAATTTTGATGGATTTCCTGGTTATTCAGATACAACATATAATGCTTTAGATTCAATTAATAAATCTTTAAAGTATTTAGATAAAAATGATTCTGACTACAAAAAAAATGCAAGTAATATATATAACTTAAAAGGAGTTATTCTTATGTTTCACAAAAGATTTGATGAAGCACAACAATATTTAAATAAAGCCTTATACTTTAACAAAGATAATGAAGACCCAAAATATAATCTAAATACAATAAAAAAACATCTAAACTAGATATTTAATTTTTGAATTTATAAAATATTTTTTTATGTATAATTCAGCACTGAATCATAATCTCTACTAAACTAATTACAAGTTTAAATTATAAAGACTTATTTCTATATAAATATTACTCTATAACAATAAGTTTCTTATTTAAATTTTAAAATATTATCTAAAAATCATAAAAAAGAAGGTATAAAGAGCTACCCTCAAGCTCAATATACCTTATAAATATCTAAACTTCATTTTTTACTAATTTTTCTATATCTTTGATAATATGTTCTTTAGATTTTTTTCCAGCTATGGCATCAAAAATTGCAACAGCCTTTTTCTCTCCAAACTTTTCTGCTACATCATTAAAGTCTAAAAATCTAACACTTTCTTTTGGTTTACCAAACATATAACACCTCTCATACATTTTTATATATTTATTATAACTTCTATAGACTTATTTTTCACCAATAAACGTTAGACAAATTAGTCCCTTTATTTTTTTAAACTAGCTTTACCTTCAAAATTCTTAACAAAAACAGTTTATTCTACTCTATAAATAAAAATAGACAATTTAATTTGTAGGAAACTGATAATAGAATACAGTAAATAAAACTTTGTTTAATCTATCTGAAAAAGTTATCTATTAAAACTGCTATGAATTTATAAAGAATATTCTAGTTCATAAAAATACAAATATGTAAATATAATCACCTTAATATTAATTTATTTAAAATAAAAAATGTATAAAAGATTTAATAATGACAATATACTATTCTCAATACAATCTATGATGTAAATAATTTAAAACTACTATATTATTTAAAAATTTATATTTATATATGCAATTCTAAAAACTTAATAAGAAGTGAACTTAGAAAATAAAGCTTAATTTCAAAGACTTAAATAGACTATTATTATTAGTCTAAATAAACTACGTCTATCAAAATTATATATTAAATTCTTCTAAAATTTTTATTGCAAATCTTGCGTTTGGATATGTAATAGACCCGCCACCAATTACACCTATTTTTATAGCTTCTATAATTTCATCTTTACTTGCTCCAGAATTAATACAACCCTCAATATGATAACAAATACACTCATCACATCGGCTTAAAATTGAAATAGCTAGTCCCATTAATTCCTTATTTTTTTTACTTATAGCCCCTTCTGAATAAGTCTTATCATCAAGACTTCCAAATACTCTAAAAAACTCATCTGTTTCGCTTAATTTTTTATTGTAAAATACCCTATATTCTTTCATTTCTCTAGTATTCATCTTCTACCTCCTATGTTTTTCTTATAAGAATATCACACTGTACTTATATTTTCAATATTAAATACAAATTTTCATTTTATGTTCATTAGCCTAATTTATATTATTTTTTGAAATCTCAATAAGTTATCATATAAGTAAGATTTTTTCAGAACTAAAATAGAAATCTTAGTAATTTCTTTATTACCTATCTCAGTTCTGAAATATATTATTCTTATCCAAACATTATTATAGTAATTAATTATATTAGTTATTTTTACCTGAAATTTTATACATCAAATAAGAATATATAAATGGTAGTATTACAATTACAAAGATTACAAAGATATTATAAAAAGGAATATTAATAAATGCATTAATAATTAATAATATTCCACCAATAAGCCAAATCCATCCAGCTAAATGGTGTGTCTTATTCCAATTATCTTCATCATTCAGAGTCCATGGCAAAATTATTCCTACTGAGTAATTTCGTTTACATTTAGGAAGATAGTTTCCAAATAAAATAACTATTATTCCTAAAATTAATCCTGTATAAAAATTAGACTCCAAACTAACTCCTGTTGAATATAAAACCATCATTATTTGTATAATTACTGAAAGTATAGCAACTCCCCATTTTGATAAATTTTGTATAACATTTGAAAAATTAGCTTTCTTAGGCTCATTCTCAAGTCTAAACCATGTATACAAATGGATACATAGCATTAACAATGGTACACCAAAAGCTGCTATAACCTTTGGAGCATAATTATCTGGATTTCCATAATTATCAAAATGAATTGCAACTTCATTTGGTAATCTATTATAAAAATATATTGATACAATAAATGGTATAAAACATATTAAAGTAGATAAAATAAATTGTTTATTTATCGCTTTTTTCATTATCTTTTTCTCCCTTCTCCATAAATTGTGAAAACCAAAGCATAACCTCTTCGAAAACTGAAATATTTATTTCGTAGAAAATAAAGTTCTTATACTTTGTTTCAAATATGAGTCCTGCCTTTTTTAGTTGAGATAGATGATAAGAAATTGTAGCATTCGTCATATTAAATTTTTCACTAATTTCTCCTGCTGACATTTTATTCTCCCTCAACATAACCAATATTTCTCTTCTTATAGGGTCTGAAAGAGCTTTGAATGTTTCTGGAAACCCCAACACCATCACCTCGCTATTTAGAATTTCATCTAAATAGAATATAACATAACATCCATTTTATTTCAATAGCTATTTAGAAATTTTTCTAAATAGCTATTTCTAAATAGTTATTGAAAATTTTCATATTAAGATTCTCAATTTACTTAAGTCGCTTTTATTTAATCTTACTTTATCTAATTTTTTTAATTTAACAAAAGTGTATTGCACCATAATTGTTAAAGCAAAAACCTAATGACTGAGGTACTTATATATATTACAATACTTTTAATTTTAAATTAAAAGTAGCTAAACCCAATTTAAAAAGTAGTTAAGTCTTATTTAAATAGAAAAGAATGAAACGAGAAATATACTGTATAAAAGTACATAAAAACATCTACTAATTAGATACAACTATAACAGAATATATTTATTATTATAATAACAAAAGAATAAAAAAAATTAATTTAGCATAACCTTGTTAAATATAGATTTGAATATGAATTTAAAGTTATGTAAAATTAAAAATACAGGAATGAAAATTCCATTCCTATATAAAATCTAACTTTTGAGTCTCAGTACAATCTTATTTTGAGACAATCTTTTTTGTTTTATATTTTCTTATATTTAAAATATAACGCATATCTTATGCAACATATTCATATTTTTCTTTATATTCTTTCATCGCATCATTCCAAGCGTCTTGTACTGTTACACCTCTTTTATTAGCAATTTTTTGTGCCAGTTCAATTATCTTCATAGCTCTTCTTGATATGTTCATAAACATTCCTCCTACAAATTACCATATATTTCATATATATAAATCAAGGTTATATTTTTATGATATATAATCCTTCTATTGTAAGATTACAGTTTATATGTGTATTATATATGAACTATATTAGAAGATAATTAGAATTTTTATAAAGCTATATGATTAGATTAAATATAAAAGCTTTACAATTACTTATAAATTTAAAAAGTCTATAAGCTAAACTAATGTTTGATATACCAATTTTACGACCATAAATAATGCCATTACTAAAAATATTGGTTTTATCATCTTTGAACCTTTCTTTATAGCAACTTTAGCACCTACACAAGCTCCCATTATCATCACTAATGCAAACACTATAGCAATTTTATAATCTACTTGACCATTTATCATGAATAATAACAATGAAGTTATATTACTTGTTAAGTTTAATATTTTTGTATTTGCAGAAGCATGTAAAAAATCATATCCATATATTTTTATAAATCCAAAAGTCAAAAAAGTTCCTGTACCTGGACCAAAAAAACCATCATAAAAACCCATTATAAGAGCCATAAGCATCCCTAGTCTTAAATTTTTCTTATTAACAGCTTCAAAATTATCTTCTTGACCTAAATTTTTAGAAATAAAGGTGTAAATAGCCACTATTAAAATCATAACCACAACCAAAACATTTAATATCTCTTCACTTATTGATAATACACATCTCACACCTAGAACACTACCAATAATAGTAAATGGTACTAATTTTTTTAAAAGGTCGTTATTAATTTTTCCAGACTTTGAATATCTATAGGCACTACTTATACATCCTGCTGATGCTGCAAATTTATTTGTACCAATGGCAAGATGTACTGGCACTCCAATTGCCATAAGAACAGGCATGCTTATAAGTCCTCCTCCTCCTGCTATAGAATCTACAAAAGCAGCTAAAAACCCCCCTATACATAAAAAAATAACTGAAAACATAAAATTCCTCCATCATTCTCTTTCAATTTTTCTTACAATATATATTATATAATCTTATTTAATACTTATTATCCAGCATATTCTTTCTATATTCATTTGGAGTTATACTATTAAACTTCTTAAATATTTGTGAAAAATAACTACTGTTATTAAAACCTACTTTCTTACAAATATCACTAATACTCATGCTTCTATCTAACAGATATTTTTTAGATTCTTCTATCCTAAGAAGATTTATATACTCAGTTATTGAAACTTTATTTCTTTCATTAAAAATAGAACTCAAATAATTTGGACTTATAAAAAAAACATCTGATATACTATTCAAATTTATATTTTCTTTATAATATTTTTTTATATATTCGTTTATATTTTCAATTAGATTTCCTTTATCTTTTCTCCAAAATGCTCTATTCTTATCAATACACTCTTTGGAAAATTCAAATAATACATTCCATAAATCTTCATCACTGTCTACAAGTGATATTTTTTTATTATATTTATTTCTTAAATAAGATATAAGTTTTAAATCCTCTAAATCTCTAAGCACTGTTCTAGACAATACAAATATCATTTCCTGAATAGTATCTCTAACATCATTATATCTTAATTTGTTTGTATCTATTAGATTATAAACACCTTCTAAATTCATATTTTTAATTTCTTTTTCAATATAAAGTTCTAATTCAAAGGGATATTCTTTTGAAGAATTATTGAACATATCTATCGGATTAATAATATACTCTTCTTCTAATAATCTACTATTTGCTTTTTTAAGTGCCTCTTCAAGTCTTATATTTTCTTTTCTACTCTTCAATATCTCCTCATCTTTTATACTAAGTTGATTTTCAAAAAAATTCCTCTTAGCTATTTCCTGAATAAATTCAGACATCATTAATAAATTTTCTTTTAATACATATAATCTACTTTTAGGATTTAATGGAAATTCATTGTAAATTTTGTTTATGTATTTTATATCAATACCAGAACTACTTGATAATTCAGATAAATTTTTATCTATATCAATAGACTTATATACTATAAAATTACCACATTCTATATATCCAACTATATTTTCTTCTAATACTATAGGTATCTCTAAACTGGAAACACCATACTCACAATGGTACACTTTTTCAAAGTTATCATTATTTATGCTTTTAACAAGTTTTTTAGTACACTGTTTTATATTTTTACAAATATCGCAAAATTTATTTTCTTTCTTAGTCTCAAATATTTCTTTATACTTTAAGTCATATACAGATATTCTAAGCTTCAATATATTAGATATTTGATTTGCAAGATTTTCAATTATGTTTACATTAACTAACTCCTGTATATTGTTTTCAGAAAATACTATAGGTATTTGTCTCAAACTCGAAAATTTATGAGGAACATAAGTAATTAATATTACTAAATCAATTTTACCAGTGTTTATAATTTCATGTTCTGAATATGGTGGGCAATAAACTATAGATGTTTCCTTTATATTGACCTTTTTACCATCAATTATTTGTATTCCTTCTCCCTGAATCACATATAAAAGCTGTTCTTCACTTAAATGAAAATGCTTTTCTTGACAGTTTCCCGGAAAAAATCTTACAATTCCAGCACTAAGTCTATTGAATTGTGTTTTTGATGGTTCGTGTATCCACATAACCTCTCCCCAATCAAATTTTTGTACTTCATTATTTGACTCACTAAAATACTCCATAAGCTCACCTCTTAGTTTTTGTCTAAATATTTTTTCTTCCCTTCTTATATTAAAATAATATCATCATCATTAACTTTCATTACTATAAAATCATCATACTCTTTTAATCCTCCTGTAATTTTAGTTGCACTTAGCTTACTACAATTCAGTTTTTTAATATATTGATAAATTCTATAATTACTTTTTTATTTTGTAAAATCAGTGTTTTCCCAAAATAATTATATCTATAAATGAAAGTATTTTTACTGCTTACATCAATATATGTTATCATAATTTTCCTTTTTATTGCATATATAAATAACTGTATATAACATTGTCCAATACTATATAGAAATACATCTAAGAAAGAATATTATTAAATTGTTCCAATTAATATTATTTTTCTTATAGAAATAAAAAACTGTTGGATTCTTTTAGAAAAATTATTTTTTACATACCTTTTTTGCTTAAATAGTCTATCTTCTCAGCTATTTTGTATATACACTCTTCTAGTTCATGATTTTATTTTAATATCTTGCTTATATTGCTGAAATAATTGAATTCTTTTATCTATCATATTGTCTCTTATATCACAAACATATTGTTTCTTATATCACAAAAATGAAAGCATTCTTATATCTTCAATATATAAACCTGCTTTTTTTAATCTTGTAATAAATATAGGATACTCTATATTCTCTTCCTAGAAATAACTAATACCACTTATTTTTCTATCATATAGAAAGTAATAAATCTTTTTCTTAATAAAATTCAATAGTAAGTGGAATAAAATTTTATATGAATAAGAACATTATAAAAATACTTTATACAATAGTCAATAAAAGATATTAGCTTCAAATTATGTTAAAGTTGTATTATTTAAAGTGAAAAAACAAATAAAAAAGAAATAATAGTATAAGTAGAAAAATATACTTAAAACAAGGCGAAGCCTCTCTTGTATCTAAATCAAGTAGAGAATTAAATCTAAAAAAGAAAATAAATATAAAAGATGACTCCTGTACATTACAAGAATCATCTTATGGTTTCATAATCACTCCATGGTTTTTAACTGTCTGATATAAAGGTCTCAGTTCACTCATAGCATGACCACCCTTTCCGATTGCTGACCCCGTCACTTATGGACAAAATGTCCATAAGTGATAGTCCTCTCTTAAAACCCTCTAAATAGATATATCTCAAGCACCGCATTGAAACCAGTTGCTGGAAACAAACTGAAGCGTTCTGGAATAGTAAAAGAAATTGACACCATATCCACGTTACTGTCCTAGTTGTTACTTTGCTAACTTCGGAGCTATTTCCTCTAACAATACGCAGTCAAATTCTGCCTTTTTGCTAAGAAATGGCAGATGGTCTGCATCTGGTATAAAAAAAATCTGTTTGTCTGGCGCCACTATTTCATCAAAAAATTTCTTCGCTGGAAGATAGGGGCTATTATAGTCATTTTCTCCCATGATGTAGTATACAGGGACCTGATAGTCAACTCCATAATTTCTTATGTCAGCTTCTTCCACTAAAAACCGCAATACATCACCTTGATTGTCAATCGCATTTGGATTGACAATGGCCGTATTTTTTAACTCTCTCAATGAATAATATGGGGTTGCCAGTATACTGATTATATTGCCCAAATCCATATTTATAGAAAGCCCATACTTGCTTTGGTATGTTCTTACTGTCATAAGAGCTGCCAAATAGCTTGGACCATATTTTGCTGGCGGATATGGTGCAATAGCTTCCAGCGCCTTGATATCTTTTTGCTTCCCTGCAGCTTTCACCATTTCAAGTGTCTTTTCATAGCCCACGCGCTCATTGTCCACCATATTAACGGTCTGCGCAATCCCAATGTACGCGCTGTAATCCTCCGGATAGGTTTGCACAGCCATAGTTCCCAGCACTGTTCCCCAGCTATGACCTATAAGGATAATTTTCTCCTTGTTGAACTCTTGCTTCAAATATGCTGTCACCTCATGGACGTCTTGCAGAACACACTCCGCGCTCATGGTCTGCAAAACTGCTGCCGGATCGTTCGCAAAGTATGTTTTGCCTACGTTTCGCTGATCCCAGTTCACCACAGTAAAATCATTTTCCCACTCATACTGGTACAGATGTAAAAATGGCATCATTGAATTACCAGGACCCCCATGAACCCAAAGGATGATGGGGTTGTCTGCGTTTTGTCCCCGGATATATAACGCCTGCTGTATGCCGCCGATCTCCACCATTTCCATGCGGTCGATTCCAGGAGCTTCTATTTTATGGCTTGTACGTATAATCGTGGGGGCTATCAGACGCAAACCGGCAAACGCCAGAACAAAAACAGCAACTAGTATGCAAAGTGTGATTAATATCATTTTAAGTACCTTCTTTCATGAATTTTTTTAGCCATAGATATCTCCTCTAACATTAAAAAAAGTATGTTGCTATTTTAGTTTTGTTACTCTACCTGTCCCATTGGTTTCCTTTCATAAAAAATATTAATTGATTCTATAATCTCATCTTCCAGGATATCAACTCCTATTTGTCTCATAAGAAACTGTAAGAATTGAAACCGTTTACGAAGTGTAGGAAAGTCCCCCTGAAATACATCTGTATCACACCAAAAGTTAAAGAGCAGCAAAATTACCTCTGCGCATTCATCTGGGAACTCTGTGATGATGCTTCTATCCTCTATGCCTTCTCGTAAAACATTTGCTAATATTGGTGCTAGTTTTTTCAAATTATCCTGTGTAAATGCCAGTATGATATGCGGACTTTCTATCGCGCTTGTAATCATGTTACTAGATTCTTTTATCACCTCATCCGTTAAATGCCGCCTAACTAAACTTCTAAGCTTCTCTTTTGCTGTAAGTCCATGCATTTCACCGAGCCATTGATTTACTGTCTCTATTATCTGTTCAAAGCGCCTTTCCATGACCACATTAAAAATATCTTCTTTTGAACTGAAGTGATGAAAAATTCCGCCCTTTGACATTCCCGAAGCATCAACAATATTTTGCATACTTGTTTTGTCATATCCTTTTTCAGCAAACAACTTTGCAGAAATGGTAATGATATTTTCAATAGCTTGCTTTGGATTGTTCTTTCTAGTCATTATATAACTCCTTCTTATTAAAAACCGACTGTTGGTTTTTATTATATAAGCTATTCCTGCTTCTGTCAAGTAACATTGTGTTTATGGCAAAACAATAAGGTTTGGTGGTTAGACAGGTATTAATTAGACTAATGCGACTTTCCCCTAGATGGAACCCTTGGTAAATTTGCAATCTTTACCGGCTTTGATTATATCTGTAAGCAAGGCAGGTATGGCCACAACTGCCCTGTTTGCCCCTCGGATATTCATTCCTATCCCTCCTCTCCTTAGCCATTACACCAAAACGCCGCTCATTGTCTCCAATGGCGGCGTTTTAAAGATATGATTTCTCATGCTGCTGAAATATGCAAAAAATATAAGATGCTCTTTATTATTTTTCCTACAATAGAAAAGAAAAGTATTGAAGAATGGGTTAATATTGGAGCAAATATGCTTTGTTTTGCACAAGATACTACCTTTATCACTTATGTTATCAATCAATTATTATCTTTTTATAATGAGATTGTACCAATTCAAAAACAACATTAAATTATAAATCTAATTTTATATTAAAAGAGACTAATATTTTATCTATCTCTATTAAGGATATTTTCTTATGTATCATAATATTAGTCTCTCTTATTATTATATACTGCTATCATCATTAGTTGCTATTTATACTATTTTTATAATATACAAATTTATTCAGCTAACGTTTTGCCTAATTCTATACACTCATCTTTTGCTTCTTCATTTGGGTCTTCCATTGCTGTAATTCCTTCTCCACCAATAATTGTAGCACCAGCATTTTGCATACGTTCTTCCCAGTCTCTCATCCATTCACAATTTCCCCATCCATATGAACCAAATAATCCAATCTGTTTACCTGATACCATAGATTCTAATTCTGAAACAAATGGCTCCATATACCCCTCTTCTAGTTGCTCTGCTCCCATAGATGGGCAACCTAATGCAAATTTATCTTCTTCTTTTAAATCACTTGGTTTCAGTAAGCTCACATCTAAAACTTCTGGTGTCTTACCTTTTAACTTCACACCTTCAGCCACAAAATTTGCCATTTTTTCAGTATTTCCTGTTCCACTCCAATAAACAATATATATTTTACTCATTTTTACCTCCTGTAGTATTTTTTAATTAATCAATAGTTAGTTATAGCTAACTAACATCTAAAAAACAAAAGATTTCTTTATCTGAAATCTCTTTATTTTTCTAAATATAGAATATCATAGTTGATTTTGAAATTCAATACTTATTGATAATATTTATCATTTATATTTTATATTCATTTTATAATATCAAAACACTGTATCGTATTTCTAATCTTTCATAGAAAAATTTCTAACTTATAGTACTTTTGCATCTCTTATAAATCTTTTATATGTATAAGTACATAGAAAAACACACCTTTTCCAGATGTGCTATCTATAATATCGTATATTTATTTTTCAATTCTAACTAGCTAATATGTTTATAAATTTTATCACTTAATACCTTTATACATTGATGTAAAATCTTACACCTAAGTAATTTTTATTATTTGTCTCGACTCTATATAATATAGCTATTTTATCATCAAATCAAAAATTATCTTTTACTATTATTCTTGTATTTATAGAGATTTAAATATAAGTATCCATTTCCTTGTTCCGTTCTAGGTATTCCAAGTGCTCTCGTACATTTTATTAATTGTGCATACAGTTCAGCTTCATCTAAATCTCTTTCAAACTCCTCTCTTGCCCATTCTTTAATTAGTGCTAATGAGCCTGATACGTATGGTGCACTCATACTGGTACCACTCATAATAGCAAGTTTATTATCCATATAAGTCGATATAATATTTCTTCCTGGAGCTACCAAATCTATTGTAGTATTTGAATTACTAAACTTTTCAACCAAATAGTTCTCATTTATTGCACCTACTTCTATTACCTCAGCATAACTGGCTGGATAACTATACTCACTTGTACTAGAATCACCATCTCCATTATTACCTGCTGCACACACTACAGAAATATTATTTTTTACTGCTTGCATGACAGCATTTTTTAAATTCTTATCATCTTTGTTTCCACCAAGAGACATAGATATAATATCAACCTTGTTATTTACAGCAAAGTTAATAGCATTAATTATACTTTGATATGTTCCGGTACCATCTTTATTTAATGCTTTTGCTATTAATAATTTACAATCTGGAGCTACTCCCATAACTTCATTATTATAATTAGATGCAGCTATAATACCCGCCACATGAGTTCCATGACCATTAAAATCCTCATATATATTTTTATTTCCATTACTGTCATCACTAAAATTTGCACCACCAATTATTTTTCCTTTTAAAAGAGGATGAGATATATCACAACCTGTATCTATTATACCAACTACAATATTTTTACCAGTATAACCTTCATCCCACATTCCCCTAGCATTCATTTGTTTTATTCCATATGGGAATTTATTTTTTGCACCTCTTAGATTTTCATTTATTTCATATGGAATTAGTTTCATTCTTTTATTCATCATATATCCTCCTAAAAATTTTATTGCTTATAAAAATCATGAATTTTATTTTATAATAGGTTTATAAATCAAATTAAAACCTATATCTACTTATTTATATTTATGATATATTTTTTATTTTTAGGAGTCATATTTTATTGTATATAAAATAATATTTAGATAACTATATTAAAAAATACATGTTTGCTTATATACAAAACTTACTAAAATATCTTCAATATTTTTGTATACAAACATTATATTTTTTATATAAAAATCTCATAAAAATTTTGATTATATTTTCATAAGTTAACAAATGTGGGTATAATATGAATTTACAAAATTCCTCTGTTTGTATAAGTGCTTTACCAATACACTAATATATAATCACATTGAAGCTATATTTGTATTTATAGTAGATAATGTATCAAAAATTGGTTATGAATAGTAAAAATACCAGTTAAGCATATTTTCATGTTTCTATTTTTAACATTAAATTTCCAATCTTCATATGTATATTTTTAACAAAGGTGTTTACTTATTTAAAAACTCTAAAACTCTTTCATTAAAATCCTGTGCTTCTTCATATGTAGCGTGTCCCAATCCCTCATAGATAAATATTTCGCTTTTTTTAATCTTTTCTGCTAAATGAAAAGAAGCATTATTTCCAACAATTTTATCATTAGCACCTCCTATAATTAAGGTTGGACATGTTATTTTATTTAATTCGGAAAAGGCATTATGTTCTATGCAAGAGGTCGCTTGAATAATAAATCGTTTAAAATCCTTTGGTTTACCTACTTTTCCTAAAAAAGGAATAAATAATTGGTATTTTTTTAAATATCTTTCAGAATAGGATTTCTTTGCTGTGTCAATCATTAAATCATTGTAATTCTGCTTCTTCGCCATATCAATCCAACTACAAATAACATTTTGGATAGTATCATTTTGCTTTGAAGAAGTAACTGCCAACACAAGTTTCTCAACTAACTCAGGATAATCAATTGCCAGATATTGAGCTATCATTCCACCTTGAGAAACACCCATTACTTCTGCTTTCATAATTCCAAGTTTTTTCATTATATCTGCTTGGTCTTTAGCCATATCCCTTGTGGAATATTTTTCTGTAATTTGATTTTTTCTACTAAATACATAAACCTTATAATCTTTTGCAAATTGCTTATATCTAAAAGCAAAAGCAATCGCCTGTATTTTTCCATGTAAAGGAAATAAACCATCTCCTAATCCTGGTAAAATAATTAGTGTCTTCTTACCACTACCAAATTCAATATAATTCACTGTATTACTTCCTATCATCATTTGACAACTTTTTGCATTATAAAACATAGTCTATTCCTCGCTTTTCCTATTATAATTGTCTAAATAAATCTTTAAATTTTTGAATACCATACTCATCAATTAGAGGAATATCCATTTTTTTTAACATGAATAATAAAAAATCCAACCTATTACATACTTCACTGTATTCACGTTTAAATAATACAGGGTCAAGTAAAATATCAATACTAAAAACGAGCATTTCAGCTAATTCCTCTGGATATTCACAAGAAAATTCTTTATTTTCAACACCTTGTTTAATTATCTTAGCAATATTGGGTGCAACTACATTGTTGAGATTACGAACTTCCTCTATTAAAGCGAATGGGATTTTTTCTAACCAGCTACAATGTACCATTTTTCTACGTGTGTAATCATTCGCACTATGAACAACCAATTCTATTATTTTTTCATTTGCTGTAAGGGTGTCATCAGCAACAAGATGCTCTAAAAAATTATTCATTTGTGAGTAAAGTTCTTTTGTGACACTTCTCAGTATATCTTCTTTAGTTTTAAAGTGATGATACATTGCACCTCTAGATAGACCAGATAAATTGATAATATCTTGTGTAGATGTTGAATCATATCCTTTAGACGAAAATAGTGAAAATGCTGATTGGATAATTTTTTCTTTACTATTTTTACTTTTTTCTTCTCTATTCATATTTCCCTCCTAAAAACAGACTGTCTGTTTGTTTTTTATTATACATTTTAATATTTATTATGTCAAGAATTAACTGACTTTCAATTTCTTCATAGTTCAGATGGAACGAAAAGCATTCCACATCAAACTTTTAAAAAGTTGTATTACCTCAACAAGGTCTAAAAGATACATCTCTATGCTGTACTCGTATTCCTTATAATAGAGATGTATTGTTTTCAAAGATAATCAAGATTTTGCTGTGTTTTTCATACAAAATAAAAAGGATACCTCATTAGTGCTATAACACCTAAGATATCCAATTAATATTTTCTTAACTTTTTCTAATTTACATAAATATAGTCTACTATTTTAAAACTGCTCCTGTATTTGCTGATGTTACCAATTTAGCATATCTACTTAAGTATCCATGCTTTATTTTCGGTTCTAAAGGTTTAAATTTTAATTTTCTATTTTCTATTTCAACTTCATCTACTTTTAACTCTAATTTTTTGTCTGGTATGTTTATAGAAATTATATCTCCTTCTTCAACTATTCCGATTAAACCACCTTCCATAGCTTCTGGAGAAATATGGCCTATGGATGCTCCTCTAGTTGCCCCTGAAAAACGACCATCAGTAAGAAGTGCTACATGCTTATCAAGTCCCATTCCTGCAACTGCTGATGTAGGAGATAGCATTTCTTTCATTCCTGGACCACCCTTTGGACCTTCATATCTTATAACTATAACATCACCTTTGTTTATTTTTTTACCAAAAATAGCATTTACAGCTTCTTCTTCTGAATTAAAAACTCTTGCTGGTCCTTCATGAACTAACATTTCTTCTGCAACTGCTGACTTTTTTACAACAGCTCCATTTAGAGCAAGATTTCCTTTCAATATTGCAAGCCCACCTTGGTTACTATATGGATTCTTTAATGTATGTATTACTTCTTCATTTTCTATTTCACAATTTCCTATATTTTCCCCTATAGTCTTGCCTGTTACGGTTTTGCAATCTAAATTTATTCCATTTATCTTTGAAAGTTCGTTCATTATAGCTGGTATTCCTCCTGCCATATGTAAATCTTCAATATGATGTTTTCCACTTGGACTTAATTTTGTTAAACAAGGAGTTTTTTCACTTATTTCATCAAAAAAATCTAAGTTAAGCTCTATTCCTGATTCATAAGCTATTGCAGGTAAGTGAAGTACTGTATTTGTAGAACCAGCCATTGCCATATCAACAGCTATAGCATTTTTAAAAGCATCTATTGTTAAAATATCTCTAGGTTTTATGTCGTTCTTAAGTAACTCCATAACATACATACCTGCATATTTTGCCATCCTTTTTCTTTCTCCAGAATGTGACGCAGCAGTACCATTATATGGTATACCCATGCCTAAAGCTTCTGTTAAACAATTCATGCTATTTGCTGTGAAAAGACCAGAACATGAACCACATCCAGGACAAGAGTTCATGGCTAACGTTTCTAATTCTTCTTCACTTACTGTTCCATCTTTACATGCTCCAACACCCTCCATTGCAGAGTTAAAATCATATACTTTTCCATTTTTTTTACCTGGAAGCATAGGCCCTCCACTCACAACAATACTTGGTATATTAAGTCTTGCAGCAGCCATTAACATACCTGGCACTATCTTGTCACAATTAGGTATAAGTACCAAAGCATCAAAACCATGTGCCATAGCCATAACTTCTATTGAATCTGCTATTAATTCTCTTGAAGCCAGGGAATAATTCATTCCAACATGCCCCATAGCTATACCATCACATACCCCTATAGCAGGAAATTCTAATGGCAAACCACCACTCATTCTTACTCCATTTTTTGCAGCTTCTGCTATTTCATCAAGATGCAGATGACCAGGAATCACCTCATTTTGTGCATTTACTATACCTATTAATGGTCTTTCAATTTCTTCTTTAGTAAGACCCATTCCATACATTAACGCTCTCTTTGGAGCTCCTTCTATTCCTTTTTTTATATCACTTCTCATAATATTACCTCTTTCTTACTTTTTTAAATTTTCATAATATTATTATAATATATTTTTCTATTAATTAATTACGAAAATTGTAAAAAAATATTAGCATATACTAATGAAAATTTATTACGATTTTTTATCAATATCTTACACAATCGTATTATATAATATTATCTTTTCAATATATTTTATAAACTAATATATTTTACAAATTGTTGAGTAATATTTTATGATATAAATCAGAAGAGGCACTTCTATAATAGAAAGTGCTCAACTATGAATAAGATTAATAATATATTTGCCTTAGATATATAGACTTTTATAAATATTAAAGATTAATCAAATCTGATGTTTGAAACTTTATCCCAATTAATCTTCCTTGAATAGTCTTCTGGATGTGATAATCTAACTATATGAGTTGAATTATCATAGCTGTAATAAATTGTAGTAGTACCATCAACTGGATTCTTTTTGTATCCTTGATACACAGCACTATTTGGTACTTTCTTTTCAACAAAGCTATATGCAGATGAAGTATCAATAGTTTCTATTTTATTAGGAAATATAAACATATAAAAAGCTACTACTATAAAAATACATATGCATGTAATACTATACCATTTAATCCATTTCATAAAATTCCTCCTACTTTACCAAAATATACTATTATTATTTCCATATATTTATAATATTTATACATACGATAAAATTTTTATATCCCTAACTATATAATTGTAGAAACTTTGATTATATATATTTTTTAATCTTAATAATATATTTTTATAAATTAATAAATTTTTAAGATTTTATTAAAAGATTTTTAAAACTTACAGTTTAATATAAAGATAGTACTTATAAAACTAAAAACATAAATTTGAAAGGGGACAAAATAAAATGATATAGACATTTTATTCATTTATTTGCGTTATATTACCATGCTTAATATACCAAATAGTCGTTATAAAACGAAAAAATTTGAAAGTTGAAAAGAATGTAATGATACATTTAGTATGGGTATATATTTTTTTATTATATATCTATCTAGCACTTAGTAAAGCTGGAATTGGTAGCATATGGGATATAGGAAGGTATAGTGGGCTTTTTAGAATTGATGAAATAAATCTAATACCTTTTGACTCAGTTGGCATCTTAACATATATTTTAAATATAATTATGTTTATGCCTTTAGGATTTTTACTACCTTTAATTTGGAAAAATTTTAGAAATATTATCAATGTTTCATTAACTGGATTAGGTTTTTCATTAGCAATTGAACTTTGTCAATTGTTTAACTTAAGAGCTACAGATATTGATGATTTAATGATGAACACATTAGGTGCTGTTTTAGGATATTTGATATGGGTAGGTGTAAATAATTTATTTAATCTTATAAAGAAAAAAGATATTTTCCCATCTATATATAAAAATATTATTCAAGATGAAATTGCTATTACAATTGATGATGACATAAGCGAAAAAATTACCTCTCTTTACAAAAATGAAGCTATTATATATTTAATACTTGCTGTTTTAGGAGAATTTTTATTGTTTAATTGGTCCATTATACCTTATTAAATAATTTATTGATAAAACAAGTGTACTTCGATATTTACAAATATGTAAAGCCCTCTTTCATACTACAAAAGAAAGTGGGCTTTAGTTATTAAATTAAAATGCACACTCACTATTTAGCTGGCATCTGAAATATTTTATTAACATTGTATCTGACTTTATTTGATGTTATATAATCATATTTTGTTCCATTTTCAATGAAGTTTTGTATATTGTCCAACACTTGTATAGCTCTTGTATTATTTTCATAATCTCCTATTTTTACAGTATCAATTTTACTTTCAAATACTGCATAAACTTGACTACCATCTATTTTAATTTGGTTTATCTGCATTAAATTAGTTTTATCTTGACTTCTAATTATTATCATATCAATTCCTCCATTTACTTAATTCATTTTAATTTCTAAGAAATAATATTTTATAATTGATTTATAGATTATTTAAATTTTTAAACTTAGTATTTTATTTTTTAATACGATTATTTATATCAATTACATCTCTAATAAAAAATTCTCTTAAAGAATACTTTTTTGATAATACTTTGTTTTATTTGTAGATTGCATTTTTGACCATTATAACTAAATTAGATAATCTAATGTATTAAAGCATAAAATTATCTATGCTACTGATTTATTTTATACATTTGGTAATTTTACTTGCAAAAAATTTTGTACATATTGTTTATATCTCAATTAAAGGTTTTCAAAACTTTCTATGTATTTATTAATTAATTCAGTTTCTTATTTCAACATACCACCTCTCATCAAATTACCATTTGTATAATTCATATTATACATATACAAATGGTAATTTTCAATATATTTTATTATTTTAACCTTTTTTTTTTATATTTTTGGTAATTTTATTTTACTTTTTATCAAAATAACTTATAATTTCGGTAAGGAGTGATGTACATATGGAAAGTTTAGGAGATAGAATAGCAAATCTACGAAAAGAATTAGATATAAATCAAAAAGAACTTGCTACTAAAGTCGGTATAACTGAGGCTAGCTTGTCACGTTATGAAAATAATTTAAGAGAACCTAAAAGTGAAATAATAGTTAGATTAGCAAAAGCATTAGAAACATCAACAGATTATTTATTAGGCGTAAATGATAATACAAAAATAAGCAAAGAAGATAAATTAATCATAGAGAACTTATCAGTAAGTGAAAAAACAAAAAAGCTCTTAGAAAAAATATATTCTCTTGAAAAAGAAGATAGAGAAGCTATAGAAAAAATGATTGATAATGCCTATTTAAAAAGATTCCTTAAAGAAGAGAATTAATTCTCTTCTTTTTCTTTATACAAAATCTCAAGTAATAATTCATAAAAAGTAATATCTTCACTCAATAAATGTTCTAATTTCATTCCTATATCTTCAATTTTTTCTTTTTTTGTAACAGTAGTGTTTGACTTTTCCACATATACCATCCCCCAACAAACTTACGTTCTTAATGTTAGTCAGAAATTCCCAACAAATTTTTAATAAAGTTTATGTAATTGTATTTTGATTTTATAAAATATATTTTGATTATCCAAAATTTCCCTAGATAATTATCTTAATTATATAATAATACTTTTATTCTACAGTTGCAATAAAAAACTCGTAATAATAACAAAAAAATCTATTATTGTAGAATCTTGTATGTTTTTTCTATTTTTATATATTTTTCAGGATGATTTTTATTATAAAATTTTTTATAAATATATAATTTTTTTATATTTATTTGACTTTCTTTTAATTCTTTAGGATGGATTTAAATTTTCTATAAAAATCATACTATTTTAGCTGTTTACTTGCTTATTTAATAGTTTTATTTCTTTGATTAAATATCTTTCAGAATCTAAGCCAGATGTCTCAAAAAAATTGATTTATAATATAATCATTTTTTCTGCTATTCTTATTTTTCCAGTTTTAGTTTCATATTAAAATATACTTTTCATAGACACTGCATTCTTTCATACTCATTTTCACATTTAACTATACAAGTAGTCTTACTCATTTATGTACTATACTTTATTAATATTTATTAAGAAAAACTCAAAGATTTAAAAATATATATTTTCTATAAAGTATATTTATGAATTATTTCATATCTTCTTTTAAAATAACATTACTAACTTCTCTATGTTCATTTCTATACTTAGTTGGAGATATATTATAATTCCTTTTAAATAAGCGACTAAAATAATTTATGCTATCAAAGCCACATCTCATAGCAATTTCTGTCATATTTAAATCTGTTTCCTTTAAATAATATATAGCTTTATCAAGCCTGATTCCATTTATAAAATCGATTGTAGTCTTACCTGTTATTTGCTTAAATGTTCTACAAAAGTGATGTGCACTCAAGTTCACACAACTAGCAAGTTCTTTTAATGTAATTTTATCCATATATTTTTCTTCTATCAAATCAAAGATACATTCAAATTTTTCTAAAGAATACTTTCTTTTTATAAATTCATCTTCAGAATATATTTTATCAATATGACTTCTTAATAAGAGTACTATTAATTGATAGATATTAGCTTTTATAGATAACTCATATCCAACTTCTTTATTGTGATATTCATCAAGTATAGTTGTAATACATTTTAAAATCAGAGAATCATTTTGAATTAAATTATTAAATACAATATGATTTAAAGCCAATGGTGCTAAGTACTTGGTTTGTAACAAATCAACTTGATTACTAAAAAGGAATGTGGGTTCAATACGAATACTATAGAATTTTAAATTATCTGATAAGCTTTCTAAATAATGTAATTCATTACTGTTTGCTATTACAATATTTCCAGGCACTACCTTAAAATTATCCAATCCACATTCAAGATATGCTATACCATCAATAAAATAATATATTTGTAGATGCTCATGCCAATGTCTTTTAAAGTTTGCTCCTTTTTTAATGTCATCCTTTAAAAAAATATCTATAAAGTTTTCTTGACCTTTCCTATTAAAATATGTATTTTTATCCTTCATTATTCCCCCCTCATCAAAATAGTGCTAATTATAAGCAATATAGTTATTGTATTCATTATTTCATATCGCTATTATATAAAATGTAACTATCATTGTAAACATTAACATAATGCCAGTCATTATAATAAGGAGGTAATAAAAATGACAAACTCTTTTAAAAAAGATGATAATAGAAAAAAAATCACAGTTTTATTTGTAGTCATTGCCATGACTTTTATGGCAACATTAGATTCTAGTATTATAAATGTTGCTCTCCCAGTTCTTGCAAGCAAACTAAATGTATCTCTAGCATCTATTGAATGGGTAATAGCAAGTTACTCAATTATTATTTGTTCAACACTATTATTTTTTGGAAGACTTGGAGATATTATTGGTAAATCAAGAGTATTTCAAGTAGGTACTATTCTCTTTACATCAGCTTCATTACTATGTGGATTAAGTAATTCTTTAACTTTACTTATAGTTTGCCGCTTTATTCAAGGAATAGGCGCTTCTGCCTACATGGCAAACAATCATGGAATTATCACAGAACTATTTCCAAAAGAAAGCAGAGGAAAAGCCCTAGGGATTTTAGTTACTGCAGTTGCTATTGGAAATATGGTTGGACCATCTGTGGGAGGATTTATTTTGTCAATATTTGATTGGAATGTTATATTTTTTATAAATTTTCCAATCGGTCTTATTGTAATCTTTTTAAATACAAAATTTCTTCCTAATAGTAAAAAGTCTTCAGAAAATATGGATAAAACTGGTGCTATACTTCAATTTTTAGGAACAACATTATTTTTTAGTGCTCTAATTAGTGCTCAACAAACAGGATTACTAAATCCATATATATTAATTGCACTATTATTATCAATTATTTTTATTATATTATTTTTGATATTAGAAAAAAAACATCCTCAACCGCTTCTTGACCTTGAAATTTTTAGAAATTTTAAATTTTCATTGAATTTAATTTGTGCTCTTACATCATTCATTTGTATTGCATCATCAAGTATTTTAATTCCATTTTATTTACAAAGTACTATGAAACTTCCCCCTATTCAAGCAGGTTTATTTATGATACTATCACCTTTGATTTTAGCCATTTTTTCACCTATATTTGGGAATATATCAGATAAAATTAAGTCAGAAAAAATTATTTTAATTGGTCTTCTCGTTATGAGTTTTGGATTCTTTCTAATGTCAAGATTGAAAGAAAGTTCTGCCCTTATTTTATTTGTAATTTATATATCGATAATATCAATAGGACAAGCTATATTTCAACCTGCTAACAATGCTTTGATAATGTCAAGCTGTTCTAGAAGTAAGCTAGGAGTTGTAGGAAGCATAAATTCCCTTGTAAGAAATTTAGGACAAGTTATAGGTATTACTATTTCTACAACACTTTTATATAATTTTATGAGTATTAAAGCTGGATATAGGGTCAATGATTATGTGATTAATAATGATAAAATATTTGTATTTGGAATGAGAAATGTTTATATTATTGTTACACTTGTTTGCTTAATAGGTGCAATATTAATTGGCTTTTATTTATTTAAATATAATAAAAATGAACAATAGTTTTTATAATTATATTCAAATTATGATTATATTATAAGAAATTTACTAAAATACTTCCTTTGAGTTAAATTTAATTTGGACATATTGACTTAAAAATGTTTTATTAATTTGATAAAATATTTCTTTTCCTATAGTTTATAAATAAAAATCAGCTGAGCAAAATATTTAGTATATTATGCTCAACTGATTCTTTTATTATTTAACTAAAACTTCAATATTTTCATCTTTTCCATCTATAACTATAGTACATCCATTATACACATCTCCAGCAATAAGTTTCTTTGCAATTATAGTTTCTAATGTATTTCCTATATATCTCTTAAGAGGTCTTGCTCCATATACAGGGTCATATCCTTCTCTCACCATAACATCTTTTGCTGAATTTGTAACTTCAATAGTAATATCTTTTTCTTTTAATCTATTTTTTAAATCTTTCATAAATATATCTATAATTTTCTTGATATTTTCTTGGTCTAAAGGCTTAAACATTATAATATCATCTACTCTGTTTAGAAACTCAGGTTTAAATCTATGCTTCATTTCATTCATTACTAAATTGTTAGTAGTCTCTGTTATATTTCCTCCTGCTTCTAATAGATAATTACTTCCTATATTAGAAGTCATTATTATAAGAGTATTTTTAAAGTCTACTGTCTTACCTTTATTATCAGTAAGTCTACCATCATCTAATATCTGTAAGAACATGTTAAATACATCCTCATGTGCTTTTTCTATCTCATCAAATAGTATTACAGAATAAGGAGCACGTCTAACTGCTTCTGTAAGTTGACCACCCTCTTCATATCCCACGTACCCTGGAGGAGGTCCAACTAGTCTTGATACAGCATGTTTTTCCATGTATTCAGACATATCTATTCTTATTATATTATCTTCACTATCGAATAAATTTCTAGCAAGAGTTTTTGCAAGTTCAGTTTTACCAACACCTGTAGGGCCTAAGAAAATAAATGAACCAATTGGTTTTCTTTCATCTTTTAATCCTGCTCTTGCACGTATTACTGCATTTGAAACTGCTGTAACTGCTTCATCTTGTCCAATAACTCTTTTATGAAGTTCATCTTCTAGTTTAAGTAATTTTTCTCTTTCTCCTTCAACTAGTTTAGTTACTGGTATACCTGTCCACTTTGATACAATGCTAGATATTTCTTCTTCAGTAACTTCTTCTTTTAAAAGAGAATTTTCAGAACCATCATTCATATTTTCTTCGTGCTGCTTTATTTGTTCTTCTAACTTAGGTATTTCACCATATTTAACCTCTGCTGCTTTGTTGAAATCATATTCTCTTTCATACTTTTCAGCTTTACCTTTAGCTTCGTCTAATTGAGCCTTTAAGTTTTTAATATCTAATATTTGACTCTTTTCTTTTTCATATTTTGCTGTCATTTCATCATTTTTAGATTTTAACTCTGCTATTTCTTTTTGAATATCATCCAATCTTGATTTACTTTTATCATCATTTTCTTTAAGTAATGCTTCTCTTTCAGTTTCTAATGTAAATAACTTTCTTCTAACAACATCTAATTCTGTTGGCAATGAATCTATTTCACTACGAATCATAGCTCCAGCTTCATCAATTAAATCAATTGCTTTATCTGGTAAAAATCTATCTTGTATATATCTATGAGAAAGTTTTGCTGCTGCTACAATAGCATTATCATGTATTCTTACTCCATGATGTATCTCAAATCTTTCTTTTAAACCTCTAAGTATAGATATTGTATCTTCAACAGTAGGTTCTTCTGCAATTACAGGCTGAAAACGTCTTTCAAGAGCCTTATCTTTTTCTATATACTTTCTATATTCATCAAAAGTAGTTGCACCAATACAGTTCAATTCACCTCTTGCAAGCATAGGTTTAATAAGATTACCTGCATCCATTGAACCTTCTGTTTTGCCAGCTCCAACAATAGTATGAATCTCATCTATAAACAGTATAATTTTTCCATCAGAACTTTGAACTTCTTTTAAAACTGCCTTTAATCTTTCTTCAAATTCACCTCTATATTTTGCACCAGCAATTAAAGCTCCCATATCAAGTGAGAATACAATCTTATCTTTTAAACCTTCTGGGACGTCTCCTCTTACTATTCTCTCTGCTAACCCTTCTACAATTGCAGTTTTACCTACACCTGGCTCACCAATCAATACAGGATTATTTTTTGTTCTTCTTGATAAAATTCTTATAATCCTTCTTATTTCTTCATCTCTCCCAATTACAGGGTCTAATTTATTTTTCTTGGCTAAATCTACTAAGTTTGTTCCATATCTAGCAAGTGCATCATATGTGCCTTCTGGGTCTTGTGTTTCTACTCTTTGACTACCTCTCACTTGTGATAAAATATTTAAAAAGTCATTCTTATTTATATTATATTGTTTTAATATTTTACCAACAGCTGATTTTGATTCTGTTTCCATCATTGCAAGCATAACATGCTCTACACTTATATATGAATCTTTAAATTCTTTAGAAATACTCTCTGCCTTTATAAGCACCTCATTTATTTTTCTAGTAGCTGATACTCCTTGTGAGTCAGCACCTTCTCCATATACTTTTGGAAGCTTATCAATTTCAAAGTTTACAGTATTTCTCAAAGAATCAATTGATATATTCATTTTTTCGATTATATTTGGTATCAATCCATCCTCTTGATTAATAAGTGCTGAGAAAAGATGAATTACATCTACTTGTTGGTTATGATTTTTTACTGCTTCGTTATAAGCCTCATTTAAACTTTTTTGAACTCTTAAAGTCATTTTTTCTACGTCCATATAAATCCCTCCATTTTAATATTATATCCAAATAAATTAAATTCTCTCATTTATAATTATTGATTTTCTAAGCTCTAAAAGACTATCAAGTAAATTCTCGTTTTTTTGTATATCGAAACTCAATGTTAAATTAAATGTTCCATCTGAATTAAAAAAATCGAATACTTCTTTTGATTTTGCTATTAAATACAAGTCTTCATCTATAAGTCTTTTTTCACCTATTAATAAATACTGACATTTATCTATAAAACTCTTTTTAAAATCAATAGTGTATAGATTTTCTAAAATATTATATTGATAAATAGCAATATTATTAAACACTTTTAATATGTTTGAATTTACAAAATTGTAAATTTGATTATTGTTATACAGTGATATTTGTTCGTATATATATTCCCTAAATAAAGGGTGAATGTTTTGCTTAAGTTTTAAAGTAACTTCAGCTGGTATTTCAAAATAAAGCTTCCAGTACTTAGAGTTATTTTTTTCTAAAATAAAAGCTACTTTGTTCAAACTGGTAGAACTAATCTCCTTTAGTGTACAATTAAAATTATAGTGTCTCAAACTAGTTTTTTCATTCTCAAATACATAGTCAAACCACTGTAGAACATTTCTATCAAGTTTTAAACTCATATAAAAACCTTCTTCCTTATTTACTAACCTTATTAGGTCTTTTTATCTGATTATATTCTGCTAATAAACTTTCTTTATCAGCTCTACTACCTTTATATGCTATATGTGGATTTATCATATACTCACCATTTTTCACTCTTTGTAAAAAATCCATTTTTTTCAGCTCCGTAAACAATGAAGATAAAGAAGTTTTTGGATATTCAAATTCACAAGATAATTCATATAATGTTTTTCTAATCTTATTATTTTTATCCATAGAGTTTATTAATTTTAATGGAATTAAATCCCTCTTAGTATACATTCCTTCTACTACTTTAATATAATTCTTAAAACAAACATTCATATACTTACTTTTATTCATAACTAAACTTTTGCTCTCTGTATATTCCTGATTTAAATCCTTTTTTAATGTCTTATCCAAATTAAATATCTCTTCTCACTCTCCTTATCTCTAATTGATAATATAAATATATTACAAAAAAATATGTATGTCAAAACTGAAAATGCAAAAAGTTCACCTTATAAGTAAATTTTTATTTAGCTATAAGCTAAACTTTATTATTTTTTTAATTTAGTATTTCCAATTTATTGGCAGGATTTTTGAACAATATTTATAAATTTTTTAAAAAAATTTAAATCTATTTAATATGGCAGACTTTCATAAAATACATTACATTTATTAAATGTATAATATTGGCAATTAGTTTTTTCTAAAATCAGTTGACATATTATATATATATTTATATAATGAGTATATACTATATATACAATTTAAGGAGGTGTCTTATTGAATATAGTTATTAGTAATTCGAGTGGGAAGCCAATATATGAACAGATTACTACACAAATTAAAAGTATGATTATAAGTGGAGAGTTACCAGAAGGCTCAGCTCTTCCAAGTATGAGACTATTGGCAAAAGAACTTAGAATAAGTGTAATTACTACAAAACGAGCATATAGCGATTTAGAACGAGACGGATTTATTGAGACAGTTACTGGTAAAGGCAGTTTTGTATCTAGTAAAAACATGGATTTTGTCAAAGAAGAACAATTTCGTTTAATTGAAGAATACCTACAAAAAGCAGTTGATACAGCAAAAAGTAGTGATATTACATATGACGAATTAAAAGATATTTTATTTTTATTATATAAAGGAGAATGATAAGTATGGATGCAATAACTATAAAAAATTTAAATAAAACTTATAAAGATTTTAGCCTACAAGATATATCTTTTTCAGTACCAAAAGGGAGTGTAATGGGATTTGTAGGTGAAAATGGTGCAGGAAAAACAACTACATTAAAAGCAATTTTAAATTTAATATCTTATGATAGTGGAAATATAGAAATCTTTGGTCTTGATAGTAAAAAAAATGAAAAAGAAATTAAAGAGCAAATTGGGGTTGTATTTGAGGGAAGCAACTTTCATGAAAATTTAAACACTGACCATGTTTCAAAAATCATGAGTAAAATCTATAAAAATTGGAATGACACATTATTTAAAGACTACTTAAAAAAATTGAGAGTACCAGATAATAAATTAATTAAGGAGTTTTCAAAGGGGAATAAGATGAAACTTAGTATTGCTGTAGCCTTATCTCATAAACCAAAATTATTAATATTAGATGAGGCAACTAGTTCACTTGACCCTATCGTTCGTGAAGAAATACTAGATATATTTTTAGATTTTATACAAGATGAAGAACACTCTATTATCTTATCTTCACATATTACAAGTGATTTAGATAAGATAGCAGACTATATTACATTTATACATAAAGGAAAAATTGTATTTAGTGAAAATAAGGATGAATTAATTGATACTATGGGAGTTTTAAAATGTAAACCTAGTGATTTTGATAACCTTTCAAGAGAAGATTATTCATATTATCGTAAAAGCCAATTTGGATATGAAGTACTTCTTAAAGATAAGCATAGATTTATCTCAAGACATCCAAACTGTATTGTTGATAATACGTCTATAGAAGAAATTATGTTATTTTATGTGAGAGGTGATAAATAATGAAAGGTCTAATTTTAAAAGATTTACTTAATTTGAAAGGAAATATAAAGTTTATACTTTTATTCATCATTATGTTTGGCTTTATGTCTTCTTTAGGAGATGGAAATGTTAATAACTTTATAGGTGTTATTATAGTTTTATGTACTACAATGATTGTTTCAACATTTTCATATGATGATTTGAATAAATGGGATAGTTATGTACTTACAATGCCTATTAATCGCAATGATATTGTATTAAGTAAATATTTAACTATGTTAATATTTAGCTTTATAGGTGTTCTTGTTTCACTTATTGTTAGTGTAACTATTGGTTATTTTAAAAATACACTTATATTAAATGAAACACTACTTATTAATGCACTAATCTTATCAATTTCAGTATGTTTTGGTAGCCTTATTCTACCACTTATTTATAAATTTGGTACAGAAAGAGCTCGTTTATTAATGATTTTATGCTTTTTAGTTCCAACACTAGCTTTATTAGTTTTTAAAAGTATTTTAGAAAATATTAGTTCACCTATTTCTATAGAAATTATACTTAATACACTAGTATATTCTCTTCCATTTGTTGCTATTTTACTATTTGTGATTTCATATTTTATATCATCAAAAATCTATAGTAAAAAAGAAGTATAAAATATACTATATATGTTTCTGTATTTAAGTATTTAAATAAAATACTATCGAGTTTATTTTGGTAGTATTTTATTTTTTAATTATTAATCTCTACTAGGTATTTATTATTTTATTACTTATATTTAATAAGACTATTTACTACTTTCTAATCTTATTTATATAATTTATTCATTTTATAAATTGAACTACTAATGATATTATTGAACATAGCAATAGAATAACATCTAAAATAGTTTTTATGTATTAAATTAACTTATTTTAATATTCAACAATTTAGGTTTACTAAATTTATTGATGATTTCTTTTTATATAACTTAAACTACATTTTTATTTAAAAAAATTTAATATCAACAATATAAAATTAAGAATAAGTATTATTAGTTTGACATTAGCATAAATGCCTATTAGAATAATGTTAAACTATATTCTTTCTACTGATTTTATTAAAAAATACCAATATACAAAAGATTATACAAGGAGAAAGTTCAAATATGGAATTAGAAATTACAGAAAAAATAGAAAAACAAGATGAAGATACTATTTTTCAAGGATTATTAAAATATAATCTTGCTAGACTTGAAGATAAAAACCCAGTGGATTTAGGAATATATATTCGAGATAAAGCAGGTAAAATTGTTGCAGGTTTCATAGGTGTTACTCATGGTAATTGGCTTTCTATAAAATACTTATGGGTTAGTGAGAAGCTTAGATATAAAGGTACTGGAAGTCAACTTTTATATAAGGCTGAAAAAATTGCTAAAGAACGAGGTTGTAAATATGTTTTTTTAGATACATTCAGTTTTCAAGCACCTAAATTTTATGAGAAATTTGGATACCATAAAGTATTTTCACTTGAAAATTATCCTCTAACTGGAAAGAGATATTATTATAGAAAAATACTATAATAATAAAAATCATATTTTATATTTTTAACTTAAAACTTCTGCTCTTCGTCTACAGACTTTATATTTTTATATCATTATTAATACTAAAATAGTATTTTACTATACATACAAAATTATTTGAAAGTTCAAAAATTATAAGTATAAAAGCTAATCTTAGCTTAAATAAAAATTATATTTTTAGGAGGTAAATATGTTAGGAAAAAAATGTATGGATTATCTACAAACATTAGGAAAAATAAGTTCAACAACAAATGGTCTTACAAGACTTATCTTGACTCAAGAACATAAAAAATCTATTGATTTAATTAGTTCATGGATGGAAGGTTTAAATCTTGATATTGAAATTGATGACATTGGAAACGTTATAGGTACATATAAATCAAGCTTTCCAAATGCTCCCACATTAGTAGTTGCATCTCATCAAGATAGTGTAAAGTGTGGAGGTATATTTGATGGTATGTTAGGTATAATAGTGCCTCTAGTTGGTCTTGAAGAAGCAAAACACAATAATAGGTCTTATCCTTTCAATATTAAGCTAATTGCTTTCGCTGAAGAGGAAGGAACTAGATTTGAAACTTCTTTAATGGGAAGTAAAGTTTTTGCTGGTACTTTTAAAGAGGAACTTCTTAAATCTGTTGATGAAAATGGAATTACACTTGAAGAAGCTGTAACAAAGTTTGGATTTAATACAAAAAACTTAACAAATTTGCATCCTAGAAAAGATGTAGATGCATATTTAGAATTTCATATTGAGCAGGGTCCTGTTTTAGAAAATGAATCTCTTCCTGCTGGAATTGTATCAAGTATTACAGGATTTAAAAGTTTTAAGATATCAGTAAATGGTAAGTCTGGACATGCTGGTACACTTCCAATGAATATGAGACTTGATGCTGGATGTTGTGCCTGTGAATGTGTATTAGCTATCGAAAAAGTAGCTAAAACGACTGCTGATTTGGTTGCTACTGTAGGAAAGATGAATTTCTATCCATCTTCATCAAATGTGGTACCTGAAAGAGCTGAATTTACTCTTGATGTACGCTCTTGTTCACAAGAAATTCTTGATAATTCTGTAGAAAAGATATTTAATGAAATATCACATATATGTGAAAATAGAAAACTTAATTATACAAGTGAACTTGCTTTTGAAAATGTTCCTGTACCATGTTCTAATAAAATAACAAAAATCATAGAAAAAAGTTTTATAGATTTAAATCTTAATCCTTTTTATATTTATAGTGGTGCTGGCCATGATGCTCAGGAAATGAATAATATAACTGATATTGGTATGGTATTTATAAGATGCGCTGGGGGCGTAAGTCATAATCCTAATGAAAGTGTTTCTGTAGATGACTTGGATACTGCTGTAAAAATATTTTTAAAAATACTAGATAATCTTGATTTAAAATAATTCTTATATAAGAAAGTATATTAAAATATATAATCTAAAAAATCACTTTATATTTATATTATATAAGTGTACAATATAATCTATTATAAAATATAATTTTATGCTTTTATAGATTTTTATTTTATACATAAATATATTTATATATAAAGGAGATAATTTTTATGAATGAAAAATTAATTGGTATTTTGGCTGGAATGGGTCCAAGGTCAACAGCCCCTTTTGTTGATTTAATTATTGATGAGTGTCAATCTCAATATGGAGCAAAATATGATGATGAATTTCCAAAGATGATGATATATTCATTACCTACCCCATTTTATATTGACCGTCCAATAAATCATGACCTTATGAAAGAAACTATAATTGATGGATTACAAAAGCTTGAATCAACTGGTGTAAATTTTATTGCAATGCCATGCAATTCAGCACATATATACTTTAAAGAATTAAAAGAGTCTATTAATATACCAATATTAAATATTGTAGAAGAAACAGTTAAAAAATTACCTACTATCTCACAAAAAGTAACTCTTTTTTCGACTAGTTCAACTTTTGAGTCTACAATTTACCAGAATGGTATAATACATAATGGACATGAATTTATATTTAAAGATGAATGGCAAATAAAATTAAACAATCTTATTCAAAATATAAAAATGGATAAAGAAAATCCACACAATATTGATATTTGGAATAAACTTATTGAAGATGTTAAAAATGAATCTATAGAAAATATAGTAATTGCTTGTACTGATTTAAATGTAGTTTTAGAAAAATCATATCCTTCAATAAATATTGTTGATTCATCAAAATGCTTGGCTGAATCAGTTGTCAATAAATATCTAAAATTAGTTAAATAAATTTTTCATGCACTATATTATAAAAAATATATGTTATAAGTTTATTTTAAATAGTATAGACTTATAACATATATCATAGTTTCTTGACAATATAGAAATTAACCATGTATTTCATTATATTAATAAAAAGGATACCAAAAATGGTATCCTTCATAAATATTTATATGTTTATTTATAAAAATAATCATATATTTATTACTTTACTACACCTAAACAATATTATTCAAGTGTATTCATAGAGTTAGAAAATTCTTGTCCTGCTGTAACAAGATTAGATAACAATACATCAGCTACTGCATCATTTACTGAACTTATTATCCATTTATTATCCTTTTTAGAACATTCAAACTCTACATTTTTTGTAACATAAGTCTCTTTAACGCTTTTTTGTTTTTCTTTCATAATTGATACTAACATTTCAGTTGTTTTCTCATCAGTTAAGTCTTGTCCTGAAAAACTCATACCAATCATCTTTGTAAATGCCTCAGCTACTATTTCTTGAAGTAATGGTGTTGAATCTATAAATTTACATTCTACTTTGATTGTAGCCTTATCACCTTTAACCTCGCTGTCTTTTATTGTATATGTGATTTTAGATGCATTCTGTTTTAGATAATCTAAAACATATTGGGCATTTGGGTCTTTTGTATCTAATTCCTTTAATATATCCTTATATTTTTCGTCATTATTTTCCATTACCTTATTCATGCCTTCAAAGTCAAACTTTTTCGCACTGTTAAAAAAACTATCAATTGTATCTTCTGGTTTTGCACTTGAACATGCTGTTAAAGATATTGCTAATAAAAAAGTTGTTAAAGCTAATATGATTTTTTTCATATCTCAAATCCTCCCTCTTAATTTGTTGATACATAAGTTATTTTAACATATAATGAGAGTTTTTGAATAATATATTTAAAATATTTTATAAATTTTCATTAAAGTAAAGTCTATATTAAAACATATCTATACTAAATTATTGTTCATATTTACATCAGTCATAGTAGAAACCATAACAGCTTTTATTGTATGCATTCTATTTTCAGCTTCTTCAAATACCTTTGAATATTTTGAATTAAATACCTCGTTTGTAACCTCTAATTCTGATAATCCGAACTTTTCATAAATCTCCTGAGCAACCTTAGTTTCTAAATCATGAAATGCTGGAAGACAGTGTAAAAATATAACATTTTCATTTTCAGTTTTCTTTATCATATCCATATTTACTTGATAATCTTTAAGTTGATTTATTCTTGCTTCATATTGCTCCTCTTCTCCCATAGAAACCCATACATCTGTATATATAACATCTGCACCTTTAACATCATCAATATTTTCAGTCAACATTATATCTCCTTTGGATTTCTTGGCTATTTCCTTCATTTCCTTAACCAATTCTTCATTTGGCCAAAGTTCCTTAGGTGCTAGTGCTACGAAATGTATTCCCATTTTAGCACATCCTATCATCAGTGAGTTTCCCATATTATTTCTAGCATCACCAACATATACAAATTTAACTTTATTCAAATCTTTATCTACATTTTCAATTACTGTTAAAAAATCTGCCAGTATTTGTGTTGGATGATATTCATCTGTAAGTCCATTCCAAACAGGCACACCAGAATATTTTGCTAGACTTTCAACTGTTTCTTGTTTAAAGCCTCTAAATTCTATTCCATCATAGAATCTTCCTAGAACTTTTGCTGTATCTGATACAGACTCTTTTTTACCCATATGACAATCATTTGGACCTAGATAAGTTACATGTGCTCCTTCATCATGAGCTGCTACTTCAAATGAACATCTAGTTCTTGTTGATGTTTTCTCAAATAATAAAGCTATATTTTTTCCTTGTAGCAAATCGCCTTTTATACCAACTTTTTTCTTAGTTTTTAAATAACTTGATAAAGTTAATAAATATCTAATCTCTTCTTTTGTAAAATCCTTTAATGTCAAAAAACTCTTACCTTTTAAACTTATATTATTCATATTAATTCGCCCCTTCTTATAAACTTTTTAAATTCAATTAAACTTGTTAGCACTTTACTTTTTTATTTACTTCTAATTTTTATCTTTAATCAACTATTTCTTGAATATTTAGTTAATTTCTAGTAATATATCTTTTAGGATTTCAAGAGCCTCATCTATTTCCTTATAACTGATTGTTAATGGTGGTAAAAATCTCAATACATTTTTTCCAGCAGTCAAAATAAGCAATCCTTTTTTTCTAGCTTTCTCTTCTATAATACTAGATTCAATATTAGTTTCAATTCCTATCATTAGACCAATACCTTTTGTCTTTAATACAACTTTGTTATTAAAACTTTCAATAGATTTTCTTATATAATTTCCTTTTTCTAATACTTCATTATAAAAACCATCTTTAGATATCTCATCTAATACAACTGAAGCTGCCACCATAGCTAATAAATTACCTCCAAAAGTTGTACCTTGGTCTCCTTTTCCTAGTACTTTTGAAAGTTTTTTATTTACTAATACTCCTCCTACTGGTATTCCTGCTCCCAACCCTTTTGCTACGGTAACTATATCTGGTTTTACATCAAAATATTCATAGCCAAAAAGTTTACCAGTTCTTCCTATACCGCATTGGACTTCATCAAAAATCACTACAATATCCTTTTCTTGACATATTTTTACTATTTCCAAAACATAATCTTTTTCAAGAACATTAACTCCACCTTCGCCTTGAATCGCTTCAAGAATTATTGCACAAACTGTGGAATCAAGATTATTTTTTAAATCTTCAATATTATTTCTTTCTACATATTTAAAACCTTCGGGAAGAGGATAAAAATACTTATGGTATTTGTCCATACCAGTTGCCATTAAAGACATCATTGTTCTACCATGAAAAGAGTCTTTTAAACTTATGATAGTTCCTCTACCATTACCATATTTGTCACTACTATACTTTCTTGCTATTTTGAATGCTGTTTCATTTGCTTCTGTTCCAGAATTACAAAAATATACTTTAGCCATTCCACTTGAATTAATTATTTTCTCTCCTGAATACAACACTGGCTCATTAAAATATAAATTTGAAGTATGTAATAATTTATCTACTTGCTCTTTTAGAGCATTCTTTAAATTACTATTACTATACCCAAGAGAAGATACTCCATATCCACTTGTAAAATCTATATATTTATTGCCATTAGTATCAAAAAAACAACTTCCTTCACCATAATCTATGACAAAATTGGGTTGATTATATGTATCTATAAAATATTCATTCCATTTTGAAATTGTATTGTCGTTATTCATTCTTATTCTCCCCTCTTAAACTTATAATTTTATTCATTTTCTTTTCTTATTAATGTACCTATTCCACTATCAGTAAATAGCTCTGTTATTATAGAATGTGGAACTCTTCCATCCAAAATATGTACCCTATTTACTCCGTTATTTAAGGCATCTACGCATCCCTCTATTTTAGGTATCATACCTCCAGTAATTATACCTTCTTCAAATAATTTATCAACATCCTCTAATATAACTTCTGTTATTAATGATTTTTCTTCATCTGGCTCTCTTAACAAACCAGGGACATCTGTAAGAAGTATCAATTTATCTGCATTTAACTCTTTAGCTATAGCAGAAGCTGCTGTGTCACCATTTATATTATAAGTCTCTCCATCATCTCCAACACCTATAGTTGCAATTACTGAAATATAACCTGACTTTAGACAAGATTCTATAAGCTCAACATTTACTTTTTTGATTTCTCCTACAAATCCAAGTTCATAATTTTTATATGGGTCACATAAAATCATATTATTATCTATTCCACAAAGCCCTACTGCTTTTCCACCTTTTGTATGTATTTTATTTACTAGGTCTTTATTAACCTTTCCAGCAAGTACCATTTTTACAATTTCCATGGTCTCTTCATCTGTATATCTAAGACCATTTACAAATTTACTTTCTATATCCACTTTTGCTAGCATCTTATTGATTTCTGCCCCTCCACCATGTACTAAAACTATATTGATTCCAACATAACTCATTAACACAAGGTCTTCCATAACAGATTCTTTTAGACCATCTTTTTTCATTGCACTTCCACCATACTTAACTACAATAGTCTTTCCCTGATGTTTTTCTATATATGGTAAAGCTTCTATAAGTGTATTTGCTTTTTCTATATTAATCATTAAAGTATATCCTCCTAATTTCTATAACTTCCATTTATTCTTACATAATCATAGCTTAAATCACATCCCCATGCATTTCCTCTGGCATTGCCCATATTTAAATCTACTAATATACTTATTTCGTCATCTTCAAGGATTTTTTTTGCTTTTTCCTCATTAAAATCTAATCCATTTCCATTTTTACATACTTCAATATATCCTTTCATACTCTCAAAAATAATATCAACTTTTTCCATATCTATTTCTTCACCTGCATAACCTAAAGCACACAGTATTCTACCCCAATTTGCGTCAGCTCCAAATACAGCTGTCTTTACTAATGAAGAAGATATAACTGTTTTTGCTAATTTTACTGCATGTTCTTCACTTAATGCTCCATTTATATAGCATTCAATTAGTTTTGTACATCCTTCTCCATCTTTTGCAACAAGTTTAGCAAGTTCTATGCAGACATATGTAAGTGCACTCAAAAATACTTGATAATGTTCATCTTTTTTGTTTATTCTATCATTTTTTGCTTTTCCATTTGCTAGAATCATTACCATATCATTAGTACTTGTATCTCCATCTACACTAACTCTATTAAAACTTTTGTCAACAGCAATTTTTAAAGCTTCTTTTAGCAAAACTCCATCAATATTTGCATCTGTAGTTATAAATCCTAACGTTGTTGCCATATTAGGATGTATCATGCCAGAACCTTTTGCCATACCTCCAATAGTTATTTTTTTATCTCCATACATTATTGCTACTGCTATTTCTTTTTTTATAATATCAGTTGTCATAATAGCTTCTCTTGCTCCAATATGACCTTGTTTACTTAGATTATTCACTAATTCATCCATATTTTCTTCTATTAAATCTATATTTAATGGCTTTCCTATAACACCTGTAGATGCAACCAAAACATCACTTTCTTTAATATTTAATTTATCACTGGTGAATTTAGCCATTTTATAAGCATTTATAAGTCCTTCTTTTCCATTAAAGGTATTAGCATTAGCACTATTTACTATGATAGCTTGTGCCTTTCCATTTTTAATGTGTTCCTGTGTAACATAAACAGGATTGCCCTTTACTTTATTTTGAGTTACTACTGCTGCTGCATCACATAAAACATCTGAATAAACCAAAGCTAAATCTCTTTTTTCTTTATTTTTTCTCAAGCCACAGTGAATCCCTGAAGCAAAAAATCCTTCTGAAACTGTAACTCCACCCTTTATAATCTCCATATTTATCCTCCTAATTATATGAGTTTAGTATTTTTTATTTCTAAAATGATGGTGCAATATTTTTTAAACCTGTATTTTCTTCAATACCAAATATTATATTCATGTTTTGTATAGCTTGACCTGCTGCTCCCTTAATCATATTATCTATAGCTGAACAGATTATCAATGTATCTCCATTTTCATGTAATGATATTACACATTTATTTGAGAATCTAACATTCTTTAAAGAAGCTACCTTATCTAATGGAAGAATTTCTATAAATTCTTTAAATTCATAATAATCAGTTAATTTCCTATGTATATCATTTATAGAAATATTATCTTCTTTTGTACAATATATAGTTGATAAGATTCCCCTATTTACTGGGATTAAGTTTGGTGTAAAAACTACACTTACTTTTTCTTTGCAGGATTCACTTAAATTTTGTTCTATTTCTGGAGTATGTCTGTGTTTCCCTATTTTATATGCAGTGATATTTTCATTAACCTCCGTAAAGTGACTACTAATCGATAATTCTCTACCAGCACCTGTAAGACCTGATTTAGAATCAATTATTATATTATTATTTTTTATCAATTTAGAACTTAGTAATGGCATCAATGGTAAAGAAATACTAGTTGGATAACATCCAGGATTTGCAATTATATCTGCATCTTTTATATCTTCTTTGTATATTTCACTTAATCCATATACAGCTTTTTTATGTAAGATTTTATCTATAAAAGATACTCCATACCATTTACTATATACTTCTTCATCTTTTATTCTAAAGTCAGCACCTAAATCTATAACTTTCTTTTTCGATTTAATTGCTTTTATTACAAACTTTTCACTAACTCCATGTGGAAGGGCTGTAAACACAACATCACACATATCTATAACTTTTTCATTTTCTATACATATCATGTTATTTTTATATCCTATACTTGGATATATATCAACTATATCTTTTCCAACATACGAATTTGAACCTATCGCTGTCACTTCGACTTTATCATGATTCATTAATAATCTAATCAACTCTGCCCCGACATATCCAGTTGCACCAATAATACCAACTTTTATTTTATTCATTTTGTTCCCTCCATTTTTATATTCAAATAGTCTTAAAATCCTATCTTTCCACTTTACTATATGATAATCATTTGATAATACGTAGATTAAAATACTCTAATTAAAACAAAAAACCCCTTAGCATTATAAATACTAAGAGGCGATTTTCCGCGGTACCACTCTTATTGGTAAAATTACAATAATCATTAAAACTCAAATTAAAAAGTATCTACAAAATGTACATTTAAAATTAAAAAAGCCTCTTGGTCAAAGACCAAGAGACGAATATACACCCGCGTTACCACTCTAATTGATAAGATAATCTTACCCACTCTAATCTCTTAAGGCGAGATTCACCAATTACCATACTATTACTTCTGGTAATCTCCTCCAAAGCTCTATTCACAATAAAATTCGTTACTAGGCTTCCACCATTCCCAGCTCTCTATCAACTAGCTTTATGCTACTCTCTTTTTCACAGGATTTCAATTTATTTTCTTATTGTTTTATATGATAGTTTATTTTTTTAACTTTGTCAATATAATTTTTAAATTTTTGGAAATATTTTCTATATGGTTAATTTCCAGCATTTTGTATCTAAATTGCGATATAATTTTTATATTTCATTCGTCAATTTAAAAAACATCCAAAATATATTAAATTATAAAATAATATATTTTCAAAATACAATATTTACATCTCTTTTTAGTTAAATTTTTTAATGTTGGTATCTAAAAACTTCTCAATCTTTTTCTCAGAAAGTATCTCGTTGGTTACAAATTCACCATTAAAAAAAAGACTGTATGTAGTAAATGGTGCAGGAGCATTTTGTGCTTCTTTTGCTGTTTCGAATTTTATAAGATTTACATCAATACCTCTAGAATTTGCAATTTTTTTCAAAATAGGAGCATATTTTTCCGTATGTGGACACTGATTACTGTAATATAAAACTATACCGTTCTCATTTAATTTTCTTTTTTTTACACAATTCTTAAAATATGGAATAGGAGCATTATCAGTAAAAGGAAAATATAATAGCTCATAATTTGGTTCTGATGTATCTGCTAAACAAAAGCCCTTATATTTTAGATATTTAGCATCAGATAAAAAAGGCATTTTTTTACTAGACGAAAGCACAACTAATCCATATTTACCTTTTGATTTTGCATCATCAACACACTCTTGTAGCAATAGATTAGAATATCCTTGACCCTTAAATTTTCCAGATATCCAAAAACAGTTAATAAATATATAATTGTCCGCAGTAATAGGACACCATGCATTTTCTGCTGGAATATATTCTATAAAAGCTTTACCTCTTACATCAAATCGTTTAAAGACTAGACCTTTATCAAAATTATTTTTCATCCAAGCTTTTTTAGAAAAAACACAATTTTCTCCTTTTTTTTCAGAAATTGAACAACATATATGTTCATTGTCAATATTATTTATATTTATATCAATAATCTGCATACTTATCTCCTTTTCTAATTGCATAATAATTTTTAAATATATTCTATATATTTTTATCTTAATATTTTGAATACAACAACATCATGTCATATATATTTTTATTTTACATAATATTATTTTAAGATTATCTGAATTATTAAATTGTATATATAATTAAATACATTCTATGGTCTAACTACACTATAATATAAATTATATATTATCATAATATTCTAAATTTATAAAACAAATTGTATTGAATTGAATTTATTTAAGATATATAATTATAATTAAAATAATAATAAAGGTGTTGTTTATAATGTTCAAAGAATACTTAATAAGAGAATTAAAAGAAGATGATATTAAAAATGCATTAGACTTAATCTGGAACGTATTTGAAGAATTTGAATCTCCAGATTATTGTGATGAAGGAATTACGACATTTCATCAATTTATAGAATATAACTCTATTATTGAAAAAATCAAAGAAAAAACTCTCTTCTTTTGGGGTTGTTTTGACTCTAAAAAACTTATTGGAGTCTTAGCTATTAGAAATTTAAATCATATATGTATGTTATTTGTAGATAAAAACTATCATAAACATGGTGTTGCAAAAAAATTAATGACTACAGGCATACAATACTGTATTTGTAATAAATTTAATTTAACTGAAATAACTGTAAATTCATCACCTTATGCTGTTGAAGTTTATCATAAATTAGGATTTAAAGATACTGCTGTTGAGCAAATTGTTGACGGTATACGTTTTACACCTATGAAATTGTTAATATAATAAATTAAATAAAAAGCAAAGTCTCTTAAATATTTTATAGTTACTTTGCTTTTAAACCAAGATTTAAAATAATACTATCTTTTTTGTTTTTTAATAATATACTTTAAAATCCTTACTAATATGAACTATAATTTATTTTTTGATATCCTTTTTGATTAACATATAAATTAATTCAATTATTAAACATAAACTATGTTGTTTCTCTTTATATCTCTTCTTTGTAAACAATATTGGGCATTTGAAAATAAATATTCTTAAAATATACTGTTCTCCTGTTGATTTTCCTTTGGTACAAATGATAAAATTTTAATTTACATGCTCCGTAATGAAGTGTTCAATAAATAAGTTAAAATAATTTATTTACCTCCTTAATCATATTTTTTATGAATACCTAATAACACAGTATCAATAGAATCGACTAAACCTTTTATAGCTTCTTCTTTACTCAAAAGTGATTTCCCAAGTTGCAAAGTCGAATAACCATGAAGTACACTCATTATTAAGTTTAATACTTCACCTGTATTCTTTGTATTTAGATTACAAGAAAGAATAAGTTTTTCTAATAAGGATTTATATTCATCAAAGATTTCTAATGTTTCATTATTTCCATGCCAAGTAGCCCACTGAATTGTTTCATAAACACCAGGATTAGAAATTATAAAATTAAAGTATGCTATACTTATACACTTTATAGCTGTATCTCCAAAATTTCCAATAGCCGCCTTTATCATTTGACTATTCATCTCTCTCATTCCTTTATGAGCTACTTCAAGTAATAAATCATCTAGACTTTCTATATGATTGTACAAAGATGGTGTACGTATTCCTAGCTTTTCTGCAATAACTTTTAAAGAAACTTTGTTAAGCCCATCTTTATTAACTATATCTGATGTAGCTTGTATAACTATTTCTCTACTAACACGCATGATTTTCCCTCTTTCATTTAAAATTAATTACTTTATTAGTTTAGCTAATCTAATTAGTTTCGTCAATTATTGTAATTTATAAAATTCTTTATACTATTATAAAATCTTGACAGTTTAATTAGAATTTAATATAATACTAATTGAATTAGTTTTAATACTAATATAATTAGTATTATATTAAATTCTATATTACAACATTATTTTATAGTTTGATTAATTCAACAATCACTAATATATCAAACTGAAAGGAGATTTTTATGGAAAAAAAATATTTCGAAATTCATGGAGTTCCTTCAATCCTTTGGGGAAATCCTTCAAGTAAATTATATATTTACATACATGGACAATGCGGCAATAAAGAGGAGGCTGAAGCTTTTGCTAATATTGCAATTCCACATGAGTATCAAGTTTTAAGTGTTGATTTGCCTGAACATGGAGAACGTAAAAGAGAAAAAAATTCATTTAACCCATGGCATGTTGTTCCAGAATTAGTATCTATTATGGAATATGCAAAGTGCCACTGGAATCAAATTTCGTTATATGCAAATAGCATTGGAGCATGGTTTAGTATGTTAAGCTTTGAAAAAGAGAACTTAAGAGAGTGTATTTTTGTATCTCCAATTCTAGATATGCAACAGCTCATTTCAAATATGATGCTTTGGGCAAATGTATCAGAAAAACAGCTTAAACATGAACTAATTATCCCAACTTCATTTGGGCATACTCTTTCATGGGAATATCTACAATATGTAAAACAACATCCTATCACTCAATGGAATGTACCAACAAAAATATTATATGGTAAACATGATGAACTTACTGAAATCGGTGTTGTAGAGAAATTTGTAGAAAAGTTTAATTGCAACCTTACTATTCTGGAAAATGGCAAACATTGGTTTAACACACCACAAGAATTAAATTCATTATATGAATGGTTAAATACTTTAGTTAAATAAAAAATAATTATATTATTAATATGATTAAATTATTTATAAATGTTATTTAATTAATTTTATTTTAGCATTATTAAAATAACTACATAAAGAATAAATTAGTTATTATTAAAGAAATTAAAAGTATATAGAGTATTAATAATTTTTTAATAATTAGTTATTATAGAAAAAAGAGGGATATAATATTGTCTCCCTCTCTTTCTTCTGTAATATTATATAATTTTTATTTATCACTCTCAATAAATTATAGTTATCTACAAAATTCAATCTTTAATACACTATTAATATATTGTGATATTAATATTACAGTATTAAATAAAATCTAATAAAATTAACTATAAAATATCTATTATATAAATATCCACTCTTATGTTTGAAATCCGTCATATAGTTTTATCCTTCTTATCTTTTATATCAATAACTTTTTTTAATAAAATTGACAAAACTAAAGTAAAAAACCTTATTGATAATGAAACAAATGATACTATAAGTTCTGATATTATAGTAATTGCATATAAATAGACATCATAAAAATAATATAATATTGTCACTATAAAATTAAATGTAAAAATCTCAAATCTAACTAAATACACATATAGGTATTTTTTAAGTTTTTAGGTATTTCTTCTGAAAATGATTTATTGATTGATACCAATTTACATAATCTTTTTAATATAAACAATGATACAATATATGGGACAGCACATATGTATATAGCTACTTATATTACATATTACAGTTGGCATATTCGTATTTTTAATGCTTATACCAATTTTAAAATACACCATCAGTACTAATGGTATTAAAATAATCTATAATAAAGTTAAAATTATTCCAATTAGTACAATATTATTTAATATTTTACAACTCATATCCTTTTTTATATAAATTTACCACCTTATACATTCTTATTTTTAGTGTATATTACAATGGTTTTATATATTATATCAATAATTTATTATTTAAATTCAATAAATTATATATTATAATCAATAATATACTTTATATAAAGGAGATGATATTTTATGATTACAAAATTTTTTAGTAATATATTATCAGTATTTCTATATTTTCTATTATCACTTTTAGGAGTTGCTGGTATAATATTCTTATGTATGATACCTATGTTTTTATATGATTTTAGTTCTGACAAAGTAATCGCTTTAATTGCAAGAATACTATATTTTTCTGACTACTTTATAGTCATCTTATTCTTGATATTTATAATTAATAGTACTAAGTATTCCCCATTCGTACTTGAAAATGTAAAAAGGTTTAAAGTAATGGGATGTTGTTTATTGATAAACACTATAATTGAATGTATCAATGGTTATAATTTAAATACTAATAATATAAGAATTTTTGGAACTGATAGTGGCGGTATCTCACCACTTATGGTTATCTCTTTTATATTTGCACTAATGTGCTTTGTAATTGCAGAAACATTTGATAAAGCTATAAAAATAAAAGAAGATAATGATTTAACAATATAGAGGTGATATTATGGCAATAGTAGTTAACCTAGATGTAATGATGGCAAAAAGGAAAATATCACTTAAAGATTTGGCAGAAAAAATAGATATTACAAATGCAAATTTATCAATTTTAAAAACTGGAAAAGCAAAAGCTATTAGATTTACCACTCTAAACGAAATTTGCAAAGCTTTAGACTGTCAGCCAGGTGATATACTTGAATATGTAGAAGATAAAAATGATTAAAAAAGAGTGTTTAAAAACACTCTTTTTTATTATACTATATGATTTTTATTCTTTTACTATATTATTGACATTAATATTAACTTTGTTTAAAGTCATAACAAAATACGTTCTAAGAAAGAAACTGTTCCTTTATCTATTTGTTATCCATTACCTATAAGAACTGTATCACACTAAATAATACTTTTAAATTGATAATTTTACCACAGATTCCTATATACATTCTTTTCTACCTAATATTTATTTAAACTGTTAGCAAAACATGGAACTTTTTCATTTACTTATACCTCCATTTATATTATTGCATAGTTTATAGCTACGTGTTATAAATTACATTATTGATGATTTTATCTAACATTTGTAATCTTTTAGATACTCTTTGAAGTTACAACACTGTTATACTCTAATTAAGTAAACTAAATCTGATACAAGTTGGTGATTATATGAAAAGAAAACTTTCAACCTATTTTAAAGGATATATTTTAGGTTTATGTATAGCATTTTTATTATTTACTTTTATATTAAAAAAATTAATTATAGAAAATATCATTGGAATAATAATTGGAACTGGAATTGCATTTTTACTGATTTACCTATTTAATAAAAAAAGAAAATAATATTCTATAAAAAGGTCTTTTAGTGAATTTACAAAAAATTAATAAGAATAATATATACTTAGTATTTAAAAAGGGTAACAACTCTCTCTAGCTGTTACCTCATATATTTATCTATATCTTTAGTATTAAGTTTTTTAATTTCTACTTTTTTAATTATCAATTTCTGTATGTAGATATACTAAACCTTCCAACTTGAGATTTAAATAACTTTTCAATCTCATAAACTATTCTATACACCTTATTTTCGTACTCTAAATCATAATACACATTTATTTCACCTATACTGTTTACACTTATCGTATAATGTTCTTTTTCTATTATACATATGCTTCCAAAATCTGACAGGTCATTATCTATCAATTTTAACTGTTTTTTTATTTTTGAAAAATCTAATCTTGGAAATATGTCATTAGGATAAAAACTTTTATTATATACAAGCATTTCATCCACCCCTTATTTATTCTATTTATATCATTTTATACCCTAATTAATAATTTATTAATCATCTTTTTCCATATTATTCAAATTCTCTTATATAAAAACAAAATCAATTTAGAATATGTATTATTAAATATAAAGTGACTCAATCTTTATTTAATAAGAAAAAACATTTATATTACATATAGTTAATATAAAACTAATGAAATACTCGCACTATTTTCAGTCTTATTATCATTTTACATTCCATATAGTTAATATAAAACTATTCAAGATAGAATTGATGACGAATACGGAGAGTAATTTACATTCCATATAGTTAATATAAAACCTTCCGCTAATAGTTTCGCTATTTCGCTTTCAAGAACATTTACATTCCATATAGTTAATATAAAACCTGTATCCATGTCACTTCCATGAACAGTTTTTACCTCATTTACATTCCATATAGTTAATATAAAACTTTTAGAAGTCTAGTGTATAATTTTAAATATAAATTATTTACATTCCATATAGTTAATATAAAACACTTTAGACAAAGAATTTTTAAAAACTAGTGATTCAAATTTACATTCCATATAGTTAATATAAAACTCATAAAACCAAAGAATGCTAAAGCTTTATTTTGGAAATTTACATTCCATATAGTTAATATAAAACTAGGTGGAGGAAATCAATACATTGTTAGGTTAGGTCAATTTACATTCCATATAGTTAATATAAAACGATTAAAAAAAATAACCTACTATTTTTATATGATTGGATTTACATTCCATATAGTTAATATAAAACAGCTAGTTCGTCAAACCCTAAGATATCGCTTTTTTCATTTACATTCCATATAGTTAATATAAAACAAATAGAAAAAGAGCAACAAGCAAATGCTAAAGGCGATTTACATTCCATATAGTTAATATAAAACTATTTTAAATAGAGATAATTTATTACCACGATAAAAAAATTTACATTCCATATAGTTAATATAAAACAAAATATATCTCTTAGGTAATAGATTTTCTGATGTACATTTACATTCCATATAGTTAATATAAAACCGAATGGAATATAAATGCTAATGAAGTTATAAAAGGATTTACATTCCATATAGTTAATATAAAACCTTCTTTTTTAGAAACAATGCAAAATGAACAAGAACGATTTACATTCCATATAGTTAATATAAAACAAAGGTTCTAGCATGCCAAGTCCAATATCTGCAATATATTTACATTCCATATAGTTAATATAAAACTGATGATGTATATATTCAGAGAGAAGAAATAAGGCACAATTTACATTCCATATAGTTAATATAAAACACAACTCCAAAACTAGCACCAAATACAACTATACCAGATTTACATTCCATATAGTTAATATAAAACGGTTGAATATCATTTTGATTTAAAACTGACATATCTATTTACATTCCATATAGTTAATATAAAACGCTTGCAAACCATTCGACAATGCTATTTATTATTTCATTTACATTCCATATAGTTAATATAAAACATAAGAATAGCGATACACCAATACTAAATGATTTTGAATTTACATTCCATATAGTTAATATAAAACCCCAAAATAAATTAAGTATTTCCAATACTTATACATATACAATTCTCCTAAATTTGCAGTGAGCGAGCAATAGTGCAATTGATAACAGTTATCATACACTCTCAACGCTTTATATTTCAACTGTTAAACCCTACTTTATCACAAAAATCGCTCACTGCAAAACTTTTATATTTTTATTATATCATAAAACTCATACTATAAAATAAAAATGGGATAATTTTACAAACTAAAAGCATCTACATTCTTATAAGTATTTATTATATTCTCTATTCCAATGATTCCTTTTTCTTTTTATTGCATCCTTCCTATGTAATCGCACCTTAGCTCAATAAGTCTTTTATTTTCATTAACAATTTTTTAAATTATTCAAAATCATCAAATTTTTCATCTTATACAGTTAAATCAAAATACGTGTTATATCTCTTTATCTATATACTTTTCTTCCTTCCATTTCTTTTCCTCTTTATACATTTTCACTTTGTTACTTTACAATCTCAAGGTTATTATCTGCTATTAAAGTTTTATCTTTCCAGGTTTCACAAAAATAAATTGAATAAGTGCAAAAATAACAGATACAAAACCATAACTATTTTCTTTTCTATAAAAAAATATATCATCAACAAGAAATATAATAAATGAAAATAACTATGAATAAATACTCTCATTTAGAAGAAATAGACAAAGATATTCCTTAAAATTTAAGCAAAATATTGTTTAAATAAAAAAACTGACTGTCAGTTAAATGCCAGTCAGCTATTTTATATATTTTATCCAAACATCACTATATTTGAACATTTTAATAATTAATAATACTTATTAATATACAAACTTTACTCATACACAGAATATCTTTTCCAAATTTGCTCTAAATCATCAAAATGCTGTTTAATATCTTCTTTTTCCTTCATCCCAACAGATATAGCAAGAGCATTTGAAATACTAAGAGCTGGAACTAGAGAATCTACAAATGAAGCCATATTACTCTTAACTAGAAGAGTGTTATCTGCAAGTGATGCTACTGGCGCAAATAAGCTATCTGTTAATGATATTACATGGGCTCCTTTTTCTTTAGCATAATTGACAATTTGATAAGATTTCTTAGAATAACGAGGGAAACTAATAGCAACTATTACATCTTCTTCATTTATTCTTACAATCTGCTCAAAAGCATCTCCCATATCCATTCTAATTATATGAACATTGTCAAGTATTATATCTAAGTAAAAACCTAAATATTGAGCTACTACAAAAGAACTCCTCATTCCAAGTATATATATTTTTCTCGCTCTTAAAAGTTTGTTAGAAGCTTCTTTAAACGCTCTCTCGTCAATTTCTTCTAGTGTAGACCTTATATTATCTATATCACTTTTTAAAACTTTGTTTAGTATTGCAAAATCATCGGAATAATCATGTGCCATTTCAACTCTTTGTACTGTAGTTAGTTTATTTTTTATGAGTTCTTGAAGTGCAGCTTGTAATTTAGGATATCCACTATAACCTAATGCATTTGCAAATCTTACAACTGTAGACTCACTTACTCCTACAGTTTCACCCAATTTACATGCAGTCATAAATGCAACTTTATCATAATTATTTAAAATGTATTGTGCTATAAGTTTTTGACCCTTACTCAATCTCGTATATTGAGATTGTATATTTGATATCAAATGTTTACTGTCCTTCATTTCATTTGTTTCTTCCATTTTTTTCTCCTTTTAGTTATATAAACTATTTTGTTTTATTAACACTGTCTTTTTCTCTAAAAATTTTATTTTTTATCTCAATTTCATCTTAGTTTTTATCATAGCTTCTTAAACTCATAAAATTCTAACTTTTCTGTACCTTATACTTCACATAGTATTTTCGATTAAATTTATTATACCATCTTTCCTTGCATTTTTTAATATTTATCCAATATTTCTTTTAAATTTTTCAATTTTTACTCATTTAAAAGTTATCTATCTTATTTTGCATATTTAGATGTATATTTTGTTTTGAGAATAAACTGTTGTATACTTATTATTTAAAGTATTTTTAATAGGTCACACTATATATATTAACTCTTAATACAATCTTGTCAAGTTTTTTAGTATTTATTATGCTTTTTTCTTTTCAATTAAAATCAATTGTGGTGGGTTATTGACTTGATTTAAAAACTTAGATTCTAAAACATTAAATTCATCTTGATTTAAATTATTGACAAGGTTATATATGCAATCTTTTTCTTCTTGACCTCCATCATGCCCTGTATATATGGCAATGCTTATTACTCCATTTTCTTTTAACATTTCTAAACTTAACTTTATAGCCTTTAAAGTTGTATCTGGTTTGGTTATAATTGAATGTTTCGCTCTTGGAAGATAACCCAAATTAAATAAAACACATGAAACTTCTTCTTGTATATATTGATTCATTTTTTCATGCCCATCAAATATCAATTTTACTCTATCTGTATATCCTTCTTTCTCTAGTTTCTTTCTTGTAGACTTTATTGCTTCTTCTTGTATATCAAAAGCATATACAAAGCCCTTTTCTCCAACCTTCTCAGCTAGATACCTTGTATCATACCCATTTCCCATAGTAGCATCAATTACTATGTCACCTTCATTTATAATATTTTCTAAATAAAATTTATTTATATCTGTAATTTTAGTTAAATACTTTGCATATGCCATAATACTATTTCTCCCTACTATTAACTTTATTTCATTTTTTCTCAATTTATTTTTATCTTATTTTATTGATTTTAAATATTTTATTTCATCTTCTGTTAGGTATCTATATTCTCCAACTTTGGTGTCTTTTAATACTATTTTCCCCACAGAAATCCTTCTTAAATTTAAAACTGGATGATTTATAGCTTTGCACATTTTTCTTACTTGTCTATTTCTACCCTCATGTATAGTTATTTCACACACTGAATAATTTTTTTCTTTATTTTCTTTAGTTACCCTTATTTTAGCAGGTGCCGTTGTGTAATCTTCTATTTTTAGTCCTGTTTCGAATTGTCTTATCTCATCATCACTTATAATTCCCTTCACACTTGCCACATACGTTTTATCAATTTCATGTTTTGGATGGGTAAGCTTATATGTTAAATCGCCATCATTAGTAAGTATTAATAATCCACTAGTTTCATAATCTAATCTCCCTATTGGATATACTCTTTCCCTTACATCTTTAAGTATATCTATTACACTGGGTCTATTGAATTGGTCTTTTACTGTAGTTATATATCCCTCTGGTTTATTTAATACTATATATATATAATTTTCACTTGGTTTTACTTTTTTATTATCAAATTCTACTATGTCTTTTTCTTCATCAATATTAAAAGATAACTCTTTTACCACACTTCCATTTACCTTTATTCTTCCTCCAAGAATTATTTCTTCTGCTTTTCTTCTTGATGCTATTCCACAAGAAGCTATATACTTATTAATTCTCATACTTAATCCTTCCTTATCTTAAATTATGTGTGTTTAATATTTTTATCAATGTTAATTTTGCTACATTATTATACTATACTAGACCTTAATTAAAAACAAGCAAAAAAATTATTTAATTTTCCTAAATAATTGTAATTTCTTTTCACATACTATTAATATGTAATAGCTGACTAAACACTATTTTAAGGAAGTGATTATTATTTCAAAGGAAAATATAAAATATTATTTAATAGTCGTGTTTATTGGAATTTTATTTTTTAAATTTATTAATACTCCATCAGACTTTATATCTAGTATTGAAGGATTCTTAAAGTTTTTTAGCCCATTTTTATTAGCTATTTTACTTGCTTTACTTTTAAATCCACTTGTGATGCTTTTTGAGGTAAAATTCAAAGCACATAGACTTTTAGCCATTTTTTTATCTTATATATTTATAGGTTTTATTTTAGCCTTTGCCATTAGGTTATTAATTCCATCAATAGCTAATACATTAAATAGATTGATAAATGAAATGCCTATGTATACTGATTATATAGATAGTTTTATAGAAAAAAATATGTCAAACATAGATTTTCTAAAAACTTTAATTCCTCATATACAACATAGTTTGGATAATTTATTAAAAGAAGCAAGTAATTTTGTTGGTAAAATTCCTAAAAACTTCTTAATCTATACACTTAGTATATCTTCTATGCTATTTAATATGACAATGGGATTTATACTATCCATATACATTATATATGACAAAGAAAAAATTGCATTGGGATTTAAGAGATTTCTATATTCTTCTACTGCTAGAAACAAGGCAGATAACATTATAGAATTTTTTAGGACTACTCATGATATTTTCTATGATTATTTACTTGGTAGAATATTAGACTCTCTTATTATTGGTATAATTGCATTTTTAGGATTTCAATTTGTTATCAGAATAGAAAATGCTTTATTTTTAGCTTCAATAATATTCTTAGGTAATATAATTCCCTATTTTGGTCCTTTTATTGGTGCAATCCCTCCAATAGCCATGACTATATTATATAGTCCACAAAAAACTATATGGGTCATTGCATTTCTATTTATATTGCAACAATTAGATGGAAATTTTATAGAACCAAAAGTTATGGGTAATCAAGTTGGTATAGGAGCTATATGGGTAATATCTGCTATTTTGGTGGGACAATCTCTATTTGGTTTCATAGGAGTTTTTCTTTCAGTACCAATAGCTGCTGTTGTAAAAACTTATGTTGATAAATATATAGATAATCGTTTACAATAGATTATCTCTACTGTGACTTTAATTTTTAGTTTAAAATTTAACTGCTATTTATTAAATTATTTCTCAAAAAATATCTCTTAGTAAGAAAAAATTGCTAAGAGATATTTTTTATAATATATAATTTGTTCATTAAATTTATGCATATATTTTATACTTATTGATTATTTGAGTTTTGAGAATTTCCACCACTATCTGAACCACCAGTAGTATCTTGTGGAGTTGGTGCTGGTGTTGGATTACTATTATTTGGCTTTTCTTGATTTTGAGAAGAACTGTTATTATTGTCAGACTTATTACTATCTGATTTTTTATCATTGTTTTTAGAACTAGATTTATTATTTTTACTACTTCCACTATAAGAAGATTTCCTTGCATCTGATTCAACTCTATACCTATCTTCTCCAGCCGTATCTTTTGCCTTTTTCTTTCTTTGTTCCTCTGCTTCGTTTTGTTCTTTTTCTAATTTCGTTAACTCTTCTTTCTTTTTAGTTGCCTCTTCTTTAATAACAGAGGAACCATTCTTGATTTTCTCTATAAGTTTAAGTTCCTTGATTGCACCCTCATAATTTTTTAATTCTTCAAACTCCGTCATATTTGACATTCTCATAGCTTGCATATACATAGCTCTTGCATTCTCATTAGTACTATCTTCTTCCAGTGCAGAGGATAATGATTCCATAGCTTTTTTATAGTTATGTTTTTCTAAATATGTTTTTCCTTGCTCTACTAAATTTATTTCATCTTTTTTATTAAATGAACATCCTACAAGAAATATAGATAATATCGATATTAATAAAATTACTCTTCCTCTCATTAAATCCCTCCTTGTCATATACTTTAAATTTTATCATAATTATAAAGTTTTTAAAATATTTTATATTTATTACAAGAAATTTGTTAGTAAAACAAAAAATAAGCAGATATGCTACGAACGATACAATAAACCAAAAATTAATTTAGAGATACATATCCTAGCAAATCTGCTCATAATAAACTTTAATATTTAATTTTTATTATATACTTCTCCATTTTATATCTCTAAAGCTAATAAGTTCTCATAGCTTTGTCTCTTACAAATTATCTTATCATTTCCATCAAATACTGATACTACTGCTGCTCTTGGTATTTTATTATAATTTGAAGACATTGAATATCCATATGCACCAGTTGATGTTGTTATAAGTATATCTCCACTTTTAATATCCATTATGTTTATATCTCCAATTAATATATCTCCACTCTCACAACATTTTCCAGCTATTGTTACATGATTCATAGCCTCATGATTAATTTTATTCACAATACTACACTCATAACTAGCTTGGTACAACGAAGGTCTTACATTATCTGTCATACCTCCATCTACACTTACATAAACCCTAACATCTTTTATATCTTTTATAGAACCTACTGTATACAATGTACTTCCTGCATTTGCAACTATTGATCTTCCTGGTTCTATTACCAATGTAGGTACTTCTATTCCAAGCTCTTTACATGAAGTTTCTGCTTTAGTGATTATGGTTTCACAAAACTCTTTTATAGTTTTAGGTTTATCTCCTTCGCTATAATAAACGCCAACTCCTCCACCTAGGTCAATTTCTGTTAGTTGTATGTTGAATTTTTCTTTTATTTCTTTTACCAAGTTCATCATTATATCCACTGTATCTATGTATGGTTCTACATCAAATATTTGTGAACCTATATGAGCGTGAAGACCTACAAGTTTAATATTTTTATATTCACTTAATTTTTCTATTGCTCTAAATAAATCTCCATTTACTAAAGCAAATCCAAATTTAGAATCTATCTGTCCAGTTTTTATATAATCATGTGTATGAGCTTCTATACCAGGAGTTATTCTAAAGTATATCTCTTGAGTTTTACCTTTATCTTCACATAATGCTTCAAGCAAATCTAATTCATAAAAATTATCCACTACAAATTTACCTACACCTAAATCTAATCCCATGTTTATTTCTTCTTTAGTCTTATTGTTTCCATGAAAGAAAACTTTTTCCATAGGAAAATTTGATTTATAAGCTGTATATAACTCGCCTCCTGAAACTACATCTAAACACATTTGTTCTTCATTTATAAGATTACACATGTAAAGAGGTAAAAAAGCTTTCCCTGCATAAGCAACCTTATTTTTTCCCTCTCTAGCCTTAAAATATTCTATATATTCTCTACAATTTTGTCTAACTAAAGCTTCATCAAATACATAAAGTGGAGTTTGATATTTTTTACTAAGTTCTAAACAACTCACTCCTCCAATATATAATTCATCATTATTTACAGTCATAGTTCCATGAAGTTTCATAATAGCCTCCCCAAATTTTATATATTAAATACTTCTGCTATTTTTTCTATAGCTACTTGCTTATCATCAGAATTTATAGCACAAGTTATACGAATCTCTGATGTAGTTATAAGTTTTATCATTATACCATTTTCATTGAATATCTTAAATACTTTAGCAGCAACTCCAGAAGTATTTTTCATACCAAGACCTACTAAAGAAAATTTAGTGATATTATTATCAATCACTACATGTTCTTCATCTGTATATTTAGATACTATCTTTTTACATTCTCCCAACTCTTCTTTTGGAACTGTAAATGATACACTTATCTTATCTAAAATAGGTGCAGTTTGGCTTATCATATCTACACTTATACCTATAGTTGCTATATCTTCAAATAAGCTAGATATATTTTCAGCTTTAAAATCTTTTATTGTTATAGAACTGTCATCATCACTAGTAGCTAATCCTGTTATTACTTTATCCTCTAATTTCATGTCTTTTCCCCCTCTTATATATGTTCCTTTTTCTGTACCACATGTACGTCCGACATAGATTTCAACACCATATTTTTGTGCAAGCTCTATACTTCTTGAATGCATTACTTGTGCTCCTAAACTCGCTAACTCAAGCATTTCTTCATATTCAATCTCATCAAGTTTACTAGCCTTTGAATATTTTCTTGGGTCTGTAAAATAAATTCCATCAACATCTGTATATATCTCACATTTTCCATTTAATTTAACCGCAAGAGCTACAGCAGATGTATCTGAACCACCTCTTCCAAGAGTGGTTACATCACCATCTTCGTTGATTCCCTGAAATCCAGTTACTATCACGACATTTCCTTCATCTAAACTATTTTTAATTCTGTTTACGTTTATATCATCAATTTGAGACTTTCCATGAAGACCACTCGTTTTTATATTTAACTGATAAGCATTATAACTTATAGCTTTACATCCAAGTGCATTTAATGCTATTGATAATAAAGATGCTGAAATCATTTCACCAGTAGACATTAAAGCATCTAATTCCCTCTTACTAGGTTCATTACTCAATTCCTTTGCTAAAGTTATATATTCATCAGTGGATTTTCCCATGGCAGACACAACTATTACCATTTGTGGATTTTCTTTTCTTCGTTCTATTATATTTTCTGCTATTGATTTTATTTTTTCAGTATCTGCTACTGAACTTCCACCATATTTTTGAACAATTATACTCATGCTTTCTCCCCCTCAAGCTAAATTTTGATAAATAAAAACGCCCAAAGGTATACTTTGGACGTGTAAATTTCATAGACCAAGTAACCTTGTAGCTCACCACTTTAAAAGTGACAGCCTTATGCATATTCTGCATAAGTCCAGAAAATTTGTCCGTCAACAAAATTTCTTCGGCTATATACCCTTTCATCAATTATCAACGCTTACCAGCTCCTATTGAATACTATTGAATACAGCTACCTCTACCCTAGGCTCATTATTTTTAATTAATTTATTAATATAGTTTTATCATATTCTATATAATATTGCAACAATTATTTTACAAAATGTGGCAAATCGATAGTTTTCTTTTCTAAAGTTAGCTTATATACAATTAAATAGTTTATTTAATCCTAAATCTATAAAATTTATGCTATACTCATTATCATATCTCTCTAAATCATTTAATTCGGATAGATTATCTGGTGTAACTACCAAAACGTTTGGTACTTTAAAAAATGGAATTGTAGATTTATCTATTTTTTTAGAAAGATTTTCGTATTTAGAAATGTCTATTTCATTATTTAAGTCAACATCAACTAAAACTTGCTTTATATTACCAAATTGGTCTGTATATTCAATAAATAAATCGTATTTCACATCATCTACACTAACATTTCGGTAAAATCTTTTTACATCACAACCTGCAGTATTGATTCTAACAACTAATTCTGATCCTACTAGAGCCTTTATTAAATCATCTCCCTTAAAAAGTTTACTACCGTTTAAATAGTATACATAAGAGAGGTCTTTATAATTATAATAATCCACATCACAAGGATATTTTTTTAGTGTATATTCACTACACATTTTTCTCAAAGTTTTTTTAAAATTTTTTTTATTGTATCTTTTTTGGTCTCCATAAATTTTTCTAAATTGAGACTCTGTAACACATCTAACCCTGCTAATTAAAAGTAATATCTCTTTTTCCATATTCGTCATAGTACATTCTCCTTGAAGTATTATTTGCAAAGTTGTACTAATATTATATTAATTTTATGACATTAAATTTACAAAGAATTAAAATAAAATAGCTAATTTTTATAGAATTAAATTCTATAAAAATTAGCTATCACTATGTTAAATACTATTATCAATCTTTTTATTTAAATTATACATTACCTTGATTTTCAGAATCTTTGGAATCTGTATTTTCATCAGTTCCTGTTTTTTCTTTTGCTTTTTTATCTTCAAAGTTTGCAATATTTAGGTTATCAAATTCTGACATTTCTATTACACCAGATTCTTCTTTTGAATACGATATTTTGACTTTATCACCAACCTGAGTCAATGGCAATTCGCTAGATACTTTTGAAGTAGCCCTAAATATTATATCTTTATTTGAATCTAAAGTTACATAATAATTAGTGTTACCACCTCGCACATCTGGGCTTATTCTTGTCACTGTGCCTTCTAATACCTCATCTTTTAAATCATTATCAAGTTTTAAATCATTACCCTTAGATTCTAATGCATCCTTATAGTTTCTTAATGCTTCATTCTTATCTTCACCTATTCCAAGTACATTATAATCTTCAACAGATACAAATGCAACTCTCTTAACAAGACCAGCCTTATCTTTTAATGATGATACATATGTTGGCTGACCCAATATATTATACATTACAGGGAACGTAGCTTCATAATTTTTTTCTTGAACATTACCTTCAGCTGATTTCATTGCAGCCGTTTCAGTAGCTCCTGGTTGTTTATATAATCTAGCTTCTTTTGTTCTAGAATCAACTAACATAAATCCAATTGTAGATTCATCTCCACCTGAAGATGTTATACCTGTATACCAATAAGACCTGTTATCATTGCCATAAACTAATGATGTACCTTCTGTTGGTACTAAAACTCCCTTTTCTGATATAACAGAGTTTAAAAATCCATTAACATAAACACCCCAGTCTTTAATCTGGTCTGTTACAAAGCTTTGTGGTTGTATTCTATCCACCCATTTAGGTGTGTTTTTAACATCATAAACATTTATTTTTCCAGTTTCTGCATCAACAGTGGCTATTCCTGTTGCATTTGCTCCTCCATAGCCAATTTTATGTTCATATAAACTTACAACCCAATAAGGTCTTCCTTCATCATTTATTTCAAGAGTGAAATCTGTCATACCAACATTTACAATACCATGTATGTATAAATGTCTTTGTAAATCTTGATGTAAGTAGGCTTCTGGTTGGTAAACTATCTTTATTGGCTTTCCATCTATTTCTTGAACTAATTGGACGTCTTGAGGATTACTAGCTGATACTTTTACATAACCACTTGTACCACTTAGAGATGTTATCCATTTAATTATGTCTCTGTGAACAAGAGGCGCTACCCAGTACAACTCTCCATCTACATTTTGTATATGAAATTTTCCTAATTTGGATACACTCCCTATTGCAGGAACTTCTCCAAGCTTTTTGTCACCTAATTTCATTGCCATATCTTCATCTACAAGACGAATGTCATTTACACTGACAGGGCTAATGTCATCAGTAAATTTACTTTCAGTTACTTTTCCCAATAGTTCTCTATATGATTTTGCATGAAGTACAGGTGTAGAAGTTATAAAGGGAACTACTACAATATACACAAGCAAAGCTATTGCTATTGAAAAATTATATTTAGCCATTTTAGATGCTCTTTCATTTCTATCTAACATCATATCTAGTATTCCTGCTACAACAAAGAAAATTATTCCTACTGAAAATAAAGATGTAAAATCTAATCTTAGTACAGGTAATTTAATAAATGCATAAATTATTACAATTATTAATGCAACTCCATATGTTTTAAGATATCGTTTCATTTAATACTCCTCTCTAAAAAATGTTATTATTACTATTATATCCATATATTTACAAAAAATAAATATTTATCATATTTATTATATATTAAGATATCTTTATATATTATAGTTCTGCTTATTCAACTATATTTAACATTATACGTGTATGTATAAATACTTTTTATACACTGTTTGTACTATCCATCCCTCACCTAAAGGAGTGGGATTTTTGCACTATTCTGTATTATATATATCCAAAAATATTATAAAAATACAAATATTAGCAGAAATTTAAAAACTGAAGAAAGTATTCTAACTAAGATTTACAAATTCTTAATCCTATCGAAGTTAAACTACTATCTTCAGCCTAATTATCTAGCAATATTTTTTTATATGAAAAACTCTAAATCAAGTTTTTAAATGTTTGCGATTTTTGATACATAAGAATGTTGTCTAGAATTATATTCTGATAATAAACCTTCATACTCTAAGGTTAAGCCAGATAAATTATAAAAATCATTTGGCGTTACTTCAAATGCTTGTTTATTTAAAATGTCTATCTCACTTTTTTCTAACATGTCAGCAACAAAATTTGAACATACATATTTATATTCAGATTGTCTCTGAATATTCATTAGTAAATATATTAATGCCATTGTATCGTAATAGTAATCTTCTCTATAATCACTAATTAATTTTATATTTTTATATAGATTTTCATATTGTAAATTATCTACTTCTAACGAATATACCCTACACACAGTGTTTTTTCTTATAGCATATAATCCTTGATTTATATTTTCTTCAACAAATCCTCCAATAAATGGGTTCCTTGGATTTAGCCTTCCAAAAGAATACATTGGTTTTAGATTTTCATTTAATGATATTGACACATGTGTATACAGCTTTTTACTTATATTCCTTATTAAGTAAGATAATATAGTTCCTGTATATGTTGTTACAATATAGACTTTATTCATCATTTCCCCCCAATCTAGTAACTAAATAATATTATACACTTACAATTTAATATCATAAGATATTCTAACATAATAAATGTGGTTTTACAAATTTTGATTTTAAGGTACTTTAATATTATATAATATAATAAAAATATAAATATAAGTTTTCTATATTTTTAACCAACAGATGTTTTCTTCAAATTAATCAGATGATTTAGTATATCTTGAACCTTTCCAGAGTCCTTTAAATATCCTAATGCCCCATTTATTTGTGATTTTAAATCTATTTCTACTTCCATATCCAAATCAACATTTCCTTTTTTTATAGATATATTTTTAAGTGTTATTGGGTAAAGATAACTTTTTTCCAAAGTAATCTTATTTCCATTAACCTCAAATGGAACTTTTTTATTGTAGTTACTTAATATTTTTTCTAGCATTTTATCACTTAGTTTAAATTTTCCAATTTTCACATTCTCAAGACTTACAACTAAGTTTCCATCCTTTAAAGTAGGTCTCAATTCAAGTTCATATTGACTATTTACCAAACCAAATACCTTATATGGTCCTGCTACCTTTATTTTACCATTTTTCATTTCAACAAAATTATTTTCAAGTTCATTAATTCCATGCTTCTGCATCAATGTATATATTAAATTTTTAAACTCTTCCTCTGAAACAGATATTTTTCCAACCATTCTAAGTGGATTTTTTACTACCTCCATAGAATTTATATATGAGCCTTTTGATAAATATTCTTCATCTATGATTTTATTATTTTGTGAACTAACATCATATCTTTCTTTTGGTGTCAAGATATATACAACAATTCCTGCAAGTACTAAAACAATAACAATTAAACTTAACAAAATCTTTGCAACCTTTCCCATAATCGTCTCCTTTACAAATCTGTCATCAGATTTAAAATAAATTTAGATAACTAACTTCACATAATATTCTTAACAATATACATACTATAATACAGTCTTTTAAAAATTAATTCAACCAATCTAATGTTTTGTAAATAAACTGTAAAAACATGTTTTTAGTATAAAAGTTAATATTTTGCATAATACTCTTAATTACACCTTTATTTTTTTCTAATCTTGGATTAAAATTAATATTATGCAATACAGTGTAGTGTTCTGTATTATAATCAAATTAAATAGGAGGTATAGAATATGTCAAATGAAACGAACTCATCTAACTTTATAAAGAATATTATTATAAATGACTTAGAAACAGGAAAACATGACAGTATCATAACTCGTTTTCCACCTGAGCCAAACGGATATTTACATATTGGTCATGCAAAAAGTATATGTCTTAATTTTGGATTAGCTAAGGAGTTTAATGGAAAAGCTAATTTAAGATTTGATGATACAAACCCATTAAAAGAGGATGTTGAATATGTAGAGTCCATAAAAGAAGATGTAAAGTGGTTAGGATTTGATTGGAACGAGTTAAATTTTGCATCTAACTACTTTGATGAAATGTATAAGAGAGCTTTAATACTAATAAAAAAGGGTAAAGCTTATGTATGTGATTTGACACAAGAGGAAATGAGAGAATATCGTGGTACTCTAACTGAACCAGGAAAAGAAAGTCCTCATAGAAACAGAACTATTGAAGAAAACCTTGATTTATTTGAAAGAATGAAAAATGGTGAATTTAAAGATGGTGAAAAAACATTAAGAGCCAAAATAGATATGTCTTCTCCAAATATAAACCTTAGAGACCCAATTATATATAGAATATCTCATTCAACACACCATAATACAGGAGATAAATGGTGCATATATCCTATGTATGCTTTTGCTCATCCAATTGAAGATGCAATTGAAGGAATAACTCACTCTATATGTACTTTAGAGTTTGAAGACCAAAGACCTCTTTATGATTGGTTTGTTAAAGAATGTGAGATGGAAAATATACCTAGACAAATAGAATTTGCTAGACTTAATATAAATAATACTGTCATGAGTAAAAGGAAATTAAAACAACTTGTAGATGAGGGTATTGTTGATGGTTGGGATGACCCTCGTGTTCCTACAATATCCGGAATCAGACGTAAGGGATATACTGCAGAAGCATTGCGCAATTTCTGTAGTGAAATAGGGGTATCAAAAGTTAACTCTACGGTAGATAGTCAAATGCTTGATTATTTCCTAAGAGAAAACTTACAACCAAAGGCTCCTCTTACTATGGGAGTTTTAAGACCTTTAAAACTTATTATAACTAATTACCCAGAAGATAAGATTGAGATGCTTGAAATAGAGAATAATGCTAAAGATGAATCTCAAGGAAAGAGATTAGTTCCTTTCTCTAGAGAATTGTATATAGAACAAGATGATTTTATGGAAGAACCTGTTAAGAAATATTTTAGATTTTTCCCAGGAAATGAAGTCCGTTTAAAAGGTGCTTATTTTGTAAAATGTACTGATGTAATTAAGGATGAAAATGGAAATGTAGTTGAAATACATGGTACTTATGACCCTGAAACTAAGAGTGGCTCTGGCTTTACAGGACGTAAGGTAAAATCTACAATACATTGGGTTGATGCTAAATCAGCTATCCCATGTGAATTTAGATTATTTGAACCATTAATTCTTGATGATATACCTGAAAATGAAGGTAAACATTTCTTAGAACAAATAAATCCTAATTCATTGGAAATATTACAAGGTTTTGTTGAACCTACACAGATAAAAGATGCTAAACCTTTTGATAAATTCCAATTTGTTAGAAATGGATTCTTTAGTATAGATAATAAATATACAACTGATGAAAAATTTGTATTTAATAGAATAGTTCCTCTAAAAAGTTCTTTTAAACCAGGTAAATAATCTTACAATCAAAAAATGAAGACTTAAAATATAAATTACTTCTACTATAAATAAACTTAGTTAGAAGTAATTTTTTATTTGAGTCTTCATCATTTACTTTAAATGATTAACTTTTTTCACTACAGATTCCCATGACTTCTATTCCATCTTTTATGCATTCTATGTTAAGAGGAAAATCTGGTCCTTTTTCTCCGTCAATATCTGTTATAAGTGAATCTTCACATTCTATATGCACCTTTTTAGTTTTAAAGTATAGTATTTCATTTCCATTATATTGATCTAAATAATCACCTCTAAGCACACTTATCAAAACTGGTATTGATTTTGGTATTGGCATTCCTTTAAAAATAATTACATCCAAATATCCATCATCTATTTCAGCCTTATATGCTAGATTTATATTTCCTGCTGTTTTGCCATTAAAAATCAACATAAGATACATATCTCCATCATAATACATTTCCTCAGAAGATACTTTTATCTTAAATTTCCTCATATACAATGCTTCTTCTATTCCCTTTATATAATAAGAAATTCTTCCAAATGAATTTTTTAAGTCTGTGTTTATCCTTTGTGATACATCCGTAAACATACCAGCACTTGCAACATTTATAAAGTACTTATTATTGACTTTCCCTATGTCTATTTTCTTTGGTTTTGAATTTATGATTTCATTTATAGCTTCTTTTATATCAAATGAAATTTGAAGAGCATTTGAAAAATCATTTGCAGTTCCTGTAGGCAAAATTCCAATTGGAATTTTTATGTCTAATTCTTTCATTGCATTTACTACTAAATCTACAGTACCATCACCACCAGCTATCAATATGTGTTCATAAGAACTATCAACTTCCTTAAATGCATTCTTTACAGGTTCTTTAATAGTTAATCTATAGGGTATCAATAAATAATTTTTTTCTTGATATAATTCTATGATAGTGTCTAAATTTGATAATATCTTTTTTTCACCTGAATTAGGATTGTATATAAGTTTTACTTTTTTCATTATTTCTCCTTACTCATTTTATTCTTTTAGTATCCAAAATCTTCATTTAAAAAAATCACATGTATTCTTTCTGGTGTTAATTGTCTTTTTATAAGTGTATAACTACAGCATATTCTTCCTGGACTTGAACAGTCTATACATATACCAGTAGTCTTACATCCAGTATTTGTACTTAATCTTTTACAATTGGCTGGAGCAGCTATTGTTTTTGTTCTTTTTATAGCTTCATCTACATCTTTAACTATTTTATTTACTCCTGCTATAACTATTACTTTATCAGGTCCATATATCATAGCAGCAACTCTATTCCCATTCCCATCTAAATTGTAAAGTTCTCCATCCTCTGTTATCGCATTAGTACTTGTAAAATAAGCATCTGCAGAAAATGACTTTCTATATATTTCTTTCATTTCTTCTGGTTTGATATCTTTTGCATATCTATCAAGAAAATTATATTTTTCTCTTATAAAATCAATCACTCCTGTTTCAAATAAGGTCATAGAACCTCCACATCCTACTAGAGAACCTGCTTTAACTATTTCTTCAATTTTTTTAAGAAGCTCTTCTTTGTTACTTACTAAATACCCTTTCATATTATTGTTTTCCAAAGATTTTATTGTTTTTTCTATTCTTTTTTCATTAAGCCAATTTAAATTTTGATCCATTTTAACTTCCCCCTTATTTTTAATATGCACTTAATTATTTATAAACTTTATTTTCTTTATAAGTTTATTTTAGTACATCTAAAAAAAAATACAATATAAAACTTAAATAGTTTTACATAATTTTTTCCAAAATAACTTACTCAATCAAAAAAGGAAAGTAGATGTACTATTCTACTTTCCCTATATTGTATGTAGTATTTATTGCCTAAAATCTATATATTAATTATATGTTTCATATTATATAATATCACAGTTAATTAAAATGTAATACTATCTTCTTTTTAAACATATAAATTGTATTATTAAATTTAATATATCCAACTTCAATAAATCTTATTAATTTGATGAAGAAGATGCTATAGCTGCACTTGTTGCTGCCATTACACATGCAATTTGAATAGCAACAACAATATTTAAAAATATATTATTAGTTATAGAGCCTATATTATTCTCATTTCGTATCAAATCTGCATAAATTGAAGCTACAATAGCAGAACTAATCATTACTCTATTACTTTTTCCTAAAGACCAATTTCCAAAGCCTTTTTCTTCTTTAAGTTTATTTGAAACATTTTTTATCTCTTCTATTATTTCATCTTCTCTATAATCTAATAATGAAATTGCTCCTATTATTGGATATCCATAATAATTCATTTTACAATCATTTTCTTTAAATGCTTTTTTAAGTTCAATAGTCTTTTTACATTTAAGCATAGTTCTATCATCACTAAATAAAAGAATTTGGGATAATGCTTGTAAATCATTTCCTTTATAAAAACCATTTTCATTTAGAAATTCATAACATTTTTCTATGTATTCTAAATCTTCATCTAAATTTTTTGAATGAATTGCAATAAGTGCTATATTACAATAGTCATCACTAGAAGTTAGAAATGGATGTTTTTTCCTCATGTAATCATATATTATTTTCATTTTTGATATACATGTAAGATAATCCATTTTCTCTCTATTTTCATAAACTATTGATGCTGTAAGTGGTAAATATGTATCGCCCCAAAACTTTTCACTTTTAAGTTCTTTGTATATATCTAAAATCATCTTAAAACTACTTTCTGGATTTGATTCAAACGAAAGTAGTGTTGCCATATAAAACATATTATATCCTCTAAAATTAGAGAATAATCCAGTATTTTTTTTAATAAGCTCTATTCGTTCTTCCACTAATCTAGGACTTATTCTCTTGTTCTTAAGGGTAAATGCAAGTGCACAACTATGTTGTATCAATCCCATTTGCCAAGAACCTTTAACTTCATTTAATGCTTTGTAATTTTCTATTAATAAGTTTACTTTTCCATTTATAAACGATTGTTCCATATTGCCCTCCTAGTAATATATCTCATTGTACTAATAGTTTTATATTTATTATATATATATTAAATACTACAATCAATACATATTACTTCAAAGAACATCATTCTTCAACAATAATGTAGCCTTTTTTGTAATGTCTTCCCATATTATTGACTCTATCATAGTACTCTGATTCACTTTCATTACTCCATTTGGGCACAAATACATCTATTGCATTAGAATTACTAAAATACTTACTAGACCCCCTATCCATAACAGTTTTTAATTTTCCATCTACAATAATCTTAGTTCCAAAACTTAAGTGATTGTTTGCTACAAAACCATCTTCTAAATCATCTCCTGTAGCAGTTATCGCTCCATATCCATTTTCTTGATTAAGACTTGTGTAATAACTAACTTCAAAAGTTATAGGTACTAACTTCTTTATTTTAATACCTAACTGATTTTGTAGTTTCTCCTTTTGTACTTTCAACTTATACTCATCACTATTTTTATAATCTTCCATACCTTGATTATACTTGGAATTAAAGCTTTTACCTGACTTTACTATAGTATCTATATTTACTATAGATTCTTTACAATGATCTGCATCTATTTTTGTTTCTCCATTTACCAATAATGGAGTTAAACATACACTACATACAACACATGTAATCAATGCTTCTTTAAGCTTCATAAATTCCCCCCTTATTATTTTGATATATTAGCATATTTAATATTATATGTCTACATTTAGATTTAAATACCACACCCATTTGCTTTAAGAAGTTGTCTTATATTTAATTCACCTTAAACACTTATAAATCCTCTATCTTAGAATCATATAGAATAAAGCTTTTATCTTTAAATATTTTTTATTAATCTTTTAAAATCTAAAACTACTTTATCTAATTTTCTCTTTTTTAGAATTTAAGAATTAAAATTCTATAATTTTAAAACATATTGAATTTATTTTTTTGAGATGATATAATTTTCTTAAGAGGTGGTTGATATGATAAAAAATACAAAACAAATTACAGTAGAAGTTAATGAAATTTTATTACAAGAAATGTCTAAGATAACTAATGACGAAAATAATATTTTGACAGATTTGATAAATGAATCAATTGTAAATTATATTCTTGAAAACAAAAAACATAATATTGAAAATAAAGATTTAGAAGAAGTGATTAAATTTTACAAAAAAGAAAATACTGAAAAACCTAAAAGTGCAGCAAGAGCTATAGCTGAAGCAAAAACTCATACTCTGTATTAATCAAATAAAAAAGTTCCTAAAAACTAGGAACTTTTTTATATTAATAATTATTAATATATCTCAATATTTATCTCAAATCTATCAATATAAGCATGTTTAATACAATCTATTGTATACTTATCTTACCCTAGAAATAATCAAAACAAAAATAAAATTATGCCCTTTATATCTAAAACAATTAATTTACATGATTAATATACAAAAATTCTGACTTTTAAATTCGTATACAATATCAAACTAAAATAATATTAATGACAAACCCAATATAAATTAAATTCAAACAGGTTTGATTTTACATCAAACTTATTGTATTAATATTAAATAACAAGACAAAAATATTTATAAAAATCACAAATTTTACATAAAACTTTATATTTGATTCATTTAACTAATTATTGTAAAAACTATTTATTTTATGATAATTAACTACACCAAATTATTCATCTTTTTTAATATCCTTAACCCATTTTTCAACAGAGTTCAATTCTTCTTCATTTACCCCCTTTTTGAACAAGGATTTCATAAAACTCTCAATAGAACTTCCATGCATATTATCTAAAAAAGTTTTTGTTTCAAAATGTAAATACTCTTCTTCTCCAATAAGAACTGTATAATGTGTATGTCTATCAATTTTTCTTGCACTTAAGAATTGCTTATTTACTAATCTTGATAAAAGTGTTAGTGTTGTAGTTTGCTTCCAATTATATAGTTTTTCCATAGCTTCAATGACATCTTTTGATGCTACTGTAAAATCTGAACTCCAAATAAATTTCATGACTTTTAATTCTGCTGGTGGTATCTTAGTAATAGTCATATGATTTTACACTCCTCTCAAACTTCTACATAATTAAATACTATATTAATAGACTTTTCGAGTCAAAGGTTTTATTTAAAATATCTCATCCAAATTTATTAATACAAAAAATTTATATTTTTATTCAAAATTAAACACACAATCTATTAATATAAAGATAAATATCTATTCTATAAGTATAACAGATTATCAAATTAAAATTCTAATATTTGACATAATATATACATTTTTTAAATAAATATATACAATGTATTAAAATGTATGCAACTCTATTTCAAAATTATTTTGTGATATATATATGTTATAATAAATGTATAAAATTTTGATTGGTGGGTTATATATGAATGCATTTATTAGAAAAAGAAATAAAAACTATGTTGTTTACCTGGAATTTGAAGATGAAAAGACAGGTAAAAGAAAACAAAAAAATATGGGTACTTTTGATAAAAAAAGGGAAGCAAGTAAAAGACTAAATGAGGTAAAAGAAAGCTTATATAATGATGGTTTTTTAGTACCAAGCGAAATTACAGTGTCAGAATTTCTATTAGATTTTCTAAATAAATATAGTGAAAATATATCTTTAGCTACATATAATAATTATGTTAGTATTTGTAAGAATTACATTAATCCATCTATTGGAAAATATAAAATACAAGACTTACATCCAGTTCACATACAAAACTACATAGATAAACTATCTTATAAACTAAATCCTCAATCAATTAAGATTCATATAAATATATTGAAACTTGCAATAAAAAGAGCTTATAGACTCAAATTAATAAAAGAAAATGTTATGGATAGTATAGAGGCTCCAAGATATAAAAAATTTAAAAATGAGATTTATGATAGAGAACAAATGATAAAATTATTAGATTTAGCAAAAAATACAGAAATGGAATTACCTATTAATTTAGCTATTGGATTAGGTCTTAGAATTTCAGAAGTTTTAGGTCTAACTTGGGATAATATTGATTTTGAAGAAAATACAATAACAGTAAATAAGATAACTTCCCGAATTAATGGTTCTGTTATTCTCAAAGAGCCAAAGACAGAAAGCTCTGTTAGAAAAATATCTTCTCCCAAAGAATTAATGTCTTTATTAAAAGAATATAAAATAAAACAGAATAAAAATTTATTAAAATCTTCCATTAGAAATAATAATAATTTGTTGTTTTTCAATAAGAAATGTGAACCTATTGCTGAAGATGTTATGAGTAAAAAATTTAAAAGATTTTTAGAAAAGAATGAATTACCTCATATTAGATTCCATGATTTAAGACACTCACATGTTACTTTACTTATAAATTCTAAAGTACCTATAAAGGTTATATCCGAGAGAGTAGGACACTCAAATATAAGTACTACCCTAAGCGTTTATTCTCATGTACTTAAAGAAATGGATAAAGAGGCTTCTGACAAAATTTCTGAAAGTTTATTTAATGCTAATTAATATTAATTTATCTTAGCTTTAAATTAGCTTAGCTTATTGAGATAGATTCATTAATATTAAATGTATCTATCTCAAATTAATAACTACTTAAATAATCTGTTTTATTTTAATTTATCGCCTCAGTTATTATACTTTTTTACGAAAAATTATACTTTACAATAAAAAAGATATTCCCTTATAGAAAATATCTTTTTAAATACTATATTATTATATACTTGCTAACATTGGAATATCTAACATCTTCTTCATTACATCATCTACTTTTTTTGCTTTATATTCATTGTATCCAATTAAATATCCTTTTTCATATGAACTTTTTAAAATCTCTTTTTCATATAAATTATCAGATTTGGCTTCTGTGACACTTAAATTATAAAGCCCTTTACACCCATCTTCATAACCTTTATTATACCCTTTTTCTGCAAAATAGTTTTTATGATTTTTTTCGTTATGTACTGAAGATATTGTTACTCCAGAATTTTCTTTTGTACTAGCATAAGGACAAAAACCTTTATTGTGTTGATGTGCTGAATGTCCTCCACAATAATAACGTGTTAACTCTGATTTATTTTTATTATGATGACCTCCTGATGAATTATGCCCTCCTGAGTGAGCATATGAAAAATTCCCTACACTAATCATAGCTAAACTCAATACTACAGCTACTAACCTTTTCTTAACCATAATCTATTCCCCCCAAAATGTTATATATTTTTATTATATCATCTACTATATTATATTTAAATTCTTAATATACAAAATATTACTCTATTCTGCTAATAAACATGTTTAAACAACATAAAAAACCTCCTAATATTTGATTAAAAATTTACACACTCATGCATAGCATGTCTCAAATATTAAAAGGTTTTATACTAATAATTATTTATCTTTTCCATACATTTTAGCTAATTGGTCTTGTATCTCTTTACTTTCTAAATACTCATCAAAGTCCATTTTTCTATCCATTATTCCATTTGGAGTTATCTCTATAATTCTATTTGCTATAGTAGATATAAATTCATGGTCATGAGAAGTAAATAAAAGCACTCCTGGGAACTTTTCAAGTCCTTTATTTACAGAAGTTATACTTTCTAGGTCTAAGTGGTTAGTAGGGTCATCTAATACAAGTACATTTGCATTTGAAAGCATTAGCTTACTAAGCATACATCTAACCTTTTCTCCTCCAGATATAACTTGAGCTTCTTTTAATGCTTCTTCACCTGAGAATAACATTCTACCTAAAAATCCTCTTATAAAACTTTCACTTTTTTCTTCAGAGAACTGTCTAAGCCAGTCAACCAAAGAATATTCTACTCCGTCAAAAAACTTATTATGATTTTTTGGAAGATAATCTTGAGAAGTAGTTACTCCCCATTTATACTCTCCACTGTCTGGCTCAAGTTCTCCCATAACTATGTTGAAAAGTGCAGTAGTAGCTATTTCATCTCCCATAAATACTACTTTATCATCTCTATCCAATCTAAATGACACATTATCAAGAACCTTAACCCCATCTATAGTTTTAGTTAAATTGTGTACTTCTAAAACTTCATTCCCAATTTCTCTTGCAGGTGTAAATCCTACATATGGATATCTTCTTCTTGATGGTTGTATATCTTCAACTTCTAATTTCTCTAACTGTTTCTTTCTTGATGTTGCTTGTTTAGCCTTTGAAGCATTAGAACTAAATCTAGCTATAAATTCCTTTAATTGAGCTATCTTTTCTTCAGTCTTTTTATTTTGGTCCTTAGCCAGTTGTAAAGCCAATTGACTTGACTCATACCAGAAATCATAGTTTCCAACGTACATTTGTATTTTACCAAAATCTACGTCAACTATATTAGTACATATTTGATTTAGGAAATGTCTATCATGTGATACTATTATAACTATAGATTCTTCTAAATCCATTATAAAATTATTTAACCAGTTTATTGATTTAAAATCTAAGTGGTTTGTAGGTTCGTCCATTAATAGTATTTCAGGCTTACCAAAAAGTGATTGTGCTAACAATACCTTAACCTTTTCCCCACCAACTAGTTCCTTCATTTGTTTGTAATGCATATCTTTCGTTATGCCAAGACCCATAAGTATTTTCTCAGCATTAGTTTCTGCATCCCATCCGTCAAGCTCTGCAAACTCACCTTCAAGTTCGGCAGCTTTTATCCCATCTTCTTCATTAAAGTCTTCCTTCATATACAATGCATCTTTTTCTTTCATTATGTTCCAAAGTCTCTCATGACCTCTTATAACAACATTTAAAACAGTTTCTTCTTCATATTCAAAGTGGTCCTGTTTTAAAACTGACATTCTTTCTTTATCAGTTATAGATATACTACCTGTATTAGGCTCTATTTCTCCTGATAATATTTTTAAAAAAGTAGATTTTCCCGCACCATTAGCTCCTATTATTCCATAGCAATTACCTTTAGTGAATTTTAAGTTAACATCTTTAAATAGTTCCTTATCACCAAATCTAAGTCCAACACCTGTAACTTGTAACATTAATATATTTTCCTTTCTTTTTGCTCATAATTTATTTTATCATAAAACTTTGATAACATTTTTATTATATATTATCACGTAAATAGTATATTTTTTATACTAAATTTGTGAAATATTTATTAAAATAATACTAAAAATTGTAAATTTATAAAAATTAACAATCTCTTATATTATACTTATAAAGAAATCAAATTGCAACTTTATTCATTCTTTTACACATTGAAAATAATTTATTATAATTTCTAAATAAATATGCTTTTTTTAAAACATCATTCTAGCTGTTTTGTTTCATATTTAAAAAGAGTACTTAATTTGTAAATACTCTTTTTTAATAACTTTATATTTTAGCAAAATTACATGCAGGATAAGTACATACATCACAGTTCATACAAAGGCCACCATGACCATATCTAGCTATATCATACTTATCAAGCTTTTCATCAATTAAAACCCTAGATAAAACTATATCAAATACTGTAGTTTTGTGATACATTGCGCATCCTGGTATACCCATAATTGGAACTTCTCCATAATAAGCAAGTAAAAACATAGCTCCTGGTAATATTGGTGAACCATATGTCACTAAATCAGCTCCAGTTTCTTTTATAGCTGTTGGCGTAACATCATCTGGGTCTACACTCATCCCACCAGTACAACAGATAAGTTCTGCTCCTTGACTTATAAATTCTTTTATTGCACTCTTTATAATCTCTTTATCATCTGGGCATATAGTCTGTCCTATAACTTCACAACCAAAGCCTTTTACTTTTTCTTCTATTACTGGTCCAAATTTATCAACAATTCTGCTATAAAACACTTCATTTCCTGTAGTAACAATTCCTACTTTCTTAGGTTTAAAAGGTACTACATTTACTATTTTTCTATTACCAACTACTTTTTTTGCATCTTCTAATTTTTTCTCATCTATAACCAAAGGTATCACTCTTGTTCCAGCTACTTTTAAACCTTTATTTACTATAAAATTATTATGAAGAGTAGCCATCATTATTTCTCCAACACAATTCAAATCAAAAAGTGCATCAACATCTATCTTTAATAGACCATCACATGCTGCTATAAAATCTATTTTCCCTTCTTTTATTTCACTAAAATCTAAATTTTCTCCAGCAGTTAGTTCTTTTAAAAACAATGCGCCTTCATTTTCATGAACCATTCCTTCTGACTTTTCCCATACATACAAATTATCTTTACCAAGAGATAATAACACTGGAATATCTTCTTCTTTTACTATGTGGCCTTTTTTAAATTTTCTTCCTTTAAATTCTCCAGGTATTATTTGAGTTATGTCGTGACATAAAACTTGTCCAACAGCATCTATAGTTTTTATTAGCTTCATAATTTACCCCCAATTCTCTCATAATCCATTTTTGTATCGATATCAAATAACATTTCTTTAGGAACTTCTACATACTTTATTTTTGATGAATTTTTTAAAATGGTTTTACCTTTTTCATCTTCTTTAAGTGCCAACAATTCTTCTTTCTTACTATATGGGAATATGACTGGATTTCCACACATATCTTTGTATCTTGGAATTACTATAAAATCTCTATCTAATTTAAAAGTATTTATAATTTTATCTATATATAAGTTATCAATAAATGGCTGGTCTCCTACAAAGAACATATAACCATCACATTTTGAGCTATTTAAAACTCCTAATTTTATAGATTCACTTTGACCTATATTTGCATTTTTATTATCTATATATTCAAAACCATATTTATTACACAATAACAAAACCTCTTCATATTGACTTACTACTACAACTTGATGAAAATCAATCTTGCTAACTTCTCTAAATACATGTTCTATTATAGAACAGCCTTTATAATTTAATAAAAGTTTATTTGCTCCCATTCTTCTGGCAAAGCCTGATGCCATTATCACTGCATTTATCATATATATCATCCTTGGTATTTATAATATATTGATAGTTCTATGATTTTTATAATATCTCTATTGATATTATCTATATATATAATATCATATAAACTATTTTAATACTTCAATATCTTACACAAAATTTTTGTTTTACACTTCCATAAAATATCTCTATTTCACTTTCATATTCTTTAATATTTTCTATTAATTTTATAGCTAAATTTTTATATTTTTCATTTTCAACTTTATTAATAAATAATACTCTTTTTCCAGAATAATTTTTAAATAATCCATTTGGATTTAATACTATATTTTTTAAGTTTTCAATACTTACTGTAGAACTACTATTAATACTACTTGTATCTAAATTTGCTATTTTTTTAAATATTTCTACTCTATGTATATTCTCTTCATTAATATTCATTCCAAATGATGTTATATCTAATATCCCTATGGTTTTTGTAGTTTTATGATATACTACTGGTTCTTTAGCATTCCAACCTTTAAGTTTTTTTCTCTTTGAGCCATCTCCCTCTATTAAAACTAAATCAAATTGGTCTACAATTTCATCCAAAATAGAGGAATCAATACTTACTAATTTATTTTCATTATTTATATAACTGCCACAGACTGTTATTCCATGACAAATAGATGGAATAACAGTTCCATCTATTGTAATAATTATATTGTCATAATCGTTTGGTACATATATTTTAGTTGTTGTTGTAAGGAGAACTTTCAATTTATCTCTATAAAAATTTGCAAAATAGTTTATAAACGAAGTTTTTCCTCCTGCTCCAACTACAGTTATTATTTCATTCTTTTCTATTATATTTGATAGTTCCACACTTTCACCTCTTATAACCAGTTTTCTAATCTCTTAATTATTATAGTTAGACCTTTTTAGTAAAAGTGATTTTTGAAATTCCATAAACTCGAAAGTAAATAGATTCTGTTGTAAACAACAAGGCGGATCCAATTCGCCGCTAAGCTGTAAGCTTACGCTATCAGTTTATCTTTTAAATATAATTAAGATATTCTTACTCTCTGTGGTTGCTTTAATATTTGAGGATTATTCTGTAAATTAGATAAATTAACTACTTGTGATTTTTTTAGTATATTAAGACTCGCATTTACATCTGCATTTATAATGATTCCAACACTGGATTTGTACTGTCCACGTGTTATTCTTTCCCCTTTAAAGTCATATTTTTTAACATTGTCCACATTGATATCAGGTAGAAAATCATCAGCAAAAAAATCTGATTTACTAGTATAGCTTTCTTCTTGCCTAATAAAATTGATATTTTTTATTTTACACAGATATTCTAATTTTCCTTTTATCTCTCCAAATGGGATTCTTATAAAATTTCTATATATTTTTCTCTCCATATTATCACTTTTTTCTAACTTAGCATTATATCCTACAATTAAATTTCCAATATTATTTTTTACACAATAATCAATTATATAAAAACAGGTTTTATTTACATAGTCTTTAACTTGATTATTTCTCTTATTCCAAACTTTAAATTGTTTTCTTGTTATTGCAGTTATATTCTTTTTTAATTTTAAGGCTTCTATTTTATCATTCTGTTTGTTTGCCCACTGATTCACAGATTTTAGCCTTTTTCCATCTATGATAAAACTATCACCTAAATTGGTAACACATGTACATAAATTTTCTAAACCCAAGTCTATAGCTAGTGCATTTTTTTGATTTGAAACTTCCTCTGATTTTGGTATTTCATAACAATACTGAATTTCAAAGAACCTAGCTTTATGTTTAGGTATTATTCTTATTTCTTTAATTTTTTTCTCTAGTATATTTTGTGGAACTTTTATACTTACTTTCCCATATAGTTTTTTAAATGCTGGAGACATAGGTACATTTAAAATCCCATCTTCTTTGATTCTTATTTGACCTATTATTATGCTAAAAAATCCTTCTTTATCTAAATATTTAGGTGATTTTATCCCTCTAAAGTCATATTTTCCTTCTTTGGCTAATTTAATTAACCCAAAAAATGACCTAAACGAACTGTCTACTTCTTTTAATATTTGTTGCGCTATATTACTATTGAGAAGCTTATAGTTCTCATTTTCTTTGCATACATGATAATTAGCTTCATAGTTAAGATGTTCTCCTTGATTGAAATAATGCTGTCTTACATTATATGTACCAACATTATATAAGTTCTTAGCTAAGAAGCACATCTCTCGTAGAGCTTGATATTCTTTTTTAGTTAAGTTTTTTAATTGTTGTCTCTGAGTTCCATAGTGTATATTTTTTATTCTGTTTGACATGAACTCACCTCCTTTAGAATATACTCTACTAGACATTATATACGGTATTTTTACAAAACACCATATATAATGTCCATTTAATTACTTTATTTTACAAAATAATTTAAATTTACTTGCTTTTATACACCTTATTATTTATTATAATTGTTTATTATTATTTTTCATACCCATATAAACTTTTTCAAAAGTCATAGGAAGCTCTCTTAAACGAACTCCTGTAGCATTAAATATTGCATTTGCTATAGCTGGTGCTGGTGTATGTATAACTATTTCTCCTAATGATTTGGCACCATAAGGACCTCCTGGGTCGAAATTCTCAGCAAAATCTACCAATATATTTCCAACTTCTTTTTTTGTAGGAACTTTATACTGTAGGAAACTATCTGTTAATAATCTCCCATCTTTATCAAATATAGGGTCTTCATACATTGCAAACCCTATACCCATCATCACACCACCTTCTACTTGTATTCTAGCTAAAGTTGGATTTATAACTGTTCCACAATCAGGTACACATGCAAAATTTATGACCTTATATTCGCCTGTATTTTTATCTAATTCTATCTCTGCAAATCCTGCTATAAATGGTTTTATTTTTTTCAACATGCCAAAAGATTCTGTTGCTTCCAAAACTACTGGTACATCATCACTAGCAAATCCTATTCCTCCAACAGATTCTCTACCCAATTCCTCTAATAGAACAAACTTGCTATTATCATTTTTAACAAAAACCCTGTCTTTTCCCAACTCTAAATCTTCTTTTTTAAATCCTAGCTTTGACTCTGCAACTGAAAGTAATATATCTTTTAATTTATTTGCTGTCTTTATTGTTGCATTTCCTGTAACCGTTGTTGTACAAGAAGCAAATGCTCCTGTATCATAGGGACATAAATCTGAATCACCTGTATAAATAGAAATTCTATCTACAGTAGTATTTAAAGCTTCCGCAGCAATTTGAGCTTGAATTGTATCAGCCCCTTGACCTAAGTCAGCAAGACCAGATAATAGTTTATATGTGCCATCTTCATCCATTCTTATAGTGACTGTTGCCATATCTACACGCGGTATACCAGAACCATGATTTGCTACTGCCATACCTACTGCTCTTACTTTGTTGTTTCCTATATCTTTACATGGATATTTATCATCCCAATTAATTAATTTCTTGCCCTTTTCTATACATTGTCTCAGCTCACAACTTAATATTTCGTCTTCAGCTGCTTTTCCATTGGTATACCTATCTATTATATTTTTAATTCTAAATTCAAGTGGGTCCATTCCAATCTTATGTGCCAATTCATCAATAGCACTATCTATTGCAAATATTCCCTGTGTAGCACCATACCCTCTAAGTGCTCCTGCTGGTAACCTATTAGTATATACTGTTCTAGCATTAAATCTAACAGCATCAATATCATTATATATTGGTAAGGTATTGTGTCCAGATTCGGAAGAAACAGAGACACCATTCCCACCATAAGCACCTGTATTGTTTAATGACTTTAGCTCTATTGCTTTTAAATTTCCTTCTTTATCTGCACCAACTTTAACATCAAAAAACATTTCATGTCTACTATTAGAACCTACAAAAGTTTCACTTCTTGTAAATACAAATTTTGCTGGTCTACCAGTTTTCATAGTAACAAATGCAGTAAATATATCTGTTGCTGCTATATTCTTTCCTCCAAATCCACCACCTATTCTAGGTTTAATTACTCTTATTTTTGAAGATGGTATACCCAATACTTTTCTAAGTATTCTCTTTACATTGTGTGGTGATTGTAATGATGAAACTACAACAATTCTATCATTTATATCTTTATATGAATATGACCTATGAGTTTCCATCATGCAATGCGATTGACTTTGGGTTTTGTATGAAGATTCAACCACAAAATCACTTTCTTTAAGCTTAGCTTCAACATCTCCAAATTCAAAAAATTCTTTTGATACTATATTATTTTTTGCATCCAATCCAAAAGGGTATGGCTCTACTATGTCTTTTTCTGGATGTATAACAACTTCATTTCCTTCTGCTTCTCTTGCATCAAACACAGGCTTTAAAACCTCATAATCTACCTTTATCATTTTTAAGGCTTTAAGTGCCGTTTTCTCATCTTCAGCAGCCACTAAAGCTACTTCATCTCCAATAAATCTAACTGTATCTTCAAGTAAAACTCTATCATAAGGTGATGCTTCTGGTTCTGTTTGACCTGGAACACAATATCTGACCTGTGGTACATCTTTATACGTATAAATACCCACAACCCCTGGAATTTTTTCGGCTTTTGATGTATCTATATTCTTTATCTTAGCATGAGCATGTGGACTTCTAAGTAGTTTTAATGTCAAAACATCTTTATGCATAATGAGGTCTTCAGTATATAGAGGTTTTCCTGTGACAATTGCTGTACTATCTATCTTTCTTATCCCCTTATTAATCATTATACATTCCCTCCTCAATAGCATTATACATCCTTTTAACTAATGCACTTGCCATATCCTTTCTGTACTCTTTACTAGCTCTCATATTACTTCCATAAGTAAGTTCCTTACTAGCAACCATAGATGCCTTATCTATATCTTTTTCTTTATTTAATATATTACTCGCTTCAAGTGCTAATCTAGCTTTTTGAGGTCTTGCCCCAATTGCTATTTTGTAAGTATCATTTTCTTTTAGCATTGCTGAATTTAATACAGAAAAATCTCCTGTGCATTTTCTTATTGAGTCAAAAACAGCTATTGCATCTTTTTTTGGTAGTATTACTTCGACCAATATATCCCTACTTAATTCACTATCCAAAAACTCACTTAACTCTAGTATTCCTTTATTGTATAATCTCACCTTCGCTCCAACAACCAAAAGTGCTGGTATTAAGTCAGAAAAGCCATACTTTGAAAATACACTTGCACCAATTCTAGCCCCTTGTCTAAATTGAACACCAACTATATTAGAAACAGCGCTTGAAAGTATTCCACTACAGTAATTTTTTATAGTTTTATCAATTTCTAAACTTCTAAGTGAAGTATCTGCACCTATCAAAATATTTTTTTCATCCTCTTTTATATAATTTAGATTTATATCTTTTAAATCTATCGCTGTTCCTATATTTTTATTACTTAATTTTATAAATCCACATCCACCTAAAATAACATTATTTTTTTTAGAAATTAAAATTTTATATGCTTCTTCTAAACTCTGTGGAACTGAATATTCCTTTATAGTAACCATCTTATCCCCCCATCATTAACTTATTAAAACACAAAAGTTTTTAATAAATCTTTTATTTATATTTATAATTGTAGTATATTTAATTCACATATATTAAACCTTTACATTATAAACTTTTATTTTTATCCTCAACCTTATCACTTTTATTTCCAGGAAATTTTACCATATATAAAGCTTGAATTATTATGGCTACCATTGCTCCTGAAACTACACTTGAATCTGCAAGTAATGTCTCTATAAATTTTGGAAATTTTTCAAGAACTTGAGGAGCTACCATGAATCCAATACCAGAAGCCATAGAAAGACCTAATATCATGCTATTTTCTTGATTAAATCCATCCATACTAACAAGTCTTAAACCAGATGTTGTAAGAGTTGAAAATATAACGAGTGTTGCTCCTCCAACCACACAGGGAGGAATTGTTCTTATTAAATTAGCTAATAAAGGCGATATTCCTGCCAAAAATAATCCAATTCCTCCAATAGCTAGTACAAATTTACTTACAACCTTTGTATTGGAAACGATTGCAGAATTTTGTCCAAACATCCCCATTGGAGTTGCAGAAAATAATGCACCTATTGTAGAGAGTACTCCATTTCCTAAAACAGCAGAAGAAAGTTCTTCATCTGTTACTTGTCTATTAAGCCCTCCTACCGCAGAAAGTGTACAAGCACCCATTATATCAGCTATCTCAACTAAATATATTATTGAAAACATTACAACAACTTCAAGTCTTATATCTAGCCCAAAAGCAAGTGGTTTTGGAAGTGCAACCAAAGTAAACTCCTGAATTGAAGAAAAATTTACTATACCCAAAATTAATGATAAAATGTATCCAAAAATTATGCTAACTAATATTGATGCATCTTTAAATAATCCTTTTCCATATTTATTTAATCCTAATATCATAAGAGATACAGATATTCCAACTATAAAATTAATTGGATTCCCAAAAGTCTCATTGCCCATACCCCCAGCTAAGTTTTTTATAGCTATTGGAAAAAGTCCAAGACCCATACATGCAACTATTGTTCCTGATACAGCTGGAGTAAATATAAATCGTATTTTTTTAAGACCAAAACCAATTATAATTATTACTATACCAGCTATTATTTGAGAGCCAAATAATACTGGTAGTCCATACTTACTTGCAACAGATACCCCAGCTCCTATAAACATAGCTGTAGCTCCCATTATAACTGGTATTCCTCCTCCTAATTTAAAACCTTTAAACAAAGGTATTGGATATAATTGTAATAAAGTTGATAATCCTGCAAAAACTAATGCGGCTTGAATCAATAATGTTGACATCTTATGATTAAGTCCAGCTGCATTTGCAATCAATATCGCTGGTAAACAACTACCTATTACCATTGCCATTAAGTGTTGTAACCCTAAAGGTATTGCTTCCTTTAGTGGTGGTATTCCGTCTAATTCAAATTTTGATGTACTTTTTGCTTTCATAATAAAAACTCCCGTTACATAAAACTTATTGAATTATATAAATACTTAAAAATCTAATATATTAAATTAATGATGTTCATAAATATCAACTATACTCCAACATATATTTAAGTTTTTAGTCTTAAAAAACAGATGCAATAAATTTAATTATTAACAAATACACGTATTCTTTAATTTTGTATACATTATATACCATGCTTTACAAATATAAGAGTATTATAGCTATGAATTTTTAATTTTTTATAGTAAATTTAATTCAATTTAAATCTTTCAATCTTAATCATTATAAGTTATAAGTTTTCATAAGTATTTACATGTTTCAAGTTTTAAACATTTACCTATAAACGCTACTTTATAGATGTCACTTCAAATCCAGTGACCTCATACTTTCATATGAGCGTAGACTATTTCTTCATCTTCAGCATTACCTGCTAAGAGCAACCCGTTTCCACTATCAATCGCTTATAGTGTACTCTCTCTCGAGATAGTCGTTTGACCTTCCTATTTCTAGGCTTGGCGACCAAATGTCCATTTTTAAGTACTTAGGCTCTCACCATATACCATCCTCACTATTGTTTCTGGTTTTCACCACATTCATAAAAGTTTCTTTCTATCTTTTATTGTAGTTGCAAGGCTTTAGGATTTACTGGTTTTAAAGTTGTGTCCTACATAGATTTCTCTATGTACGGGGCCAAAAGTACAATTTATTTAACATACTTTGCTTTACCCCCTGTAAATAATATTATTTACTCTTTCACTGTTTTTGTTATTAAATTAATTAAATATCAATTAATCTAAGCATAAAATAATTATTTAATTTAAACTCAAAATATTTATGAATATTTTATAATATAATTCTCATAAGACAGAAAAACTTAATAAGCTATGTATCTCAGTTGTACCAATGTACTCTCCTTTACTATATTTGTATCTGCAACATAAAATATACAAGTTTCTATCTATTTATAGATATATATATCTATAAGCAAAATAGTAATATTATTTTTATAGTAAAAATTTTATTCATATTACTATTTATAATTTTTATAGAGCAATTTTAGTGCCAATATTTGCATACATTTGTATAGTATAAAATTTTTATGTTCTCATTGATAAAATTTTACTTATTTCAAGCGTTCTATTAGATTTTATCATCTAAATTTTAGGTTTTATTTTTATAAATTAATTGTATTTACATAAAAAAAAAGACCTAAAAACAAATTTTTAACGGTCTTTTCTCAATTTTTTATTTTCATTTCTAAAATTTATAATAAATAGTAAGAACACTATAAATTCTTTTATATAAAATTCTTAGTTTGTGGATGATAAATTAGTGAATTAAAATACTACTTTACTGATTTTAGTTTGACAATATCACTCCAATTTTTACTAGTGGCTAACTCTACTAAATTTAAGTCTCTTCTTATTTCAGCTATATCCTCTTTTATAGAATTAGTGTCACCTTTTATATATGCTATGTTATGTTCTATATTATCATGAGTAGCTTTATTTATTTCAGAATTATGTAATAAACTTCCTAAAATATTATTCTGTTCTATCTGTATCTCTTTCATTGATTTATCTTCACATTCTAGACTATCAATCTTAATTTCAATTCCATATAATTTTTCATTTGCTATGGATACCTCGTCCTTAATTCCATTCATATCTTCATTAATGTTATTTATTTTATTTTGCATAAAGTTTACTTCTGATTTAACTTCGGAAACATCTTCTTTCATTACAGTTATTTCTTGTCTCACTTCTGACATGTCTTTTTTCATTACATTTATCTCTTGTTTTACCTCTGATGTATCTTCTTTCATTACGGTCATTTCTTGTCTTACTTCGGACATATCTTCTTTCATTATATTTATCTCTTGTCTTACTTCGGACATATCTTCTTTTAATACATTTATCTCCTGTTTTACTTCCGACATATCTTCTTTCATTACAGTCATTTCTTGTCTTACTTCCGACATATCCTCTTTCATTGTATTTATCTCTTGTCTTACCTCGGACATATCCTCTTTCATTATATTTATCTCTTGTCTTACCTCGGACATATCTTCTTTCATTACAATCATTTCCTGTTTTACTTCTGACATATCTCCTTTTAATACATTTATTTCCTGTTTTACTTCCGACATATCTTCTTTCATTACAGTTATTTCTTGTTTTACTTCCGACATATCTTCTTTCATTACAGTCATTTCTTGTTTCATTTCCGACATATCTTCTTTTAATACATTTATTTCCTGTTTTACTTCCGACATGTCTTCTTTCATTACAGTCATTTCTTGTTTTACTTCCGACATATCTTCTTTTAACACATTTATTTCTTGTTTTACTTCCGACATATCATTTTTTATGCTAACTACATCTTCATTTATAGTATATAATAACTCTAAAATCTTCTCTTGCACTTGCATCACCATCCCTATTAATTATTATAACATTTTACACAAATGCTATACAATGTTAACATATATATCAGAATTATTAAAATTTTAATTAAACAAAATTGATTCACTTTATTACTTCAAAACTAATTAATATCTAAAATAACTACAAATAAACAAAAATAAGGGCAACAACAAAAAAGGCTTATCTCTTTGAGATAGCCTTTCTTATTTTTATTTAAAACTTTGTTTTTTATAAAATAATCTATACATTCAGCTCTGAACATGAAATTTTTCTTCCAAGTGCTTTTGGTTTACAAACTGATATACAAAGTCCACAATATCTACACTCTTCTTCATTCAATTCCATCTTATCATTCAATTTTCTCGCTTGATATGCACAAACTCTCTCGCACATCTTACATTTAGTACATTTTTCTTCATCATAAGTAAACTCAAAGCTAAGTCTTTCATTAACATCTCCCATATGATTATGTACTATACCACAAGCATTTTCTATAGTATTATATCCTAATCTATTAAGATTAGATTTTAAATCATCATGTATTTTAGATATTACTTGTGCGCCTTTTAAAATTACTACTGAACATATACCAACAAAGTCAGCACCTGCCATAATCATTTCTAAGGCATCATCTCCACTTACACATCCACCTAAGCCAATTATTGGTATATTAACTTGTTTTTTTATTTCATATATTCTCTGTAAAGTTATTGGCTTGATAGTTTCTCCACTTAAATATCCTATTCCATTTCCACCTAATAAAGGTTGCCCTGTTTCTATGTCTATTCTAAATGCTGGTCCTACAGAGTCACAAGCAGTTATTGCATCTGCTCCTGCTTCTTCTAATTTTTTAGCAAAATCGCCTATCTCATCTATCATAGGAGGAAGTTTAACTATTACAGGTATATTTACTCTTTCCTTTGCATCTTTAAGCATTGGTATCAAATCTCTATAGTCATAAGATACTAATTCAATAAAGTCAGCTCCTGCATTTGCAACTTTCTCTACTAATTCGCTACTTTCTTCAATTGTATGACCTACTGAAGCTATACAGACAGTCCCATCTCTTTTCATTTGTGGTATTTCAAAATCTATCCATTGCTCTGGCTCAAAATCTGTCCATTTTTCATTATTTAAAAGAGCATTAGCTGTATTTCTAACCATATGTGGTGCTGGATTTATAGCTCTTTCTTTTCTTATAGTCTTAGTCACAACTGCCCCTGCTCCTGCATCACTTAATATCTTGCATCCAGCTGCACTATATGTTAATGGTCCTGAACCTATTATAAGTGGTGATTTTAATTCTTTACCTAAAAAATTATACATTATCTGCTTCCCCTTTTCATATATATTTACATTCGTTAAAATTTCCAAAATTCACAAGCAACTTCTTTCATTTCTTTAACAATAGCTTTTTTATCTAAATCAACTAACTGTTTTTCTTTTAAAATATGTCTACCATCTATGTATACATTTGATATAAATTCTTTTTTACCCTGAACTACTATCTGGTCAAATATATTATCAAGAGTCACAGGAGTTTTAAATTCATCTTCCATAACTATTATATCAGCCTTATTACCAACTGCTATTTTACCAGAATTTTGAAGTCCTAATACATAAGCACCATGCTCTGTTGCCATTCTAAATACTAAATTTGCTGGCATTACTGATGCATCTTCTTCAACTGATTTATGCATTAAAAATGCACCTCTCATAACTTCAAAAAAATCATTTATATATCCATCAGTACCCAGTGCCACTTTTATGCCTTTTTTAATCATTTTTGGTACTGGAGAAAAACCTCCACCTACTTCACAGTTGCTAAGAGGCATATGAACCACTTTTACACCTTTTTCTTTTAATATATCTATTTCTTCATCATTTACTTTTACACACTGAGATGCTAATACAGTTTCATCCAATATATCTAAATCATTATAGTAGTCAACTGCTTTTTTGCCAAAATGTTTTTCAGCATAGTTTGGCTCATATATACTCTCACATAAATGAAATTGCATTGGTGCATTTAATTTTTTTGCATCTTCTTTAGCTTTCTTAATAAATCTATCAGAACATGTGAAGCTTGTATGTGTACACATTATTCCATTTATTAATTTACTATTTTCTCTACTCCACTTTATTAAATTAGAATTTTCATCTAAACATCTAAGTCCATTTTCAAAGCTTATTCTTTCACAACTTTCTAAGGATAAAATCGCTTTCATGCCTATTTCTTCTAGTATTTTTCCTTGCTCAATTAAAGTTCCTTCTTCTGTATTTGGAGCTTCTAGGGTATCACAAAAAGCTACCACACCAGATTCTATAAGTTCTATTGCTGATGCTTTAGTTGTTGCCTTCACTTCTTTCAATCCAATTCTATTTTCTATAAATGGCCACCAATAGTCATTTAAAAAACCTTCAAAGTCGGTAAAATGTACATTTGCCGGTATTCCCCTAGAAAGAACTCCATATTGATGCATATGACCATTGACGAATCCTGGCATTATTATAGCATCTGATTTATCTATTATTTCTTCAATATTTTTATATTTTATTTCAACTTCTTCATTTGGCAATATATCTTTTATAATGTCATTTTCTACTACAACAGCAGAATTTGTATATATTTCATCAGCAGAAGATATTAAGTATTTACTTTTAATAGCAATCATTTATTTACCTCCCTGATTTAATTTTTTCATGGCCATATAAACTTTCTCAGAAGTTATAGGAAGTTCTCTTATACGAACTCCTGTGGCATTGTATATTGCATTTGCTATTGCTGGTGCAGGTGTATGAATAACTATTTCTCCTAAAGATTTAGCTCCATATGGACCTGTTGGCTCATAATTATCTACAAAATCAACAATTATGTTTCCTATATCTTTTTTTGTTGGAACTTTGTATTGTAATAGATTAGAAGTTTGAAGCTTTCCATCAGAACCATGTCTAGGGTCTTCATACATTGCAAGCCCTATACCTTGAGTTACACCACCTTCAACTTGTATTCTAGCAAGTGCAGGATTCATAACTGTACCACAATCTGTAGAACAAGCATAATTTATTACTTTAAACTCCCCTGTTGTTTTATCTAACTCTATTTCAGCAAATCCTGCTAAGAATGGTTTAGCACTCTCTTGTATACCATAAGATTCAGATGAATATAAAACTTCTTGATTTCCACCACCAACAGATTCTTTTCCTAATTCACTTAACAAAACAAACTTCTCTACATCTTCACTATAACAAACTCTGTCTTCATATAGTATTAAATCATCTATTGGTAAATCGAGTTTCTTCTGTGCTACTTTTAATATCTTTTGTTTTAAACTTTCAGCAGATTTTATTGTAGCATTTCCAGTTACATAAGTAGTACAAGAAGCGTATGCACCAGTATCATATGGACACATATCTGTATCTCCTGTATAAACGGAAATTCTATCAATAGATGTATTCAATGCTTTTGCAGCTATTTGTGCAAGTATTGTGTCAGAACCAGTTCCTAAGTCTGAAGACCCAGAAAACAACTTATAAGTTCCATCTTCATCCATCCTCATATTTACTATTGCCATGTCTATATTGGCTATACCAGAACCATGAGTTCCCACAGACATTCCAACAGCCCTCACCTTATTGTTTCCAATATCCCTAACAGGGTACTTTTCATCCCATCCAATAAGTTTTTTACCTCTAATTATACATTCATCAAGTGCACAACTTCTTATTGGAAAATTCATTATTCCGCCTTCAGTTTGTTTTTTTATAATATTCTTTAACTTTATTTCTGTTGGGTCCATATTAAGTTTATGCGCTAATTCATCAATTGCACAATCAAGTGCAAATGTACCTTGTGTTGCTCCATATCCTCTTAATGCTCCTCCTGGAACTAAATTAGTATATACAGTTCTCCCATCAAATTTTATTGCAGGTACATTATTATATGTTGGAAGTACATTATGACCTGATTCAGAGCAAACTGAAGGTCCATTATCACCATAAGCGCCTGTATTATTCAATGCTTTCATATCTATAGCTTTTATGTTTCCTTCTTTATCTGCCCCAATTTTTATATCAAAAAACATCTGATGTCTAGTATTAGTCATTGCAAAAGTTTCTTCTCTAGTATAAATTAGTTTTGCTGGTCTTTTTGTCATCCAAGTTACAAATGATGCATATATCTCTGTTACAGCTATGTTTTTTCCACCAAAACCTCCACCTATTCTTGGTTTTATTACTCTCACTTTTGAAAGAGGTATTCCCAGTGCTTTAGAAACCTGTCTTCTCATATGATAAGCTGATTGGTTTGCAGAAGTTACTACTAATCTGCCATTCGTATCTATATACGTATAAGCTCTATGAGTTTCCATCATACAATGGGCTTGTGATTGAGTCATATAAGAATGTTCTACTATTACATCACTTTCTTTAAACTCTTTTTCTACATCCCCTTTACCCATTTTTTCTCTCGATACAATATTTTTTGTAGCATCTAATCCAAAATCAAATGGACAAAACAAATCATCTTCTTCATGGATTAAAATTTTATTTCCTTCCGATTCTCTTGCATCCAATATAGGAGTCATTACTTCATATTCAACTTTTATAAGTTTCATAGCTTTAATAGCAGCCCTTTCATCTTCAGCGGCTATTATAGCAACTTCATCTCCTACATATCTAACTACGTCTTCAAGTATTAATTGGTCATGAGGTGATGCTTCTGGATATGACTCTCCAACCATTGAATATCTATAATTTGGAACATCTTTGTAAGTGAATATGTTTACTACACCTTTTACCTTTAATGCATTTTTTATATCTATGTTTTTTATCTTCGCAAAAGCATGTGGACTTCTAAGAAGCTTAATTGTTAAAACATCTTTATGAAAAATTAAATCTTCTGTATATATTGGTTTTCCAGTAACAATGGCTTCACTATCTATTTTTCTTACCTCTTTATTTACCATCACACTCACCTCCAATACTATTATACATTCTCACTACTAAGGCTTTTGCCATATCTTTTCTGTATTCTTTACTTCCTCTTATATTACTTCCAAATGAAAGTTCTTCACTTGATACTTCACCAGCTTTTTCTATATCATTTTCTAAACTTAATATTTCACTTGCTTTATAGGCAATTTTTGCTCTTCTTGGTCTAGCGCCTATCGCAATTTTATAAATACTTCCTTCTTTTAACATTGCTCCATTTAATACTGCAAAATCACCTGTACATTTTCTTATAGAATCAAATACACCTATAGCATCTTTTTTAGGTAATATAACTTCTATTAATATATCTTTTTCAAGCTCATTTTCTAAAAAATCAGCTAAGTTCATAACCCCTTTTTTATATAACTTAACCTTTGCATCTACCACTAGTAATGAAGGTATTAAATCTGAAAATCCATACTTAGCAAATACGCTAGCTCCTACTCTAGCTCCACTTCTAAATTGAACTCCTACTATATTAGAAACAGCGTTTGAAATTACCCCATTACAGTAATTTTTAATAACCTTATTTAATTCTAAAGTTCTTAAACTTGTGTCTGCTCCAATTAATATGCTATCATCAGTTTCATTTATATAATCTAAAGCTAAGTCTTTTAAATCTATTGCTGAGCCAATATTTTTACTACCTAGTTTTAAAAATCCACATCCTCCAAGTATTATGTTGTTTTTTCTTGATATTAGCAGTTCATAAGCTTCATCTAAACTTTTTGGAACTACATATTCCTTTATAGTTATCATACTCTCTCCCCATATCAACTTAATTTTCACTTAAAAGTCTAAGTGTTTAAATATTTATGTATTGCTCTTAATTGACCTTTATATCCTGTACATCTACAAAGGTTACCATTTACATAATCTATAACTTCTTCTTCTGTTGGATTTTGAAGCTCTCTTTTCATTGCCAAAACCATCATTATAAATCCAGGAGCACAAAATCCACACTGGTCAGCCCCTTCGTCTGCAAGAAAATCTCCAAACTTCTTTGCTTCATCCAAGACACCCTCAAGTGTTGTAATATGCTGACCTTCTACTCTAGCAGTAAGATAATTACATGAAAGCACGGCCTTGTCATTTACCATCACTGTACATAACCCACATGAGCCTGTATCACACCCTTTTTTAACACTTACATATCCATTTTCTCTTAATGTATCTGCTAAAAAATCATCTGGTCTTATACTTAATTCTTTTTCTTTATTATTTATGGTACATTTGATAATCAAATAAATCACCTCAAAACTCATATTTTTAAGCTAAAGTTTTACTATACTTTTCTATGAATAAATTACATTTATTAATAAAGGCTATTCCATTTATGACCTTCCATTCTATTTTTTATAGTTCCTCTTACACAAAGTCTCTCAGCTGTATCTTGAGCATCTTTTAATGCTTTCTCTTCATTAGCTGTCAATATTTTTGAATCTTCCATTATTATATTTCCATCTACTATAACACTCTCTATATTTTTCATACTAGAAGAATATACTAATGTAGATACTGGATTATGCATAGGTATCGCTTTTGGTGAAAGCATTGGATTAAATATTAGTAAGTCTGCTTTTTTACCTATCTCCAATGAACCTATCTCATCTTCCATTCCAATAGCTCTTGCTCCATCTATAGTTGCCAACTCAAGAACTTTTTCTGCTGACATTGCTAATGGGTCACACTTATTAACTTTATGTTGAAGTGCTGTTAATTTCATAAGTTCAAGCATATCTTGAGAGTTATTACTAGCGGCTCCATCTACTCCTAAACTAACTGTTATTCCTTTTTTAAGCATTTCTGGCACTGGTGCAACACCTGAAGATAAGTACATATTACTTGCTGTATTATGAGACACTTTCATATCATATTTTTTAGTAAGTTCCATATCTTTTTCAGTTAGATACACACAATGTACCATAAGCACATTTGGTCCAAGTATTCCTAATTTTTCTAAAACATCTATGTCATATTGCCCATGCAATTCTTTTGCTGCTTCTCTATCAAAAGGAGTCTCTGATATATGTACTGTAAATAAAGCATCATCATATTCTTTTACTACTCTCCATAGCATTTCAAGCATTTCTTGAGAATTTGACCATATTGCTGCAGGAGCTACTCCTATTTTGATTCTTCCATTTTCTGTATTATGGTGTTTTTCAAACAATCTTCTTACATCTTTTTCAACCGTTTCTACATCTTGCATTATTCCAGGATGAACTCCAAATTGAGCTCCTGTATTCATACATCCTCTTCCAAGTATTCCTCTTATTCCTAATTCTTTATAAGCATCTATTATTCCATCACAAAGACCTGGCTTACTATGAGGATACATGTAGTCAACCATTGTTGTTATACCACTTCTAAGTCCTTCAATACATCCAAGCATTGCAGCATCATAAGTATCTTTTGGCTCTAAATAGTTAGCTGCTGGAAATGTCATAGTTTCTAACCAGTCTTTAAGTACCATATCATCTCCCAATCCTTTTAATAAAGTTTGGAATAAATGATTATGTGTATTTATAAAACCTGGGAATAAAACTTTACCTTTAGCATCTATAATTTTTTTAACATCAGTATATTTACTTTCTATCTCTTTAGAATTTCCAATATCAGCAATCTTGTTATCTTTTACTACTAATGCCCCATCAAAAATAACTTCTCTCTCTTTATTCACAGTTACTATTATGGCATTCTTAATAAGTATATCCATCATTCTTATTTCCCCCCGCATTATTTAGTAATTTTTCTTTTAATATATTGACCTGTTGGATGTTCTTTAACATTACAACTTTGTACTACATGATTTCCTCTCAAAAATACATCTTCAACTTTACATTTAACCTTAAATCCTTCATATGGAGTATAATCTACATTTTGTTTTTGAGTTTTATAACTAATTGTTTCTTCTTTATTGATATTTAAAATGACTATATCTGCATCACTTCCTACAGCTATCTCACCTTTTTTAGGATACATTCCAAATATTTTTGCAGCATTCGTAGAAGTAACTTCCACAAACTTATTTACACTTATTCTATTTTCTAAGACCCCATATGTATATAAAAGTGCTAACCTATGTTCAACACCAGGTGCTCCATTTGGTATCTTACTGAAATCATCAATTCCCAAGTCTTTTTGCCCCTTAAAATTAAATGAACAGTGGTCTGTGCCAACTGTTTGAATATCTCCACTAGACAATCCTTCCCAAAGGTAATTTATGTCTTCTTTTTTTCTTAAAGGAGGAGACATTACATACTTAGCACCCTCAAATTTATCCTTATTATATAAATTGTCTTCTAATAATAGATACTGTGGGCATGTTTCTACTATCATATCTATATTTTTTTCTCTAGCTATTTTTACAGTTTCAAGTGACTCCCTACAACTTAAGTGGACTACATAGGATTTTGAATTAGATAATTTAGTTATATCAGCAAGTCTTGAAACAGACTCTTTCTCAACTATGTTAGGTCTTGTAAGTGGATGATATTTTGGCTCCAAATTACCATTTTGTATATTTTCTTCTATCAATACATCTAGTAAATCCCCATTTTCACAATGAAATCCAACTATACAACCTAAATCCCTTGCTTTCTTTAAAACCCTGTATATTGTTCCATCATCTACTTTCATGCCATCATATGCCATATACATCTTAAAAGATACTATCCCATCTGAAATAAGTTTTTCCATATGATTAAATGTATCTTTATTTAAACATGTAATTGTCATATGAAAACCATAATCACAATAACAATTTCCACTTGCTTTTTTATGATATGCTTCTACACCTTGCAGTAGATTTTCCCCCTCATTGGCTTCTGCAAAATCTAGTATTGTAGTAGTTCCTCCAGCTATAGCTGCTCTTGTTCCTGTTTCAAAATTATCTGCAGTTGTAATAGAACCTGCATTCATATCAAAATGAGTATGTGTGTCTATTCCACCAGGAATTACAATTTTACCTGTAGCATCAATAGCCTTATCACCATTTATTTCTAAGTTATTTCCTATTTCAACTATCTTTTCATCTTCTATCCTTAAATCACTTATATAAGTCTTATCAGAGGTAATTATAGTTCCACCTCTTAGTATTGTTCCCATATATACCTCCTAACTTTTAAGCTTTAAAGTATTTTCTAAGTATTGTAAAACTTTATTTAAAATTGTATTTTCTAAAGGTGCTATATTCAGCACCTCTAGACTATATTTAAATAATTTATTGTGAACTAAATATTATTTTCCGTATACAGATTTTAATATTCCATAGTAACCTTCTGTTCCTACAAATAACTGTTCTTGCTCTATATACTCATCTATTGTGTGAGCAAGATTTTCCTTAGAAGGACCAAATCCTATAGTTTTTATTCCTGCTTCACCTGCATAGTGACTTCCATTTGTACAGAATGAGTATTGAGTTATTTCTGAATCTATTCCAGCTTCTTTTAATCCCTTATATGCTGCTTGAACAAATTC